>Ga0209963_1000065_pt1 | contig 472278 bp, 446 predicted proteins | sample ThiBio_1000_biof_2_FD_183957 | JGI IMG/M metagenome (GOLD analysis project Ga0209963, IMG submission 183957) | Wastewater bioreactor microbial communities from Cape Town, South Africa - Thiocy_cont_1000_biof (SPAdes) | ecosystem: Engineered > Bioreactor > Thiocyanate-remediating >...
TCGACTTCCCCGCACCGTTGTCCCCGATCAACGCGGTCACCTCCCCCGGGAACACCTCGAAATCGACCTCGTTCAACGCCCGCACATGACCAAACTGACGAGACAACCCCCGCGCCTCCAACACCGGAACCGCCATGGTCAACTCCTCTCCTTCGTAAGTGAGGCGGGACCGGCATGGCCCGCCAAGAATGCCGCCGCGGCGGCGTCGAAACCGATCGAGTCGTCGCCGGCCGCGTAGGCCGCGAAGAGGGCCGCGCCGTAGGCCGTGCCCTCGTCATGGGACGAGACGGTGAGCGGCGGCAGCACGAGGGCCCGCGCGCGGACGACGCTCTCCATCCGTGACCATCCACCCGTGAGCAGCGTCGAGGTGGGCGCGGGAACCTCGCGATCCATGACCGTCATCAGCTCTGCGCACATGTCGTTGCCGTGCAGCAGCGCCGCGGTGAACAGCTCGGCGGGCGAGAGGCCGTCGCTGTCGGCCACGACCTTCAGCACGCCGTCGTCGTTGCGCGCGCCGTCGACGGTCAGGCCGCCGTGGGAGAGCGTGCCCGCCACGGGAATCGCCATGACCGCCGCATCGAGCTGCGCGCGGCCCCGCTCGTCGGCGATGCCGAGAAGCTGCAGCACCCGGCGCATCAGTAGGCCTGACTTCGTTCCGGCCAGCAGCACGAACTTGCCGGGGAGCACGTGGCGAACCGTGTTGATGCCCGCCCGGGCGAGGCGCTCGCGCGCATCGAACGGCAGGGTGTGGTCGAGCACGCGCACGAGCGCCTCCGCTGTGCCCATCGAGTCGTAGATCTGACCGCTGTCGGTCGCGCCGGCGGCGACGGCCGACACCAGGTGATCGTGTCCGGCGACCGTCAGCAGCGCGCCGCGGAAGCCCTGCGGCATCCGATCGTCCGTGATCGGACCGAGCGCCGTGCCCGCGTCGACCCGTTCGGCGAGGATCGTGTCGTCGGTGCCGAGCACGTCGAGGGCGGCCTGCCACGGCGTGCTGTCGTCCTGGTCGATGAGGCCGGTGCGCGAGACGAGCGAGTGCTCGGCGACGCGGGGGCCGCCGAGGGCCCGCACGATCGACTCGGGCACGTTGAGGAACGTGGTGCCGGCGAGGTCGATCCCCCCCTCGTCGCGCAGGTGCAGCAGCTTCGAGATCGACGCGAGGGGACCGACGGGCAAGCCGGTGCGCCCGAGGAACTCGTCGCGGAACGCGGCGGGCGTGGACAGAATCTGCGCCTCGCCGCGCGGGTCGAACCAGGCCATGATCGGCGCGGCGGGACGGTCCTCGGCATCGAGAAGAGCTCCGGCCTCGGCCATGCCCGAGATGCCGAGGGACAGGATGCGGTACCCGGCGGGCAGCATCGCATCGGCTTCGGCGGCGAGTTCGCGCACCACATCGACGGCGAGCTCGAGGGGCATCTCGGCGCGTCCGCCCTCAAGATTGGTCCACGGCGAACGGCGGCTCACGACGGCGGCCTCGCGCCCGTCGGGAGTGGCGACGAGCAGCTTGATGCTCGTCGAGCCCATGTCGAGCCCCGCGACGTACGCGGTCATCGCACACCGCCCTCGTGGAGGGTGCGCGGCCACCCGGCTCCGGGCGCTCCGACGACGACGGTGACGTCGCCCTCGACGTGCCAGGCGCCGAACGCGTGCGGCAGGGCGTACACCTCACCGCGCTGCAGGGCGACGCGGCCGGTGTCGGAGACGAGTGCTCCGGAGCCCGCGGTGACCAGCACGACCGCGAAGCCCGCCTCACGCGCGTCGGTGCGGTCGCCGTGGGCCGCGGCATCCCAGAGACGGAAGTACGGGTCGGCGGCCGCCGGCAGCAGCGACCGGAATCGGGATGCCGCGGGCTCCGCGCCCGCCAGGCTGATGAGCCCCGAGAGCTCGGCCTCGGTGAGCTGCGCGGTGGAGACCGCGGGCATGACGACGTCGAAGCCGAGATCGAGGTGGGACTCGTCGCGCGTGGCCGTCGTCACCGACCACTCGAGCAGGATCGAGAAGTCGGTGGGTTCCTGCACCTCGGCGACGAAGATGCCGCCGTCGATCGCGTGCACGGTGCCGGACGGCACGAGCACGGCCATGCCCTCCCGCGCCACGACCCGGTTCATGTGCGAGAGCATCCACTCGCTGTCCTGCGCGTCGCGGCGACGATCGAGCTCGTCTCGATCCACCGGTGCGCTCCACCCGACGTAGAACGCGCTGTCGGGTTCGGCGTCGAGCACGTACCAGGCTTCGGTCTTGCCGTAGGGGCAGTCGAGGTGCCTGGCGGCGAAGCCGCGCTCGGGGTGCACGTGAACGGGGAGGCGCTGACGCGCGTCGAGGAGCTTCACGAGGATGCCGACGTCCGCGGCATCCCGTCCCTGCTCGGGTCCGACCCACGAACGCGGGTCCGCCGCGACGAGGTCGCGGAGCACGTGGCCGTCCGCGGTGATCGCGAGGCCGATCGGCTCCTCGCCGAACCGGGACACGGTGGAGGCGAGCCACTCCTCCGGCTGCCGGTCGGTCTCGGGGACGATGCCGCGCAACGCGGCGATGCGGTCACCGCCGCGGTAGAAGTGCTGCACCGGGTTGGGGGGCAGGAGGACGGGGATCATCGATCGGCTCCGGTCGAGTGCTGCGGGGCGGCGGACGGGTCCGCGGCGGCGCGCGGCGGCATCTCGCCGGATCCGCGGTGGATGAGGCGGGTGGGGACGACGATGTGCTCGGGGGCGGCGTCCGGGTGGTCGACGAGCTGCATGAGCCGGCGGAAGGTGGCCTCGCCGATGAGCAGCGGGTCCTGGTCGACGCACGTGATGCCCGGGGTCATGGCCCCGGCGAGCTCGAAGTCGCCGAAGCAGATGAGGGCCGGCATCGACAGCTCGCCCGAGCGGATGCCGCGGATCGTCGCGATCGCGGCGGGGCTCGACGCGCAGAACAGCGCGGTGGGCGCATCGGGGCGCTGCAACAGGGTCTTTGCCGCCGTCGCGCCGCTCTCGCGCGTGCGCTCGTGCTCGGCGACCAGCGTCGGGTCGAACGGGATGCCCGCCTCGTCGAGGGCCGCGCGGAATCCGGCGAAGCGTGCGGCGACGGTCGGGTAGGCGGTGGCCTCGCCGATGAATCCGATACGTCGGTGACCGTGGTCGATGAAGGAGCGGGTGGCCTGGTAGGTCGCGCCGAAGTCGTCGACGACGATCGAGTCGATGCCGTCCCGCGAGCGGTCGACGCAGACGACGGGCACCCGGGTGTGCAGGGCGGCGAGCTCCTCGGAGGACACGGCGACGGGGGCGACGATCAGCCCGCGCAGGCGGTGCCCGGTGAGCCGGGCGAGCTGCTCCCGCTCGCGCGCGGCGTCGTAGCCGGTGCTCGCGAACAGCACGCTCAGGCCCTGGGCGAGGGCGAGCTCCTCGATCACGCTCACGATCGCCGAGACGAACGGGTCGGAGATCGCGTCGATGACGATGCCGATCGTGTCGGTGTCACCGCGCTTGAGCGCACGGGCCCGCACATCGGGAACGAAGCCGAGTTCGCGCACGACCGCGAGCACCCGTTCGCGGGTCTCCGGGAGCACGCCCTTCTCGTCGTTCACGACGCGGGAGACCGTCTTGATGCTCACCCCGGCGCGCTCCGCGACATCGGTGATGCGCGCCCGCGGGCGGGGCGCGGGGCCCTCACCGACCGCACCGGCGGTCTGCAGCTCATCGTGCGTCATCGCAACCTCGACATCGTTGTCATTCGGAACTTTCCGGGCCTTGCGATCCCGGCGGACATCATCTTGGGGCCGCATCGACAACGTTGTCAAGCCCTGTTATCGAAACGACTCCCGAGCGCCCTCGGCGTCAGCCGCCCGAGGGATCGACCGCGATGCTGATGCCGAGGAGCCGTTCCTCGCCCAAGGCGAGCGGCGTCGCGAGCCCCCGGGCGAGGGCGTCGGCACGACCCAGGATCGTCGGCGCCGTCGCGGGTTCGATGCCCAGCACCACCTGGCCCGGCTCCGCCACCCGCCACTGGAAGAGCCCGGGCAGAACGGCCGGATCGAAGCCGACACGCACCCCGATCCCGGACGCCGACTCGACGCGAACCTCGGTGCGCGACCCCGGCTCGGCTACCGCGTCGAGCACGTGCCGGAACACCTGCTCGGGGTACTCGGCCGCCAGCTCAGGGAACACGTCCCAGCTGTCCAGGCCCGCCCGGGCCGCAGCATCCCGCGGCACGATCTCCACCGCCGGCGAGACGATGCGTGTGCCGGCGTCGACCAACGGCCAGCCGAGGTTCACGTGGTAGAGCACCATCGGGAACGCCTCCCGCCGGCCGCGGTTCACGAGCCGATCGTCGACGCGGATCACCCGCTCGCCCACCGGCAGCACGATGCGGCGGTGCAGCTCGAGATCGTCGCCGAACACCGTCGCCTCCCGCACGATGCCCTCGACGACCACGGTGTCGCGCGTCGCCTCGGCCCGGGTCACCGTCGCGCGCAGCGACGAGTACCGGCCGTGCATCGGATGCTGCTCCTCGCCCGACTGCGCCGGTCCGACGTTGAGCAGCCCGCAGGTCGTGAGCAGGCCGCCGCCGAAGCCGCGCAGCCAGCCGCGCCCGTCGGCGTCGCCCGACGACAGCGGCGGGAACCCCGTGCTCGAGAGCCACGCGAGCGGCACCCCGTCGGCCCGCACCTGGGCGAGATCGAGGCCGCGGTCCGGCAGCAGCTCGACCTCGAGCGGCCCGTTCACGAGACGTATGCGGCGGGCACCGGCATCCGGCCCGTCGGTACGCGTCGACGATTCGACGGCGACCGCCTGGGTCAGTGAACCGAGCCGGTCCACGGCCTGATCGAGCGGCCGACCGTACAGCTCCGGAGGCATTCGGATCCTCTTCCTCGCAAGGGCACGGCATCGGCGCCGCGCGCGCAGCGTCACGGTAGCAGGTCGTCGACCCGCTCCCAGCGACCAATTGACAACGTTGTCTCGAAGTCCCCATACTGTCTCCGGACGCACCGATGCGTCCCCCGAACCGACACCTCACGGAGATCACTCGATGTCGACGTATCGCCTCAATCGGCTCTTCAACGCGCGCTCCGGACGCGCCCTCGACGTCGCCGTCGACCACGGCGCCTTCCACGAGCACTCGTTCATCACCGGCATCGAGGACATGGCCGCGACCGTCGCCACCCTCGTCGCCGCCGGTCCCGACGCGATCCAGCTGACGCTCGGCCAGGCCCCGCTGCTGCAGGCCACGCCGGGCAAGCAGAAGCCGGGTCTCGTGCTGCGCACCGACATCGCGAACGTCTACGGCGACCCGCTCGAGTCGCCGCTGCACTCGATCCACGTGCCCGACGCGATCGAGGTCGCCGTGCGGCTCGACGCCGTCGCCGTCTGCGTCAACCTGCTCGACCTGCCCGGGCACCCCGAGGTGCGCGAGCAGTGCATCCGCTCGATCCTGGCGCTGCGCACCGATGCCGCCCGCTACGGCATGCCGCTCATGATCGAGCCGCTGGTCATGCAGACCCGACCCGGCGCCGGTGGATACGCCGTCGACGGCGACACGGCCAAGATCGTCACCCTCGTGCGCCAGGCGCGAGAACTCGGCGCCGATCTCATCAAAGCCGACCCGACCGACGACATCGACGACTACCACAAGGTCATCCAGGCGGCGGGGCCGACCCCGGTGCTCGTCCGCGGCGGCGGGCGCGTCGACGATCGCACGCTGCTCGATCGCACCCGGGCCGTGCTCGCGCAGGGCGCGCGGGGCATCGTCTACGGCCGCAACGTCATCCAGCATGACGACCCCGCGGGCATCACCGCCGCGCTCATGGCCGTCGTGCACGACGACGCCACGACCGACCAGGCCCTCTCCCTCATCGGCGGTGCCGCATGAGCGCCCGCATCGTCAACGTCGGCATCATCGGCGGCGGACTCATGGGCCGCGAGATCGCCGCGGCCCTGCGGCGGTGGCCCGCCCTCGTCGACCACCCCGTCGAGCCGCGGCTCGTCGCGGTGTGCGACATCAACCCGGCCGCGATGGAGTGGTTCGACGGCATCGACACCGTGCGCCTCAAGACGACGGATCACCGCGAGCTGCTCGCCGACCCCGAGATCGACGTCGTCTATATCGCCGTGCGCCACGACCTGCACGAGCAGCTCTACGTCGACACGATCCGCGCGGGCAAGGCCCTGCTCGCCGAGAAGCCGTTCGGCATCGACCGTGCCGCCGCCGACGCGGTCGTGGCGGCGATCGATGAGACCCCCGACTCGTTCGTGCGGGTCTCGAGCGAGATGCCGTTCTTCCCCGGCGCCCAGTGGGCCATCGACTACGTGCGCTCGGGCGCGCTCGGGCGCATCGTCGAAGCGACCTGCGGCTTCCTCCACGCGAGCGACCTCGACGTGAACAAGCCGCTCAACTGGAAGCGGCAGCAGAAGTTCTGCGGTGTCGCGGGCGTGATGAACGACCTCGGCATGCACACGTGGCACGTGCCGCTGCGACTCGGGTGGGCGCCCGAGGGGGTGTTCGGCGTGCTGCAGGACATCGTCACCGAGCGGCCCGGACCGGGCGGCGACCTGGTGCCCTGCGACACCTGGGACAACGCGATCATCCACTCGCGGGCACGTCACGATGGCGCCGAGTTCCCGCTCACGACCGTCACCAAGCGCATCGCTCCGGGCGAGAAGAACACCTGGGAGTTCGAGGCGATCGGGATGTCGGGCGGCGTGCGCTTCAGCACGAAGAACCCCAAGCAGGTCGAGGTGTTCGCGCTGATCGACGTGCCCGGGGTCGGCCGCGAGCAGTCGTGGCAGCGCATCGACGCGGGCAGCCAGTCGGTGTGGCCGACGGTGACGGGGCCGAACTTCGAATCGGGATTCTCCGACGCGATCCTGCAGATGTGGGCGGCGTTCCTCGCCGAGTACGTGGGCGAGCTCGGCGACCGGTTCGGCACCGTGCGACCCGCGGAGGCGGCGCTCACCCACCGCATCTTCGCCGCAGCGATCGCGTCGCACGAGGACGGCCGCCTGACCGCCCCCGCAGACTGAACGAGCGGGGTCCGATAGTCCGAGGCGGCTGAGCGGGCGCGGCAGAATGGATCCCGCTCGCGCCGCGCGCGTCGGTTCGCGGTGAGCAGGAGGAACAGCATGCGCAACCCCCGCGGCGGCGGCCACCCCACGATGGTGGACGTCGCGGCCGACGCGGGGGTCAGCCTGAAGACCGTCTCCCGCGTCGTCAACGGTGCGCCCAACGTCGACCCCGCGATGGCGGAGCGGGTCGCGGCATCCATCGACAGACTCGGGTACCAGCGCAATGCCCTCGCGGCCTCGCTGCGATCGGGGGCACGGGACACCATCGGATTCGTGTCCGCCGACCTCTCCAACACCTTCTACATGCGGGTCGCGGCCGCCGCGGCCGCCGCCGCGCTCGAGCGCGGCATCCGCCTGATCGTCGCATCGAGCGAAGAGGATGCCGCGGCCGAACGCACGCTCACGCTCGACCTCTGCCAGCGCCAGGTGGGCGGACTCCTCGTCGTGCCGACGGCGAGCGATCACCGCTACCTCGCCCCGGAGGCGGCGCGCGGCACGCCCGTGGTGTTCCTGGACCGTCCGGGTCGCGGCATCGTCGCCGACGAGTTCCTCATCGACAACCGAGGGGGCGCACGGGCCGCGGTCGCCGAGTTGCTGGCCGCGGGCCACGAACGAGTCGCCGTGCTCCTGGACGCGCCCACGATCTTCACGATGAGCGAGCGGAGGGCCGGCGCCCTCGACGCGTTCGCCGCGCTCGGCCGTGCGGCGGATCCGCGGCTGATCGTCGAGGACCTGCACACTCCGGCGGCGGCGCGCGCGGCGCTCGAGCGCCTGCTCGACGCCGAACGGCCGCCGACGGCGGTGTTCTGCGCGAACAACCGCTCGACCGTGGGCGCTCTCGAGGCGATCCTCGCGGCGGATGCGCCGGTGGCGCTCACGGGCTTCGACGACTTCGAGCTGTCCGGTCTCGTGCCGCGCCCGATCCGCGTGGTCGACTACGACGTCGCCGAGCTGGGTGCCCGCGCCGCCCGCACCCTGCTCGATCGCATCAGCGGAGCGGATGAGACCGAACCGCGGACCCGTCTGCAGCCGACCCGCCTGGTCGATCGCGGCCTGCGCCGCTGAGGGCGCGAGGCGCGGTCAGGTCGCGGTGGAGGAGCGGACGACGAGCTCAGGCCCGAACACGACCCGCTCCGTGGGTCCGCCGGGCGACTCCGCCGCCGCGAGAAGCAGCTCGACGGCCGTCGTGCCCATGAGGACGGCGGGCTGACGCACCGAGGTGAGCGGGATGACAGCGGCTGCCGCGAAGTCGATGTCGTCGTAGCCGATGAGTGCGATGTCCTCGGGCACGCGCACGCTCGCGGTCATCACGAGGGATTGCAGCAGACCGAGGGCGAGCAGGTCGTTCGCCGCGAAGATCGCGTCCGGCCGCGCGCTGACGGGGCGCGCGAGGATCTGCGCACCGGCCACCCGCCCCTCCTCGACGGTGAGCGCCCGCGTGCCGACGAACTCGAGCGACGCTCCGCCGTGTGCGGCGACGGCGCCCTGAGCGCCCTCGAGACGATCGGCGACCTGACGGATCGAGACCGGTCCGCCCACGAACATCAGTCGACGGCGCCCCACGTCCAGCAGATGGGATGCCGCGAGGGTGCCGCCTGCGAGGTCGTCGACGGCGACGGACGCGAACGAGCCGTCGCGCGATTCGCGGTCGACGAGCACGGTCGGCGTGCCGCGGTCGCGCACGGCACGGAGCTTGGGAACGCTGTCGTACACGGGGGTCACCAGCATGCCGAACACCCGCTGTTCCTCGAACAGCTCGACGTGCCGGTCCTCGCGATCCTGCTTCTCATCGCTGTTGGCCATGAGCACGGTGAGGTCGTCGGTGGATGCGCGCTCCTCCGCACCGCGGGCGACCTCGGTGAAGAACGGGTTGCGCATGTCGAGCACGACCAGGCCGATGCTGCGGCTGCGACCCGCGCGCAGTTGGCGGGCGGCGTCGTTGCGCACGAACCCGAGGAGGTCGATGGCGCGGTGCACGCGGGCCACCGTCTCCGCCGACACCTTGTCGGGGCGGTTGAGCACGTTGGAGACGGTGCCGACGGACACCCCGGCGGCTTCGGCGACGTCGCGCACGCTGACGGCCACAGCTCTCCTCCTCACGTCCTCGGGCGGTGAGAGTGAAACGAATCAATAACGCCGGAAGACTACGGGCAAATTCGCCTTGACACCATCCTGACGAGGCCCTAACGTCGTTCCGGCAGGGATTGAAACGATTCACTCCCTCAATGGAGAGGGTGAGTTATCTCATGACCGACAGCCCCGTGCTGGAACTGCGGGACGTGCAGAAGTCCTTCGGCTCCGTCGTCGCACTGCGCTCCGGGACGATCTCCGTCGACGGCGGATCGATCCACGCCCTCGTGGGTGAGAACGGTGCCGGCAAGTCGACGCTCGTCAAGATCGTCGCCGGCCTCTACCAGCGCGACGCCGGCGTGTTCCGCCTCCGCGGCGAGGCGGTCGACTTCTCGTCGACCGCCCAGTCGAAGGCGGCGGGCGTCGCGGTCATCTACCAGGAGCCCACGCTCTTCCCCGATCTCTCGGTGACCGAGAACATCTTCATGGGGCGCCAGCCGACCAGCCGATTCGGCCGCATCGACCGCAAGGCGATGCGCCACGAGGTGGAGCGCCTCTTCACCCGACTCGGCGTGCTGATCGATCCCGATCGGCCGGCCGAGGGTCTCTCCATCGCCGACCAGCAGGTCATCGAGATCGCCAAGGCCGTCTCCCTCGACGCGTCGCTGCTGATCATGGACGAGCCGACGGCCGCCCTGTCGGGCATCGAGGTCGAGCGCCTGTTCACGATCGCGCGCAGCCTGCGCGACGAGGGGCGCGCGCTCATCTTCATCTCCCACCGATTCGACGAGGTCTTCGCACTCTGCGACACCGTCACCGTCATGCGCGACGGCGCCTACATCGCGACCAGCGCGATCGCCGACACCACCGTCGACGCGATCGTTCGTCAGATGGTGGGACGTGAGATCACCGAGCTGTTCCCCAAGCAGCCCGCCGAGATCGGCGAGCCGCTGCTCGAGGTGGAGCATCTCACCAGCCCCGGCGTCTTCCAGGACATCTCGTTCACAGTGCGCGCCGGCGAGATCGTCGGCCTCGCCGGCCTCGTGGGTGCCGGGCGCAGCGAAGTCGCCCGTGCCGTGTTCGGCGTGGACCCGTACTCCGCCGGCACCGTGAAGCTCAAGGGCAAGATCGTGCCCTCGGGCCGCCCGACGGCGGCCATGCGTGCCGGCCTCGCCCTCGTCCCCGAAGACCGCCGCAAGCAGGGACTCGTCGTCGAGTCGGGCGTCGGACAGAACATCACGCTCGCCATCCGCCGCCGGCTCACGAAGTTCGGACTGCTCACTCAGCGTGCCGAGAACCGTGCCGCACGCGAATGGGCGTCGCGCCTCGAGGTGAAGACCCACGCCCTCGACACCGTCGCCGCGACCTTGTCGGGCGGCAACCAGCAGAAGGTCGTGCTCGCGAAGTGGCTCGCCACCGAGCCCACCGTGCTCATCATCGACGAGCCCACGCGCGGCATCGACGTCGGCACGAAGTCCGAAGTGCACCGCCTTCTCTCCGAGCTCGCCGGCCGCGGCATGGGCATCCTCATGATCTCGTCCGAGCTTCCCGAGGTGCTCGGCATGGCCGACCGCGTGCTTGTCATGCGCGAGGGTCGCCTCACCGCCGACATCGCCCGCGCCGAGGCCACCTCGGAGAACGTCATGCACGCCGCCACCCACGCTCCGGAGCACGCCCGATGACCACCACCAACATCCCCGTCTCGGCCGTGTCGAGGACGATCGGTCGCCTCGGTCGCGCACGTGAGTTCGGCATCCTGCTCGCCATCGTGCTCGTGGTCGCCGCCGGCACGGTGAAGAACCCCAGCTTCCTGTTCAGCTCCGACGGCTGGCGCGACCTGCTCCTCACCCCGTCGATCCTGCTGCTCGTCGCCGTCGGACAGGCGATCGTGATCATCACGCGCAACGTCGACCTCTCGGTGGGCTCCGTGATCGGTCTCACCGCGTATCTCACCGGCCGGCTGTTCAGCGACATCCCCGGAATCCCGATTCCGCTCGTCGTGCTGATCGCCGTCGCGGCGGGCGCGGTTCTCGGACTCGTCAACGGAGCTCTCGTCGCCTTCGGCAAGGTTCCCGCGATGGTGATCACGCTGGGCACGCTCTACGCCTACCGCGGCATCGGCGTCGTCTGGGCGGGCAGCAACCGCGTGAACGCCTCCGACATGCCAAGCTCGTTCCTCGGGCTCGGCACCGGGCAGATCCTCACGATCCCGATCCTCACGATCGTCGCGGTCGTCGTCCTCGGGATCGCCGCGTGGTACCTGCGCAACACCCGGGGCGGGCGCGAGTTCTACGCCATCGGCTCCGACCCCGCAGCCGCGCACCTGTACGGACTCCGGGTGACCCGTCGCATCCTCACCGCCTTCATCCTCTCGGGAGCACTCGCGGGCCTCGCGGGCGTCTTCTACGCCGCGCGCTACGGCACCGTCGACTCCCAGGCCGGCACCGGCTGGGAACTCCAGGCTGTCGGCGCCGCGGTCGTCGGTGGCGTCGCGATCGTCGGCGGTGTCGGCACCGTATGGGGTGCCGCCCTCGGCGCCGTGCTGCTGCTGACCATCAACCGTGCGCTTCCGGTGCTCGGCATCCCCGACTTCTGGCAGCAGGCCGTCGTCGGCGTCCTCATCATCGGCGCGATCGTGCTCGACCGCGTCCTGGCCGTGCGACAGAAACGGCGTCTCATCGAAACGAGGGACCAGGCATGACCGCCCCCACCACCACTGCCACCGTGCGGGTCGTGAAGAACTACGACAAGCCGTTCTGGCGCCGCGTGCTGCTCTCGCGTGAGACGGCGATCGTCGTGCTCCTGATCGCCGTGGCGATCGTGTCGGCCTCGACCGTGCGCGGGTTCAACCAGCCGCTCACCCTCACCTTCCTCCTGCTCGACGTCGCGCCGATCCTTCTGATCGCACTGCCGATGACCCTCATCATGATCACCGGCGAGATCGACCTGTCGGTGGGAAGCATGGTGGGTCTGTCGAGTGTGACGACCGGAGTGCTCGTGCAGGCGGGGGCCCCGTTCGGGGTCGCCGCCCTCGCGGCGCTCCTCGTCGGCGTCATCGGTGGCGCGATCAACGGCTTCCTCGTCACCGTCGTCGGGCTCCCCTCCCTCGCCGTGACGATCGGAACCCTCGCGCTGTTCCGAGGTCTTGCGGTCGGCCTACTGGGCACCACCGCCGTCACGAGCTTCCCCGTCGAGTGGACAGCGCTCGCGAAGGCGAAGATCGCGGGCACCGCGATCCCGTACATCATCGTGCCGTTCCTCGTGCTCCTGGTGATCTTCGCGCTGCTGCTGCACTTCACCCCCTTCGGTCGCGGCGTCTACGCGATCGGCCTCTCGAAGGACGCCGCCCGATTCTCGGGCGTGCACGTGGAGCGCACGAAGTTCGTGCTGTTCGTGCTCGCGGGCGTCGTCTCGGCCTTCGCGGGGATCTTCTACACGCTGCGCTTCGGCAGTGCGCGCGGCGACAACGCCACCGGGCTCGAGCTGCAGGTCATCGCCGCGGTCGTGCTCGGCGGGGTGTCGGTGTTCGGCGGTCGTGGCCAGCTGTACGGCGTCATCGCCGCCGTGCTGCTGATCGGCACGCTCTCCAGCGCCCTGCGCCTCGTGAACGTCACCTCCGACGTCATCAACATCATCACCGGCACGCTGCTCGTGCTCTCGGTGATCGGCGCGAGCGTGCTCGCGTTCCTCCAGTCCCGGCGCCGCCGACCGGCGCCGACACCCACCGTGGCGGCCTCCGCAGCTTCATGAGCCCGCACGACCAGCCGACGACGTCCCGTCGCGGCGCCACCCATGAAAGGAAACGAACAATGACGTTTGCACCCAAGCGCGTCCTGGCCCTCGCGGCTGTGGCCGTGACGGCGGCGCTGGCCCTCACGGCCTGTGCCGACACCGGCTCGTCGTCGCCGACCAGCGGCTCGAGCGGCGGCAGCGGCAACCTGTCGATCACGTTCCTGCCGAAGAACCTCGGCAACCCGTACTTCGACACCTCGGCGAAGGGCGGCCAGGCCGCGGTCGCCGAGTTCGGCGGCACCTTCAACCAGGTCGGCCCCGCGCAGGCCTCGCCCGATGGTCAGGTCAGCTACATCAACACGGCCACGCAGCAGGGCGTGGGAGCGCTCGTCGTCTCGGCGAACGACCCGAAGGCCATCTGCGACTCGCTCAACCAGGCCCGCTCCGCGGGCGTCAAGGTCGTCACCTTCGACTCGGACACCGAGACCTCGTGCCGCGACATCTTCGTCAACCAGGCGACGTCCGACGGCATCGCCAAGGTGCAGGTCGACCTGATCGCGAAGCAGATCGGCGACTCGGGTGAGATCGCGATCCTCTCGGCCGCGGCGAACGCGACCAACCAGAACGCGTGGATCGACAAGATGAAGGCGCTGCTGGCCAGCGACCACCCGAACATCAAGCTCGTCGATGTCGTCTACGGCAACGACGACGACCAGACCTCGTTCGACAAGACCGCCGCTCTGCTCCAGGCCCACCCGAACCTGAAGGGCATCATCTCGCCCACGACGGTCGGTATCGCCGCCGCGGCTCGCTACCTGTCGACGTCCGCCTACAAGGGCAAGGTCGCGCTGACCGGTCTCGGCACCCCGAACCAGATGCGGGCCTACATCAAGGACGGCACCGTCACCTCGTTCGCACTGTGGAACCCCGAGGACCTCGGCTACCTCGCGGCCTACGCCGCCGAGGCGCTCATCAAGGGCGAGATCACGGGCAAGCAGGGCGACACCTTCACCGCCGGCAAGCTCGGCAAGTTCACGGTCGGCGCCGACGGCACCGTGCTGCTGGGCGACCCGTTCGTGTTCGACGCCAGCAACATCGACAACTTCAACTTCTGATCTTGTCTCCCCTCCCGGCCGGCCGCCCCGTGCGGCCGGCCGTGCCACCCGAAAGGACCACCCCATGCCACGCGTGAGCTTCGAGCTGCGGATCGACCCCGCGCGCCTCGACGACTACCTCGCACGGCACTCCCCCGTCTGGCCGGAGATGCTCGCCGAGATCGCGGCATCCGGTCGTCGCAACTACTCGCTCTTCCTCGGTGAGGGCGGCAGGCTCGTCGGCTACTACGAGGTCGACGACGACGTGGCCGCGCAGGCGTACCTCGCGGCATCCGAGATCGCCACCCGCTGGGAAGCGGAGATGGCCCCCTTCTTCCTCGGTCTCGACGGGCGGCCCGACCAGGCCGCGACCGCACTGACCGAGATCTTCCACCTCGAGGACCAGCTCGCCGAGAGCGGCTCCTCGCCCGTCCCTACGACCGCAGAAAGCCGCGCACAGTGAGCATCCTGACTCCCGCCGTCCGCTCCACTCTCGAGAAGCAGGCCATCGAGCTGCCCAGCTGGGCGTTCGGCAACTCGGGCACCCGTTTCAAGGTGTTCACGACGCCGGGCACCCCGCGCGACCCGTTCGAGAAGATCTCGGATGCCGCGCAGGTGAACCGTCTGACCGGCCTCGCCCCCGCCGTCGCCCTGCACATCCCGTGGGACCTCGTCGACGACTGGAGCGCCCTGCGGGAGCACGCGGCATCCGAGGGCGTGACCCTCGGCACCGTCAACTCCAACACCTTCCAGGACGACGACTACAAGTTCGGCGCCCTCACCCACGAGGACGACCGCATCCGCCGGAAGGCGATCGACCACCACCTCACCTGCATCGACGTCATGCACGAGACGGGGTCGCGCGACCTGAAGATCTGGCTCGCAGAGGGCTCGAACTACCCCGGCCAGAACGACATGCGCGCCCGCCAGGACCGCCTGCAGGACTCGCTGCAGCAGATCTACGCCCACCTCGGCGACGAGCAGCGTCTCGTGCTGGAGTACAAGTTCTTCGAGCCGGCGTTCTATCACACGGATGTCCCGGACTGGGGTACCTCCTACGTGCAGGTCGCGGCGCTCGGCGACAAGGCGATGGTCTGCCTCGACACGGGCCACCACGCGCCCGGCACGAACATCGAGTTCATCGTGATGCAGCTGCTGCGCCTCGGGAAGCTGGGGTCGTTCGACTTCAACTCCCGCTTCTACGCCGACGACGACCTGATCGTGGGCGCCGCCGACCCGTTCCAGCTCTACCGGATCCTCAGCGAGGTCATCCGCGGCGGCGGGCTCGACAACCCCGACGTGGTCTTCATGCTCGACCAGTGCCACAACATCGAGAACAAGATCCTGGGTCAGATCCGCTCGGTGCTGAACGTGCAGGAGATGACCGCGCGTGCGCTGCTCGTCGACCGTGAGGCGCTGGCCGCCGCGCAGACCGCGAACGATGTGCTGGCCGCCCAGGCCGTCTACATGGACGCGTTCTACACCGACGTGCGTCCGGCTCTCGCCGAGTGGCGCGAGGGTCGCGGGCTTCCCGCCGACCCGATGGCCGCCTACCTCGCCTCCGGCTACCAGGCCCGCATCGAGGCCGAGCGCGTCGGCGGCGTGCAGGCCGGCTGGGGCGCCTGACCCACCCAGACCCGTCGGGGAGATCGCACCGCCGATCGCGGTCTCCCCGGCGCACCACACCGAACCGATACGCTCAGGCCCCATGGCTGGATTGCTCGGAGAAGAACGACGGGCGCTTCTGCTCGCCATCCTGCATCGCGATGACGTGATCCGTCTGGAGAGCGCCGCTGACGAGCTCGGTGTCTCGGCGATGACCGTACGCCGAGACCTCGCCGACCTCGCCGCCGAGGGCGCCGTGCGCCGGGTGCGCGGCGGTGCGGTGGCGGCGATCACGCCCCGCCCCTTCGAAGAGCGCCGGGCCACGCGCGGCGCTCAGAAGGCCGTGCTGGCCCGCAAGGCCGCCGAGCTCGTCCCCCGCTCGGGGGCGGTGGCGATGGATGCCTCGTCGACGACCGGCGTGCTGCTCGCCCATCTTGCGGAGGCCGACGATCTGCTGGTCGTCAGCAACTCGGTCGAGAACGCCGCCACGGCACGACAGATCGCGGGCGTCAGGTCGATCCTGGTCGGCGGCGAGCGCGAGGACCGCACCGGCAGCTACGTCGGTCCGTTCGCGACGCGCGCCGTGGCCGCGGCGACCTACGCCCGCTTCTTCACCTCGGCGGCGGCGATCGATCTGCGCGGGTCGAGCGAGGTGACGGCCGAGGAGGCCGCCATGAAGTCGGCGTTCGCGGCGGCGGCCGATGAGACGGTGCTGCTGATCGACTCCTCCAAGCTCGGCGATCGTGCGCTGGCGTCCGCGCTCGACTGGTCGCAGATCGATCTGCTCGTGACCGATCTCGCCGCGGACGACACCCGTCTCGATCCGTATCGCCCTCTGGTGCAGATCGTCTGATTTTGTTATCTTTTGTTTGATCTCACAGAAGAGAACACGAACAGGATCACCGAATGTCGAACTCCGCCGCATCCGAGCTCATCGCCCGCAGCAACCGTCTGGGCGCCGACCCCAAGAACACGAACTACGCGGGCGGCAACACGTCCGCCAAAGGCACGGCGACAGACCCCGTCACCGGCGAGCCCGTCGAGCTGCTGTGGGTGAAGGGATCCGGCGGCGATCTCGGCACGCTCACCGAGTCCGGTCTCGCCGTGCTGCGTCTTGACCGCATGCGCGCGCTCACCGAGGTCTACCCGGGCATCGACCGCGAGGACGAGATGGTCGCGGCCTTCGACTACTGCCTGCACGGCAAGGGCGGCGCGGCCCCGTCGATCGACACCGCGATGCACGGCCTCGTCGACGCCCCGCACGTCGACCACCTGCACCCCGACTCGGGCATCGCGATCGCAACGTCCGCCGACGGACCCGCCCTGACCGAGAAGATCTTCGGCGACAAGGTCGTCTGGGTGCCGTGGCGCCGCCCCGGCTTCCAGCTCGGACTCGACATCGCCGCCATCAAGGCCGAGAACCCGCAGGCCATCGGCACGATCCTCGGCGGCCACGGCATCACCGCGTGGGGCGAGACCTCCGACGAGGCCGAGCGCAACTCGCTGTGGATCATCGACACCGCGGCCGCCTACATCGCCGAGCACGGTGCCGCGGAGCCGTTCGGAGCCGTCGTCCCCGGCTACGAGCCGCTGCCGGAGGCCGAGCGCCGCGCGCGCGCCGCCGCCCTCGCCCCGACCATCCGCGGCCTCGCCTCGACCGACCGGGTCGTCGTCGGCCACTTCACCGACAGCGAGCCGGTGCTCGACTTCCTCTCGCGCGAGAAGCTCCTCCCCCTCGCCGGTCTCGGCACGAGCTGCCCCGACCACTTCCTGCGCACGAAGGTCAAGCCGCTCGTGCTTGACCTTCCGGCCACCGCGACGCTCGAGGAGCAGCTGGCCCGCCTCGCCGAGCTGCACGTCGAGTACCGCGCCGACTACCAGGCGTACTACGACGCGCACGCGACATCCGAGTCGCCCGCCATCCGCGGCGCCGACCCGCTCATCGTGCTCGTGCCGGGTGTCGGCATGTTCAGCTACGGAGCGAACAAGCAGACGGCCCGCGTCGCCGGCGAGTTCTACGTCAACGCGATCGGCGTGATGCGCGGCGCCGAGGCCCTCTCGACCTACACCCCCATCTCCGACGCGGAGAAGTTCCGCATCGAATACTGGGCGCTCGAGGAGGCCAAGCTGCAGCGCCTGCCGAAGCCGAAGACCCACCAGGGCCGCATCGCGTTCGTCACGGGAGCGGCGTCGGGCATCGGCAAGGCCATCGCGACCCGTCTCGCCGCCGAGGGCGCCTGCGTCGTGGTCGCGGACCTCGACCTCGAGAAGGCGCAGGCCGCCGCCGCCGAGCTCGGTGGATCGGATGTCGCGATCGGCGTCGCCGCCAACGTCGCCGACGGCGCCGCCGTGCAGGACGCCATCGATGCCGCCGTGCTCGCCTTCGGCGGCATCGACCTCATCGTCAACAACGCCGGCCTGTCGCTCTCGAAGCCGCTGCTGGAGACCACCGAGAAGGACTGGGACCTGCAGCACGACGTGATGGCCAAGGGCTCGTTCCTCGTGTCGAAGGCGGCCGCGAAGGCGCTCATCGACCAGAAGCTCGGCGGCGACATCATCTACATCTCCTCGAAGAACAGCGTGTTCGCCGGTCCGAACAACATCGCCTACTCGGCGACCAAGGCCGACCAGGCCCACCAGGTGCGCCTGCTCGCCGTCGAGCTCGGCGAGCACGGCGTGCGGGTCAACGGCATCAACCCCGACGGCGTCGTGCGCGGCTCCGGCATCTTCGCCTCGGGCTGGGGCGCCAACCGCGCCGCGACCTACGGGGTCAAGGAGGAGGACCTCGGCCAGTTCTACGCGAACCGCACGATCCTCAAGCGCGAGGTCGTGCCCGAGAACGTCGCCGACGCGGTGTACGTGCTCACCGGCCCCGAACTCAGCCGCACCACCGGTCTCCACATCCCCGTCGACTCGGGCGTCGCCGCGGCGTTCCTGCGATGACGTCAGCGGTCTCCGGCGGCCACGTCGCCGCCATCGACCTCGGCGCCACGAGCGGCCGGGTCGTGCTCGCGCACGTGAGCGGGAGCGAGCTGCGGGCCGAGACCGTGGCGCGCTTCCCGAACACCCCGGTGCGCACGCCCGACGGGCTGCACTGGGACGTGCTCGGGCTGTACGGGGCGGCCGTGCGCGGCCTCGGCGATGCGTTCCGGCAGGCGCCGGGCATCGCCTCCATCGGCATCGACTCCTGGGCGGTCGACTACGGTCTGCTGCGCAACGGCGTGCTGCTCGGCAACCCGTACCACTACCGCGACGAGCGCACCGCACGCGGGGTGCTCAGTGTGCACAGCCGGATGCGGCATCCCGATCTCTATCGCCGCAACGGCCTGCAGTTCCTGCCGTTCAACACGCTCTACCAGTTCGCCGCGGAGCGCCGCGACGTGCTCGACCTCGCCGACACCGCGCTGCTCATCCCCGATCTCGTCGCGTACTGGCTGACCGGCCAGGCCCGCACCGAGCTGACGAACGCATCGACCACCGGGCTCCTGCGGGTCGACGACCAGCGTCTCGACGACGACCTGTTCGACCGTCTCGGGCTGCGCCGCTCGCTGCTCGCGCCGCTCATCGCCCCGGGCGAGAGCTACGGCGTGCTGCTGGACGAGGTGCGGGTCGAGATCGGTGCGCCCGGCGCGGTGCCGGTCACGGCGATCGGCTCGCACGACACCGCCTCGGCGGTGGTCGCGGTGCCGATGGCGGATGCCGCGGCATCCGCCTACATCTCGTGCGGCACGTGGGGTCTGGTGGGCCTCGAGCTTCCCTCGCCGGTGGTCACCGACGCCGCCCGGGAGGCCGGCTTCACGAACGAGGGCGGCGTGGACTCCCGCGTGCGGTTCCTGCACAACGTGATGGGCCTGTGGATCCTCAGCGAGACCGTGCGCGGCTGGGAGGCGAAGGAGGGTCATGCGATCGACCTGCCGACGCTGCTCGACTCGGCCGCCGAGGTGCCCGCGGCATCCGTGCCGGTCTTCGACGTCGACGACCCGCGGTTCCTGCGCCCCGGCGACATGCCCGGCCGAATCGACGCGTGGTGCGACGAGCACGGCGTGCGACCGCCGCGCACCCGCGCCGAGTACGCCCGCGCGATCGTCGAGTCGCTCGCCGACGCGTTCGCGCGCAACGTGCACACCGCCGCGCAGCTCGCGGGGGTCGATGTCGCGACGATCCACATCGTCGGCGGCGGCGCCCTGAACACCCTGCTGTGCCAGCGCACGGCGGACCGGTCGGGACTCGTCGTCGAGGCGGGTCCCGTCGAGGCCACCGCGCTCGGTAACGTTCTCGTGCAGGCCCGCGCGGCGGGCTTCGCCGCCGGCTCCCTCGAGGCGCTCCGCGACCTCGTACGGCGCACCCATGCGCCGCTTCGTTACACCCCGACCGCGACCTCCTGAGGAGAGACATGGTTCAGCGTCAGCTTCCCAACCCGGCCGAGCTGCTCGAACTGATGCAGTTCAAGAAGCCGTCCTTCGACCTCAAGAAGCGTCGGCTCGAGTCCGCGCTCACGATCGCGGATCTGCGCACGATCGCGAAGCGCCGCACCCCGAAGGCCGCCTTCGACTACACCGACGGCGCGGCCGAGGGCGAGCTCTCGCTCGCCCGAGCCCGCCAGGCCTTCGAGGACATCGAGTTCCACCCGCGGGTGCTGCGTCCCGCCGAGTCCGTCGACACGTCGGTCGACGTGCTCGGCGGGCCATCCGCCCTGCCGTTCGGCATCGCCCCGACAGGGTTCACGCGCCTGATGCAGACCGAGGGTGAGATCGCCGGCGCCGGAGCGGCCGAGGCCGCCGGCATCCCGTTCACCCTCTCGACCCTCGGCACCACCTCGATCGAGGGAGTGAAGGCGGCGAACCCGACCGGACGCAACTGGTTCCAGCTCTACGTCATGCGCAACCGCGAGATCTCCTACGGCCTCGCCCGACGCGCGGCCGAGGCCGGTTTCGACACCCTCATGTTCACCGTCGACACCCCGGTCGCCGGCGCCCGCCTGCGCGACAAGCGCAACGGGTTCTCGATCCCGCCGCAGCTCACCCTCGGCACGATCGTGAACGCGATCCCGCGCCCGTGGTGGTGGTACGACTTCCTCACGACCCCCAAGCTCGAGTTCGCGTCGCTGTCGACCACGGGCGGCACCGTCGGCGAGCTGCTGAATGCGGCGATGGACCCGACGATCTCGTACGACGACCTGGCGGTCATCCGTGAGATCTGGCCGGGGAAGATCGTCGTGAAGGGCGTGCAGAACGTCGAGGACTCGGTTCGCCTCGTCGACCTCGGCGTCGACGGCATCGTGCTCTCCAACCACGGCGGCCGTCAGCTCGACCGCGCTCCCGTGCCGTTCCACCTGCTGCCGCAGGTCGTGCGCGAGGTCGGCCGCGATGCGACCGTCATGGTCGACACGGGCATCATGAACGGCGCGGACATCGTGGCATCCGTCGCCCTCGGCGCGAGGTTCACGCTCATCGGCCGCGCCTACCTCTACGGCCTCATGGCCGGCGGACGCGCGGGCGTCGACCGCACGATCCAGATCCTGCGCACCGAGATCGAGCGCACCATGAAGCTGCTCGGCGTCTCGACGCTCGCGGAGCTCGAGCCGGCGCACGTCACCCAGCTCCACCGCCTCACCCGCGGTCAGGCGGGCGCGGAGGTGCCGGTCACGCCTCGCGCGTGATCGTCACCTTCACCGACAGCTGCGAGGCGTGGCCGCCCGCGTACACGCCTCGCAGCGGCGGCACGTCGTTGTAGTCGCGCCCCCGGCCGACCAGCACGTGCCGATCGCCGATCTCGATGTTGTTGGTCGGGTCGAAGCCCTGCCAGTCGCCGGCGAACCACTCGACCCAGGCGTGTGACTCGCCGGCGACGGCGACGCCGATCTCGGCGTTGGCTTTGGGGTGCAGGTAGCCCGACACGTACCGCGCGGGAATACCCACCGACCGCAGGGCTCCGATCGCGATGTGGGCCATGTCCTGGCAGACGCCCTTGCGTGCGACCCACGCGTCGGCGGCCGTGGAGTGCACGCCGGTCACGCCGTAGACGTACTCGACGGCGTCGCCGATGGCCGCGGTGATCTCGTGCGCGGCCTCGCCCGGGTCGTCGTGGCGGCCGGCGATGGTGGCCGCGATCTCGGCCACCTCGGGGTGGGGCCGGGTGCGGTCTGTCACGGTGAGCTGCTCGACCGTCTCGATCTGCCGCGACGCCTCGACGTGCAGGCGCTCCCACGTGATGCCCGCGTGCTCGATCGGGCGGGGACGCACCTCGACGAGCGAGCGGGCGGTGACCCGCAGAGACGGATGCCGCGACTGCACGTCGAAGCTCGACACCCGCGTGCCGAAGTAGTCGATGTACGAGTTGATGGATGTCGCGGGGTCGATCTCCAGCGACGAGCTCAGCACGAACTGACTGTCGGTCGTGCCGGGGAGCATGCGGGCCTCGTTGTACGACGCGGCGACCTCGCCGCCGTAGCTGAAGCCGGTGATGTGCTCGATGCGTAGGCGCTTCACGGGGTGTCTCCGATCCAGCTGGGCTCGGCCTGCGTCGGGAAGAAGCGCTGGCGGATCGCGTCGGATGCCTCGCGGGTGACCCGCTGCACTCCCCGCATGTGCTCGGGTAGCTCGGCGAGGATCTCGGCGATGGGGCTGTACTCGAGGTCGTTGCGGATGCGTCCGAGAGCCCGCAGCACGGGGTTCGAGACGCCGACGCGGTCCTCGCGCGGGTCGATCGCGCTGACGCACTCCTCGGCGCGCAGGATCGAGTAGATGATCGATCGCGGGAAGAGCCGGTCGAGCAGCAGGAACTCGGCCGCATTGCGGGCGCTCGGCATGCCGCGGTAGGTGCGCAGGTAGGCCTCGTAGGCGCCGCAGGAGCGCAGGATGGTCGTCCAGGACGGACCCGACGCCTCGGTCAGCGACCGGGTCGCGAGCAGCCGCGCGGTCATGTCGGCGCGTTCGATGCTGCGACCCAGCGTGAAGAACTGCCACGCCTCATCGCGGCTCGTCGAGGAGTCGACGACGCCCACGGCGAGCGCCGAGCGCTCGCGCACCCACTGGAAGAACTCGTGCACCTTCTCGGTCTGCAGCCGCCGCGGCATCCGGGCATTGGTGGTGTTGAGGCACTCCCACAGCTCGGTCGAGACGATCTCGCGTGCGCGTCGGGCGTTCTCGCGCGCCGCGTTGAGCGAATAGACGATGCTCGACGGGTTGGCCCGGTCGACGGCGAGGCGGGCGAGCACGTCCTCGCGGGTGACGGGCGCGGCGGTGTCGGCGGGGAACGAGCCCATCACGGCCAGCAGCGACCGGCAGGCGGTGTCCTCGTCGATCCAGGGATCCTCGAGCAGCAGCTGCAGGTGCACGTCGAGGATGCGCGCGGTGCCGTCGGCGCGTTCGACGTAGCGGCCGATCCAGAACAGGCTCTCGGCGATGCGGCTCAGCAGCATGACGCGCCCCCTTCGGCGCAGGCGCGCGCCTGCTGCTGTTGCTCCTGCTGCTCCTGCGTGGTGCGCGGGCGGTCCTGGGGCGAGTGGGTGACCTCGGGGCCGTTCTCGGGAGCGGATGCCGCGCTGCTCGGTGCGCTCGCCACGCTCACGCTCGGCGCGACGGCGCGACCCGCGGCATCCGTCGGGATCACCGGCAGCGCCTGCGTGACGGTCGACGCCTGATCGGCGACGAGGCCCGCGAGCCCCTGGCCCTGGCCGTACTCGACGTGGGAGGGTGCGGCTCCGCCGACGACCCAGGTGTCCTTCGATCCGCCGCCCTGGCTGGAGTTGACGACGAGCTGGCCTTCGGGCAGCGCCACGCGGGTGAGACCGCCGGGGAGCACCCAGATGTCGTCACCGTCGTTGACGGCGAACGGGCGCAGGTCGGCGTGGCGGGGGCGCATGCCGTCCTCCACGAGCGTCGGGATGGTCGAGAGCATCACGACCGGCTGCGCGATCCAGCCGCGCGGGTCGGCGATGAGGGTCTTGCGCAGCGTCTCGAGCTGGGCCTTCGAGGCATCCGGCCCGACGACGAGCCCCTTGCCGCCGGACCCGTCGACGGGCTTGACCACGAGCTCGTCGAGCCGGTCGAGCACCTCTTCGAGCGCTCCCGCGTCCTCGAGCCGCCACGTGTCGACGATCGGGAGCAGCGGCTCCTCGGACAGGTAGTAGCGGATGAGGTCCGGCGTGTAGGTGTAGAGCAGCTTGTCGTCGGCGACGCCGTTGCCGACCGCGTTCGCGATCGTCACGTTGCCCAGGCGGGCCGCCAGCATGAGGCCGGGTGCGCCCAGCATCGAGTCGGCGCGGAACTGCAGCGGGTCGAGGAAGTCGTCGTCGACGCGGCGGTAGATCACGTCGACCCGACGGGCGCCGCGGGTCGTGCGCATGAACACCTTGCCGCCGATGCACTGCAGGTCACGGCCCTCGACGAGCTCGACTCCCATGAGGCGGGCGAGCAGCGTGTGCTCGAAGTAGGCCGAGTTGTACACACCCGGGGTCAGCACGACCACGTTGGGGTCCTCGATACCGGCGGGCGCCGAGGCGCGCAGTGCCGCCAGCAGCCGGTTCGGGTAGTCGCCCACCGGGCGCACACGCATCGACACGAACAGCTCCGGCAGGGTCTGCGCCATGACCCGACGGTTCGAGATGACGTAGCTGACGCCCGACGGCACCCGCACGTTGTCCTCGAGCACGCGCATCTTGCCGTTCTCGTCGCGGATGAGGTCGATGCCCGAGACCTGGATGCGCACGCCGTTCGCGGCGTGGATGCCATAGGCCTGCCGATAGAAGTACTGGCTCGAGGCGATGAGCTTCGCCGGGATCACCCCGTCGCGCACGCAGTTCTGCCGGCCGTAGGCGTCGTCGAGGAACGCCTCCAGCGCCCGCACGCGCTGCTTCACGCCCGCTTCGATCTCCGACCACTCCGCGTAGTCGATGACCCGCGGCACGGCGTCGAGCGGGAAGGGCCGCTCCTCGCCCGCGAAGTCGAAGGTGACACCCTGCGCGAGGTACGAGTTCGCGAGCGACTCGGTGCGTCCGCGCAGCTCGTCCTGCGTCATGCGCGCCAGTGCCTGGTGCAGCTCCCGGTAGGTCTGCCGCGAAGCCACGGCGTCGCCGGTGTGCTCGGGGTGGCCGAACATCTCGTCGAACGCGGGGAGGCCCTGCGACGTCTTTCGCGGGGCGAGAGTGGAGCCGTAGCCGTCGAACAGGTCGCCCATGCACTCACCCTAGTCGGGGGCATGTTGCGCGAGTGTTACCGATGCACGGCGGTGCCGACACGGGCGGATGCCGCGGCGCAACCTGCGCGTTCCGCCAGCATCCGCGCGATCCGGGCCGTGCACCGTGGCGGCGGTCGTAGGCTCGGCGCGTGAGCGAATCCCCCCACGCGGCACGACGCGGCGAGGCCGCACGGGCGGCGCTCGCGGGGGTCGTCGCGGGAGTGGCGGCATCCGGTGTCGGCGAGCTCGTCGCGGGACTCGCGGCGCCCGGTGCGAGCCCGTTCGCCGCCGTCGGGTCGTTCCTCATCGACATCGCGCCGCCGTGGGCGAAGGACGCCACGATCTCGTTGTTCGGCACCGGCGACAAGGCGGCACTGCTCACGCTCGTCGGCATCGTCGCCGCGATCGTCGCGGCCGCCGCCGGGGTGCTCGAGCTGCGCTGGCGCGGGGTCGGGCAGGCGCTGTTCGGTCTCGCCGGACTCGCCGGCATCGCGGCCGCCATGACGAGAGCGGATGCCGCGACCCTCTCCTTCCTGCCGTCGGCCGTCGCCGGGGCCGTGGGCGTGATCGCCCTGCGGCTGCTGGTCGCGCGGATCCCCCGCGGCATCCCCCCGCTCGAGGGCCCGCTGCCGACGCGTCGCGACTTCCTCGTCTGGAGCGGCGCGACCGCCGTCGTCGGCCTCGCCGCCCTGCTCGGAAGCGTGGCCGTTCAGGCCGGCAGCCGCGCGGTCACCGCCGTGCGGCGGGCGATCACGCTCCCCACACCTGTCTCGACCGTGGCCGTCCCCGCGGGCGCCGAGCTCGGACTGTCGGGCCTGTCCCCCGTCATCACGCCGAACGCCGACTTCTACCGCATCGACACGGCGCTCGTCGTGCCGCAGGTCGATCCGTCGACGTGGCAGCTGCGCATCCACGGACTCGTCGACCAGGAGGTCGTCATCACCTGGGACGAGCTGCTCGCGCTCCCGCTCGCCGAGAGCGTCGCGACCCTCACCTGCGTCTCGAACGAGGTAGGCGGCGACCTCATCGGCAACGCCGTGTGGCTCGGATATCCGATCCGCGAGCTGCTCGCCCGCGCGAAGCCCCAGTCGAGCGCCGACATGGTGCTGTCGATGTCGGTCGACGGCTTCACCGCCTCGACCCCGCTCGAGACGCTCACCGACCCGAACCGCGAGGCGATCCTCGCCGTCGCGATGAACGGCGAACCGTTGCCGATCGAGCACGGGTTCCCGGTGCGGATGGTGGTGCCCGGCCTCTATGGCTACGTGTCGGCGACCAAGTGGGTCACCGACCTCGAGGTCACACGGTTCGCCGACGCCACCGCCTACTGGACCGACCGGGGATGGTCGGACCACGGCCCGGTGAAGCTCGAGTCCCGCATCGACGTGCCCCGCGCGGGCGCGCAGGTGACGGCGGGCGAGACCGTCATCGCGGGGGTGGCCTGGCAGCAGCACGTCGGCGTGAAGGGGGTCGAGGTGCAGGTCGACGACGGACCGTGGACCCCCGCGACCCTCGCCTCGGCGATCAGCGCCGACACGTGGGTGCAGTGGAGCGTGCCGTGGGCCGCGGCATCCGGCTCTCACACGGTGCGCTGCCGCGCGACGAGCGCGACCGGTGAAGTGCAGACCGTCACCGAGGCGCCCCCCGCGCCCGACGGCGCGACCGGCTGGCACACGATCCAGGTGCAGGTGGCGTAGCGCGCCCGTCTCGCCCTTCCCCCCCTTCCCCCTCCCCCTTTCCTCTCCCCCCTCTCCCCCTCCCCCTTCGCCGAATCCACGCCCCGCCGCCGAATCCACGCCCCGCCGACGTCGGGAACGGGGTGACTCGGCGGCGAAGTGTTGATTCGGCGGAAGTGAGGGCGGGAGTGAGGGCGGGGGCGGGGCGGCGGCGAGAGGGCGGGCGCGCGCTACGCGGCGGCGGCGAGCGAGGGCGACGCGCGCTACGCGGCGGCGAGGGCGCGGTCGAGCGCGGCGACCACCCACGCGACCGACTCGGCCGTGATGCACAGCGGCGGCTTGATCTTCAGCACGTTCTTGTGGTCGCCGGTGGGCTGCACGATGCATCCGTCGTCGAGCAGCAGGTCGCACACGCGCCGCGCGAGCTCGGGGGCGGGAGTCAGGTCGGCGTCGACGACGAGTTCGACCCCGAGGTAGAGGCCCATGCCGTGCACCGCACCGATCGACGGATGCCGCGTCCCCAGGGCCCGCAGCGCGTCACCGAACAGCGCGCCGACCCGCTGCGCGTTGCCCTGCAGGTCGTCGTCGCGGAGCGCATCGAGCACGGCGACGCCGACCCGCGCACTCACCGGACTGCCGCCGGCGGAGGAGAAGAAGCTGCCCTCCTGCTCGAACGCCTCGGCGATCGCGGCGGTCGTGATGACAGCCCCGAGCGGCTGGCCGTTGCCCATGGCCTTCGCCACCGCGATCACGTCGGGCACGGCGCCCTGCTGCTCGAAACCCCAGAAGTGCGCGCCGAGCCGCCCGTAGCCCACCTGCACCTCGTCGGAGATGCACACCCCGCCGAGCGCCCGCACCCGTTCGTAGAGGCCCGCGAGGTAGCCGTCGGGCAGCAGCACGCCGCCACCGTTGCCGAAGATCGGCTCGATGACGACCCCGGCGAGCTGTGCGCGTCCGTCGGCGCCGAGCGCGTCGAGGCGGGCGTCGACGTCGGCGAGATAGGCGGCCGCCGATCCTCGCCCGCGATGCGTGCCGCGCACCGGGTTGGGGGCGTCGAGCAGTTCGACCCAGTCGGGTCGCGTCTCGAGGGCGCGCGGGTTGTCGCCGATCGAGGTCGAGACGGCGTCGGAGCCGATCGTCCACCCGTGGTACGCCTCTCGCGCCGCAAGGATGCGTCCGCGCCCGGTGGCGGTGAACGCGAGCCGCAGCGCGAGATCGACCGCTTCGCTGCCGCTGTTGACGAGGAACACCCGGTCGAGCCCGGCGGGCGCGAGGGCGGCGAGACGCTCGGACAGCTCGGCGATCGCCGCGTAGTGGAAGCGCGAGTTCGTGTTCAGCAGCGTCCACTGCCGCGCGGCGGCATCGACGATGCCGGGGTGGGCGTGGCCCGCGATCGTGACGTTGTTGACGACGTCGACGTAGGTCTGCGCCTCGGTGTCGATGAGGTGCTCGCGCCAGCCGCGTTCGATCTGCGGCGGGCGCGAGTAGTAGTGCTCCTGCGCTGCGGCGACGTGAGCGTCGCGGCGGGCGAGAGTGTCGGCGGGCGCGATGACCGGCGCGGATGCCGCCACCCCGAGCACGCGCGACGGGTCGGGGCTGATGCGGCGCCAGAGGTCCGCGAGCCGCGGGGTGACGCACGCGGGCGGACGGCGATCGTCGGCGGGCCCGAGCTGCACGTGCACGACGTCCCCCCGGGATGCGTCGCCGAGCCGGGCACCCGGCGCGACCTCGCCGAGGACGAACGGTGCGACCCCGTCCACCCAGAGGGTGGCGTCGTCGCCGTGCAGCGCCAGCCCGGTGCGGGTCGCGACGACACGTCCCGCGAACGGGGCGGCGAGCGTGCAGCCCTCGGGAGCCACGAGGTCGACACCCAGCGCCCGGGTCGCCGCCCTACCGCGGGGGGCGAGCAGCCGCGTGCGCGTCAGCCGGAACTCGCCCCAGCGCGTGTGCGCGAGCCCACCGGCGGCGCGCAGCACGCGCTCCTCGATTCCCGGTTCGAGCCAGTCCCCCGCTGCCAGCGCGTCGCTCGTGACGGAGAGATCGACGGATGCCGCGGCGATCCCCGCGGGCAGCAGGGTGGCCCTGGCATCCGCTCGGGGATCGTCGAGCCCGCGCGCGACCGCGCGGACGAGGTACGCCATCTCGCCCGCGTCGCGCGCCGCCGCCGCGGCGAACGCGCGCCACTCTGCGCCGCGGCGCTCGTCGGCGTAGTCGTTGTCGCCGTCGAGGGCGACCTGGTGCTCGCCGCTGACCACGAGCACGGCGCAGCGCAGCACGACGAGCGGCCAGAGCGCGTCGAGTTCGGCGTCTGTGAGGGCGACATGGGCGGCGAACCCGCGCACGGTCGCGAGGAACAGCGCGTCGGGATCGTCGCGCATGTAGGCGCAGGCGGATGCCGCGACGAGCTCGGCCACGCGCCACGTGACCATGAGGTCGCCGAAGTCGATGACCCCGACCCGGCCGTCGGAGTCCCGCACGAGGTTGTCGTCGGTGACGTCGGCGTGGATGGGCTGCGGGGGCAGCAGGTCGGCGAGCGCCGCGACGCGGGCGGCGGCGCTGTCGGTCGCCGCGCGCACCAGCGCCCGGCGGCCGGGGTCGGTGACCGCGTCGATCAGGTCGTCGACGACCCGGGCACCCTCGCGGATGTCCCACTGCGACGCGTGCGCCGCCGGCTCGACGTCGAGCGCCGCAAGCGCCGCGGCGACGCGCCCGGCGGTGTCGCCGACGAGAGCGGCCTCGGCCTCGCCGTAGCCGGCCGTCTCGATGAGCGGTTCGCCGTCGACGTACTCGAGCACGCGCACGAGGTGAGGTCCTCCGGCGAAGCCGACGGGCACGATGTGCTCGCCGTCCCGCGCCGCCACCGCGGACGCCACCCGCAGCCCCGCCCGGCGCAGCAGCCGGAGCGCCTCGTGCTGGGCCTCGAGGTCGCGGCGGTCGGTCGCCGCATGCGCGATCTTCACGACGACACGGCCGGATGCGGCATCCACCCGATAGTTGCGATCCTGCTGGCTGCCGAGCTCGCGCACCTCGCCGTCGAGCCCCCACAGCTCGCGGGCGACGGCGGCCGCCTCGGCGGCGGAGACCTCGGGGCGGGCGCCCGCACTCGCATCGACGGTCATGGTGCGATCCTCTCGTCCGTCTTCCGTATACCGGATGCCGCGGCGCGTCGGCAAGGCGCGGGTGCAGCGCGGCGGTGGTCGGGCACGGTGCCGATGCCACGCTGCGGCCGGCGGAGCGCATGACCGCGGCGCCCGGGCGAGGGGCGCCCGGACCGCACGGCCGCCGCCCGCACAGCGGCGAGGGCTCAGCCCGCGAGCACGACCTTCAGCTGTTCGATGGCCCAGTCGAGCTCGGTCGCGCGCACGACGAGCGGTGGCGCGATGCGGATGGTCTGGCCGTGCGTGTCCTTCACGAGCACGCCGCGCGCGAGCAGGCGCTCGGCGATCTCGCGTCCGGTGCCGACGACGGGATCGATGTCGATGCCGGCCCAGAGCCCGGCGCTGCGGACCGCGACGACGCCGTGCCCGATGAGGTCGTCGAGCCGGGCGCGCAGGTGCTCGCCGAGTGCGAGCGCGCGCTGCTGGAACTCTCCCGACGCCAGCATCTCGACGACCCGCAGGCCCACCGCCGCCGCGAGCGGGTTGCCGCCGAAGGTCGAGCCGTGCTCACCGGGGCGGATGACCCCGAGCACGTCACGGTCGGCGACGACGGCGGAGACGGGCAGGATGCCCCCTCCCAGCGCCTTGCCGAGCAGGTACACGTCGGGCACCACGTCCTCGCGATCGCAGGCGAAGGTGGTGCCGACCCGGCCGAGGCCCGACTGGATCTCGTCAGCGATGAACAGCACGCCCCGGCGGGTGCAGATCTCCCGCACCGCCCGCAGGTAGCCCTCGGGCGGGAGGATGACCCCCGCCTCGCCCTGGATCGGCTCGATCAGCACGGCGGCGGTGTTCTCGCCGATCGCCGCATCGATCGCCGCCGCGTCGCCGTACGGCACGCCCACGAAGCCGGGGGTGAACGGCCCGAAGCCATCCCGGGCCGACTCGTCGGTGGAGAACCCGACGATCGTGGTCGTGCGGCCGTGGAAGTTGTCGTGCGCGACGATGATCTCGGCCGCGCCCGCCGGCACGCCCTTCACCCGGTACGCCCAGGCGCGGGCGACCTTGATGCCCGTCTCGACGGCCTCGGCGCCCGTGTTCATCGGCAGCACGAGATCCTTGCCGCACAGCTCGGCGAGGGCCGCGGCGAACGCGCCGAGCTGGTCGTTGTGGAACGCCCGGCTCGTGAGAGCGACCCGTGAGAGCTGCTCGGTGAGGGCGGCGGTGATCGCCGGGTGCAGGTGTCCGAAGTTGACGGCCGAGTAGGCGGAGAGCAGGTCGAGGTAGCGGCGGCCCTCGACATCCGTCACCCAGGAGCCCTCAGCACGGGCGACGACCACCGGCAGCGGGTGGTAGTTGTGGGCGAGGTGCTCGTCCTCGTGGGCGATGTAGCCCGCGGTCAGCGCGTCGGTCGTGAGGTCGCTCATGCGCTCCTCCGGATCTCGAGCGTGCAGCACTTGATGCCGCCGCCGCCGAGCAGCAGCTCGGACAGGTCGACGAGCACCGGGTTGTAGCCGCGCTCGCGCAGCTGCGCCTCGAAGCCGGTCGCCCGCGGAGAGATGAACACGTTGCGACCGTCGGAGGCGGAGTTCAGGCCGAAGACCGCGCCGTCGGCATCCGACACCTCGATCGCCTCGGGGAAGAGGCGCTGCAGGGTCGCACGGGATGCCGCGTCGAACGCGGTGGGCAGGTAGGCGATGTTCGCGCGCTCGACGCCGCCGGGACCCTGCACCGGGTCGAGCACCGAGATCGCCGTGTCGAGGTGGTAGAACCGCGGGTCGGTGAGGGTCAGCGAGACGACCTCGCGGTCGAACACCTCGGCGACCTCGCGGTGGCTGTCACCGGTGGAGCGGAAGCCGGTGCCGGCGAGGATGATGTCTCCCGCCAGCAGGAAGTCGCCCTCGCCCTCGTTCGTCTCGCGCGGCTCGACGACAGTGAGGCCGTTCTCGCGGAACCAGGTCATGAACGGCTGCTCCTCGCCGGCGCGCTCGGCGAAGCGGAACTTCGGGCCGTAGGCGACACCGTCGATCACGAAGCCGCCGTTGGCGGTGTAGACCATGTCGGGCAGTCCCTCGACCGGGTCGATGAGCTGCACCTCGTGACCGAGGTCGAGGTAGGTGTCGTAGAGCGCCTGCCACTGGTCGACGGCGAGCTGCGTGTCGGTGGGGTTGGCGGGCTCCATCCACGGGTTGATGCGGTAGCTCACCGTGAAATGGGTGGGCTTGCACATCAGGTAGGTGCGGTGCTGGGCGATGCGGGTGGAACCGGTCGGGTGCGTCATTGTGCTCCTTGTGAGGGGGCGGCGGACGCTGTCCAGAGGCCCGGCGGAGCAAGAAGCCGACGTTCCGGGCACGCCACCCGCATTGTCTCACGGAGCCGGGCGGTGGCGCAGTATCGGTGCGAGAAGAGCGGATGCCGCGGCATCCAGTCCTTGCGTCGTTCCCCGTGAGTTCGCTATGCCGGTCGTGGAGGTGCGGATGTTACGCGTATTATCGTTGACCTGACACAACGAATCGGGCGCCACTGACGCGCCCGCCCGATCTCTTCGGCCGTTGCACCCCACTTCCCTTCTCTCCCCTGAGGAAACATGACTGACGTCGCTGTGAAGAGCCTGGTCACCAAGAGCAACCCGGTGATGACCCACCGGCAGATCCTCTTCGTGATCTTCGGGCTCATGGCCGGAATGTTCCTGTCCGCTCTCGACCAGACGATCGTGGGAACCGCGATCCGCACGATCGGCGACGACCTGAACGGGCTCAGCCAGCAGGCGTGGGTGACCACCGCCTACCTGATCCTGTCGACGATCGCAACGCCCATCTACGGCAAGCTGTCCGACATCTTCGGCCGCCGGCCGCTGTTCATCTTCGCGATCGTGGTCTTCATCATCGGATCCGTCGCGGCGAGCTTCTCGTCGTCGATGATCGAGCTGGCTGCATTCCGCGCGATCCAGGGACTCGGCGCCGGTGGCCTCATGTCGATGCCGCTCGCGATCATGGGCGACATCCTCGCGCCCCGTGAGCGCGCGAAGTACCAGGGCTACTTCCTCGCCGTCTTCGGCATCTCGTCGGTCATCGGCCCGCTCGTGGGCGGACTGTTCGCCGGGGCATCCGAGATCCTGTTCATCGCCGGATGGCGCTGGGTGTTCCTCATCAACGTGCCGATCGGCATCATCGCCCTCGCGATCGTGATGCGCTTCCTGCACATCCCCCGCCAGCCGCGGCATTCGGTGCGCATCGACTGGTTCGGTGCGGCCACCGTCATCATCGCGCTCGTGCCGCTGCTGCTCGTGGCCGAGCAGGGTCGCGACTGGGGTTGGAGCTCGCCCATCTCGATCGCTTGCTACGTGGTCGGCGGCCTCGGCATCATCGCCTTCATCATCGTGGAGAGCATCATGAAGGATGACGCGCTCATCCCGCTGAAGCTCTTCCGCTCGTCGACCTTCTCGATGGCGACCGTGATCGGCGTCTTCGTCGGCTTCGGCATGTTCGGCGCGATGCTGACCCTGCCGCTCTATCTGCAGCTCGTGCTCGGCTCCTCGCCGACCGAGAGCGGTTTCCAGCTGCTGCCGATGATCCTCGGCCTCATGATCTCCTCGATCGCGAGCGGCCAGATCATCTCCCGCACCGGTCGCTACCGCATCTTCCCGACGATCGGCACGTTCTTCATGGCGGCGGGCTTCTTCACGCTGACGCTCATGAAGTACGACACGTCGTACTGGCAGATCGCGGGATCCATGCTGCTGATCGGCCTCGGCCTCGGCCAGCTGATGCAGACGCTCACGATCGCGTCGCAGAACTCGGTCGGACTGCGCGACATGGGTGTGGCGACGTCGGCGTCGACGTTCTTCCGCCAGATCGGTGGAACCCTCGGCACCGCCGTGCTGCTGTCGCTGCTGTTCACGGTCATGCCGGCGAACCTGCAGACCAACTTCACCGACAAGGCGACGCTGACCGCCGCGCTCGACGCCGCGCTCGACCCGACGGTCGCGCAGGCTCCCGAGAACCAGGGCATCATGACGAAGGTCTACGACCCGATCGTCTCGAAGGTGACCGACGGCGCGCTGACCCAGGCGCAGGACGGCGTGAACCAGGCCAAGGCCGCAGCGGCGTCCGTCGTCGCGCAGCAGGTCGCCGCCGGCGCCATCCCCGCCTCCGCGCAGGCGCAGGCGACCGCCGCCGCCCAGGCGCAGGCGATCACCTCCGCCGCCGCACAGATCCAGCAGGAGCTGCCGGTCGCGAAGGTGGCCTCCGACGGCACCGTGACGCTCGACTTCTCGGACGCCACCGCCCGCCAGTCGTTCGTCGACACGATCGTGCCGACGATCATCGACAACGCCAGCTCGTCGTCGGGATCGTCGTTCGACAACTCGACGATGGACGACACCGCGTTCCTCAACGGCGCCGACCCGCGTCTGTCGAAGCCGCTGCTGACCGCGTTCAACCAGTCGACCGTGCTCGTCTACTGGGTCGCCATGTTCGTGGTGCTCATCGCGTTCGTGCTGACGCTGTTCTTCCGCACGCCGCCGCTGCGCCAGAAGTCGGCGCTGCAGGAGGCCCACGACGAGCAGCGGCATGCCGAGAAGGATGCCGCCTCCCTCGAGGCCGAAGCGGCCCTCGCCGCCGCCGAGGCGGGCGCGCTCGTCGGCCCGACGGCCCGCGACGAGGAGCCGGCCGGCGACGCCGAGGAGGACGTGGAGCCCGGCATGACGCGCCGCGAGTACCGCGAGACGCACCAGGACTGACCCTGACGCCGGTGGGGGCGGATGCCGCGGCATCCGCCCCCACCGGCGTTTCGGGCAGCGCGCGTCGGGCCGCAGGCGACGACGGCAGCGAGCCATCGCCGCCCGCCACCGCCTGCCATCGCACGCAGATGAGAGCCGCCGCCTCCGATAGCCGTACGCCTCGCGCAAGGTCGGAACTCCTGCCCGGCACGCCGCCCGGCAGCGCCCCCACCGGCGTGTCCCCGAAAAGTTCCGACCTTGCGCGCGCGGTCGCACAACCCGAGCGCCGCTCGGCCGACCGGCACCGCGGTCAGATCACCGTCTGCGACCAGTCGTCGGGGTTGCCGAAGCGGTGCGCGGTGATCGCGATGGCCTGCTCGTGCAGGAACGGCAGCAGCTCGAGCCGCCCCGCGGTCGTCACGTCTGCGGCGTAGATCGCGAGATCGGGGTCGCCGCCGACGGCCCGCGCGAGTGCGGTGTGCAGCACCGCGGTCTCAGCACGGGGACCGATCAGGCGCACCCTCGGTGGCCGGGATGCCGCGGCCTCCGGCCCGCCCACGATGCGCGCCGTCCACTCGTCGTCGCTCTCGACGAACACGGTGATGCCCGCCTCCACGAGTCCCCGTCGCACGGCGGGCGGGAGGCCGGCCGCGACCGACAGCACGGTCGCACCCGCGGCCCGGATCGCGGCGATCGAGACGCGGAGCACCTGCTGCAGTTCGGCGCCCGCGGTGGCGCGAAGGCCGACCTCGACCGGCCGGTAGCGCAGCAGGTTTCGCTCGATGCCGAGGTGCGAGACATCCCGAACCTGGCCGAACTCCCGATCCCACTCGATCGCGTCCGACAGAGCGGCACGGCGCAGCCAGTCGAAGCGCGGGTAGTCGAGCGACGGCTGGGACGCCTCGATGAGCGCGGTGATGCGCGAGTCGAGCCCGCGCAGGTGCAGGGTGCCCGACGCGGTGCCGGTCGATGCCCGCCAGCCGCCGAGGCCGACGAGGTGGTTCGGGCCGCCGGCTTTGGCGCCCGCGCCGACCGACGAGCGCTTCCAGCCGCCGAACGGCTGACGCTGCACGATCGCACCCGTCGTGCCGCGGTTCACGTAGAGGTTGCCGGCCTGCACGTGGTCGAGCCAGATGCCGAGCTCCTCGGGACTCTGCGTGTACAGGCCCGCGGTCAGCCCGTAGTCGACGGCGTTCTGCAGGGCGATCGCCTCGCCGAGGGTCGCGGCGTGCATGATGCCGAGCACGGGGCCGAAGAACTCCTCGCGATGGAACCGCGACCCCGGCGCCACACCGGTGCGGATGCCCGGCGACCACAGCCGCCCGGCCAGCTCGGGCACGGCGTCGAGCTCCAGCGGCTCGAGCAGCCAGCGCTGTCCCGGCTCGAGCTCGGTGAGCGCCCACTTCAGCTTGCCCTGCGGCATCTCGACGACGGGGCCGATCTCGGTGCGGGGGTCGGCGGGGGTGCCGACGCGCAGCGAGCGGGCGGCATCGACGATCTGCCGGGCGAAGCGCTCCGACCGGCCCACCGACCCGACGAGGATCGCGAGCGACGCCGCCGAGCACTTCTGACCGGCGTGCCCGAAGGCGCTCTTGACCAGATCGGATGCCGCCAGGTCGAGGTCCGCCGTCGCGGTGACGATCATCGCGTTCTTGCCGCTCGTCTCCGCGAGAAGGGGAAGGTCGGGACGCCACGAGCGGAACAGCGCCGCGGTCTCCCACGAGCCGGTGAGGATGACGCGGTCCACCGCGGGGTGGGTGATGAGGGCCTCGCCCAGCTCACCCTCGTCGATGTCGACGAGGGTGACGAGGCCGTCGGGGAGGCCGATGGTCGCCAGCGCCTCGACGATGACGGCAGCACAGCGCCGCGCCTGAGGGGCGGGCTTGAAGATGACGCCGGACCCGGCGGCGAGCGCGGCGAGCACGCCGCCCGCCGGGATCGCGAGCGGGAAGTTCCACGGCGGGGCGACGACGGTGAGACCGACCGGCTCGAACACCGCACCGGGCACGGCGTCGAGCTCACGGGCGGTGGCGGCGTAGTAGTTCGCGAAGTCGACCGCCTCGCTGACCTCCACGTCGGCCTCGGCGAACACCTTCCCGGTCTCGTCCGCGGCGACTTCGATGAGCTCGGCGCGACGGGCCTCGAGGGCGCGCGCGGCCTGCTGCAGTACGACCGCGCGGTCGGCGGCGGGCACCGAACCCCAGGCGATGCCCGCCTTCCGGGCGCGGGCGATCGCATCCTCGAGGCGTGCGCGGTCGTCGATCCGCGCGGCGCGCAGGGTCACGTCGCCGACGTGCGAGACGCCGATGCGCGCGAAGATCTGCCGCGCCCAGTCGCGGTTCTGCGGCAGCGCGGGGTCGGTGTCGGCCGCGTTACGGAACCCGGGGGCGCCGACCGCATGCTCGCCGCTCTCCTTGAGCGAGAACACCGCGGTCTCGACCAGGTCGGCTCCGCCGAAGCCGCGCACGTCCTCGGCGCCGTCGTGGGCGATGCCCAGCACCGCCTGGGTGAGACCGGCGGAGCCGAGCGGCGGAGCGGGTTCGCGAAGGATCGACGGGTCACCGGATGCGGGCGCGTCGCCGCGCTGCTGGGTGCGCGCGGCACCGGTGCGCAGCGAGGCATCCGACGACCTCTCGAGCGCGGCGAGGAACCTGTCGCGCTCGCGCACCCAGAGGCTCTCGTCGTCGGCGAGCTCGAACGCGGCGGAGAGGAAGTTCTCGCTCGACGCGTTCTCTTCGAGGCGGCGCACGAGGTAGCTGATGGCGACGTCGAACTCGTCGGGGCGCACGACCGGCACGTACAGCAGCACATGACCGACCTCGCGGGTGACCGCCTGCACCTGGCCCTGCGCCATGCCGAGCAGCATCTCGATCTCGATCGCGTCGCGCACGCCGCGTTCGCCGGCGAGCAGCCATGCGTAGGCGACGTCGAAGAGGTTGTGCCCGGCGACACCGAGGCGCACCGCGTCGGCGTGTGCGGGGGTGAGCGCCCAGTCGAGGCAGCGCAGGTAGTTCGCGTCGGTGTCGAGCTTCGTCTCGTAGGGCGCCTGCGGCCAACCGTGCAGCACGGCGTCGACCTTCTCCATGGCCAGGTTCGCGCCCTTCACGAGCCGCACCTTGATGCGCGCGCCACCCGCGGCGACCCGCTCTCCCGCCCACGCGGTCAGCTGCTGCAGCGCGGGCAGCGCGTCGGGCAGGTAGGCCTGCAGCACGATGCCCGCCTCGAGTCCGGCAAGACGTGGATCCTCGAGGATGCGGGTGAACACCGCGATCGTGAGGTCGAGGTCGCGGTACTCCTCCATGTCGAGGTTGATGAACGTGCCGTCGGTGGCGGCGCTGACGTAGAGGGGCAGGAGGCGTTCGACGACGAGGTCGACGGTCTCGTCGAATGCCCACATCGAGATGTGGCTGGCGATCGCGGAGACCTTCACCGACACATAGTCGACGTCGGGGCGGCGGATCAGCTCGTGGATGCCCTCGAGTCGCCGCAGCGCCTCGTGCTCGCCGAGCACGGCCTCACCGAGCAGGTTGAGGTTGAGGCGGGCGCCGTCGGCGCGGAGGGCCGCGAGGGCGGGGCCGAGCTTCTCGGCGCGCGCGTCGACGATGAGGTGGCCGACCATGTCGCGCAGCACGCGCCGCGCGATCGGCACGACGGCAGCGGGCGCCACGGGGGCGAGGGCGCCGCCCGTGCGCACCGCGCTGCGGAGGTACCAGGGCAGGAAGTCGGGCACCAGGGGGGCGATTCGCGACAGATGGGATGCCGCGGCCGCCAGGCTCTCGGGACGCATGACGCCGTCGACGAAGCCGATCGTGAAGGGCAGTCCGTTCGGGTCCCGCAGCACTCCGGCGAGGCGTTCCGCCGCCGGATCGACGTCGGCCGCCGCCGCTTCCCGCACCCACCGGTGCGCGAGCTCGACCGCCTGCCCGCTCAGTTCCGTCCCGACCGCATCCGTCATCTGCCGCACCACGCTTCCGTCCCTTCCACCCTGCCACTCGTGACCCGTGATCCCAGGGTGGCGGCACGCATCCTTCGAGAAAAGCGACTGTTTATGATCAATACACATCGGTCCTATCGAATGGATGCCATGTTCGAACTCCGGCGCCTGCGCATGCTGCACGAGTTCGCGTTGCGCGGCACCCTCGCCGCCGTGGCAGATGCGCTGTCGTACAGCCCGTCGACGATCTCGCAGCAGCTCGACCAGCTTGAGAAGGATGCCGCGGTGCCCCTGTTCGTCGCCGACGGCCGGCGCCTCCGCCTCACCGAGCACGGCGAGCTGCTCGCGGCGTACGCCGAACGAGCCCTCGACGAAGACGAACGCGTGCGCGGCGAACTGGAGGCGCTGCGTCCGGGCGCGGCGCCCGTGCGGGTGGCACTCATGCAGACGGCGGCCCTCGCCCTGCTGCCCGACGCCCTCGCGCTCCTCGCTGCGCGCGAGCCCGACCTGCGCCTCGAGGCGGCCGCCGTGCCGCCCGAGGAGGGCTTGTTCGAGCTGTCCGCCCGACGCTTCGACCTCGTCGTGGCCGAGCAGTACCCCGGTCACACCCGCGCCCACCGCGACGGGCTGACCCGTCGCATCCTCGGTCGCGACCCGATCCGTCTCGCCGTCCCGCGCGGCGACCGGGCACGGGGACTGCGCGACCTCGCCGACCGGCCGTGGGTGCTGGAGCCGGAGGGCACCGCCGCGCGGCAGTGGGCGGTGCAGCAGTGTCGGGCGGCGGGCTTCGAACCGGACGTGCGCTACGCCCTGCCCGACCTCACCGCCCATGTGGGACTCGTCGCCGCGGGCCGTGCGGTCGCCATGCTGCCCGACCTCGTCTGGGCCGGGGCGCGGCCTCCCGTACGCACGATCACCCTTCCCGACGCACCGACGCGCGAGGTGTTCGTCGCCACCCGCGCGGCCTCGGGGACGCGTCGGCGCGTGGGCGCCGTCGTCGATGCGCTCGCCGACGCCCTCACCGCGCGCACCTCCGCGGTCGCGGGCGGCGGGCGGGGCGGGGCATCCGCCTGATCAGCCCCAGACGCTCGGTGCGGGGGCCTTCGTCGGCGGCAGCGCCACGTCGAGCGCCCACTCGCTGAGCCACGCCTCGGGGGCGGGCACGGTCGCCGGGTCGATGCCCATGGCCTCGAACACCTCGGAGGTGGGCAGCACCCCGCCGGCTCGTCGCACGAAGCGGGAGCGCACGAACAGTCGGGCGTAGATCTCGCCGCGCACCACCGCGCGGTGCTCGAGATAGATCGCCTTGTCGTCGGCGGAGATCACCTTCGACTCGATGTCGAAGCGCTGCCACAGGTGCAGCGACTTACGGTGGGTGATCGTCGAGCTCGCCACGACCGGGTACCAGCCGCGAGCGCGCATGAGATCCCACAGACCCGAGCGCATGATGAGGTCGAAGCGGCCGAGGTCGAACAACGACAGGTACCGTCCGTTGTTCATGTGCCCCACGAGGTCGAGGTCGGTGGGGAGGGTCGTGAGCCGCACACGGCCCACGAACGAGGCGTCGGCGATGACGCCGTCACGACGCAGACGACGCCGAGCGACGAACAGCACGAGCAGGGTGCGCCAGATCACGTTCACGACCGTGGATCGTACTGATCGTGGATGTCAGCACGCATTCCGTTGTCGGATGCCTACAGGTTCGTGCGGCATGCACAGCCGATTTCGCGGCCCCGCCGCGGCCGGTTAGAGTCTGGCCATGAACGCCGATCTGCAGATCGATCTGATCGTCCGCCCCGTGCGCGACGTCGATGCCGAAGCCCTGGGACGCGTGCACGCCACCTGCTGGCACGAGACGTACGACCACCTCATCAGCAAAGCCGCTCTCGAGAAGGTCTCCCCCCGCCGCCTTGCCGAACTGTGGACCCACTGGGCCGCGCAGGGGCCCGAGTTCCGCATGAGCGCGGCCCTCGTCGACGGCGAGATCGTGGGCTTCGTCGGCTCCGGCCCGGCACGCGACCGCGACGCCCCTCGTGAGCGCGAGCTCTATTTCATCTACCTGCTGAGCGCATGGCAGGGAACCGGCATCGGCCAGCAGCTGTTCGACGCCGCCGTCGACGAGGGCGAGCCGCTCTACCTCTGGGTGGCCTCCGACAACCCCCGCGCGCACCGCTTCTACGAGCGCAACGGGTTCCACCTCGACGGTGACACCCACACGGAGCCCTTCCTCGGTGAGACGCTCACCGAGGTGCGCTTCGTGCGCTGACCCGACGTGCTGCAGATCTGGGCGCTGCCCGGGCTTCCCGAGATCGGTGCGGGCGACGACCTCGTCGCGCTCATCGGGGCGGCGGCATCCGATCAGCTGCGCGATGGGGACATCCTCGTCGTGACGTCGAAGATCGTGTCGAAGGCCGAGGGACGGTTCGTCCTCGCCGACGACCGCGAGGACGCCATCACCGCGGAGACGGTGCGCCTCGTCGCCAGCCGCACCGCCCCCAGCGGCCACACGACGCGCATCGTCGAGAATCGGCTGGGCATCGTCTCAGCCGCGGCCGGCGTCGACGCGTCGAACACCCCCGAGGGCACGGTGCTGCTGCTGCCGGTTGATCCGGATGCCTCGGCCCGCCGCCTCGCCGCGGGGCTGCGGGCCGCGCTCGGGGTCGAGGTGGGGGTGCTCGTCTCCGACACGCTCGGGCGCGCCTGGCGCGAGGGGCAGACGGACCATGCGATCGGCGCCGGTGGCGTGCAGGTGTTCGAGGATCTCCGCGGCGGCGTCGACGCCGAGGGCCGCCCGCTCGTCGTGACGCAGCCGTGCGTGGCCGACGAGCTGTGCGGCGCCGCCGACCTCGTCAAGGGCAAGGCCACGCGGCTTCCCGTCGCGGTCGTGCGCGGGCGCGCGGATCTCGTCGGTGCGCTCGACCGTCCGGGAGCGCGGTCGATCGTCCGGCCGCCGGAGCGGGACTTCTTCCGGCTGGGAGCGGACGAGGCCTACGCCGACGGATATGCCGCGGGCGCGGCATCCGTCATTTCCTGAGCGCGCTCAGCGCGAGCTGACCGACCCGAACAGCTTCGCGATCGGCGCCAGCACGAGGGGCCGCGCCGCGACCCACGCACCGACGATCACGAGCATCGAGACCGCGAAGATCGAGAAGCCGACCCAGTTGACCTCGTCGCTGCCCGCGTACATGTGGTTCAGGTTGCGCAGCGCCCCGGTCGCGAACACCAGCGTCACGTGCACGACGATGAACAGCACGAAGTAGATCATCACGGGGAAGTGCACCTTGCGGGCCCACTCGACCGGGTAGATCTTGTTCAGTCGCGTCGCGTTCTTCGGCCAGATGCCGCTCATGCGCACGCCCGTGATCGCCGCGAGGGGCGCGGCGAGGAACACGGTCGCGAAGTAGGTCAGCTGCTGGATCGAGTTGTAGTTGACCCAGCCGTCCTCGGTCGGCCAGTCGAGCGAGATGTACTTGAGCACCGCGGTGACGGCGTTCGGGAACACCTCCCAGCTGGTCGGCACGATGCGCAGCCACTGACCGGTGACGAACAGGAGCACGACGAACACGAGTCCGTTGACGAGCCACAGGATGTCCAGCGACTGGTGCAGCCACAGCGCGATGCTGATCTTCCGCTTCGGGTTCCAGCGCGGGCTCCAGAACGCCGGCGGCTTCTTCTGGTGCCGTACCTGCAGCCCCGAGCGGATGATCAGCACCATCAGGAACACGTTGAAGAAGTGCTGCCAGCCGACCCACGCGGGGAAGCCGACCGGTGCGCCCACCGGCAGGTGGTATTCGCCGGGGTAGGTGGCGACCCAGTCGCGCAGTGCGTCGAGGCTCAGCAGCCAGCGCACCGCGAACACGACCATCGCGCCCGCGAACAGCAGACCCACGACCGTGACGATCGCCGCGCCGACCCACTGACCGGCGGTGAACGGACCGATGCGACGCGGCTCCGGCTTCGGCGCGGGACGCTCGAACGCGTAGCGCCCCGGGAACACCGTGGGGGTGAAGGGCAGCGGACCGGCGGCGACGCGCGCGGCGATCGAGTCGGGGGCGGTGGGGGCTTCCGGGGCGAGGGCTGCGGGGGCGAGGGCCGCGGTGTGCGCGATCTCCGGAGAATCGACCGCCGCGGGGCCTGCGGACGACGCCACAGCCTCAATCTCCGGAGTTGCGGTCGGGTCGGATGCCGCGGCGACCGGTGCACCCGGGGCGAAGCCCGCGGGCGGCCACGGGTCTCCGCCGGCGACGCGCGGGAGTCCGCGGCGCAGAGGCACGTCGCTCGCAGCGGCGGCGCGGGTGGTGGCGGTGCTCGGGGATGCGGCGGTGTAACCGGTCGGCGCGACGGCGGCCACCGGCGCGGGAACCGTCACGTCACCGACCGAAGGCGGTGCCGCGACAGGGACCTCGGCGGCATCGGTCGTCGCCGCGGCGATCGGGGCCGCGCCCGCAGGAGGCCACGGCTCCCCGCCCGGCGTGCGCGGCAGGCCGCGGCGCAGGGCGCGAGCCGGGCCGGCCGCGGCGGGCGCCGATGCGGCAGCCGACGCCGCGGGGGCAGCACCGGCGGCGGGGACGGCGGCAGCCGGGGCACCGTGCTCGATCTCCGGAGAAATCGGGTCGGAGGCGGTCGGCAGCCCAGCAGACGGCGAATTCTCCGGAGTTACGGCTCGCGCCTCCGCGGTCGGGGCCGCGACACCCGCGACCGCCGCGACCGAGGGGGCCGCGGCATCCGTCACCGCGACGGCCGCGTCGATCGGGGCCTCGCCCGCGGGCGGCCAGGGGTCGCCACCGGGCGTGCGCGGCAGCCCGCGGCGCACCGTGCGCGCGTAGGTCGCCACGCTCAGGCCTTCCGCGCCTCGAGGGCGCTGATCAGCTGGGGCACGACCGTGAACACGTCGCCGACGATACCGAAATCGGCGATGTCGAAGATCGGGGCGTCGCCGTCCTTATTGATCGCGACGATCGTCTTGGCGGTCTGCATACCGGCCTTGTGCTGGATCGCCCCGGAGATGCCGAGCGCGATGTACAGCTGCGGCGAGACCGACACCCCGGTCTGGCCGACCTGGTACGACTGGGGCACGTAGCCGGCGTCGACGGCCGCGCGGGAGGCGCCGACCGCGGCGCCCAGCACATCGGCGAGCTGGTCGACGAGCGCGAAGTTCTCGCCCGATCCGATGCCCCGGCCGCCCGAGACGACCTTGGCGGCGCCGCGCAGCTCGGGCCGGCTCGACGTGGCCTGCGCCGGCTCGACGGCGGTGACGGATGCCGCGGCCCTACCCGATGCGGCGACCTCGAGGGCGACGCTCTGGACGGTCTGCGCCTCGGCGCGCGCGTCGATCGCCCCCTGACGCACCGTGATGACCGGCGCGCCGAACGTGGCGGCCGAGTCGACGTTGTATGCGCCGCCGTAGACGGAGTGGTGGGCGACGACGCCCTCGGCGTCGCGCGAGACGCCGACCGCGTCGACGGCGAGCGCCGAGCGGGTGCGGGCGGCGAAGCGGGCGGCGGCGTCGCGGCCGTCGAGGGAGTGGGACACGAGCACGGCGTCGGGCTGCACGAGCGCCGCGGCGGCGGCGAGCGCGTCGGTCACCTGCACCCCGACGGTGTCGGGGGTGGTCGGCACGATGAGCACGGCGGTCGCCCCGAGAGCCGCGGCATCCGCTGCCAGTTCGGCGTTCTCGTGCACGACGAGCGCGACGGGGGTGCCCACCTGGGCGGCGGCGCCGAGGAGTCCGGCGGACGAGCTGGCGAGCTCCCCCGACGGGGTCACGTCGAGCAGCACGAGGATGGTGTCGGGCGCGAAGTCGGTCATCGTCGTCTTCCTCAGGCCAGTCGGTTCGAGATCAGGTATTCGGCGAGCTTGGTGCCGGCGTCGCCCTCGTCGACGATCCTGGTCCCGGCCGCGCGGGCCGGCTTCTCCGAGATCGCGATGACGATCGATCGGGATGCCGCGGCATCCGTCGCGTCGACGTCGAGGTCCGCGAGGCTCCAGGTCTCGTACGGCTTCTTCTTGGCCGCCATGATGCCCTTGAAGTTCGGGAAACGGGCGTCGGGCAGGCGCTCGGTGATGGAGATGACGGCGGGCAGGGTCGCCGAGACCGTGGTGGTCGCGCCGTCGATCGCCCGCTCGCCGGTGACGACGCCGTCGCCGATCTCGACCGTGCTGAGGCTGGTGGCCGCCGGCACGTCGAGCAGCTCGCCGAGCATCGAGGCGATGACACCGCCCGAGCCGTCGGTCGACTGGTTTCCGGCGATGACGAGGTCGAAGCCCGCCTTGCGCACGGCGGCGGCGAGCACCTCGGCGGTGAGACCGAGGTCTGCGCCGAGCAGGGCCTCATCGACGACCTGCACGGCCGACGCCGCCCCCATCGCGAGGGCCTTGCGCACCGACGCGGTGGCCGACTCGGGGGTGACCGAGAGCACGACGACCTCGGTGCCCGGGTTCTTGTCGGCGTAGCTCAGCGCGACCTCGAGGGCACGCTCACCGATCTCGTCGATGACCGCATCGCTCGCGGCGCGATCCGCGAGCCCGGTCTCGAGAGACAGCTTGCGGTCACCGTAGGTGTCGGGGACTTCTTTGACCAGCACGACGATCTTCACGGGGCACTCCTTACGCCATCGCAGAGTCTAACGGAATCACGGCGAACGATGACACTGAGTCTCACCGATGATGGAACTCGGGCGCACGCTTCTCACGGAAGGCGGTCATGCCCTCCTTCTGGTCCTCAAGCCCGAACAGCGAGACGAACACCCGGCGCTCGAACCGCAGTCCCTCGGTCAAGGTCGACTCGCGCGCGACGCGCAGCGCCTCCTTCGCCGCGTAGACGACCGGCAGCGACTTCGCCGCGATCTCGTCGGCGACCGTCTGAGCCACCTCGAGCAGCTCGGCGGCGGGAACGACCCGGGAGGCGAGGCCCGCACGTTCCGCCTCGACCGCGTCGATCGTGCGCGCCGTGAGCACGAGATCGGCCGCCTTGTACGCGCCGACCGCGCGCGGCAGCCGCTGCGTGCCGCCGAGCCCCGGAATCACGCCCAGGTTGATCTCAGGCTGCCCGAAGCGGGCGGTGTCGGCCGCGAGGATGATGTCGCACGTCATCGCGAGCTCGCACCCGCCGCCGAGGGCGAAGCCCGCGACCGCCGCGACGAGCGGCGTGCGCAGCTGCGAGAGGCGCTCGAGTCCCGCGAAGGGGTTCCCCTGCTCCATCTCCAGCGGCGTCTTGTCGGCCATCTCCTTGATGTCGGCGCCGGCGGCGAAGGCCCGCTCGGAGCCGGTGATGACGATGCATCCGATCTGGTCATCGGCGTCGAAATCGGATGCCGCCGCCCCCAGCTCGCTCGCGAGCTGGGCGTTCAGCGCGTTGAGCGCGTGCGGGCGGTTCAGGGTGATCCACCCGACGCGCCCTCGGCGCTCGACCAGGATCGTCTCGTACTCGGCCATGGGTCCTCCCGTCTGCGGGGCACCCTCATCGGTGCGCACATCTTCGATCCTGCCGCGCCGAACGTGGGATGGCGAGCGCCGATGAGCCATCGATGAGATGGTGCGGAATCGGGCCTGCGAAACCTGTGAACGAACTGATAGCGCAAGCCCCTATGATCAGCGGCGATCGCGTGGGGCGATTGTTGGGCATCAGCTTGTCCGTTCGCGACGGGGGTCGCGAGAGAACGCGGCGGGGGCCGCACAAAGGGGTGGAACTCATGACTCGCAAGAGTGTCATGGGCTCGGTCGTCGCGCTCGGCGCGCTGCTGGGCTCTCTGATCGCGGCGGCGCCCATCGTGGCCGCGCCCGCACTGGCGCAGAACGCGGCGCCCTATCGGGATTGCACGGCGTTGCCGCCCAATCTCGTCGACAACTGCGGTTTCGAACAGGCGCCCGTCGGCGACGAGATCGTGCCGGGATGGGGAGTCACCTTCGGCGACGGATCGGAGTCGGCGCTCACGCTCGGCCCGACGACCGAGCTCCCGCATTCGGGCAGCGGGGTGCTCGTCTTCCAACCGGCGGGCGGGAACGACCCCGACACGGTCACGCAGTCGCTGCCCCACCTGCAGCCGTCGAGCACCTACCAGTTCGGCGTCTGGTGGTACGGCGGTGTTGTGACTCCGGAGTCCATCCCGGACAGTTCCGGCACCTTCGACGCCTACGTCGACGGGGTCGTCGGAGGCACGCAGTACGCGGTCAAGAAGACGAGCGAGGACACCTACGCTTCCGGGTGGAGCTTCAGCATGGTCAACTTCACGACCGCCGCCAGCGGCACGCCGCGCATTGTGCTGTCCGCCTCGGGGGCATCGACCTACGTGCGCGTCGACGACGTCGCAGTCGCCCAGGTGCCGTCGGCGCCTGTGGCCCCGACGAACGTCAGCGCGACAGCCGGCGACGCGTCCGCGACTGTCTCCTTCCACGCGCCCGCGAACACGGGCGGGCTTCCGATCACGGCGTACACAGTGACGTCCTCGCCCGGAGGATTGACGAGTGTCGGATGCTCCAGCTCCCCCTGCACGGTGAGCGGGCTGACCAACGGCACACCGTACACGTTCACCGTCACTGCCTCGAACCTCGCAGGCACGAGTCCCGCCTCGAGCGCCTCGTCGTCGGTCACCCCGGCGGCTGAGCAGTCGATCACTTTCGCGCAGCCGGAGACCCAGACCTACGGCACCCCGTTCACGGCGGTGGCCACGTCGGACTCCGATCTGCCGGTGAGCTTCTCCAGCACCACGGACGCCGTCTGCACCGTCACCCCCTCGGGCGTCACGACGTTCCACGCGAACGGCACGTGCACGATCGACGCGGACCAGGCCGGTAACGACGCGTTCCTTCCGGCGACGACGGTCGAGCGCAGCTTCCAGGTCGACCCGGGCACGCCGGGCGCCCCGACCATCACCTCGGTGACCACGGCGTCGGGGTCCGTCACGGTGTCGTTCACTCCGCCGACCGAGACCGGCCGCAGCCCGATCGTCGGATACCTCGTCTCCGCGGGCCAGCGCTCCCAGGAATGCGATGCGTCCCCGTGCACCGTCAGCGGGCTCGTGAACGGATCTGCCTACGAGGTCTCGGTCGCCGCCCAGAACGAGCTGAACACCGGCCCCGCGGCGCAATACGAAGGAACCGTGACTCCGCTCGCCACGCAGACGATCGAGTTCGCGAACCCGGGGAGCCTTCCCTTCACGATGACGGCCAATCTCATGGCTCGAGCCACCTCGGACCTTCCGGTGACGTTCACGACACTCACCCCGGACGTGTGCACGGTGACCCGTGCGGGCGGACTGACTCCCGTGAGCGCGGGCGACTGCACCATCGCCGCGCACCAGGACGGCGATGACGCGACGGCGCCTGCTCCCGAGGTGGATCAGACGTTCTCGATCACGGCCGTCGCCTCCGACGCCGTGCGGTTGAGCGAGGGCTGGTCCGGCGACACGACCGTGAGCATCGCGTTCGCTCCTCCGGTGAACACCGGTGGCGCGCCGATCCTGTCGTACTCGGTGACCGCTCGCGGCGGCACGGCACCCGTCACGATCAGCTGCGCAGGGTCGCCGTGCACGATCACGGGCCTCGTCAACGGCACGGCCTACACCGTCGCCGTCGTTCCGGTGACGTCGGCGGGCAACGGAGCGTCCGTGTTCTACCGCGGGCGGCTCACGCCGCACGGCTCGCAGACGATCTCGGTCGTCGGCGCACCGGAGTCGGGGTACACCGGGACGACCGTGACCCTCGCGGCCACCGCCACCTCGGGTCTCCCGGTCACGGCAGAGCTGGGCGACGCCGGCGACCCCGGAGCGTGCTCCGTCAGCGGACTCACCATCAGCCTCCTCACTCCGGGCACCTGTGTGGTCGGGCTGATCCAAGCGGGTGACGCGGCCTACAGCCACGCGGTCCCCGTGGTGGTGTCGATCGTCGTCACCACCGCACCGGCGTCGGCGCTCACCGTCCCCTCGGGCCCGGTGACGACGGGCAGCGACCAGACCTTCACCGCGTCCGGGCTGCTGCCCGGAACCGATGCGACGTTCGTGCTGCACTCGAACCCCATCGTGCTCGGTACCGTCACGGTCTCGTCCACCGGTGTCGCGACGCTCACGACCGCGCTCCCCTCGGGCGTGACGGGGTCGCACACGGTGATCGTGACGGGAACCTCGGCCGACGGCACCGCGGTGACGCTGTCCCAGGGCATCACCATCGCCGACCCGGCCGCGACGCTCCCGCGCACCGGCGCTCCGGACCTCTCGGGGCTGCTCGTCCTCGCCGGGGCAGCGCTGCTCGGCGGCGCCGTGCTGCTGTTGATGACGCGCCGGCGACGAGCGCACTGATGACATGACGAGGGGGTGGATGCCGCGGCATCCACCCCCTCGTCATGTCCACGTCAGTCGGCGGACTCCGCCTCGCGGCTCGCCGCCGCACGGTCGGCCGCCGAGGCGACGTACCCGTCGATGTGCCGCTCGTCGGGACCGTTGTAGGCCGACAGCGGACGGATGAGCGCGTTGGCGGCGGTCTGCTCGATGATGTGAGCCGTCCAGCCCACGATGCGCGCCGCGACGAACAGCGGCGTGAAGGTGAGGGTGTCGAATCCGATGAGGTGGTAGGCCGGACCCGACGGGTAGTCGAGGTTCGGGTAGATGCCCTTGCGGGCCACGAACTCGCTCTCGAGGGTGTCGTAGAGCGCGGCGAGGTCACGGGCGTCGTAGTACTCCACGAGGTCGTCGAGGGCGGCCTTCATGGTCGGCACGCGCGAGTCGCCCTTCTTGTAGACCCGGTGCCCGAAGCCCATGATCTTGCGCTTCGCGGCGAGGGCCTCGTCGAGCCACGGGCCGACGTTGTCTGCCGTGCCGACCTCGTCGAAGATGTGCATGACGGCCTCATTGGCCCCGCCGTGCAGGGCGCCCTTGAGCGCACCGATCGCACCGACGACCGCAGAGTAGAGGTCGGAGGTGGTCGACGTGATCACCCGTGAGGTGAACGTCGAGGCGTTGAACGAGTGCTCCGCGTACAGGATCATCGACACGTTGAACGCGTCGACGACGATGTCGGCCGGCTCTTCGCCGAACGTCATCCACAGGAAGTTCGCCGCGTAGCCGAGGTCGTCCCGCGGCGGCACCGGCTGCTGACCGCGGCGGCGGCGCTGGTCGTAGGCGACGATCGCGGGGATCTTCGCGAACAGCAGCTGCGCCTTGGCGAGGTCGGCGGCGGGCGAGTTGTCGGATGCCGCGGCATCCTGCGCGCCGAGGACCGACACCGCTGTGCGCACGACGTCCATCGGGTGCGACTCGAGCGGCAGCAGGTCGATCACCGTCTTCACGTCGGCGTCGAGCCCGCGGTGCGTGCGCTCGAACCCCTCGAATGCGGCGAGGGCCGCGGCATCCGGCAGATCGCCGTTCCACAGCAGCAGGGCGACGGACTCGAACGACTGGGTCGCCGCGAGCTCCTGCACCGGGTAGCCGCGGTACAGCAGGCTGTTGGTGTCGGGGTTGACCTTGCTGATCGCGGTGTAGTCGACCGTGACCCCGGCGAGGCCCTTCTTGATCTCGATCTCGGACATGTCTGCTCCTTCGCGGACGTCAGCGGGTGATCTGGAAGTTGAACACCGAGGTGTCGAAGTGGTTGTAGTCCTCGTAGTCCACCAGGTCGTAGAGGTCGGCGCGATGCTGCATCTCGCCGAGCTTCGACGTGAGGTGGCCGTCGTCGACGAGGGTGTCGAGCGCACGGCCCGCGGCACCCATGGCGATGCGCAGCAGCGACACCGGCCAGATGACGATGTTCACTCCCACGTCCCGCAGCTGGTCGACGCTGAACAGGTCGCTCTTGCCGAACTCGGTCATGTTGGCGAGGATCGGCACGTCGACGGCGTTGCGCACCGCCTCGAACTCGCCGAGGTCGCGCATCGCCTCGGGGAAGATCGCGTCGGCCCCGGCGTCGACGAGCGCCTTGGCGCGGTCGATCGCGGCATCGAGCCCCTCGACGGCACGGATGTCGGTGCGCGCCATGATGAGGAAGTTCGGGTCACGACGGGCATCGGATGCCGCGCGGATGCGCTTGATCGCGGTGTCCTGGTCGACGACCGCCTTGCCGTCGAGGTGACCGCACCGCTTGGGGTTGATCTGGTCCTCGATGTGGGTGCCGGCGATGCCGGCGTCCTCGAGGGTCTGGATCGTGCGGGCCACGTTCATGGGCTCGCCGAAGCCGGTGTCGGCGTCGATGATCGCCGGCAGCTCGGTCATGCGGGCGATCTGCTGGCCGCGGCCGGCGACCTCGGTGAGGGTCGTGAGGCCGATGTCGGGCAGCCCGAGGTCGGCGGAGAGCACCGCACCCGAGATGTAGACGCCCTCGAAGCCCTTGCGCTCGATGAGCCGGGCCGAGAGCGGGTTGAACGCGCCCGGGAACCGCAGCAGCTCGCCGGTGGCGAGCCGCTCGCGGAACAGGCGCCGCTTCTCGGCGGCGGGGGTCTGGCTGTACAGCATCAGAAGAGTCCCTTCGGGGCGGGGGCGGAGGCGAGCACGCCGGGGGCCGCGACGATCGACAGCTCGCGCACTTCGGCCGGGGTCAGCTCGGGCAGGCGCTCGGCGAGGTCGAGGAAGCGCTCGATCTCGTCGGCGGTGAGCACGGGCTCGGCGAGCAGCCGGAACTTCGCGACGTAGTCGGGGCGGGTGAAGGGGCGGGCGCCGAGCGGGTGGGCATCGGCCACGGCGATCTCGTCGACGATGGTCTCGCCGTTCGCGAGGCGGATCTCCACGCGGCCGCCGAACGCCTTCTCGTCGGGGTCCTCCGAGTGGTAGCGGCGGGTCCACTCGGCGTCCTCAGCGGTGGTGACCTTGTGCCACAGCGCCACCGTGTCAGGGCGGGCCGCGCGCGCGGGCAGGTAGGAGTCGACGTGGTGCCACGCGGCATCCTGCAGGGCGACCGTGAAGATGTAGGGGATCGAGTGGTCGAGGGTCTCGCGGGAGGCCGCAGGGTCGTACTTCTGCGGGTCGTTCGCGCCCGAGCCGATCACGTAGTGCGTGTGGTGGCTGGTGTGCAGCACGATCGCCTCGATGTTCTCGGGGTCGCGCAGCTCGGGCCGCGCGGTGCCGAGCTTGCGGGCGAGGTCGATCCACGCCTGCGCCTGGTACTCGGCGGAGTGCTCCTTCGTGTACGAGTCGAGGATGGCCCGCTTCGCCTCGCCGCGGTCGGGGAGCGGCACGTCGTAGGCGGCATCCTTCCCGTCGAGGAGCCATGCGATCACGCCGTCCTCGCCCTCGTAGATCGGCGCCGGGCTGGTCTCGCCGCGCATCGCGCGGTCGACCGCCTCGACGGCCATCTTGCCGGCGAAGGCGGGGGCGTGGGCCTTCCACGTGGAGATCTCGCCCTTGCGGGACTGCCGGGTCGCGGTGGTGGTGTGCAGCGCCTGGCCGACGGCCTGGTAGATCGTCTCGACCGGCAGGCCGAGAAGGCTGCCGATGCCTGCCGCAGCGGAGGGGCCGAGATGGGCGACGTGGTCGATCTTGTGCTTGTGCAGCGAGATGGCGCGCACGAGGTCGATCTGGATCTCGTACCCGGTGGCGATGCCGCGCAGCAGCTGTGCGCCGGTCGCGCCGACGTGCTGGGCGACGGCGAGGATCGGCGGGATGTTGTCGCCGGGGTGCGAGTACTCGGCGGCGAGGAAGGTGTCGTGGTAGTCGAGCTCGCGCACCGCGACCCCGTTGGCCCAGGCCGCCCACTCGGGGCTCGTCGTGCGCTCGAGGGCGCAGCCGAAGACCGTGGAACCCGGGCCCGACACGGACACCGGGTGATCGAGCGCCTGCTGGCGGGCCGCACTCACCGGCCCGCGGGTGAGGGATGCCGCGGCCACCGCGGCGTTGTCGATGATGCGGTTGATGATCATGTCGGCCACCTCGTCGGTGACAGCGACCGGGTCGGCGGCGACCTCGGCGATCTTCCAGGCGAGCTGGTCGGTGCGGGGAAGCTCTTCGTCGCTGCGGTAGACGCGGACGTGGTGGGTGACGGTCATGCTGCTCCTTGATCGGCGGGGTGGGCGGGCTCGGCGACGGATGCGTCGGCGGATGCGGCGTCGGCGGCGAGCGAGGCGAGGATGCTGGTGAGCGCGTTGTGCAGGTGCACGTGCGTGGCGTGGGCGGCGAGGTCGGCGTCGCGCCGGGCGATCGCGTCGGCGATGACGCGGTGCTCGGCGACCGAGGCGGCGAGGCGTTCGGGCTTGTCGCGGGCGAGCCGGCGCACGCGCACGAGGTGGGTGCGCACGGTGCGCAGGGCCGCCACCAGGTAGTCGTTGCCGACGGCGGCGTCGAGCGCGGCGTCGAACCGGGCGATGAGCGCGTAGTAGGCGTCCCGCCCCTCGCCGCCCTCGAGGCGGGCGTGGTCGAAGTCGGCGGCGAACGCCGCGAACACGGCCGCGTCGGCGCGCTCGGCGGCGAGGCGCGCCTGGGTCTCCTCCAGCGCTCGGCGGATCTCGAAGAGCGCACGGATGTCGGCGGCATCCACCCCCGTGACGACGGTCACGCGCGGCGAGGCCTGCGTGACGAGGCCGTCGGCGGCGAGGCGCGCGAGCGCCGCGCGCAGCGGAGTGCGGCTCACCCCGAGGCGGGCGGACTGGGCGGGCTCGGCGAGCACCGTGCCGGGGGCGAGGGCTCCGGACTGGATTTCATCGAGGAGGGTCGTGTAGGTGTGATCGCTGGCGCGCATGCCGCTCCTCCCTCGTCGCTGGCCATCGTTAGTGTATACACTCAGCCCCTGATTCCGCCAGCAGGTTCGAGCAGGTCGCGCTCTGCGTATACGCAGGGGACCCGCGCCGCCGGCGCCGCCCGGGCGTAGGCTGGCGGCATCCGCCCTGCCGCGAAGGAGCTCCCATGGCCGAAGCCGTCATCGTCGACGTCGTGCGCACCGGATCGGGTCGGGGAAAGCCCGGCGGAGCGCTCTCGGGCACGCACCCCGTCGACCTGCTCGCGACCGTGCTCACCGCGCTCGTCGACCGCACCGGCATCGACCCGGCCCTCGTCGACGATGTGATCGGCGGCTGCGTCGCGCAGGTCGGCGAGCAGTCCTCCAACGTCACCCGCAACGCCCTGCTCGCGGCGGGTTTCCCCGAGCACGTGCCCGGCACCACGATCGACCGCCAGTGCGGGTCGAGCCAGCAGGCGGCGACGTTCGCGGCGCAGGCGATCATCTCCGGCAGCCAGGACATCGTGATCTCCTGCGGCGTCGAGTCGATGAGCCGCCTCCCGCTCGGCACCTCCGCGATCGGCCGCGACGTGCTCGGACCGCGCCTGCGGGAGCGCTACCCCGACGGCCTCGTGCACCAGGGCATCTCGGCCGAGCTCATCGCGGCGCAGTGGAACCTCTCGCGCGCGCAGCTCGACGACGTCGCCGCGCTCTCCCACGCGCGCGCCGCGGCGGCCGCGGCATCCGGTCTGTTCGACGACGAGATCGTGCCGGTGACGGTGACGGATGCCGCGGGCTCCCCCGTCGTGCACCGCACCGACGAGACCGTGCGGGCGGCGACCACCGCCGGCGGGCTCGCGGGTCTGCCGGCGTCGTTCGTCGACGAGGCGATCGCGGCGCGGTTCCCGCAGATCGGCTGGCGGGTGACCGCGGGCAACTCGTCGCCGCTCACCGACGGCGCCTCGGCCGCGCTCATCATGTCGCGCGAGGCCGCACAGCGCCTGGGGCTGCGACCCCGCGCCCGCTTCGTCGGCTTCTCGGTCGTCGGCGACGACCCGATCATGATGCTGACGGGACCGATCCCGGCGACCGCGAAGGTGCTGCAGCGCACGGGTCTGTCGATCGACGACATCGACGCGTTCGAGGTCAACGAGGCGTTCGCGTCCGTGCCGCTCGCCTGGCTCGCCGAGACCGGCGCCGACCCCGCGCGGCTCAACCCTCGGGGCGGCGCGATCGCCCTCGGACACGCCCTCGGCTCCTCGGGCACGCGGTTGCTCACGACCCTCGTCGGCGAGCTGGAGGCGACGGGCGGCCGGTTCGGCCTGCAGACGATGTGCGAAGGCGCGGGCATGGCGAATGCGACGGTCATCGAGCGACTGGATTGACACGGTCCGCACTCTTCACAGTTTTGTGAAATCGGCGTAGCTTCAGCGCCATGAGCGATGTCATCCGCACCACCGGACTCGTGAAGCGCTACGGGCGCCAGAACGCCCTCGACGGCCTCGACCTCGCGGTCGGCGCCGGCGATATCCACGGCTTCCTCGGACCCAACGGGGCCGGCAAGTCGACCACCATCCGCATCCTCCTGGGGCTTGCCCGCGCGAGCGGCGGCACCGCGGCGGTCTTCGGCCGCGACCCGTGGCGCGACGCGGTGGCACTGCACCGGCGACTCGCGTATGTGCCGGGCGACGTGAACGTGTGGCCGAACCTCTCCGGCGGCGAGTCGATCGACGTACTCGCCCGCCTGCGCGGCGCCGACACCCGCTCGGCCGCCTACCGCACCGAGCGCGAGCGCCTCGAGCACGTGTTCGCGTTCGACCCGCGCAAGAAGGGCCGCGCGTACTCGAAGGGGAACCGGCAGAAGGTGGCGCTCATCGCGGCCTTCAGCGTGCCCGCCGAGCTCTACATCCTCGACGAGCCGACGAGCGGCCTCGACCCGCTCATGGAGGTCGTGTTCCGACGCGAGGTGACCCGGGTGAAGGATGCCGGCGCCACCGTGCTGCTCTCGAGCCACATCCTCTCCGAGGTCGAGCAGCTGTGCGACCGGGTGAGCATCATCCGCGCCGGGAAGGTCGTGGAGGCCGGCACGCTCGCGGACCTCCGGCACCTGACCCGCACCGAGGTGTCGTTCGACGCGGCGGGCACGACCGCCGACGGCATCGCCGAGGCCCACGACGTGAGCGTCGCCGACGGCCGGGTGCGGTTCACCGTCGACAGCGACGCCGTGGCATCCGTGCTGCCCGAGCTCGCGACCCGTCGGGTGACGGGCCTGCGCATCGAGCCGCCCTCGCTCGAGGAGCTCTTCCTGCGGCACTACGGTGACGACCTCACTGCCGGGTCGACGCGATGATCACCCTGCTGCGCCAGCGGCTGCGGCGCGACCTCTGGCAGTTCGTCATCTGGATCGGCGGCACCGCCGTGCTCGCGGCGTTCACGGTCTCGGCCGTGAACGGGTCGTACGGCACCGAGACGGACCGCGTGAACCTGCTCGCCACCGCGGCCGCGAACCCCGTCATCATGCTGTTCCGCGGGCTGCCGTCGGGCGCGGACCTCGGCGCGTTCACGGGGTTCCTGATCCTCCCGTTCCTCGCGATGATGGCCGCGTTCATGAGCTCCTTCATGGCCGTGCGCCACACCCGCGCCGACGAGGACGCCGGCCGCACCGAGCTCGTGGCCGCGACCCCCGCCGGGCGCGTCGCCCCGCTGGTCGCGACGATCGTGCACGGCCTCATCGCCAACGCGCTGCTCGCCATGCTCGTCGCCGTCGCGTTCCTCGCGTGCGGGCTGCCCGCCACCGGCAGCCTCGTCGCCGGTCTCGGCAGCGGAGCGCTCGGGTTCTTCGCCTACGGGGTCGGACTGATCGGCGCGCAGGTCTTCGCGTCGGGCCGCAGCGCCAACGCGTTCGGCGTGTGGGTGATGCTCGTCGCCTACCTGGTGGCGGGGCTCGGCAACGCGCTCGGCACACCCTCCGCCGACCTCCAGCGCATCCAGAGCGCCCCGCTCGCCTGGTTCTCGCCGTACGGGTGGATCGAGAACGCGCGACCCTGGGCCGACGACAACCTGTGGCCGGTCGCGCTCTGCGCACTCGTCGCGGCCGGGCTGGCCGCGGCATCCGTCGCCCTGCAGTCGGTGCGCGACCTTGGCGAGAGCCTGCTGCCCGAACGGCGGGCGCGCGCGACGGCCGGCGCGGCACTGTCGAGCTCGACCGGGCTCGTATGGGCGCTCACGTGGCCGGCGATCCTCGGCTGGGCGATCGGGGGCTTCGTGTCGGGGCTACTCGCGACGAGCCTGTCGTCGGTGCTGTCCCAGGCGGCGACCCAGCTGCCGTCCGTCGAGCAACTGCTCGCCGCGCTGACGCAGGGCGGCTCGCTCGCGGTCGGCGCGATCGTCATCTTCTTCACGCTCGTGGGTGTGCTCGCTGCCTGCTGCGGCGTGCAGATCGTCGGGCGCGCTCGCCAGGAGGAGGCGCACGGCACGGTCGAGGCTCTGCTCGCGACCCCGGTCGGGCGGGTGCGCTGGCTGGCCGACTACGTCGCGATCGCCACGATCGGCGCGGCGGCGACCGTCGGCGGCGCGATCGTCGGGGCGGCGGCGGGCCTGGCCGGACAGAGCGCGCCCGACTGGTCGCTGTTCGGTGACGCGGTGGTCGTCGGCGCCGGGCAGTTCGTCGCCGCGCTGGTGTTCATCGTGGTCACGGCGCTCGTGCTCACGGTGCTGCCCCGGGCGACGCTCGCCGTCGGCTGGACGCTCGTCGGGCTGGCCACGGTCGTCGGCCTCTTCGGCCCGCTCTACCGGCTGCCCGACTGGATCGTGCACCTTGCGCCGATCGCCGCGGCGCCCACCGTCACCGGCTCGGGAACCGACGTGCAAGGGCTGTGGTGGCTGGTGGCCGCGGTCCTCATCGGAGGTGCGGCATCCCTGGCCCTCATGCGGCGCCGCGAACTGGCCGGTGACGGATGACGCTCCCCGCCCATCGCGCCCTTGAGCCCGCCGAGCAAGCCGCGGCCATGATGACCGCGGCCGGCATGGCACGGATGCCGGCCCGCGTGATGATGGCGCTCGTCGCGGCCCCGGCCACGGGGTACACGGCGGCCGAGCTCGCCGACCGCCTCGGAGTGAGCCCCGCGGCGGTGTCGGGGGCGGTGCGCTACCTGGTGACACTGCGTTTCGTGCACCGACGCTCTGTTCCCGGCGACCGCCGCGATCGCTACGAGATCGTGCAGGACGGCTTCTACAGCTCCGTCGCCCTCAACGCGCCCGTGTACGCGCGCCTCGCGACCGCCATCGACGAGATCGGCGACGCCCAGGACGACACCGACGCCGACGCGGTCGCCCGGGCACGCGATCTCGCGGAGTTCTTCCGCTTCCTCGCCGAGCGCATGCCCGCGCTCATCGACGAATGGCGGGCGCGCGGCGGCGCATAGCGCGGTTCCTCAGGCGCCGCCCAGACGGGCGCGCAGCGCGACGAGCGCGGGACGCTGAGCGGCGACGAGCAGGCGCTCCGCGTCGGCCGGTGCCGCCCACGCGATCCGGTCGACCTCGGGGAAGCGCGCGACGCGCCCCGAGCGCGGCGGCCACTCCATCTCGAACTCGCCGAAGACGAGATCGGATGCCTCCCACTCCCCCGCGGCGACGGCGAACACCGTCACGCGCTTGCCGCTGCCGTACCGGAACTCCCCCAGCAGCACACGATCGCCCGCGGGCGGGTCGACGCCCAGTTCCTCGCGGAACTCGCGGACCGCGGCATCCGCCGGCGTCTCGGCGTCGGGATCGAACTCGCCCTTCGGAAGCGACCACGCCCCCTCGTCGCGGCGCGACCAGAACGGGCCACCCATGTGCGCGATGAGCACCTCGAGCCCGGCCGCACCGCGGCGGTGCACGAGCAGACCGGCGGAGACGGCAGGGGGCACGGGGTCAGGCTAGACCCCGCACCCCGGCACGGTCATGCCGTCGGAGACGCAGCCTCCTCGCGTGCGGCGACGAGCGCGTCGAGCAGACGATGGGTGTCGGCGAGCTGGTCGTTCCAGACGGCGCGCACGATGTCGATGCGGTCGTCGGCCTCCTGCAAGCGGCCGAGGTAGTCGGCGACGGGCGCGAAGCCTTCGGCGGATGCCTCGTGCAGCCCGATGATGCGCAGCACGACCTTCGACTGCACGCCGTAGACCGGAAGCTGCGGCCCCCGCGGAGCGGAGAGCCCGACGTAATACAGCTTCTCGAGCCCCTGCGGCACGATGCCCGCGGCGAAGCGCAGCGGGGTGCCGGACCGGCGGGGCACGAGTGCGTCGTCGAGGAACGGCAGGGAGGCGTGGAAGCCCGTCGCCCACAGGATCGTCTCGTACTCCCGCGAGGTGCCGTCGGTGAACGTCACCGACGTGCCCTCGATGTCCGCGATGCCGGGGACCACGCGCACACGACCGTGGTGGATCCAGTACAGCAGCAGGTCGTTGACGACCGTGCGGCCCTCGGCGAGCGTGCGGTAGGCGGGCTCCGGCAGACCCGGGTAGTCCTTCCACTCGCCGATCGACACCCGTGCGAGCAGGCGTGCGATGAGGTCCTGCTCGTCGGCGGAGAACTGCGCCATCCACGTCACCTCCTGCCGCGGCACCCCGAAATAGCTCTTCGGCTGGAAGTACATGCCCTCGCGCACGACGATGTCGGCGTCGATGCGGTGCTGCGCGGCGTCCACTGCGAGGTCGCAGCCCGAGTTGCCCGCACCGACGACGAGCACGCGGTCGCCGACGATGTCGTCGGTGTTGTGGTAGCGACCCGAGTGCAGCTGCGTGCCGGTGAAGCGTGCGGCGATCGCGGGCACCTTCGGGTCCCAGAGGTGACCGTTCGCGACCACGACCCCGTCATAGTCGCGCTTCTCGCCGCCCGTGAGCGTCACGGTCCAGCCGGCGGACCCGACCGGGCCGTCGGTCGCGACCGGCACGACCGATTCGACCTCGACGCTGAACGTGACGCCGTCCCGCAGCTCGGCCTCGTCGGCGTAGGCGTTGAGGTAGTCGCGGATCTGCGTGCGCCGCGGGAAGTGCGGGTAGTCACTCGGCATCGGGAAGCCCTCGAAGCCGGTCATGTCACGGGACGTGATCAGGTGCAGGGCGTCGTAATCGGTGTTCCAGTGCCCGCCGACGCGGTCGGTCTTCTCGAAGCAGTCGACGTCGTACCCGGCGTCGCGCAGCTGGCGGAGGGCGGACATGCCGGCGGCACCGGCACCGATGACGCAGTAGCGGGTCATGCGTGTGTTCCTTCGATCGTGAGGGTGGAGAGGTCGGGGGATGTCTCGGGGCCCCGCAGGCGGCCGCCGGTCGCGGCGAGCGCCGCGGCCCGGGCGCCGCGCGCGCGCGGGTAGCCGCGACCGGTCGGCGAGATGCCGGCCGCCTCCAGCGCGAGGAGTGCGAACACGTGCTCCACGGCGAGGCGGTTGCAGTCGAGCACGGGCACGTCGGGGTGGCCCGACACGTGCGTGTAGCCGTGCCAGGTGAACAGCGGGGCGAGGTAGCCGCAGCCGACGACGATCGCGTCGGCGCCGTCGGCAACCGCCGCTTTCGCCACCGCGTCGAATCTCGCGATCAACGCCCGCGGATCGTCGATCGCGGCCACGACGTCATCGAGCGTCGACTCGGGGTCGTAGGCACGCACGGGCCGCTCCGGCAGGAATCCCGTGGCACCGAGGCGCACCAGGTCGTCGGCGAAGATCGGCACCAGCGTCGGTGACACGGTGATGAGCACGGCCCGACGGGCGAGGGAGCCGACCGCGCGAACGCTGCCGTCGGGCAGGCTCGACACGGGCCGGGCGACGCCGGAGCGCACGATCTCGGTCGGCGCACCCCAGCATCCGATCACGACCGCGTCGGTCTGCGTGCGGGCATCGATCTCGAGCGCGGTCGCGAGGATCGCGGCATCCGACATCATGCGGTTGGCGGGTGTGCGGATGCCGCCCGCATCGACGCCGACATGGGTCAGGGCGACCTCGGCGCGACCCGCGACGAGGGCACGCACCTGTCGGTCGAGGAACTCCCACAGGGGCCGGTACCGCTCGTCGCCGTGCGTGGCCTCGAGCCAGGTGAGGTGGGTCATCTCTCTCCTCAGGCCTGTCCACGGGCGAGGCGGTGCTCGACGTAGACAGACGCCCACGTCGACGGCACCGCGATGATCACGTAGATCAGACCCGTGATCGCGTAGACCTGCAGGTATTGGAACGTCACCGCGCTGATCTGATACGCCTGGCTCATCAACTCGTTGACCGAGATCGAGTAGGCGAGCGAGGTTCCCTGGAACGACTGGATGGCGAGCCCCATGAGCGGCGGGATCGCCGAGCGCAGCCCCTGCGGCAGCACCACTCGGCCGAACACCGACCGGCGCGAGAGCCCGAGAGCGAGGGCGGCCTCGGTCTGCCCCTTGGGCACCGAGCGGATTCCCGCACGGAACATCTCCGACGAGTACGCCGCGACGGTGAAGGTGAGACCGGCGGCCGCGGCCGGGAACGAGTCGAGCAGGATGCCCACCGACGGCAGGCCGTAGTAGACGATGTACAGCACGACGAGGGCGGGAATGCTGCGGCCCACCTCGACGAGCACGAGAGCCGGCCAGCGCAGCCAGGGATTGCGCGAGGCGACGCCGAGCGCGAACGCGAGGCCTATCGCATACCCCGCGACCACCGAGATCACGGTGAGCTGGAGGCTGACGAGCAGGCCCTGGCCGAGCTGGGGGAGGTAGTCGGCGAGGTTCATGCGTGACTCCTCGACAGGCGGGCGTCGAGGCGCCGGGTCGCGATGGCGAGCGGGACGCTGATCACGACGTAGACCGCCGCGGCCGCGAGGAACGGCGTGAGACCCGCCGTGCCGGGGTTCTGGCGTGAGTAGGCGGTCGCCGCGGCGACCATCTCGATCACGCCGACCGTCGACGCGATCGACGAATCCTTGATGAGGGCCATCAGGTATGTCGCCGCCGACGGCAGCGCGGTGCGCAGGGCCTGCGGTGCGAGCACCCGTACGAACGTCGTGCGCCGGCCGAGCCCGAGCGCCTGCGCCGCTTCGAGCTGCCCCTTCGGAAGGGTCGCGAACCCGCCGCGGTACATCTCGGCCAGGTACGCGCTCGAGATGACGCCGAGCCCGACGATCGCGGCGCCCAGCGAGCTGAAGCGGAACACCCCGATCGCGAACCCGAAGTACAGCAGGAACAGCCAGACGATCGTCGGCACGCCGCGGATCACGTCGACCACCAGGCGCACAGCGAGCCGCACGACGCGGTGACGCGAGCGCAGCCCGAGCATCAGCGGGATGCCGCCGATCGCCCCGAAGGCGAAAGATGCCGCGGTGACGAGAAGCGTCATCGGCAGCCCCAGCAGGACGATTCCGATCACCTCCACGTCAACGCTCCAGCACCGCGTTGAGGAACCGGCGGGTGCGCTCCTCCTGCGGGTCGGCCATGATGCCGGCCGGGTCGCCCTCCTCGACGATGTGGCCGTCGGCCATCACGACGAGGTGGTCGGAGACCTCGCGGGCGAACTGCATCTCGTGGGTGACGACGATCATCGTCATGCCCGCGTCGGCGAGCTCGCGCATCACGGCGAGCACCTCGACGCCCACCTCCGGGTCGAGGGCGCTGGTGGGCTCGTCGAACAGCATCACCCGGGGGGAGAGCGCGAGCGCGCGCACGATGGCGATGCGCTGCTGCTGACCACCCGAGCACTGTGCGGGGTGGTGGTGCGCCTTGTCCTTGAGACCGACGCGCTCGAGCAGGGTCAGCGCCCGCTCTTCGGCCTCGGCCCGGCTGCGCCCGAGGATGCGCTCCTGCGGGAAGGCGACGTTGCGCAGCACGGAGAAGTGCGGGAACAGGTTGAAGGACTGGAACACCATGCCGACCTGGCGGCGCAGCGCGAGAAGCTCCCGCTCGGGGATCCGGCGTCCCGCGGTCACGACCTGGGAGCCGACGGTGACGGTGCCGGCATCCGGGGTCTCGAGCAGGTTGATGCAGCGCAGCAGCGTGCTCTTGCCCGAGCCCGACGGGCCGATGAGGGCGGTCACGCTGCCGGGCTTGACGATGATGGAGATGTCGTCGAGGACGCGGTTCGAGCCGAAGCTCTTCGACAGATGCTCGATCACGACCCCCGCGTGAGCGATCTCGTTCGATTCGGTGATGAGGTTCTGGTTCATGTCGGCTTCTCGCTCGGGAGTGGGGCGCCGGGGTCGCCGGCGCCCCACTCGATGTCAACGCAGGGCGGTCGCGGCCTTGTCGGCCGGCACCACCAGCGAGGCGGACAGGCCATCGGCCTCGACGATCGAGGCGAGCGTGCCGTCGGTGCGGTACTGGTCGATCAGGGCGCTGAAGGCGTTGGACAACGCGGTGTTGTCCTTGTCGATCGGGAAGGCGATGATCGGCATGTTGGTCGTGATGGCGACGCGCGAGTCCGCCTGCGCGGGCTTCACCTCGAAGCCGCTGCCCTTGTAGGCCGCCGCGGCGACCGCGTAGCCGTCGAGCGCCGCCTGGATGCGGCCGGCTTCGAGGTCCTGCTTCATCTCCGCCGTGCCGGGGTAGAGCTTCAGGTTGTCGCCGAGGATCTTGGTGACGTCGTCCTGCCACGAGAAGCCCGTGCCGGTGCCGACCGCGCCGATGGTCTCCAGGCCCGACACCGTGTCGATGCCGGACTTCGAGATGATCGCCATCTGGTCGTAGTACGTCGGGGTGGTGAAGCCGACCTGCGCCGCGCGGGCGGCGGTGACGTACCAGCCGCCGGTGATGATGTCGGTGCGCTTCTGGCTCGTGATCATCGCGATGCCGTTGGCGTAGGTGATCGGCACATAGGCGACCGAGAGGCACTCGGCGGCGGCCAGCTTCTCGATGATCTGGATCTCCTCACCCGACGCGGTCGTGCCGTCGAGCTTCGTGTACGGCGGGTTCTCCGGTACGCCGACGGTCAGGGTGCCGGGAGTGAAGGTGGTGAGACCGGCGTCCTTGGGCGTGCAGTTCGCCGAGGGGGTGTTCGACGAGGCGGTGGTGGCGCATCCGGTGAGCAGGATGGCCGCGGCGACGACCGCGGCGGCCGTGCGCAGGACACGGGCGGAGGGCTGGGGGCGGTTCATGACGTGCTGTTCCTTCGGGGTCGGGTGATGCGGGGTGGGGGTGGTGGGGCTTCCAGGGGGTCAGTGGGCGGTGAGTCCGCCGTCGATGGCGTAGACCGCACCGGTCACGAACGAGGCGTCGTCCGAGAGCAGGTAGTCCACGAGGGGGGAGATCTCCTCCGGGCGCGCGCGACGGCCGAGCGGGGTCGCGTCGCTCGTGCCGCCGGCAGGTTCGTCGTCGTTCATCGCGGTGGCGACGCCGCCGGGGCAGATGACGTTGACGCGCACCTCGGGGGCGAGCTCGATCGCGGTGGCCCGAGTGAGTCCGATGAGCGCGGCCTTCGTGGTCGCGTAGGCGGCGTAGCCCGCCGAGCCGACGAGCGCGGCCGTCGACGACACGTTGACGATCGCGCCGCGGGACTCGCGCAGCAGCGGCGCGAACGCGCGCGTGCCGAGCAGGGGGCCGAGCACGTTGACCCGCTGCTGCAGATCCCAGTCGGCGACGGTGACGTCGGCGAGCGCCGCGTACCGCAGCACGCCCGCGTTGTTGACGAGACCGACGACGGATGCCGCGGCCCCCAGCTCGTCTGCGAGCTGCTGCCAGGACGTCTCGCTGGTGACATCCAGATGGCGGTACTCGGCGTCGAGGCCGTCGGCGCGCAGCTCGGCGGCGGCCGCCTCGCCGGCCTCATCGAGCACGTCGGCGAGGATGACCCGCACCCCGCGCCGCGCAAGGCGGGCCGCGTGGGCGGCGCCCTGGCCGCGCGCGGCGCCGGTGATCACGACCGTCCCGGCGGAGCTCATCGGATCACGTCTCCACCCGAGAGCACCACGGTCTCGCCGGTCATGAACGCGACCGATGCCGGGTCGACGAGGATGCGCACCCACGCGGAGATCTCCTCCGGGCGGGCGACGCGACCCAGCGGGATCGACGCGGCCGCGGCATCCATTCGTCCGGTTGCGGCGTTGCCGGGGGTGGCCACCCAGCCGGGGGCGATGCCGTTGACCCGAATGCCGGCGCCGGCGAGCTCGAGGGCGAGCGACTTGGTGAGCATCGTGACGGCCGCCTTCGAGGCCCCGTACAGCAGCTGGCCGCGGGAGACCTCGTAGGCATCGACCGAGGCGAAGTTCACGATCGCCGAGCCGTCACCGAGGTAGGGCCGAGCGGCGGCGATCACGTTGAGCACACCGAGCACGTTGATGTCGAAGATGCGACGGTAGGTCGCCTCATCGTAGGTGTCGAGGGTCGTGGGCGGGTAGATGCCGGCGATGTTCGCGATCGCGTCGATGCGGGAGCCGGGGGCGAGGGCTGCGGCGAGCGCCGCCTCGAGGGCGTCGCGGTCGCGCACATCGGCGACGAGTGGCACGAGCGCATCGGCGGGTCCGGTTGCAGGCGCGGTGATGTCGACAGCGAGCACGTGCCATCCGTCGGCGAGGAACGCCTCCACGGTGGTCAGCCCCATCCCGCTCGAGGAGCCGGTGATGAGGATGGTGCGGGGCGAGGCGGACATCGGCGGGGGACCTTTCGTCGGGGGTGTGAAGACAGTGCACCAGCAGACGAAAGACAGGGCAAGCCTGACTATCTTTTGATAGATATAGGCAGAGCCTTGAGAAGGAGATCCCATGGGACTGCCCACCGTGCGCCAGCTGGAGTACTTCGTGACCGCCGCGCGCCTCGGCACGTTCGCGGCCGCGGCCGCCGCGCATCACGTCGCACAGCCGAGCCTGTCTGAGCAGATCACCGTGCTCGAAAAGTCGCTTGACCTGGCACTCTTCACCCGAACCTCACGTCGCCTGCTGCTCACCGACGCCGGCAAACAACTGCTGCCTCTCGCCGAACGCGCGGTCGCGAACGTGACCGAGGTCGCCGACATGAGCCGCCGGGTGAAATCGGTCGACCAGGGCACCGTGTCCTTCGGCACCTTCAACAGCGCACATCTCTATCTGCTGACCGACCTCATCAGGGAGTTCCGCACCCGGTTCCCCGGCGTGCGCATCCGGGTGACCGGTCTCAATTCCGCCGAGGTCGCCGACGCCGTTCGCGACGGCCACCTCGAAGCGGGGCTCGTGCAGCTGCCGATCGACGACCGCGAGCTGACCGTCACCCCGAGCGTCTTCGTCGACCAGGCCGTGTACGTCACCGTCGACCCCGACAACGCCCGCGGGCCGATCGACATCACGACGCTCGCCCAGCGCCGCCTCATCCTCTCTGAAGCACGGTGGTCGAACGACGATCCGCTGCGCGTCTCTCTGCTCGAGCGGGCGCAGAGCGCTGGCGTGACGGTCGAGCCGATCGTCGAGGTCGAGTTCCAGACGCACGCGCTCGAGCTCGCCGCCCAGGGCGTCGGCGACTCGCTGGTGTCGTTCCACGTCGGCCGATCGATGATCGCTCGGCGCGGGATGTTCTGGGCGCCACTCGACCCGCCCGTGGTCGAGCACTACGCGTTCGTGACGCGCCGGTCGGGGGCGATCTCCCCCGCGACCCGGGAGTTCATGCGGCTCGCGCAGCGCATCCTCGCCCGCGTCGAGCAGACGGCGCCATCGGTCGACCCACCCGCCTGAGCGGTGCCCCGGCACGGTCATGCCGCCCGAGACGCGGCCGCCTCGCGCGCGGCGACGAGCGCGTCAGGCGACAGGCGCGCCCGCTGCGGCGGCCTCGTCCTCGGCGGTCGCGACAAGCTGCCCGCAGGCGCCGTCGATCTCCTTGCCTCGGGTGTCGCGCAGGGTCGTCGGCACCCCGGCGTCGTTGAGGCGGCGCACGAACTCGTCCTGCACGTCGCGCTCCGACGAGGTCCACACCGAACCGGGGGTGGGATTCAGCGGGATCGGGTTGACGTGCACCCAGCCGCGCCCGCGCTGGTTGAGCTTCTCCGCCAGCAGGTCGGCCCGCCACGCGTGGTCGTTCATGTCCTTGATGAGGGCGTACTCGATCGACACCCGCCGACCGGTCTTCTCGTAGTAGGCGTAGGCGGCGTCGAGCGCCTCGTCGACCTTCCACCGCGAGTTCACCGGGATGAGCTCGTCGCGCAAGTGGTCGTCGGGCGCGTGCAGCGACAGCGCGAACGTGACCGGGATGTTCTCGTCGGCGAGCTTGCGGATCGCGGGGACGAGACCCACCGTCGAGACGGTGATGCCGCGGGCGCTCATACCGAGACCGTGGTCCTTGTCGACCATCACCCGCACCGCCTGCATGAGGCGCGCGTAGTTGGCGAGGGGCTCCCCCATGCCCATGAACACGATGTTCGTCACGCGCTCATCGGGGTGGGCGGCCGTGCCGAAGCCGCCGTCGCGGATGAGCCGGTTCGCCCGCACGACCTGTTCGATGATCTCGGCGGCCGACATGTTGCGGGTGAGGCCCGCCTGCCCGGTCGCGCAGAACGGGCAGTTCATGCCGCATCCGGCCTGACTCGACACGCACAGGGTGATGCGGCCCGGATACCGCATCAGCACCGACTCGACGAGAGCACCGTCGTGCAGCTTCCACAGGAACTTGATCGTGTCGCCGCGGTCGGTCTCGAGGCGTCGCACCTCGGTCAGCAGGGGCGGGAGGAGTCCGGCGACGAGCTCGTCGCGGCCGGTCGCCGGCAGGTCGGTCATCGCCGCGGCATCCGAGGTGTAATGCCCGAAGTAGTGCTTCTCGAGCTGCTTCGCCCGGAACCCCGGAAGACCCAGCTCCACCGCCTTCGCGACGCGCTCGGCCGGGGTGAGGTCGGCGAGGTGCACCGGCGGCTTGCCCCGCTTGGGGCTGGCGAACTGCAGCAGGGGGCGACCGGTGGCATCCTTCTTCTGCTGCCAGCCCTCGGTGCGCGGCCGCACCTGGCGCACGCCCGACGTCGCGGCGGGCTCGTCTGCGGCTGCGGGGGTCATGGTTCCAGGGTAGGGCGTCGGGCGGATGCCGCGGCCATTACGCTGTGCGGGTGGTTCCCGCCGACAGCCTCGTGGCGTTCGTCATCGCGGCGGCCGTCATCATCGTGGTGCCGGGCCCCGGGGTGCTGTTCATCATCGGACGCTCGCTCGCGCTCGGTCGCCTCGGCGGCCTCGTGAGCGTGCTCGGCGGCGCGCTCGGCCAGGTTCCTCTCGTCTTCCTCGTCTCGTTCGGCGTGGGAACGATCGTGGCCTCGTCGCCGCCGCTGTTCCTCGCGGTGCGCATCGCGGGCTCCGCCTACCTCGTCTACCTCGGCGTGCAGGCGATCCGTCATCGGCGGCGGCAGGCGTCGACGGATGCCGCGACCCTCCCGCCCGCGTCGCGGTGGCGGCAGCTCGGCGAGGGCTTCGTCGTCGGCGTCACGAACCCCAAGACCATCGCCTTCTTCGTCGCCGTACTGCCGCAGTTCGTCGCGCCGGCGGCGGGATCGGTGCAGCTGCAGCTGCTCGAGCTCGGTCTCGTGTTCGTCGCGATGGCGGTGCTCTCGGACGCCGTCTGGGCGCTGGTGGCCGCCGGAGCGCGCGCCTGGTTCGGACGCTCGCCCCGCCGCATCCAGACGTTGACGGCGACCGGCGGCGCCATCATCATCGTGCTCGGCGTCGCCCTGCTGTTCGTCGGAGGTCACTGACCGCGCCCGTAGGCTGGGAGCACGACCCCCTGGAGCCCCACCGTGACCGCATCGCGCCTCGTCTTCCTCGACATCGACGGGACCATCCTCGATCACGACCAGCGGTTCTCGCCGCGCGTGGCGGAGGCCGTGCACACGGCCCGCGGAAACGGCCACGTCGTGCTCATCTGCTCGGGCCGTTCGCCGGTCGAGATCTCGCACCGCATCCACGCGATCGGCTTCGACGGGGTCATCTCCGCCGGCGGCGGGTTCACCGAGTTCCAGGGTGAGCTGGTGGCCTCCCACACCCTCCCCGAGGACGCCGTGCAGCAGCTCATCGAGTTCTACTCGCGGCACGAGGTCGAGTTCACGCTGCAGGCGTTCGAGAACGTGTACCCGAGCGCGGGGCTGTTCGACCGCATGCGCCCGATCCTGCACGCGCGGGCGGGCGGCGACACCGAGGCCGAGCGCGCCGACCTCGCCCGTCTTGCCGACCGCTTCTCCCGCAGCGGCGCCGCACCCCTCACCGGCATCGCGAAGTCGACGTTCTTCGGCGTCGAGGCGACGACGTACGCGACCGTGCGCGACGGACTCGGTGACCGCTTCCACGTGATCACCGGCACCGTGCCCTACCTCGGCGAGGCCGGCGGCGAGGTCACCTACCCCGGCATCGACAAGGGCGCGAGCATCGTCGAGCTCGCCGAGCGCCTCGGTGTGCCGCTCGAGCGCACGATCGCGATCGGCGACGGGTCGAACGACATCGAGATGCTGGGTGTCGCCGGCGTCGGCGTCGCGATGGGCAACGCGGATGCCGCGGTCAAGGCCGCCGCCGACGAGATCACCGCGAGCGTCGACGACGGCGGCGTGTACGCCGCGTTCGCCCGCCACGGGCTCGTCTGAGTCCGCCGGTCAGGCGGCATCCCGTCGCCGGCGGCCGCCCCGCGCAGGGACGACCGTCGGCGGCGATCAGTCGAGGAAGATGTCGGGGAACAGGTCGCTGTCGGGGGTTCCGGGCACCGCAGCGTAGGCCGAGAAGTCGGTGATGCCGGCGTCCTCGAGCACGTCCTCGACGATGAGGGTCTGCCCGGTGTACTTGCGCGAGGGCTGCAGCAGCACCTCGTAGGCGGCGTCGGCGTAGATCTCCGGGGTGCGGCTGACCTTCATCATGCGGTCACCGCCGAGCGCGAACTGCACCGCGGCGGTCGCGATCGTCGTGCGGGGCCACAGCGTGTTCGCCGCGATGCCCGACGAGGCGAACTCCGCGGCGAGCCCGAGGGTGACCATCGTCATCCCGTACTTCGCGAGCGTGTACCCGGTGTGCGCGCCGAGCCACTTCGACGAGAGGTTCAGCGGCGGCGACAGCGACAGGATGTGCGGGTTCGGCGCGTCCTTGAGCACGGGAAGCGCGGCCCGCGACAGCAGGAACGTGCCGCGCACGTTCACCCCCTGCATCAGGTCGTACTTCTTGGTCGCGAGGTCGAGCGAGCCCGACAGGTCGATCACGCTCGCATTGTTGACGACGATGTCGATGCCGCCGAACTCACCCTGGGTCTTCAGCACCGCCTCGGTGATGTCGTCCTCGTTGCGCACGTCGCCGACGATCGGCAGGGCGCGTCCGCCCGCCGCCTCGATCGCGGCGGCCGCAGTGTGCACAGTGCCCGCGAGCTTCGGGTGCGGGGTGTCGGTCTTTGCGATCAGCGCGATGTTCGCGCCGTCGCGCGCCGCGCGCAGGGCGATCGCCAGGCCGATGCCGCGGCTTCCGCCGGACATCAGGATGGTCTTGCCGGCAAGGGATGCCTCGGTCATGTCTCTCCTCGTCGAGTGATGGGGCGTCAGCGCCGGGTTGCCGCCGCGGCGAACGCGGCGATGCGCGCCTGCGCCTCGGGGGTGTCGAAGGCGGCGCCGATCGACGCGGCCTCGTCGGCGACGGCATCGGCGAACGGCCGCCGCGTGCCCGCACGCACGAGACGCTTGGCCTGGCCATACGCGCCGGCGGCTCCCGCGATCCACTCGCGAGCCACCTCGACCGCGCGCGCCTGCACGCGGTCGGGCTCGACGACTTCGGCGACGAGCCCCCAGTCGAGGGCTTCCTCGGCGGGCAGCAGCCGCTCCTGCAGCACGAGCTGCAGCGCGCGACGCTCCCCCACAGCGCGGGCGAGCTGCGCCGTGACCGACAGATCGGGGGTGAGGCCCATGCTGGCGTAGCGGCTGCCGATCTTCGAGTTCTGGCCGACGATCGCGTAGTCGCTGGCGAGCAGGATGCCGAGCCCGCCGCCCGCCGTCGTGCCGTGCGCCGCGGCGACCACGGGCACGCTCGACTCGGTGAGCGAGAGGATGCCGCGCGAGATCACGTGCGCGAGTTCATCGAGCGCGCGGGCCGAGCCGATGCCCGAGGCCATGGCGAGCACGTCTCCGCCCGCGCAGAAGGCGGGGCCGGCGGCATCCACCACGATCGCCTTCACATCGGGGCGCGCCGTCGCGTCGGCGGTCGCGTCGGCCCAGGCGTAGGCGAGCGCGTCGTCGAACGCGTTGAGCCGCTCGGGGCGGTTGAGGGTGAGCCGGGCGAGGCCGTCCTCGACGGAGTAGAGCAGCGGGTCGCTCATCGCGGCGCCATCCGGATCGCCCCGTCGAGACGGATCGTCTCGCCGTTGAGGTAGCCGTTGCGCACGATCTCGGCGACGAGCGACGCGTACTCCGCGGGCTTGCCGAGGCGCTGCGGATAGGGCACTTGCTGACCGAGGGAGTCCTGCGCGGGCTGCGGGAGACCCGCGAGCATCGGCGTCTCCATGATGCCGGGAGCGATCGTCGTCACCCGGATGGCGTAGCGGGCGAGCTCGCGCGAGATCGGCAGGGTCATGGCGTGCACGCCGCCCTTCGACGCCGAGTACGCGGGCTGGCCGATCTGGCCGTCGAACGCCGCGACGCTCGCGGTGTTGACGATCACGCCGCGGTCGCCCGAGGCGGTCGGCTCGCTCACCGCGATCGCGGCCGAGGCCTGCGCGATGACGTTGTAGGTGCCGATGAGGTTCACGCGGACGATGCGCTCGAACGCCGCCAGCGGGCTCGGCGTGCCGTCGCGCTCGAGCACCTTCGCGGGCGGGGCGATGCCCGCGCAGTTGACGACGACCCGCAGCGGACCGGCCGCGACGGCGAGCTGCACGGCGGCCGCGACCGCTTCCGGGTCGGTGACGTCGGCGGGGGCGAACAACCCGCCGAGCTCCGCGGCGCGCTCCGCACCGGGAGACGACGGCAGGTCGACGATGGTGACGGTGGCGCCGAGCTCGGTCAGGCGCTGCGCGGTGGCGAAGCCCAGCCCGCTCGCGCCGCCGGTGACGAGCGCGCTCGCTCCGGTGATGTCCATGTGTTCTCCTTCGAACCGCCCGGGCGAGGGCCCGCGGCATCCGTCGTCAGCCTAGTCGCGGAATCGAGTCTCGACCAGCGTGGGACTCAGTATCACGCTGGATGCCGCGGCAACGACGAGGGCGCGGGCGGCCGAAGCCGCCCGCGCCCCGCGGTGACGTGTGCGCTCAGCGCACGTCGGCGTCGACCCAGTCCATCGACTTGGTGACGGCCTTCTTCCACAGACGCAGCTGACGGTCGCGCTCGTCGGCGTCGAGCTTCGGCTCCCAGCGACGGTCCTCCTGCCAATTGGCACGCAGGTCGTCGAGGTTCGACCAGAAGCCGACCGCGAGACCGGCCGCGTAGGCGGCACCGAGCGCGGTGGTCTCGGCCACGACCGGGCGCACCACCGGCACACCGAGGATGTCGGCCTGGAACTGCATGAGCGTGTTGTTCGCGATCATGCCGCCGTCGACCTTCAGCTCGGTCAGGTCCACACCGGAGTCGGCGTTGACCGCGTCGAGCACCTCGCGGGTCTGGAAGGCCGTGGCCTCCAGCGCCGCGCGGGCGATGTGACCCTTGTTGACATAGCGGGTCAGACCCACCAGCGCACCGCGGGCGTCCGGACGCCAGTACGGCGCGAACAGACCCGAGAACGCCGGCACGAAGTAGACGCCGCCGTTGTCCTCGACCGACTTCGCCAGCTCCTCCACCTCGGGAGCGCTGGAGATGAGGCCCAGGTTGTCGCGCAGCCACTGGATGAGCGACCCGGTGACCGCGATCGATCCCTCGAGCGCGTAGTGCGCGGGCTGGTCGCCGAGCTTGTAGCCGAGGGTCGTGAGCAGGCCGTTCTTCGAGTGGACGATCTCCTCGCCCGTCTGGAAGATGAGGAAGTTGCCCGTGCCGTAGGTGTTCTTGCTCTCACCCGGATCGAACGCCGCCTGGCCGAAGGTCGCGGCCTGCTGGTCGCCGAGGATGCCCGAGACCGGAGTCTCGCGCAGCAGCGACGAGTCCTCGACCGTGCCGTACACCTCGGAGGACGAACGGATCTCCGGCAGCATCGACAGCGGCACGCCGAAGTCCGCGAGGATGTCCTCGCGCCACGACAGCGTCTTCAGGTCCATGAACAGCGTGCGGCTGGCGTTGGTGACGTCGGTCGCGTGCACGCCACCCTCCGGGCCGCCGGTGATGTTCCAGAGCACCCAGGTGTCGGTCGTGCCGAAGAGGAGGTCGCCCGCCTCGGCGCGCTCTCGTGCACCCTCGACGTTGTCGAGGATCCACTTGATCTTCGTGCCCGAGAAGTAGGTCGCCAGCGGCAGGCCGACGATCTCCTTGTAGCGCTCGGTGTCGCCCTTCGCCAGCTCGTCGACGATCGACTGCGTGCGAGTGTCCTGCCACACGATCGCGTTGTAGACGGGCTCACCGGTGTTCTTGTCCCACACGACGGCGGTCTCGCGCTGGTTGGTGATGCCGACGGCGGCGATGTCGTGACGGGTCAGGTCGGCCTTCGCGAGCGCGATTCCGATGACCTCCTGCACGTTCTGCCAGATCTCGACGGGGTTGTGCTCGACCCATCCCGCCCTGGGGAAGATCTGCTCGTGCTCCTTCTGACCGGTGGCGATGATACTGCCGGCCTTGTCGAAGATGATCGCGCGCGAGGAGGTGGTCCCCTGGTCGATCGCGATGACGTAGGTGCTCATGTTGTGGTGACTTCCTTGTCTGTTCGAAGGATGGTGTCGGGTCAGTGGCCGAGGTGCAGGAGCACGGGGGCCGCGACGGCGGCGATGGCACCACCGATGAGCGGTCCGACGACCGGGACCCACGAGTAGGCCCAGTCGCTCGAGCCCTTGCCCTTGATCGGCAGCAGCGCGTGCGCGATGCGGGGGCCGAGGTCACGGGCGGGGTTGATGGCGTAACCGGTCGGGCCGCCGAGCGAGGCGCCGATGCCGACCACGAGGAGGGCGACCGGAACGGCCGTCAGCGGGCCGAGGCCACCGGGGACACCGATCTGGATGTCGCCGTAGTCGGCGAAGGCGAAGATCACGAAGACCAGCACGAAGGTAGCGATGATCTCGGTGACCAGGTTCCAGAAGTACGAGCGGATCGCGGGGCCGGTCGAGAAGACTCCGAGCTTCGCCGCCGGGTCGGGCTCGGCATCGAAGTGGTCGCGGTAGGCGAGCCAGGTGAGCACCGCACCGATGAACGCACCGAGGAACTGGCCGCCGACGGCGGTGCCGAACTCTGCACCGTCGATCTTGCCGGCGATGAGCAGACCGAACGAGACGGCCGGGTTCAGCTGCGCACCGGAGTACGCCGAGACGAGCACACCCGCGAACACCGCGAGGCCCCAGCCCCAGTTGATCATGAGCGTGCCGCCACCGAAGCCCTTGTTCTTCGCCAGGATGACGTTGGCGACGACACCGCAACCGAGCAGGATGAGCATCCCCGTGCCCACCACCTCGGAGAGGAAGTACAACCCCAGGTTGACTGATGACATGTCGACGTTGACCTTTCGTTTTCTCCGGTACGACGCCTCTGCCTCGACGGCGCCGGCCCGGCTCTATGAGTGACCTGAGTGATGTGTCCGCCGGTGTCAGGTCGCACCGGAGCTGGTGTCAGGCGGCGTGGAAGGCGACGCCTGATCGGGTGACGTCGATGCGGTGGGCCTCGGAGAGCGTGCGCACGGTCTCGGCGACCTGCGACTGCACCTCCTCGTCGCTCCAGTGCATCGACTCCTGGATGCTGCGGCCGATCTCTTCGAGCGCGGCGAGGGTGAGACCCCCGACGAACGCGATCGAGGTGCGGCGCAGCAGCAGATCGAGAAGGCTGACCACGTCTTCGGATGCCGCGAGGTGCGCGAGCTCGGAAGCGGTGTAGCCGGGAACCTGACCCAGGTCGGCCTCGCCGACCGGAAGTGCCGCGAGCAGCGGCGCGGCCTTGGTGCCGTAGCGCTCGAGCATGCGGTCGACGAAGGCCGCGTCGTGCCCTGCCGCGTGGTCGATGACCCACGAGCGGCGCTCTCCGTCGGATCGGGGATAGCCCTTGCCGCCGCCGATCTGCAGGGTGGCGGTGGAGGCGGTGCGCGTGACGCCGAGGATGGTGGTGACATCCGTGCTCACGTGCTCGGACAGCGCACGGAAGGTCGTCCACTTGCCGCCGACGAGGCTGAGCACCGGGGTGCCGCCCAGGGCGCCCTTCTCGATGCGGTAGTCACGGGAGACGAAGCCGGGGGCGAGGTCGTCGTGACGCGGGAGCGGGCGGATGCCGGAGAACGTGTAGACGATCTGCGAGCGGTCGACCGCGATGCCGGGGAAGACGTGACCGACGAGGTCGAAGAAGTAGTCCACCTCGTCGTCGGTGCACACCACGGGCTTGCTCGGGTCTGCGTTGATGTCGGTGGTGCCGACCATCACGCGGTCCTTGAGCGGGTAGATCAGCACGATGCGACCGTCGGAGTGCTCGAAGAAGATCTCGTTGCCCCGGGTGGCCGCGAGCAGCTCGGGGTTGTCGAGCACGATGTGCGAGCCCTTCGTCCCTCCCATGAAGCGGGTCGGGGTGCCGAGGGCGTCGTTGGTGAGGTCGGTCCAGGGGCCGCTCGTGTTGACGATGACCTTGGCGGTGAAGGAGAAGCGCTCGCCCGAGACGGTGTCGCGCAGCACGACCGACGAGCCGTCGGAGGCGGCGGCTTCGAGATAGTTCGCCGCCCGTGCACGGTCGCCGCCGACCTCACGGCCGTCCTGCAACACGTCGTACGCCAGACGCTCGGGGTCGTGCATCGAGGCGTCGTAGTAGGTCGCGGTGTAGGCGACGTCGGGGTTCATGTCGGGGAACTCGCGCAGCGACGACGCGCGGCGGGCGAAGCGGTGACGTGGCACCGTACCGCCGTCGCGGGAGAAGGTGTCGTAGATCATGAGCCCGACCTTGATCAGCAGGGCGCCGCGCTCGCTGGGCTTGCCGGTGCCGTGCGTGACGAGCAGACGGAAGGGGGCGGAGAGGATGCCCGCGAAGGTGCGGAAGATCGGGATGGTGGTCTGCAGCGGCCGCACGTAGTGGGGCGCCGTCTTCAGCAGGCGGTTGCGCTCGGTGACGGCCTCCTTCACGAGGCGGAACTCGCCGTTCTCGAGGTAGCGCACGCCACCGTGCACCATGTGGCTCGATGCGGACGAGGCACCCGAGACGAAGTCGCCACGCTCGACGAGCGCGACATCCACGCCCTGCAGGGCCAGGTCGCGGAACGTGGCGAGACCGTTGATCCCGCCACCGATGATGAGCACGTCTGCCGTCGGGCGCTCGCGAAGGGCGGCGACGGACGAACGTAGGGGGGTCGGCTCTGACACGCTCACGGTGAAACTCCTCATTGACAGACACCCTCAGAGTGGACCCGTTCGCACGTTCGTGCAACCAAAGTGCAAGAATGTGCATCCCGGGGAATCGACTGCACATTCGTGCGAAGAGGATGGTCGCAATGTCAGAGGATGCGAACGCCACGCGCTCGCGCGACGCCCTGCGGGCCGCACAGCTCTATTACCTGCAGGACCGCAACATGGACGCGATCGCGAACGAGATGAAGATCTCGCGCTCCTCCATCTCGCGCCTGCTCGCGTACGCGCGCGAGAGCGGACTCGTCGAGATCACCGTGCACTCCCCACAGGAGGCTGCGAGCCACCTGACCCAGCGGCTCGGCGAGCGCTATGGCGTCACCGTGCACGTCGTGCCCACCCGGCCACGGGTGACCGAGGCCGAGCGGCTCGAACGCACCGCGATGTCGGCGGCGCGGATCCTCGCGATGATGGCCGACTCGAACATGGTCATCGGCGCCGCCTGGGGCGCCACCCTCTCAGCCATCGCCCGCAACCTGCCGCGCAAGGCGCTGCACAACAGCCACGTCGTGCAGATGAACGGGGCGGCGAACGTCGAGACATCCGGCATCGGCTACGCCGGGGAGATCCTGGACCGCTTCGGGCGCGCGTTCGATGCGCGGGTGCACTACTTCCCCGTTCCCGCCCTCTTCGACGACCCCATGACCAAGCAGGCGATGTGGCGGGAGCGCTCGGTGCGCTCCGTGCTCGACGTGCAGGCGCGGGTCGGGCTGTTCGTGTTCGGCCTCGGCTCCCCCAAGGCCGACGTCCCCTCCCACGTCTACGCCGGCGGCTACTTCACCGCCGACGACATGCACACCCTCGCGCGCTACGACGTGGTGGGCGACTGCGCGACGGTGTTCTACCGCGGCGACGGCACCCCCGACGGCATCCCTCTGAACGGTCGCTCGAGCGGCCCCGACTTCGAAGCCGTCAAGCGCATCCCGCATCGCCTGTGCGTCGTGTCGAGCGAGTCGAAGCTCGATGCACTGCGCGGCGCACTGCGCGCCGGGATCATCACCGATCTCGTCGTGGAGGAGACCGTCGCGCGGCGGCTCTCGGCGACCGTCGACGCCCCCTGACGGCTCAGAGGGTCAGCACGAACCGCCACGATCCGGTGACGAGGGCGATGCCGACGGATGCCGCGGCCACCGCGAGCCCCAGCAGCACCAGCACCGCGTCGCCCGCCGTCAGCCGCGACGTGCGCGCCCACGTGCGGGTGACGGGCGCGTCGAAGCCGCGCGCCTCCATCGCCGTCGCGAGATCGGAACCCCGCCGGATCGCCAGCACGAACACCGCGAACGCCTGACCGAGGAAGCGGCGCACCCGCCCGTTGTCGGCGATCCCTCGCGCGCGACGTGCACGGGCGAGCTCGTTCCAGTCGTCGATGAGCAGGCCCACGAGCCGCATGCCCGCGAGCGCGCCGATGACGAACCGGGCCGGAAGCTTCGCGAGCTGGGCGAGTGCGTCGGCGAGATCGGTGGGGTCGGTGGTCGCGAACAGCACGACACTCGGCACCGCGATCGCGAGCACGCGCAGTGCGATGGCGGCCGCCAGCAGCAGCGACCCGTCGGAGACGTGCACGAGTCCCCACTGCAGGTAGGTCTCGCCGCCGGCGCGACCGTACAGCACCGTGGCGGCCGCGGCCATCAGGGCCGACACCACGATCGGCCACAGCCGCAGCCACAGGCCGCGCGCCGACAGCCGGGCGAACGGCAGCAGCACGAGCACGGCGGCGAGCGCCACCGCGGCCGACACCGGATCGATCGACAGCAGCAGCGGCACCCCGACGACGGTCGCGGCGACGAGCTTCGCGAGGGCGTTGCGACGGCCGAGCACCCCGGTGCGCTCGTCGAGGGTGGCGAGGCTCATCCGACACCTCCGGGGGCGGATGCCGCGGCCCCGAGCGCCACCACATCGTCGGCGAGCTGCGCGACGAGGGCCTCGTCGTGGGTGACGGTGACGATCGCGGTGCCCGCGGCACGCAGGTCGCCGAGCAGCCGCACGAGCTGCTCCCAGGTGCGGGCGTCCTGCCCGAAGGTCGGCTCGTCGAGGACGAGCACGCGGGGGCGGGTCGCGAGGGCGGCGGCGACCGTGAGCCGCCGCTTCTCGCCGCCGGAGAGGGTGAACGGGTTCACGGCGGCGAGACGCGACATCCCCATCTCCTCCAGCAGCGGGTCCACGCGGGCGGCGACCTCTGCCGGGGGCAGCCGCAGGGCGCGCGGGCCGATCTCGAGCTCACCGCGCACGGTGCGGGCGGCGAGCTGGTGGTCGGGGCTCTGGAAGACGGTGCCGATACGGGTGAGCAGCTCCCGCGAGCGCCAACGCAGCGGATCGGGGCCGATCGTCGCCCGGCCCGCGGCGCGCAGCTCGTCGGAGGCCACCACGGCACCGGCCGCGGGGGCGAGCAGCCCCGCGACGGTCAGCGCCAGCGTCGACTTGCCGACGCCGTTCGGGCCCGTCACGGCCAGCACGCGTCCGGCCCGGGCGGCGAGCGCGATGCCCGACGCCGCCACGACCGCCTCGCGCGCCCCGAACGGACGCCGACCCACGGCGAGGCCGTGCGTCGACAGCAGCGCGGGGGACGCGGCATCCGCCGCCGCGGTCAGCGCCGGATGGGGATGCCGCCCCGGAACCCACACCCCTGTCTCGGCGAGCACGTCGCCATGGGTGCGGAACACCGTGTCGGGCGCGCCGTCGGCGAGCACGCCACCGCCGGCCGCCAGCACGACGACCCGGTCGACGTGCGCCGCCCACACGTCGACGCGATGCTCGACGACGACCAGGGTCGCCCCCGTCGCGGCGACCGCGGCGATCACCGCGTCGCGCACCTCGACGACGCCGGCGGGATCGAGGTTCGCGGTCGGCTCATCGAGGAGCAGCAACCCCGGGCGCATCGCGAGCGCCCCCGCCAGCGCGAGACGCTGCTTCTGGCCACCCGAGAGAGCGGATGTCGCGTGCTCGAGCCCCACGCGCAGCCCGACCGCGTCGAGCGCGTCGCCGACGCGCGGCCAGATCTCGTCGGCAGCGACCCCCAGGTTCTCGCAGCCGAACGCGACGTCGTCGCCCACCCGGGCGAGCACGACCTGACTGTCGGGGTCCTGCAGCACGAGACCGGCGACGCCGCGGGCGCGTGATGCCGGCCGGTCGCCGACGGTCAGTTCGCCGCGCTCCTCGCCGTCCTCGTCGCCGCCGAGGACACCCGCGAGGCCGCGCAGCAGCGTGCTCTTGCCGGCGCCGCTCGCGCCCAGCAGCAGCACCCGTTCGCCGGGGGCGATGTCGAGGTCGAGCCCGTCGACGGCGAACCGTCCGCGTCCGGCGTGGCGCCAGCCCCACCCCCGGGCGCGGACGGCCGCAGCGCTCACGCGTCGGAGGCGGTGCCGCGCACCTCGCGTCCGGCGGCGAACCGGTCGAGGGCACCGGTCGCGGCGAGGCCGCGCACGATCAGCCACGACACGAGTCCGGCGAGCACGATGCCCGAGATCACCGCCGAGACGGCGTAGATCGTGCGGGGGCCCAGGTCGTAGGCGGCGACCGACGAGAACGTCGTGTCCATGAACGCGACCGCGACTCCCGCGAGCGCGCCGGAGAAGAGGGCGACCGGCAGGTTCCAGCGGCGGTAGCGCACGATCGCGAACGCGAGCTCCGCTCCGATGCCCTGCACGATGCCCCAGATCAGGACGGTGTAGCCCCACTGGGTGCCGACCGCCATCGAGACGACGGCGGCGACGACCTCGGCATAGAGCGCGGCGCCGGGCTTGCGGATCACGAGACCGCCCAGCACGCCGGCGAACAGCCAGCCGCCGGCGAGAAGTCCCTCGAGACCCGGCAGGAACGCCAGTGCGGTGCTCAGCGGGGTCCACGCCTGTCCCCAGGCCCAGAAGACGACGCCCGCCGCGACGCCGATGACGCTGGCCACGACGATGTCGACGACCCGCCAACGCAGACGCACACCGGTGGTGGATGCAATGGTGGAATGCACGAAATACTCCCTTCCTGCGCTGGCATGACCCAGATCAGGTTCGACGGTCGAAGCGCGATCCGCTTCCTCTCAGCCCGGCACACCGGACTCCCGTGGTTGACATCGCGAGTATAGCCACGCAGACGCGCTATTTTCGTGGGATGACCTCGACTCCGCCGCCCGGTTCTCGGCGCGCTCGACGCCAGCAGGGCTCCACCGGCGAGATCGAGGTCGCGACCGCCGAGACCGGCGACATCCCGATCCTTCTCGACGGGCCGCTCGCCCCCGAGGCCACCGCGCTGCCCACCGTCCCGCGCGACGGGCTCGCCGTTCCCAGCATCGTGCCGGTCATCGTCGAGGAACCGCACATCGAGGCGCTCACCTGGGTCTCGCCGGCGCAGGTGGCTGCACGTACCCGCGGGCGAGAGCTCACCATCGGCTCCGCGCCGGTCACCGAGGCGCCCGTGGGTGACGTCGATCTCATCGCGGCACCCCGCCGACGCCGCCGCCGGCCGAAGGTCGCCGTCATCGCGCCGATCGTGACGGCCGTGGCCGCCGTGGCGGCGTATGTGATCGCCGCGCTCGTCTGGCCTCTCAGCGCGATCCCCCCGACCGTCACTCCGGCGACGCTCACGGGAGCGGCGGCCCCGGCCGCGGCGGTCCCGTGGCCCGCGGTCGGCGCCGGAGCGGTGGGCGTGCAGGGCATCGGCTCCGGGCTCGCGTCGACCTCGACCCCGCAGGAGATCGCGAGCATCTCGAAGGTCGTCACCTCGCTCATGATCCTGGAGAAGAGCCCGGTCTCCAGCTCCGACCAGGGCCCCTCCTACACGTTCACGTCAGCCGACCGCCGCACGTATCAGTCGTACCTCGCGAGCGGCGAGTCGGCGCTCGCGGTGCCGGTGGGGAGCTCCCTCACCCAGTACCAGCTCCTGCAGGGCATCCTCATCGGGTCGGCCGGCAACTACGTCGCCAAGCTCGCCTCGCAGTACTGGCCGTCGAACGACGCGTTCGCGACCGCCGCCACGGCGTTCCTCACCGCGCACAGCATCTCCGGCATCACGCTGAAGGAGCCCACCGGCATCAACCCGGCGAACACGGCGACCCCGAGCGCGCTGATCCAGCTCGGCGAGCTGGCGATGGCCAACCCGACCATCGCGGACATCGTGCGCCAGACGTCGGTCACGCTGCCGGGCGCCGGCGTGGTCGAGAACACGAACGACCTCCTCGCCGACGCCGGGGTGGTGGGTATCAAGACCGGCTCGTTGAGCGCGTACAGCCTGCTGGTCGCGAAGGACGTCACGATCGACGGGGTGACGGTGCGCCTGTACGCCGCGGCCCTCGAGCAGACTTCCCACGCGAATCGGGATGCCGCGGCCCGCGCCCTGCTCACAGAGCTCCAGGCCGACGTGGTCGCCTCCCCCGCGCTGACGTCCGGCACGACCGTCGCAACGGTCACCACCGTGTGGGGCGCCACGACCTCGCTCGTCACGTCCGGCGATCTGTCGGTGCTCGGCTGGAACGGCTCGATCCCGTCGGTCGCGGCGCAGTTCGACCTCGGTGCGGCGCGCGATGCCGGTGACACCGTGGGAACGGTGACGGCGAACGGACCGCTGAACACCTCGACGGCGAAAGTCACGCTCAGCGCGCCCCTCGTCGACCCGTCGCCGTGGTGGCGACTCACGCACCCCCTGCAGCTGCTCGGCGCCCGCTGAGCCGGCGCGTCGTCAGACGAACTCGACGCGCTGCTGCAGGCGCGAGCGCACGTCGAACACCTCGGTGCCGCCGATCGGACGGGCACCGGTCGCCCCACGGCGCAGCACCGTCGCGAGCGCGCTGCGGGTCGTGACCACCACGAGCAGTCCGCGCACCTTGCCGAGCTCGGTGATCGCCTGCGCGACCTGATCGTCGGGGACGACCACGATCGCGCCGGTGAAGCGCACCCCCGCCTGCCGCGCGACCGTGCGGATGCGGCCTATCAGCTCGGTGATGGGAGCACCCGCGATGTGCGCCCCGACGATCTCCCCGCGCCGCAGCCCGATCGGGTCGCCGAAGTCCTCGGAGAGCAGCCCGTACAGCCCGCTCGGACCCAGCACGATGTGGTCGAGCTTCGCGTCGGGGTCGACGCCGCGCTTGTCGGCGGCCACGTCGTGCCACACGGTGTAGCCCATGCCGAGGTCGGCGACGATACGTGCGGTGGCCTCCTCGGCGAGCGCGTCGGCCAGCAGGTGCCGGATGTCGCGGGGCGCCGCCCGCACGAGGTCGGCGGCGTAGGGGTCGGCGATCTCCGCCCCGCGCCCGACCCACTCCCGGATGAGCGTGAGGTACCGCTCCCGTCGCCACCCGCCCGGCTGGCCGAACGCTCGGGCGCGGGGACGCGTGTCGGGGCGCGTCTGCGTGGAACGCGAGGCGGTGGCATCCGTCTCATCGTCGGAGGAGAACGAGCGGCCGCGGTCGAAGACGGCGCGCGCCTCGGGGGTGCCGATCAGCTCCCAGGCGCGCTGCACCCGGATGAACACGGCGGCGTCGCCGCCCGTGTCGGGATGGGTCTCGCGCATCCGGGCGCGGTAGGCGCGCCGCAGCTCGTCGTCGGTGGCGGATGCCGCGACGCCGAGCACCTCGTAGGGGGATGCCCCCAGGGGGCCGGCGAAGGGATCGGTCATCGGCGCTCCGTCCGGCGGGCGTAGGCGGCCGCCGCGCGGGACGACAGGGCGAGCAGGACGAGGATGTCGAGGGCGAGCGTCGTGAGCGAGCCGTCGAGGGTCAGCTGCTGTCCCTGGGCCCACCACGACACGAACGCGGACACGATGGAGATCGTCGAGACGATGAGCACGAGCACCCGCGCCCAGTTGCGCCCGAGATAGATGAACAGGGCGAGCACGAGGTCGACGACGACGAAGAAGCCGCCGCTGACGAGAGCGACCGTCAGAAGCACGCCGCTCTCGGCGGCGAGGCTGCCCGCATCCGACGCGCCTTCGAGGGTGGCGAGCACCTCGGGCCAGTCGAGCACGAGCGACACGAGCACCACAATGCCGCCGATGGCGCGCAGCAGCACGAGCAGGGCGCCGGCGACCGTCGCGCCGGGCCGCGGCATCCCGGGGTCGTACGGCGTCGGTTGCGCGAGGCGGGCGGGGGCCTCGAAGGCGGCGCGCTTGTGGGGCGTCTCGCTCATGCCGCCACCCGCGTGACGTCGATGATCGGCAGGTTCCCGTCGGTGCGGATGGTGTCGCCGCCGCCGTTGCGTGAGTGGTAGCCCGTCGAGAAGTCGGCGAGCACATCGACGCGTATCTCGGGATGCGCCCGGGTGAGGGTGGCGACGATGTGATCGCGTTCGATGTCGGTGTCGGCGTCGATCCGGTGGGTGATCTGCAGCGTGAACAGCGAGAGCCCGACGGAGGTGTCGAAGGTGCCCGCGGCGAGCCAGTCGACCCGCGCACCGCCGGGCAGCAGCCAGCCGTCGGGGCAGCGCCAGAACCGCACGTGGTGGCGCTGGGCGGGGTTGCCGTCGACCTCCTGCTGGTAGGCGAAGTCCTGCTGGCGACCGAAGAGGAACAGGGGACTGACCGGCGCCTCACCGTAGCTGCGTCGCGTGAGGGTCGACGCGACGATGCGCCACGAGGAGCGAAGCGTCACCGGGTCGGCCTTCGTCCATCCGGCCGCGGTCAGCGCTCGTTCGATCGCGTCGCCGTCCCCGCGCAGCGCGAGGTTGACCGGGTCTCCGAGCAGGCCGTCGCTCGTGCGGGTGCGTCCGATGAAGTAGTCGGGCACGTAGATCGTGGTGAGGATGCGGTGCAGCCGCGGCAGCACGAGGTAGGCCAGCAGCGCCCAGAACACGATGCCGCCGGCGATGCCCCACCAGCCGAGTCGCAGCGACTCCTCGGCGCTCAGCACGGCGAGCCACACGGCCGCGACCCCCGCGAAGACGAAGAAGAACCAGTCGAACGCGATGCCGATCGAGTAGGCGCGACGGTGCGGGCGCGTGCTCATGACCAGAGCGGCACGGCCGGTTCGTACGAGAATGCGGCGGCGATCGTGTCGGGCGTGACGCCGTCGTGGGTGGCGGGGTTCCAGTGCGGATCGCGGTCCTTGTCGACCAGCTGGGCACGGATGCCCTCGACCATGTCGGGCTGGGTGTGTGCGAACCAGAGCACGAGGCGGTACTCCTGCTCGAGCACGGCGCGCAGCGTCGGCAGCTCCCGCGCCCGGCGCACCGCCTCGAGCGTGACGGCGAGAGCAGTGGGCGCCGCGTGGGTGAGCCGGTCGGCGAGGGCGGATGCCTCGGGCTCTCCGACGGCGCGCAGCTTCGCGATGATGCCGGGCACCGTGTCGGCGTCGAAGGTCGCGTCGATCCAGGGCTGCTTCGCGGCGAGCTCGGATGCCTCGGGCGTCTCGTCGAATAGCAGCACGAGCTCGGCGGGTCCGGAGGGGTCTGCCCGCGTGACGAGGGCGTCGCGGATCGCGTCGAGGTGCGCGGAGGGGACGAAGTGGTCGGCGAAGCCCGCGTGGATCGCATCGGAGGCGCTCATCGTGTCGCCGGTGAGGGCGAGGTATTCGCCGAGCCGGCCGGGTGCGCGGGACAGCAGGTAGCTGCCGCCGACGTCGGGGGTGAATCCGATGCGGGTCTCGGGCATCGCGAGCCGGGATCGCTCGGTGACGATGCGCACGGCGGCGTGGCCGGCGAGACCGATGCCGCCGCCCATGGTGATGCCGTCGGCGAAGGCGACGATGGGGGCGGGGTATTCGTCGATCGCGGCGTTGAGGGCGTACTCCTCCCGGAAGAACACCCCCACCTCGTCGACCCTGCCCGCGACGATCGAGGCGTAGAGGGCACGAACGTCGCCGCCCGCGCAGAGGCCGCGATCACCGGCGCCGTCGAGCAGCACGGTGTCGATGTCGGCGTCACCCCGCCAGGCGTCGAGTGCCGCCCGGAGGGCACGGATCATGTGCACGTCGAGCGCGTTGATCGCCGCAGGGCGGTCGAGGGTGAGGCGGCCGAGCGAGTGCTCGGTGCGAACCACGACGCCGGCATCGGTGGGGTGCACGTCGGTCACGGGGCAACGTTACCGCCCGATGACGGCGCAAATCCCGGGTCGATCGGCGGTTGTCCGCCAAGATGGAACCACCACGGACCGAGGAGGAGCCGATGCCGGACGGCCAGGTGCTCGAATTCACCGACCTGCGCAAGAGCTTCGGCCGCGTCGATGCGGTCGCGGGCCTGACCGCGCGCGTCGAGCCCGGCGTGGTGACCGGCTTCCTCGGCCCGAACGGGGCGGGCAAGACCACGACGCTGCGCATGCTGCTCGGTCTGGTGCGCCCGACATCGGGCACCGCCCGCATCGGCGGACGCCTCTACGGTGAGCTGACCGATCCGCTGCGCAGCGTCGGCGCGGTGCTCGAGGCATCCTCCTTCCACCCGGGTCGCTCGGGCGCGAACCATCTGAAGGTCTACGCCCAGGCGGCGGGAATCCCCACCTCCCGCGTCGACGAGGTGCTGGCGCTCGTCGGCATGTCGGATGCCGCGGGCCGCAGGGTCGGCGGGTACTCGCTCGGCATGCGGCAGCGCCTCGGCCTCGCCTACGCCCTGCTGGGAGACCCCGGAGTGCTGATCCTCGACGAGCCGACGAACGGCCTCGACCCCGAGGGCATCAAGTGGATGCGCACGCTGCTGCAGCATCTGGCCCGCGAGGGTCGTACGGTGCTCATGTCATCGCACCTGCTCTCCGAGGTGCAGCAGACAGCCGACGCCCTGCTCATCGTCGCCAAGGGGCGACTGGTCTACCAGGGTGCCATCGAGGACATCGTCGGCCCCGACGAGGTGTCGACGGTGGTGGATGCCCCCGACCGCGCCGCCCTCGCGGCAGCCCTCACCGCGGGCGGCTTCACCTACGACCTCCTGCGCACGGGCTTCACGGTTCTCCACGCCGATGCCGTCGAGGTCGGCGCAGCCGCCGCGGCGGCCGGTGTCGCCCTGTCGTCGCTCGTGCGCCGCGGGCCGAACATCGAAGAGGCGTTCCTCGAGCTGGTCTCCGGCGACCGCGTGCATGCGTCCGCCGCCGGCATCCTCGCCCCCGCGGCGGACGCCGCCGCACCCGATGAGCCGGCCACCACCGCGTCGGCCGCACCCGATGTGACATCCGCGGCAGGTGTGCCCGACGGCTCGAGCACGACCGAGCTTGAGGGCGCGACAGAGGGCGTGGAAGAGGTCGAGCGTCCGGCAGAGGTCGTCGAGCTCGCCGACGTCCCGGTCGCCGCCGGGAGCGATGCGACCGAGGAGTACCCGGATGACGCGGAGCCCGCCGCATCCGATACCGACCGCCACGACGAAAGCGAGCAGCGATGAGCCTCGCCCGTGCCACCCGATCCGAGCTGACGAAGCTCTACTCCACCGCGATCTGGTGGATCCTCGCGATCGTGCTCGTCGTCTACGTCGGGTTCGTGTCCACGTTCCTCGGATTCGTCCTGTCCTCATCGAGCACGGGCAGTGCGCTCAGCGAGTCGAGCAGTGAGGTTCCGGCGACGCTGTACAGCCTGGCCTCGTCGATCGGCTACGTCTTTCCGCTGCTGATCGGCACGCTCATCGTCACCGGCGAGTTCCGCCACAAGACGCTCACGCCGACGTTCCTGGCGACCCCCGCGCGCGGCACTGTGCTGTGGGCGAAGCTGCTGGCCTCGACGACCCTCGGACTGCTCTACGGCGTGCTCGCGCTTCTCGTGACCGTCGGACCGATCGCGGGTCTGCTCGCCGCCCACGGTCTGCCTACCGGTCTCGGCTCGTCCGACACCTGGGCGCTGGTCGGACGCATCCTGCTCGTGTTCGTGCTGTGGACCTGGGTGGGCCTGGGCCTCGGCACCCTCATCCGCAACCAGGTCGCCGCGATCGTCGTCGTGCTCGCGTTCACCCAGTTCATCGAGCCGCTGCTGCGCCTCGGCACGATGTTCGTCTCGTGGCTGCAGGATGTCGGGCGCTTCCTGCCCGGCGCGGCATCCGACCAGCTGGTGGGCTCGTCCGTGCTGACGCTCGGTCAGGGCGGAGCGTCTCCCGACCCGCTCACCTGGTACGCGGCGGCCATCGTGCTCGCCGCCTACGCATTCGCGCTGCTCCTGCTCGGCCACATCTTCAGCTGGCGACGCGACGTCGCCTGAGCGGGCGCGTCAGTCGGCGTCGGGCGCGAGCTCGGCGACATCCGTCGGCTCGTCGCCGCCGTCGAGCCGCAGGGCGCGCAGCAGTGCCACGCCGTGCCGCGTGGTGAGGATGATGCGCGAGAACTCCGCCGACTCGTCGAGGTCGATTACCACACCGGGGCGCTTCGCCCGGATGACGGCGAAGTCGTCACCGACGCCGGTGCGCCACGTTCCCGCGGCGGTGACGCCCGGCACGTAGGTCGAGCGCCCGCGGGTGCCCCGCAGCCACGTCCACGGGTCGTCGGTGAGCTGAGCCCGGGTGATCGACGAGCGTTCGACGACGATATTCCGCTTGCGGAATGCCGTGAGCCGCTCGGCGCCCGACAGCACGATCTCGAGCTGAGCCGAGTCGAGCAGCAGGGTCACCATGCGCCTAGTCTGCCAGGGCACCGCGGCGGCCGCGGCGGCGTTTGCTTACATCCCGGCAACGATCCGACAACCCCGACGCCTTCTGCGGGTGGAAGACTGAACCGGTGAGTCTGGCCGATCATCCGGCGCCGGCGTCCGCCGTGCGCATCCCCGAGGCGATCGCCGCCGCCCGCGCGGGCCGCGACCTCGACGCCGCCGACGCCGAAGCGCTGCTGGGTGCCGTTGGCGACGATCTCGAGGCGCTGCTGGCCGCGGCATCCGCTCTGCGCGACGAGGGGCTCACCGCAGCCGGCCGCCCGGGCGTCATCACCTATTCGCGCAAGGTGTTCATCCCGCTCACGACCCTCTGCCGCGACCGCTGTCACTACTGCATCTTCGTCGACACCCCCTCACAGCTGCGACTGCTGCGCAAGCCCGTCTACATGACGCCCGAGCAGGTGCTCACCGTCGCCCGCCAGGGCGCCGCCCTCGGATGCAAAGAGGCCCTGCTCACCCTCGGCGACCGCCCAGAGGACCGCTGGCCCGAGGCGCGCGCCTGGCTCGACGAGCACGGCTACACCTCGACGCTCGACTACGTCGCCGCGATGGCTCGGCTCATCACCGCCGAGACCGGGCTGCTCGCCCACGCGAACCCCGGCGTGATGTCGGCGGACGAGCTGCGGATGCTGCGCCCCACCGCCCCCTCGATGGGGATGATGCTCGAGACGACCTCGCGCCGGCTGTTCGAGGAGCCCGGGCAGGTGCACTACGGCTCGCCCGACAAGGACCCCGACGTGCGACTGGCGGTGATCGAGGACGCCGGCCGAGAGCGGGTGCCGTTCACGACGGGCATCCTCGTCGGCATCGGTGAGACCGTGCACGATCGGGCGGAGTCGCTCATCGCGCTCCGCGATGCGCACCGCCGCCACGGTCACGTGCAGGAGGTGATCGTGCAGAACTTCCGCGCGAAGCCGCGCACCGCGATGCGGGCCGCGCCCGACGCGTCGCTGCTCGAGTACGTCGCGGCGGTCGCGACCGCGCGCCTCGTGCTCGGGCCGCGCATGCGCGTGCAGGTGCCGCCGAACCTGTCGGATGAGACGGAGTTCGAGCTTCTCGTGCGCGCCGGCGCCGACGACTGGGGCGGGGTGTCGCCGCTCACCGCCGACCACGTCAACCCCGAGCGCCCCTGGCCGCACCTCGACGACCTCGCCCGTCGCACCGCCGAGCTCGGCTTCACCCTGCGCGAGCGGCTCACCGCGCACCCCGAGTTCGTGCGCGATCCCGACGGCTGGATCGACCCCGATCTCCGACCCGCGGTCGCGAGGCTCGCCGACCCCGACTCGGGGCTCGCCGGTGACGCGGCGCCCGCACTCCGTCGCTGCGGCGCCCCGGCGGCATCACGGCGCAGCGGCGGCGACCTCGCCCGACTCGCGGAGGCCGCGGCATCCGCCCCCGGAGACCTCGACGACGGCGACTGGGTGCGCCTGCTGACCGCGACCGGGTCCGGCCTCGACACCCTCACCGCGACCGCCGACGACGTGCGGCGCTATACGGTCGGCGAGACGGTCAGCATCGTCGTGAACCGCAATCTCACCTCCACCGGGTTCCGGGCGGTCGCGACCGGCGAGCCCGGCACGTTCACGCTCGACGACGTCGCGGCGATCACCACCGACGCGTGGGACCTCGGCGCGACGGAGATCTGCGTGCAGGGGCGGGTGGCGGCATCCGAAGATCCCCGCGCCTATCTCGACATCGCCCGCACCGTGCACGAGACGGCGCCCCGCCTGCACCTGCACGCCTACCGCCCGCAGGACGTCTGGGATCTCGCCGACCGCGGCGGGCTCGGTCTCGACGGTGCCCTGGCGGCACTCCGGGACGCGGGCGTGCGCAGCGTACCCGGCACCGGCGTCAAGGTGCTGAGCGAGCGGGTGCGACGGGCGGCGTTCGACGGCGACCTCGAGATCGACCGGTGGGAGACGGGCATCCGCGCCGCGCACGCGCACGGCTTCCGCTCGACGTCGGTGCTGTTCTACGGCCACGTCGAGACCGCCGGCGAGCGCGTCGCGCATCTGCGTCGCCTGCGTGAGCTGCAGGCGGATGCCGCGGCCGCCGGCAGCGGCGGCGGCTTCACCGAGTTCGTGCCGATCCCGCTTCCCGCGCCGCTCGGCGGCGTGCCGCTCGTCGCCGGCCGCGCCCCGATCGACGAGCATCGCGCGATGGTCGCGGTCTCGCGCCTGCTGCTGACGGGCAGTATCCCCCACGTACAGGTGCCCTGGACGCGGCTCGGAATCGCGGCGACCGCCGTGCTGCTGCGCTCGGGCGGCGACGACCTCGGCGGCACCCTGCTGGATGGACGCGTGCGCCCCGATGCCAGCGTCGAGCAGGGGCTCGAGCTGCCGATCCCCGAGGCCGCGCGGCTCGCCGCGTCGCTGCTGCGACCGTTCCGGCAGCGAACGACCGACTACCGCGAGCCCGATGCCGAGCGGAAGGCGGCCCGGTGACGGCGACGCGGGTGCTCATCGTCGGCGCGGGCTTCTCGGGGCTCGCCGCCGCGTTCGCGCTGCGCGACGAGGGGCATGACGTCACCGTCATCGAGCGGGCGGCGAGCGCCGGCGGTACGTGGCGGGACAACGTCTATCCCGGCATCGCGTGCGACGTGCCGTCGCGGCTCTACCAGCTGCGCTCGCACCTGAGCGGCGCGTGGACGCGCGAGTTCGCGCCGGGTGAGGAGATCCGCACCTACCTCGAGCAGGTCGCCGCCGAGCTCGGCGACGCCCTGCGCTACGACACCCCGATGACGGCCGCGACCTGGGACGCGGGCGCGTCGCTGTGGCGGGTCTCGACCGGCGGCGCCTCGCCGGCGCAGCTCGAGGCGGACGCCCTCGTGCTCGCGTGCGGCCGGCTGACCGAGCCGCGCATCCCCGAGATCGAGGGACTCGCGAGCTTCCCCGGGCCGATCTTCCACTCGGCCCGCTGGCGCGACGACGTCGACCTCACCGGAGCCCGCGTCGCGGTCATCGGCTCCGGCGCGAGCGCCGTGCAGCTCGCCCCCGAGATCGCGAGACGCGGCGCCCGGGTGACCCTCTTCCAGCGCACGCCCGCGTGGATCGTCCCGCGCGGCGGGCGCACCTACGACGCCGACGAGCGAGCGGCCCTCGATGCCGACCCCGACGCGGTGCAGGCCGCGTACGACGCGCTCTACCGCGAAGGCGAGGAACGCTTCGCGTCGCGGTCGGGGGATGCCGCGGCATCCGCGCGCGCCCACGCGGCCGCCCTCGACCACCTCGCCGCGCAGGTGCCCGACGAGACGCTGCGGGCGGCGCTGACGCCGGCGTACGCGTTCGGCTGCACCCGTGTGCTGCTCTCGGACGACTTCTACCCGTCGATCGCGTCGGGTCTCGTCGACCTCGAGCCGTCGGCGCTCACCGAGGTCTCGGGCACGACGCTGACCGCCGCGAGCGGACGACGCATGGATGCCGACGTCATCGTGCTGGCGACCGGTTTCGCCGCCGCCGAGCAGCCCTATGCCGAGCTCGTCACCGGTGAGCACGGCACCCTTGCGGCTCACTGGGCGACCGGCATGACCTCGTTCGCCTCGACGGTGGTCACCGGCTTCCCGAACCTGTTCGTGCTCAACGGCCCGAACGCCTCGCTCGGGCACAACTCCTCGGTGCTCATGGCCGAGCAGCAGGCCCGGTACGCCGCCCGCGCCCTGCGCGAGCACCCTGCCGTGCGGCGGGTGCGCCCCGAGGCCGAGACCGCCTACACCGCCGCGATCGACGCCGCCGCCGCCGCGACGCCGTGGCTGACCGGCGGATGCCGCAACTGGTACGTCGATCCGCGTTCTGGCCGCCTGACGCTGCTGTGGCCGGCGCCCGTCGACGCGTTCCGGCGCGTGCTCGACGGCGCGACCGGCGCCGAGTTCGAGCCGCCGCACGAGCTCGTCGGCGCCGCCGGCGACGGTGCGGCATCCGTCATCGACTCGACCCCCGACTCCGACACGTCCACGATGGGAGCATCATGACCATTCCCCTGCGCCTCGGCTACAAGGCCTCCGCCGAGCAGTTCGGCCCCGGCCAGCTCGCCGACTTCGCCGTGCTCGCCGAAGAGGTCGGCTTCGACTCGGTGTTCATCAGCGACCACTTCCAGCCGTGGATGCACGAGGGCGGCCACGCACCGGCGGCGATCCCGTGGCTCGGCGCCGTGGGGGCCCGCACCTCGCGGGTGCTGCTGGGCACCTCGGTGCTCACCCCCACGTTCCGCTACCACCCGGCGGTCATCGCGCAGGCATTCGCGACGTTGGGGCTGCTGAACCCTGGCCGCATCGTGCTCGGCGTCGGCACCGGCGAGGCGCTCAACGAGGTGACACTCGGCCTCGACTGGCCCGAGCCGCCCGAGCGCTTCCAGCGCCTCAAGGAGTCGATCACGCTCATCCGCGAGCTGTGGTCGGGCGAGCGCGTCACGTTCGACGGGCAGTTCTACTCGGTGACCGACGCCACCGTCTACGACCGTCCCGACGAGCTCGTGCCGATCTACATCGGCGCCGCCGGTCCCGCCGCCACGAAGCTCGCGGGCCGAATCGCCGACGGCTTCATCACCACGAGCGGCAAGGACCCGGCCCTCTACGTCGACACCCTGCTGCCCGCGCTCGAAGAAGGCATCACGAAGGCCGGCCGCAGCGACGACGACGTCGACACCCTCATCGAGGTGAAGGTGTCGCTCGCCGACGACCGCGAGACCGCGCTCGAGAAGACCCGCTTCTGGGCACCGCTCGCGCTCTCCCCCGAGGAGAAGCGCGACGTGCACGACCCGATCGAGATGCAGCGCCGCGCCGCCGAGCTGCCGATCGAACGGGCCGCCTCGCGCTTCATCGTGTCGACCGACCCCGACGAGCACGTCGAGCAGATCTCCCGCTACGCCGAGCTCGGCTTCCGTCACCTCGTGTTCCACGACCCGGGCTTCGACCAGGAGACCTTCCTGCGCACCTACGGCACCGAGATCCTGCCGCGCCTGCGCGCCCGTTTCGGAGCGTGACCGCCGCCCCGCCGCCGCTGTTCACCGTCGTCGTGCCCGTGAAGCCGACGTCGGTGGGCAAGTCGCGCCTGCGCGTCGCCGACCGCGCCGCCCTCGCCCGCGCGATCGCGCTCGACACGATCGCCGCGGCCGCCGCGGCGCACCGGGTCGCCGAGGTGATCGTGGTGACCGACGACGCGGAGCTTCGCGCGTCGGCGGCGTCCGGCCGCGTGCGCGTGATCGATGAGGGCGAGGCACGGGGGTTGGATGCCGCGATCGCACGCGGCGTGGCGGCCGCCGCCACCGCCCACCGCGCGGCGCTCCTCGGCGACCTGCCGGCGCTGCGCTCAGGCGATCTCGACGCGGCGCTGGCGGCCGCGGCATCCGTCGACCGCGCCGTCGTCGCCGACGCGGAGGGCACCGGATCGACGCTCGTCACCGCGGGCGCGGGGGTGCCGTGGGCGAGTGCGTTCGGCGACGGCTCGTTCGCTCGCCATGTGGCCCTCGGGTGCGCGGTGCTGCCGGTGTCGGATGCCTCGACCCTCCGCCGCGACGTCGACACCGCCGCCCAGCTGGCTGTCGCCGCGACCCTCGGAGTCGGTCCCCGAACACACGCCGTCCTGGTGGCCGCCGGCTGAATCTCATGGCACGACGGCGACGTCGTGCACAAGATGCTTGGCGCCGGCCGACGACGCCCCTACTATGGGCCCACCGAGCACCTCCCGCAACGACGCATGGAGACTTCGATGACCGGACCCGTCATTCGCGCCACCATCCCCTACGCCCTGGGCGCCCTCGTGGTCGTCGCGATCATCGCGATGGTCGCCGCCAACCTCCTGTTCGACGGCACCAGCGCCGCGCGTGTCCTGACCTTCGTCGTCTGGAGCTTCCTCGCGTGCGTCGCCGTGGGCTTCGCGTTCCGCGTCGCGACGGCACGGCACCGCAGCATGACGGCGCGGCCGGTGGCACGGCGCGACGACGCGACGCACTGAGATCCCCGCGCCCATGACCTTCGCGCAGCCCGTCGTCGACACCGTCGACGACGGGCTGCGCGCCTACGTCTGGGGCGCGACCGCGACGGGTATCGGCCGACATCCCGAGCGCATCACCGACCTCGAGCTGCGGCGCCGCACCGTCGCGATCGTGACCGAGCTCGACACCGTCGCCCTCGACTCCCCCACGAGGGACGTCCCGGACTGGGTCGCGAGGGAGGTGGACGACGTCGTGGCGCGGCACCCCGAGATCGGTGCCGACGGGGCCGACGCGCTGCGATCACTGCTCGCCTGGATGGTGCGCTGACAGACGCCGACCCGGCCCCGGGCGGCGCAACGCCCGCCTGTGGACAAGAGCCGTCACCCGCCCGACCCCGGTCGTAACCTGACGCGCGTGAGTGACTTCTTCTCCGCCGATCTCGATGCGGATCTGGCCATCGCGACGGTCGAGCAGCAGATCGCCGACGCGCAGGAGCGTGCCGAGCGGGCGGCGGAGCTGAGGCGGCAGATCGACGCCGTGCGCGGGGTCGCGACGTCACCGCGACGCGAGGTCACCGTCACGGTGGATGCCTCGGGCCGCCTCGCCGCCGTAGAGCTCACCGACGCGGCATCCCATCTGCCGTCGCGCGACCTCGGCCGGCTCATCGTGCACACCGCGAACGAGGCGCAGCGGCGGGCCGGCGAGAAGGCTCTGGAGCTGGCGAGCGAGGCCTTCGGCGCCGATTCACCCACCGTCGCCCACCTGCGGGGCGAGCTCGACCGCCCGGCGCCGTCGGCCGACACGACGATCGCCATCTGAGGGCGGCACGATGGCTGAACGCATCGCGATCGACGCGGACCTCATCTCCTCGCACGCCGCGCGCGTCGATCAGGTGGCCGCCGACGTGCGGGTGGCCGCCGACGCGAGCCGCGCGACGAACATGGGCAGCGGCGCATTCGGAGTGCTCTGCGCCTTCCTCGTGCCACCGGCCACGCTCGCGGCGACCATGGCCGGTTCCGCGATCGCCGCCGCGGAGGGGATGCTGACCCGGAGCGCCCGGGAGGTGCGCGGGGTGGCCACCGACATGGCCGACTTCGAGGACGACGTGGCGCGTGCGGTGCAGTCGATCGAGAAGGCGCTGGGGTGAGGCATCCATGACCGACAACCCGCTGGTCGCGACGAGGGTCGAGACCGCGACCGCGTTCAGCGGCGCGGGCCTGCTCGACTCGGGGTCGCAGCTCGTCTCGGCGATCGAATCGGGCAACTGGGTCGAGGGGGGAATGGCTGCGTTCTCGACGGCGGTCGACACGGTCGCGACGGTGTCGGATCCGCTCGGGTCGCTCATCGCCGCCGGACTCGGCTGGCTCATCGATCACTTCGAGCCGCTGAAGGGCTGGTTCAACGACCTCACCGGCGACGCCGGAGAGGTGCAGGCGTTCGCGGCGACGTGGACGAACATCCAGTCGCAGCTGCAGCAGTCCGGGGACGAGCTGACCCGGGTGCTGGGCGACCTCGACGAGCTGGCGGGCGAGGCGATGGACGCCTACCGGAGGTTCCAGACGGATGCCGCGCAGCACCTGCACGGCGCGGCGACGTGGGCGGGTGCCATGGCGACGGGGCTGCAGGTCGCCGCCACCATCGTTCAGGTCGTGCACGACATCGTGCGGGACGTGCTGTCGCAGCTCGTCGGCTCCGCGATCTCCTGGGCCGCGGAGGCGGTGGTCACCGCGGGGCTGGCGACCCCGTGGATCGTCGAACAGGTCGCGACGCGCGTCGCCTCGTGGACCGCGAAGATCGGCTCGAAGCTCACCGCGCTGCTCCGCTCGATCAAGACCCTCGCGACGCTGCTGGAGAAGCTTCGGTCGCTGCTCTCCCACGCCGACGAGCTGTTCGCCTCGGTGCTGAAGGGCGGCAGGAGCGCCGTGAGCCGGGTGCTGGGTCACGAGGGGGACGCGGTGAGCCTGACATCCGTGCGCCGCTTCGCCGACGACGACGAGGCTGTCGCGTACGGTCGGCAGGCCTGGGCCGGTTTGTCCGACGAGCTGACCCCGGCTCAGCGGGAGGCGGTGTTCGATTACACCCGCGAAGCACCCGGACCGAGCGGGATCACCTACGCCGAGATCAACGGCGCGCTGCGCAAGGGCCCGCCGTATCCGGCTGAGCTCGAGGGTCACATCCGCGCGATCGACGAGACGCTCGCCCGCCGACCGCTGACCGAGACGATCGAAGTGACACGCGGAACGGGCATCTCGCACTGGCCCTTCACACCCAAGGCCGCCGCCGGCAACACGCTGACCGAGGATTCGTTCCTCTCGACCTCCCTCGGCGGACCCGCCCAGAGCTTCGCCGACAAGGACGCGATCCTTCACCTCACCGTGCCCCCGGGCACACCCGCGGGATGGGTCGAGGAGATGTCGCAGTTCGGCGGATCGGAGCGAGAGCTTCTTCTCGGGCGCGGCCTAGAGTGGAGGGCGACCTCATCGGAGCTCGTCAACGGCCAATGGCACGTCTACGCGGAGGTGGTGAAATGAGCTGGAAAGACGACGACGTCCACTTCCGCGTCGTCAGCGGACCACCGACGTACGCGCATCATTCCGACGGCCCGGTGATCGCGGCCCCTGTTCGTCGCGGCGACGACCTTCGCGGCTACCTCGTCACGTCGGCCGATCCGGCCGGCGGCGTACTCGTCCTTCTGGCGGGTTACGACGACGAGGATTACGTCAACATCCACTCCGATCATTGGTGGCGGATCCTCGCTGACGGCGCAGCCAATGGCGTCCCGGCACACGAGCTGTTCGACTCGCTCGTGGGTACCGCCGGTCCGGAGCGCTCCGGGGCAGTCGGCACGGATCTCGTCACGTTCCCGAATACGGCCGCCGTCTCGGGCGCGCTCAACCCCCCTCGGCCCGACCGGAACTCGCGCGGCGGTGCAGCCCGTGGCCGTGCGGCGTCGCCGGAGGTCGCTCGCACCCCCGTCACGCGCGAGCAGATCGACGCCGTGCTGCGCGGCGTCGCCCCGTCGACCCCGGAGATCGACGCCCGTATCGCCGCCCTCGACGGTGCCGTTCGGGTGCGCCCCGCGCCCGAGACGGTCGTGGTCGCCCTTCCGTACGACCCCGACGCACTTCCGGCGGGAGCCGCCCCGGGCACGCGCGTGCACGAGCCCACGTTCCTGGTCGGGACGTTCCTCACCCGGGAGACCGTCCCGACGGGACCCACGATGCTGCACCTCACCATTCCCGCGGGCACCCCAGCTCTCTACACCCCCCCTGCGCCGGCAGAGGCGGGGGCGGGCACGCTCCTCCTCGCGCGCGGCCTCGACTGGGAGATCACGGAACTCGGTGCCGCCACCGTGTCCGGACGGGTCGTGTCCGTGCCTCCAAGCGGCGACGCCGGCTGAGTCACGGCGCCGCGCCGCGGTGACCACGACTCCGGAGAATCCCGCCGGAACCCGGCGTTGGCGTCGCCCCGCGCGCGACTCCGGAGTTGCGGTACGTCGAACCGACCTGAGGCACGGCCGATCGGCTCCGGCGCCTATCCCGCGAGGGCCCGGTTCAGCGGGCGGCCGCGGCCAGCGCGGCGTCGGCGATCGCGGCCGAGGCCGCGACATCGGTCATCCACAGCGGCGCGACGACCGGGGTGATCCCGACCGCGGCGACGGCCGGTGCGAGCGCCGCGTCCTCCTCGGCGAGCAGCCACGCGTCGAGCACGCCGCCGGCGGTGCGACTGCCGTAGTGGGCGGCCACGGCATCGGCCGCGGTGTCGACGCCGATCGCGGTGAGGCACACGTCGGCCATGCCGCGCACGACCGCACCGCCGATGATCGGCGAGACGCCGACGACCCGAGCGGATGTCGCGGCGAGGGCGTCCCGCACCCCGGGAACGGCGAGGATCGGGCCGATCGAGACGACCGGGTTCGACGGCGCGAGCAGCACGACGTCGGCGGCGGCGATCGCCTCGACGACGCCGGGTGCGGGGACGGCGCCGACCAGCCCGGGATTCTCGAATGCGCGGGGGGCGAGGGTCGCGCGGTGCCGGGTCCACCACTCCTGGAAGTGCAGCACCTCGCCCGACTCGAGCCGCACCCACGTGTCGGCCTCGCTGTCGGTCATCGGCAGCAGGGTCACGCCCAGCGGCCAGCGGGCCGACAGACGGGCGACGACCTCGGTGACGGAGAGACCGTCGCGCAGCCATCCGGTGCGCGCGAGGTGGGTGCCGAGATCGAGGTCGCCGAGCGTGAACCACGGCCAGCCGGCGCCCCACGCCTGCAGCTCGGCGTTGACCCGCTCGGTGTCGCCGGCGCGTCCCCACCCGCGGACGGTGTCGTTCTGGCCGCCGAGCGCATAGAGCACCGAGTCGATGTCGGGCTGCAGGCGCACGCCGCTCAGCCACAGGTCGTCGCCGGTGTTCACGACGACGGTCGCCGCGGGATCGCCGCGACGGGCGAGCGCCTCACGCACACCGAGGGTGAACTTCGAGCCGCCGACCCCGCCGGCGAGCACGACGACCCGGGTCACGCGGGGGCCTGCGCCGATGCCGCGGCGCGCGCCGCGCCCGGAAGCGCCGCCGTGATCACAGCGAGCGCGTCGTCGTCGTGCGCCGCGGTGAGGAACCAGGCCTCGTAGACGCTCGGCGGCAGCGCCACCCCGGCGTCGAGCATGGCGTGGAAGAACGCGGGGTAGCGCCACGCCTCCTGGGTGAGGGCCTGGGCGTACGACCGCGGTGCCTTGGGCAGGAACGCGACGCCGAACAGCGATCCCGCGCTCGGCACGGCGTGCACCACGCCCTCGGCGGCGAGCGCGTCGGCGAGGGCGGTCGCGACGACGGATGCCGCGGCATCCACCTTCTCGTAGACGGCGGGCGTCGCAAGGCGCAGGGTCGCGAGCCCCGCAGCCACCGAGAGCGGATTGCCGCTCAGCGTTCCCGCCTGGTAGACGGGGCCGACAGGCGCGAGCGCGTCGAGGACGTCGGCCCGGCCGCCGAGGGCGGCGAGTGGCATGCCGCCGCCGACGACCTTGCCGAACGTGATGATGTCGGGGAGGTAATGCTCGCCGGCGGCCTGCTGCAGGCCCCAGAAGCCGGCGGGGTGCACGCGGAATCCGGTGAGCACCTCGTCGAGGATGAGGAGCGCGCCGTGCGCGTGGGCGATGTCGGCGAGGGCGGCGTTGAATCCGGACAGGGGCGCGACGACGCCCATGTTCGCGGCCGCCGCCTCGACGATCACGGCGGCGATGCGGTCGCCGTGCACGGCGAACACCTCGCGCACGGCGTCGAGGTCGTTGTAGTCGATCACGAGGGTCTGCGCGGCGATCGGTGCCGGCACGCCCGCGCTCCCCGGCAGCGCGAGCGTCGCGACACCGGACCCGGCGGCGGCGAGCAGGCCGTCGGAGTGGCCGTGGTAGTGCCCCGCGAACTTCACCAGCAGGTCGCGGCCGGTGACCCCGCGGGCGAGACGGATCGCCGTCATGGTCGCCTCGGTGCCGGTCGACACCAGTCGCACCCGCTCGACGGGAGCCGCCTCGCCCACCCGCACGCGAGCGGCGATGAGCTCGGCGAGCTCGACCTCGGCCTCCGTCGGCGCGCCGAACGAGAGACCCCGGGTCGCGGCCTCCCGCACCGCCTCGACGACCTCGGGATGCGCGTGGCCGAGCAGCGCCGGACCCCATGACGCGACGAGGTCGACATAGGAGGTGCCCGCGGCATCCGTCACCCGCGGCCCCGCCGCCGACGAGACGAACCGGGGCGCACCGCCCACCGAGCCGTAGGCCCGCACCGGAGAGTTCACCCCGCCGGGGATGACGCCGCGGGCGCGCGTGAACAGATCGTCGTTGCGGTCGGACACCGCACCTCCCGGATGGATCAGAGGGACTCGCGCAGCCAGCCGGCCGCCTCGAGCGCCCAGTACGACAGCACCGCGTCGGCACCGGCGCGCCGGATCGACAGCAGCGACTCGGAGATCGCGCCACGACGGTCGATCCAGCCGTGCGCGGCGGCGGCCTCGATCATCGCGTACTCGCCCGACACCTGGTAGGCCCACACCGGCACATCGACCGAGGCACGCACCTCGGCGAGCACGTCGAGGTAGGGCAGCGCGGGCTTGACCATGACGACGTCGGCGCCCTCCTCGGCGTCGACGATCGCCTCCCGCACACCCTCGCGCGCGTTCGCCGGGTCGAGCTGGTAGGTGCGGCGGTCGCCGGTGAGCTGCGAGTCGACCGCCTCGCGGAACGGTCCGTAGAACGCCCCCGCGTACTTGGCCGAGTAGGCCAGCAGCAGGGTGTCGGTGAAGCCCTCCGCGTCGAGCGCAGCGCGCACGTGCGCGACCTGGCCGTCCATCATGCCCGACAGGCCCAGCATCGCCGACCCCGCCCGCGCCTGCGCAAGACCCATCGCCGCGTAGCGCTCGAGGGTCGCATCGTTGTCGACCGACCCGTCTGCGGCGAGCACGCCGCAGTGGCCGTGGTCGGTGAACTCGTCGAGGCACAGGTCGGTCTGCACGACGAGCGCATCCCCGACCTCCGCGGCGACCGCGGCGGTCGCGACGTTCAGGATGCCGCGCTCGTCGTCCGCACCCGAGCCGATCGCATCGCGCACGGCGGGCACGCCGAACAGCATCACGCCACCGAGACCGGCGGCCGCGGCATCCGTCGCCGCCCGCCGCAGCGAGTCGAGCGAGTGCTGCACCACCCCCGGCATCGAGCCGATCGGCTGCGGATCGGCGATGCCTTCGCGCACGAACAGCGGCAGCACGAGCTGCGACGGCACCAGCGTCGTCTCGCGGGCGAGGCGGCGCACGGCGGGCGACTGGCGCAGGCGGCGCAGTCGGTGGGTGGGGAAGCTCACGGCTGGAACTCGTCGGCTGCGTGCGGCAGCACCAGGTGCGACACCGCCTCGATCAGCGCGTCGACGGTCTGGCGGGGGGCGACGACATCGACGTCGAGGCCCACCTTGCGGGCATCGGTCGCGGTGCGCGGACCGATCGCGGCGATGACGGTCGCATCGGGGATGTGCGGGAACTGCTCGTGCACCTGCTCGGCGACCGAGCCGCTCGTCACCAGGATCGCGTTGATGCGCCCGTTCTCGACGTCGCGCAGGATGCGCTCCGTGACCGGCACGCCGACGGTGCGGTACGCGACGACGCTGCGCACGCGGTGCCCCGCCTCGATGAGCTTCGAGGTGAGCACGGGCTTCGCGATCTCGCTGCGGAGCGTGAGGATGTCGCGGGGCTCCGGCTCGAGCCCGATGAGCTGGGCGGCCATTCCGGCGGCCGAGTTGTCGCGGTCGGGCACGAGGTCGACCCGGTAGCCGACGGCCTGGAGCGCGGCGGCGGTCGTCTCACCGACGGCGGCGACCTTTGTGCGGGCGGGGATCTCTGCGCGATAGGCGACGAGCACATCGACCGTGGTGGCGCTCGTCATCGTGAGCCAGTCGAACGCGCCGTCGGCGAGATCGCGCAGCGCCTGCTCAAGGGTCGCCTGATCGTTGGTGGGCGCGAAGTTGATGAGCGGCGCGACGACGGGAACAGCGCCCTGCGATCGCAGCGTGGCGGCGACGCCGTCGCCCCACGGTCCCCCGCGGGGGACGAGAACGCGCCAGCCCGTCAGGGGCTTGGCGGCTTCTGTCCGCGCGGGATCTTCGTGCATGGGGACGCTTTCAGGTGGCGAGGCCGGCGGCCCCGCGATCGAGGAGGTCTCGCGCGATCACGGTACCGGTGCGCTCGGCGCGCGCCACGGGATCCGCGCGATCGGCAGCATCTGCACCATCGCCGCTGCCCTTCTCGCCAGCATACCCGCTGATCAGGGGAATCGCCCGGTCGTCCCCGATGCGGTCGCCCCCGCCGGGGGCGTAGACCACTGTGCGCACTCGCAGTTCATGGCCGTCGAACTCGGCGTGCACACCGACCGGCGCCTGGCATCCGGAGTCGAGACCGGCGAGCACGGCGCGCTCCGCGGTGATCTCCACCCGGGCCCGACGATCGTCGAGCGCCGCGACGGCATCGGCGAGGTCGGCGGACGCGTCCTCGCGGATCTCGACCGCGAGGACACCCTGCCCGGGCGCGGTCGGCCACTCCGCCAGTCCGAGCGGCTCGAGGTGCAGATCATGGAGCGACCCGCCGAGTCGGGCGAGCCCCGCCGCGGCGAGGATCACGGCATCGAGTTCGCCGAGGCGCACCCGACCGATGCGCGAGTCGATGTTCCCGCGGATGTCGCGAACCTCGACCCGCGGGTTGCGGCGGCGCACCTGGGCGATGCGGCGGGGGGAGCCCGTCCCGACGACCGAACCCGGCGCGAGCTCGTGCAGCGGCACTCCCGTGCGGGTGACGACAACGTCGCGGGGATCCTCGCGCGGCGGTGTGGCGGCGATCACGAGTCCGGGGGCGGGCGCGGTCGGGAGGTCCTTCAGCGAGTGCACGAGAACGTCGCACTCGCCGGCCAGCAGTGCCTCCCGCAGCCGGGTCGCGAAGACGCCGCGACCGCCGAGCTCCGACAGCGAGGCCCGCGAGACATCCCCTTCGGAGGTGATGAGAACGAGCTCGACGGGCCGACCGGATGCCGCGGCGAGCGCGTCGGCGACCTGCTGCGACTGTGCGGTCGCCAGGGCGCTGCGGCGCGTGCCGAGGCGGATCGGAGCGTCGCTCACGCGTGCGCCGACATCACGCGAGCACCTCGGGGATGGCCGAGGTCGGGATGCGCCGGCCGGTGTAGAACGGCACCTCTTCTCGCACATGGCGGCGCGCTTCGGTGTAGCGGAGGTCTCGCATCATGTCGGTGAGGTCGCTGAGCACATCGGACTCCATGGGCAGCAGCCACTCGTAGTCGCCGAGCGCGAAGCTGGCGACCGTGTTCGCGGTGACCCCACGGAACGCGGCGCCCTTGCGGCCGTGCTCGACGAGCATCTCGCGGCGCTCCTCCTCGGGAAGCAGGTACCACTCGTAGCTGCGCACGAAGGGGTAGAGGCACAGCCAGTCCTTCGCGGCGATGCCGCGCAGGAACCCGGGCACGTGGGCCTTGTTGAACTCGGCGTCCCGGTGCACGCCCATCGCGTTCCAGACCGGCACCAGCGGGCGCAGCAGCTCGGAGCGGCGGAGGCGCCGCAGGTCGCGCTGCAGGTCCTCGGCCGAGGGGCCGTGCAGCCAGATCATCAGGTCGGCGTCGGCGCGAAGCCCGCTCACGTCGTAGAAGCCGCGCACGGTCGTGCCGCCGGCCTCGATGTGCGAGACGAGCTCCGCGAGCTCGGTGTCGTCCAGCTCGGTGACGGCGTTGTGCGGGTCGCGGGCGAGGACCGCCCACAGGGTGTACTGCGTGTCGGACGCGACGGCGTCGGACTGGTCGATCGTCATGGCTCCAGTCTCCCCCGCCCGGACGCGAGGTCAAACCACGGCGACCGTGCGAAAGCCCGGAGGTTCAGCGCACGTACGTCCGGACGGCGAGCCAGACGACGCCGCCGATGGCGGCGGCCGCGGCCACGGTCGCGGCGATCGCACCCGCGGGGTTCTTGCGTGCGAAGTCGCGATAGCGCGAGATGCGCGCCTCCGTCGCCTTCTCGAACCTGCGCGGCACGTTCACCTTGTGCTCGATGGCGGCCAGGGCCGCCTTCAACTCGGCTCGGGCGGCCTCGACCGGGTCGTCGATACCGAGCGGCACGGCGGTTCGGGGCACGGGAACCTGCTCAGTCATCGGCGGCCTCCTTCACGGCGCGGACGTCTGCGGCGATGGATGACACGGGGTTGCCCTTGCCGATGCGCCGGAATCTCAGGAACCCGAGCAGCGCGAGCACCGCGGTGATCACGAGCATCGCTCCGAACACCACCAGCGCCGAGAGCCACACGGGCCACCACGACGAGAGTCCCGCGATGACGAAGGCGGCGAACACCGGGATCGACCAGAAGAGCACGAAGAGCGCCGCGATCACCCACACGGCGCCGAACCCGGCGTTCTTGGCGAGCGAGCCGAGCCAGGTCTTGACGGCGTTCAGCTCGGCGACGATCAGGTTGCGGATGAGCTGGGGAAGCTCGCCGACGAGCGTGAACAGGCTCTCGTCGTTCAGGTCGCGGAACCCGCGGGGCGTGGTCATCTCACTCCTCGGTGGCGGGCTTCTTGGCGCGCGACGACGTGCTGCGGGTCGTCGTGCTCTTCGCCGCGGTCGTGCGCTTGGCTGCCGTGGTGGCGGCCTTCGCGGACGTCTCCGCGGCGTCTGCGACATCCTTCGCGGAGTCCTTGGCCGCCTTCACCGCGGCGTCGAGCTTCTGACCGGGGGTCGACGTGGACGACGAGGTGACGGCCTTGCCGACCTTCACGACCCCGTTCCATGCGGCCTTGGGCAGCGCGGCGAGCGCCGACTTGCCGAACGCCTCGGCACGGGCGACCTGCGCCTGCACGGGATCGAGCTCCCACACCTTGAGAGCCTGTGCCTTGATCTGCTCGTAGCGCTCGCGTCCGGCACGGGTGCCGAGCACGTAGCCCGCGGCCAGTCCGATGACGAGTCCAACCTTGCCCCTCATGGGGATCTCCTCACGCTCGATTCACGGTTCTTGCAGTGCTGGGATGACCCCAGGCTATCGCTGTATTCCGTTTCCGGCATCCACTTGACCGCGCGGGCGCCACACGGGGCCGATCGGCTCTCACGGAGTGGCCGGCGGCTCCCCGGTCGGACCCCACAGCACCTGTCGACGCACCCGGTCCGCCTCGGCCTTGGCGTCGGGAACCACCTGCGCGAGCCCGGTTCCGGCAACCCATGCGCCCACCACTCCGAGGCGCGGCACGGCCTGGATCGCCGCCCGGGCCGCGGCCACCCGCTCCGGGCGTCCGAGCACCGAGCCCGGCTGCGCCTGCACGTAGCGCTGCCGGTCCGACCCCCGCAGCGCGTCGGGGGTGAGCGGCACCCCGAGCAGAGCGGATGCCTCGGACAGCGCGAGGGCCGCGGCATCCTCATCGCTGAGGTTCTCGGTCGCGGGTGCCTCGTCCTGCGCGCCGAACGACAGCCGGATCACGTGCACGCCGGGGCCTGCCGCGTCCGCGACCCAGGGCCACTTCGCGGTGGAGTGCGTGAGCGCCTTGGCGGCGTGCGACCCGGGGACGGTGAGCACGCCGGTGCCGCGGGGGGCGGCGTCGAGGGCGGGGGCGTCGACGACGAGGGTGATGACTTCGACCACGGGGGCCGAGCCTGACACCTCGGGCGCGAGGGTCGGGACGAGGGGGGCGGCGAGGCGGCGGGACTCGTGCTCGCCGACCGCGAGGATCACGGCGTCCGCGGCGAGCGTCTCGGCGCCGTCGCCGTCGACGACCACCCGGAAGGTGTCTGCGCTCTCACCGTGCTCGATGCTCGCGACGGTCGCGTCGGTGCGCACCTCGACGCCGAGCTCGCGCAGGCGCGCGACGAGCGCGTCGGCGAGACGGCCCATCCCGCCCACCAGGCCGCCGACCGCTGCCCCGGGCGACGTCGTGCGACCTCCGACGAGCTCCGCGACCGCTCCGCTCAGCGACCCCGTTCGGGTGAGGGCCGTGTTGAGGCCGGGCGCGGCGAGATCCACGTCGATGTCATCGGGATGCGACGAGTAGACGCCGCTCGTCACGGGTGCGACGAGACGGTCGAGCACCTTCGCACCCATACGGGTGCGCACGAGGTGCCCGAGGCTGCGGTCGTGGCCGATCGTGAGCGGCGGCCGCAGGCGGTCGAGGTAGGCGCGCCAGGCGCCGCCCCACCCGATCACGCGGCGCACCGACTCGTCCCACGGGTTCGCGGGGATTCCCAGCAGCCCACCCTTCGGGATCGGCGCCGCACCCACTCCGGGGATCCCGGCGATCCACGCGCCGCCGGGACGAGGGTCGACGACCTCTCCCGACAGCCCGAGGTCGTCGATGAGCTGACGCACGTGACCTCCGCGGGTGGCGAAGCTCTCGGCACCGACGTCGAGGGGCAGGCCGGCGACGTCGCGGGTACGCAGCACTCCGCCCGTGTGCGACGACGCCTCGAGCACCGTCACGGCGATGCCGACCTTGGCGCATTCCATGGCGGCGACGAGGCCGCTCGCGCCGCCGCCGACGACGACCACACGGGAGCGCGCCGCGGCATCCGCGATGCCGGCGACGTGCTCCGTCACTCGATCCCGCCGATCTCGTGCGCGAGCTCGACGATGCGGGTCAGCACGGTCGGGTCGGTCTCGGGGGGAACGCCGTGACCGAGGTTCAGCACGTGGGCGCGCGCCGCTCGGCCGCGGGCGACGACCTCGCGCACGTGCGCCTCGACGACCTCCCACGGTGCCTGGAGCAGGGCCGGGTCGATGTTGCCCTGCACCGAGACATCCGTGCCGAGCACCTCGACGGCCTCGTCGAGCGGGGTACGCCAGTCGACACCCACGGTGTCCGCGATGCCGCCGAGCCGCATGTCGGCGAGAAGGTGGCCGGTGCCGACGCCGAAGTGGATGCGCGGCACGCCCGCCCCCTCGAGCGCCCGGCGCGAATGAGGGGCGATGAACGTCGTGTAGTCGCTGCGGGAGAGCGACCCGGCCCACGAGTCGAACAGCTGCACGGCCGACGCCCCGGCGGCGATCTGCACGCCGAGGAACGCCGCCGAGACCTCGGCGAGCCACCCGGCCAGCCGATGCCACGAGGTCGGGTCGGCGTGCATCATGGCGCGGGCGCGCAGGTGCTCCTTCGACGGGCCGCCCTCGACGAGGTAGGCGGCGAGCGTGAAGGGGGCGCCCGCGAAGCCGATCAGCGGGGTGTCACCGAGCTCCGTGGTGACGATGCGCACCGCCTCGGCGACCGGAGTGGCGGCTGCCGCGACCGCGGCGGGTTCGATGGCCGTGAGCCGGTCGACGTCGGCGGCGGTGCGTACGGGCGAGGCGAACACGGGGCCGCGACCCGGCTCGATCTCGACGTCCACGCCCGCGAGCTTCAGCGGCACCACGATGTCGCTGAAGAAGATGCCGGCATCGACGCCGTGGCGACGCACCGGCTGCAGGGTGATCTCGGCGGCGAGCTCGGGGGTGAGGCAGGCGTCGAGCATGCGGGTGCCGACGCGCAGCTCGCGGTACTCGGGAAGTGAGCGGCCGGCCTGGCGCATGAACCAGACGGGCAGCCGATCGGTGCGCTCTCCGGTGATCGCGCGGACGAGAGCGGATGCCGCGGGCCCCGCGACAGCGGCGGGATCGGTGGCGGCGGCGGGGCGGGTCATCCTGACAGTTTCCCATCACCGCCCATACCCCGCCTGGGAGCGGTCGTAGACTTGCCGGGTGCTGCTGTGCCTGAGCGCGAGTCACAAGACCGCGTCGTTCGACCTCCTGGAGAGGCTCAGCGTCCACACCGACAGCGTCGCCCGGTCGATCGCCGAGCACAGCGAGTGCGTGCAGGGGGCTGTGGTCGTCGCCACCTGCAATCGGTTCGAGGCCTACGTCGACATGGACGAGCCGGTGACCGCGGCATCCGCTCTGGGTGTCGAGGCGGCGCTGCTCGCCGTCGAGGCCGCCACGGGCGTCGCCGCACACGAGCTCGACGGGGCGTATGAGCTCTACACCGGCGACGGCGTCGCCGAGCATCTGTTCTCGGTCGCCTCGGGGCTCGAGTCCGTCGTCGTCGGCGAGGGCGAGATCGCCGGGCAGGTGCGCCGCGCCCTGGCCGACGCGCACCGCGACGGCACCACGTCGACCGAGCTCGAGCGGCTGTTCCAGCGCGCCAGCGAGACACAGCGCGACGTGAAGAACGGCACCGCGATCGGCCGCGCCGGACGCTCCCTCGTGCGGCTCGGACTCGAGCTCGCCGACAGCCGCATCGCCGACTGGTCGGCGCTCGACGTGCTGCTGGTCGGCACGGGCGCCTACGCGGCCGCGACGCTCGCGGCCCTGCGCGATCAGGGCGCCGAGCGCATCACCGTCTTCTCCCCCTCTGGTCGCGCCGAGCGCTTCGCGCTCAAGCACGGCATCGCGCACACGTCCGACCTCGCCGTGCGCGCCCGCCGTGCGGATCTCGTGATCACCTGCACGAGTGCCGAGGGATACGTCGTCACCCCGGCGGTGCTCGGTGCCGAGGTCGTGGATGCCACGGCCCCCGCGTGCCCCGTCGCGCACGAGCGCACCACGCGGCGCATGGTGATCGACCTCGGCCTGCCCCGCAATGTCGACCCGGCCGTCGCGCAGCTGGCCGACACCGATCTGCTCGACCTCGAGACGATCCGGCTGCACGCCCCTCTCGAGGAGCTGCAGGCCACCGACACCGCTCGCGCGCTCGTGCAGGACGCCGCCCGCCGCTTCACGGTGGCCGGCGAACGGCGCAGCGTGACCCCCGCGGTGGTCGCGCTGCGCGCTCACGTGTTCGAGCTGCTCGAGGCCGAGATCGCCCGGGCCCGCGCACGCGGAGACGACGGCCGCGCCGAGCAGTCGTTGCGCCATCTCGTGGGCGTGCTGCTGCACACCCCGACGATCCGCGCCCATGAGCTGGCCGATGCCGGCCACGCCGACGACTACGTCGCCGGACTCGAGGCGCTGTTCGGCATCGTCCCGGCCGCCGAGGCAACCGCGATCGACGACGAGGCGAAGCTCGCGTGAGTCTGCATCTCACCGGCGACGCCGCCGCCGACACCCTCCTCACCGAGCAGCCGCTGGCCCTGCTGATCGGCATGCTCCTCGACCAGCAGATCGCGATGGAGACGGCGTTCGCCGGGCCCCGCAAGATCGTCGACCGGGTCGGCACCCTGGATGCCGCGGCCCTCGCCGGGTACGACCCGGAGGAGTTCCTGGCGGCGTTCCGTCAGACGCCGGCCGTGCACCGCTTCCCCGGTTCGATGGCGGCCCGCGTGCAGGAGCTGTGCGGCATCGTATCCCGCGACTGGGGCGGCGATGCGTCCGCGCTCTGGACCCGTGACGACCCCGACGGCGCCGAGGTGCTGCGGCGCCTGCGCACCCTCCCCGGGTTCGGCGAGCAGAAGGCGAAGATCTTCCTCGCGCTGCTCGGCAAGCAGTACGGGTTCATGGGCGCGGGGTGGCGTGAGGCATCCGCTCCCTACGGCGAGGTGGGGTCGCTGCGCTCCGTCGCCGACATCGTCTCGCCCGAGACGCTCGCGAAGGTGCGCGAGCACAAGAAGGCCATGAAGGCGGCCGCGAAGGGCTGAGCCCCCATGTGAGGCTCGTCTCGCTCGATGCGAACGGCCGACCACCTCCGGCGCCCCGACACGACGAAGGGGGCGGATGCCGCGGCATCCGCCCCCTTCGTGTCGTTCGGTCAGTCGGCGGTCGCCGCGATCTCCGGCGTCGCCGCGATCTCGCCGGCCGCACCCACACCGACCGCAACCTTCTCGCCGCGGGCCTTGTGCTCGAACACGAACTCGCCGTTCGGGGCGTCGACCGTCACGTGATCGCCGGAGACGAGCTCGCCGTGCAGGATCTGCTCGCTGAGGCGGTCCTCGATCTCACGCTGCATCGCACGACGCAGCGGACGGGCGCCCAGCGTCGGGTCGAAGCCGATCTCGATCAGCTTGTCCTTGGCCGCGTCGGTGAGCTCCACCGTCATGTCGCGGTCGAGCAGACGCTCGCCGAGACGCTTGGTGAACAGCCCCACGATCTGGCGCAGCTCGTCCTTGTTGAGCTGCGGGAACACGATGATGTCGTCGACGCGGTTGAGGAACTCGGGCTTGAAGTGCCGCTTGAGCTCCTCGTCGACCTTGCCCTTCATGCGCTCGTAGGTCGTCTGGCTGTTGCCCTCGACCTGGAAGCCCACCGGGCCACCGGCGATCGCCGACGAGCCGAGGTTCGTCGTCATGATGATCACGGTGTTCTTGAAGTCGACCACGCGCCCCTGACCGTCGGTCAGACGACCCTCTTCGAGGATCTGCAGCAGCGAGTTGAAGATGTCGGGGTGCGCCTTCTCGATCTCGTCGAACAGCACCACCGAGAACGGCTTGCGGCGCACCTTCTCGGTGAGCTGGCCGCCCTCCTCGAAGCCGACGAAGCCGGGAGGGGCACCGAACAGCCGAGAGACGGTGTGCTTCTCACCGAACTCGCTCATGTCGAGCGAGATCAGGGCGCCCTCGTCGTCGAACAGGAACTCGGCGAGCGCCTTGGCCAGCTCGGTCTTGCCGACACCGGTGGGTCCGGCGAAGATGAACGATCCCGACGGACGCTTGGGGTCCTTCAGGCCGGCGCGCTGACGACGGATCGTCTTCGCGAGGGCGGCGATCGCCTCCTCCTGGCCGATGATGCGCTGGTGCAGCGCCTTCTCCATGAAGACGAGACGGCTCGACTCCTCCTCGGTCAGCTTGAAGACCGGGATGCCGGTCGCCTGGGCCAGCACCTCGGCGATGAGTCCCTCATCGACGACGGCGGTGGTGGCGACATCCCCGTTCTTCCACTGCTTCTCGAGACGCAGGCGCTCGGCGAGCAGCGACTTCTCCTCGTCGCGGAGGGCCGCGGCGCGCTCGAAGTCCTGGTCTTCGCTGGCCTGCTCCTTGTCCTCACGGACCTTGGCGATCTTGTCGTCGAACTCGCGCAGCTCGGGCGGGCTCGACAGGATCGACAGGCGCAGGCGCGCCCCCGCCTCGTCGATCAGGTCGATCGCCTTGTCGGGCAGGAAGCGGTCGCTGATGTAGCGGTCGGCGAGGTTGGCCGCCGCGACGATCGCGCCGTCGGTGATCTGCACCTTGTGGTGCGCCTCGTAGCGGTCGCGCAGGCCCTTCAGGATGTTGATCGCGTGGGGCAGGCTCGGCTCGGCGACCTGGATCGGCTGGAAGCGGCGCTCGAGCGCGGCATCCTTCTCGAAGTGCTTGCGGTACTCGTCGAGGGTCGTCGCACCGATCGTCTGCAGCTCGCCGCGGGCGAGCAGCGGCTTCAGAATGGATGCCGCGTCGATCGCACCCTCGGCGGCTCCCGCCCCGACCAGCGTGTGGATCTCGTCGATGAAGACGATGATGTCGCCGCGGGTGCGGATCTCCTTGGTGACCTTCTTCAGGCGCTCCTCGAAGTCGCCGCGGTATCGGGACCCGGCGATGAGGGAGCCGAGGTCGAGCGAGTAGACCTGCTTGTCCTTCAGCGTCTCGGGCACGACGCCCTTGACGATCGCCTGGGCGAGGCCCTCGACGACGGCGGTCTTGCCGACGCCGGGCTCACCGATCAGCACGGGGTTGTTCTTGGAGCGGCGCGACAGGATCTGCATGACGCGCTCGATCTCCTTCTCGCGCCCGATGACCGGGTCGAGCTTGTTGTCGCGCGCGGCCTGGGTGAGGTTGCGGCCGAACTGGTCGAGCACGGCCGATCCGCCCTGGGCGGCGGCCTGGGACTCGTTGGCGGCGCCCGAGACGGCCGCGGGCTCCTTGCCCTGGTAGCCGCTGAGCAGCTGGATGACCTGCTGGCGCACCTTGTTCAGGTCGGCGCCGAGCTTGACGAGCACCTGCGCGGCGACACCCTCGCCCTCGCGGATCAGGCCGAGGAGGATGTGCTCGGTGCCGATGTAGTTGTGGCCGAGCTGCAGCGCCTCGCGCAGCGACAACTCGAGCACCTTCTTGGCGCGCGGCGTGAACGGGATGTGCCCCGTCGGCTGCTGCTGACCCTGACCGATGATGTCCTGCACCTGCTCGCGCACGGCGTCGAGCGAGATGCCGAGCGACTCGAGGGCCTTGGCGGCGACGCCCTCGCCCTCGTGGATGAGGCCCAGCAGGATGTGCTCTGTGCCGATGTAGTTGTGGTTGAGCATCTTCGCCTCTTCCTGGGCGAGCACAACCACACGACGGGCTCGGTCGGTGAATCTCTCGAACATCGTTGACTCCTCCGGCGCACTTCTGGCGCTGTACAACGAGGGTAACGACGGGGCGGATGCCGCGGCCGTTTGTTCGCTCGCGGCGGAGAGTGCCCGGGAGCTACTGCAGCGCCGAGGTGAGGCGCGCGAGGTTGTCGAGCACGGTGGAGCGCAGGGGCTGCCGCATCCATTCCTCGAGGGTGAGCTCACGGCTGAGATCGCGGTACATGTCCTCGACCGCGCGGAGGTCGGTGACGAACTCCTCGCCCCGCACGAGCAGGGAGATCTCGAGGTTCAGACCGAACGAGCGCATGTCCATGTTGCTCGATCCGATGACCGCGACCTCGTCGTCGATCGTGAGCGACTTGGAGTGGAGGATGAAGGGTTTGCGGTACATCCAGATCTGCACGCCCGCGCGCAGCAGCGCCTCGTAATAGCTGCGCTGCGCGTGGTACACCATCGCCTGGTCGCCCTCTTCGGAGACGAAGAGCTCCACGTGCACGCCGCGCTGACAGGCGGTGGTGATGGCCAGCAGCAACGACTCGTCGGGCACGAAGTAGGGGCTGACGATGATGATGCGCTCGCGCGCCGCGAACAGCAGTGCGAGGAACATCTTGAGGTTGTTCTGGAACTCGAACCCCGGCCCCGACGGCACCACCTGGCAGTCGAGGGTGCCGGCGTCGCTGAGGGTGAGCCCGTCGAGCTCGAGGTAGTCGGCGAGCACCTCGTCGGTCTCGGAGTACCAGTCGCTGAGGAACACGGCGTCGATGGATGCCACGGCCGGCCCCTCGACCCGCACCATCAGGTCGACCCAGTGGAGGCCCCGACGGATGTTCTTGCGCAGGTTGTAGGTCGAGTCGGTCACGTTCTGCGATCCCGTGTACGCGACCCGCCCGTCGACGACGAGGAGCTTGCGGTGGTTGCGCAGGTCGGGCCGCTGGTACTTGCCCTTCAGCGGCTTGACCTCGAGCATCAGATGCCAGATCGCACCCATCTCGGTGAGGCGGCGCAGGGTGCGGCGGTAGTAGGGCTTGCCGCGGTTGGCCCAGTGGTCCAGCAGCACCCGCACGACCACGCCCCGGGAGCGCGCCTCTTCGAGCGCCGCGAAGAAGTTCTCGGTCGAGGCATCCGACTGGAAGATGTAGAACTCGACGTGCACGAACTTCTCGGCCGTGCGGATCTCCGCCGCCATCTCGTCGAGGCTCGTCTGGTAGTCGGAGGTGAGGCGGGCCGCGTTGCCGCCCGAGATCGGCAGGGCGCCGAGGTTGCGGTTGAGCCGCACGACCGCGCGCATCCACTCGGGCGGGTCGGGTCGGGTGCGGCCGAAGTCGAGACCGGTGCTCTGCTCGCGGATGTAGTCGTTGATCGCCTGCTGCTTGCGGCGGCGCTTGCGCGGCAGGCGCGGGTTGCCGATGAGCAGGAACAGCAGCACGCCGACGATCGGGATGAAGTAGATCGCGAGCAGCCACGCCATGGCCGCGGTGGGGCGGCGGTTGCGCGGGACGACGATGATCGCGGTGACGCGCACGGTGAGGTCGACGAGGAACGTCAGCACGACCCACCATGTCGGGTCGAAGATGAACGTCATCAGGCCCTCCCAGTGGCACCAGCGTAGTGGGCGGCGGCGACAGCTCCGCCGTCATGACGCGGCGGCGAGCCGGCTACCCGGCGGGACGGGAGCTCAGCTGTCGGCGGGGGTGACCGGCGGCAGGCCGCGCTTCGCGCGCTCCTCCGCCTCGATGCGCGCGTAGACCTTGCGCTCGGTGCGGTCCATGCGCACGATCCCCCGCAGGATGACGAAGAAGATGAAGGACACCACGATGGTCGGGCCGATCGACCAGACGATGGCGAGCCAGTAGTTGTCCACGGGGTCATCGTACGCGCGCCGGGTGGGAGAACGCCGCCTCCTCCCGAACCGGGCGGATGCCGCGGCATCCGGCCCGCTCTGCACAATCCGCGCCCGCGGCGCCCGCCCCTCGGCGCACCCCGCGAGGGTCGGGAGATGACCGAGATCGTGCGGGCCGCGGGTGCGGCGCAGTTCCTCTCCTTCGTGCCGCGGCTAGCGGGCATCACGCCCGCGCGGAGCGTGGTCGCGGTGCCGTTCACCGGGCGGCGCACGATGGGTCTGATGCGGCTCGACCTGCCCGGCGCGGGACGCGCCGGTGAACGGGCGTTCGCCGCGACCCTCGTCGGACTGCTGTGCCGCATCGAGGGGGCGACGGCCGCGGCGATCGTGATCTACGCAGACGAGGCGACGCGGGACGCGCCGCGCCGCCCGCTCGTGCGGGCGATCGAGCAGCGCATGGATGCCGCGGGCCTGCCCGTGCACGACGCACTGTGGGTCGGTGCCCGGCGCTGGGGCCGCTACGGCGACCCGTCTGTCGGCGGAGCGCGCGCCGAGGTGATGACGGGTGCGTACGAGGGCGGCCTCGCCGACGACGCAGTTCCGCCCGACCTCGAACGGCCATTCGTCGACGCCGTGCGACACGAGCTCGGCCGACCGATGGCCGTTCCAGCTGCGCTGCGCGACGATCTGCCCGCCTTCTTCGAGCGGATGCTCGCCGACGACGACGACGACCAAGATGCCGCGGCCATCGCAGCGCTCGTGTGGGCGCTGGATCGTCCGGCGCTGCGAGACGTGGGCCTGCTGACCTGGTGCGACGGCGTCGACCGCGGCGACCAGGCCGTGCGCGCGCAGCTCGACTGGGAGGCGGACGTGGCCTATCCGATGTCGCTCGCCCGGCGCATGTGGGGTGAGGGACCGCGTCCCGATCCGCCGCGGCTGCTGCGGGCGCTGGCGGTGGCCCGCCGGGCGGCGGCCGCCGCGCCGCCCACGCACCGCGCCGGCGCGCTCGCGACCTGCGCGTGGCTGTCGTGGGCGCTCGGGCGCTCGAGCCACGCCGACGGCTACGTGCGCGCGGCGCGGGAGCACGAGGCATCCCACGGACTCGCCGACATCGTCGGACGCTTCGTGGCCGCCGGGCACCTGCCCGACTGGGCGTTCCGCGGGCGCGCCGAACGCGCCCTCGCGGCCCGGGAGCCGGTTACTTGACGAGCGGGAAGAGGATCGTCTCGCGGATGCCGAGACCGGTGATCGCCATGAGCAGACGGTCGATGCCCATGCCCATGCCGCCCATCGGGGGCATGCCGTGCTCCATCGCCCGCAGGAACTCCTCGTCGATGCGCATCGCCTCATCGTCGCCGCGGGCGGCGAGCTTCGCCTGCTCGACGAACCGCTCCCGCTGGATGACCGGGTCGATGAGCTCGGAGTATCCCGTCGCGAGCTCGAAGCCGCGCACGTACAGATCCCACTTCTCGACGACCCCGGCGATCGACCGGTGCTCGCGCACGAGGGGGCTGGTGTCGATCGGGAAGTCCATCACGAAGGTCGGCCGGGTGAGCCCGCCCTTCACGAAGTGCTCCCACAGCTCCTCGACCCATTTGCCGTGCGTCTCGTGCGCGGGAGCGTCGACACCGGCGGCGGCACCGATCGCGCGCAACTCGTCGAGCGAGGTCGCGGGGGTGACCTCGCGACCCGCGGCGGCCGACAGCGAGTCGTACATCGAGATGCGGTCCCACTCGCCGCCGAGGTCGTAGACGGTGCCGTCGGCCCACGTGACAGTGGTGGAACCCGCCACGGCGACGGCCGCGTTCTGGATGAGCTCCTGGGTGAGGTCGGCGATACCGTTGTAGTCGGTGTAGGACTGGTAGGCCTCGAGCATCGCGAACTCGGGGCTGTGGGTCGAGTCCGCGCCCTCGTTGCGGAAGTTGCGGTTGATCTCGAACACCCGGTCGAGCCCGCCGACGACGGCGCGCTTGAGGAAGAGCTCGGGCGCGATGCGCAGGTAGAGCTCGGTGTCGAACGCGTTCGAGTGCGTCACGAACGGGCGGGCGCTCGCGCCGCCGTGCTGCACCTGCAGCATCGGGGTCTCGACCTCGATGAACTCGTGCGCCGAGAAGGTCTGCCGCAGGCTGGCGTTCACTGTCGAGCGGGCGCGCACGGTGTGGCGGGCCTGGTCGCGCACGATGAGGTCGAGGAAGCGCGAACGCACGCGGGTCTCCTCGCTCAGCTCGGAGTGCAGGTTCGGCAGCGGCAGCAGCGCCTTCGCGGCGATCGCCCAGTCGGTGACCATGATCGACAGCTCACCGCGGCGGCTGGAGATGACCTCGCCCGAGACGAAGACGTGATCGCCGAGATCGACGAGCTCCTTCCAGCGCTGCAGCGCATCCTCGCCGACCGAGGCCAGCGACACCATCGCCTGGATGCGGCTGCCGTCGCCCGACTGCAGCGACGCGAAGCAGAGCTTGCCGGTGTTGCGGCTGAAGACCACGCGGCCCGCGACACCCGCGACCACGCCCGTCTGCGTGTCGGGCTCGAGCTCGCCGAAGCGGGCGCGCAGCGCGGGGATGGTGTCGGTCACCGGAACCGTGACGGGATAGGCGCCGCCCGCGGCATCCGCTCGTTCGGCGATGAGCCGCTCACGCTTGGCGAGACGCACCGCCTTCTGCTCGAAGACATCGTCGTCGAACTCGTCGGCGGGCGCGGGCTGAGCGTGCTGCTCGGTCATGACGGGGGCTCCTCGGAAAGTCGCCGCCAAGTCTATCGGCGGCGGGAGCGCCCCTCAGGGGCGGGACCCGGACCCCGCGCCGCGCGGAACCCGACATCGTCGAACACCGCGCTCGCGCGGGCGCCGCGACGCACGTCCGCGCGCACGTTCAGCGGCCCGTCGGTGAACCCGCCGCCGCGGAACACGCGCCCCGCGCTCGGGTCCTCCGGGTCGAACGGATCCCAGCACCACTCCCACACGTTGCCGAGGGTGTCGAACAGCCCGTGGAGATTCGGATGCCTCCCGCCGACGTCCGCGGGGGCGCGCAGCCCGTCGGCGGCGGTGTACGCGACCTCGGCGAGCGGGCCGTACTGCGCCGCCGGAGACCCCGCACGGCACGCGAACTCCCACTCGGTCTCGGTCGGAAGCCGGTAGCCGTCGGCGGTGCCGTCCCACCGCACCTCGTCGCCGTCGATCCGGTAGGCGGGGTCGAGCCCCTCCCACTCCGACGCCGCATTGCACCAGCGCACCGCCCGCTGCCAGCTCACCTCGACCGCGGGCCGGCGCGGATGCCGGGAAGGGACCCCGAGAAGCTCGGCGAGCTCCTCCTCGGTGACGGCGAACACCCCGATCTCGAACGGGGCCACCTCGACCGTCTCGCGGGCACGGCCCACCCGGCGTATCAGGGTGCCACCCTCGATCGCGGCGAGCTCGATGTCGCGCACGGGTCAGTCGCGATCGGCGTCGACCGGGGCGTCGTCCTGCTCGTCACCGGCGTCGCCTCGCACCTCGAGGGTCGGGGTGCGGTCGATCAGCGCCTGGTCGATGGTCGAGCGGACGAGTGCCGACAGGTACCGACCCGGGCTCTCGACGCCGACGGCGCTGAGCAGCCCGGTCGCCTGCCGCACGATCGAATCGGAGAACGCGGTCGCGGTGGCGATGGCCTCCGCGTAGGCGGGACGGTCGGCCTCCGCGACGACCACGGGTTCGCAGCCCATCTCGACGGCGAGCGCCTGGGCGATCGGCAGCACAGCCGCCGGCGCCGTCACCGCCGCGTACGCGGCCGCGAGCTGCTTCAGGTCTATCGAGGTGCCGCTGAACGAGATCGCCGGGTGCACAGCCAGCGGGATCGCCCCCGACCGCGCCGCGGGAGTGAGCACCTCGATGCCGTAGGCGGGGTCCGTGTGCAGCACGAGCTGGCCGGGCTGCCAGGCGCCGACCTCGGCGAGTCCCGCGACGAGGCCGGGCAGCTCCTCGTGCGGCACCGCGATCACCACGAGCTCGGCCCGACGCACCACGTCCTGCGTCTCAAGCACGGGAACCCCGGGCAGCACCGCGTCGACCCGGTCGGGGTCGGAGCCCGCCGTGATGCCGATCACCGCGTGACCCGCCCCACCGAGCGCCGCACCGATCACGGGGCCGACCCGGCCCGCGCCGATGATCCCGACGCCCAGGCGTCCGTCCCGTGCCGTGCTCATGCGTGCGACTCCTCCCGCTCTGTCGCGGCCGCCACCGTATCAGGTGCCGCCGCGCGGTCGGCGACGTCACCGGCGAGGGATGCCGCGGCATCCGCGTCGATCGCGCCGAGCCGCGTGCGCACGTGCCCGCGCACCGTCACCACCCGCACCCTCGCGACACCGAACGCGCGGTCGATCGGCCCCTGTGCGAGCTCGACCCCCTGCGCGCGACCGAGCGGGAACAGCGCCGCCGAGCGGGCGAGGAAACCGCGGCGGAAGGTCACCACGCGGGAACCGAGCGCGAACCCGTTGCGCCGCCACGCGAGGGGGCGCAGCAGTCGGGCGCGCCGAGGGGTCGTCGTGAAGCCGCCGGCGGCGCGGGCGTGCGCGGCATCCGTCATCGTGTCGAGCTCGTGCGCGCTCAGCCACGGCAGCAGCAGGGCGACCACGCGCCTCGCGTCGTCGAGGGTGCCGACCGGCATCACCCGCGCGAACTCCTCGGCGCGCTGCTCGCCGTGGCGGGTGCCCGAGATGCGGGTGACGGTGACCGTCCACCAGCCCGTTCCGCGCCACAGCACCGACTGCGAGATCGCGACCGCGTGCACGCGCCCCGGTGGAATCGTCTCGGTCACGGTGGTCAGGACGCCGTACGTCACCCGCACGCCGTGCGGCGTCGGCACGATCGCGTAGCGCATCGCCCGCACCACGTGCCGCGCGGCATATCCGCCGTAGCCGAGGATGAACGGCAGCGCGAGGAACAGCCCCGGCGGGAACCACAGCGCGCCCGCCACGATCACCGCTGTCGACCCGATCAGCCACCACACCGTGTCGTCGCTGAGCACCTGCGCCCCGATGAGGCGCAGCGGTGTGACGTGCACGACCGACTCGCTGCGGTCGGGCGCGGGCTCCGCCCCGAAGACCAGACCCGTCAGACCGTCGCCCACGGCCGCGCGCGCCGAGGCCAGGCGGCCGGCGTGCGGGCCGGGGCCCGCGGCATCCGTCTCGGCCCGCACGCCCGAGGCGAGGCGCAGGATGTCGCGGCGCACCGCCTCGGCCGACCGCGTCGACAGGTACGACAGCTCCACGTTGGAGTCGAGGCCGGCGCCCATCACCTCGAGCTTCGCCATGCCGACCAGGCGCGCGACGAGCGGGCGGGTGAGGTTCACGCCCTGCACGCGGTCGAGCGGGGCACGGCGGTGCGAGCGGAACAGCACGCCCCGGCGCACCTCGACATCGGCGGCCGTGACCCGGAACGTGTGGAAGCGCCACGACAGCGCGAACAGCCCGACGAGCAGCAGCGCGACGACGATCGCGCCGAGCAGCACGAGGAAGACCAGATTGTGGGCGAACACGTAGTCGACGGGATCCCGCGGGTCGTCGGCCGGCGGATGCGGCCCCGGCGCGAACATCGGCACCACGAACGCGAGCAGGCGCTCGCGCAGGTTCGCGATGAGCACGCCCGCGACGACCACGACGACCAGCCCGCCGCGGAAGACGGGCGTCAGCGGGTGCAGCCGGTGCCACGCGCCATCCGTGAGCACCGATCCCGAGAGCGCTGCCGCCGGGTCGGCGCGCGGGTCGCCGTGAGCGCCGGCGGACACCCCCTCGACCGCACCGCCCTGGTCGCCCGCCTCGACGGGATCGCTCACAGCGGTGTCCGGCGCTGCTCGGCGAGCTCGATCAGCGCGTCGCGCAGCAGCTCGGCGGCCTCCTGCCGCAGCCCCGGCAGCACGACGCTGCCGGTCGAGGCGGCGCTGACGAGCTTCACCTGCGCGATGCCGAACGCCCGGTCGAGCGGACCGTGGGCGATGTCGACGAGCTGCAGCCGCCCGTAGGGCACGGCGAGCTCGCGCTGCAGCAGGATGCCCCGCCGCACGACGATGTCATCGGCGCGCAGGCGGTAGCCCCACGACCGCAGGCGTCGCGGCAGGATCGCCGCCCACACGAGCAGCACGACGACGAGCACACCGCCCACGGGATACGGCCACCACGCGCCCGTCCAGATGCCGAGAAGAACGGATGCCCCCATCACCGCAACGGTCCACAGCGCGAGCTCGATCAGCTCGGTCCTGAGGTAGGGCCGCGCAAGCCGATGCCAGGGTGCGGGATCCGCGGCATCCGTGCCTGTCAGCCAGCCGCGGCGCGGCGCACCGACCGGCGCGAAGGTGCCCCGATCGAGCACCTCGGCGTCGAGGCCCGGCTCAATGACGGTGCGGCTCGATCGCGGGAGCGCCGGGTCCGGAGTCGTCGTCATCGTCGTCCTTCCGCAGGGTGCACAGGTGTTCGGCGACGAGGGCGGTGACCACCAGCGCGACGCCCGCCGCCGCGGTGAGGATGATCGGCAGCAGCGCGCCGGAGTCGGGGGTGGCCGGGCGGGTCGACACGAACAGCAGCAGTCCGAGCGCGAACCCGGCGACGACCGCACCGACGAGTGAGGAGGCCTTCGCGAGCACCGCGATGCGCACCGCCCGGAACGGGTCGATGTCGACCTTGACCGTCGCGCGGGTGGCTCGGCGGATCGGGAGTGCCAGCAGGATCTCGGCGAGGCCGAGCAGCACCAGCAGGATCGGCAGTCCGATGGCGGGCGTGAAGGTGGCGCGCCCACCCGCGGTCAGCAGCTGGTCGACGAGGAACCCGGCACCCAGGCCGAGCACAGCCGCGGTGAACAGGGCGAGGGGGCTCGTGCGCTTCACGCGGGGCCCCCGTCGTCGAGCGCGGCGAGCAGCGCGTCGACGCGACCGCGCCCGGGCAGCACCGCGTCGGGGTCGACGGCCAGCCACGGGCGCAGCACGAAGTCGCGCTCGGCAGCGCGCGGGTGAGGCAGCAGCAACGCCGGGTCGTCGGAGTGCACGTCGTCGTACGCGATCAGGTCGAGATCGAGCGTGCGGTCGCCCCAGCGCTCGCGACGCACCCGCCCGTGCCGCGCCTCGATCTCGTGGAGGGCGGCGAGCAGCTCGGCGGGTCGGAGGGTCGTGGTGACGAGTGCGACCGTGTTGAGATACGGCGGGGCCGAGGCATCCGGCCCGTGCAGGGTGAGCGCGACGGTCTCGAGCACGGGAGCGACCTCGAGCGCGCTCGTGCCCGGCAGCGTGCGCAGGTCGGCGACGGCGGCCTCGATCGTGGTGCCGCGGTCGCCGAGGTTCGACCCCAGGGCGACGACGGCGGTGACGGATGCCTCGTCGCCGACGCCCTGCGCGAGCCGCCGGTTCACAGCGCTCCCTCGATGCGCACGCGGGTGACGCTGACGGTCACGTCGTCGAACGGCACGGGGATGGGCGCCTGCGGCTTGTGCACGGTGATGCGCACCATGTGCACCGGCCAGCCCTCGAGCACGGCGGTCGCGATGCGCTCGGCGAGGGTCTCGATGAGGTTGACCGGGTCGCCGCCGATGATCTCGGCGATGCGCACCGCCACCTCGCCGTAGTGCACCGTGTCGGTGACGTCGTCGGTGACCGCGGCGCGCTGCACGACCGCGCCGTCGAGGTAGAGCGCCGCGTCGACGACGAACTCCTGCCCTTCGGCGCGCTCATGGGCGAACACCCCGTGGCGTCCGAATGCGCGGATGCCGGTGATCGCGATCTCGTCGAGCGGGTTCATGCCTTCCCTTCCTGCCAGGCGCGGGCGATGGTGAGCGCGTCGCGGGTGGCGACGACGTCGTGCACGCGCACCGCCCAGGCTCCGGCGTCGGCGGCGAGCACGCTGGTGACCGCGGTGGCGAGGTCGCGGCGGGCCTCGGATGCCTCGCCCCCCAGCGCTGCGGCGAGGAACCCCTTGCGGCTCGCGCCGACCAGGAGCCGCGGGCCGAGCCCGACGAGCTGCGGCAGCGCGCGCAGCACCCGCCAGTTCTGGTCGCCGCGCTTGGCGAAGCCGAGACCCGGGTCGAGGATGACACGGGCCGGGTTGATGCCCGCCGCGGCCGCCGCCTCGACCCGTCCGACGAGCTCTGCGGCGACCTCGCGTTCGATGTCGTCGTACTGGGCCTGCGCGTACATGTCGTCGGAGTGGCCGCGCCAGTGCCCGAGCGCCACGTCGGCGCCGGTGGCGGCGACGGCCGCGAGCAGATCGGGGTCGGCGAGACCGCCCGACACGTCGTTGACGATGCGCGCACCGGCGGCGACGGCCGCGACCGCGGTCGAGGCGTTCATGGTGTCGATGCTCACGACGGCTCCTGCGGCGGCGAGCGCGTGCACGACCGGCAGCACCCGCTCCTGCTCGATCTCGGGGGTGACGCGCACGGCACCGGGCCGTGTCGACTCGCCGCCGATGTCGAGGATGTCGGCGCCGAGCTCGCGCAGCCGCAGCCCGTGGGCGACGGCGAGGTCGGGGTCGAGGTAGCGACCGCCGTCGCTGAACGAGTCGGGGGTCGCGTTCACGATGCCCATGACGAGGCATCCCATCAGCGGTGCGCTCCGATCAGGGCGATGAGCTCGGCGCGGGCGGCGGGCTCGGCGAGCGCTCCGCGTGCGGCGATCGTGACGGTGGACGCGTCGGGCTGCCGTTCGCCGCGGGAGGTGACGCAGCCGTGCACCGCGTCGAGCACGACGAGCACCCCACGGGCGTCGAGCCCGTCGGCGATGGTGTCGGCGATCTGCTCGCCGAGGCGCTCCTGCACCTGCGGTCGGGCCGACAGCACCTCGACCACGCGCGGCAGAGCACCGAGGCCCACGACCTTCTCGGCGGGGAGGTAGGCCAGGTGCGCCCGGCCGCGGAACGGCAGCAGGTGGTGCTCGCAGACCGAACGGAAGTCGATGTCGCGCAGCATGACGGCGCCGCTCGGCAGTGTGTCGGGCGCGGGGCCACGGCTGATCGAGATGGTGCGGGAGAGAGCTGCCGCGGGATCGGCGTCGACCCCGGCGAAGAACTCGCCGTAGGCGTCGGCCACACGTTCAGGCGTCTGCCGGAGTCCGGGTCGGTCGGGGTTCTCGCCGATCGCCTCGAGGAGCTCCCTCACGAGCGCGGCGACACGTGCACGGTCGACGGCCATGCGCCGAGCCTACGCGGTCGCGGGGCGGGCCTGTCCGGTCGGACGCTGGCGCGGAGCCTTCTTCGCTGCAGCCCCCTCGTCGGCGGCCTCGGTCTGGGCGGCGACGCCCTCCTGCTCGCGACGGCGCGGCACGTCGACCGGCGGCAGCGCCGAGACCGGGCGCTTCGTGCTCGAGAGCCACTGGGGGCGCTCGGGCAGCTTGCGCACGTCCTTGAAGATCTCGGCGAGCTCGAGGTGGTCGAGCGTCTCCTTCTCGAGGAGCGCGAGGGCGAGCTTGTCGAGCACGTCGCGGTTGTCGTTGATCACCTGGTAGGCCTCGTTGTGGGCCTGCTCGATGAGGTCGCGCACCTGCACGTCGACGCGCTCGGCGAGCTCGTCGGAGTAGTCGCGGCCGTGACCCATGTCGCGTCCGAGGAACATCTCACCCGAGCTCGAGCCGAGCTTCACGGGACCGACGTCGGTGGTCATGCCGTACTCGGTGACCATCTTGCGGGCGATGCCGGTGGCCTTCTCGATGTCGTTCGAGGCGCCCGTGGTCGGGTCGTGGAACACGATCTCCTCAGCCACGCGACCGCCCATCGCGTAGGTGAGCTGGTCCTGCAGCTCGTTGCGGGTGATCGAGTACTTGTCGTCGAGCGGCAGCACCATCGTGTAGCCGAGCGCCTTGCCGCGCGGGAGGATCGTGACCTTCGTGACGGGGTCGGTGTGGTTCATCGCCGCCGCGGCGAGGGCGTGGCCGCCCTCGTGGTACGCGGTGATGAGCTTCTCCTTGTCCTTCATCACGCGCGTGCGGCGCTGAGGTCCGGCGATCACGCGGTCGATGGCCTCATCGAGGGCGCGCATGTCGATGAGCTGCGCGTTCGAGCGGGCCGTCAGCAGCGCCGCCTCGTTGAGAACGTTGGCGAGGTCGGCACCGGTGAACCCGGGGGTCTTGCGGGCGATGACCTCGAGGTCGACGCTGTCGGAGAGGGGCTTCCCGCGCCCGTGCACCTCGAGGATCTTCTTGCGGCCCTTCAGGTCGGGGGCGTCGACGCCGATCTGGCGGTCGAAGCGGCCGGGTCGCAGCAGGGCCGGGTCGAGGATGTCGGGACGGTTGGTCGCCGCGATGACGATGACGTTGGCCTTCGGGTCGAAGCCGTCCATCTCGACGAGCATCTGGTTGAGCGTCTGCTCGCGCTCGTCGTGCCCGCCGCCCAGTCCGGCGCCGCGATGGCGTCCGACCGCGTCGATCTCATCGATGAAGATGATGGCGGGCGCGCTCTCCTTGGCCTGGTTGAACAGGTCGCGCACGCGGCTCGCGCCGACGCCGACGAACATCTCGACGAAGTCCGAGCCCGAGATCGAGTAGAACGGCACGCCCGCCTCGCCGGCGACGGCGCGGGCGAGCAGGGTCTTGCCGGTTCCGGGAGGGCCGTACAGCAGCACGCCCTTCGGGATGCGGGCACCGAGCGCCTGGAACTTCGTCGGGTCCTTCAGGAAGTCCTTGATCTCCTGCAGCTCCTCGATCGCCTCGTCGGAGCCGGCGACGTCGTCGAAGGTGACCGTCGGGGTCTCCTTGGTGACGAGCTTCGCTCGCGACTTGCCGAACTGCATGATCTTGCTGCCGCCCCCCTGCGACATCGACAGCAGCAGCCAGAACACGAGGCCGAGGAGGAGTAAGGGCACGGCGAGCGAGAGCAGGCTGTCGAGCCAGGTGGTGCGCGGCACGACGTCGTTGTAGCCGCCCGAGGGGTTGGCCGCGTCGATCGCGTTGACCACGTCGGTCGCGCGGGCGTTCACGTAGTAGAACTGCACATCGCTCGAGCCGTTGTAGGGGGTCGAGAGGGTGAGGTCGACGCGCTGGTCGCCGTCGGTGTTGACCACCTTGCTGACGGTTCCGCCCTTGAGGAGGTTGAGACCCTCCTGCGTCGAGATCTGCTTGGCTCCGCCGAGGCTCGAGATGAGGGAGAACCCGATGATGAGCAGCAGACCGATCAGCAGCACGTAGATGATCGGATTGCGGGTGATCTTCTTGAAGTCCATGATTCGAGCCTGCGCCCGAGCGCCTTTCGTCGACGTTCCGCCTCGTGAACGGTTCCCTCAGGTTAGCGCTCGCCCACTATGGCGGGTCTGTGCATTCGCCCACGGCGAACTGGGCGAATCCGGATGCCGCGGCCCGGCCGCCCGACGACGCGTCAGGCGTAGACGTGGGGGGCGAGAACCGCGACGTCACGCAGGTTTCGGTACTTCTCGGCGTAGTCGAGTCCGTAGCCGACGACGAACTCGTTCGGGATCTCGAAGCCGACGTAGCGGCAGTCGACGTGCACCTTCGCGGCATCCGGCTTGCGGAACAGGGCGAAGACCTCGACGGATGCGGCGCCGCGGGCGGCGAAGTTCTCGAGCAGCCAGCTGAGGGTGAGGCCGGAGTCGATGATGTCCTCGACGATCAGCACGTGCTTGTCGTGGATGTCGGTGTCGAGGTCTTTGCGGATCTGCACGACGCCGCTCGACTTGGTGCCGGCGCCGTATGAGGAGACGGCCATCCAGTCCATGGGAACGAGCATCGGCAGCGCCCGGGCGAAGTCGGCCATCACCATGACGGCGCCCTTGAGCACGCCGACGAGCACGAGCTCCTTGCCCTCGTAGTCGACCGCCACCTGAGTGGCGATCTCGTCGAGCTTCGCGCGGATCTCCTCCTCGGTCGCGAGAACGGTCTCGAGGTCGGAGGCGAGGTCGACGGCGCGCATGGGTCGAGTCTAGGAGGGGGGCCCTGCGGCGGTGAACTCGATGCGGGCGCCGACGCGGCGAGCCCGGCAGCCGGGCAGGTCGAGGGGTCCCTGCCCTGCCCAGTCGGTGACGAGGCGGGCGACCGCGAGGGTCTGCGTGCGGGTGAGGCTCTGACCGAACTCGCTCGCCACGACGTGGCGGATGATGCGGTGGCGTAGCGCCGGAGGATTCGCGGCGAGCGCGCCGACCGAGACGGAGATGCCCGCTTCGGCGTGCTCGACGATGTCCTCGATGGTCTCGTCGATCATCTCGTCGAAGGCGGCCGTGTCCTCGCGCAACTGGTCGGCGGTGCGGGCGAGGGCCTCGGCGACGCCCGGGCCGAGCTCGCGCTCGAGCACCGGCAGCACCAGCTCCCTCACTCGCACCCGTGCGAATGCCGGGTCGGCGTTCTGCGGATCGTGCCAGGGCTCGAGGCCCGCCGCCGCGCACGCGGCGAGAGTGGTCGCGCGGCGCACCGCGAGCAGCGGCCGCACCAGCAGAACCCCGGATGCCTCGTCCCGCCGCACGGCGGCCATGCCGGCGAGGCTCGTGGCGCCCGCTCCGCGGGCGAGGCCCAGCAGCACGGTCTCGGCCTGGTCGTCGAGTGTGTGTCCGAGGAGCACGGCCGCCGCGCCGAGGTCGGCCGCGGCCCCGGTGAGCGCGCGGTAGCGCGCGGAGCGCGCGGCCGCCTCCGGCCCGTCACCCGCTGCGGTCACCTCGACCCGCACGATGCGGGCGACGAGCCCGAGCGCACGCGCCTGATCGGCGGCGCGGGAGGCGGCGGCATCCGACCCCGGCTGCAGCGCGTGGTCGACGATCACCGCGGTCGCGGCGATGCCGAGCTTCGGCGCCTCGAACGCGGTCGCGGCGGCGAGGGCGAGGGAGTCGGGTCCGCCCGAGAGCGCCATGACGACCGACGTCGCCTCCACACCCGAGAGTGCCGTGCGCACCGCGAGGCGCACCTCGGCGACGGCGGGATCCAGTGCGGGCATGCCTTTACCGTAGGGCGGCGCGAACGCGGCGCGCGAGCGCACCCGACGGCTCGTGACGCCCGCCCCGATGTCGCCGAGGCCGCCGCACTAGGCTGAGGGGCGGCATCCCAGCCCCTGATCTAAGGAGCACGCACATGGGCGCATACGACGCCGTCATCGAGATCCCGCGCGGCAGCCGCGTGAAGTACGAGGTCGACCACGAGACCGGCCGGGTGTTCCTCGACCGCATCCTCTACACGGTGTTCGGCTACCCGGCGAACTACGGGTTCTTCGAGAACACGCTCGGCGAGGACGGCGACCCGCTCGACGTGCTGCTGCTGCTCGACCAGGAGCTCGCACCCGGCGTCGGCGCCAAGGTGCGCCCGGTCGGCGTGCTGAAGATGAGCGACGAGGCCGGCGGCGACGACAAGGTCGTGGCCGTGCTCGCCAAGGACCCCCGCTGGGCGCACATCCAGGACGTCGCCGACATCCCGGAGTACACGCAGAAGGAGATCACCCACTTCTTCGAGCACTACAAGGACCTCGAGCCCGGCAAGTGGGTCAAGGTCGACGAGTGGGCCGATGCGGCCGAGGCCGAGCGGCTCGTCTCCGAGGCGTTCGCGCGCTTCGAGGCCGAAGGGCACTGAGCGCCCTCACCCCGACATGACGAAGGGGGCGGATGCCGCGGCATCCGCCCCCTTCGCCGTGTCGACTAGATGTTGATGCCGCGCTGCGCCATGAGGGGCTGCGGGTTCTTCGGCGATCCGTTGACGTAGAACTCGAAGTGAAGGTGGCATCCGAACGCGTTGCCGGTCTCGCCGCCGCGCCCGATGACCTGGCCGGCCGAGACCTGCTGGCCGTAGGACACGAGGATGCCGCCGTTCTGCATGTGCGCGTACCCCGTGCCGATGCCGCCGCCGTGGTCGATCTTGACGTAGTTGCCGTAGCCGCCGTTGGGGCCGGCGTGGACGACCGTGCCGGCGCTGGCCGCGAAGATCGGGAAGCCGCACGTGCCGTTGGCGATGTCGAGACCGTAGTGGAAGCTGCTGGCGCAGTACGACGGACCGCACTGGGCGTAGCGGGGGCCGTAGGGCGAGGTCATCGGCCCGTTCGCGGGGCGGGCCCACCCGCTCGACGAGGCGCCGCCGCCTCCGCCACCGCCGCCGCCCTGCGCGGCCTCCTGGGCGGCCTTCGCGGCCGCCGCCGCTGCCGCCGCGGCCGCCGCCTCGGCGGCCTTGCGTGCGGCTTCGACCCCGGCCTGGTAGTCGGCGACGGTCTTGGCGGTCTGATCCTGCAGCGCCTGCAGCTGGGCCTGGAGGTCCTGCAGATGGCTCTGCTGGTTCGCGAGGGCGGCCTGCGCCGCCTGGGCGGCGTTCTGCGCCGCGGTCATCGCGTCATTGGCCTGCTGCTGGAGCTTGTCGCGCTCATCGGCCTGCACCTTGGCCTGGTCGCTGAGCGACTGCGCGAGGTTCTGCGCGGTGACCGCGTTCGTGTAGACGTCGTTGTTGCGCTGCAGCAGGCGGTCCATCGTGCCGAGGCGGGCGAGGAGATCGTTGGCCCCCGCGGCGGATCCGGCGAAGAAGATCTGCAGCGACGCGTTGTCGCCACCGGAGCGGTAGAGCTGCGCTGCCAGGCGACCGGCCTGGTTCGCCGCCTCGAGGGCGGCGGCGGACTGCTTGTCGGCCTGATCCTGGATGTCGGCGGCCTTCTGGCTCGCGTCGAAGAACGCCTGCTGCGCGGTGTAGAAGACCTGCGACGCCTGATCGGCGGCCGCCTGCGTCTGCGTGACCTGCGTGTTCAGCTGCGAGATGAGGCCGTTGATCTTCGTGATCTCGGACTGCTTCGCGGCCTCGTTGTTCTTCGCCGCCTGCACGTCGGCCCAGCTGGGGTAGTCGGCGGCGAAGGCGGGAGTCGAGAACCCGGAAGCGACCGCGCCGACGGCGACGATGCCGAGTGCCCCCGCACCGAAGAGCGCGCGACGGCTCACGTCGGGCCACAGCGCGCGCTGCTCACGCGCGGAGGGCGCGCAATCGCACTCGTCGGTGTGGTCCACCTGAGTGGTGTCGTCGGTCACGAGGCATCCCTTCGGTGCTCGAGTCACATCTGCATCACTAATAACATGCGTCACCTTCACGAAGGAATCAAGCACAGGTTGAAGGTTGACCGCACGCCTTCGTCATTCTGCGGGGTGGAGCAGGAGGCTGCGGGAGCCCACGCGGGGCTGCCACGAATCGCATGATCGCTCGGTTTGGTGCAACGGCGTTCGTTTGCGTATGCTTGAGCGTCGGCAAGCGTGACCGCCGAATCCCTCGGGATGTCGAGTTTCGCCCGGCCCCATCGTTTAGCGGCCTAGGACGCCGCCCTTTCACGGCGGTAGCACGGGTTCGAATCCCGTTGGGGTCACACTCACCGGCACACAACTTAACAAGCATGGCCCTGTAGCGCAGTTGGTTAGCGTGCCGCCCTGTCACGGCGGAGGTCGCGGGTTCAAGTCCCGTCAGGGTCGCTCCGAGCGACGGGCCCTTTCTTAGCAGAGGGCCCTTCGTCTAGGACGCGGCAGATATGCCGCGCGGCTCTGTAGCTCAGTTGGTAGAGCGCACGACTGAAAATCGTGAGGTCACGGGATCGACGCCCGTCGGAGCCACACGGACCGTCGTTACAACGGTCCCAGAAACCCTCGCCTAGCTTCTACATGGCGGGGGTTTTGCTTTGCCCTGCGGCCGCGCCTGCTCGCGTAGCTCTCGAATGGTCGAGAACATCTGCGCAAGCGCCGCATCATATGAGCGACGTGCCACACGGATTCCCGCACGGCCGTCCTTGCGCCGAGGGTGTCCGAGGTGCGCACCGTGACACTCCCCGCACACAAATGCGGCAAGCCCGGCGTCATCCGCGAAATCGACGAAGGCCGCGACCCAGGCCTCGATGAGCGTGTCGTAGCGAACTTTTCCCGTCGTTTCGCACCGGGCAAGCCCATCGACAAGACTGCCGACCATGTGGCGCTCACCCACTGCCAGACGCCAGTGCGCGGCAGACGTCACCTGCACATTGTTCCCGGCAACACCGCCACGCCGCGCGCGACGTTCGTCCTGACCGGCCTTCGCGCACGACGGAGCGCAATAGCGCGGCGTGTCAGCTTCTGCGAGAAGTCGAGTCACGTGCCTCGAACAGAACATGCACCACACGCTCGTCGGACCGAGGGAAGACGTGGACACACACGGATCTTCCCGCCCACATCCGACATCACAAGGTCTACGATCGCCGCATGAGTCGTTGCCCACGCTAGCCCCGCTCGGGGCCAGCGAATCATGAGAGGCAACAACTATGCATAAGGCACTCTGCAACGCGCTCTTCCGTGCGTTCGGTCACCGCGTGTGCTGCGGACGCATCCCGGATTGGACGGCGCATGTCGGCCAGCGCTGGGACACCTTCGACCTCGCGCCGTGGAACCTCTATAACGGCATCTGGCGTGTCCAGCGGTGGGTGCGCACCGGAATGCGCTGACCGCACGCGCAAAGGCCGGCGCCGCGGCATCCGCGAAGCCGGCCCCTGCGCGTCAGGCCGGATCAGTCGTCGTGAGCACCAGACTGCATGCCGGTCTTGATCGCGTCCATGACGCCCGAGTCGGCGAGGGTGGTCACATCACCCACGGGCCGGTTCTCGGCGACGTCACGCAGGAGGCGACGCATGATCTTGCCCGAGCGCGTCTTCGGCAGCTCGGCGACGACCATGATCTGACGGGGCTGGGCGATCTTGCCGATCTCCTTGGCCACGTGCTCTCGCAGCTCACGGGTCACGTGGTCACCTCCGTCTCCGGCCTCCTTGCGCAGGATCACGAATGCAGCGACCGCCTGACCGGTCACGGGGTCGTCGACCCCCACCACCGCCGCCTCGGCGACCTTCGGGTTCGACACGAGTGCCGACTCGATCTCGGTCGTCGAGAGGCGGTGACCCGACACGTTCATCACGTCGTCGACGCGACCCAGCAGCCACAGGTCGCCGTCCTCGTCGCGCTTGGCCCCGTCGCCCGCGAAGTAGCGACCCGGGAACCGCGACCAGTAGGTCTCCTTGAACCGCTCCGGGTCGCCCCAGATCGTGCGCAGCATCGACGGCCACGGCTCGGTCAGCACCAGGTAGCCACCCTGGCCGTTGCCGACCGACTCGCCCTGCTCGTCGACCACGTCGACGCCGATGCCCGGCATCGCGCTCATGGCCGCGCCGGGCTTGCCGGCCGTGATGCCCGGGAGCGGGCTGATCATGATCGAGCCCGTCTCGGTCTGCCACCACGTGTCGATCACGGGCACCCGGTTGCCGCCGATGTGCGCGCGGTACCACATGTACGCCTCGGGGTTGATGGGCTCACCCACCGACCCGATGAGCTTCAGGCTCGACAGGTCGTACCCCTCGGGGATCTGGTGACCCCACTTCATGAACGTGCGGATCGCCGTCGGCGCGCAGTACAGCGTCGTGACGCCGTACTTCTGCACGATCTCCCACCAGCGCCCCTGGTGGGGCGTGTCGGGTGTGCCCTCGTAGAGCACCGAGGTCGTCGCGTTCGACAGGGGACCGTAGACGATGTAGCTGTGGCCGGTCACCCACCCGATGTCGGCCGCCGTCCAGTAGACGTCGGTCTCGGGCTTGAGGTCGAAGGTCTCCCACTGGGTGAACGAGCACCCGGTGAGGTACCCGCCGCTCGTGTGCAGGATGCCCTTCGGCTTGCCGGTCGTGCCCGAGGTGTACATGACATAGAGCGGATGCTCCGCATCGAACGCCTGCGCATCGTGCGACGTGCTGGCGCGGTCGACGCTCTCATGCCACCACAGGTCGCGACCCTCGGTGACGGCCACGTCCTGTCCGGTGCGGCGCACCATCAGCACGGACCTCACGTCGGGGCATCCGGTCAGCGCCTCATCGACCGCCGGCTTCAACGCCACCGCAGAGCCCTTGCGGTAGCCGCCGTCAGCGGTGATCACGACCCGGGCGTCGCAGTCGAGGATGCGCGTGCGCAGCGCCTCGGCCGAGAAGCCGCCGAACACCACGGTGTGCGGTGCCCCGATGCGGGCGCAGGCCAGCATCGCGATGATCGTCTCGGGGATCATCGGCATGTAGATCGCGACCCGGTCGCCCTCCTGCACGCCGAGCGCGGTGAGCGTGTTCGCCGCCTGGCACACCCGCTCGGTGAGCTCGCGGTAGGTGATGGTGCGGGTGTCGCCCGGCTCGCCCTCGAAGTGATACGCGACCCGGTCGCCGAGGCCGGCCGCCACGTGGCGGTCGAGGCAGTTCACCGCCACGTTCAGCCGGCCCCCGACGAACCACTTCGCGAACGGCGGGTCGCTCCAGTCGAGCACCTGGGTCCAGGGCTCGGCCCAGTCCAGCCGCGCCGCCTTGTCCGCCCAGAAGGCGAGCCGGTCGGCATCCGCCTCCCGGTAGATGTCGGCGGTCACGTTGGCGGCCGCCGCGAACTCGGGGCTCGGCGGGAACCGCCGGTTCTCGTGCGCGAGGTTCTCGATCGCGGAGGCGTGCTCGATGGTCGACACGGTCAGCTCGCCTTCGGGGCGCCGATCGGGAGGACGGTGCGTCCCCAGGTCGAGTTGATGACGGATGCCGCGGAGCCGTACCAGGCGAGCACGGCGGTCACGAGACCGACGACGCCGCCGATGTTGGTCGCGGTCGCGCTGCCGCTGAACGCGCCGATCGTGAGGAGCACGAACGTGATCAGCAGGGCGATGAACACCAGCAGCACGATGCGGCTCGCCTTGATGGCGCCGATGGTCATGTAGAAGGTGAAGATCGTCCACGCCAGGAAGAAGACGGCGAGTCCGTCGGCGCCGGCCGCCTTGGCGAGCGCGTCGTTCGTCAGCAGGAACCACACGGCCAGCCAGAACGAGCCGTACGAGGTGAACGCGACGGCGCCGAACGTGTTGCCCTTCACGAACTCCCACATGCCGGCGAGCAGCTGGGCGATGCCGCCGTAGAACAGGGCGAGGGCCAGCGCGCCGGCCCCGGCGTCGGGGATCCACCCCGCGTTGGCGACGCTCAGCACGAACGTCGTGAGGGCGAACGCGGCGAGGCCGAGAGCGCCCGGGTCGGCGACACCGGCGACGAACGTCGGGCGCGAGATGATGTCGGTCTGGTTGCTCACGATGAACACTCCTTTGTGTTGTGGATAGACCCGCAGGACCGGGGCCACGGGGCATCCGTTCACATCGGCGTGAGCGGATACTCATAGCGAAACCCGGGGTTCGGCCCTGCTAGCTTCAACGCTACGAACGCACCGACGCGCTCGACTACCGTCCAAAGGAGGTAGTGATGTGGAGACGATGACGTCGCCGCTCGCCCCCCGCGATGCCCTGCTCGCGACGCTGCGCACCCTGCGCCGCGACACGGGCGCCAGCATCACCTTCGGTGCGTACGCCACCCCCGGCGGCGCCCGTCTCGACGCGTTCGTCGGCGCGCACAGCCACACCCTCGCGGGAGTGCTCATCGAACCCGCCCACGGGGTCGGCGGCAAGGCCATGGTCGACCGACGGCCGGTCGCGGCGACCCAGTACGAGCGCTCGACGGCGATCACCCACCATTACGACCGCGAGGTCAGCGGCGAGGCGATCGTGTCGCTGCTGGCCGTGCCGGCGATCGTCGGCGACCGGGTGCGGGCCGTGCTCTACGTCGGCGAGCGCGTCGCCACACAGTTCGGCGGCGACATCGTGCGCCGCACCGTGTCGGCCGCGCAGAACCTCGCGTGGGAGTTCACGGTCGCCGCGGAGGTGGAGCGCCGGGTGAGCGAGCTGCGGCAGGCGGCAGCACTCTCGGCCGCCGCCGATGCCCCGTCGCGGGAACGCCAGGAAGTGCGGGAGGCGGCCGCCGAACTGCGAGAGCTCAGCCGCGTCGTGCAGGACCCCGAGCTGCTGGCGCGCATCGACGCGATCGGCCGACTGCTGCTGCCCGCCCCGACCGAGCTCGTCGCCCCGCGGCTCTCGCCCCGCGAGGTCGACATGGTCACCCAGCTCGCGCTCGGCCGCCGCAACAGCCAGATCGCCGAGGCCCTCGGCCTCACCGAGGCGACGGTGAAGGCCTACGTGTCATCCGCGATGCACAAGCTCGACGCGAGCAGCCGCTTCGAGGCGGTCGCGGCCGCGCGTCGCGCCGGCATCGTCGCGTGAGGATGCCGCGGGCATAGCCTGGCGGTATGAGCACCCTCACCGGAACCGTCGCCCTCGTCACCGGAGCCTCCAGCGGAATCGGGGAGGCCACCGCCCGCACCCTCGCCGCCGACGGCTCCGCCGTGGCCCTCGTCGCCCGCCGCGCCGACCGTCTCGCGTCGCTCGCGGAAGAGATCGCCGCGGCCGGGGGCACGGCCGTCGCGATCGAGGCCGACATCACCGACCGCGAGCAGGCCCGCGCCGCGGTGGCCCGCACGGTCGCCGAGCTCGGGCGCCTCGACATCCTCGTGAACAACGCCGGCGTGATGCTGCTGGGGCCGGTCGAGCACGCGCCGATCGACGAGTGGGATCGCATGATCGACCTCAACCTCACCGCACTGCTGTCGGTGACCGAGGCGGCCCTCCCCCACCTGCTCGCGGCCGCCGAGAGCGAACCGCGCCGGGTCGCCGACCTCGTGAACATCTCGTCGACAGCGGGCCGCCAGGTCAAGCGCGGCTCCGGCGTCTACAACCTCACCAAGCACGGCGTGGGCGCCTTCAGCGAGTCGTTCCGGCAGGAGTTCAGCCGCCGCCACCTGCGGGTCGGCGTCGTCGAGCCTGGTGCCGTCGCGACCGAGCTGCGCGACCACCTGCGTCCCGAGATCCGCGAGGTGCAGCAGCAGCGCCTGTCGGCGATGCAGCCGCTGCAGGCGCAGGATGTCGCGGACGCGATCTCGTACATCGTGACGCGTCCGCGCCACCAGACGATCAACGAGTTGCTGCTGCGCCCGACCGAGCAGGACGACTGAGCTCAGCGCACGAGTCGGGCCGCCGGGGTCGTGTACACGTGCTCGGGCCGCCCGGTGCTGCCGTAGCGGAGGGTGAGCACGATGTGGCCGGACTGCTCGAGTTGCGAGAGGTAGCGCTGGGCCGTCGCGCGTGAGATGCCCGCCTCGGCGGCGACCTGCGCGGCGGATGCCCCGTCGACGCCGCTGTGCGCGATGCGGTCGAACACGAGCTTCACGGTCGGAGCCATCGAGGGCACCCGCGGCCTGACGGCCGGCTCGGGCGGTCGCAGCGCCCCGAACAGCCGATCGATGTCGTCCTGCGTCGACTCCTCGGGAAGCGCCGCGATCTCCCCCAGCGTGCGCTGGAAGGCGATGAGTCGCTCGACGAGCGCTGCGAACCCGAAGGGCTTGCTGATGTAGTGCACCGCCCCCAGTCGCAGAGCCGTGCGGATCGACTCGACGTCCTTCGCCGCCGACACGACGATCACCGACGGCGCGTGAGCCTCGGCGGCGAGGTCGCGCACCACGTCGAGGCCGTCGCCGTCGGGCAGGTAGATGTCCATCAGCACGAGATGCGGACGCTTCTCGTCGATCACGCGCCGCGCCTCGGCCGCGCTGTGGGCCATGCCGACCACGCGGAACCCGGGGACGCGATCGACGAACCCCGCGTGCACCGTCGCGACGCGGTAGTCGTCGTCGACGACCACGACCTCGATCACCGCCTCGCTCATCCGCCCACCTCCGCAGCCACTGCGGTCGGCAGGGTCACGGTGAAGCGCGTTCCGCCGTCGACCTCGACCTCGACCGTGCCCCCGATGCGGGTGACTGCGTTCATCACGAGCGCGAGCCCGAGCCCGCCGTGCGTGGAGTGCGCCGAGCGTTTCGTGGTGAACCCGCGGTCGAACACCTGCGGACGCTCCGACTCGGGGATGCCGATGCCGTTGTCGGCCACCGAGACCTCGATCGCGACCGGCGACTCGACGATGCGCACCTCCACGAACCGCGGCGCCGCGACGGGCATCAGCGCGTCGAAGGCGTTGTCGATCATGTTGCCTAGCACGGTCGTCAGGGCCTGCACGTGTCGGGCGTCGGCGTCGAGGTGCGAGTCGGGGGCGATGACGAGCTCGACGCCGCGCTCGCTCGCCTCGGCGGCCTTGCCGAGCAGCAGTCCGACGATCTGCGGCACCGCGATGCGCGACCTCACGGATTCGTCGAAATCGGCCGACGTGCCCCGTAGCTCGTTGAGGTACGACAGCGCATCCACGGGACGACCGAGCTCGAGCAGGCCCGCGATCGCGTGCAGACGATTGGTGAACTCGTGCTGCTGGGCACGCAGCGACTCCGTCAGACTGCGCTGCCCGTCGAGCTCGCGCGCGAGCCCCTCGAGGTCGGTGCGGTCCCGCAGGGTGATGACCGTGCCATGCGGCTTGCCGCGCAGCACCACGGGCATGCGGTTCACGACCAGGCACAGCTCGCTGGTCACGAACAGTTCATCGACCCCGACCGACGGATCGATGAGGATGTCGCGCAGCTCCCCCGCAGCGACCACCTCGACAAGCGGCCGGCCGGCCGCGGCATCCGGAAGATTCAACAGCCGGCGCGCGGCGTCGTTCACGACGCTGATGCGGCCCGCCGGGTCGAGCGCGAGCACCCCCTCGCGGATGCCGTGCAGCGTCGCCTCGCGCTCCTGCAGCAGCCGGGCGATCTCATCGAGCTCGAGTCCGAAGGTTCGCTTCTTCATGCGGCGCGCGACAAACCACGACGCCACCGCACCGAACAGCAGCGCCACGGCGAACCACAGCCCGTAGGACGGCAGCTCCCGCACGAGCTCGCTCGACACGGAGCTCTCCTGGATGCCCACCGACACCTCGCCGATGACGACGTCGGCCGGGCTGAACAGCGGCACCCGCGCGTTCGCGGTGAGACCCTGCGATCCCGAGTTGATGCCCAGATGAACCTGACCGTCCGCAGCCATCACCGACTCGCTCACCCGCTGCCCCACCAGTGACGGGTCGGGGTGGGAGTGTCGGATTCCCTGCATGTCGATCAGCACCACGTACGACGCGCCCGTCGAGGACATCGTCGCTGTCGCGTACTCCTGCAGCTGGCCGGCGCACGCCGCAGCCGCCCCGGGCACCATGCACTGCTGCACCATCGGCACGCTCGCGACCGTCTGCGCGATCGCGGCCGCCCGCGCCTCGAAATCGCGATCGAGGTTGGCGCGCACCGTCTGCGTGAGCAGCAAGAACCCGAACGCCATCGAGGCGGTGAGGATCACCACCTGGGCCAACAGGATCTGGCTCGAGATCTTCCGCATGCGCCGTCGCACCCAGTGATTGTGAGTCCTCGACGCACCGATGGCAAGGCGCACCGGTGCGCGAAACGCGCAGAAGCCGCGCAACGGGCACAAGGAGACGAACCCGCAGAACCGCGACGACGCGGCGTCCGCTCTCGCACGATGGGTCCACTCCTCCCCGGAGGTTCCCGCTCACCAAGACAGAGAGGTCTTGCCATGGACGACACCCCCTCGCGCGGCCCCGGCCATCGCGACGACGGCGCGCGCATCGACATCGTCGGACTCACCAAGCGCTTCCTCACCCCGAAGGGCGAGGCGTTCACCGCGATCCGCGACGTGTCGCTCACCGTCGAACCCGGCCAGTTCTGCGCCATCGTCGGACCGACAGGATGCGGCAAGTCGACGACCCTCGGACAGGTGTCCGGTCTCGACAAACCGAGCGCCGGGCACGTGTCGGTCGGCGGCACGCGGGTCGACGGCATCACCGACGGCGTCAGCTTCATGTTCCAGGCCGACTCGCTCTTCCCCTGGAAGACCGTGCTCGACAACGTGAAGATCGGGCCCGTGCTCAAGGGCATGCCGCGGGCACAGGCGACGGTGCTCGCGCGCGACTGGATCCGACGTGTCGGCCTCGCCGGCTTCGAGGACCGCTACCCGCACCAGCTCTCCGGCGGCATGCGCAAGCGCGTCGCGATGGCGGCCGCCCTGATCAACAACCCGCGCATCCTCCTGATGGACGAGCCGTTCGGCGCCCTCGACGTGCAGACCAAGGCGATCATGCAGACCGAGCTGCTGGCGCTGTGGGAGGAGTACCGGCCCTCGGTGCTGTTCATCACACACGACCTCGATGAGGCCGTCGCCCTGGCGGACCGCGTGGTGATCATGACCACGAGTCCCGGCACCGTCAAGGACGTGTTCGACATCGACCTGCCCCGACCCCGCGGCGACGTACAGGAGATCCGCCACGAGGCGCGGTTCCTCGAGCTGCAGGGCCAGATCTGGCAGTCGCTGCGCGACGAGGTCACTCGCGCGTACGCACGGACGGCGGATGCGGCATGACCGCCGTGAGCCTGCCGGGCGCCGCCGCCGCATCCGAGACGAGCATCCAGTCCGCCGCGCGCGCCAGCCGGCGCCGCCGCATCGCCTGGGTGTGGATCGGACGCATCCTGCTCGCCGTCGTGGTCATCGGCGGCTGGCAGCTGTTCACCGAGCTCGGCTGGGTCGATCCGTTCTTCTTCGGCCAGCCGAGCGGCATCTGGGACAGCCTGGTGCGGCTGTTCACCGTCGGAACGGCGTTCGGCTCGATCTGGGAGAACCTCTGGGTCACGGTGCAGGAAGCCCTCTACGGCTTCGCGCTGGGCACCGTCGTGGGCGTCATCCTCGGCATCCTGCTGGGGACGAACCGCTACCTGTCGGCGGTGTTCGGCCCGTACATCAAGGTGCTCAACTCGATCCCCCGCATCGTGCTCGGCTCGATCTTCATCGTCGCGTTCGGCCTCGGGATCTTCCCGAAGGTGCTGCTGGCGGCGGTGCTCGTCTTCTTCGCGGTGTTCTTCAATGCGTTCCAGGGCGTGCGCGAGGTCGACCAGAACCTCGTCTCCAACGTGCGCGTGCTCGGGGCGACCCCGCTGCAGGTCGCGCGGCACGTCACCATCCCGTCGGCGATGACCTGGATCATCGCGAGCCTGCACACCGCGTTCGGGTTCGCCATCATCGGCGCCCTCGTCGCGGAGGTGCTCGGGGCGCAGAAGGGCATCGGCCTGATCATCAGCCAGGCCCAGGGCAACTTCGACCCGAACACCGTGTTCGCCTGCATGGCGATCATCGCCGTGTTCACCCTCGTCGCCGAGTACCTCATCACGCTGCTCGAGCATGCGGTGCTCAAGTGGCGTCCCCCTGTGCGGTCCGAGGCGCAGAGCATCTGACCGCGGCATCCGCCCCCTGATCGTCGACCCCGTCGACACCCTGCGGCGTGCTCCCGGGCCCGCCCTGCATCACATCCACAGAAAGGCATTTCAATGAAGAAACGCGCACTCCTCGCCATGGCCGCCGTCGGCCTCGCGACCCTCTCGCTCGCCGGCTGCGCCGGCAGCGGATCAACCACCGCGAGCGCCGGATCGACCGACCTCCCGACCGTGACGATCATGGTCGGCGGCATCGACAAGCAGATCTACCTCCCCTACCAGCTCGCCCAGAGCCTCGGCTTCTACCAGAAGTACGGCGTCAACGTGCAGCTGTCGACCGAGCAGAACGGCGGTGTCGGCGCCGAGGACGCCATGGCCTCCGGCCAGGTCGACTTCGCCGGCGCGTGGTACATCCACACCGTCGACTTCCAGTCGAAGGGCAAGAACGTCATCAACGTGGTGCAGCTGTCGGGCGCCCCCGGTGAGCGTGAGATGTGCAGTTCGAAGAGCGGCGTCACCTCCGCGGCCGACTTCAAGGGCAAGACCCTCGGCGTCACCGACCTCGGGTCGGGCACCGACGAGCTCACCCAGTTCATCGCCGCCCAGGCCGGCGTCGCCCACAACGACTACACGACCCTCGCGGTCGGCGCAGGCTCCACGGCCATCGCGGCGATCCAGCGAGGCTCGGCGGACTGCGTGATGACGACCCAGCCGACCGTCGGCGCACTCGAGTCGAAGAACCTCGCCTCGACCGCGATCGACCTCGCGACGACGGCCGGCGCCCAGAAGGCGCTCGGCGGTGCGTGGCCGGCGGCGGGCCTGCTCGGCCGCGCCGATTGGGTCGCCGCCCACCAGGACGAGACGCAGAAGGTCGTCGACGCGCTCGTCGCGACGATGCACTGGATCGACACCCACACCGCGACGGACATCGCCAACGCGCTGCCTGCCGACTTCGTGCAGAACAGCACCATCACGAAGGACCAGTACATCGCCGGCCTCACGACCGACAAGGGGCAATTCCTTCCCGACGGGATCATGCCCGCGGGTGGCCCGAAGACGATCTTCGCGATGGAGAAGCTGATCGGCGTCGACACGTCGAAGGTCACGATCTCCGACACGTTCACCAACAGCTACGCCGAAGCGGCGAACAAGCTCGAGGGAACCGCGGTGACCACGACGCCGGCGGGAGCCGACGGCTGAGCACGGTCAGGACGGCGGGGGTCCCGGTCTCGGGGCCCCCGCCGTCGTGAGGTCACCGGTCAGCCGACCCCGCGGGCCGCGAGCGCCTCGCCGAGCCGGTCGGCGTGCTGCAGCGCGAGCACCACGTACGGCACGGTGAAGGCGCGGGGCGTCGCCCGAGCACCGCGGGCGCGCAGCGTCTCGCGCACCTCGCCGGCGAGGGAGGCCAGCACGGGGATGGTCGCGAAGGTGACGACGAGCAGCAGCGCCGTCCGCTCGGGATCGATCCGCACGAACCGCAGTGGCGCGAGCCCCACCTCGAGCGCGCCGAGCAGCGCCGTCACGCGGGTCGTGAGTGCGAGTACGGATGCCGCCGCCACCGCCGCGAGCACGCGCACGGTGTTGATGACCGCGGGCTCGATGCCGAGGAAGATGACCTGTCCGATCAGGCTCACGACCGCGAGCCACCGCAGCGCCCAGAGCTGGCGTCCGAGCTGCGGCATCCCGAGTCCGCCGAGGAGGAACAGGGCGACCGGCGCCAGCACCGCGGGCGCGAGCGCCCACCACGCCGTCGGAAGCAGCGAGATCGCCAGCACCACCACGAGCACCAGCACGATCTTGACGCCCGGCCGGGCGCGGTGCAGCAGGCCGTCACCGTCGACGTAGAGGCTCAGCACGGGGCATCCGCCACGATCGCGTCGTACCGGGCGATGACCTCGGCGGGAGGCCCGACCTCGATCAGGCGCCCTCCGTCAAAGAGCACGGCCGTCTCGCAGCGCGCGGCGAGCGCGAGGTCGTGCGTGACGAGCAGCAGCCGATGCCCGGCCGCCTCGAACAGGTGGTCGGCGACGCGACGCGCGTTGCGGGCGTCGAGCATTCCCGTCGGCTCGTCGGCGATCACGAGGTCGGGCCGCCGCACGAACGCGCCGCACACGGCGAGCAGCTGCTTCTGACCGCTCGAGAGCTCGTGCGCCGCGCGGTCGGCGAGCGGCGCCAGCCCGAACCGGTCGAGTGCCGCATCGACCCGTTCCGCAGCCTCGGCGCGCGGGAGACGCAGCGAACGCAGCGAGAACTCGACGTCCTCGCGCACGGTGGGCATGACGATCTGCGCGTCCGGGTTCGAGAACACGAACGCCACCCGGCGCCGAAGCTCGGCGGCGTCGCGCCGGGGATCGAGTCCGAGCACGCCGAGTGAGCCGGATGTCGCGGCCCCGAGGCCTCCCACGAGCCGGGCGAACGTCGACTTGCCCGAGCCGTTCGCCCCGATGACGGCGACCGTGCGGGCGTCGAGGTGCAGCGAGACATCCACCAGCACCTCGACGGCGCCCGCGACGACGCCGACGTTCTCGAGTCGGATGCCGGTCATGCTCCGATCATGCCTGGCCGTCGGCGATCACGGGCACCGCCGTGGTCGCAGGCGCCGGGCGCGGCGCGAGCCGGAAGGCGCGCGGGTACGCACGCCAGAGGGTGAGCACCACGACCGTCGCGATGGCGACCTTGATGAGGTCACCGGGGATGAACGCGATCGATGAGATGGCCGCGGCATCCAGCGGAATGCGCACGATCAGGGCGACGAACGGGACGCCCACCGCGTAGATCGCGACGATGCCGCCGAGCAGCAGTCCCGCGATCGTGGTGGTCCAGTGGATGCGGCCACCGATGCGCACGACGAGTCCGATGACGATCGCCCCGAGGATCCAGCCGAGCATGTAGCCGACGGTCGGGCCCACGAAGACGGCGAAGCCGCCGCGGCCACCGGCGAGGAGCGGGAGGCCCACGGCGACGAGCGCGAGCAGCACGGTCACCGAGAGCGCGCCGAGCCACGGCCCGAGGATCGCGCCCGCGAGCATGACGCCGAGCGTCTGCGGGGTGATCGGCACGGGACCGATGTTGATGCTGCCCGGCAGGCCGAGCACGGCGATGAGGGCGGCGAAGACGGCGACGCGGGCGAGGTCTGTCGCGTCGATGCGACGGGTGGCGGCCATGGGGATCCTTCGGGACGGGTTACCTGAACACTGTTCACCTGAACGGCGTTCAGTATAGTGACATCGTGCCCGCCGACTCCGCCCCGAGACGTCACACCCGTGACGGCGTCGCCCTGGCCGCCCTCGCGATCCTCGACGAGTGGGGCCTCGCCGACCTCACCATGCGCCGGCTCGCCACCTCCCTCGACGTGCAGCCGAGCGCCCTCTACTGGCACTTCCCCAACAAGCAGAGCCTGCTCGCCGACCTCGCCGACCGCATCGTCGCGCGCGTGCGACCGGTCGCGGTGACGGATGCCGCGTGGCCCGAGCCCGTGCGCGCCGAAGCCGCCGCGCTCCGCGACGCCCTGCTCGCCTACCGCGACGGCGCGGAGCTCGTCGCCTCGACCCTCGCGCTCGGGCTCGGGGGCGAGGCATCCGTCACCCGGCTCGCCGACGCGATCGCCGGCGGCGGGTTCGACGCCGCGACCTCCCGGCGCGCCGCGGTCGCCCTGCTGCACTTCGTGCTCGGGCAGGTCGGATACGAGCAGCAGCGCCTGCAGTTCGACAGTCTCGGGGTCGTGCCCGCCGGCAGCGCCCTCGACGACACCCCGCCGCACGAGGCGTTCGCATTCGGGGTCGACCTGTTCGTCACGGGCCTCGGCGCGCCCCACCTCGGCACGCGCAACGCCCCGCCCGCGCCGACCGGGCGCGGAATGGATGCCGCGGGCCGCCGGCCGCGCGCCTGACTTAGTCCTTCAGACCCGGGAAGTCCTGCTCGCGGAACTCCGTCGTGATGCGCGTTCCCTCGTGCTCCTGCTCGCGCTCGCGCAGCTCGACGCGGCGGATCTTGCCGGAGATCGTCTTCGGCATCTCGAAGAACTCCACCCGGCGCACGCGCATGAACGGCGGCATGTGCGTGCGCGCGTGCGCGAGGATGCTCCGCGCCGTCTCAGCGTCGGGCTCGGCGCCCTTCGCGAGGGCCACGTAGGCCTTCACGACGTTGAGACGAAGCGCGTCGGGCGCGCCCACGACACCGGCCTCGGCGACCGCCGGGTGCTCGAGCAGGATGCTCTCCACCTCGAACGGCGACACCTTGAAGTCGCTCGCCTTGAACACGTCGTCGGTGCGGCCGACGAAGGTCAGGAACCCGTCGGCGTCCCGGGTCGCGACATCGCTCGTGTGGTAGTAGCCGTCGTGCTCGACCTTCGCCGTGCGGTCGGGCTCGCCGACGTAGCCGGTCATGAGGTTCAGCGGCCGGCGGGGCTCGAGCGGCAGGCAGATCTCGCCCTCGTCGGCGACCTCGCCCGTGATCGGGTCGACCAGCACGATGTCGACGCCCGGCAGCGGATGCCCCATCGAGCCGGGCTTGAGCGGCACGCCCGGGGTGTTGCCGATCACCGCGGTCAGCTCGGTCTGACCGTAGCCGTCGCGGATCTGGATGCCCCACCACCGCTCGATCGTCTGGATGACCTCGGGGTTGAGCGGCTCGCCCGCCGACAGCAGCTCGCGCAGACCCGCGGGACGCTTCTCGAGGTCGGCCTGGATGAGCATGCGCCACACCGTCGGCGGGGCGCAGAAGGTGTTCACCCCGTGCCGGTCGAGCTGGTCGACGAGGGCCGCCGCATCGAACCGCTTGTAGTTGAAGACGAAGATGGATGCCTCGGCGATCCACGGCGCGAAGAACAGGCTCCACGCGTGCTTGCCCCAACCGGGGGCGCTGATGGTCATGTGCACGTCGCCCGGGCGCACGCCGATCCAGTACGTCGTGCTGAGGTGGCCGACCGGGTACGACACGTGGGTGTGCTCGACGATCTTCGGCCGCGAGGTCGTGCCGCTCGTGAAATAGACGATGGCAGGGTCGGTCGAGTCGGTGACGACGCCCGGCGGGGTGGGGGCGGCATCCGTCGACGCGGCGAAATCGAGCCAGCCGTCACGGTGCTCGCCCACGTTCACCCGCACGAGGTCGAGGTCGAACTCGTCGAACTTCGCCGCGTCGACGTGGTCGGCGATGACGACCCGCACGTTCGCGCGCTCGAGGCGCTCAGCAAGATCGGCGGAGCCGAGCACGACCGACGTCGGCAGGATCACGGCGCCGAGCTTCAGGATCGCGAGCATCGCCTCCCACAGCTCCACCCGGTTGTCGAGCATGAGCATGACGGCGTCGCCGCGGCGCACGCCCGCGGCCGTCAGCCAGTTCGCCACCTGGTTCGATCGCACGCGCAACTGCTCGAACGTGCGGGTCGCCTCGGTGCCGTCCTCCTCGACCACGCGCAGGGCGACGCGGTCGTTGCCCTCGGCGATGCCGTCGAACCAGTCGACCGCGAAGTTGAAGTGCTCGCCGACGTCGGGCCAGCGGAACTCGGCGTGGGCGGCGACCGGGTCGGATCCGCGGGCGAGCAGAAAGTCACGGGCGTCGCGGAATGCGGCACCGGCGGGCGAGAGGGTCATGGTTCCCCTTCGGGCTGGAACTCGGATGCCGCGCCGACGCGGCCCTCCCGCGGCGCCGCGGGCGCGGCTCAGTCTAGGCCGCGGCCCTATGCCCACCCGGGAACCCGGCGCGCCCGCGCATAGACTGCGGTAGACGTCTGGGGATGACGTCGCTGGGGGAATCATGGCGTCACTGCCGCTGCGCGTTCGCGCGCACAGACATCGATACGCCGTCGCCGCGCTCGCGGCCGTCACGGCCCTGCTGCTGTCCGGGTGCGTCGCTGAGGGTGACGCGCCCGCGGGCCCGACCGGGAGCGCGGAGGTCCCGACCCCCACGGTCGTGCCGACGCCGCTCACCGCCGCCGAACGGCTGCTCGCCGCACACCCCGACCCGGCGACCTGTGCGCTCACCTTCGCCGGCGACAGTGTCACCGCCGAGCCCGCCCTCGTGACCAGCGGCGCGCTCTACCCGACCCTCCCCGTTCCGGCCGCCGCGGGCCGCGTGTTCGCCGGCTGGTACGCGACGGCGGCCGCGGCATCCGCTCTCGACCGCACCCAGCGCATCAACGGCGCCCAGCTCGCCACGTGCGACAACCGGCAGCGCACGCTGCACGCCGGATGGCTCTCGGATGCCGCGGCCACCGCGTCGCGCACCACGGTGCCGATCCTCATGTACCACCAGTTCACGACGAAGCCCGGCGGCGAGCACAACCCGCTGCGCGGCAACTACACGTACATCGGCGACTTCGAGAAGCAGCTCGCCTATCTCGCCGACGGCGGCTTCTACCTGCCGACCTGGGACGAACTGAGCGCCTTCATCGACGGCACGCTGTGGCTGCCCGAGCGGTCGGTGATCATCACCGACGACGACGCGGACAAGACCTGGTACGAGCTCGCCGTGCCGGTGGTCACGAAGTACCGACTGCTGACGACGTCGTTCGCGATCACACGGTGGACCTCACCGCCCTCGCCGTCGCCCTGGGTGATCCTCCGCTCGCACACGCACGACATGCACGAAGCCGGCGCGAACGGGAAGGGCAAGATGGTGAACCTCACCGAGGCGCAGATCGCGGCGGACATGACCGAGTCGGCGCGGATCCTCGGTGTGGCGGAGGTGATGGCCTACCCGTTCGGGCACTACAACGCGACAGCCGAAGCGGGTCTGCGAGACGCCGGGTTCATCCTGGCCCGCACGACGAAGGCCGGGCGCGTGCGGGTCGGCACGCCGAAACTCGAGCTGCCGTGCGTGCGCATCGACTACGGCATGTCGATGGCGGCGTTCGCGCGGGCGGTCGACTGACACCGACCGGAGGATCAGACCTCGCTGGTCGCGACGGGCTTGGTGTCGAGCTCGTCGATGACGCCGGTGCGCGGCGCGACGGCCGTCGCGGGCGCGGCGGCGACGCGGCGCGGCGCGTAGACCACGAACTTGTGGAATGCGAAGCGCACGAAGAACGCGACGACGAGGGTGATCGCGGTGGCTATGACACTCGAGATGTGCAGCGCCTCGACCATGATCGGCAGGATCGCGATGCGCACCGCGGCCTCGGCGTTGTTGAAGCCGAACGACTTCACGAAGCGCGACCAGATGGCCGACGCCTGCTCCTTCATGTCGTGGAAGACGAACCGCTCCTGCAGCACGAAGTTGCCGATGATCGTCACCTCGGCCGAGATGATCGCGGCGACCATGTAGTTCACGCCGGTGTGCACCAGCATCCACATGATGACGACGTTCGCGACCGCGCCGAGCGCACCGATCACGGCGAACAGCGACATGCGGCCGAACCGCAGCGCGAACAGCTGGGTGAGGAAGCTCAGTCCCTGCGCGAGGGACGCCTTCGACTCGCCGGCGTGACGCGACTGGAACGAGAAGGGGATCTCCGCGACCCGCAGCGACTCGCGCGCCAGGATCTCGAGCAGGATCTTGAAGCCGCGCGGCTTCAGGTCGTTGACGTCGAACGCAGTGCGGTCGACGAGGAAGAAGCCGGTCATCGGGTCGGTGACGTTCTTGAGCTTCTTCGGGAACAGCGCCTTGGTGAGGTTGGTCGAGGCCTGCGACACGAACACGCGGAGGGCGTTCGACAGGCCGCCGTTCTCGCCGTTCTCCGTGTAGCGCGAGGCCACCACGACATCGACGTCGCCGCGGGCGTGGCGGGCGACCAGGTTCACGATGTCCTCGGGCGGATGCTGCAGGTCACCGTCCATCACGATGCAGACGTCGGCGTGCGCGGCCTGAAGGCCCGCCACGACCGCGCCGGAGAGTCCGCCCACCGAGTCCTCGCGGTGCAGCATGCGCACCGGGATCGGGGCGGTCTCGGCGACCTGCTCGATGACGCGCGGAGTGTCGTCGGTGGAATCGTCGACGAAGAGGATCTCGAGGTCGAGAGAAGGGGTCGCGGCAGCGACCCGGCGAACGAGCTCGGCGACGTTGGGAGCCTCGTTGTAGGTCGGGACGACGACAGTCACCTGCATGGCATTCGCCTCCGTGTAGCGAGGAAGTGACGTCGACCAGCGACGCCGACCACCATGCTGGCATGCCGCACCCTATGATTTGCCCGGAATGTGGAGAACCATGGGGGTCGGATAGCCAAATCGTAATCAAGCCGAGACCTATAATCCGCCCTACGCTGGAGTCATGACCATCGACTCCACCACCATCACCATGTACGGCGCGGAGTGGTGCCGCGACTGCCGGCGCACGAAGTCCCAGCTCGATGAGCTCGGCGTCGCGTACGACTACGTCGACCTCGAGGCCGAGCCCGCCGCGGCGGACATCGCGCGCGAGATCTCGGGCCGCACGAACATCCCCGTCGTCGTCTACCCCGACGCGACCTTCCACGTCGAGCCGAGCAACGCCGACGTCGAGGCGAAGCTCACCGAGCTCGCCCTCATCTGAGTGATCGGATGCCGCGGCACCGAGTCGCGGCATCCCTGACACTCGATGCCATGGTGCTCCGGGCGCGACATCCCTATGCTGAGGGCGTCCGCACGCGAAGGAGAGTGCCATGACATCGACCCCCGCGTCACCCCCCAGCGCGATCGATGAGATCGTCCGGACCGAGATCGATCATGCGATCGCGGCCCTGCACGCGGGATCCCGCGTCTGGACCCAGTTCTCGCTCGCGCAGCGCGCGACCCTGCTGAGGCGCGTGCGCGCCGCGGTCGGCGCCGTCGCCCAGGAGTGGGCCGAGACCGCCGCGCGCTCGAAGGGCCTGCACGTCGGGCATCCGCTGGTCGGCGAGGAGTGGCTCTCGGGCCCCTACGCCGTGCTGACCGGGCTCGACGGCTACATCGAGAGCCTCGAGGCACTCGCCGCCGGCCGCAGCCCCATCGAGAAACTGTTCGTCGACGACGGCCCGGGCGGGCGCACCCGCGTGCACACGTTCCCCTCGCACGCCGTCGACCACGTGCTGCTCTCCGGCTTCACCGGCGAGGTCTGGCTCGAACCGTGCGTCACCCCCCAGGACGCCGCCGCCACCGCGGGCCTCGCGCAGCGGCATCCGACCGAGCCCGGCGGCGTGGGACTCGTGCTCGGCGCCGGCAACATCACCTCGATCCCGGTGCTCGACGTGCTCTACGAGCTGCTCGCGTTCTCACGGGTGTCGATCCTCAAGGTGAACCCCACGCAGGACGCCCTCGTGCCGATCTTCGAGCGCGCGCTCGCGGCGCTCATCGAGCCGGGATTCCTGCGCATCGTGCGGGGCGCGGGTGACGTCGGCGCCTACCTCACCGCCCACGAGGGCGTCGACCACGTGCACATCACCGGGTCCGCGGTGACCTTCGACGCGATCGTGTGGGGGCAGGGCGAGGATGCCGCGTCCCGCCGCCGCGCCGACGACCCGCGCCTGGCCCACCCCATCACCGCCGAGCTCGGCGGGGTCTCCCCGATCATCGTCGTTCCCGGCGAATGGTCGGACGCCGACCTGCGCTACCAGGCGGAGCACGTCGTCACGATGCGCCTCCACAACAGCGGCCACAACTGCATCGCGGGGCAGGTGGTGCTGCTCGCGGCATCCTGGCCCCAGAAGGACGCCTTCCTGCAGGCGCTGCGCGAGGCATACGGCCGAGCGCCCGCGCGGCCGGTCTGGTACCCGAACTCGGCGGCGAAGCTGTCGGCCGCCGAGAGCGACTACCCCGACGCGCAGCACTGCGGCGACGAGCGCCTGCTGATCGAGGCCGGCGATGCGGATGCCGCCACCGCCCTCGAGACGACGGAGTACTTCTCCCCCGTGCTCGGCGTCGTCGAGCTGCCCGGCGAGGGGCGGGAGTTCCTGCGGGCGGCGGTCGCCCACGCGAACGACCGGCTCGCGGGCACGCTCGGCGCGAACGTGCTCGTCGACCCGGTCACCGAGTCGACGCTCGGTGCGGCCTTCGACGAGGAGATCGCGGCGCTGCGCTACGGCGGCATCGCGATCAACGCGTGGACGGGCGTGCTCTTCGCCACGCCGGCCCTCTCGTGGGGCGCGTTCCCCGGCCACACCGTCGCCGACGTCGGCAGCGGTCTCGGTGTCGTGCACAACACCTTCCTGCTCGACCGCATCGAGCGCTCGGTGCTGCGGGGGCCGTTCCGCCCCGCGCCGCGATCGCTCGGGCGCAGCCGGTTCACGATCCTGCCGAAGCCGCCCTGGTTCGTGACCTCGCGCACGGGCACGGCCGTGAGCGAGGGCCTCACCCGCTACCGCGCAACCGGCAGCCCGATCACCCTCGTGACGACCCTGACGAAGGCGCTCGGATCATGAGCGCGCGCCTGCCGGAGGCCGCCGACTACATCGTCGTCGGGGCCGGGTCGGCGGGCGCGGCCGTCGCCGCCCGCCTCAGCGAGGATCCGTCGGTCTCGGTGCTGCTGCTCGAGGCGGGCCCGGTGGATCGGCACCTCTACATCCACGTGCCCGCCGCATTCTCGAAGCTGTTCCGCGGACGGTACGACTGGAACTACGACACCGTGCCGCAGCCCGAGCTCGAGGGGCGCACCGTGTTCTGGCCGCGCGGCAAGACGCTCGGCGGCTCGTCGTCGCTGAACGCGATGATGTGGATCCGCGGGTTCGCCGCCGACTACGACGAATGGGCCGAGAGCGCCGGCGACCGCTGGTCGTGGGAGCACCTCGCCCCCTACTTCCGCCGCGTCGAGCGCACCGACCTCGCCCACGACCCGTCGCTCGGCACCATCGGACCGCAGTGGGTCGAGCGTCAGAGCAGCCCGCAGCCCCACACCGCCGCGTTCCTCGACGCCGCACGGGAGCTCGGCTACCCGGTGACCCTCGCGAACGACCCGCACGACCAGGGCTTCTCCGAGACGATGCTCACCACGCACCGCGGGCGACGCGCCTCCACGGCCGACACCTACCTGCGGCCCGCCGCCCGGCGCCGCAACCTGCGGGTGGTCACCGGCGCGCACGCGCGGCGCGTGATCGTGCGGGACGGACGTGCGGTCGGTGTCGAGCTGTCGGTGCGGGGCAGCATCCGTCGTGTCATCGCCCGCCGCGAGGTCGTGCTGTCGGGCGGATCGGTCAACACCCCGCAGCTGCTCATGCTCTCGGGCATCGGGCCCGCCGACCACCTGCGCGACCACGGTATCGACACCGTCGTCGACGCACCCGAGGTCGGCGCCAACCTGCAGGACCACCTCGTCGCCGGCCTCGCGCCAGAGGCGACCGGACGCACTCTGTTCCACGGCGAGGAGCTCGCCCCGACTCTGCAGTGGCTCACCCGCCACCGCGGCATGCTGACCTCCAACGTCGCCGAGGGCTACGGCTTCGTGCGCACCGGCGTCGCCGACCGCACGCAGGCGCCCGCGGGCCTCCCCGACATCGAGATCATCTTCGCCGCCGCGCCCTACGTCGGGGAGGGCCTCGTTCCACTCCCGGGCGACGGCATCACGGTCGGCGCGATCCTGCTGCGACCCCGCAGTCGCGGCACGGTGACCCTCGCCTCCGCCGACCCGCTCGCCAAAGCCGTCATCGACCCGCGCTACCTCAGCGACCCCGACGGCCTCGACGCCGACACCCTCTCGGCGGGCCTGCGCGTCTGCGATGCGCTCGTCGGCACCCAGGCGCTCGGCGCCGTGACCACCGGGCGCTGGATCCAGCCCGAGAACGGCGAGAACCTCACCGTCGAGCAGCGGGTGGCCGGCTCCCTGCGCGCGTACTCCCACACGCTGTACCACCCGGTGGGCACTGCGCGCATGGGCGCGGATGCGGCATCCGTCGTGGATCCCGAGCTGCGCGTGCGCGGCGTCGACGGCCTGCGAGTCGCGGATGCCTCGGTGATGCCCGTCATCATCCGCGGCCACACCAACGCCCCGACGATCGTGATCGGCGAGGTCGCCGCCGACCTCATCGCCGGGCGCTGAGCTCAGTCCGCCGCGAAGGCGTCGGTCGCCTCGCGCAGCGCCCGGGCGATGCCCGGCTCGCTCGCGGCATGTCCCGCGTCGTCCACGACGATGAAGCGCGCCTCGGGCAGCGCCTGCGACAGGTCCCACGCGGTCATCAACGGCGTGCAGACGTCGTAGCGGCCCTGCACGATGACGGTCGGGATGTCGCGCAGCCGCCCGGCGTCCTCGATGAGCTGCCCCTCGCGGAACCAGCCCTCGTGCACGAAGTAGTGGTTCTCGATGCGCGCGAACGCGACGGCGTGCTCCTGCCGGGACATCCCGGTCACCGTGTCGGCGTCGGGCCGGAGGGTGATCGTCGAGGCCTCCCACGTCGTCCACGCCAGCGCTGCCGGCACGTGCACCGCCGGATCGGGGTCGAACAGCCGCCGGTGGTACGCCTCGATCAGCCGGGACCGCTCGAGCACCGGGATCGGCGCGAGGAACCCTTGCCAGAGGTCGGGGAAGAGCGCGCTCGCCCCGCCCTCGTAGAACCACTCCAGCTCGTGGCGGCGGAGGGTGAAGATCCCGCGCAGCACGAGCTCGCTGACAGCCTCCGGATGCGCCTCGGCGTACGCCAGGGCGAGCGCGCTGCCCCACGAGCCGCCGAAGACCTGCCACCGGTCGATGCCGAGGTTGCGGCGCAGCAGCTCGATGTCGGCCACCAGGTGCCACGTCGTGTTGTAGGCGAGGTCGGCACCCGGCTCGCTCGCGTGCGGGGTGCTGCGGCCGCATCCGCGCTGGTCGAGCAGCACGATGCGGTAGCGCTCGGGGTCGAAGAAGCGGCGGTGCCAGGCGGACGTGCCGCCGCCGGGGCCGCCGTGAAGGAAGACGACCGGTTTGCCCCCGGGATTGCCGCTCTGCTCCCAGAAGACCCGGTTGCCGTCGCCCACGAGCAGCATGCCGGTCTCGTACGGCTCGATCGGCGGATAGAGCACGTCGTCGAGTTGGCTGACCGTCATCCCCTCACGGTACTCGCGGGTCTGCCGCAGGCCGAGGAGGCCGCCCGACACGCCTCCACGGTGGGCCGGGCGGAGCGATAGGGTCCGGGTGTGGAAGGACTGTGGTTCGTCGTCGCTGGAGTCATCGTCGTCGCGGTCGTGACTGCGTTCGGCCGCCGTCACAACGTCGCCGGGCCCATCATCCTCGTCGCGATCGGACTGCTCTGCTCACTGCTGCCGTTCATCCCCGACCTGCCACGGGTCGACCCCGAATGGATCCTCGTCGGCGTGCTTCCGCCCCTGCTCTACTCCTCGGCGGTGGCCCTGCCGGCGATCGAGTTCCGCCGCGACATCCGCCCCATCGCGGGACTGTCGGTGCTGCTCGTCGTGCTCAGCTCCGTCGCCCTCGGGGTCGTGTTCACCTGGGTGATCCCGGGGCTCAGCCTGCCGCTGGGCATCGCGCTCGGCGCGATCCTCAGTCCTACCGACGCCGTCGCCACCTCGGTCGTCAAGCGGCTCGGCATCGCCCCCCGCGTGACCACGATCCTCGCGGGCGAGAGCCTGCTCAACGACGCCACCGCGCTCGTGATCCTGCGCACGGCGATCGCGGCGATCGCGGGCGGCTTCTCCCTCGGCGAGGCGATGATCTCCTTCGTGTGGGCGGTGCTCGGCGCCGTCATCGTGGGTGTCATCGTCGGTTGGGTGAACCTTCGGGTGCGGGCGCGCATCGGGAGCTCGGCAGCCAACACCGCCATCGGCTTCGTCGTCCCCTTCGTCGCCTACCTTCCCGCCGAGGCCGTCGGCGCCTCGGGTCTCGTCGCTGCGGTCGTGACCGGCATCATCACCAGCCAAGGCGCGGCGAAGTGGTTCACGCCCGAGCAGCGCATGTCGGACGAACTGAACTGGCGCACGATCGAGCTCGTGCTCGAGGGCGGCGTCTTCCTCGTGATGGGGCTCGAACTCAGCGACGTCGTCAACCGCAACTTCGAGGAGTACGAGGGCCTCTGGCACGGCGCCTGGCTGGCGCTCTCGGCGCTCGGCATCATGCTGGGGCTGCGCGCGGCCTATGTGGCGTTCCTGCTCTGGCGCATGCGCTCCCGCGCCCGTCGATACGCACGGCTCGACCTGTCGACCTACAGCGCGAAGCTGAAGGGCATCGCCGACGGCACCATTCCCGAGGAGCACCGCGGCCAGGCCGATCGGCTCCGCCGTGACGAGGAGCGCGTGCGGCGCCGCTTCGCCGGCCTGAGCGCCGATGCCGACTACTACGCATCGTCACCGCTCGGCTGGAAGCAGGGCACGATCATCACCTGGGCGGGCATGCGCGGCGTCGTCACGCTGGCCGCCGCCCAGACGCTTCCGACCACCGGCATCGACCACCGCTCGCTGCTGATCTTCGTGGCGTTCCTCGTGGCCGTCTTCAGCCTCTTCGGTCAGGGGTTCACCCTCGCGAGCGTCGTGCGCGCCCTCCGCATCCCGCCCGCGAGCGACGACGACGCGGCGAGCGACGAGCACCTGCGCCTCGACGCGGAACTGGGCGCCGCCGCCGCGACCGCTCTCGCCGACCCCACGCTCACCCGCGCCGACGGCACCGCCTTCAGCGAGGGCATGGCGGCGAACGTCGGCACCCGCATGACCGAACCGCGCGACGCGGTGCTCACCGGCCGCATGCGCGAGATCCTCGAGCTGCGCATCGTCATCATCGAGGCGATGCGCGACCGACTCGTCGAGATCTCCACCCACGGCGGCTACTCGACCTCGACCCTCCGACGCGCCCTCGCCGAACTCGACGCCGACCAGATCAGCCTCGAACTACGGCTCGACGACGGCGACGACTGAGCCGCGCACATCCGCGCCGACTAGAGTTCGAGCGGAGGTGAGGCCATGAGCGAGACGGATGCCCCGTCCCCCCGTGCGACCACGGGCGGCGATGCCCTGACGAGCCCGGTGCACCTTCCCCACGCCGCCGCCGACTGCCCGAAGTGCTTCACCGAGCTGCAGGCCGACCGGGACTGGTGGCGGGCCCGTCCCGCCGGGTCGCGGCTCGTCGGACTCGTCGTCGCCCGCGACGACATGCCGTCGGTCGTGCAGCAGCGGGACGACCTCACGCGCTTCGGCGTGCCGATCGACGGCTTCCGCCACCCCGCCCCCGAGACGCTGGAGTCGTGGGAGCAGCGGCTCGTACGCCTGTTCGGCACCCTGTCGGCGGGCGACGTGGTCGTCGTCGCCAGCATCCACGCCCTCGGCCGCAGCATCGACGAGGAGACCCGCACGGTCGCCGAACTGCGCCGTCGCGGTGTGGTCATCAAGGTGCTCAGCCACGAGGGACGCCACCTGTTCGACGCCGGACGCTGAGTCGCGGCATCCGCCCGTCACGCGGCGCGCCAGCAGCCCTCGACGTGATCATCGACCAGCCCCGCCGACTGCATCAGCGCGTACATCGTCGTCGGTCCCACGAACCGGAACCCGCGTCGGCGCAGCTCACGGCTGAGCGCCGTGGACTCCGCCGTCGACGCGGGCAGGTCGCCGTAGGACGCGGCCCGCGGCGCACCGCTCGGCGTCGGGGCGAACGACCAGATCAGCGTGTCGAGCTCGCCGTCGGCGAGCGCCGCCACGAGGGCGGCGTTGCCGATCGTCGCCTCGATCTTCGCGCGGTTGCGCACGATGCCGGCGTCAGCCATGAGCCGTTCGATGTCGGCGTCGCCGAACGCCGCGACCGTCTCGGGCTCGAAGCCGGCGAACGCCTCGCGAAACCGCGGGCGCTTGCGCAGGATCGTGATCCACGACAGCCCCGCCTGGAAGCCCTCGAGGCTCAGCTTCTCGAACAGGGCACGGTCGCCGTGCAGCGGCACGCCCCACTCCTCGTCGTGGTAGCGGCGGTATTCCGCATCGCTGCCCGCCCACGCGCAGCGCGCGAGGCCGTCGTCACCGAGTTGGATGCCGCTGCTCACCCCGCCACGCTAGCGGCGGGATGAGACATCCGGGTCAGCGCTTCTTCTTCTTGCCGAGCGACTTCTCGGTGACCGGGGCGGCGCCGGACGCGGCGAGGTCGCGGTAGTACGCGCGGGCCTCGTCCTGGCGAGCCCGCTCGGCGCCCGACGCGATGGGCGCACGCACGTGCTCGGGCTCGAAGCCCCATGCGTCGACGAGGTCCTGCGCGTGGTGGCGCAACCGCGCGCACAGGCGGTCGATGTACTTGCTCACCGACGCGGCACGGTGGGTCGAGAGGCGCCCATGGATCAGGTACCAGGCGAGGTTCTTCTCGATGAGCTGCAGGCCGAACAGGTCGCGCAGCCAGGTGAGCACCTGACGCGAGTCCTCGTCATCGATGAGCGCGAGGCCGTCGGTGAAGGCCTCCCACTGCAGCAGCTCCGCGTGTGCGCGGGCGGCGGCGATGAGGTCGGCCTGGTTGTCGCTGAACAGCTCGGCGGCGGCCGTCGCATCGAGCTTCGCGGCGGGACGCAGGCGGGTGGCGACATCCGTCACCATCTGCTGCACGCGGCCCGCGAGCAGCTCATGCTGACGCTCGCCGCGAAGGCCGTACTCGACCGACCGGGCGGTGGAGCCTGCGTCGACGAACGCCTGGCCGATCTGCCGCAGACCCGCACCGTGGAACGCGCGCCCGGCCACCTGGCCCACCGCGTACCGGGCGAGCTTGGCGGCATCCGCGCCCTTGAACTGCGTCGCGAAGTCGGTGAGCAGGCGCTTGCCGACCAGCTGCAGCAGGATGTTGTTGTCGCCCTCGAAGGTGACGTAGACGTCGAGGTCGGCGTGGAGTCCGACGAGCCGGTTCTCGGCGAGGAAGCCGGCGCCCCCGCAGGCCTCTCGCGCCTCCTGGATCGTCTCGAGGGCGTTCCAGGTGGACAGCGGCTTCAGCGCCGCCGCGAGGGTCTCGAGGTCCTCCCGCTCCTGCGGGGTGTCGGTGCGGCCGCTGAAGACGCCGTCGAACTTCTTGAGGAACTCGTCGTGCGCGAACGCCTGCGCGTACACCGTCGCGATGCGGGGGATCAGGCGACGGCGGTGCTTGCCGTAGTCGAAGAGAGTCAGCTCGCCCTCGGGCGTGCCGCCGTCGAACTGGCGTCGCTGGTTCGCGTAGGTGACGGCGATCTTCAGCGCGAGCGCCGTGCCGGTGGTCGCGGCGCCGTCGAGCGAGATGCGGCCCTGCACCAGCGCGCCGAGCATCGTGAAGAAGCGGCGACCGGGGCTCGGGATGTCGCTGGAGTACGTACCGTCGGCAGCGACGTCGCCGTACCGGTTCAGCAGGTTCTCGCGCGGCACCCGCACCTGGTCGAAGTGGAGGCGACCGTTGTCGATGCCGTTGAGACCGCCCTTGACGCCGTCGTCCTCTCCGCCGACGCCGGGGAGGAACGCGCCCGCCTCGTCGCGGATGGGTACGAAGAAGCAGTGCACCCCGTAGTTCACGCCGCCCGTGATGAGCTGCGCGAACACGGTCGCCGCCCGCCCGTGCACCGCGGCGTTCCCGAGGTAGTCCTTCCACGCCCCACGGAACGGCGTGTGGATCACGAACTCCGCCGTCTCGACGTCATAGGTCGCGGTCGTGCCGATGGCCGCGACATCCGACCCGTGACCGGTCTCGGTCATCGCGAACGCACCCGGCAGCTTCAGTTCGCGCACGTCGTCGAGCCACAGGTCGTGGTGCTTCTTGGTGCCGAGCTGCTGGATGGCTGCCCCGAACAGGCCCCACTGCACGCCCGCCTTGATCTGCAGGCTGGGGTCGGCGAGCACGAGCTCCTCGAAGCCGGCGATGTTCGCGCCGTTGTCGGCACGGCCGCCGTACTCGGTCGGGTAGGCGACCCCCGACACGCCGGCATCGACGAGCAGCTGCAGCTGCCCGAACACGCGCTCACGGTGATCGTGGATGGTGAGCCCGTCGACCTTCCAGAAGGCGGAGTCCTTGATCATCTGACGCGCCTGCCGGCGCACGTCGGCCCAGGTGCCGAGCAGGGCGGCGCCGACGGCGGCCTGATCGATGCGGGGCTCGGCGGCGTGCGATGCGCGCTCGGGCTCAGGGGTGGAGACGGGACGGACGGCAGTGTCGACCATGACGTACCTCTCGACGAGGGGATCGGGGATTCGATCCGACGGTAGAAGCCGCACAACTCATGCCCAAGTCGATGGTGGGATTCCTACAGTCGCACCGGGCACCGTCGGCGCGCCGGGTTGTGCGGCGCCGACAGCGGGGCATGACTGTCGCGAGGCAGTGGTCCGGCGCTGCAGTCGAGCCAGTGCTCCGGCGCTGCAGTCGAGCCAGGGGTCCGGCGCCGCGCGTCAGCCGCCGTGCGCGGCGACGACCGCGAGCACGGCGTCGCCGTAGGCCTCGCGCTTCTTCGCCCCGATGCCCGTGATGCCGTCGAGCTCGTCAGCGGCGGCCGGCCGGTGCTCGGCGAGGGCACGCAGGGTCGCGTCGCCGAACACGACGTACGCGGGCACCCCCTGCTCGCGCGCGGTCTGGGCACGCCACTCCCTCAGCGCCTCGAACAGCGGCCGATCGGATGCGTCGAGGGCGTCGGATGCCGCGGCCTTCCGCACCCGCGTCGACCCGCCCGCGCGGCCGAGCACATCCCGCCGCAGCGGCACGGGAGTCTCGCCGCGCAGCACACCGCCGGCGGCCTCGCCGAGCCCGAGCGTGCCGTACTCGCCCTGGGTGACCAGCACCTCGCGGGCGAGCAGCTGCCGTACGACGCTGCGCCAGTCCTGGTCGGAGAGATCGCTGCCGATGCCGAACGTCGCGAGCTCGTCGTGCCGCAGCTGGGTGATGCGCGCGGTGCGGGCGCCGCGCAGGATGTCGATCAGCTGCCCCGCGCCGTACGCCTGCCCGCGCTCGCGCTGCAGCCGCACGATGGTCGACAGCAGCTTCTGTGCGGGCACGAGGCCGTCGAACGTGTCGGGGGGTGTGAGGCAGGTGTCGCAGTTTCCGCACGGCGCCGCGGTCTCGCCGAAGTAGCCGAGCAGGTTCTGGCGGCGGCATCCGACCGTCTCGCACAGGGCCAGCATGGCGTCGAGATGCTGCTGCAGGCGACGTCGATGTGCCAGGTCGCCCTCGGACTGCTCGATCAGCCGCCGCTGCTGCACGACGTCGGCGAGCCCGTAGGCCATCCAGGCGACGGATGCCTCGCCGTCACGGCCCGCGCGACCGGTCTCCTGGTAGTAGCCCTCGACCGATTTGGGCAGGTCGACGTGGGCGACGAACCGCACGTCGGGCTTGTCGATTCCCATGCCGAACGCGATCGTCGCGACCATCACGACGCCCTCGTCGCGCAGGAACCGGGACTGGTTCGCCGCCCGCACCGAGACGTCGAGACCCGCGTGATAGGGGAGCGCATCGAGACCCTGACCGCGCAGGTACTCGGCGGTCTGCTCGACGCTCTTTCGACTGAGCGCGTAGACGATGCCGGCCGAACCCTCGGGCTGCGAGCGGATGAAGCCGAGCAGCTGACGACGCGCGTCGGTCTTCGGCTCGATGCGGTACTGGATGTTCGGCCGGTCGAAGCTGGCCACGAAGTGACGCGCGTCGTCGAGACGCAGGCGACGCCCGATCTCGGCGTGCGTCTCGCGGGTCGCGGTGGCCGTGAGCGCCATGCGCGGCACTCCGGGGAAGTCGTCGACGAGGTCGCCGAGCACCAGGTAGTCGGGACGGAAGTCGTGACCCCACTGCGAGACGCAGTGGGCCTCGTCGATCGCGATCACGCTCAGCGAGCCGCGCCGCAGGAGCGCGCGCGTGTCGGGCACGTTCAGCCGCTCGGGCGCGACGTAGAGCAGGTCGAGCTCGCCCGCGAGGTACTCGCGCTCGACACGGGCGCGCTCGGGGCCGCTGAGGGTGGAGTTGAGGTACTCGGCTCGCACGCCGTTGGCACGCAGCGCCTCGACCTGGTCGTGCATGAGGGCGATGAGCGGGCTCACGACGAGCCCCGTGCCCGGACGCACGAGCGCCGGCACCTGGTAGGTCACGCTCTTGCCGCCGCCGGTCGGCATGAGCACGATCGCGTCGCCGCCCGCGACGACATGGGCGACGATGTCGGCCTGGTCGCCGCGGAACGCACCGTAGCCGTAAACCTCGTGCAGCACCGTGAGCGGGTCGGCGCCGTCGAAGCTGCGCCGGGGCGCGGATGCCGCGGCATCCGTCACGTCGCCGACGGGTGCCGATGCCGGTGCATCGAGCACGTCGGGCGGCGGCGCCCAGTCCTCCGGCGGCGGCGCCCAGTCATCGAGCGGCTCGAGCCCGTCGTACTCGTCGAAGGCGGGGGCGGGCGTGCTCACCCCTCCAGGGTAACGAGGACACCGGACGCCCGGAGGCCGGCCCCGCCCTGCGGGGACGACCGGCTACTCCCCCGCGCCGTGGAGGAGTCCGCGCTCGGCGTCCCCGGCGGGGATCGGGGTCATGACGGTCACGACCACCGGCGCCGCGAGGTGCTCGGCGATGTCGGCGTTCAGACGCGCGATCGCCGCACCGGTCGCATGGGCCTCGAGGTCGGCCGCGCTCGCCCACTTCTCGAGCATGGTGATCGTGCCGTCCGCCGCGTCGTGGATGGCGTAGAGGAGGCATCCGCTCTCGGCGTGGGTGAGGGCGATGCCCGCGGCCATGGCCTCCACGAGCTGCTGCGTCGCGCCCTCACGGGGGTGGAAGACGGCGGTGACGACGACCGGAGCGCTCATCGCACGACCTCCGTCTCGGGGGCGCCGACGGCACGCAGCACGTCGACGAGGGTCTCCGGCCCGCCGACGTTGCCCGGCACGACGACGTAAAGGCGGTCGCGGCCGTCGCGGCCCGTCACCTGCCACACCGAGACCCCGGGGAGCACCTGGCCGAGAACGAGAGCGGATGTCGCGCCGATGCCGCTCGAGGCGACCTCGGCAGAGGTGATGCCGCCCTTCGCGACGACGACGTCGGCATCGCCGAGCAGCTCGGCGACGGCCGTCGTCAGCGCGGTCATGACGCTCTCGCCGTGCGCGAGCGTGCCGTGGGAGGTCGAGCGCTCGCGCGCCGTGGTGACGTAACCGAACCCCGCTCCGGCCAGCCGCTCGCGTTCGACGGATGCCGCGCGATGCCCCTCGGCGACCGGGTCGGCAAGGGCCGCCGCCGTGTCGAGCACCGTCGGGTCGCCCCAACGCTCCTCGACGAGGGCGAGCTGTCGGGTCGCGCCGTGGGTGTGGGAGCCGCACGCGAGCAGCACGCGGCGCGGATCTGCGACGAGCGGCACGGGGAGGAGGCCGACGCTGGACACATCGGCGATCGCCGCGGCGAGGGGCGAGGCGGAGCGCACGACGACGCCCGCACCCGCCGCCCACGCGGCGTCCAGGGCCGCCGCGATCGCCGCGATGTCCGCGGCATCCACTGCGTCGGGAACGATGACCGTGCCCGGCGCGGCATCCAGGATCACCTGCACCAGGCCTCCGGAGCGCACCGACTCGAGGGGCACCGACACCGCGCGACGGCCCGAGGCCTCCCGCACGTAGTCGACCATCACCGCGGTGCGGAACGGGAACACCGGGTCATCGGCGTACTCGGTCTCGTGCGCGGGCACGTCGACCCCGTCGATGCGCACGTAGTGCACGCCCCCGCGCGTCGTGCGGCCCCCCTCGGGGAACGCAGGCGCGAACACGATCACATCGTCGTCCGCCAGCAGCTCGGCCGTCTCGGCGAACACGTGGCCGCGCAAGGTCGAGTCGCCGCGCAGCACGAAGCGCACCTCGTCGCCGAGCTCTGCCGCCACGTCGAGCGCGAGGCCGCGGATGCGCTGCACGAGCGCGACCGCGGCCGCCTCGTCGAGCGCGCGCGAGTTGGTCTGCACGTACACGCTGTCGCGCTCGGCCAGCGCACGGCCGAGGGCCTCGCGGTCGAGCTGGAGCAGCACGAGCGCCCCGGTCGCCGACTGCGTGCCGGTGGGATCGTCGTCGAGGATGATCGTCTTCACTGTGACTCCTGGAAGAGGGAAGCGGGCGGCGGCAGGCCGCCGCCGCCCGCGAGGGGGTTACTCCGCGGCCGCGATGATGCGGTCGACCTCGGCGCGCTCGCGGCGGCCCCAGGTCTCACGGGTGAGCAGCGCACCGACCAGACCGATGACGCCGACGGCGACGTAGATCCACGCGACACCGCCCCAGCCGAGGCCCACGGCGACCGCCGCCGCGATGAACGGGATGAAGCCCGAGATCGCCGCCGAGAACTGGTAGCCGAGCGAGGCGCCCGAGGTGCGCGTGCCGGTCTTGAACAGCTCGCTGAAGTAGGCGCCCTGCACGCCGGCCAGCATGTCGTGGATGATCGGCAGACCGATGATGTACACCAGCACGATGAGCGCCGGGATTCCGGTGTTCGCGAGCAGGAACATCGGGAAGCCGAACGCGATCGTCAGCACCGATCCCACGATGTAGAGGGAGCGCCGGCCGGTGCGGTCGCTCAAGGCGCCCCACAGCACGGTCGAGACCGCACCGATCGCTGTCGCGATGATGAGGCCCGTCAGCGCGGTGCCACGGTCGGCGTGGTGCGAGGTCGTGAGGTACGAGATCAGGTAGGTCACGACGACGTAGAAGCCGCCGGTCTCGGCCAGGCGCAGCGCGATCACGCGCAGCACCGTGCGCCAGTCGTCGCGGATGACCGTCCACAGGGGGTTCTTCTCGAGCTGTCCGGTCGCCTTCGCCTCTTCGAACTCGGGCGACTCGGCGACCTTGAAGCGGATGATGAGGCCCGCGATGATCAGGATCGCGCTGAAGAGGAACGGCAGGCGCCACGACCACTCGTCACCCAGGTTGCCGGTGAGAAGGAACGCGACGTTGGCGAGGAACACACCCAGCGGCACACCGAGCTGCGGAATCGCCGCCCACTTGCCACGGCTCTTCCACGGCGCGTGCTCGAACGTCATGAGCACCGCGCCGCCCCACTCGGCGCCGAAGGCGAGGCCCTGAACGATGCGGATGAGGGTGAGCAGGAGCGGGGCCAGCAGACCCACCTGCTGATAGACGGGCAGGATGCCGATGGCCACCGTGGCGACACCCATGATCATGAGGGCGCCCACGAGCACGGGCTTGCGGCCGTACTTGTCACCCAGGTACCCGCCGATGATGCCGCCCAGCGGGCGCATCGCGAAGCCGATGCCGAAGGTGAGGAAGCCGAGGAGCACCCCGACCACCGGGTCCTCGCCGGGGAAGAACAGCGGCCCGAAGTACAGCGCGGCCGCGGTGCCGTAGGCGAGGAAGTCGTAGTTCTCGATGGTGGTTCCGACGGTGGAACCGATGGCGGTCTTGAGCTTGTCCGGTGACCCGTACTTCGCCTGAGAGGCGACGGGTCGGTCGGTCGTGACGGTCATTGTGACGATCTCCTTTGATGTCGAGATGGTCGCCGCGGCCATCCTGAGGGTCCGCCCGAGACGAGCGGACTGCATCGTCAGGTGGTGATCCCCCCGAGGTTGCCTTTGGCATAGAACGAGGTGATGTGGTCGCGCACACGCTGTGCGGCGAGCGCGGCATCCTTCTTCTCGATCGCGTCGAGGATGTCGCGGTGCTCGTGTCGCACGGTCTTGGCGGTCTCACGCCAGTCGTCGAGCGCCGCGTAGGCGTCGATCATCTGGCGGTTGATGGCCGTTCGCAGGGAACCCATCAGATGCGCGATGAGGGCGTTCCCTGTCGACTCGGCGATCCGGACGTGGAAGGCCGCGTCGAGTCTGTTGAATTCACGGGTGCTGATCGAGGGGTCCTCCATCTCGTCGAGAAGGGCGGACAGCTCGATGTGGTCGGCGTCGTCGGACCTATAGGCGGCCTCCGAACAGGACCACTGCTCGAGGGCGATGCGCCCTTCGAGGACGTCGTTGGCATGGAAGTGACCGAGCGCCAGCTGCAGTTTCAGCAGATTGACGAAGCCCGGACCCGGCGTGCCCACGAGCACCGCTCCACCCTCCGGGCCGCCGCCCGGCCGGATGTCCACGATGCCCAGTGCCTCCAGCACGCGCAGCGCTTCGCGCAGCGACGGGCGGGAGACGCCGAGCGAGGCGGCCAGATCGCGCTCGCTCGGCAGTCTGTCCCCGGCTTTCAAGCGGCCGTCGAGGATGCGTTCCTCGATCTGCTGCATCACCTGTTCGTAGGTGCGCACCCGCTGAACCGGTTGCCACGCATCGGCGCTCGCCACGGAGAGACTCCTTCTGGTCGCGGCGCCCGACGATTCTCGGGGCGCGTGGCCCCAGCGTAGCCGTCATGGTCGGATGGTCAGACGTTCGCTCAGACGACCTGTGGGGCGTGCTCGGCGCGGAATTCCGCCTCGAGCTCCCGGCGGATGCGGACGGCGAACTGCGACTCGTCGAGCTCGACGTCGTCCCACGAGACCGTCTGGTCCTTCGGCACGTCGCGGATGAGCTTCGCCCCGTGCGCGAGGCCGAGCGGCAGCGCGTTCTTGGCGAGCGACGTGGCCGCCGGCGCGAGCTTGCCGAAGACGGTGAAGCCACCCTCGCCGTCGAGACGGTCGCCGGCGCGGAGGTCCTTCTTGGCGGTCGTGACGACGTCGCCGCGGAAGCCGGTCGGCGAGCCGGTGGCCTCGCCGCGCACGACGGCCGACGCGATGCTGACACCGAGCTCGAGACCGATCATGTGGTACGGCCGGTAGAGCGAGGCGTAGCGACCGGTCGCGTCGGTGTGCACACCGTACTCGGCGAAGCACTGCACGCCGTAGTCGCTGATGGCCTCGAAGGTGACGTAGACGCCCCAGCGCAGGTTGTCGGGCACCTCGGTGCCGTCGCGGTACATGCTCGAGGCGATCTCGACGGTGCCGCGGCGGGTCAGGCTGCCCCCCGGGTACGTGTTCTCGCGGAACACGGTGGGCAGGTCGTCCTTGGAGGCCGCGGGGAAGAGGAGGCCCTCCTCCTGGGGCAGCAGTCCCGTGCCGTTGGCGACGGCGGCCATCTCGATCGCGGACTTGGTGCCGTCGAGGAAGGAGTTGAACATCTGCGGGTTGTAGTCGCCCGAAGCGAGCTGCTCGTCGGTGAAGCCGTAGTAGTTCCACACCGTGTCGGGCGTCGAGTAGTTGTACTCGGGCAGGTACTTCGTGCCCTTGCCCGCCGCGACGACGTCGAAGCCGACGGTGCGGCACCAGTCGACGAGCTCGCAGATGAGGGCCGGCTGGTCGCCGTAGGCCATCGAGTACACGACGCCCGCGGCCTGTGCGCGACGCTGCAGGAGCGGCCCGACCATGCAGTCCGCCTCGACGTTGACCATGATCACGTGCTTGCCGTTGTCGATGGCGGTGACCGCGTGGTAGGTGCCGTAGAGCGGGTTGCCGGTGATCTCGAGGATGACCTCGACGGCCGGGTGGGTGATGAGCGTGTCGGCGCTGTCGATGACGGCGGTGCCGCCGGTGCGCACGGCCTCATCCAGCGTCGCCGCCGAGTAGCGCTCGGGCGCCCAGCCGGTGCGTGCGAGCGCGGCCTTGGCCTTGGGCACGTTGATGTCGGCGACACCGACCACGTGGATGTTGGCCGCCTTGTTCGCCTGCGTGAGGAACATCGACGAGAACTTGCCGGCACCGATCACGCCGACCCGGATGGGGCCGAAGGCGGCGGTGCGCGCCTGCATCAGCGAGTAGAGGTTCACGGAACCCACTTCCTTGTCTCCGTGGAGTGCGACGCATCCACCTTTGGTTTGTTGGTCAGTTGGTCTGACCATTGTCGCGAGAGCAATATTCACCGACACCGGGCATCGATGTCAAGCCGGACTTTCCGAGCGACGGGATGCCGCGGCTCGACGGTCGAGCAGTGCTCCCGCCGCGGGCCCCGGCGTGCGGAGTGCGCGCGACGTCACGGAGTCAGCGCGTCGTCGCCCGGTCGCGTCAGCGCGTCGCGGCCTTCGCCTCGACCACACGCCGCGCCGCGGCATCCACCACCTGGGCGAAGCCCGGGTCGGCCTGCGCCTTCGCGGTCACGGCCTGCACCATCGCGGGAAGCACCGACGGATTGCTCGAGACGAGCACGACGTCGACGCCCGCGGCGATCGCGAGCACGGCGCGATCCCCCGGGCTCCACGCCTGCACCTGTGCGGCGGCCGAGAGGTCGTCGGTGATGACGACTCCATCGAACCCCACCTGGGTGCGCAGGAGGGAGAGCACGGCCGGTGAGAACGCCGCCGGCGCCGATGGGTCGATGCGCTGGTAGATCGCCGTCGACACCATCACGAGGGACGGGCCGGCGGCGGTCAGGCCGCGATAGACGTCGACGTCCGGCGAGGTGGGCCCGACGACCGTGTCGGTCACCCCCGAGGAGGTGTCCGTGTTCGGCGCCACGTGGCCCAGGCCGGGGAAGTGCTTGGACGTGGGCAGCACGCCCGCCGCCCGCATACCCGCGGCGAACGCACCCGCCCCCGCGGCGACCGCCGACTCGCTGTAGCCGTACTGACGCGACATGGCGCCGATCGGCGAGTTCGAGGGCGCCGTCTGCGGGCTCGTCACGATGTCGGCGACCGGAGCGAGGTTGACATTCACGCCGGCGGCCGCGAGTTCCCTGCCCCAGTCCGTGGCCGATGCCCGCAGCTGAGCACCCTGCTGGGCCTGGGTCAGTGCCGTCGGGATGCGGTCGAACCCGGGACCGGAGAGCACCTGGACGTCACCGCCCTCCTGGTCGGTCGCGACCCACAGACGTGGCGAGCCGGCGGGAAGGCGCGAGGTGAATGCCGCGACGACCGTCGCGGTGGCCTGCACACCCGCGGATGACCGGCCGTGCAGGAAGATCCCGCCGAGCTCGCCTCGCTCGACATCGGCGACCAGGGCGGGGTCGGCCGCTGTCGCCGCGGTTCCCGCCATGAAGAGCTGGCCGACCTTCTGCGCCAGCGTCATCCCCGCGATCGGATCGACGGTCGGGGTCGGCGTGGGGGTCGGCGCCGCCGCGGTGCGCGTCGGCGTGGGTGACGCGGACTCGCCGCCCTTCTCGTGCAGCCCGCCGCATCCGGCCAGCGCGAGCACGCCGATCAGCGCGATGGCGACCGTGGTCATCCTTCTCGTCCCCATGCCTCCATCGTCCCGCGCGCGCCGTGCGCGCGGAAGCCCCGGGGCGGCATCGCCGGCGTGCTAGAGCCGCAGCAGCTCGGTGACCCTCACGACGGCAGCACCCTCGTCGACGGATGCCGCGAGGTCGACCTCCCCACGGATGCGCCAATCGTGGTCGCCGGCGGGGTCGTCGATCGTCTGCTCGACCCGCCATATTCCGTTCGCGGAATCCGACTCGTCGATCGCGCAGTAGACGGGTGCGCGGGCGGCACCACCGGTCGAGATGTCGTCGTGCTCGGCGAAGTACCGGTCGAGGAAGGCGGGCCAGTCGACATCCGGATCGAGCTCCGCGAGCTCGTCGTCGCGCTCGAGCGCGGCCAGCTGCACCCGACGGAACAGCTCGTTGCGCACCAGCACGGTGAACGCGCGCCTGTTGGCGACGACCGACGGGGGCGCGGGCGGCACCACCGGGGCATCCGGATCGCCCGTCGGGTTCACGAGCTGCTCCCACTCGTCGACGAGGCTCGAGTCGATCTGTCGCACGAGCTCGCCGAGCCAGGCGATCACGTCGAGCAGCTGCTCGGTGCGCGCGTCGGCCGGAACCGTCTGGCGGATCGCCCGGTACGCGTCGCTGAGGTAGCGCAGCACGAGTCCCTCGCTGCGGCCGAGCTGGTACCACGACACGAACTCGGCGAACGAGAACGCCCGCTCGTACATGTCGCGCACGACGGCCTTCGGACGCAGCTCGAAGTCACGCACCCACGGCTGGCTCGACGCGAAGACCTCGAACGACTGGGCGAGCAGCCCGGCGAGCGGCTTCGGGTAGGTGATCTCCTCGAGCGCCGCCACGCGCTCGTCGTAGTCGAGACCGTCGCGCTTCATCGCCGCGACCGCCTCGCCGCGCGCCCGGAACTCCTGCTGGCCGAGGACCGCACGCGGGTCGTCGAGCGTCGCCTCGATCACGCTCACGACGTCGAGCGCGTAGTGCCCGGTGCCGGCGCCGCCGGGGGCGTCCGACGGGTCGAGCAGATCGATGGCGGCGAGGGCGAAAGGCGAGAGCGGCTGGTTCAGGGCGAAGTTCGGCTGCAGGTCGACCGTGAGCCGGATGTCCCCCTCCCCCGTCACCTCGACGATGCCGGCCTGCCGCAGCGTGCGGAAGATCGCGAGGGCACGGCGGGCGAGTTCGTACCGGCGCGGCTGGGGCTCATGGTTGTCGAAGACGAGCGAGCGCACGTCGGCGAACACGTCGCCACCCCTCGCGATCACGTTGATGAGCATCGCCGCCGTCAGCTGCAGCTGCGGCACGAGCGCCTCGGGCGCGGCATCCCGGATGCGCTCGAAGGAGGTCTCGCTCCACGAGACGAAGCCCGCCGCGGGCTTCTTGCGCACGATCTTGCGCAGCTTCGCCGGGTCGTCACCCGCCTTGCGGGCCGCCTCGGTGTTCTCGATCTCGTGCTCGGGTGCCATCACGACGACGTTGCCGTACGGGTCGAAGCCGGCCCGGCCCGCGCGCCCGGCGACCTGGTGGAACTCCCGGGCGGTGAGCTGCCGCATCCGCGTGCCGTCGTACTTCGAGAGCGCGGTGATCAGCACCGTGCGGATGGGCACGTTGATACCCACGCCCAGGGTGTCGGTGCCGCAGATCACCCGCAGGAGTCCCCGCTGGGCGAGGGTCTCGACGAGCCGCCGATACCGCGGCAGCATGCCGGCGTGGTGCACGCCGATACCCGCGCGGACGAGACGCGACAGGGTGCGCCCGAAGGCCGTCGTGAACCGGAAGCCGCCGATCGCCTCCGCGATGCGGTCGCGGTGCTCGCGGCTCGCGACCTTGATGCTCGCGAGCGCCTGCGCGCGCTCCATCGCCTGCGCCTGCGAGAAGTGCACGATGTACACCGGCGTCTCGGCCTCGTCGAGAAGCCCCTGCACGACCTCCTGCACGGGCGTGCGGGCGTACGAGAAGTGCAGCGGCACGGGACGGGTGATCCCGGTCACCTCTGTCGTCACCCGGCCGGTGCGTCGGGTGAGGTCGTCGGCGATCGCCGTCACGTCGCCGAGGGTGGCCGACATCAGCAGGAACTGCGCGCGAGGAAGCAGCAGCAGCGGCACCTGCCACGCCCACCCGCGGTCGGGGTCGCCGTAGAAGTGGAACTCGTCCATCACGACCTGGCCGACATCGGCGGCCGCCCCCTCGCGCAGGGCGAGGTTCGCGAGGATCTCGGCTGTGCAGCAGACGATCGGCGCATCCGGGTTCACCGACGAGTCGCCCGTGACCATGCCGACGTTCTCGGCCCCGAAGATCTCGACGAGTGCGAAGAACTTCTCGCTCACGAGGGCCTTGATGGGCGCCGTGTAGTAGGTGCGCTCCCCGCGGGAGAGGGATGCCGCGTGTGCGGCGACCGCGACGAGCGACTTGCCCGTGCCGGTCGGAGTCGCGAGCACGACGTTCGCGCCGGAGACGAGCTCGATCACGGCCTCGTCCTGGGCGGGGTAGAGCGCGAACCCGCGCTCGGAGGCCCACGCGACGAACGCGTCGTAGAGGCGATCGGGGTCGCCCGCGGCCGCGCGGGCGGCATCGACGAGCGGGGTGGTCACCCCTCGAGTCTGCCGCAGTCGCGCGCCGCGGCGGCCCGGTGCACGGTCAGCCGGTCGCCACCGCCGCGCGTGCGGACTCCTGCGCGAGCAGCCCGCCGAGGAAGCGCGCCAGCTGCCGTGGGGCGGATGCCGGGGCGACGGCCTCGACATCGGCGTTGTAGTTCGTGTTCGTGTTGACGTCGTAGGCGACGCGGCGCCCGTCGACCGTCTCGATGAACTCGATGCCCGCCACCTCGATGCCCTGCGCCCGGGTGAACGCGACGAACGCGTCGACCAGATCGGCCGGCGGGTCGGTGCGCAGCGAGAACAGGCCGACTCCCGGCACGGGCGCCTCGACCGCGCCGGGCGGCACGATGAACCGGCCGGTCTCGGGGTCGACCGCGCACGCGTCGGCGGGGCACAGCTGGAATCCGCCGTGATACGTATCGGCGTTGATCGCGTACACGAACTCGCCGCCCACGATCTCGACGCGGGTGATGCGGGGCGTCTCGGCGACGAGCAGCTCTTGCACGAGGGTGATGCCGTCCTGGGGCGGATCATCGGATGCCGCGGCCTCCCACTGCACGACCTCGTCGGCGTCGGCGAAGCGCTGCACGCTGAGCCCCTTCCCGCCCTGGTTGTGCTTCACGATCACGGGGCCGCCGATGCGGCGGGCGGCGTCGGCGATGCCGTCTCCGACGACGGCGATCGTGCGGGGCACGTCGATCCCGGCGGCCCGCAGCGCGGCGAGCTGGGCCACCTTGCTCACTTCGAGCTCGAGCACGCGCCGACCGTTGACGGTGCGCCGGCCGGCGGCCTCGAGCCACGACAGCACCGCGCGGGCGTAGTCCTTGGAGTGGGTGTGCCCGCGAGTGTGGCTCGAGGCGCTGATGCGCGACCAGAACACCCCGGGCGGCGGATCCTCGGTGAGGTCGATCGAGCCGGTGACGAGCTCCCACTCGACGAACGGCACCCCTTCGGCGTCGAGCGCGGCGCGGAACGGCTGCAGCCACGCGGCGTTCTCGTGCAGGACGTGGACGACGGGCTCGGTCATGGTGCTCCTCGGTCAGTCGAAGTAGCGGGCGACGTCGAGCACACCGCCCGCGCGGTGGAAGTCGTCGTGCACGGCGGCACGCAGGTCGGGGTCGGCGACGAAGTCGAGCGCCGTGAGCGCCAGCGAGTGCGCTCCGTCGGAGACCGCGCGGTCGCCCGCGGCACCCCGCGCGAACTCGCCGAACTCGGCCGTGTGCAGTCCGACGTCGGGCGGTGAGACGGCGATCACGGGGTGGATCCCGGGCACGCGCACGCTCACGTTGCCGAAGTCGGTCGACGCGGCCAGCTCGAGCGGAGCGATCCCCGCGGGATGCGCGACGCGGCCACGAGCCCGTTGATGCACCGCCCACCGCTCACCGAGCGAGGCGTTGGATCGGATCGGCAGGGTGAACGGCTGCGGGTCCCACTCCAGCTCGACGCCCGTGCCCGTCGCGAGCGCGGCGCCGCGCGCGATGTCCGCGACGCGGGCGCTCAGGTCCTTGAGCGTCTCGGGGTGGTGCGAGCGCAGGTAGAACTCGATGCTCGCCCGGCCGGGCACGATGCTCGGCCGGTCGCCGCCCTCCCGCACGATGCCGTGCAGCCGGTCGCCCTGCGGCAGGTGCTGCCGCAGGAGCCCCACCGCCTGGTAGGTGAGCACGACGGCGTCGAGGGCGTTGCGCCCGAGGAAGGGAGAGGCCGAGGCGTGCGCGCTGACGCCGGTGAAGCGGGCCTGCAGGATGCGTCGCCCGATGAACGGGTGGTCGATGGCCTCGTACCCGAAGGGGTGCACCATGATCGCCGCGTCGACGCCGTCGAACGCCCCTTCCCGGGCGAGGAGCTCCTTGCCGCTGTTGCCCTCCTCGGCGGGCGTGCCGAGGAGCACGACGCGACCGGGCAGGTCGTCGGCGATGCGGGCGAGCGCGAGGAACGCACCGGCCGCGGCCCCGGCGATGACGTTGTGTCCGCACCCGTGACCGATCACCGGAAGTGCGTCGTATTCGGCGAGGAGGGCGATGACCGGTCCCGGCCGGCCGATCTCGGCACGCAGCGCCGTCGGCTGGCCGAACACGCCGACCGTGACCGGCACCCCCGCGCGCTCGACCAGGGCCGCGACCGCGGCGGCCGCGTGCACCTCCGAGAACGCCTCCTCGGGGTGGTCGTAGATGTCGTGCGAGAGGGCGATCGCCGCGGGCGCGACCTCGAGAGCGGCCTGCGCGACGCGGGCGGCGAGCTCGGCGGGCGCTCCGTCGTACGGCGACGTCACGGGTGCGGCGACGCGCGCCCGGCGGTCGGCGGCGCGCTGCAGCTCGTCGGCGTAGAACCGGTCGGGCACGACGGGCTGGCCGGGGGCACGGTCGCTCCACGTCGCCGTCATCGCACCCCTCCGTCGCCCGCGCCGCTGCGGCGCGCGTGTTCCACGGTAGGCGGGGGCCGTGCGGGGGCGGGTGGGACGCGTCATCCGTCGTCACCTGTCCGGCTCGCGGAACACGAGCCCGGCGGCCTACGTTGGACCTGTCGACGAGAGGATGCCGCATGCCCCCGCAGGACGAGCAGATCACCGTGACGCGCAACGATGAGGCCGGGCGGTACGAGGTCACCGTCGACGGCGCGATCGCGGGGTTCACGGTGTTCGAGATCGACGACGACGGCCGCGCGGTCTATCCGCACACGGTGGTCGACCCGGCGTTCGGCGGTCGGGGACTCGGCTCGGTGCTCGTGAGCGCGGCCCTGGCCGACGAGGCCGCCCGCGGCACCACGATCGTGCCGCTGTGCCCGTTCGTGGTGCGCTACCTCGAGCAGACGGAGGTCGCCGGTCTCGTGATCGCATGGCCCGAGGTGCGGTCATGACCGACGACGAGACGGATGTCGCGGCATCCGTCCGACGCGTCGGACCCCGCGCGCTGGTGCTCGGCTCGCGCGATGTTCCGCTCGGCGGTGTGCGCGGCATGACCGTCACGCGAGCGCTGCCGCAGCGTGATCTGCCGATGGTCGGCGCATGGTGCTTCCTCGACCGATTCGGCCCGCAGACGACCACGATGCGCGTCGAACCCCATCCGCACATCGGGCTGCAGACCGTGACGTGGCCGTTCGAGGGCCGCGTGCGGCACCGCGACTCGGTCTCGAGCGACGTGGTCATCACGCGCGGACAGCTCAACCTCATGACCGCGGGCGCCGGCGTCGCGCATTCGGAGTACTCGGTGGGCGACGGCCCGATCCCGCTCGACGCACTCCAGCTGTGGGTGGCGCTTCCCGAGGCGCGGCGGCACGGCGAGGCCGCGTTCGAACGTCACGAACGACTACCCGAAGTGACGCTCGCGGCGACCGTGGGGGAGCCCGCCGTCGGCTTGGTCGTGATGGGGTCCTTCGCCGGAGTGACCTCGCCGGCCACCGCCTACAGCCCGCTCGTGGGCGCCGAGGTGCATCTTGCGCCGGGCTCGCGGGTCGTGTTGCCGGTGGATGCCGCGTGGGAGCACGCTGTGCTCGCCGTCGACGGCGATCTCGCCGTGCAGACCGACACGACGCCGGCGACCCCCGCGTCGCTCGGGGTGGGCGACCTGATCTACCTCGGCACCGACCGGGACGAGATCGAGGTGAGCACCGACGGCGGCGCGACGCTGTTCCTGCTCGGTGGCGAGCCGTTCGAGGACGACATCGTGATGTGGTGGAACTTCGTCGCGCGCACGCACGAGGAGATCGTCGCCGCCCGGGACTCCTGGGAGGCGGGGGCCGAGCGCTTCGGCCGCGTCGTCGACCACGGCGATGAGCGGATCCCGGCCCCGCCGCTGCCGGGTGTTCGGCTCACCACCCGGCGCCGCCGGGTCTGACGAGCGCCGAGGGCGCCCCGGCCGGAGCCGAGACGCCCTCGTCCACCTGGTCGGGTGTCAGAACACCAGGAACCCGGATGCCCCGAACGACCCGTCGAGCACCGCACTGCCGCCGTATTGGGCGACGATCAAGTGCACACCGCGGGACTGCTTCGGCAGGGTGATCGACGCCTTCCCGTCGGCGAGGTCGGCCGTGTACTTCCGGCCGTCGACCCACACCGTGACGGCGCCGGTCGCCGCGGGACCGTGGGACGGCTTCACCGCGAGGTTCACCACGAAGGTGGTCGACGTGCGCCCGAGGTACGGGTTCACGGTGACGCTCAGCGACGAGGACGCCTTCACGACGACGCCGGCGCTGTCCGCCGTGCCGGCGTTGGGCGAGGAGGCGGCAGTCGCGGTCACCCTGACCGACAGCGTCGTGCCCGCGTCGGCCTTGGTGACCTTGTACGTCGTGCCGGTCGCGCCGTCGATCGGTGAGCCGTCGCGCAGCCACTGATAGGCGAGCGTCACGTCCGCGGGATTCCAGGTGCCGCCCGTCGCGGTGAGAGTGCTGCCCACCTTCGGCGTGCCCGTGACGGTCGGCGGGGCGGTGGCGACCGGAGCGGCCGCACCGCTGTCGACCGTGAGCACCGTCGTCGCCGCCGAATCGCCGTAGCGCACGATCCCGAAGTAGCGGGTGGACGCGTCGAGCCCCGACCAGCTGAGCGTGTAGGTCGCGGGCTGCCCGCTCGTCGTCGGCAGCGGGTCCGGCGAGGCGGTCAGCGAGCCGACACCCGCGCCGTCGCCGACGACCGCAGCCGTCGCATCCCACGTGAACGGCGACGTGAAGGCATAGCGGTTGACCTGCACAAGGTAGGTGCCCGCCGTCGGCGCGATGAGCGCGACGGACTCGTCGGCCGACGACGTCGCCGATGACCAGTTCTCGTAGTAGCGCCAGTCGGTCGGCGACACCACCCGGTAGACCGTCAGGTCGAGGTCGGACCCGGTGTCATCCGAGGAGTCGACGTCGAACCGGGCATACGTCGACCCCTGCGGGACATCCACCACCATGTAGGCGTTGTACTGGCCGTCCTCCTCCGAGAAGGTGTCCTGGTCACCGGAGTGACCGGGCACGGCGGCCAGGTCGGGGTCGGTCAGCAGAGTCGCCGGGGCGAGGCCGGAGACGGCGAGGTCGAGGTCGCCGGTCACCGCCGGGGTCACCGTCACGTCGGCGGTGCCCGAGATTCCTGTGCCGGACACCGATGCCGGGGCATCGACCGAGACCGGGTACACCGCGATCGGCGAGCGGGCGGCGTGCGTGCCGCCCGTCCACCTCAGGAACCCGTGGGTCCACTTCTCGACGGGGGCGTCCGTGCGGGTCACCGTGATCTTCACGTCGGCCTTCTCGCCCGACTTCAGGCTCACCGTCGACGGCGCGACCGTGACGTCGAAGCCAGGGAGGTCGACGTTCGCGGTGAACGTGGCGTCCTCGGTGGCCGTGATCGTGCGGGTCACCGTCTGCGAGCCGGCCAGCGAGCCGATCCCGATGGAGGCGAGGTTGAGGTCGCTCGCGTCGATGGGCGAGACGCCGAAGTCGTGCAGCCCGAGGCCCTGCAGGTAGGCCGCCCAGTCCGCCGGTCCGTTCAGGTACAGCAGGCTCGGCGAGAAGTACGCGGTCGGGTCGACGTGACCGGCGCCCTGCGTGAACGGATCGGTGACCGCGGCGCCCGCGGCATCCTTCGTGTCGTAGGCCGTCGTCATCATGGCCGATTTGATCTCGGCGGGCGTCGCGTTCGGTCGCTCACCGAGGTAGAGCGCCGCGAGCCCCGCGATGTGGGGCGCCGCCATCGACGTGCCCGACAGGATGCCGAACGTCGGGTCGGCGCCCGGCGCGTTGTTCGTGGCCGCGAGGATCGCGACGCCGGGCGCCGAGATGTCGGGCTTGATGACGTCGCTGCCGTCGGCGAGCATCGGGCCGCGGCTCGAGAATCCGGCCACCTGCGGGGTGGGTGTCTCGACGCCGGTCACGTTCTCGCCGATCAGGGTCGCCGTCGCGTCCGCCGTGCCGCGCACGTAGTCGAGCAGAGCCGTGCGATCGGTGTCGGGGAGGTGCACGGTCGGCACGCTGTGGAAGTCGTTGTCGAGCGAGCCCGGCGTGACGTTCACGAGGATCATACCGATGCCGCCGGCCTCCTTGACCGCCTGCGACTTCTCGACGCGGGCGTTCGAACCGCGGTCGCAGACGACGATCTTGCCGGCGACCTTCGCCGGGTCGAGCGAGCCGAGGTAGCACAGCGGCGCGTCGGCGTTGCCGGCGAGCGCGACGTCGCCGGAGTAGACGACGGGGCCGGTGACCCGCTCCCCGAACGGAACGCTCACCGAGGCGCCGGCCTTCTGGAACCCGTTCGGCAGTTCGACGGTGCCCTCCCAGGTCGGGATGGTCGAGGCGGCGACGGTCGTGTACCAGGGCGACGCGTGGTCGGCGGTCGAGGCATCCGGTCCCGAGTTGCCGGCGCTGACAGAGACGAACACGCCCGCGGCGGCCGCGTTGTAGAACGAGATGTCGTCGGGCTGCAGCACGGATGTCGCCGACCCGCCGCCGATCGAGTAGTTGATGACGTCGACGCCGTCGGCCGTCGCCTGATCGATCGCGCCGAGCAGGTCGCTCAGGGCGCAGATGTCGTCGGTCGTGACGAGCGGATCGGGGCCGTCGTAGCAGGCCTTGTAGGCGGCGACCTTGGCGGCCGGGGCGACACCCGAGATCGCGCCGAAGGCGACGCCCTCCACGGTCGCGTCGACCCCGTTGTTGCCCGCAGCGGTCGAGGCCGTGTGGGAGCCGTGACCGGCACCGTCGCGCGGCGACAGGTAGTCGTAGGCGAACGAGAACCCGGTGGCGGCGGCGCCCTCGCTGAAGTACTGCGCGCCGACGAGCTTGGTCGAGTACTGCTCGGCACTCCAGGCGTCCTTGCCGGCTCCCGGCTTGTCGACGACCGTGCTGCGGAACTCTCCGCCGTCGGACTTCTTGTAGACCACCTGCGTGACGGCGGCGCCGTCGGCGTCGGTGCCGGCGGCGAGGTAGGGCTGCGTGTCGCTCGGGGTCGTCGACAGCGGGTCGCCCGCGAACGACGGGTTCTCGGGCGAGATGCCGGTGTCGACGACGCCGACGACGATGCCCGCGCCGGCCTTGTCGATGCCGCCGACGCCCTCCCACACTCCGCCCGCGCCCTCGAGACCGAGGAACTGGGTCGACGGGACGGCATCGGGATGCCGCACTTCGTCGGCGTAGACGCCGAGCACCCCCTTCGTGCCCTTGAGCTTCGACGCCTGCGCGCCGCTGAGGTTCGCGCTGAAGCCGTTGAGGGTGATCTGGTAGGTCGTGTCGGGTGTCACTCCGGCGCTGGAGGCGACATCCTTCTGCCGGTTCTGGAGGAACCTCGAGTACTGCTTCGCCTGCGGTGAGGCCGCGTCGAGCCGTTCGCCCTCCTTCGCCTTGGTGGGGGCGAGGCCGGGCTCGCCCCCTTCGTAGGTGGCGACGGGCTTCTCGTCGAGCAGCACGATGTAGCGGCCGTCGGGCAGATCGAGAGGGGTGGGCGCGGCGGGGCCGGGCTCGGCTGCGGTGCTCGCCGCGGCCGAGCCGCTGACGATCAGTGCGGCCAGGGTGACGGCCGCCGCAGCTTTCAGGCGGAGGTGTGCCATGTACTGCGCTCCATTCGTGGGGGGATGTCGGAACACGTGCCACGGCCCGGAGGCCGCGTGGGCCCGAAGGTACCTCACAGCGAATTCTCAACGAACACATATCCACGGTTCATGAGAGAACTCTCACGAGAACGCGTCGCTACGCTGAGCACGTGGCCGCCCGACCATCCGCCCTCTCCACCCGTGTCCTGCTGATCTGCGCCGCGATCGGCGTCGCCACCGGGCTCCTCGGGGGCATCGCCGGATGGATCACCCCGATCGTCATCGCGACCGCACCGATGCTCTACGGCCTGGTGCTCGGCGTGCACGTGCTGCCCGGCATCATCGCGCAGGAGGTCGTGCGGCTGCCCTGGGTGGCGCTGCTCGCGCACGTGCTCGCGGCGCTCGTCGCCAGCGCCACCAGCCCGCAGTGGGCGGGTCGCTACATCGGCACCGCCCTGCTCATCGGCGGCATCCAGGAGGGCGTCGCCGCCCTCACCCGGTACCGGTCGTGGGCTCCATGGCGCTTCTTCGTGTCCGCGGTCATCGTCGGTGCGATCATCGCCGTCGTCGTCGCGCTCATCGTCGACCTCGGGAGCTTCGCGCCGTGGGTTCAGGCGGCGTACCTCACGATCAGCGTGCTCGGCCCCGTCGCGTGGACGGCCGTCGGTCTCGCCGTCGGCGCCCGGCTGCGCAGCGCGGGAGTCGCCGCCCGTCGCTGACAGGATCCTCCCGCGGACAGCCGGGTAGGTTAGGTGATGCTCACTTCCGTCGGTCGAGGTCTCGTGTCCCCTGCTCCCGTCATCCACGCGAACGGCGTCGCCGTGCGCCACATCGACGCCGACACGCCGGTGCCCGCGGGCGCGAGCTTGAGCGTTCACCCTGGCGAGGTGGTGCTGCTGCTCGGGCCGAGCGGGTCGGGAAAGTCGACGTTCGCGCTCACCCTCAACGGACTCATCCCGCACCACCTCGACGCCGAGGTGACGGGGGACGTCGTGATCGGGGATGCCGCGGCATCCGCGTCGACCGTCGCCGAGCTGTCGTCGCGGGTCGCGCTGGTCTTCCAGGACCCGGATGCGCAGATCGTGACCGCCCGCGTGCGCGACGAGGTCGCCTTCGGCCCCGAGAACCTGCGCGTCCCGCTCGCCGAGATCGCGACGCGCGTCGAGACGGCCCTGCGGCGACTCGACCTGTGGGAGCGCCGTGACGACGACCCCGACATCCTCTCCGGCGGCGGTCGGCAGCGGCTCGCGATCGCCGCGGCCCTCGCAATGGGCACCCCCGCGATCGTGCTCGACGAGCCGACCGCGAACCTCGATCCGGCCGGCGCCGCCGAGGTGTTTGCCGCCCTGCGCGACCTGGCGTCGGCCGGCGATCACGCGATCGTCGTGATCGAGCACGATCTCGACGAGCTGGTCGAGGTGGCCCACCGCGTGGTCGTGCTCGATGCCACCGGTCGCACGGTCGCCGACGGCTCGGTCGACGACGTGCTGCGCGCCCGCGCCGCCGAGCTCGACGCCCTCGGTGTCTGGCTTCCCGCGGTCACCCTGGCGGCCCTGCGGCTGCAGCGCGCCGGGGTGCCGATCGAGCGGATGCCGCTGACCGCCGCCGAGCTGCGCGCCGCCGTCGCGGCGGCCCCGCCGATCGATGCGACGGCCGACGCACCGTCGTCGTCTGCAGCGCGCACGCCGGCCGACGCTTCCACGACCGCTCCCGCCGCGAACGCCGTCGAAGTGTCGGGACTCACGCTGCGCCACGGGCGCGACGAGGTGCTGCACGACGTCTCCCTCACGATCGCCGCGGGCGAGTTCGTCGCGATCGTCGGCCCCAACGGCGCCGGCAAGACGACGCTCGCGCAGGCGATCGCGGGCGTGCGACGCACGCCGCGCGGCACCGTCCACGTGCGGGGTGCGGACGTCGCGCGCCGACGCACCACCCGGCGCATCGGCTTCGTGTTCCAGAACCCCGAGCATCAGTTCGTGGCACCGACGGTGCGGGAGGAACTCGCGCACAGCCTGCGCGGGCGCTCGGCCGCCGAGGTCGCCGAGCGGGTCGACGCCATGCTCGAGCGGTTCGATCTGACGGCGCACGCGACGCGGCATCCGTTTCTGCTGTCGGGGGGCCAGAAGCGGCGCCTGTCCGTCGCGACCGCGCTCATCGAGGGCGCCGACGTGCTGGTGCTCGACGAGCCGACCTACGGGCAGGATCGCGCCCGCGCCGATGAGCTGCTGCGCCTGCTGGGCGACCTGCACGCGCAGGGCACGACGGTCGTCGTGGTGACGCACGACATGCAGGTGGTCGCCGAGCACGCCGAGCGGGTGCTCGTGATCGAGCGCGGCCGGGTGATCGCGGATGCCTCCCCCGCCGTGCTGTTCGCCGACGAACCGCTCGTGCGGCGGGCGCGGCTGCGGGTGCCGCCGTTGCGGGTCGCGTTCGCCGATCTGCCTGGCCAGCCGGCGCTGTCGGGTGTGATGCGGCTCGCCGACCTCGACGCCGTGCGGGGAACGGCGGTGGCCGGATGACCACCGCCACTCCCATCGACGCGTCGGCACCGACGGTGATCCGCACGCGTCTCGGACTCGATCCGCTGACACTGTTCGCCGCGGTGATCCCGGCCTCGATCGGGCTCGTGTTCACGCGCGACCTGGTGGTGCCGCTGGTGTTCCTCGGCATCGGGCTGGCGCTCGCGCTGATCGTCTCGCGCGTGTCGGCACGCGTGCTCGCTCTGCTCGTGCTGGCGCTGCCGGTCGCGATCGTCGCGCTCGCGCTGCTGTTCGCGCTGTGGGTCGACCCCGCCACGGTCGCCGACACCCGCGTCGCGGTGGGCATCGCCGGGCGCGACCTCACCGTCGGCGCGCTCACCGTCGGGGCGGCCACGGCACTGCGGCTGGCGGCCATCACCGCGCTGCTGTTCGCCGCGGGCTCGGCGGCCGACGGACCGGACCTCGTGCGGGCGCTCGTGCAGCACCTGCGCGTGCCCTACCGCGTCGGCTACGCCGCCCTCGCCGCGCTGCGTTTCGTGCCCCGGTTCGCGCGCGAGCTCGACGTCATCCGGCGCGCGCACCGGGTGAGGGATGCCGCGCCCCCCGGCCCGTTCACCGCGCTCGCGCGGGGATTCGGCTACGCGGTGCCGCTGCTGGCCGGGGCCATCCGCCACGCGGAACGCGTGGCGCTCGCGATGGACGCGCGCGCGTTCGGCGCCCACGCGACTCGCACCGAGCCGCGGGTCGCACGCTGGCATCGCCTCGACACCGCCGTGGTCGCCGGGGGCTGGGTGCTCACCGTCGCGGTCTTCGTCGTCGTCGCCGCATCCTGACCCGAGACCCACGCCGCGGGGCGGCGGCTCCTGCCCGCGCATGACGAGGGGGACGAGGCATCCGCCCCGTCCCCCTCGTGCCGAGCGTCAGCGCTTGCCGACGATCTGACGCGACACGATGTCGCGCATGATCTCGTTCGTGCCGCCGTAGATGCGGTGCACGCGCGCGTCGAGGAACGCCCGGGCGATCGGGTACTCGGTGATGTAGCCGTAGCCGCCGTGCAGCTGCACGCCGAGATCGAGCAGCTCCCACTCGCGGTCGGTCGCCCAGAACTTCACCTTCGCGGCCTCCTCGGCCGTGAGCTTCTTGTCCTTGTAGAGCAGCATCGCGCGGTCGATGTACGCCCACATCACATCGACGGTCGTGGCCATGTCGGCGAGACGGAACCGGGTGTTCTGGAAGTCGGAGATCGACTGGCCGAACGCCTCACGGCTGAGCGTGTAGTCGCGCGTCCAGACGAACGCGGCCTCGCCCGCGGCGGCCGCCGCGACACCGATCGAGAGGCGCTCGAGAGGCAGGTTCATCATGAGCTGGATGAAGCCGAGGCCCTCCTTGCCGCCGATGAGGTTCTCGTCGGGCACGAAGACGTCGCTGAACGAGAGTTCGGCGGTGTCCCACCCGTGGAAGCCCATCTTCTCGAGCTTCTTGCCGTGGTCGAAGCCCTCCATGCCGCTCTCGAGGATCAGCAGGCTGAAGGCCTCGGGACGGTTGCCCTCGCCGGTCTTCACGAACGTGACGACGATGTCCGCGGTCTTGCCCGAGGAGATGAAGGTCTTGGCGCCGTTGACGATGTAGCCGCCGTCGACCTTCTTCGCGGTGGTCTTGATGCCGCGCAGGTCGCTGCCCGCGCCGGGCTCGGTCATCGCAAGCGCACCGAGCACCTCGCCGGTGGCCATGCGCGGGAGCCACTTCTCCTTCTGCTCCTGGGTGCCCATGTGCACGAGGTACGGAACCGCCAGGTCGTCCTGGATGCCGAACGCACCGGCAAGCGAGCCCTGTCCGACGCCGATCGTCTCCTCGAGCACAATCGAGCGGAAGCGGTAGTCCTGCAGCATGCCGGCGCCGCCGAACTCCTCCGGCACCGACAGGCCGATGATGCCCGCCTCACCCGCGGCCAGCATGGTCGCGCGGTCGATCTCGCCGTCCTTCTCCCACTGCACGCGCTTCTCGTTCGTCGCGTACCGCTTGAGGAACTCCTTGACGACGTCGCGGAACGCCTCGTGGTCCTCGTCGTAGATGTCGCGCTCCATGTGCGCAGTCCTTCCGTCTTCGCTTCGGCGGGATACCCGCTCGCGGCTGCGCTCGTGGCCACGCCGCCCCTGCGATCCTAGGTCGCGAGGCGGGCCGCAGGCCAGGGCATTGTGGAATTGCATGTCACCGTCTGCGGAACTCGGTGTCAGCGTTGTGGGGATGCCGCAACCGGGCCGGAGCAGCGGGATTCCGCGGCGATCCGGTACCGCGTTCGAGGGCGACCGGCAGTGCCGTAGTCAAGTGACCGGGTCGCGGTGCCCGAGTCGGCGAGGTGCTCGAGGTAGCGCCGACAGCTGACGCGAGAGAGTCCCGCGAGGTCCGCGATTTCGGCAGCGCTCGCCTCGCCCGCCTCGGCGAGCGCACTGCGCACGACGAGGAGCGTCGGAGCACTCAAACCCTTGGGCAGCTGCCGCCTGGCGCCGGGTCGCATCAGAGCATCGACCGAATCCTGGTCGAGCCCCGGGCGCATTGACTGCGGCACCCGTCGCTCAGCAAGGACATCGTCGATACGCGCATGAAGATCGTCCGCCGTGAACGGCTTCACCAGGTAATGCCGAGCACCGCGCATGCGAGCCGCTCGCACGGTGTCGACGTCACGGGCCGCCGTCACCGCGATGACCTCCGGCTGCACGATCGTGCCGTCGGAACGCAGCACCCGCAGGGCCTCGAGCCCGGTGAAACCGGGGAGGAACACGTCGAGCAGCACGAGATCGGGCGCGAGATCGCGCACCAGTCGCACCGCTTCCGGACCGGTCGCAGCCGTGCCCACGACCTGACATCCGCCGTGGGCGTCCACGAACCGGGCGTGCAGAGATGCGACGGCCGGAACATCGTCGACGATGAGCACGCGGAGGACGTTCATCGTGCGGTCACCGCCATCGGCACCCGTAGCTCGACCTCGAAGCACGCCCCGCCCCAGGGAGACCGCGACACCCGGGCCCCGCCACCGCGACGCCGCGCGACCCGCGCGACGAGAGCGAGGCCGATGCCGCGGCGGCGACCGGCGACATCCTTCGTGCTGAACCCTTCGTCGAAGGCGCGCCGAGCGACCTCATCGTCGAGGCCGGGGCCCGAATCGTCCACCCTCACACGCACCTCGCCCGACACCGCCTGCACGACCACCGCGACGCGATCCTCGGCACGACACGCGTCGAACGCGTTGTCGATGAGGTTGCCGATCACCGTGCGCAGATCATCGGATGCCTCCCCCGGCACCGTCCCCTCGACGTCCACCGTCATCACGAGCCCCCGCTCGCGCGCCTGCGCGAGCTTCACCGACAGCAGCGCCGCCAGTTCCGCGCCGAGGTTCGCGGCCGGCTCATCGACGGCGAGCGCCCCGCCTGAGCGACTCTTTGCGACGAACTCCCGAGCCTCATCGATCTGGCCGATCTCGAGCAGTCCGGAGATGACATGCAGGGAGTTGGAGAACTCGTGTGCCTGCGCGCGCAGTCCGTCGGTGAGCGACTGCGTGCCATCCATCTCCCGCAGCGCCGCGTGGAGCTCGGTGTGATCCCTCAGCAGCAGAGTGCCGCCCACGCGCCGGCCGTCATCGTCGATCGTGCCGGTGCCGCGGGCGATCAGTGCCCGCTCGCCCGCCAGCACGAGTCGCCCGTCGGGCTCGCCTTCCTCGAGCACGGCGAGGATCGGCGCATCGACCACCTCGGTGAGCGGGCGCCCGACCAGATCGTCGACGTTGAGCAGTCGTGCTGCGGCGTCGTTGGCCATCGAGACACGGCCGTCGCTGTCGACGGTGACGACACCCTCACTGAGACGGTGGAGCATCGTCTCCCGGCTGTCGACGAGCTCGGCGATCTGCTGGGGCTCCAGCCGGAAGATGCGCCGGCGAACGAGGGCGGTGACTCCAGCCGCTCCGAACACGCCGACCAGCGTCGACCCGGCGACCGCGACCAGCAGCCAGGGCAGCCAGATCTGCACGTCCGCGGCGAGGGCCGACTCCAGCATGCCGACGGACACGGTTCCGATCACGCGCTGCGCGTCGTCAAAGATCGGGACCTTCACGCGCCACGACTCGCCGAGGGTCCCGGTCTGCGTGCCGACATAGACCTCACCGGACAGCGGAACCGAGGGATCGGTCGACACCTTCTCGCCGATGCGCTCAGGGTTCGGATGGCTCAGCCGAATGCCGGCGGCATCCGTCACGACGACATAGGCGAGCTGCGAGGACTCGCGCAGCACCTCGGCGATCGGCTGGATCTTCGCGCTCGGATTCGGCGAGTCGAGGGCGTCATGGATCGAGGGCAAACGGGCGATCGATTGAGCGACGCCGACCATGCGCTCACGATGGGCGTCTCTGATGGCCAGTTCCTGCACGCTGATGGCGACCGCGCCCGTCGCGACCGTCACCACGCACACGATGGCGGCCTGCAGCAGAAGCAACTGCAGCCTCAGCGACATTGCTCGGCGCATGGAGGACATTCTGCCCGTTGGGTGGCGCTGACGGCGGCGCGCACGAGACCAATACTTTCCGAACCCTCGCTTACTTTCGCAAGCGCGCCCGAGCACATCGACCCCCCTAACGTCGGGTGGCATTGAGGGGATGCGACGGCGCATCCCCGTACTCGAAGGAGAGTCGACCTCACATGCGCACACGCTTCGCCACCGCCGCCCTGCTCGCGGCGGTCGCCCTCAGCTTGACGGCCTGCCATCCGCAGGCATCGAGCGGCGGCTCTGCAGCCGGACCGTCATCTGTGCAGATCATCGTTCCCGCCGATCCTGGCGGCGGCTGGGACCAGACCGGTCGCGCGATCTCGTCGACTCTCACCGGCGACAAGCTGGTCGGCGCCGCTCCGGTCAACAACGTGGGCGGCGCCGGAGGCACGGTCGGCCTCGCCTCGCTCGCGAATGAGCGCAACCCGTACACCCTCATGGTCACGGGCCTGGTCATGGTGGGCGCGGTGGAGACGAACTCGGCGCAGAACCGACTCGAGGACACGACACCGATCGCCCGGCTGACCGACGAGCCCCTGGTGGTCGTCGTGCCCAAGGATTCGCCGTACCAGACGCTCAAGGAGTTGGTCGACGCGGTGCTCGCCGATGGGCAGAAGATCACCATCACCGGCGGCTCCGCCGGTGGCGCCGACCACATCCTCGCGGGGCTGCTGCTCGAGTCCGCAGGCCTCGACGGGGCGGGCATCACCGAGAAGCTCAACTATGTGCCCAACTCCGGCGGCGGTGAAGCGGTGTCGCTGCTTCTCGGCAAGAACGCGTCGGCCGGCATCTCCGGCGTCGGCGAATTCGCCGAATACGTCACCTCCGGTGACCTGCGCGCCCTCGCGGTGTCCAGTGACGCCCCGGCGGCCCTGATCCCTTCGGCGCCCACCATGACCTCGCAGGGCTACGACGTCGTCTACACGAACTGGCGCGGGCTTCTCGCACCGGGCGGTATCAGCGCCGAGCAGAAGCAGCAACTGGTCGACCTGATCACCCGCATGCACGCATCGGCTGCGTGGCAGGCGACGCTCAAGGACAAGGGCTGGACGGACGCGTTCCTCACCGGGGATGAGCTCTCGACATTCCTCACCGCCAACATCTCCGACGTGCAGTCGACGCTGAAGAACATCGGGCTCACGTCGTGACGACGGACATCACTCCCACCTCCGGGGCGGCGTCGCCGCCCCGGAGGTGGAGCGGGGATCGCATCGGGGAGCTCGTGTTCGCGGCGCTGGTGTTCGGCCTCGGCCTCTACGCGCTGATCGGCGCCTTTGCGATCCGCACCCCCGCCGGCGCCCAGGTGGGCCCGCGCGTCTTCCCGTTCCTCGTGTCGGCGCTGCTCATCGGTGCCGGCGTCGCTCTCATCTTCGGCGTGCTCCGCGGCCGCCTCGGTCAGCGCGAGGAGGGCGAGGACATCGATTCGAGTGCCCGCACCGACTGGTGGACGATCACGAAGCTCGTGCTGCTGTTCGTCGGCGTCGTTCTGCTGCTGGACGTTCTCGGCTGGTGGCTCACCGCAGCACTTCTGTTCGGCGGCGCAGCCCTCAGCCTCGGCGCCAAGAAGTGGTGGATCGCTCTCACCGCCGGGCTCGTTCTGGGCATCGCAACCCAGATCCTGTTCGGCGAGGGCCTCGGGCTCTTCCTCCCCCGCGGCTGGGCATTCGACGCCTGGTACGGCCCCGGCCCCCTCTTCTAGGAACCTCATGGACAACATCTCCCTCCTCCTGCAGGGCTTCGCCACGGCCGTCCAGCCCGAGTACCTGCTGTTCGCGTTCATCGGCGTGCTCGTCGGAACCGCCGTCGGCGTACTCCCCGGCATCGGGCCGGCGATGACGGTGGCGCTCCTGCTGCCGCTGACGTACTCACTGCCACCCACCGCCGCGATCATCACGTTCGCAGGCATCTACTACGGCGGCATGTATGGCGGCTCGACCACGAGCATCCTGCTGAACACCCCGGGCGAGTCGGCGTCGGTCATCACGGCGATCGAAGGCAACAAGATGGCCAAACTCGGTCGGGGAGCAGCAGCGCTCGCGACTGCCGCCATCGGCTCATTCGTCGCCGGCACCATCGCGACCGCCCTCCTGACGCTCTTCGCGCCGGTGATCGCCGGCTTCGCGGTCAACCTCGCGCCGGCCGACTTCGTGGCCCTCATCGTCGTGGCGTTCATCACGGTAGGCGCGCTGCTGGGTTCGTCGGTCTCCCGCGGCATCGCCTCTCTCGGCATCGGCCTGCTCATCGGCCTCGTCGGCACCGAGCAGACCACCGGTCAGGCGCGCTACACGATGGGCATGCTTGCGCTCTCCGACGGCATCAGTGTGGTTCTCGTCGCGGTCGCGCTGTTCGCAGTCGGCGAGGCGCTCTACGTTGCAGCGAGACTGCGCAGCGGGCCGATCCCGATCATCCCCGTGACTCGCGGATGGCGCAGCTGGATGTCCCGCGAGGACTGGCGCCGATCGTGGAAGCCGTGGCTGCGCGGCACCGCGATCGGCTTCCCGATCGGAACGATCCCGGCGGGCGGCGCCGATGTCGCCACGTTCCTGTCGTACGCCACCGAGAAGCGCTTCTCGCGCCACAAGAAGCAGTTCGGACGTGGGGCGATCGAGGGGGTCGCCGGCCCCGAGGCAGCCAACAACGCCGCCGCCGCCGGTGTGCTCGTCCCGCTCCTGACACTCGGTCTTCCGACGACCGCGACCGCCGCGATCATCATCACGGCATTCCAGTCGTACGGCATCCAGCCCGGGCCGCAGCTCTTCCAGTCGCAGGGCGACCTGGTGTGGGCGCTCATCGCGAGCCTCTACATCGGCAACGTGCTGCTACTGGTGCTGAATCTGCCGCTCGCGGGCATCTGGGTGAAGCTCCTGCAGATCCCCCGTCCGTACCTCTACGCCGGAATCCTGACGTTCGCCGCCCTCGGCGCCTACGCGGTGCGGTTCTCGACGATCGACGTGCTCATCCTTCTGATCGTCGGGGCACTCGGGTATGTCATGCGGCGCTTCGGCTACCCGGTGGCCCCCCTCATCGTCGGCCTCATCCTCGGCCCGATGGGCGAGCAGCAGCTGCGTAAGGCGCTCCAGCTGAGCCAGGGCAGCATGGGCGATCTCGTGCTGCATCCGTTCGCGGCGACCTGTTACGCGGTGCTGATCGTGCTCGTCGCCGCGGGACTATGGCTCAAGCGTCGTCAGAACCGTTATGAGCGTGCCCTCGAGGCCTCGCTCGCCGCAACGACATCCCCCGCCGCAGCGGTGGATCGGCTGTGGGACGAGGGCGAGCGTCCGTCCGAGGTGTCGACCGACACGATTCGAACGGAAGAGGCAACGCGTATGGCGCGAGCCGCGCAGCGCGATCGACACGACGAGCGATGACGGATGCCTCGGGTGGCCGGACCGGTCACCCGAGGTAGTTCGGCGCGGCGGGCAGTCCGAAGAACGCCTCGAGCGTGTGGAACCCGCCGTCATGGTACGCCGCCGCGAGCTGCGGCCCGATGTAGCGCAGGTGCCAGGGCTCGGAGTCGTACCCCGACACCGCCGTCTGCCCCGGCTCGTAGCGCACGATGAATCCGTAGCGCCAGCCGTTCTCGGCCACCCATTTCCCGGCCGCCGACGTGCCGAAGCCGTCCATCGTGCCGCATCCGGCAGAGGTGCACGAGACGACGTCCGTCGCGAACCCGGTCTGGTGCTCGCTGTATCCGGGATGAGCGCTCGTCGCATCGGCAGCCGCCTTGCCGCCGTTCGCGACATTCGACGCGTACGTGCTCACCTGCGTCTGGTACGACCGGTAGCCGCTCACCACCCCGAGGCCGCCCACGCCCGCAGCGGCCGCGGCATCCGACATCGTGGTGAGGGCGGCAGCGGCGGGCGGCTGCAGTTGACCTGCCCCGTTCACGAGGCGCACACCGACCTTGGCGAGCGCGGCCGGCGCGAAGGACAGCGGCTCGAGCGGGCGCGCCTTGTCGACGACGACCCAGACGTGGTTCGCGTCGGCGAGGGTGATGCAGGGGGCGTCTCCGGAGACCACGGCGTCGCGGAACGCGGCACCACCGCCCACGGCCGTGATGACGGCCTCGTCGTCACGCGCGGCGAGCGCCGCGGTGACCGCCGGGTCGTCGCAGGGCCGCGGCGCCGGGTTGGGCGTCGACGTGAGTGCCGGGACGGGGAGTGCGGCAGCGACGGCGGGCGCAGCGGCCACGTGTCGCGGCGCCACGAGACGCGGCAGCACCGCGAACGCGCACGCCGACGCCACCACGATCGCGACCAGGCCGATCGTGACGGTCCATCGGAGCGCGGAGATCCGCGGGGCGTCGGCCATCAGTCCATTGTGTGCCGCGATGCGTGCGGCCGCGACCCATCGCATTCACATACCCTCACCTATTTACGATAGTGGGCGCCGCCAGACTTGACTTAACATCGATGCTTTGTTCGACTGTGCGCATGAGGTGGAACGGTCAACGCGTCGGAGAGACGGATGCCGCGGCCCTCGCGGGCCTCGACCGCGATGGCGGCATCGTGCGCAGCGTCACGACTCCCGAGTTCGCAGGCATCACCTTCCACGAGGTGCTGGCCAAGTCGGCGCTGAACCACGTGCCGGGGGCATCCGCGATGCCGTTCGACTGGACGGTGAACCCCTACCGCGGGTGCAGTCACGCCTGCGTCTACTGCTTCGCGCGCGGCACGCACACCTATCTCGACCTCGACGGCGGTCGCGACTTCGACACCCAGATCGTCGTGAAGATCAACGTCGCGGAGGTGCTCGCCGCCGAGGTGCGCCGCGGCAGCTGGGGCCGGGAGCACGTCGCCCTCGGCACCAACACCGATCCGTATCAGCGGGCGGAGGGGCGCTATCGGCTCATGCCGGGCATCATCGACGCGCTCGCCTCCTCGGGCACACCGCTGTCGATCCTCACCAAGGGCACGCTGCTGCGCCGCGACCTCCCGCTGCTCGCCGCCGCGCACGACGAGGTGGACGTATCACTCGCGTTCTCGATCGCCGTGTTCGACGACGCCCTGCAGAGCGCTCTCGAACCCGGCACCCCGACGGCCGCCGCGCGCCTGGCGACGGTGCGCGCCGCCGCCGACGCGGGCTTCCGCCCGACGGTGTTCCTGATGCCCGTGCTCCCCCACCTCACCGACTCGATCGCCCAGCTCGACGATGCGCTGCGGCGTATCCGTGAGGCGGGAGCGGCGCGCGTCGTCTACGGCGCTCTGCACCTGCGCCCGGGCGTGAAGCCGTGGTTCTTCTCGTGGCTCGCGCGGGAGAGGCCCGACCTCGTCGGGTCGTACCGCGGGCTGTTCCCCGGGGTGTCGGCGACGACCCCGGCCGCCTACCGGCAATGGCTCGCGCGACGGATGCGTCCGCTGCTGCGCGCCCATCGACTTGACGGGCGGGATGAGACCGAACTGCCCACGCGCACCCGTCGGGGCGCGGCATCCGCCCCGCCCGCGGTGCGCACGACGGGCGCCTCCGCGGTGCCCACCCCACAGACGACCGCGGCCGCCCGTCTGTTCTGACGGACGGCCGCGAAGGCGGCGACGGGGCTCGGCTCGGGCCCGCGTCATCGGATCAGGCGTCGACCTCGGCGAGCTGGCGACCGGCGAGCTCCTCGATGAGGTCGTCGCCCGGGCGGGCATCCTCGAAGGGCGCGTTGATCTCGGCGCGCTCGAGCATCTCCGTCATGCGACGACGACGCTGACGGGTGATGAGGGTCACGACCGTGCCGCTGCGACCCGCGCGTCCGGTGCGGCCCGAGCGGTGCAGGTAGGTCTTGTACTCGTCGGGAGCGTCGGCCTGCACTACGAGGTCGATGTCGTCGACGTGGATGCCGCGGGCCGCGACATCCGTCGCCACCAGCACACGCACCTTGCCGTCGGTCAGACGCTGCAGGTTGCGAGTGCGCTTGGCCTGGTTGAGGTCGCCGTGCAGCGCGACGGCCGGGATGCCGGCGTCGTCGAAGCTCTCGGCGAGCATCTCGGCGTAGGCGCGGGTGCGGGCGAAGACGAGCGTCTTGCCCTCACGGTCGACGAGCGAGGTGACGACCTCGGCCTTGTCGCGGTGGTCGATCACGAGCACGCGGTGGTCGATCGTGCCCGACTCCTGCGTCTCACCGGCGACCTCGTAGACCTCGGGCTCGACGAGGAACTCGTCGACGAGGGCGGCGACCTCACGGTCGAGGGTCGCCGAGAAGAGCAGCTTCTGACTGCCCTCGGCGGTGCGACGCAGGATGCGCTGCACCGGCTCGACGAAACCGAGCTCGCACATGTGGTCGGCCTCGTCGAGCACCGCGATGCTCACCTCGGAGAGGTCGAGACGACCCTGCTCGATGAGGTCCTCGATGCGGCCCGGGGTGCCGATGATGATGTCGACGCCCTTCTTCAGCGCGCCGACCTGACGGGCCTGCGGGACGCCGCCGTAGATCTGCGTGGTGAACAGGCCCACGCTGCGGGCGATCGGCTGCACGGTGCGGTCGATCTGCAGCGCCAGCTCGCGCGTCGGCGCGAGGATGATCGCCTTGGGGGCGCGACCGTACTCGCGCTTGCTGCCGGCCTGCGCGCGCAGGATCGACTCGACGAGCGGCGCGCCGAACGCGATCGTCTTGCCGGAGCCGGTGCGACCGCGGGCCAGCACGTCACGGCCGGCGAGGATCGGGCCGATCGTCGCCGCCTGGATCGCGAACGGGGCGGCGGCGCCGAGCTCGGCGAGGGCCTTCACGATGTTCTGACCGAGACCGAGCTCGGCAAAACCCTGACCCTCGACGGTCTCGGCCTCGACGGCCTGCGCCTCGAGACGCTCGTGCACGACGTCGACGTGCTCCTCGAAGCGGGCAGGCTTCGCGTTCCAGTCGGCGCGGTTCGGGGCGTCGTCACGACGGGGACGGGCATCGCGGCGGTCACCCGTGCGCGGGGCGCGGTCGTCGCGGCGGTCGCGGTCGCCGAAGGAGGGACGGTCGCCGCGGTCGCGGTACGACGGACGGTCGTCACGGTCACGAGCCGGACGACGCTCCGCCCGGTCACCGTACGACGGACGCTCGGAACGCTCGCCGTACGGACGACGCTCGGCGCGATCGCCGAAGGAGGGCCGGTCGCCGCGGTCGCCGTACGCGGGACGCTCGTCACGGTCACGCGCCGGACGACGCTCGGCACGGTCACCGTACGACGGACGCTGGTCGCGGTCGCCGTATGCGGGACGCTCGGAACGCTGACCGTACGCGGGACGCTCGCCGCGGTCGCGATACGACGGGCGGTCGTCACGGTCACGCGCCGGACGACGCTCCGCCCGGTCACCGTACGACGGACGCTCGGAACGCTCGCCGTACGGACGACGCTCGGCACGGTCGCCGAAGGAGGGACGGTCGCCGCGGTCGCCGTACGCGGGGCGGTCGCCGCGATCGCGGTACGACGGACGCTCTCCGCCGCGGGCGGGACGATCGGTGCGGTCGCCGTACGACGGACGCTGGTCGCGGTCGCCGTAAGGGCGACGCTCGCCGCGGTCCTCGAAGGAACGACGGTCGTCGCGGTACGAGCCGCGACCGCCGTCGGCGGCGTGCTGACGGATGCCGCGAGCCTCGTCGCGGCCGGCCTTCTCCTGGGCGCTCCAGCGACGCTTGGGCGCCTCGGCGGCCTGCTCGTCGGCGCGATATCCGCGGTGGTTGGGGCTCTTGGAGCCGGGACGGGCCGTGGCGCTCGAGCTCTCGCCCGGGCGGCGCTTGCGGTCCTGGAACCCGGTCTTCGACCCGTAGCGCGGGTCGAAGTTCTTCGCCGGACGACCGCCGGCGGGCTTCTTGTTCTTGGGCATGGTGAGTTCTTCTTCCTCGTGTCTGAACGCACGAGAACAGCGCTCGGTTCATGCCGAGCATCCCGGGCGCACGTGGGCCGGGGGCCGTTCAAGTGATGGTGGTCATGAGCGCCGAATAGCGCACACCATCGGCCCCGAGGACTCACACAAGAAAGAAAACCGCGTCACGCGGTGTCCGAAGCCGACCCTCTATCGTAGCGCACGTCGCATTACGCTGAAGACATGAGTGCTGCGCCGGCCACGGGCATCCCGTTTCACATCGGTCGGGGCGCGGTCTCGGCCTCCATCGCCCCCGTCGGCGCGGCGCTGCGCGCGGTGACGGTCGACGGCGTCGATCTCGTGCCCGGCTACCCCGATGAGCTGCCCACACCCGCTGCGTGCGGGGTCGTGCTGGTGCCGTGGCCGAACCGTGTGCGTGCCGGAGCCTGGAGCCAGCGCGACCGCAGCTACCAGCTCGCGCTCACCGAGCCTCAGCTGGGCAACGCCTCGCACGGGCTGCTGCGCTTCGCCACGTATGCAGCCGACGAGGTCGCCCCGGACAGCGTCACCCTGCGGGCACCGGTCGTGCCCCAGACCGGCTATCCGTTCCACCTCGACACGCGCGTCACGTATCGCATCGCGGAGCGCGGCATCGAGGTACGTCATGAGATCACCAATGTCGGCGGAGAGGACGCGCCCGTCGCCGTCGGAACGCATCCGTACCTGCAGATCTCGGATGTCGCGACCGCCGACCTGACCGTCGAGATCGACGCCGCGACCCGCTATCTGCTCGACGACCGCAAGCTGCCCGTCGGTACCGCCCCGGTCGATGCCGCCCACGACCTGCGCACGCCGCGTCGGGTCGGCGACCTCGACATCGACACCGCGTACGCCGACCCGGTGCGCGACGACGAGGGGCGCATCCACGGGCTGCTGCGCGCCCCGGACGGACGCACCGTCGACCTCTGGGCGGGCGATGGCTTCACCCACCTGCAGGCCTTCACCACCGACCGTTTCCCCGGCACCCCCGTCGCGATCGCGATCGAGCCGATGACGGCACCCGCCGACGCCCTCAACTCGGGCGATGGGCTGCGCTGGCTGGCGCCCGGTGAGAGCTGGCGACTGGTCTGGGGCATCGATCTCGTCGTGTGACCACGGATGACGACACCCCGCGCGTCGGGGGAATGGCGATGGATGCCGCGCGGTTGCGGCCTCCTCGGAAAGGAACTCCCATGAAGTCAGTGCAGATCGTGAGCTGGGGCGCCACCGACGACCTCGAAGTGCGGGACATCCCCACGCCCGAGGCGGACGGCGGACAGGTGCGGGTGAAGGTGCAGGCGACGGGACTCAACCCCGTCGATTGGAAGATCATCGAGGTGATGCAGGACAAGCCGGGCGGCTATGGCGCCCACATCGTGCTGCCGTCGGGCAACGGCAACGACTACGCCGGTGTCGTCGACCAGGTCGGCGAGGGTGTCACGGGGGTCTCCGTCGGTGATGCGGTCTTCGGCGGCAGCCGCTACTTCGCGCAGGCCGAGTACGTCGTCGTCGACGCCGGCAGCGTCATCCCGATCCCCGACGGGCTCACCGTCGCGCAGGCCGGCGGACTCGACATCGTCGGCCGCACGGCTGTGGCGAGCGTCCGTCAGGTCGCACCGCAGGCGGGCGAGACCGTGCTCGTCTCGGCGGCCGCGGGCGGCGTCGGCGTCATCGCCGCGCAGCTGGTCCGCCTCGCGGGAGCCCGCGTGATCGGCACGGCGAGCCCTGCCAACCACGGCTACCTCACCGAACTCGGCATCGAGCCGGTCGCCTACGGCGACGGACTCGTCGAGCGTCTGCGCGAGCTCGCGCCCGAGGGCATCGACGCGGTGCTCGACAACCAGGGTCGCGCGACCCTCGAGGCCGCGGTCGAGCTCGGCGTGCCGACCGGACGCATCAACACGATCGCGGAGCACTCCTTCGCGGCGCAGCACGGCATCTCCTCCGTCGGCGGCGCGAAAGCCGACAACAAGGACCTGGCCGAGCTCGCCGGCCGCGTCGCCACGGGCGAGATCCTCTTCCCGATCGATTCGGTGTACCCGCTCGATCAGGTGACAGCGGCCTACGCGCACCTGAAGGCGGGCCACCTGCGCGGCAAGGTCGTGCTCGAACCGTGAGCACGGAGTCGGGTCGGCGCGCAGAGCCGCGTCGTCCCGACTGCTGCGGCCGGCCCGCTGCTGCGCTCGGCGCGTCGCGCTCAGTCCGCGGGCGGGCCGAGCAGCGGCCGCAGCTCGAGGCGGCGGTTGCACGCGCGTGAACCCTCGATCATCAGGGTGCGCGCGGCATCCTCATCGTCCGCCTCGATGATCCAGAACCCCGACGTCCACTCGGGCGCCTCGACGAGAGGTCCGTCGACGAGCACCGGATCGGCGCCGCGACCGTCGATGAGAACGGATGCCGCAGGATGCGCGAGGCCCGCCCCGAACACCCAGTGGCCGCCGTCGACGAGCGTCTGGTTGAAGACGTCGATCGCGGCCATCTCCTCAGGCGTCGCCGACGAGCTGCGACTGTCGACCACGTTCACCAGGAACTGCATGGGGTGATCATCCTCCCGGAGCCGGCGCCGCGCCACTCGTCCGGTCAGTGCGCGGGGCTCGCCTCCGCCACGGCCGAGGTCTTCGCCGCCCGACGCGCCTGACGACGCTCCTTGGCACCCTCGACGAGGTTGTAGAGCGTCGGCAGCACGAGCAGGGTGAGAAGCGTCGACGACACGAGCCCGCCGATCACGATGATCGCGAGCGGCTGCGAGATGAACCCGCCGTGCCCGGTGATGCCGAGCGCCATCGGGGTCAGCGCGAAGATCGTCGCGAGCGCCGTCATGAGGATCGGGCGCAGACGCCGCGAGCCGCCGGCGATGACGGCGTCGTGGGCCGAGAGACCCTTCTCGCGGTACTGGTTGACGAGGTCGACGAGCACGATCGCGTTCGTCACGACGATGCCGATGAGCATCAACACGCCGATGAGAGACGCGACACCGAGCGGCACGCCCGTGACGACCTGCAGGATGATGGCACCGGTCGCGGCGAACGGCACCGACACCAGCAGCAGCAGCGGCTGACGCAGCGACTTGAAGGTCGCGACCATGACGATGTAGACGATGAGGATCGCCGCGAGCAGCGCGAGCCCGAGCTGCGAGAACGCCGACGACTGATCGGAGGCGACACCGCCGATCGTGGCGGTCGCGCCACTGGGCAGCACGGTGTCCTTGAGCGCGGTGTTGACGCTCGCGGTCGCTGTCGCCAGGTTGTCGGTCGACGGCGTGATGGTGATCGCCGCGGTGCGCTGGCCACGGTCGGTCGTGATCGAGACCGGGCCCTGACTCTGTGCGACAGTGGCGAGCGAGTCGAGGCGCACCTCGCCGGCCGCCGTCGGGATCTGCAGCGCCTTGAGCGCATCGACAGTCGTGGGCACGTCGCTCGCCTGCAGGTAGACACTCACGCCGGTTCCGTTCAGCTCGACGGTGCCGACCTGCTGCGGACGCATGGTGTTCGAGACGATGCTCCCGACCGCGACCTCGGAGAGCCCGGCCGCGGCGGCCTTCGCACGGTCGACCGTGACGGCGATGAAGGGCAGCGAGGCGGACAGGTTGCTGGAGATCTGACCGATGCCCGCCTTCCCCTGCACAGCCTTCACGAGCGCGTCGCTCGACTGCTGCAGCGAGGACTCATCCGGTGCGGTGATGTCGATCTCGATGTTGCTCGACGTGAACCCGCCGCCCGACGCCTGCACCTGCACGGTGCCGACGTTCGGAAGCGCCGACAGCGTCGACTCCACGCGGGTGCGCAGATCGACCTGATCGACCGAGGCGTCGGTGGTGATCGAGTAGGTCACGCCTGACCCGCCGCCCGAGAAGGCGTCGCGCAACGACGACCCGCTCGAGCCGATCGAGGTCTGCACCGTCTGGACGCCGCTGACGCCCTTCAGCGCCTGCTCGACCTGTTTCGCTGCGGCGTCCTCGGAGTCGAGGCTGGCCGCGTTGCCGAGCGACTGCGTCACCGTGAGCGTGTTCTGACCGGAGTCGCCCAAGAAGTTGATCTTCATGAGCGGCGCCAGCCCGCCGGTGCCGACCAGCACGAGCACGGCGATGAGCAGTGTCACCCAGGAGTGCCTCAGCGTCCAGCGGATGATCGGCAGGTACGCCTTCTGCAGGCGGGTGGGCGGGGCATCCACGTGCTCGGGGTCGATCGGGGCGCCCGCGGCATCCGTCACGGGCTTGCCCGGCCGCAGGAACCAGTACGCCAGCACCGGCACGATGGTCAGCGCCACGAAGAGCGAGGCGACCATCGCCAGGGTGACCGTGAGCGCGAAGGGGCGGAACAGCTCGCCGGTGATGTCGCCGACGAAGGCGATCGGCAGGAAGACGGCCACGGTGGTGAGCGTCGAGGCGCTCACCGCGGTCGCGACCTCGCGCACCGCCTTGATGATCGAGGGGAGCTTCTCGGCATCGCCGACGTAGTGACGTTTGATGTTCTCGATGACGACGATGGAGTCGTCGACGACGCGGCCGATCGCGATCGTCAGCGCACCGAGGGTCAGGATGTTGAGCGAGTACCCGAACGCCTGGATGCCGATGAAGGTGATGAGCACGCTCGTCGGGATCGAGATGGCCGTGACGAGCGTCGATCGCACCGACAGCAGGAACAGCAGGATCACCACGACCGCGAACACGAGTCCGAGCAGTCCCTCTTCGGCGAGCGACTGGATCGACTGCTCGATGAACGGCGCCTGATCGAAGACGACGGTGAACGAGCCGCCGCCGAGCTGGGTGGTGAGATCCGGCAGCGCGTCGCGCACCTCGCGGGAGACGTCGACGGTGTTCGCGGACGGGAGCTTCGTGATCGCGATCGTGAGGGACGGCTCACCGTTCACTCGGGAGATCGAGGTGATCGGCGCCTGGCCGAGCGTGACGGTGGCGACGTCGCCGATCGTGACAGCGCCCTTCAGCAGCTGCGGCGCGGTCGTGGGCACGAGCGGGAGTGCGGTGATCTGATCGACCGACGTCAGTTTGGTGCCGGTCTGCACCGTGAGGGTCTGGTCGCCCTCGGTGATCGTTCCGCCGGGGAAGAGGATGCCGTTCTGCGACAGGGCGTCCTTGACGGCGGTCTGCGTGTAGCCGTGTGCGGCGAGCTTTGCCGGATCGGGGACGATCGTGACCTGCTGGGCCCGCCCGCCGACGATCTGGGCGGCGTTCACACCCGCAAGCTGCTGCAGCTTGGGCACGATGACCGACTCGAGGCGCGCCTGGGCCGCCGCCTCGTCGGAGTATCCCGAGACCGCGACCTGGATGACGGGGAAGTCGGACACGCTCGCGGTCACCACACTCGGGTCGACGCCGCTGGGCAGCGTGCTCTTGATGCGGTCGATCGCGAGCGAGACCTTCTGCTCGGCGGTGGTGAGGTCGGTGCCGTACGTGAACGACGCCTGCACGATCGACGAGTTGGCGGTGCTGGTCGCACTCGAGGACTCGAGACCGGGCACCCCCTGGATCGCCGTCTCGATCGGGGTCGAGACATCGTTCGAGACGACCTCGGGCGATGCCCCGGGGTAGCTCGAGACGATCGCGAGCTGCGGGAACTCGACGGAGGGGATGAGCTCCTGCTTGAGGCTCGTGAGCGCGATGCCACCGAAGATCGCCACGACGATGGTGACGAGGGCGATCAGAGCGCGGTTCTTGAGGCTGAGGACGGCGAGGTGCGACACGGTCGGCCTTCGTGATCGTTGACGGATGCCGGAGTCCGGCCGATACACGTCTGTATCGGGGTCAGTATCGCACGCCGATCCTTCTGTATGACTGAGGGATGCTGCCGGTCGCGGCCGCGGCATCCGTCACCGCCGACGGCCGCGCTAGCACCGGGGCGCGGGCGTCGTCAAGCCTGGGCCGGCGGGCGGGGCGTGATGCCACTCTGGGCGTGCGCCGTCGTGCGCCTCTGCGAGGAGACCCCTCGCGCCGACCCACCGGAGGATCCATGAACATCGCCCTGGTTCTCATCATCGTCATCGCCATCGTGGTGGCGATCGTCAGCGGACTGAACGCCGCCCTCAGCTGGTTGCTGTGGGTCGCGCTGATCGTGGGCGTCATCGCGCTCATCGCATTCCTGCTGAGGGTCATCGGCGGCCGCAAGGCCTGACGCTTCCCCCGGACGTCGCGCGTTTCGGGTGCGCGCGCCGTCGACTCTCCGTCCCCCCAAGGAGAGCGGATGCCGCGGCTTTCTGCCGCGGCATCCTTTTGTGTCCGGGCATCACGTGTCGGCGCGATCGGCCCACATGCGAAGCGCGTCGCGCACGAACGTCGCACCGTCGACGCCGCCGTAGTTCGCGGCGAAACGCGGATCGGCGACGTACATGTCGCCAAGGCCGCGCACGTAGGCGCGTACGTCGCCGCCGTCGCCCGCGGGCGTGCCGGGAATCGCGCACAGCCAGGCGACGTGACGGTCGGCGAGGCGTTGCGCGTCGTCGCCGGACGGATCCTCCCCGGCGATCGCCGCGGCGCGCCAGTCGGACTGCAGCGCGCGGGAGCGCTCCTGCCACGCGGCGCGATCGTCGGCGCTCATGCCGCGCCACCACGCGTCGCTGCGGGCGTAGGCATCCGCGCCCCAGCGCCGCTCGACCTCCTCGCGGTGCTCCTCGTGGGCGAACCCGTCGAACATGTTCTCGGCCGTGAGCCGTTCTCCTCTCCGGAGTGCGTGGATGGTGTGGGTGACGGATGCCGCCTGTCGCCGCAGCCGCTCCTGCCGGCGTTCGATGGCGTCGAGGTGGACCTCGAGCGCCGTGGCCGTGTCGGCGTCGCGGTCGAGCGCGGCAGCGATGTCGGAGAGCGGCAGCCCGAGCTCCCGCAGCAGCAGGATGCGCTGCAGGCGCACGAGCGCGGCGTCGTCGTACAGGCGGTAGCCGGCGGCGGTTGTCGAGGACGCCGGCAGGAGTCCGATCGCGTCGTAGTGCCGCAGGGTGCGGCTCGTGACGCCGGCGATGCGGGTGACGTCCGTGATGCTGCGCATGCGGTCTCCGTTCGTCGGGGTGCGGCGCCGGCGAGGATGTCCGTCGGCGTCGGGTTCGAGCGTAGGGATTGACGCCGCGTCAAGGTCAAGCCCGCGACATCCGATTCTCGATCAGCGCTTACGCAAACGCGATATATCGTGTTATCGTCACAACACGCGATATATCGCGTTCATCGAACCAGGAGAACGACATGACCCCTGAGAAGTGGCTCATCCACCCGGGCGAGACCCGGGTCATCGACATCGCATCCGCGACCGCCCTCAAGGTGGGGCTCGTGGGCGGCGAGGTCGACATCGTCGCCCACGACGAGCCGACCGTGCGCATCGAGGTGCACGGCGTCACCGTCAAAGACCTCCGGGTCGAGGTCGACGGCGACCGCGTCGAGATCGACCACCCCCAGCTGCGGTGGGACAACTTCCTCGAGGTGTTCCGCAACTTCGGCTCGGGCGGCCCCAAGGCCGAGATCAGCGTGGCCGTCCCCCGCGACATCGCGCTCACCCTCGGCGTCGTCAACGCGAGCGCTCTCGTCGCCGGCCTCCAGCGCGACGCGCGTCTCAACACCGTCTCGGGCGACATCATCGTCGACGGCCACACCGGATCGCTCACCCTCAACGCGGTGTCGGGCGACGTCCAGGTGCGCGGGCTCGAAGGTCGACTCGGCGCCAACAGCGTGTCGGGCGACGTCGCCGCGACGGGCGTCATCACCAAGGCCGACGTCGACACCGTGTCGGGCGCGCTGCTGTTCGACTCGACCGGCCCGGTGCATCAGATCGGCTTCAACACGGTGTCGGGCGACGCGACCGTGCGTCTGGACCCCGACCTCGCCGTCAACTACGTGCTGCGCAGTGTCAGCGGGAAGGTGCAGCTCGACGGCATCGTGCATCGCGGCAACGGCCCGGGCGTGAACTTCACCGGATCGATCGGCGAGCTCAGCGGCTCGTTCGCCGACGTGCGCGTCAACTCGGTCTCGGGCGACGTCACGCTGCTGCGCCACACCCCCGACGCGGCGCTCTCCCCTGAGGACGGTGCCCGATGACTCCCGCGGTCTTCTCCCACGGCGACCTGCGCCTCTACCTGCTGAACCTGCTCGACGAGTCCCCCCGGCACGGCTACGACCTCATGCAGGCCCTCGCCGACCGCACCGGCGGTACCTACACGCCGAGCGCCGGAACCATCTATCCGCGGCTGTCGAAGCTGGAGGAGGAGGGGCTCGTCACCAAGACCGTCGACGGACGCAAGACCGTCTACGAGATCACCGACGCCGGACGCGCCGAAGTGGCATCCCGCCGGGGCGACCTCGACGGCATCGAGGCGCACCTGTCGGACTCGGTGCGCCTCATCGCCGAAGAGGTGCGCGGCAGCGTGCGCGACGCGATGAAGAGCCTGCGCGCCGACCTCGCGGCGGCCAAGGCCGACCAGCGCAGCCACACCCCGCGATCGTTCGTGACCGAGCCCGACGACCGCGCCGACAGCCGCGAGCAGGTGCGCCGACTCGACGTCGTGGTGAACGAGTTCCGCGCCCAGGTGCGCGCCGACGCCCGCACCCACGTCGCGCGCGGCGGGGAGCTCGCCGCGACCGTGGTCGACGAGGTGGAGCGCGCACTCGACGAGGCCGCGCGGGAGCTGACCCGGGCCCTGCGGCGCTGAGTGCCGCTGCGGTTCTCGGATGCCGCACCCCGGCGTCCGGCACCATGGCGACACCGTGCGCATCGCCCCGCACCCTGCACGGAGGCGGGGCGATGCGCCGTGTTATTCTGAGTGCTATTCTTCCCGGCTCCTCAGCCGGACTCGTGGATACGTCGGGCCCCTCGAAGCCCGCTTCTCAGATCGTGAGGGGGTCTCGCATGGGGCGTGGCCGTCAAAAGGCGAAGCACACCAAGATCGCCCGTGAGCTCAAGTCGTACAGCCCGAGCGTGAACTACGCCGCGCTGGAGCGTGAGCTCGGGCATCCCAGCGACGAGGGCGACCAGTACGTCGACAAGTGGGCCGACGAGTACGACGACGAGGACGAGCTCGAAGAGGAAGACGCCTTCGACAACGAGAAGGCCTGAGCCCGACCCGCTCTCACCCGCCACGTGGCGCCGACGCGGGCACGCGGCATCCGCTCGCGACGACCGCCCTCAGGACGTCTGCGTGCCCTCGACCCAGGCCAGGTATTCCTCACTGACCGTGCCCGTGACGTAGCGGCCGTCGAAGCAGCTCATGTCGAGATCCTCGACGTCGGAGCCCTCGAGGATCGCCGCCTTCAGGTCGTCGATCTCCTGGTAGACCATGTAGTCGGCGCCGAGCTCCTTGGCGATCTCGGGGATCGTGCGGCCGTGGGCGACGAGCTCGTGGCGGGAGGGCATGTTGATGCCGTAGACGTGCGGGTAGCGCACCGGCGGCGCGGCCGACGCGAACGTCACGCTCTTCGCGCCCGCGTCGCGCGCCATCTGGATGATCTCCTTGCTCGTCGTGCCGCGCACGATCGAGTCGTCGACCAGCAGCACGTTCTTGCCCTTGAACTCGCTCGACATCGCATTGAGCTTCTGGCGCACGCTCTTCTTGCGCACCGCCTGGCCGGGCATGATGAACGTGCGGCCGATGTAGCGGTTCTTGTAGAAGCCCTCGCGGTACTCGATGCCGAGCTTGCGGGCCACCTGCATCGCCGCGGGACGCGACGAGTCGGGGATCGGCATGACCACGTCGATCGTGCCGGCCGGGGTGTACTTCGCGATGGTGTCGGCCAGACGGTCGCCCATGCGCAGGCGCGTCTCGTAGACCGAGATGCCGTTCATGATCGAGTCGGGACGCGCGAGATAGACGTACTCGAACGAGCACGGGAAGAGCGTGGCCTGCTCGGCGCACTGCCGCGTGTGCAGCGTGCCCTCGAGGTCGATGAACACGGCCTCCCCCGGCAGCACGTCGCGCACGACCTCGAAGCCGGCGTTCTCCAGCACGAGCGACTCGGATGCCACGATCCACTCGTAGCGGCCGTTGGCGGCCTGGCGGGTGCCGATGATCAGCGGGCGGATGCCGAACGGGTCGCGGAACGCGAGGAGACCATACCCGGCGATGAGAGCGATCGTGGCGTACGAGCCCTCGACGCGGCGGTGCACGCGGCTCACCGCCTCGAAGATCTGGTCGGGGTCGAGCTCGAGCCCCGAGATGACCTGCTGCAGCTCGCCGGCGAGCACGTTCACGAGCAGCTCGGTGTCGGAGCTCGTGTTGAGGTGCCGGCGGTCCTTGTGGAACAGCTCGTCGGTCAGTTCACGCGTGTTGGTGAGGTTGCCGTTGTGCACGAGCACGATGCCGTAGGGGGCGTTCACGTAGAACGGCTGCGCCTCCTCCTCGCTCGACGCGGTGCCCTTCGTCGCGTAGCGCACATGACCGAGCCCGATCTCGCCCAGCAGCGACCGCATGTCGCGGGTGCGGAAGGCCTCGCGCACCTGCCCGCGCGCCTTCACCTGATGGAAGACGCCGCTGCGCTCGGCGGTGGCGATGCCCGTCGAGTCCTGCCCACGGTGCTGCAGCAGCAGCAGGGCGTCATAGATCTCCTGATTGACCAGCCCTTGGCCGACCATGCCGACGATGCCGCACATAGAGGTGTTACTTCGCTCCGGGGGTGAGGTGGGTGGCGGGGCCGCCGGCGTAAGCGCCGACGAGACGGACCGAGCCGCCGTCGACCCCCTTGGCGCCATGCTCGAAGTGGCCGTCGGGCAGGGCGCCGTCGCGCACGACGCCGACCTGCCACGTGGGGATGCCGGCATCGATGAGAGCGGATGCCGCGGCATCCGCCTTGTCCGCCGAGACGATCGCGAGGAAGCCGATGCCGAGGTTCCAGGTGCCCTCGGTCTCGACGAGGTCGAGCTGGCCGAGGTCGGCGAGCACACGGAAGACGGGCGCGGGCGACCAGGTGGAGCGGTCGAGCTCGACCCAGGTCGACCGGGGCAGCACCCGGGCGAGGTTGGCGGCGATGCCGCCGCCGGTGACGTGGCTGAGCGCATGGATGCGGTCGCCGAACGCGTCGATGAGGCCGAGCAGCGGCGTCGTGTAGAGACGGGTCGGCTCGAGAAGCGCCTCACCCCACGTCGTGCCGAAGTCGGCGGCGTTGTCGCCGTACTGGATGCCCGCACGCGCGACGATGTGGCGCACGAGCGAGAAGCCGTTCGAGTGGAGTCCGCTCGAGCCGAGCGCGAGCACGACGTCGCCGGACTGCACGCGCTCGTAGCCGAGCACGCGATCGGCCTCGACCACTCCGGTCGCCGCGCCCGCCACGTCGTAGTCACCGATGCCGAGCAGCCCCGGGTGCTCGGCGGTCTCGCCGCCGACCAGGGCCGTGCCGGTCTCGGCGCAGCCGTGCGCGATGCCGCGCACGATGTCGGCGATGCGCTCGGGGAAGACCTTGCCGCACGCGATGTAGTCGGTCATGAACAGCGGCTTCGCACCGACCACGACGATGTCGTCGACGACCATGCCGACGAGATCCTGGCCGATGGTGTCGTGCTTGTCGATGGCCTGCGCGATCGCGACCTTCGTGCCGACGCCGTCGGTGCTGGAGGCGAGCAGCGGGCGCGTGTAGCCCGTGAGCGCCGAGGCGTCGAACAGCCCCGCGAACCCGCCGACACCGCCGAGCACCTCGGGTCCGTGCGTGCGCTTGACGGCGGACTTCATGAGCTCGACCGCCAGGTCACCCGCCGCCGTATCGACACCGGCCTCGGAATACGGATTGCGCGGGGAATCGACCACGCGCCCAGCCTACCCGCGACGCGCGCACCTCCGCCCTACACTGGCGCCATGAGCGCCGGGGATGCGCAGTGGGTGGTCCGTGAGGATGCCGGACGCCCGGTTCTCCTCGCCCTCTATCTGAGGCAGGTGCTGGGGCTCCGCTCCCCTGACGAGCTGCCGGTGCTGCGCGGCATCCCTCTCGCCGACCCCGCCCGCGACGCCGACCTGCAGCAGACCCTCGAACGGCAGTGGCGCGCGTTCTGGGCCATGACGGTCGAGCCGCAGGCGCATCCGTCGCCCGTTCCCCTCGCGCTGGTCGGCGGATTCGAGACGCTCGTCGCCCTGCCGATCGAGGGAGCCGACGAGCTGCGCCAGCACATCGCCCCGCACGCGCGGCCGGCGCTCGCGTACGCCGAGCGTGCACACGAGTCGTATCGTGCGGATGCCGCCGCCACCCCGCGTGCGTCGGCGCGGGCATACCGCAGCGCGATCGCCGATCACGAGCGGCAGGTGGGCCGCCCCGCCCACTCGTTCGAACTGAACGTGCAGGTGCTACCGCTGGCTCAGCGCGGCGTGTGGTGGATCGGCTCACTCACGATCGCGGTGACCGACGGGCTGCGCGACGACGTGGTGGCGTTCGACTCGGCGCTGCACCCGATCATCGCCGACCTGGCGTGACCGGGCGCGTCACTCCTCGATGCGGATGCGGTCGCGCTCGACCTCGACCTCGACGACCCGGCGGCCGACGGTGCGATCGAGCACCACAGCGACCAGCAGCGCCAGCAGCACGCCGACGGCCACGCACACGAGCAGCAGGAAGCCGAAGACCTGCAGCTGCGTGTAGGTGACGCCCGTCACGCTCGTCTCGTCCGCACCGTGGAACGCGAAGGTCAGCACCATCGCGGCCACGAGCCCGACCGCCGCGCCGATCACGAGGAAGACCGTGAACTTCGGCGCGCGCCGCACCGTCGCGCGCTGACGCACGGGGGCCGAGGTGTCGGGGGTGTCGCTCACGCCTCCATTGTCGCACCGCGGTCGCCGCGCGGGTTCCGCGGCGGGAACCGCACAGCGCGCGGCGATGTCGGTGAGACGGCACGGTGCGCGGCGGGCGGGGTTCCGCCTGCCGCGCACAGTGCCGTCTGGCCGGCGGACCGACCGGCCGGCTGACCGACCGGGGCTCAGGCCCGGCGGCGCCGCACCACCAGCACCGCGGCGAGCACGGCGGCCGCGAGCAGCACGCCGCCGCCCACGAACCACGGCCACACGAGCGCGGTGTCATCGGAGGTGAGCTCGGCGCCCGCGGCCGTGACCTCGGTTGCGCCCGACCCGCTCGAGGACTGCGCCGCGGCCGCGCACCCGGACGGCAGGGCGATCGACGCCGACACCGGATCGAGCTGCTCCCCGGCCGAGTACGTGCCGAACGCCGCTGCGCCCGCAGGGGTGAGGGTGGTGGCGGCATCCGTCAGGGTGATGCCGGCTGCGTCCCGCACCGACGGGGTCAGGGCGAACTGGGCGAACCGCACGTCGTGCTGCGCCACGGCCTCACCGGCCTGGGTCGTGCCGGTCACGTCGAACACGAGATAGCCGACGTCTCCGGCGAACTCGATCCGCGCGTTCGCGAGCGTCGTGTCCAGAGCGCCGCCGTGACCTGTGAACCGGACGCTGCCGCCGAACATGACCGTGCCGACCAGCGCCTCGGGGTCGACGGCGCCGGTGCCCGTGGCCCACGAGAACACCGGGTAGGCGTAGGTCACGCCCTCGAGCTGCCAGCCGCCGGCGGCGATACCCTCGATGTAGGTGCGGAACGACTCCTTGACGCCCCAGTCGAGCGTCGCGGCGGTCGCCTGGCAGGTGCCGAGCGCTGTCGCGACGGCGCGGGTGAGCGTGAACGGGATGCCGCGGCTCACCGACCCCTGGAACGTCAGCGTGTGTGCGCCGTCGGCGAGGGTCGCCGGCAGCGTGCCGGTCCAGGTGGCGGTGCCCGAGGCATCCGCCGCCACCGTGTCGAGCAGCGTCGGCGTCGAGTAGACGACGATCGAGATGCCGGTCTCGCCCGACTGGAAGCCGCTCGCCGTGACGGTCACGCGGTCACCGGACTGCAGCGCGGCGAGGGTCGCCTCGTCGAGCTCGATGCCCGTGGTCGCCGGCGGGGTCGCCGGGATCGATCGGGTGGTGCGGACCGCACTCGACGCGGTCGCGACCGTGCCCGTCGCGCCCGCAGGCGCCGCCGCCGCCGCGCCGACGGTGAAGGTGAGCGGGTCGAGCGTGGTGGCGTTCCCGCCGAACACCTGTGTGCGGCCGGCGTCGGTGAGGGTCGCCGCCACACCGGCGTAGGTGACGGCGCCGCTCGCCTCGGTGCGGGTGGCGCCCGCGAGCTCGAGGGTGGCGAAGACGACCTCCCGACCGCCCGAGGTGACCACGAGGGCGCCCGCGGTCGCCGACGTCAGGCGGATCTGCGGGTTGGCGACGGTGACGTCCAAGATGCCCCCGTGCCCGACGTATCGCACCGAGCCGACGTACGAGACGGTTCCCATCGAGCCGTCGAACGTGCTGCCTGCGGCCTGACCGAAGCGGTAGACGCCGTCACTCAGGGTCGCGCCTCCCGACACGATCACGCTGCCGTGGGCGATCGGACCGGTCACGTAGCGCGTGAAGCTCGACGAGATCGGCCATGAGAGCGATCCGCCGGCGACGGTCTCGGGGGCGGGGGTGGTCGGCGTCGGCGTTGGTGTGGGCGTCGGGGACGACGTCGGGTTCGGCGTGGGCGTGTCGGTCGGAGTGGGCGTCGGGGTCGGGGCGCCGGGGAAGACCTGCTGCCACTGAGCCTCGGTGACCGTCAGGTCGGCGCGGGCGTACAGGGTGCCCGCCGACGGGAGGGTGTGCTGCTGCCACACGATGACCTCGTAGTCGAGCGCGGGGTCGAGCTTTGCGGCGGGCGCGATCAGGTCGGTACTCAGCACGCCGCCGGTGATGCCGCGCGCCCACGTCATCGCTGCGGAGCCGTCGGAAGCGGTGACATCCGCCTCGGTTCCCTTCTCGATGAGTGCGACGTACGCGCCGGAGACCGAGCCGAGCCCGGTCGCGTCGACATGCACGGCGAGGCCCTGATCGGCCGTGGCAGAGGTCACGGATGCCGCAGCCCGCCGATCGGGCGCGAAGGTGATCGGCACCGCCCGCTCGGCCGCGGCCTGCACGACGCCGCCGGCGCCGACGGTGAAGACGGCCAGGCTGCCGCCCTCGATCTTGACGGCGTCGAGCGCGGCCTGGGTCACGTCGACGGTCCACTCGGCTCCGACGGTGCCGTCGGCGGCGACCGTCCATTTCGTGGGGGCGAACGAGTTGGCGGCGTCGGCGACCCACGTCGATGCGGCGTTCGAGCGCGCCGACGACAGGGCACCCTCGGACGGGCGCCACGTGGGCGCGAGCCAGCCGACCTGGATGTAGAAGCCCGCCTTGCCGGCCCCGTAGCGGGAGACGGCGGAACCGTCGTAGCCGCTGGCGATGACCGTGAGGGTCTGGCCCTGCGGGTCGAGACCGGAGGTCTGAGAGACGGTCAGCGACGGGGTCGCGGGCACCGGCGCGTAGGTCAAGGACTGCGTGACCCGCTGCGACGCGTCAGGGATGCCGTGAGCCTTGCGGGCGAACAGCACGTAGGACGTGCCGTCCGTCGCGGCGGGCACCGTGACATCCACTTGGAAGGATCCGTCGGCGTTCATCGGCGCCGTGCGACCCAGGCCGGGAAGGTCGCCGTCGGTGTTCGCGACGTCGAGCCAGACGGTGAAGGTGTCGCTCGAAGCGCCCTCCGCTCGAACGCCCAGGTAGAGCCCGGGGGATGCGGAGCTGAAACCGGAACCGGTCACGGTGACGGCACCGCCGGCGCTCGGGACGAGACCGGCCGACAGCGTGGGCGAATCGGCCGCGACGGCGAGCTGCGTCGGCACGACGAGGCCCATGATCACGAGCAGCATCGCGACCACGGACGCGATGACGGGACGGAGAGAACGGGGTGGTGCGAGGGAACTCACGGCATGCTCCTGCGGGCGCCGGGACACGGCGCGGATCGGGATGGGAAGGAACGAGTTAGGGTGACCTAACCTCCCTTGCACGCTAGAGGTCCCGCTGAGAGATCGTCAAGTTTTAGGTTAGCCTTGCCTAAATATGAGCCTCTCTCACCGCATCCGTTCGACGTCGGCTGCGCTCGCTGCCACGGCCCTCGCGATCACCCTCACCGCGTGCGCGAGCGCCGGAAGCACGGCATCAGCGACCTGCGACACCCCGGCATCGGCCGCCGCCGTCGTCGACGCGCGCGGCCTCACCGGCGTCACCACCGCCTGCCTCGATGACCGGGCAATCACCCCGGTCGCCGATCAGACCGCGGCCGTGCTGCCCACGACCGTCGTCGACGCCGAGGACCGGAGCGTCACCGTCGCCTCGATCGAACGCATCCTGCCTATCGACATCTCCGGCACGATCGCCGCCACCGTCTTCGGACTCGGACTCGGCGACCACGTCGTCGGCCGTGACTCGTCGACGACCTTTCCGGGCGCGGAGAACCTGCCCGTCGTCACGCAGGGCGGCCACACGCTCAACGCGGAGGCGATCCTGTCCCTCGCGCCGACGGTCGTGCTCACCGACACGACGATCGGCCCGAAGGAGGTGCGCCAGCAGCTGCGCGACGCCGGCATCGCGGTCGTCGTGATCTCATCCGAGCGGAGGCTCGACGGCACGGCGGCTCTCACCGACGAGATCGCGCGCGCTCTCGGGGTGCCGAGCCGGGGCTCCGCCCTCGCGGCACGGCTGACGGCGGACGTCGCGGCGGCGCAGGCCGAGGTCGCGGCGACGGATGCCGCATCCGCCCGCCCCCGCGTGCTGTTCCTCTACGTGCGCGGCAGCGCGAACGTGTACTACATCTTCGGCCGGGACTCCGGCGCCGACTCCCTCATCGAGGCGATCGGCGGCATCGACGTCGCCGGCGAGATCGGCTGGGAGGGGATGCGTCCGATGACAGCGGAGGCTCTCGCCGCCGCGCAGCCCGACGTGCTGCTGATGATGACCGACGGGCTCGCCTCAGTCGGCGGCATCGACGGACTGCTCGAGCGGGTGCCGGCCCTGCAGCAGACGCCCGCCGGAGAGCACCGCCGGGTCGTCGACATGGCCGACGGGCAGATCCTGGCGTTCGGGCCACACTCCGCCGACGTGGTGCGCGCGCTCGCCGCGGCGCTGCGCACTCCCGGCGACGACGCCCCGGGTGCCGGCGCGAGCGCAACCCCCGCCTCATGAGCGGCGAGACCGTGCTGCCGGCGCCCGCACGCGCGGGCCGCGGGCGCTTCGCGACCACCGTCGTCGTGCTCGCCGTCGCGCTCCTGGTCACCCTCGTCATTTCGCTCGGGGCGGGTCAGTACCCTCTCAGCCCGCTGCAGGTGGTCGAGGCACTCTGGCATGCGCTCTCCGGGCATGCCGCCCCCTCCCCCGCCGCCGGAGTCGTCACGAGCGTGCGCCTGCCGCGCATCGTGCTCGGCGTGCTCGTGGGCGCGGCCCTCGCCGTCTCGGGTGTCGCGATGCAGGCCATCTTCGGCAATCCGCTCGCCGACGCCGGAGTGGTCGGCGTCTCGTCCGGCGCAGCCCTCGGCGCCGCGGCCAGCCTCACCTTCGGGCTCAGCGTGCTCGGCACGTGGACGACTCCCGCACTCGCCTTCGTCGGCGGACTCGCCGCCGTGCTCGCCGTGTACGCCATCAGCCGGTCGGGTGGGCGCACAGAAGTCGTGACCCTGCTGCTCACCGGCATCGCGATCAACGCGATCGGCGGCGCCGGCCTCGCTCTGCTCACTTTCCTCGGCACGTCGTCGACCCGGGAGCAGATCGTCTTCTGGCAGCTCGGCAGCCTGAACGGCGCGCTCTGGTCGAGCATCGCGCTCGTCGCCCCGCTCGTGATCGCCGGTGTCGTCGCGACGATCGTGGTGGCTCGGCGCCTCGACCTGCTCGCCCTCGGCGAGCGCACGGCGCGCCATCTCGGGGTGCGCGTCGAGGCGCTGCGGCTGTTCGTGATCGTGGTCGTCGCCGTGCTGGTGTGCGCGGCGGTGTCGTTCGCGGGCATCATCGGCTTCGTCGGGCTCGTCGTCCCGCACCTCATGCGCATGCTCATCGGCCCCGGCCATCTGCGCCTCACGGTTGCGAGCGCACTGGGCGGCGCCCTGCTGCTCGCGATCGCCGACCTCATCGCGCGCACCGCGGTGCCTCTCGCGGACCTGCCGATCGGCATGCTCACCGCCCTCGTCGGAGGGCCGTTCTTCCTCTGGCTCCTCGTGCGCACGCGTCGGCAGGCGGGGGGCTGGGGATGACCGAACGGATGCTGCGCGCCGCGGGCGTGCACGTGCAGATCGCCGGGCGTGCGACGTCTCTGCTCGCCGACGTCGACCTCGCAGTGCGCCCCGGCACCTTCCACGCCCTCGTCGGCCCGAACGGCGCGGGGAAGTCGACCCTGCTCGGCGTGCTCGCCGGCGACATCGGGCCATCCGCCGGCGCGGTCACGCTCGACGGCACCCCGCTCGACCGTCTCGGGTCTCGAGCGCTCGCCCGGCGCCGGGCCGTGCTGCTGCAGCAGAACTCGGTGTCGTTCGCGTTCCGCGCCCGGGAGGTGGTGGCGATGGGTCGCGCTCCGTGGCAGGGGAGCGCCGCGGCATCCGAGGATGACGACGTGATCGCCGAGGCACTCGCCGCCACCGATGTGACCCACCTCGCCGACCGCGTCGTGACCTCGCTCTCGGGCGGCGAACGCGCCCGGGTGGGGCTCGCGCGCGTGCTCGCGCAACGCGCGGATGTGCTGCTGCTCGACGAGCCGACCGCGGCGCTCGACCTGCGCCACCAGGAGGACGTGCTGCGCATCGCGAGGGATCGAGCCCGGGCGGGCGACGCCGTGGTCGTCGTGCTGCACGACCTCAACGCGGCGCTCGCCTATGCGGACACGGTCACCCTGCTCGCCGCGGGGCGCGTCGTTGCGACCGGGAGCGCCGCCGACGTGCTCACCCCGGAGCGGGTGAGCGAGGTCTACGGGCAGCCGGTCGATCGCCTGACCGACGCCGCCGGCATGCCTGTGCTCGTGCCGCGACGCCGGTGAGAAGGCACGCCGCGCGGCGGGCGGGGTTCCGCGCGGCGCGCGGCGTGCCTTCCAGTGCCGCGCGCGGCGGAGCGCCGCGGCTCAGGGGCGCAGCGGCAGCAGATCGGAGATGTCGGCGCGCACGCCCGACGCGACGATGAGGCCGGCGGCCGCGGCATCCGCCCACGACCGCTGGCCCGTCGCGAGGGCGATCCAGGTGCGCGCGTCGGTCTCGACGACGTTCGGCGGCGTGCCGCGCGTGTGCCGCGGACCCTCGATGACCTGCACGGCCCCGAACGGCGGCACCCGCACCTCGACCGTGTGCCCGGGCGCCTTCTCGAGGAGCAGCTGCAGCAGGTAGCGCACCGCCGTCGCCAGGTCGGCGCGGGCCGGCGCGTCGGTCGCGGCGACCGCCGCGAGGGCGGCCCGGCCGTCGCCGGTGTCGATCTTCGGGGGCACAGCTCGACGGTAGCCCGTCGGTAGGCTGACCGGGTGAGAATCCTCGTCCTCGGCTCGGGCGCGCGCGAGCACGCCATCATCCTCTCGCTGCGCTCGGAGGACGAGGAGCACGTCATCTTCGCGGCCCCCGGCAACGCCGGCATCGCTCGCGACGCCGCCCTCGTCGACCTCGACCCGGTCGACCCCGCGGCCGTCACCGCCTTCGCACTCGAGCACGACATCGCCCTCGTGGTGATCGGCCCCGAGGCGCCGCTCGTCGCCGGCGTCGCCGACGCGGTGCGCGAGCGCGGCATCCCCGTCTTCGGCCCGAGCCGCGCTGCCGCCCAGCTCGAAGGCTCGAAGGCGTTCGCGAAGCGCATCATGGATGCCGCGGGCGTGCCGACCGGGCGGGCGATCCGCGCGCACGATCTGGCGTCGACCGCCGCGGCGCTCGACGATCTGGGCGCCCCCCACGTCGTCAAGGCCGACGGGCTCGCCGCCGGCAAGGGCGTGATCGTGACGAGCGACCGCGAGGCCGCCCTCGCCCACGCCGCCCACTACCTGCCGTCGGGGCCGGTGCTCGTCGAGGAGTTCCTCGCCGGACCCGAGGTGTCGCTCTTCTTCCTCAGTGACGGCGACCACGTGCTGCCGCTCTCCCCCGCCCAGGACTTCAAGCGTCTGCGCGACGGCGACGAGGGCCCGAACACCGGCGGCATGGGCGCCTACTCGCCCCTCCCCTGGCTGTCGGAGCGCTTCGGTGGCGAGGAGGAGTTCGTCGAGCTCGTGACCCGGGACGTCGCCGAGCCCGTCATCCGTCAGCTCGACTCCGAGGGCACCCCGTTCATCGGGCTCCTCTACGCGGGCCTCATCATCACGGAGGCGGGCGTGAAGGTCATCGAGTTCAACGCACGCTTCGGCGACCCCGAGACCCAGATCGTGCTGCCGCGCCTCATCGATCCGCTGTCGCGGCTGCTGCTGGCCGCGGCATCCGGCACGCTCGAGGACCAGCCGAAGCCCGCCTTCGCCGACGCGGTCGCGGTGACGGTCGTGCTGGCGAGCGAGGGCTACCCGGATGCCCCGCAGACCGGACGCGCTCTCCGCGGGCTCGACGCCGCCGACGCCGTCGACGGCGTCCACGTCGCGCACGCCGCGACTGCCGACACCGAGCAGGGACTCATCGCCACCGGGGGTCGCGTGCTCAACGTGGTCGCGCTCGGATCCACCTTCGGCGAGGCGCGGGAGCGCGCCTACGACGCCCTGTCCCGCATCGAGCTCGACGGCGGCCAGTACCGCACCGACATCGCCGCGCGCGTCGTGGAGCACTGAGCCGCGGCATCCGCCCCTGCACACCACGAGGCCCGCACCCTGATCGGGGTGCGGGCCTCGTGGTGTCGGGTCAGTGGCCGCCGGCCGAGGCAGCAGGCTCGCCGGCGGGAGCGCCCGCGCCGTAGGTCGGCGCCGGTACCTTGCGCAGGAACAGCGCGGCGATCACCGCGACGAAGATCACCACGATCGGCAGGATCATCGTCTGCGCCATCGCCGTCGCGAACGGTCCCGCGATCATGCTCGGGAGGGCGCCGGCGGTGAAGTCGCCCGTGTGCGAGCCCGCTCCGGGAAGGTTGTCCTGGAGCCGCCCCTGCATGAAGGCGGCGACCGCGGCGGAGCCGATGACCGAGCCGATCGTGCGGGTGGTGTTGTAGATGCCCGCGCCGGCGCCCGCCTGGCGGGGCGGCAGGTTGCGGGTCGCCGAGGTGGCGAGCGGCCCCCACATTCCCGCGTTGCCGATACCCATGAGCGCCGAGGGCAGCAGGAATGCCCACACCGGGGTGTCGGGCTTCATGATGAGGGCGTACCAGACGAGGGATCCGGCGACCGCGAGCAGGGCGGGAACGAGCATGAGGCGCGGGTCGATGCGGTCGAGGAGACGACCGGCGACCGGCGCGAGACCGCCCGCGAACAGCGCCATGGGGATGAGCAGCAGCGCCGACTCGGTCGGCGTTCGCCCGAGGGCGAGCTGGTAGAAGAACATCAGCGGCAGCGACATGCTCGTCACGGTGAAGCCGACGGCGGCGATGCCGAGGTTGGCGGCGGAGAAGTTGCGATCCCGGAACAGCCCGAGCGGCACGAGCGGCTCGCTCTTGGTGCGCGCCTGGGTCCACACGAAGAGGACGAGAAGCACCACGCCCCCGGCGATCATCGTCCAGATCCAGCCGTTCCAGTCGTAGCTCTCCCCCTCCTGCAGGCCGAAGACGATGAGGAACAGCGCGGCGGCGCTCAGCACGACCCCGACGAGGTCGAACTTGTGGGGGTGGGTGGGCAGCTTCGGCACGAGGATGACGGCCATGACGAAGCCGATGATGCCGACCGGCAGGTTGACGAAGAAGATCCACTCCCAGCCGAGGCCGTCGACGAGCAGGCCGCCGGCGAGCGGGCCGACGAGCATGGCCACACCGGCCGTCGCGCCCCACAGGCCCATGGCGGCACCGCGCTGGTTCGGCGGGAAGGTGCGCGTGATGACGGCCATGGTCTGCGGCGTGACCAGGGCCGCGCCGAGGCCCTGCACGGCGCGCATCGCGATGAGCATCGGAAGGGTCGTGGACAGTCCGCAGCCGACCGAGGCGAGCGTGAAGACGGCGAGACCGATGAGGTAGATGTTCTTCGGGCCGAATCGGTCGCCGAGACGTCCGGTGATCAGCAGCGGCACGGCGTAGGTGAGCAGGTAGGCGCTCGTGACCCACACGACGTTGTCGAGGTTGGAGGTCGCGGGATCGAGCGCCGCCTTGATGGCGGGGTTGGCGACGGAGACGATCGTGGTGTCGACCAGGATCATGAAGAAGCCGATGATGAGGGCCCACAGCGCGGGCCACGGGCTGCGCGGGTGGGCGGCCGCGGGGGTGCGGGTCGCTCCGGTGGAGGTCTGGCTCACGGGGTGCCTTTCTGGCGAAGAGGATGCGGGGGGTCGGGGCTCACGCGGACGCGTGCACGCCCCACGGGTAGGCCTGGGTGACCAGGTCGTCGAGGAGTCGGTCGATCCAGGCGAGGTCGGCGGTGAGCAGCGCCTGCTGCCGCACGATCTCGACGAGGTATTGGGGCTCGGACCCGCGGGCGTCGGCATCGCAGCGCATGCGGGCGATGTCGTCGGCCTCGGCCTCGAGCGCGGCGCGGCGCTCACGCAGCAGCGCGACGGTCTCGGTGCGGTCGAGGTTGTGGGCCTCGGCGAGCGCGATGCGGAACGAGGCGGGCCGGTCGATGCGGGGAAGCTCGCGACGCACCCAGGCTGCGACCGTCTCGTCCCCTTCGGGGGTGAGGGCGTACGTGGTTCGCTCGGGGCGGTTGCCGTCGCGGTCGACACCGGTCTCGACGATCAGCTCGGCGGCGGCGAGCTTGGCCACCGCGTGGTAGAGCGTGCCGTTCGCGAGTGTGAGGAGGCGGTCTTCGCGTCGCTCGCGCAGCAGCCGCATCATCTCGTAGGGATGCATCGGGCCTTCGCGCAACAGAGCGAGCACCATGACCCCCATGGGGCTGAGGCGATCGACGTGGTCCGACATGATTACTCCGAGTTGATTAGTCCATGTGGACTATATACCCCGCCGGCGGCATCGGAAGCCGCTCCGGAAAGATCGTGCTCGGGGGCACCGACATCCGCGCCCTACGATGTGCGCATGGTCGATCACGCCGCGCGCGACCGCGCCCACGAGGCATTCGACCCCATCGCCCAGCGCTATCTCGCGCGCGACGGGGTCGACATCGGGCGCATGTTCGGCTCCGAGGGTCTGCGCGTGAGGGGCAAGGTGTTCGCCTTCGTCGGGTTCGACGGCGGCCTCATCCTCAAACTCCCCGAGGCCCGCGTGGACGAGATCTCCGCAGAGGGCTGGGGCACACGCATGGCGATGCGAGGGCGGCCGATGCGGGAGTGGGCGGTGCTCGATGTCGCCGAACTCGCGCATTGGGACGCCGCGGTCGGAGAAGCCTTCGCGTTCGTCGACGAACTCACCGAGTGAGCCCCCGCTAGCCTCGGGGCATGCCCCGCGACATCCGACCCCTGCGGCCCGCCGACATCGAGGCCGTCGTCGCACTGTGGGAGGAGAGCGGGCTCACGCGGCCCTGGAACGACCCGCGCCGCGACATCGAACGTGCACGCACGCTGTGGCCCGACCTGCTGCTCGTCGCCGCGGACGACGATGCGATCGTCGGGACGGTGATGGCGGGCTACGACGGGCACCGTGGGTGGCTGTCGTACCTCGCGACCAGCCCCCGGAACCGTGGCGAGGGCATCGGCCGCGCGCTGGTCGCCGAGGCCGAGTCCCGTCTCACCGCTCTCGGCTGTCCGAAGGTGCAGCTCATGGTGCGCGCCGGCAACGAGCAGGTGCTGGGCTTCTACGATGCGCTCGGATACGAACGCGTCGACGTGACGGTGACCGGCAAGCGCCTCATCGCCGACGCGTGACGGGCGCGCCCGCGATAATGGGCGGGTGACGAGCACCCCCGCACTCCCCGGCTGGCGACACGTGTACTCCGGCAAGGTCCGCGACCTGTATGTGCCCGACGACACGGCAGCGGATGCCGCGGCCTCCCGCCTCCTCGTCGTGGCGAGCGATCGGGTGAGCGCCTTCGACCATGTGCTCGAGCCGGGCATCCCCGGGAAGGGCGCCGTGCTGACGCAGCTGAGCCTGTGGTGGTTCGACCGCCTCGCGGGCGGCGACGGGGGGCGCGGCATCCCGAATCACCTCACGGGAGACGAGCCCCCGGCGGCGGTCGCCGACCGCGCGATGGTGGTCGCCGCCCTCGACATGCAGCCGATCGAGTGCGTCGTGCGCGGCTATCTCACCGGGTCGGGCTGGGCGGAGTACCGGCAGTCGGGCACGGTGTGCGGCATCCCGATCGTGGCGGGTCTGACCAACGGCGACCGGCTGCCCGAGCCCATCTTCACGCCCGCGTACAAGGCGCCGCTCGGCGAGCACGACGAGAACATCACCTTCGAGCGCACCATCGAGCTCGTCGGGGTCGAGAACGCCGAGACGCTGCGCGCCCTCTCGCTCGAGGTCTACGGCCGCGCGGCCGCAGCGGCGGAGGAGCGCGGACTGATCCTCGCGGACACGAAGTTCGAGTTCGGCCTCGACGCGAACGGCGTGATGACGCTCGCGGACGAGGTGCTGACCCCCGATTCGTCGCGCTATTGGGATGCCGCGGCCTGGCGCACCGGCGAGACCCCGGCCGAGCGCATGGCGAGCTTCGACAAGCAGATCGTGCGGGACTGGCTGAGCGCGCACTGGGACGGTGCCGGTGAGCCGCCGACGCTGCCCGGCGAGGTGGTCGAGCGGGCGTCCGCACGCTACCGCGAGCTTCTGGTCAAACTCGGAGCTTGACCGCGGGAATGACGCGGCCCGGTGGGTGTTAAGTATTCGTATGAATGAAAAACTCGCCGCCGACACCGCGATGGGCGCCGTGACCCTGCTCGTCGGCGACCTCGACGCGATGACGCGTTACTACCGGGACGTCGTCACCCTCGAGGTGCTCACCGCCGAGGGCGACACCGTCACCCTCGGACGCGCCGGCCGGCCCATCGTGATCCTGCGTCACGACCCGAGCCTGCGGCACGCCCCCGCCGGATCGGCGGGACTGTTCCACACCGCGATCCTGTTCGAGAGTCGCGCAGCCCTCGCCGCCGCGCTCTACAGCGTCGCCCGCCACGCCCCGCAGACCTTCACCGGCAGCGCCGACCACGTCGTCAGCCAGGCGTTCTACTTCACCGACCCCGAGGGCAACGGCATCGAGCTCTACTGGGACCGCGCGCGCACCGCCTGGTCGTGGACCCACGGCCAGGTCGAGATGGCGACGCTCTACCTCGACCCGAACGCGTTCCTGTCGGAACACCTCACCGAGCAGGCCGCCGCGGGTTCGACGGCGGGGGACGCGGCATCCGTCGGTCACGTGCACCTGTCGGTCGGGGATGTCGCGACCGCCCGCGCGTTCTACGTCGACACCCTGGGCTTCGACGCCACCGCGAGCATGGGCAACCAGGCGCTGTTCGTGTCGGCCGGCGGCTACCACCACCACATGGCGATGAACGTGTGGAACTCGCGCGGCGCCGGCCCCCGTATGCCCGCCCTCGGCCTCGGCCGGGTCGAGCTCGCGCTGCCCGACGGCGACGCGATCGGCGAGCTCGGCGAGCGCCTCTCGCACCACGGCATCGCCACCGCGAACGACGGCCGCACCGTCACGTTCGCCGACCCGTGGAACAACGAACTGGTCGCGCACCTCGCCTGAGGCGCGCGGGCGGGTAAGGGAGGCGCGATCACACCGCCCGGTCGGCGATGATGCGCGCGTACGCGAGCGCGGAGTCCTTCGGCGTGCGCTCCTGGGTGTCGTAGTCGACCCGCACGATGCCGAAGCGCTTCTCGTAGCCCCAGGCCCACTCGAAGTTGTCGAGCAGCGACCAGTAGAAGTAGCCGCCGACGTCCACACCCCGCTCGATCGCGGCGTGGATCGCGGCGACATGCCCCTCCAGGAACGCCACCCGGTCGACGTCGTGCACCCGGCGCTCACCGTCATCGACGACGAGCTCGTCGTCGTAGGCGGCGCCGTTCTCGGTGACGAAGAGGCGGGTGCCCGCGGCATCCGCGTACTGGGTCGCGACCCGCACGAGCAGGTCGGTGAGCCCCTCGGGCTGCACCTCCCATCCCATGCCGGTGCGCGGCAGTCCCCGCTCGAACCAGTGCACGTCGTCGGCGGCGGGGAAGGGCGAGGCGCCCTCACGCTCGGTGGGAGCCTGATCGGCGGGCGGCGCCTGCTCGGGCACGCGTCCACCGACGAACTCGTTGTGGTAGTAGTTCACGCCGAGTGCGTCGATCGGCGTCGAGATGACGGCGAGGTCGCCCGGCCGCACGGCCGCCTCGAGCGCATCGACCGCCTCGGGGTCGACGGCGCGGATGTCGTCGACGACGTCCGCGGGGTACGCCCCGAGGAACACCGGGTCGAGAAACCAGCGGTTGAACTGGCCGTCGATGCGGCGGGCGGCATCGAGGTCGCGCGGGTCGGACGGATCGGCGGGCTGAGCGCCGGTGAGGTTGAGGGTGATGCCGAGCGACAGGTCGGCGTCGCGGGCGCGCAGCTGCATCACCGTCTGGCCGTGGCCGAGCAGCAGGTGATGGGCCGCGAGCAGCCCCTCGCGTCGCGAATAGTGGCCGGGAGCATGGAGGCCCGCGGTGTAGCTGAGGAAGGACGAGCACCACGGCTCGTTGAGCGTCGTCCAGACGTTCACCCGGTCGCCGAGGGCGTCGTGCACGTCGAGGGCGTACTCGGTGAAGCGCTCGGCGGTGTCACGCACCGTCCAACCGCCTCGCTCCTGCAGCGCCTGCGGAAGATCCCAGTGATAGAGCGTGAGCCACGGCAGGATGTCGGCGCCGAGCAGTTCGTCGACGAGCCGCGAGTAGAAGTCGATGCCCGCCGGGTTGAGCGCGCCGCCGTCGGGTCGCACCCGTGACCACGACACCGAGAACCGGTAGGTCTGCAGCCCCAGGCGCTTCATGAGCGCGACGTCCTGCGGGTAGCGGTGGTAGTGGTCGCAGGCGGTCTCGCCGTCGTCACCCGCGATGACCGCGCCGGGCACGCGGCAGAACGCGTCCCAGATCGAGTCGCGGCGCCCGTCGACGTGCGCGGCTCCCTCGATCTGGAATGCGGCGGTCGCGGCACCGAAGAGGAAGTCGTCGGGGAAACGGCGGGGGGAGACGCTCATGGCCCCCATTATTGGGCACGTCCGAGCGTTCCTCGAATCGATTCGACGATGGGACGGGAATCTCCCATGTGGAACCTGGATCCCGCATACGGGTCTGCTCGTCGAGTTCGACCCTCGGATGCTCCGGCGCAAAGTATGAGCGTCGGCGATGTGTGAGCTTTGACAGAGCTGTGTAACTGAGAAATGCTGACGCTCATGGGGAACGTGGGGAGGAAGCGCTGGATCGTGCTGCTCGCAGCCACGGTCGCGCTCATCGTTGTCGCCGCCGTCACACCGCCGGCGGTCGGAATCATCATCGCGCTCATCGTGGCGCCGGCGACGATCGTCGTCGCGATCGTCGCCTTCGTGCGAGGCGGCATCAGGGTCGTCGGTCTCTCGACGCGGGGGCTGGCCGCCCTCGCATTCGGCATGGGATTGGTGCTCTTCGTCGGCGCCGCGGCAGCGGCCGGCAGCCGGCTCGACAGGCCGTCGACGCAGCAGGCAGCAGCATCCGCTCCGGCAACGACTGCCTCACAGACACCGGCTGCCCCGACGCCGACGCCGACCTCACTGTCGGACGAGGCGGTCGAGGCGGCGGGCCTCGCCACGGCCGGCGGTGCCAGCGTGGTCGTCTCGACCGCGTCGTCGGGATCGGCGCTCGACGTGCTCGCCACGCTGCCGGTGCAGGCGGCGACCTCGCTCAGCGGCTATTCCCGGGACGCCTTCGGGCCGGCGTGGGCCGACGTCGACAAGAACGGGTGCGACACGCGCAACGACATCCTCGCGCGGGATCTGACCGGCATCACGCGACCGGGCTCCTGCACGGTGACCGCGGGAACACTCACGTCGGCCTACTCCGGTGCGGTGGTGACGTTCACCCGCGGCGAGAAGACATCGCCCCTCGTGCAGATCGATCACGTGGTGTCGCTCGCCGACGCCTGGACCACGGGCGCGCAGACGCTCACGGCCGACCAGCGTCGCAGTCTCGCGAACGACCCTCTCAACCTGCAGGCCGTCGAGGGCGCTCTCAACGAAGCGAAGAGCAACCTGGATGCCGCGGGCTGGCTCCCGCCGCTCGCCGGCTACCGCTGCACGTTCGTCGCGCGGCAGATCGCCGTCAAGAACACCTACGGGCTCTGGGTGACGCCGGCGGAGAAGGCCGCGATGACGTCGGTGCTCGCCTCGTGCCCCGCGCAGCCGACCCCGGCATCGTCGTTCCAGGCGGCGGCCGTCGTCGCGCAGCCGGCACCGGCACAACCCGCTCCCGCTCCGGCCCCCGCCAAGCCCGCACCCGCCCAACCCGCACCCGCCCCGGCACCCGCGAAACCGGTCCCGGCGCCGGCGCAGCCCGCACCCGCCCAACCCGCACCCGCGCAACCGGACGTCGCCTACAAGAACTGCTCCGAGGTGCGCGCGGCCGGCAAAGCGCCGCTGTACCGCGGTCAGCCCGGGTACGCCGCGAAGCTCGACCGCGACGGCGACGGGATCGCCTGCGAGTGAGCGCCCCGCGCGCCTAGACTGGGGGCGAACCCCTGCCCGCGACATCCGGAGCTTCGCAATGCCCACCATCGTCGTCGACGTCATGCCCAAGGCCGAACTGCTCGACCCGCAGGGGAAGGCCGTCACCGGCGCGTTCGCGCGACTCGGCGTCGACGCCTTCAGCGGAGTGCGCATCGGCAAGCGCTTCGAGCTGACCGTCGAGGGCGAGGTGTCCGACGAGGTGCTCGCCGAGGCATCCCGTGTCGCCGCCGAGGTGCTGTCGAACTCCGTCATCGAGGACGTCGTCGGCATCGAGGTCGTCGAGTGACGGTACGCATCGGGGTCGTCACCTTCCCCGGCTCGCTCGACGACGTCGACGCACGCCGCGCGGTGCGCATCGCCGGTGCCGAGCCGGTCGCCCTGTGGCACGCGTCGCACGATCTCGACGGCGTCGACGCGCTGATCCTGCCCGGCGGCTTCAGCTACGGCGACTACCTGCGTGCCGGCGCCATCGCGGCCCTCGCGCCGATCATGCGGGACGTGAAGGATGCCGCGGCGAAGGGCATGCCCGTACTCGGCATCTGCAACGGCTTCCAGATGCTCGTCGAGGCGCACCTGCTGCCGGGCGGACTCATCCGCAACGCGCACCAGCAGTTCATCCGCCGCGACCAGCGCCTGCGCGTCGAGAACACGTCCACCGCGTGGACGAGCGACTTCGCCGACGGTCAGGAGATCGTCATCCCCCTGAAGAACGCGGACGGCGGCTACGTCGCCTCCGACGACGAGCTCGACCGTCTCGAGGGCGAGGGGCTCGTCGCGTTCCGCTACACCTGCGTGAACCCGAACGGGTCGCTGCGCGACATCGCCGGCCTCACCAACCCGGCGGGCAACGTCGTGGGCCTCATGCCGCACCCCGAGCACGCCGTCGAACCCGGCTTCGGTCCCTCGACCGCGGCCGCGATGCGCTCGGGCGTCGACGGTCTGTCGTTCTTCTCATCGGCGATCGCGGCCGTCGTCGGCGCCGCCGCCTGACCCGGCCGGGCGCACCACCCGACCGGGCGTGCAGCACCGCGCACACGCCGCGACCTGGCGCCCGTCGGCGCGGGGGTAACGTCGAGGTGTGACATCCCCTCTCGTCGTCTCGGTTCCCACCGAGGGCCTCGCCCGTGATCTGCAGCCGCTTCCCGAGAACGTCGAGGTGGTGGTCTGGCCGATGACCGGCCCCGCCCCCTGCGACCGCATCGACATCGTCGTACCGCCGTACCAGAACCTCAACGCCGCCCTCGGGCAGCTGGCCGGGGTCGAGGTCGGACTCGTGCAGAGCCAGTCGATCGGCTACGAGGGCATCGCCGCACTGCTGCCCGCGGGCGTTCCGCTCGCGAACGCCGCGGGCGTGCACGAGACCTCCACCGCCGAGCTCGCCGTGGGTCTCGCGATCGCGTCGCTGCGGCGCCTCGACCAGTTCGCCCGCGACACCGCGACCGCCACCTGGAACCCGGTCTTCGGCACGAGCCTCGCCGACCGCCGTGTGCTCGTGCTCGGCTGGGGCGGCGTCGGGAAGGCGATCGGCGCGCGACTGATCCCGTTCGAGGTCGACCTCACCGCCGTCGCCTCGCGAGCCCGCGACGAGGACGGCGTCGCCGTGCACGGCTTCGCCGAGCTCGCCGACCTGCTGCCGCGCACCGAGGTGCTCATCCTCGCTCTTCCGGGCGGCGACAGCACGCGCCACATCATCGACGCCGCCGCGCTCGCCCTGCTCCCCGATGGCGCGCTCGTCGTGAACGTCGGCCGCGGGCCGCTCATCGACACCGACGCGCTCGTCGCGGAGACCGCGTCCGGGCGCCTGCGCGCCGCGCTCGATGTGACCGACCCCGAGCCGCTTCCCGCCGACCACCCGCTGTGGCGGTCGCCGGGTGTGCTCATCGCCCCTCACGTCGGCGGGGCGTCGAGCGCGATGCGCCCCCGCCTGGTGCGCGTGCTGCGCGATCAGATCACGCGCGCCGCACGCGGCGCCGCACCGATAAACATCGTCGTCGCCGGCTGATCGCGGCTACGAGTTGGGCGTGACCGGGGTGCGGGCGACCGGGTAGGCGTCGACCGTCACGGTGTCGTCGCGCGCCGTGAACCGCAGATCGGCGCCGTCGGGGAACGCCTGCTCGACGGCGGGCGTGAAGACGACCGGACGACCGTTCGAGGCGAGCGGGTTCGTGTCCGCACTCGTGCCGATACGCACATCGACCACGACCGGAAGGGTGCCGAGTGCGCAGCCGATGAGCGAGGCATCCGGATAGACATCGGGCTGCGGGATCACGGCGATGCACCGCATGTCTCCCGCGGGCGGAATCACCGTGTAGACGGACATCCCGAGGTACGACTCGTACGCCCGCGACGAGGTGGACGTGCCCGTGAACATGACTGCCGACGGCGCATCACCGGGGATGCGCTGCAGCACGGCGGCGTGCTGCGAGGTGACGACGTGGGTGACGAGAAGCGTCGTACCCGTCGACAGCCCGGCCACGACGACGAGGCTCGCGATCCACCAGATCGCGGTGACCCGATCGACGCGCGGGCGCATGCGACGCCACAGCGACACATCGGATGCCGCCCCATCCGCGTCGCGCTCACCCCCACCGCTCGCACGCGTTCCGGCACCGGGCCCCGGCACAGCGCCCGACTCGGTGGCCGGATCGTCCGCGGGGCGGACGACGGGCGGCTCGAGGACCGATCGTGTCCTGACGGTCGCCGCGGGGGCCGCGGCATCCGTCGCCCTGCGGCCCTCGAGCACGTCGAGGCGCGCGAGCGCGACGGGATCTCCCGCGATGTCGGCGTGGGGTCCGTACGCGCGCAGTCGCAGCGCGGCGAGCTCGGCGCGTTCGTCGCCGGTCACGGCGCGGGCCGTTCGTCGATGTCGCGACCATCCCACAGATCGTCGCAGGCGACGAATGTCGCCCCGTGCGCGGCGAGATAGGGGCCGGCACCCCGGTCGCCCGCGACGGTGGCCGCCACCGCGGCCCAGTGGTCGCGCCCGATCAGAACCGGGTGCGACGGGGCGCCCGCGACGGTCGCCTGCACGAGAGCGGATTCCGCGGCCTCCGCGGCGGCCCCGAGCACGCGCGCGACCGCGGCCGCCGGCAGCGTCGGGGTGTCGACGGGCACGATCACCGCGAGCTCCGCCCCGGTCGCGGCCGCGGCGTCCAGAGCCGAGCGCACGCTCGCCGACAGCCCGTCGTTCCAGTCGGGCACCAGCACGGCACGACCGGGGGCGGGGATGCGCCGGGCGACCTCCGCCGCGGCGGCGCCCACCGTCACGAGCACCGGGTCGCAGCCGGACGCGGCGAGAAGCGCCACCGCCCGGTCGAGCCAGGGCGTGCCGTCGGCATCGGCCGCGAGCGCCTTCGGCCCGCCGTAGCGGGTGCCCGCGCCCGCCGCGAGCACGATCCCGCAGGGTGCCCCCACGACCGGCAACGGCGTCACGTCCACCGCGCCAGCGTAGCCCGCCCGAAACACGCGAGGGCTAGCGTGGCGGCATGCTCGAGCTTGCGACCGACCTGCTGCCGCTGCTCGCGGCGGGCGAGCGCGTCGCGGTCGTGACGGTCGCGCACGTGGCGCGTTCGGCGCCGCGCGGCGCCGGCGCGGCGATGGCGATCACGTCCGACGCGCGGGCGATCGGCTCGATCTCCGGCGGCTGCGTCGAGGCGGATGCGGTCGCGCTCGCCCTCTCGTGCCTGGCGACCGGACGGGGTCAGACCGCGCGCTTCGGCTTCACCGACGAGCAGGCCTACGCCGCCGGTCTCGCCTGCGGCGGCTCGATCGAGGCTGTGGTCAGTGTGCTCGATCCCGCCGACACGGTCGTGCGCGACGCTCTCGAACGCGTCGCGGCGGGTCGCCGCGCGGCGGTCGGCATCGTTGCCGCGGGGCCCGACACCGGCCGCATCCTCCCCCTCGACGCCGGCGGCAGCGAGACGCGCCTCGGCGAGCATGACGGATGCCCCGTGCTCGCCGTCGTGCAGACGCCCCCGCCCGCGCTGTACCTGCTGGGTGCCGGCGAGCACGCCGCCGCGCTATGCCGGGTGGCCGCCGCCGCCGGCTTCGCAGTCACCGTGTGCGACGCGTGGGAGCTGCTGGCGACGCGCGAGAGGTTCCCCGCGGCAACCCGGATCGTCGTCGACCTGCCGCACGACTTCCTCGCGACGCTCGACCCCGTCGACCTCGACGACCGCACTGCGATCTGCGTGCTCACCCACGACGAGCGCCTCGACGTGCCCGCCCTCGAGGTCGCGCTGCGGCTTCCGGTCGGCTTCGTCGGGGCGATGGGCGCCCGCTCGACCGTCGCGCACCGTGCCACGCGGCTGCGCGAGGCGGGGCTCGGCGACGACGACCTCGCCCGGCTGCACTCGCCGCTCGGGCTCGACCTCGGCGGACGCACCCCCGAGGAGACCGCGCTCTCGGTGCTCGCCGAGATCGTCGCAGCACGCCACGGCGGATCCGCGGTGCCGCTGCGAGAGCGCCGGGGCGCCATCCACGCCCGCGCCGCCGCCGACACGATGCTTCCGACCGAGGCGGACGCCGCGGCATCCGCCTGTGCCCTGCCCGCCCTCGCGACCCTGGAGGCACACCGGTGAGCCTCACCCCGCCACTGCCCGCCGACGCGCTCGCTCCCGTCGACCTCGGCCATCTCGAGCACGCGATCACCCTCGCCCGCGCCGCCCGCGACCGCGGCGACCATCCGTTCGGGGCCGTCGTGGTCGCGCCCGACGGCACGGTCGTCGAGGGCCTGAACTCGGTCGTCACACAGGACGACCCGACCGGCCACGCCGAGACGAACCTCGTGCGCGCCGCCGCCGCGCGGCTCACGACCGAGGCGCTGCGGGGCGCCACGCTCTACACGAGCACCGAGCCGTGCGCGATGTGCACCGGCGCGATCTACTGGGCGGGGATCCCGCGCGTCGTCTATGCGCTCGGCGAGGACGAGCTGATCCGCATCGTGCAGGCGCAGGAGGGCATCCCGACGCTCGCGCTCCCCTGCCGCGAGGTGTTCGCCCGCGGCGGGCGCCCGATCGAGGTCATCGGACCGGTGCTGCTGCCCGAGGCGGCGGCCGTGCACGACGGCTTCTGGATCTGACCCGGGCCGAGAGCACCGTTCACGACCGGCGACGAGCGGATGCCGCGATCCCCCGCCGCGGCCGCAGCGTGACCGTGAACTCCAGCCGCACCGGACGGGTGACCGTGATGTCGAGCGCGCGGGTCAGCATGGCGACGATGAGGGTCGCCTCGATCCACGCGAACTGCTCGCCGATGCACCCGCGCGGCCCCGCACCGAACGGCACGAAGTCATAGCGCAGCCCGCCGGGCCGGCGCTCCCACCGATCGGGATCGAACACGGTCGGCTCGTCGTACCACCGCGCGCTGCGGTGGATGACCCAGGGCGACACCCCGACGACGTCGCCCGGCGACGCCTCGAATCCCCCGAACGCGATCGGCGCGTCGAGCGAGCGCCCGAACACCCAGGCCGGCGGGAACAGGCGGATCGTCTCCTGCACGACCCGCCGCGTGAACGGCAGCCGGCCGCGCGGGTCGAGCCACGAGGCATCCCCCGCCTCATCGACCTCGGCGCGGATGCGTTCGGCCAGGTCGGGGCGCGACGCGAGCTGCCAGAGGCAGAAGGCGATGGCGTTCGCGGTCGTCTCGTGACCGGCGACCATGAGGGTGATCACCTCGTCGGCGATCTCCGCATCGGTGAGCCGGTCGGCCCCGCCGCTCTCGGGGTCGCGTGCCGCCACGAGCGTCGACAGCGCGTCGCGCCCGTCGGCGCCGGACGCCCGCCGTTCGGCGACCAACCGGGTCACGAGGGCGAGCAGTCGCTCACGGGCCTCGACGATGCGACCCGACGTCACGACCTCGGCGCCCGCGCGCGCTCCGGGCCGCAGGCGCACGAACTCGGTCAGCGCTGTCTGCAGCGCCGTGCGCACCTCGTCGGCGTGGTCGTCGAGTCGCGCGCCGAGGATCGTGCGCCCCACGATGAGCAGGGTGAGTCGAGTCATCTCGGCGTGCAGATCGACGGATGCCGCGGCCAGCCGCTCGATGCTCGCCTGCACCTCCTCGACCATCACCGCGGTGTACGCGTCGAGCTGCGTGGGTGAGAACGCCGCCCCGACGAGCCGGCGCGCCCGCGCATGAGCCGCCCCCTCCGACGTCAGCAGACCCTGCCCGAGCAGCGCGCTCGTGGCCTGCACGCCCGGCCCCTTGTGCACGTCGCCCGCGTGGGTGACCAGGAGGGTGCGCACATCGTCGGGCTCGGTCAGCAGGAAGACCCGCCGCCGACCGCGCCCCATGCGGATGGTCTCGCGCCCGTCACGGGTGAGCCGGCGCAGCATCGCGCCCGGGTTGCGGGTGGGAAGCGCCAGGGCGCTCTGCGCGGCCACCTCGAGGATCGACCGCGGGCGCGCTCCGAGCACGGCGGGCGCGCTCATGCGCCGCACGCCCAGTCGACCTCGCCGCTGAGCGTGTGCCCGCTCTCGGTCACCGAGAGGTGCAGCGACCCGCCCGAGGCGGTCGTGGTGACCGGCACCGCCGGGAGGGCGAGCGGGTAGGTGACACCACCCTCGGTGATCGTGCCGGAGAGCGTGCCCGACCACGACCCGGGCCCGGTGTACCCGACGATGCGCACGCTCATCGTCACCGAGTACCCCTGAATCTCGGCGGACGCGACGCTCGCGTGATACGTGCGCGCCGACACCGCGCACGCGACATCGGTGTTCACGTGCCCCGCCACCGCGAGCGGCGATGTGATCGCGAGGGTGAGCGACCCCGCGCCACCCGACCCGGTGCCGACGGCGGTCGGCGAGGGGATCGGCGCGGCCGACGGGAGCGAGGACGACGGCGTACCGGTGGGCGCCGGCGACACAGCGGCACTCAGGTCGCTGCGCGACACCTGGCCGCAGCCGGCGAGCGCGAGCACGGCGGCGAGCGCGACGACGGCGAGGGGGGCGGATCGTCTCATGGCGGTCCCTTCGAGCGGGTGACGGGTGCGCTCACCGTATGCACGCGTCTCGGCCCCCGCAACCGTGCCACGTGGCACTCGAGTGCCATTTCACGCCGGCCCGCCCGCGGGTGAAGGATGTCTGCACAGGAGGCCCCATGACGCCCACGGATGCCCCGCCCGACCGCCGCGAGCGCAACCGCCGCCGGGTCAGGGAGGCCCTGCGCACAGCCGCGCTCGAGCTCTTCAGCGAGAAGGGCTTCGCGGAGACGACCGTCACCGACATCACCGAGCGCGCCGACGTGTCGCGCCGCACGTTCTTCCGCTACTTCGAGAGCAAGGAGGACGTCATCGGCAACGATCTTCGCGACCTCCTCCCCCGCGTGCTGCGAGAGCTCGAGAGCCGTCCGCGTGACGAGCATCCGCTCGCGTCGATCCACGCGTCGGTGCTGTCGGTCGTCCCAGAGAAGGGGCCGCCGGCCCTGGTCTTCCGCATCGGCCGACGTGCCGAGCTGCTGCCGTTCGGGCGCCGACTGCTGCCCGTGCTGATGCAGTGGGAGCAGGGCATCGCCGCGACGCTCCTGGTGCGGTGGGGCGCGACGCCGGCTGCGGCATCCGAGGAGCTGCGCCTTCGCGCCACCGTCACCGCGTGCGCAGCGACCTCGGCCCTGCGGTGCGCGGCGCTCTACACCCGCATGACCCCGACGGGGCAGTTCACCGTCGACCCCGACATCGTCTCGGTGGTCACCCGCGCCCTCGACATCATCGCCGAGGGGTGCCCGCCTCCCGGCTGAGCGGATGCCGCGGCCTCCGACACGACCGCGAAACACGCGAGTGTTAGCGTCACCGACAACGCGTGTCCTATCTACCATGACCGCCCGGATCTGGGGGCGGATCCGTCGGCTCAGGGCGGGGACGGCGACGATTCCGTTCGTCCATCCACCCCAGGAGCCGCCCCCATGTCCACCGTCGTCGACAAATCCCAGGCAGGGCTCACCGCCCGCCAGTACCACGTCGGACTCGAGCCGGGCGAGGTCTCCTCGGTCGCGCTGCTGCCCGGTGACCCGTTCCGCGTCCCCCTCGTGGCGGAGTTCCTCACCGACGTGCGCGAGGTCGCGTGGCGCCGCGAGCACCGCACGATGACCGGCTGGTACAAGGAGCGCCTCATCACCGCGACCTCCACCGGCATGGGCTGCCCGTCGACCGCGATCGCCGTCGAGGAGCTCGCGCGCGTCGGGGTGCGCTCGTTCATCCGTGTGGGCAGCTCGGCGGGCCTGCAGCCCGGCATCGCCCCCGGTGACCTGCTCGTGAGCGAAGGCAGCTTCCGCAACGACGGCACCACCGACGCCTACCTCCCGAAGGGTTTCCCGGCGGTGCCCGATCTCGAGCTCACGACGACCCTGGCGCGCCACGCCAGCCGCATCGCGGAAGCCGCCGGAACGCGCTCGCACACCGGCATCAGCGTGAGCGACGACGCGTTCTACGCCGAGACGCCCGAATGGATCGGCGAGCTGAACCGCATGGGCATCCTGAACGTCGAGATGGAGGCATCCGCTCTCTACGTCGTCGCGCGTCTGCGGGGGCTGCGCGCCGGCATGGTGTGCGCGTGCTCGAGCAACCTCGTCGAGGGCGCGTCGCTGTACGACGAGTCGAACGCGGCCCTCAAGGACGGCTGGATGCGTTCGATCGAAGCCGCCCTCGACACCGCGGTGGAGCTTCAGCTGTGACCGCGCGTCGCGTGCTCGAGGGCGCCTACGTCGCCACGGTGGATGCCGCGGGCACCGAGCACCGCGCCGGGCACGTGGTCGTCGACGGCGACCTGATCGTCGCGGTGGGCGACGGCCCCGCCCCCGCCGAGCTGCGGGACGGCGCCGAGATCATCGACGCGCGCGGCACCCTCGTCACCCCGGGACTCGTCAACACCCACCACCACCTCTACCAGTGGCTCACGCGCGGCTACGCGCAGGATGCGATCCTGTTCGACTGGCTGACGGCGCTCTACCCGCTGTGGGCGCGCATCGACGCCGACCTCGTCGAGGCGGGCGCCGCCGGCGCCATGGCGGTGCTCGCCCGCTCCGGCTGCACCACGGTCGGCGATCACCACTACGTGTTCCCGCAGGGATCCGGCGACATCGTGGGCGGGCTCGTGGCCGCGGCATCCCGCATCGGCGTGCGTCTGCACGCGACGCGGGGGTCGATGGACCTCGGCGCCTCGCAGGGAGGACTGCCGCCCGACTTCGCGGTCGAGACGACGGATGCCGCGCTCGCGGCGTCGCAGCAGGCGGTCGAGCGGTGGCACGACGCGTCCTTCTCGTCGACGGTGCGCATCGCGATCGCGCCCTGCTCGCCGTTCTCGGTGACCGCCGATCTGCTGCGCGAGGCCGCCGTGCTCGCGCGCGCGCTCGACGTACGGCTGCACACGCACGCGTCGGAGACGGTCGAGGAGGACGCCTTCTGCCAGGAGCGGTTCGGCATGAGCCCGACCGACTACCTCGACAGCCTCGGCTGGCTCGGCGACGACGTGTGGATGGCGCACGCCGTGCACCTCGACGCCCCCTCGATCGCACGGTACGCGGCCACCGGCACCGGCGTCGCGCACTGCCCGTCGTCGAACGCGCGGCTCGCCGCCGGCATCGCGCCCGTGCACGACATGCTGCACGCCGGGGTTCCGGTCGGGCTCGGCGTCGACGGCTCGGCGTCGAACGAATCGGGCCAGCTCGGCATCGAGATCCGCGAGGCCGTGCTCATGAACCGGCTGCGTACCGGCTCCGACTCGTTCTCGGTGCGCGACGGCCTGCGCATCGCGACCATCGGCGGCGCCCGCGTGCTCGGACGCGACGCCGAGCTGGGCTCGCTCGAGCCCGGCAAGCTCGCCGACATCGCGGTGTGGCGCATCGACGGGGTGGAGCACGCGGGCATCCTCGACCCGGTGGCCGCCCTCGGGCTCGGCGCGCTCCCGCCCCTCGCCCGCCTGTGGGTCGGCGGACGCGACGTCGTCGTCGACGGCGCCCTGGCGACCGCCGAGGAGCCCGTGCTCGCCGAGGCCGTCGCCCGCGCCTCGGCGGACCTCGCCGCCCGGGCGTAGGGCGCGCTGGGGCGCACCGCCCGGGCCCGCGAAACACCCGCGAAACCGCGGTTTGGTTTGCTGGGTCACGGAGGAATGTTGTGGACATCAACACGGTCGAGAGCTATCGGCTCGCGCGCACCCGCGGCGACCTCGCCCTCGCGCCGGGCGAGGTGATCTTCGCGGGCGGCACGTGGCTGATGAGCGAACCGCAGCCCGAGACATCCGGGTTCGTCGATATCACCGCGATGGACTGGCCCTTCCTCGAGATCTCCGCCGACGGCCTGCGCATCGGCGCGACCTGCCCGATCGCCCACCTCGTCGCGTGGGCCGAGGGACGGGGCAGCGAGCCCGTGCCCGCCGACTGGACGGCCGCGCACCTCGCCGCCGACGGCGCACACGCGCTGCTCGCGTCGTTCAAGATCTGGAACTCCGCGACCGTCGGCGGCAACGTCTGCCGCTCGTTCGCCGCGGCCGGCATGGTGTCGTTCGCTGTCGCCCTCGACGCCGTCGCGTGGGTGTGGCGCCCCGACGGCACCGACCTGCGACTGCCCGTGAGCGAGCTCGTCACGGGCAACGGCGAGAACACCCTCGCGGCCGGCGAGGTGCTGCGGGCGATCGAGATCCCCGCGTACGCCCTGCGCTCCCGGGCGCGCCTGCAGAAGATCGCGCTCGCCGAGCTCGGGCGCTCGGGTGCCGTCGTGACCGGCCGCGTCGACCCCGACGGCGCGAGCGTCTTCGCGATCACGGCGGCGACGCTGCATCCGGTCGTGCGACGGTTCCCGTCACTGCCGGATGCCGCGGCCCTCGCCGCCGCGGTCGAATCGGCGCCGTCGTACTACACCGACCCGCTCGGGCCGGCCGACTGGCGCCGCGGCGTGAGCCGTGCGCTCGCGGAGCGCATCCGCATCGAGCTGGAGGCGGGCGCATGAGGTTCACCGTCGACGGCACCCCGCGCGACGCCGAGCCGCGGGCGGGACAGTGCCTGCGCACGCTGCTGCGGGAGACCGGCGCGACGAGCGTAAAGAAGGGATGCGACGCCGGCGACTGCGGCGCCTGCTCCGTGCTCGTCGACGGCACGCCTGTGCACTCGTGCATCACCCCGGCGCACCGCGCCCAGGGGCGGGAGGTCACGACGGCGGCGGGGCTCGCGCCCGGCGACGAGCTGCATCCGGTGCAGGAGGCGCTCGTCGAGCACTTCGGATTCCAGTGCGGGTTCTGCACGCCCGGCATGAGCGTGACCGCGTCGACCTTCGACGCCGACGACGTCGACGACCTCGACCGGCGCCTCAAGGGCAACCTGTGCCGCTGCACCGGGTACCGGCCGATCCGCGAGGCCGTCCACGAGGCGGTGCTCGGCCCGGTGCGGGAGACCGGGGCCGGCTACGCGGGCGGCGGTGCGGCCCCGGGCGCCGACACGTCCCCCGCCCCGACAGCGGGGGCGGACGGCGTCGGCCGCTCGGTGCGCCCCGCGCCCGCCCGGCGCGTGGTGCAGGGTCTCGAACCGTACACGTTCGACGAGCCTGTGCCCGGATCGCTCGTGCTGCGCGTGATCGGCTCGCCGCACGCGCACGCGCGCATCCGCTCGATCGACACCGCCGCCGCCCGCGCGGTGCCCGGGGTCGTGGCCGTCTTCACGCACGAGGACGCGCCCGCCGTGCACTACTCGACGGGCCGTCACGAGCACCGCACCGACGACCCCGACGACACGCTGCTGCTCGACACCGTCGTGCGGCACGTCGGGCAGCGGGTCGCGGCGGTCGTCGCCGAGACCGCCGGCGCCGCCGAGGCGGCCTGCCGTCTCATCGAGGTCGACTACGAGGTGCTCCCCGCGGTGCTCGACCCGGAGGCGGCCCGCGCACCCGGCGCCCCGCTGCTGCACGCCGACCGCACCCCCGCCGACCGGGTCGCCGAACCCCACCGCAACGTCATCGCGTCGCTGCACGAGGGGCACGGCGGCGACATCGACGCGGCCCTCGCAGAGAGCGCCGTCACCGTGTCGGGCACGTGGCGCACGCAGCGCGTCTCGCACGCGCAGCTCGAGACCCACGGCTGCGTCGGCTGGCTCGACGACGACGGCCGCCTCGTCATCCGCTCGTCCACACAGGTGCCGTTCCTCACGCGCGACGAGATCGCGCACATCTTCGACCTCGACCCCGACCGGGTGCGCGTGCACACGGCGCGTGTGGGCGGCGGCTTCGGCGGCAAGCAGGAGATCTTCGCCGAGGACCTCGTCGCGCTCGCCGTGCTGCGCACCGGCCGCCCGGTCGCCTACGAGTTCAGCCGCGCCGAGGAGTTCCAGCGCACGTCGGTGCGGCATCCGATGCGGGTGGCGGTGACCCTCGGGGCGGATGCCGCAGGCACCCTCACCGCGATGAAGATCGACCTGCTGAGCGACACCGGCGCCTACGGCAACCACGCCATCGGGGTGATGTTCCACTCGCTCGCCGAGTCGACCACGATCTACCGCGCCCCGGTGCGTCGCCTCGACGCCGAGGTCGTCTACACGAACAACGTGCCCTCGGGGGCGTTCCGCGGCTACGGCCTCGGGCAGGTCGTGCTCGCGGTGGAGTCCGCGATGGACATGCTCGCCGAACGTCTCGACATCGACCCGTTCGACCTGCGGCGCCGCAACGCCGTCGTCGAGGGCGACAACCTGCACCCCGACCAGGACGAGTACGAATCCGACCTCGTCTGGGGCAGCTACGGCCTCGACCAGTGCCTCGACCTCGCCCAGGGCGCCCTCGAGCGCGGCAACGGCGTCGACGCTCCCGACGGCTGGCTCGTCGGCGAGGGGATGGCCGCGGCGATGATCGCCACGATGGCCCCGCGCGGACACATCGCCCACACCACGGCGACGCTCCGGCCCGACGGCACCTACGTGCTGCGCGCCGGCACGGTGGAGTTCGGCAACGGCACCCACACGGTGCTGCGGCAGATCGCGGCATCCGTCTTCGATGTCGGCTTCGACCGCCTCGAGGCCCGCTTCGCCGACACCGACGAGGTGCGGCACGACACCGGCGCGTTCGCGTCGGCGGGCATCACCGTGACCGGCAAGGCGCTGCATGCCGCATGCCTGACGCTGCGTGATCGAATGCGGCTCACTGCCGCCGCGCTCACAGGCACCGACGAGTCGGCGGCCGTGGTGACCGGCGACGGGGTGCGCACCCCTGCGCGGATCGTCGGCTTCGGCGAGCTCGTGGCCGCGGCGCCCGCTGCGGAGCGCACCGAGGAGGGGCTCGTCGGCGACGGTGCCGAGTACGGCGACCTGCGCTCGCTCGCCTTCAACGTGCACGCGACCCGGGTGGCCGTCGACCCCGAGACCGGCACCGTGCGCATCCTGCAGAACATCCAGTCGGCCGACGCCGGCTTCGTCATGAACCCGGCGCAGTGCCGCGGCCAGATCGAGGGCGGCGTCGCCCAGGGGGTCGGCAGCGCGCTCTACGAGGAGGTCATGATCGGCGACGACGGCCGGGTGATCAACCCGGTCTTCCGCACCTACCGCGTGCCGCAGTCCGCCGACGTGCCCGACACCGAGGTGCTGTTCGCGTCGACGAACGACGACCTCGGCCCCTTCGGCGCCAAGTCGATGAGCGAGTCGCCCTACAACCCCGTGTCGGCGGCGATCGGCAACGCGATCAGCCGCGCGATCGGGGTGCGCGTGTTCGAGCAGCCGTTCTCGCGCGACCGCGTGTGGCGGGCCCTGCAGGCCGGTGACGCGGGCAGCCGGTGACGCTCAGTCGGTCGCGGCGGAGTGCGGCGGCCGCTGCTTGACGATCAGCAGCCGGAACGGTGCGCCGTCAGCCGACCACGTGCGGTGGGCGACGCCGCCGGCGTAGTACGACGAGTCGCCCACGCCGAGCTCGGTCACCTCGCCGTCGAGGTCGAGGCACACACGTCCGTCGAGCACGTAGGAGAACTCGTCCTCCGCGTGGGCGAAGTAGTCGCCGGGAGCGGTGTTGTCGGCCGCGTAGACCATCGGATGGAACGGGCGCACCGGGTGGGCCAGCAGCCTCCCCGACCCGACGGCGAAGTCGGCTTCGAGGTCTCCGCCGGCGCCGCGGTGCACCTCGGTCGCCGGCACGTCGGCAGTCGGCGCCTCGGCCGCGGCGATCAGCTCGAGCGGGCTCGTGCCGAGCGCCACCGCGATGCGGCGCAGTGATCCGAGGCTCGGTTGGGCGAGTCCGCGCTCCAGCTGGCTGAGGAACGGATGCGACAGCTCGGTCGCGGTCGCGAGCTGCACGAGGGTGAGCCCGCGGGCCTTGCGCAGTCCGCGCACGTGCGCGCCGAGCAGTCCCGCCGCAAGCAGATCGGATGCCGCGGCACCCCCGACGATCGCGGGTTCGGCGCTCACGCGCTACACGCCCCGCTGGCCCTGCATGCCCATCCTGGCCAGCACCACGTTCTCGATGATCTGGATGACGTTGTAGAGCACGAGCGCGACGGCGGTGACCCCGGCGATCGACGCCCAGACGGCGTTGTACTGCGCCTGCGACAGGTAGCCGCCGATGCTGCCGCCGACACCGCCGCCGACCGCCAGCCATTCGGCGAGCAGTGCGCCCGTGATGGCGCCGGGCACGGAGATGCGCACGGCCGCGAAGAACGCCGGGAGCGACGAGGGCATCGCGACCTTCATGAGGCGCGCGAACGAGCCGCCGCCGTAGACGGTGACGAGGTCGTTCATCTGCGGTGCGGCGGATTTCAGGCCGAACGAGATGTTCACGAGCGCCGGGAAGAGCACCACGATGCCGCCGATCACCGCGATCGACCAGACCTCGCGACCGAAGATGAGGATGATCACGGGTGCCATGGCGACCAGCGGCACCGACCTCAGCAGCATGGCGATCGGCATGAGCGCGTGCTCGGCGCCCTTGCTCAGCTGGAAGATCATGGCACCGACGAGGGCGACGAGGAGGCCCGCGATGAAGCCGACGACCGAGTGGGCGAGGGTCTCGCCGATGGTCGCGAAGATCTTGTCGCGGTTGGTCGCCGCGGCGGGAACCACGAACAGGTAGTTCCAGACGTCGAGCGGGCCCTTCGCGACGAACTTGGAGACGTTCAGCAGCGACAGGGCGCCGGCCCACAGCACGATGACCGCGACGATGGTGCCGACGAAGTTCACGACGCTCCACAGCAGCGCGCGCAGCACGCTGCGCCGCGCCTGGGCGCGCAGGGTACGGGTGAGGTCGGTGGCGGACTCGGATGCCGCGACGGCCGTCGTCATGAGCGCCCCTTCGACCAGGGCGCGATCGCCCGCGAGATGAACCCGACGAGCACGTAGCCGAGCATCGCCACGAGACCGCTCAGCAGCGCGATCGCCCACACCTGGGGCGCATTGAGCTGCTGCTGCGCGATGACCATGATCACACCGACGCCCACTTCGACCTTGCCGAAGAACTCACCGAGCACGGCGCCGAGGAACGCGGCCGGAACGGCGATCTGCAGGGCGTTGAGGATTGCGGGAAGGGCGGCGATGAGACGCACCTTCACCAGCTGCGTGAACTTCGACCCACCGTAGACCGTGACCACGTCGAGGCTCGACTTGTCGGCCGACTTGAGGCCGAGCAGCGCTCCGACGACGGTCGTGAAGAAGACCGAGAGGGCGGCGAGGAAGATCGCGGTGCCCGAGGGCTGCCCGATCGGCGGGGCGCCGATGAGCACCACGGCGATCTGGCCGAGCGCGACGATCGGAACGCAGTAGGTGAGGATCGCCAGCTGCATCGCGACCGACTCGAGGCGCGGGACGACGAGCACGACGGCCGCGAGGAGCAGCGCGAGCACGTTGCCCCAGAGGTATCCGATGCCCGCTTCCGCGAGGGTCACGGCGAAGTTCTTCGCGTAGAAGTCCCACCCGGTCTGCGCGATAGTGACGACGACCTCGAGCGGCGTCGGGATCGGCCGCAGGCCGGTCGGGGTGACCCAGGCGAGCCCGACGATCCACCACACGATCACGAGGGCGACGCCCCCGATGAGCCCCGTCATCCACGGCGGGAGACGGACGTCCTCGAACGTGACGCCGCGGCCCTTCGTCGGGGAGTCAGTGGTCATCGGTGGCTGCGCCTCCCGCGCCGAACAGCAGATCGGACGCGTGATCGACGTAGGCGTGGAACTCCGGGGTGCGCATCATCTCGGGGGTGCGCGGGCGGGGGAGGTCGATCGTCATGACCTCCTTGATGCGTCCGGGCCGCGGGCTCATGACCGCGACCTGGTCGGAGAGGAAGATCGCCTCGGAGATGCCGTGCGTCACGAGCAGGGTCGTCGCGGGCTTCTCGGTCCAGATGCGCAGCAGCTCGAGGTTCAGGCGCTGCCGGGTCATGTCGTCGAGCGCGCCGAACGGCTCGTCGAACAGCAGCACCTGCGGCTTGAGGATGAGGGAGCGGGCGATCGAGACGCGCTGGCGCATGCCGCCCGACAGCTGCGCGGGCTTGGCCTTCTCGAAGCCCTTGAGACCGACGAGCTCGATCATCTCGGTGACGTAGTCGTTGTCGACCTTCTGTCCCGCGATCTCGAACGGAAGGCGGATGTTCGACAGCACGCTGCGCCACGGCATGAGGGCCGAGTCCTGGAAGGCGATGCCGAGCTTGTGGTCGCGGCGGAGCTCCTTGGGGCTCTTGCCGTCGACGCGAGTGGTTCCGCTGGTGGGCTGCTCGAGCCCCGCCAGGATGCGCAAGATCGTCGACTTGCCGCATCCTGACGGGCCGAGCAGCGACAGGAACGTGCCCTGTGCGGTGTGGAGGTTGGCGTCCTGCAGCGCGACCACGTTCTTGCGGCCGGTCGTGAAGACCTTGTTCAGTGCGGTGATCTGAAGGCCGGTGCCCAGGTTGTCCTGGGCACCGGTCACGACAGCGGGCTGCGTCACGACGCTCTTCTCCGTGTGGTGGTGCTGATTACTTGGCGTACTTCACGAGGCCGGGGTTCTCCTGGTAGACCTCGGTGAGCAGCGACATGTCGAACAGGTCGGAGGCCTTCAGGGTGATGCCGGCGCCCGAGAGCGACTTGATGGTTGCATCCTGCAGGGTCTGCGAGATGGTGAACAGGCCGTTCTGCGCGGTCTCGTCGGAGACGACGAGCTTCTGCGCCTGCTCGGTCGCACCGGCGATCGAGTTGGTCAGGTCGAGTCCGAGGTCCTTGCCGTAGGTGTTGACGGCGAGCTCGGCGCCGGCCTGCGGGTTGTTGACCGCGTCGGACCAGCCCTGGATCTCCGCCTTCAGGAACGCCTTCAGCTTGTCGCGGTTCTTCGCGATCTGGTCGTCGGTCGTCGTGATGGTCTCGGCGACGAACGGCAGGCCGTTGTCGGCGAACGGGAGGTTCGCGACGCTGTAGCCCTTGGCGGCCACGGTGATCGACTCGTTCGTGAGGTAGGCGATGTAGCCGTCGATCTCACCGGAGAGCAGCGGCGCCGGGTCGTACTGCACGGGCACGACGGTCAGGTCGCTCTCGCTCATGCCGTTGGCTGCGAGGAACGCGTCGAACAGTGCCTTGTTCGAGTCCTGCACGCCGATCTTCTTGCCCTTGAGGTCCGAGGGCTTGGTGATGTTGCCCTTGTCGGCCAGCGAGAGCACCGTGAACGGGTTCTTCTGGTAGGTCGTGCCGATGATCTTCAGCGGCGCGCCCTCCGAGGCGACGACCGAACCGATCGAGACGGCGTCGGAGAGGGCCACATCGGCCTTGCCCGAGAGCAGCTCGCTCGCACCGGTCGAGGGGCCGGGGGTCATGTTGACCTTCGAGAAGCCGGCGGCGGTGAAGTAGCCGTTCGCGTCGGCGAGGAACTCGCCCGAGAACTCCTCGTTCTTGATCCACGACAGCTGCAGGTTCAGCTCGCCGTAGGTGCCGGGGGCGACCGAGGCGGCGCCGGTCGACGTGGGGGCCGTCGTGCTCGACGAGCTCGACGAGCAGGCGGACAGGGCGACGGCCGACACGGCGACCGCCGCAAGGGCGACCGCCGCGCGCAGCGCGCGCTTCGAGGTGCGGATGTTCATATGCTGTGTCTCCAGATGCTGAGTGCGTCGGGTCGGGACTCGTCTCTCACGTACCCGCCGGGTGCTCTGGGAACGACGAGGCAGCGGCGCAAGGGGCGACTCACTCGACGCTAGGCGATGGAGATTTCATCAACATCCGCTCGAATGTTTCCGCGGCGTTACGCGTCGCTTCGAACCGGAGTCGGTGATCAGTGGCGCTCGTGGCCGAGGAGCACCACTGATTCTGCCAGCGCCCGGATGCCCGCGGCGACGTCGGCGGCGCTGACCGCCTCATCGGGATGGTGGCTGATGCCGTCGGGGTTGCGGAGGAACAGCATTCCGACGTCGGTGATCGCCCCGATCGTCATCGCATCGTGACCTGCCCGCGAGAAGATCGTCGCCGGATCGGATGCCCCGGGGGCGCCGGTCGCGCCGATGCCCTCGCGCACGACGTCCTGCAGCAGCGGCGCGCACATGACCGCGGCGGCGTTGTGCACCTCGCGTGAGCGCCATCGCAGGCCGCGGCGACCCATGATGCCGTCGAGCTCGCGGGAGATCTCGTCGAACACGCGGTCGCGTTCGCCGTCGAACTCGCCGCGCAGGTCAAGGGAGAAGTGGGTCTCGCCGGGGACGATGTTGACCGCCCCGGGGAAGGCCTCGAACTGGCCGACCGTGCCGATGATGTGATGCTCGGTGCGGCAGATGCGCTCGATAGCGAGCGCCGCCTCGCTCGCACCGAGCAGGGCGTCACGGCGCATGTCATAGGGAGTTCCGCCCGCGTGCCGGGCCTCGCCCTCGACGACGAGCTGGAAGCGGCGAGCCGACGCGATCGACGACACCACGGCGAGGGCCTCCCCCCGCCGGTCGAGTTCCGGGCCTTGCTCGATGTGCGCCTCGAGGTAGCCCACGAGGCTGTCGGGGCGTCGCGCGGCCTCACCGATGCGTCCGGGGTCGAGTCCGAACTCGAGGAAGGCCTGGCGCAGAGTGGTGCCCGCGGCATCCGTCAGCGCCCACCAGTCGTCGTTCCACAGTCCCGCGACCGCCGACGACCCGAGGAGCGCCTTGCCGAAGCGGGTGCCCTCCTCGTCGCTGAAGGCGACGACCTCGATCGCGAACGGGAACGGCGAGCGCCATGCACTGTCGCTGTCGCCCGCGGGCACGCGCAGCAGACGCACGATCTCGAGGCCCATGAGCACGCCCACGATGCCGTCGTAGCGCCCCGCGTCGGGCACGGTGTCGAGATGCGAGCCGATGAGGAGCGCGGGAGCGTCGGAGATCACCGCGCCCGACGGATCGAGCACATCCAGGCGGCCGAGCTGGTTGCCCGCGGCATCCTGTCGGGTGCGCATGCCGAGCTCGCGCATCCACTCCGCGGCGAGACGGTTCACTCGGGCGTGCTCCGCCGACAGGTAGACGCGCTCGATGCCCTGGTCGGCGGCGCTGACCCGGGCGAGCTCGTCGCAGCGGTTCATGACGCGCCTCGCCGCGGCCGCGATGCGGTCGGGCGAGCCGAGGGACGGCAGCGTCACGCGGGCGCCCCCGCGAACACGTCGCGCGCCGCCTCGACACCGCCGCCCACGGGCACGGCCGCGCCGAAGCGCCGCAGCACGCTCTCGAGCGCCGCGAGGGTGGTGAGCACGGCGTCCTTGCGGGCGTTGTAGCCCATCGTGCCGATGCGCCACACGCGACCGTGCAGCGGACCGAACGACGTGCCGATCTCGATGCCGAAGTCGTCGAGCAGCGCGGCGCGGGCGACGTCTCCCGGAACCCCCTCGGGGATCTCCACCGCGACCACGTTCGCCATCTTGTGGGCGACGTCGCCGAAGACCGTCAGCCCCAGCGCCTCGACGCCGGCGAGCATGGCGTCACCCGCGAGCCGGTGGCGCGCGATGACCGCGTCGCGGCCCTCGCCCAGCAGCACGCGCGCGCACTCGCGGGCGGCGTAGAGCATGCTCGTCGCCTCGGTGTGGTGGTTGAGCCGGCGCGGACCCCAGTAGTCGAGGATCATGCCGAGATCGAAGTAGTTCGAGCGCACGAAATCGGATGCCGCGGCATCCCCCTCCTCGCGGATGCCGGCCTCCACGCGGCTGCGCGAGCGGACCACCTCGACCGCGCGGGGCGACAGCGTGATCGGCGCCGACCCGGACGGACCGCCGAGGCACTTCTGCAGGCCGGCGGTGGCGGCATCCAGCCCCCAGGCATCGGCCTCGAACGGGTTGCCGCCGAGCGACGCGGTCGCGTCGGAGTAGAACAGCACGCCGTGGCGGGCGCAGATCGCGCCGATCTCGTCGAGCGGCTGGTTCATGGTGGTCGAGGTGTCGCCCTGCACGAGGGCGAGCAGGGTGGGCTTGACCCGCACGATGGCCTCTTCGATGGCCGACGGGGTGAACACCTGGCCCCAGGCGGTCTCGATCGTGTGCACCTCCGCGAGCGCACGCTCGGCGATCTCGGCGAGCAGGTGCCCGAACCGCCCGAACACGGGCACGAGCACCCGGTCGCCCGGGCGCACGAGCGAGACGATCGCCGCCTCGATGCCGGCACGCGAGGTGCCGTCTATGAGCAGGGTCGCCTCGTTGCCTGTCGCCCAGACCTCGCGGTAGAGCTGTTGGGTCTCGGCCATCGCCTGCGTCATGAACGGGTCGTACTGCCCGACGAGCGGCGCCGACATGGCCCGCAGCACGCTCGGGTACGCCGAGATGGGGCCGGGCCCCATCAGCAGGCGCGCGGGCGGGTCGATCGGGCCGGGGAGTGTCACGGGAGGTCCTTTCGGAGGGCGAGGCCGGCGGCGAGACGACGCGCGAAGCGCACCAGCGCGACATCCGTGCCCGGCCGGGAGACGAAGCAGACGCCGACGGGGGCGGGTCCGAGCTGCGAGGGCACGGTGAGCAGCGGCACCGAGATCGCGGGCGCGCCGCCGACGGCGGCGGGGGCGGTCATGCGCAGGGTCGCCTGGCGCACCGCGTCGACGCGGTCGCCGTCGGAGGTGCGCATGGGCGCGGGGCCGGGCACGGTCGGCAGCACCAGCACGGCGTCGCGTACCAGACTCTGCACGTGGTCGCGGAGCGGCTCGAGGGCGGCGCGTGCCGCGGTCTCGTCGTCGCGGGTGACGGATGCCGCGATGCGGAACCGTTCGGCGACGGCGGCGCCCAGCGCGGTCGGGTGCGCGCGCACCCACTCGGCGTTGTTGCGCCAGGCCTCGGCGCCCTGCACGGTGCGGAACGCGGCCAGGTAGTCGTCGAGGGATCCGACGCTGACCCGGCGAAGGCTCGGCGCGTCATCGAGGCCGGCGATGCGGGCGAGCAGCGCCTCGAAGGCCGCACGGGTCTCGGGCTCGGCGGCCTCGACGATCTCGTCGGGCACGAGCAGGCGGGCGGGCAGATCGGCGCCCGACTCGCCGAAGACGCTCTCGGTCGAGGTCGACCCGTCGTAGCTCAGCGACCAGTCGACGACCCGCTGCAGGGTGTCGCCGTCGCGGGTGAGCCAGCCGATCGTGTCGAACGACTGGGCGAGGGGCAGCAGCCCCTGGCGCGGCACGAGACCGTGGGTCGTGCGCAGTCCCCAGAGCCCCTGGTAGGAGGCGGGAACACGGATGGAGCCGGCCGTGTCGGTCGCGAGCCCCACCGACGCCTGCCCGGTGGCGACGGCCGTCGCCGGGCCGCTCGACGACCCGCCGGGCAGGGCACCAGCGAGGGCGCCGTTGGGCGGGGTGCCGTAATGGGCGTTGTCGCCGGCGATCGAATAGGCGAACTCGTCGGTGCGGGCGATTCCCCGCAGCGACGCCCCGCCGCGCAGCAGCTCCGACACGGCGGCGGCGTTCGCCGTCTCGGGGCGGGCCGTCTCGAGGAAGGTCGGGTTGCCGGCACCGATGCGATAGCCCTTGATGGCGAAGAGGTCCTTGACGGCGACGGTGAGACCGTCGAGCGGCCCCTCCCATGCGCCCTGCAGCAGCGGGTCGCCGACCGAGCGCCACACCGACCGGTCGAGCGCCTGCGCGCGCGGGGTGACATGGGCCGCGGTGATCATCCAGCGGCCGTCGAGGCGCTCCCAGATCTGCGTCTGCAGGCCGGTGCCGCCGCCGCGGTAGCGCGAGATCGACACGAGCAGCGCGACATCCGGCGCCAGCTCTCGGTACTCGATGCGCTCGATCTCGCGCGGCGGCACCCCGCCCCGCACCCCGCGGAACGCGCTGATCGCGTCGTGACCGACGAGCAGGCCCGCCGCGTCGCCGCGGAGGGTGCCGGGTCCGGGGGCGAACAGCTCGTCGAGCACGGCGAGATCGTTGTCGAGGATCGCCCGCTCGTACCGGTCGAACGCGGTGAAGAGGGCATCGGGGATGTCGCGGCTCACGGCACCCCCGGGGCATCCGTGGTCGTGGCCTGTGCCGCGCCCGCGACCCTGGCCGCGGCGCGCGCGACCCTCGCCGTGAGAACAGGCGAACTCTCGTGCACAGGACGCTTCGTCACGTGTGGTCCTGTTCCGGCGCGTTCTCCTGCGGTCCAGCCGCGGCAGCCGCGGCGGGCGCCGCAGGCACCGCCGGTACCGCGGCGAAGTCCGCCACTCGGATGCGCGCGTGCACGCCGGTGACGATGTCGACGACCTGAGAGATGTCGAAGTCCGTCGCCGCCGACAGGTAGGCATAGGCGAGGTGCTCGGACATGCCCCAGCGCGCCTGGATGAGCGCGAGCGCCGCCCGCACGCAGGCGCGCATCGCCTCATTGAGGTCGCGGTCGAGGCCTGTCGGCACGAGGTAGTCGGCGGTCTCGACGAGCGGGCCGAGCACGTCGCCGAAGGCGGCGAGCGCCTCGGCGCGCGGCACGACGTCGAAGCGCAGCGTCGCCCGCAGCGACGCCTCGAGCGCGGTGAGCGCGACCTCGCCGTCGCCCTGAGCGAAGTGCGGGTCTCCGACGTAGGCGAGGGCGCCGTCGACCTGCACGGGCAGGTAGAGCACCGAGCCCTCGGTGAGCAGCTTGATGTCGATGTTGCCGCCGAAGTTCGAGGGCGGCACCGAGTGGGGGCGCTCGTCGCTGTCGGGCGCGACGCCCATGGTGCCGAGGAACGGCGCGAGCGGGAACTCCACCACGCGCGGACCGCCGTCGGTGAGCGGGAGGGTGCCGACGAGGCATCCGTCGCGGTCCTCCACCGGGGTGAAGACGCTCATCGTGCCCTCGCCGCGCGGCAGCTCGCCGGGAAGCGCGCCCTTGCCGTGCCGGTTCGAGATGACCCCGTACGGCACCCGCGGCTGCAGGGCGACGACGGTGATCTTCAGCAGGTCGCCGCGGCGGGCGCCGTCGATGCGCACGGGCCCGGTGACGACGTGGGGTCCGTCGACGGCGGGGTCGCGCGAGAGCGCCGCGGCGATCGCGACGGCGTCGTCGAGCACGGATGCCGCGACCACCCCGTGACCGGTGAAGTAGCCGAGCGGGTCCTTGCCCTGGTCCTCGAGGATGCCCTCGTGGCTGACCGTGTCGATCGTCACCGTGGTGCCCGCGGGAACGGTGAGCACGGGCGCGTCGGCGCGCGAGGGCAGGCGCCCCCACGTGACCGTCTCGGGGCTCGCCGGCAGGTAGACGTCGGCCGGGATGGGTCCGGTGTGGGGCTGGAGGATCTCGAACGTCATCGTTCCGCTCCCGTGGGTCGCAGGGTGTGCAGGATCTCGGCGCCGGCTCGCACGCCGACCCCCTCGCCGAGGCGGAAGACCTCGTGCCCGGCGAGATAGGTGCGCTCGACGCGGCCCGTCAGGGTCTGGCCGTGCCACGGCGAGAGCTTGTTGCGGTACTCAAGCTCGGCCGCGTCGACCGTCCAGGCGCGATCGGGCGCGAAGACGGCGAGGTGCGCGGGGGCGCCGACGGCGATCTCGCCGAGGCCGGGCTGGCCGGCGATGCGCGCGGGGCCCTCGGTCATGAGCGGGAGCACGCGCTCGAGGGGGATGCCGCGTCCCGCCGCCGCGGTCCAGATCGCCGCGAGCCCGGTCTGCAGCCCCGCGATCCCGCCCCAGGCGAGGCCGAAGTCGCCGCCGCCCTGCTCCTTGAGCTCGCGGGTCGAGGGCGAGTGGTCGCTGACGATCGCGTCGATCGTGCCGTCGAGCACGCCCACCCACAGGAGGTCCTGGTTGGCGCGGTCGCGGATCGGCGGGCAGCACTTGAAGGCGCCCGCACCGTCTGGCACATCCTCGGCGGCGAGGGTCAGGTAGTGGGGGCAGGTCTCGACGGTGAGGCGCACACCGTCCGCCTTCGCGGCGCGCACCGCGTCGAGGGCGCCGCCGTCGGAGACGTGCACGATGTGGGCGCGGCCACCCGTGCGGCGGGAGGCCTCGATGACCTGCTCGATGGCCGCCTGCTCGCTCATCGGCGGGCGGGTCGCGAGGAAGTCGGCGTAGTGCACGCCGAGCGCGCCGTCGCCGTGCAGGTGGGCGGGGTCTTCCGCGTGCACGATGAGCACGCCGTCGAACGTCGCGATCTCGGCGAGCGCCGCCTCGAGCTGGTCGGCGTCGAGGTGGCCGAACTCGTCGATGCCCGACGGCGACAGGAAGCACTTGAAGCCGACGACACCGGCGGCGGCGAGGTCGGCGAGGGAGCCGAGGTTCTCGGGCACGGCGCCGCCCCAGTAGCCGACGTCGACGGCGAGCTTGCCGGCGGCGGCGGCCCGCTTGGCGGCGAGCGCCTCGGGGGTGGTCGTGACCGGCACGCTGTTCAGCGGCATGTCGAAGAGGGTCGTGACGCCGCCGGCTGCGGCGGCGGCGGTGCCGGTGGCGAAGCCCTCCCACTCGGTGCGGCCCGGCTCGTCGAGGTGCACGTGCGAGTCGACGAGGCCCGGCAGCAGCACGGTGTCGTCGGGCAGGACGACGTCGGCGTCGGGGTCGAACGGCCTGATGGCGGCGATCACGCCGTCGACGATCGAGACGGATGCCTCGTCGAACCCTCCGGCGACGAGCACACGGCGGGCCGCGATCGTGAAGGCGGGGGTCGTGCGCGACATGGCCCCACCCTAGGGCCGGTGCGTTTCACAGATGTAACCAGGATGAACATTCTGTGACGCGTGCGGGCGACCTCTCTCGCCGATCCGGCGGCCGCCTCGGCCACCGGATCGGCGCGAGGCGACACCTGCCGCCCGGATAGGGTGACGCCATGCGCATCGCCGAGTTCGACGCCCTGCCCGCGCGCGACGCGGAGGCCGTCGTCTCGGTGTGGGCGGCGATCCCCGCCTGGGTGACGGATGTCGTCGCCCACCGCCCGTACGGCACGGTCGGGGCCCTCGCCGACCATGCCGCGCGGACGGCGGGTGCGTGGTCCCGCGCCGACCTCGACGCCGCCCTCGCCCACCACCCCCGCATCGGCGAGAAGCCGCACGGCGCGGGCGCGGAGGCCGCGGCATCCCGAACCGAGCAGGCCGCGATGGCGACCGCCGACGACGACGTCACCGCGGCGATCGCGCAGGGCAACCGCGACTACGAGCAGCGCTTCGGGCGCGTGTTCCTCATCCGCGCGGCGGGCCGCACACCCGCGGAGATCCTCGCCGCCCTCACCCGCCGCCTCGCCCACGACCCCGAGACCGAGGAGCGCGAGGCCGCCGCCCAGCTCGCCGAGATCGCCCTGCTGCGCCTGCGCACCGCCGTCACCGAAGGAGACCCCGCATGAGCCACCTCACCACCCACGTGCTCGACGCCGCCACGGGCGCTCCGGCGTCGGGTATCGGCGTCGTGCTCGCCCACGCCTCCGGCGCGGTCATCGCCCAGGGCGCCACCGACGGCGACGGCCGGCTCGCGCTCGGACCCGATGCGCTCACGGCCGGCGATTACACGCTGACGTTCCTCACCGGCCCGTACTTCGCGGCGGTCGGCGTCGAGACGTTCTACCCGCACGTCGCCGTCACGTTCCGCGTGCAGCCGGGCCGCGCGCACTACCACGTGCCCCTGCTGCTGAGCCCGTTCGCCTACTCCACCTACCGCGGCAGCTGACCCGCGCTGCCGGTCGATCGCCGCCCGCCCGCGTCGACGTGACGGGTGCGGGATGCCGCGGGCCGCGGCATCCGGCACGAAACGCGCCCGTGATGTGCGCACCCTAGGGTGCCGACCATGCGCGTGATCATCATCGGGGCCGGCATCGGCGGAACCAGTGCCGCCCTCGCCCTGCAGAAGCTCGGCCACGACGTGGTCGTCTACGACCAGATGCGGGAGAACAAGCCCGTCGGGGCGGCCCTGTCGCTGTGGTCCAACGGCGTGAAGGTGCTCAACTGGCTCGGCCTCGGCGACGAGGTCGCCGCCCTCGGCGGCCGCATGGACGACATGGCCTACTACGAGGGGTTCGGCGGCGCCGAGATGTGCCGCTTCTCACTCGAGACGGTGACGACCCAGACCGGGCAGCGCCCCTACCCGGTGGCGCGCGCCGACCTGCAGGCGCTGCTGATGGAGCGCGTCGGCACCGACCGCGTGCACCTCGGCCGCAAGCTCGTCGCGGTGTCGGAGGCCGACGGGATCGTCACCGCCACGTTCGCCGACGGCACGACCGACACCGCCGACCTGCTGATCGGGGCCGACGGCGCCCGTTCTCTCGTGCGCGACTACGTGACCCGCGCCGACGAGGGCGGCACGCGCATCGAGCGCACCTACTCGGGCTACACGAACTTCAACGGCCTGGTGCCCGTCGACGAGCGCATCGGGTCGGCGACCCAGTGGACGACCTACGTCGCCGACGGCAAGCGCTGCGCGGTCATGCCGGTGGCGGGCGACCGGTTCTACTTCTTCGTCGACATCCCGCAGCCCTCGGGTCTGCCCTACGACAAGCAGGCCGACGGCAAGCGTCCGCTCGAGGAGGCGTTCGCCGGCTGGGCTCCGGGCGCCGAGGCGCTCATCGCGGCGATCGACCCCGAGACATCCCTCAACCGGGTGGAGATCTGGGACATCGACCCCTTCCACACGTGGGTGCGCGGCAGCGTGGCGATCCTCGGCGACGCGGCCCACAACACGTCGCCCGACATCGGGCAGGGCGCGTGCTCGGCGCTCGAGGACTCCTTCGCGCTCGGCATCGTGTTCGCGACCAACACCCTCGGCGTCCCCGACGCGCTGCGGCGCTACGAGAAGATCCGCGCCGAGCGTGCCGGCGACCTCGTGCTGCGCGCCCGCAAGCGCGCCTGGGAGACCCACGCGTTCGACCCGGCCGCGACCGACGCCTGGTACGAGAGCCTGCGGGGCGCCGACGGCGTCGGCATCATCCGCGGCATCGTCGGCAACGTCGAGGACAGCCCGGTCAACCTCGGCGGCGGGCTGCTGTGACCGCTGCGGTCTACCGCGGCCACCTCGTGCACATCGCGGGCGCGCCCGCGGCGGGCGACGTCGATGCCGCGCTCGTCTCCGAGCCCGACGGGGTGCTGGTCGTGGACGCGACCGGACGCGTCGCGTTCTCGGGCGCCTGGCGCGACCTTCCCGCCGAGTGGGCCGAGGCCCCGGTCACCGAGACCGGCGGCGTGCTGCTGCCGGGCTTCGTCGACACCCACCTGCACTTCCCGCAGACCTTCACCACCGACGCGTTCGGGGGCGGCGAGCTGCTCGAATGGCTCGAGCACTGCGTGTTCCCCGCCGAGTCCCGTCTCGCCGACGCGGCCTTCGCCGACGCGATCGCACGGGCGTTCGTCGCCCGCCGGGTTGCTGTCGGCACGACGGCGGCGATGGTGTTCGGCTCGGCGTTCCCGGTCGCGCAGGAGGCCCTGTTCTCCCGCACGCTGCAGGCGGGCCTGCGGGTGGTGAGCGGCCGCGGCATCCAGACCGTCGGCCCCGCCTCGGCCACCGCCCTTCTCACCAGCGAGGCCGACGCGCTCGCGCTGACCCGCGACGAGATCGACGCCTGGCACGGGCAGGATGCCGCCGGCCCCGCGGCCGACGCGACGCGCGCGCTCGCGCAGGTCGCGGTCGTGCCGCGCTTCAGCCTGTCGGTGACGCCGACGACGCTGAGAGGGCTCGGCGAACTGTACGGCGAGGCGCGCGAGCGGGGCGTCTACTTCCACTCGCACCTCAACGAGAACAACCGTCCGGGCGACGGCGAGATCGCCGCGGTGCGCGAGGTCTACGGCACGCGAACCTACCTCGACACCTACGACGGGCACTTCATGCCCGGATCGGCATACGGTGGCGAGAGCCTGCTGGGACGGCGCAGCATCCTGGCCCACGCGGTGCACTGCGAGGACGCCGAGCTCGCCCGGCTCGCCGAGACCGGCTCATCGATCGCGCACTGCCCGACATCGCAGCTGTTCCTCGGCAGCGGCACCATGCCCTGGCGTCGCACGCTCGCACACGGCGTCACCGTGGCCCTCGGCACCGATGTCGGGGCGGGCGACGAGTGGCTCATCCCGCGTGTGCTCTCCGACGCATACAAGGTGCACATGACCGAGCCCGGCGACGATGCGATCGCGCTGCACCCGGCCGAGCTGCTCTTCCTCGGCACCCTCGCCGGTGCCCGCGCGCTCGACCAGGAGCACGTGTTCGGCAACCTCGACGCCGGCAAGGAGGCCGACTTCGTCGTGGTGCGACCGCAGGACCAGCCCGGCCTCGCCGACGTACTCGCGCACAGCGGGGAACCCGGGACATCCGCCCATCTGTTCACGCTGCTGCTGGGCATGCGCGAGCAGGCGGTCGCAGAGGTCTATGTGCGGGGGAGGCGCGTCGTGGCGCCGGCCGCCTGACCTCAGACCGTGAACAGAGCGTGCACGTCGCCCGTGAGCGCCCGGCCGCCGAGCGCGGTGAGCTCGAGCAGCACGGCGGTGCCCGCGACCGTGCCGCCCAGACGCTCGACGAGGCCCTGCGCCGCGGCGATCGTGCCGCCGGTCGCGAGCACGTCATCGATCAGCAGCACCCGGGTGCCGGGAGCGATGTCGTCGTGCATCTCGATCGTGGCGGTCGCATACTCGAGGGCGTAGTCGACGGATGCCGCGGGTCGCGGCAGCTTGCCCGCCTTGCGGATCGGCACGAGACCGGCATGACCGGCGACCGCCGCGGCGGCCGCCAGCAGGAATCCGCGCGCCTCGATCCCGGCGACGACGTCGTAGGTGCCCTCGAACGGGGCGAGGAGGCCGTCGATCACCGCACGGAACGCGTCGGCGTCGGCGAGCAGCGGCGTGATGTCGCGGAAGTTGATGCCCGGCGTCGGGAAGTCGGGAACGATCGCGATGAGACTCTCGGCGCGGGCGAGGTCGGCGGCAGACGGGGCTTCGATGGGCACGCGGTCACGATACCCGGCGCGTGTTTCCGGCGTGGGGCGGGCGTCCCTTCGCTCCCCCGGCCGCGCCACCCCTCCCGCGGCGGCGAGTCGCCGAGCTGCCGCGTTCCCGCAGCCCGCGCCCGACGCCGCCCCCAGGCGATAGGGGCACCGCCCTCAGGCGATGGGGATTCCGCCCTCAGGCGATGGGGCGGCCGCCCGCGCGCCCGAGCGCGCCCGCGGCGACGACGATCGCGCGGCGGGCGGCGACGGTCACGTCAGCACCCTCGTGCCGGGCCGCCAGGAACCCGGCGGCGAACGCGTCGCCCGCACCCGTCGGGTCGACCACCCGCACGCGCGGCGCCGGCAGGTGCACGCCGCGCTCACCCCGCTCCGCGACGAACACGCCGTCCCCACCGAGGGTGATGACGACGGCGGGCACGATCTCGAGCAGCGCCTCGGCAGCGAGCCGCGGGTCGTCTTCGCCGGTGAGCGCCTCGGCCTCCGCGCGGTTCGGAAGCAGCACGTCGGTGCCGGCGATCGTGTCGAGGAAGGTCTGCGCGCCGATGTCCCGCAGGAACCCGGCCGACGACGGGTCGACGGTGACATCCAGCCCCGCCGCCTTCGCCCTCGGGATCAGGGCGGCCGTGTCGACCCGCCGCCACGCGTCGAGCATCGAGTGCCCGGTGAGGTGCAGAGCGGATGCCGCGCCCAGCTGCTCGTCGTCGAGCACGGCCGGCGAGAGCGAGCGGGCCGCGCCGCCGTCGGTGAGGAAGCTGCGCCGGTCGCCGTCGACGATCACGATGATGCGCCCGGTGGCGAGCACCGGGTCCTCGTCGATGAGCGCCTCGACGCCGAACGCCTCCAGGGAGGCCCGGTGCCGGGGGCCGTCACCCGCGCCCACGCGACCGACGAACCGCACCGCGGCACCGAGCGATCCGAGCCACGCGGCGACGTTCGCGGCCGACCCGCCCTGGGTCGACACGATCGTCGACAGCGTGTCGGTCTCGGGCCGGATCGGCCCCGCGGGCACGACGATGATGTCGTCGATCACGTCGCCGATCACGAGGATCGGCCGCGCGCCCCCGGTCACAGCAGGCTCAGGCCCCGGCCGCGAACGCCGTCGCGATGCGGGCCGCGAGGCGCACGTTGTTGCGGGCGATGTCGAGGTTCACCTCGAGGCTCTTGCCCCCCGACAGCTCGACGATGCGCAGCAGCAGGAAGGGCGTCACTGCCTTGCCGCGCACCCCCTGCGCGTCGGCCTCGGCGAACGCCTCCGCGAGCACCCGGTCGTGCTCGACCAGGTCCCACTCGAGCTCGGGCGGGAGGGGGTTGGCGACGACGAGGCCGGCCCCGGTGCCGAGGAGGTCCTGTGCGCGCAGGATCGCCGCGACATCCGCCGGGTCATCGACCCGCCAGTCGAGCGTCAGGTCGGACTCCCGCAGCCAGAACCGGGGGAACACGTCGGTGCCGAAGCCCACGACCGGCACGCTCAGCGTCTCGAGGCGCTCCAGGGTCGCAGGCAGGTCGAGCACGCTCTTCGCACCCGCCGAGACGACGGCGACCGGGCTGTGCGCGAGCACCGACAGGTCGGCCGACTCGTCGAAGGTGTCCTGGGCGCCGCGGTGCACACCGCCGAGGCCGCCGGTCGCGAACACGCGCACCCCGGCGAGGCCGGCGAGGTAGGCGGTCGCGGCGACGGTGGTGGCACCGCTGCGGCCGAGCGCGGCGAGGATCGCGAGGTCGCGCACGCTCGCCTTGGCGAGGTCCTCCTCGGCGATGCGCCGCACCTCGTCGGGCTCGAGGCCCACCCGCGGCACGCCGTCGAGCACCGCGATGGTCGCCGGCGTCACGCCCTGCGACCGCAGGATCTCCTCGAACTCGCGCGCCGCCTCGAGGTTGCGCGGCCGCGGCAGGCCGTGGCTGATGATCGTGGACTCGAGGGCGACGACGGGACGGCCGTCGGCGAGCGCCGCGGCGACCTCGGTCGACAGGCGCAGAGCGGGGTGGATGGTCACCCGACCAGCGTAGGGGCGGTGGACCGAGGCATCCGTCGAATCGATACGATTTCTGCCGTACCCTGGTGCCCATGACCTCGACGACGGATGTCTCTCCCCTGCCGAGCACCCCCGGGCACGAGTGGTGGCGCACCGCCGTGATCTACCAGATCTACCCGCGCTCGTTCGCGGACTCCAACGGCGACGGCATCGGCGACCTGCCCGGCATCACGTCGCGCCTGGACGCCCTCGCCGACCTCGGCGTCGACGCGATCTGGCTGAGCCCGTTCATGGTCTCCCCCCAGCGTGACGCCGGCTACGACGTCGCCGACTACTGCGACGTCGACCCCCTGTTCGGCACGCTCGCCGACTTCGACGAGATGCTGGCGCAGGCGCACAGCCGCGGCATCCGGGTGATCGTCGACCTCGTGCCCAACCACTCGTCCGATCAGCACGTGTGGTTCCAGCAGGCGCTGAAGGCCGCGCCCGGCAGCCCGGAGCGCGCCCGCTACATCTTCCGCGACGGCAAGGGCGAGAACGGCGAGCTGCCCCCGAACAACTGGGAGTCGGTGTTCGGCGGCGGCATGTGGGAGCGCGTGACCGAGGCCGACGGCACCCTCGGCCAGTGGTACCTGCACATCTTCGACGTCACCCAGGCCGACTTCGACTGGGACAACCCCGAGGTGCGCGAGTACTTCCGGGGCGTGCTGCGGTTCTGGCTCGACCGCGGTGTCGACGGATTCCGGGTCGATGTCGCGCACGGCATGATCAAGAAGGCGGGCCTTCCCGACTACGTCCCGCCGGTCGACGGCGGCTCGATGGGTGGCGAGGACGACGACGTGCCCTACTGGGGCCAGCCGGGCGTGCATGAGATCTACCGCGACTGGCACGAGGTGCTCGCCGAGTACGACGGCGACCGGGCCCTGTGCGCCGAGGCATGGCTGCCCACGCCCGAGAAGACCGCCCTGTGGGTGCGGCCCGACGAGATGCACCAGGCGTTCAACTTCCCCTACCTCACCACCGAGTGGGAGGCGGAGCCGCTGCGCCAGGTGATCGTCGACTCGCTGCGCGCCTTCCCCGCCGTCGGCGCGCCCGCCACCTGGGTGCTCTCCAACCACGACGTGATCCGGCATGCCTCCCGGCTCGCCCTCACGGCGCCGAGCCCGCAGGGCGAGGGAATCGGCCCGCTGTCGGCGGCCCAGCCGATCCCGGCGCTCGGTCTGCGTCGCGCGCGGGCGGCGACATCCCTCATGCTCGCCCTGCCCGGCTCCGCCTACGTCTACCAGGGCGAGGAGCTCGGGCTGCCCGAGGCCATCGACATCCCCGACGACAAGCGCCAGGACCCGACGTGGTTCCGCACGAACCACGAGAAGTACGGCCGTGACGGATGCCGCGTGCCCCTGCCCTGGACGTCGACCGGCCCCTCGTTCGGCTTCAACTCGACGGGCGCGTCGTGGCTGCCCCAGCCGGCGGAATGGGCGGAGCACGCCCGCGACGCCGAGACCGGCGACCCCGACTCCACCCTGTCGCTCTACCGCGACCTGCTCGCGACACGTCGCGCCCACGGTCTGGGCGCCGGTGCCGTCGAGTGGCTCGACGGGTTCGGCGACGACGTCATCGCGTTCCGCAACGGCGACGTGACGGTCGTCGCGAACGTCGGGGCATCCCCGGTGGCGCTGCCCGCCGGCGACGTTCTCGTCGCGAGCGAACCGGGCATCGAGAAGACCCTGCCCGCCGACACCACGGTCTGGCTGCGCGCCTGACTCGCCGTGTCCGCGCGTAGCGCAGCGGCATGACGCGCGGACGCACTCGCCGCGGCGGCGGCTCGAGCACAGGCATGTTCGCCGCGACGGCGATCTGCCCGGAGGCGCCGGCGACCTAACCTCGCCGAAAGCCATCCACGAGCGGGAGTTCTCATGCGCATCCTCATCATCGGCGCGGGCGGGGTCGGATCGGCGGCGGTGCGTATCGCCGTACGTCGCGACTTCTTCGAGGCATTGGTCGTCGCCGACTACGACCCGGCGCGTCCGCAGGCCCTCGTCGACGCCGTCGGCGACCCTCGAGTGATCGCCGCACAGGTCGACGCCTCGAACGCGGACTCGGTCGCCGACCTCATCCGCGCGCACGACATCACCCACGTGCTCAACGCCGTCGACCCGCGGTTCGTGATGCCGATCTTCGACGGGGCGTTCGCGGCCGGCGCCACCTACCTCGACATGGCGATGAGCCTGTCGCACCCGCATCCCGACCAGCCGCACGCTCTGCCCGGTGTCAAGCTCGGCGACGAGCAGTTCGCGAAGGCCGCCGAGTGGGAGGCCGCCGGGCGCCTGGCGCTCGTCGGCATCGGCGTCGAGCCGGGCCTGTCGGACGTCTTCGCCCGCTACGCCGAAGACGAGCTGTTCGACGAGATCGACGAGCTCGGCGTACGCGACGGCGCGAACCTCGTCGTCGCCGGGTACGACTTCGCCCCGTCCTTCTCCATCTGGACGACCATCGAGGAGTGCCTGAACCCGCCGGTCATCTACGAAGAGGGCACCGGCTGGTTCACGACGCCGCCGTTCTCCGAGCCCGAGGTGTTCGATTTCCCCGACGGCATCGGCCCGGTCGAGTGCGTGAACGTCGAGCACGAGGAGGTGCTGCTCATGCCCCGCTGGACGAAGGCGAAGCGCGTCACCTTCAAGTACGGTCTCGGCGACGAGTTCATCGGCGTGCTCAAGACCCTGCACAAGCTCGGGCTCGACAAGACCGACAAGGTGACCGTGAAGGGCGTGGATGTCTCGCCCCGCGACGTCGTGGCCGCATGCCTGCCCGACCCGGCCACCCTCGGCGACAAGATGAGCGGCAAGACCTGCGCCGGCGTCTGGGTGCGCGGCACCGGCAAGGACGGCAAGCCCCGGTCGACGTACCTCTATCACGTGGCCGACAACGAGGAGACGATGCGCGAGTACGGCTCGCAGGCCGTCGTCTGGCAGACGGCCATCAACCCCGTCGTCGCCCTTGAACTGCTCGCCACTGGTGTGTGGTCGGGCGCGGGCGTACTCGGCCCCGAGGCGTTCTCGGCGACCCCGTTCCTCGACCTGCTCGCCGCCCCCGCCCCGGCCGGCTACGGATCGCCGTGGGGCATCGAGGAGAAGCCGATCGACTGAGCCGCACCGGGCGACGTTCGCGTAGGGTCGGGGCATGCCTCTCGACCTCGACGCGATCTATGTCGACCTGCACCGCCACCCCGAGCTCTCCTTCCAGGAGCACCGCACGGCCGGGGTGATCTCCGAGCACCTGACCGCGCTCGGCATCCCGCACGAGACGGGCGTCGGTCGCACAGGCGTCGTCGCGACGCTCGAGAACGGTGACGGCCCGGTCATCTGGCTGCGCGCCGACACTGACGGGCTCCCGGTGCCCGAGCAGACCGGCCTCGACTACGCGAGCACCGCGCGCGGCGTCGACCCGGCGGGCGTCGATGTGCCCGTCATGCACGCGTGCGGGCACGACATGCACATCACCGCGCTGCTCGGCGCGCTCGAGCGCCTGTGGACCGAGCGGGGCGGCTGGGCGGGCACGATCGTGGCGCTGTTCCAGCCGGCGGAGGAGTTCGGCGCGGGCGCTCGGGCGATGCTCGACGACGGCCTGCTCGACCGGTTCCCGCGGCCCGAGGTGGTGCTCGGCCAGCACGTGACGAGCACCCTCCCCGCGGGCCGTCTGGGTGCCCGGCCGGGCACGCAGATGGCTGCCGCCGAGGGCCTCACCGTCACGCTCCATGGGCGCGGCGGCCATGGCTCGCGCCCGCACGAGACGATCGACCCGGTCGTGCTCGCGGCGGCGACGGTGATGCGGCTGCAGACGATCGTCGCCCGTGAGACGAGTGCGCAGGACATCGCGGTCGTGACCGTCGGCTCCATCCACGCCGGCCTGAAGCACAACATCATCCCCGCCGAGGCGACCCTCGAGCTGAGCCTGCGCTACACGACCGACGACCAGCGCGAGCGACTGCTCAGCCAGGTGCACCGCATCGTGAACGCCGAGGCCGCGGCATCCGGTGTCGAGGTTCCGCCCACGTTCGACGGCGTCTTCACCCTGCCGCCGACCATCAACGACGAGGCGGCGACCGAGCGTGTCATGGGCGCGTTCCGCGCGGCGTTCGGCGAGCACGACGTCGTCGACCCCGGGCTGTTCACCGGCAGCGAGGATGTCTCGTGGTTCGCGCGCGACGCGGGGGTTCCCCTCGTCTACTGGTTCTGGGGCGGCGTCGACCCCGAGGCGTACGCCGCCGCGGCCGCGGCCGGCACGCTCGGTCGCGACATCCCGGCGAACCACTCGCCGTTCTACGCGCCGGTCATGCACCCGACGATCGAGCGGGGCGTCGACGCGCTCGTCGTCGCCGCCCGCGCCTGGCTCGGCTGAGCGCGCGAGACCGTGCGCGCGGCTGACCGTTCGGCGCCCCGTCGAGCACGATCGGAGAAGCACGCACAGAATCGCGCGGGGTACCGTGTGCTCGATGCCGCCGCGTGCGGCCCGAGTGGAGGAGACGCCATGACCCCGAGCGACGAGACGTTCAGCGCCGACGAGCGCGCCGCCATGAAGGAGGCGGCAGCCGAGAAGCGCACCGCCGCCAAGCGCGCCAAGGACGCGGACAAGGCCGCCGCCGAGCTGCAGGACGTCATCGACAAGATCGCGACCTTCTCCGACTTCGATCGGCCGCTCGCCGAGAAGGTGCACGAGATCGTGACGACCGTCGCCCCGCAGCTCGCGCCGAAGCTCTGGTACGGCATGCCGTCGTACGCGAACGCCGAGGGCAAGTCGGTGCTGTTCTTCAAGGACGCCGCGAAGTTCAAGGACCACTACGCGACCCTCGGATTCCAGGCGACGGCCCACCTCGACGAGGGCACGTTCTGGGCGAAGGAGTTCGCGATCACGGCCATCGACGACGCCGTCGCCGCCCAGATCGCCGAGCTCGTGCGCCGCGCGGTGAGCTGAGGCATCCGCTCTCGATATCGCGTCGGGGATGCCGCATCCGCACCTGCGGACGGCATCCCTCACAACGATCGGGTGAACCCTCAGGAATCCGCGTTGCGGCGCCGTCGGCAAGCGCGTAATGTCGCGCGTCGTGACAAACGACGGTTCCGAACACGGCACGGACGCCACGGCGGCTGACCCGGCCCCGGACACACCCATCGCCAAGCGCATCCTCATCGGTGATCCGCTGGCCTCCACCGACGCCGAGGACCACCTGCTGCGCAAGCGCATGGCCCTTCCGATCTTCGCGTCGGACGCGCTGTCGTCGGTCGCGTACGCCCCGCAGGAACTGCTCATGATCCTGCTGATCGGCGGTACCGCGTTCCTCGCGTTCAGCCCCTGGATCGCGACCGCCGTGGTCGTGCTGCTGATCGTCGTGGTGCTGTCGTACCGGCAGCTCATCAAGGCCTACCCGTCGGGCGGCGGCGACTACGAGGTCGCCCGCGTGAACCTCGGTGAGAAGTCGGGCGTCGTGGTCGCCTCGGCCCTGCTCGTCGACTACATCCTGACGGTCGCGGTGTCAGTCGCCTCCGGCGTCGACAACATCATCTCCGCGCTGCCGGTGCTCAACACGTGGCGCGTCGAGCTCTCGATCGGCTTCGTCGTGTTGCTCGTGCTCGTCAACCTCCGCGGCGTGCGCGAGGCATCCCGCGCCTTCGCTCTGCCGACCTACATCTTCATCGGCTCGATCGCGCTGATGATCGTGGTGGGTCTTGCGCGCTGGGCCGTCGGCGACACCCCCATCGCCTCGAGCGCCGGCTTCGCGGTCAAGGCCGAGGACATCACGCAGGCGGGCATCATCCTGCTCATCCTGCGCGCGTTCTCCAGCGGCTGCTCGGCGCTCACCGGCGTCGAGGCGGTGTCGAACGGCGTGCCCGCCTTCCGCCGCCCGAAGGTGAAGAACGCGCAGCGCACGCTGACCGCGATGGGCCTCATCGCGATCATCCTGTTCGCCGGCCTCACGATGCTCGCCCTGGTCGCGGGAGTGCGCTATTCGGAGGACCCGTGTGCACTCGTGGGCTTCGACTGCGTCAACCAGCCCCAGCCGAGCCTCATGGCACAGGTCGCCGCGGCCACCTTCGGCAACAACTCGATCCTGTTCTTCGTCGTGCAGGCGGCGACCGCGGCGGTGCTGCTGCTCGCGGCGAACACCGCCTTCAACGGCTTTCCGCTGCTGGGTGCGACCCTCGCCCGCGACGGCTACGCACCCAAGGCCCTCAACACCCGCGGCGACCGTCTCGTCTTCTCGAACGGCATGGTCGCGCTGGGCCTGGCCGCGATCATCGTGCTCGCGGTCACCCAGGCGAACCTCACGACACTGATCCAGCTGTACATCATCGGCGTCTTCGTGTCCTTCTCGCTCGGACAGGCCGGCATGGTCGTGCACTGGCGGCGCGAGCTGAAGAAGCTGAAGTCCCTCACGCCCGAAGCACGGGCGCAGAAGTCCGCGAGCTTCACGCACCGCGAGATCTGGAACGGCCTGGTCATCAACGCGATGGGCGCCGGCTTCACGGCGGTCGTGTTCATCGTCGTGACGATCACCAAGTTCGTGCACGGCGCCTGGCTCGTCTTCCTCGCCATCCCGATCCTGTCGCTGCTGATGATCGGCGTGAACCGGTACTACCGCGATGTCGAGCACGAGATCCGCTTCGACGACCATGTGCACTTCGGCTCCGCGGGTGACGTGGCGATCGTGCTGGTCGGCAAGCTCCAGAAGCCGGTCGCGAAGGCTCTCGACTACGCGCTCGCCGCACGCCACGACAAGACGATCGCGCTGCACGTCGCGCTCACCAAGGAGAGCGGCGACGACATCCAGAAGGAATGGGTCGACCACCGGATGCCGGTGCCCCTGGTCATCCTCGACTCGCCCTATCGCGCCTACGTCGCACCGATCGTCGGCTACATCGAGAAGTACCGTGAGAAGTACGGCCCCGCCGTCGTCACCGTCTATCTGCCGCAGTACATCGTCGGTCACTGGTGGGAGAACTTCCTGCACAACCGGCGCTCGCGCCGCATCGCGCAGCAGCTCATGCTCGTGCACGGCGTCTCGATCACTCTCGTGCCGTGGATGCTCGACTCGTCGGAGCTCATCTACGGTCGTCGCTCCCGCCCGCTCCCGGGTCAGCAGCGCGCGGGTCGCGGCACCGAGCCGACGGTCGGGTCGCTGCCCGGCGCCCGCGGTCGCGACTGAGACGCCGCCGCGCCCGCCGTCCTCACGCGGCGTAGCCTGGAGGGATGACGTCGCTCGTGCCCGACCTGGCAGCCCTGCGCGCCGACTTCCCCCTGCTCGACCGTGAGATCGACGGTCACCCGCTCGTGTACCTCGACTCGGGGGCGACCAGCCAGAAGCCGCGCATCGTGCTCGACGCGGAGCGCGAGTTCCTCGAGCGCGAGAACGCGGCCGTGCACCGTGGCGCCCACACTCTCGCCGCCGAGGCGACCATCCGCTTCGAAGACGCCCGCGAGGCGGTCGCCGGCTTCGTCGGCGCCCCCGCCGAGCAGCTGGTGTGGACGAGCGGCGCGACGGCAGGCCTCAACCTGCTCGCGTACGGCATCGGCAACGCCACGGCCGGGCGCGGAGGTGCGGCATCCGCTCACCTGGCCCTGCGTGCGGGCGACGAGATCGTCGTGACCGAGGCGGAGCACCACGCGAACCTCATCCCGTGGCAGGAGCTCGCGGCCCGCACCGGCGCCGTCGTGCGGGCGATCCCGGTGCACGACGACGGCACGCTCGACCTCGATGCCGCCCGTGCCCTCGTCGGCCCGCGCACCCGCGTGGTCGCCTTCACACACGTCTCGAACGTGCTCGGCATCGTCAACCCGGTGGCCGAGCTCGTCGCGCTCGCGCACGGCGTCGGCGCCCTCGCCGTGCTCGACGCCTGCCAGTCGGCCCCCCACCTGCCGCTCGACCTGCCCGCGCTCGGGGTGGATGCCGCGGTCTTCTCGGGTCACAAGATGCTCGGCCCCTACGGGGTGGGCGCCCTCTACGGCACCGCCGAGCTGCTCGAGGCGCTGCCGCCGTTCCTCACGGGCGGCTCGATGATCACGACCGTCACCCTCGAGGGCGCGGAGTACCTGCCGCCGCCGCAGCGATTCGAGGCGGGCACCCAGCCCGTGTCGCAGGCGGTCGCCCTGGCCGCCGCCGCACGCTACCTCGACGGCATCGGCATGGCCCGCGTGCGCGACCACGAGCACGAGCTCGAGCGACGCCTGCGCGACGGACTGCGGGAGATCCCGGGGGTGCGGCTGCTCGGCGACGCCGATGTCGAACGGGTCGGGCTCGCCTCGTTCGACGTGGCGGGCGTGCACGCGCACGACGTCGGCCAGTACCTCGACGCCCGCGGCATCGCGGTGCGCGTCGGACACCATTGCGCCCAGCCGCTGCACCGCCGGTTCGGCGTGACGGCGACGGTGCGCGCCTCGACGCACGTGTACAACACGAGCGCCGACGTCGACGCGCTCGTCGAGGGCGTCGCGGGCGTGCGTGCGTTCTTCGGAGCCGACGCGTGAACGGCCTCGAGCAGCTCTACCAGCAGCTGATCCTCGACCACTCGAAGCACCCGCACGGCTTCGGGCTCGACACCGCAGCCGAGGGCTCGCCGCGCTCGCACCAGCGCAACCCGATCTGCGGCGACGAGATCACGCTGACCGCCACGGTCGAGAACGGCGAGGTGAGCCACATCGTGTGGGAGGGCGCCGGCTGCTCGATCTCGCAGGCGTCCGCATCGATGCTGTCCGCGCTCGTCGACGAGGAGGACGGGATGCCGCGGGCCGAGGCATCCGCTCTGATCGCCTCGTTCCGCGAGGCGTTGCGCTCGCGCGGGCAGATCGCCCTCGACGAGGAGGAGTTCGGCGACGCCGCCGCGCTCTCGGGCGTTTCGAAGTACACCGCCCGCGTGAAGTGCGCGATGCTCGCGTGGGTCGCCCTCGAGGACGTGCTCGCCCGCTCCTGAGATCCGGGCGTCGGGCCCGCCGCAGCGGACGCGGGGCCGCGTGCGCACGGATTCCGTGAGCGCCCGTGCGGGCGCCGTATGGATTCCGTAAGGACGCCGTCCGGGGTGCTCCGGGCAGTGTTCGATCGGGTGTCGTGCCCCCACCGGGCACCCGCGTCCTCGCGGATCCGCACCTCTGGAGTCCTCGTGCTCGATCTCATCTGCATCCTCGGCATCGTCGCGCTCTTCGCGATCGTCGCCCTCGTCGCCAAGGGGGTGGAGAAGCTGTGATCGTCTTCTCGATCGTCGCGGCCGTGCTCGCCCTCGCCGCGATCGCCTACCTCGTCGTCGCCCTCGTCGCCCCCGAGAAGTTCTGATGGATGCCGCGACCATCTGGGCCGGCATCGCACAGGCCGCGACGCTCATCCTCGTCCTCGTCGTGCTGTACCGCCCCCTCGGCGACTACATGGCGTGGATCTTCACCGCCCGCAAGAACCTCGTCGTGGAACGCGGCATCTACCGCGTCATCGGGGTGGATGCGGCATCCGAGCAGACCTGGCAGGCCTACCTGCGCGGGGTGCTGCTGTTCTCGTTCGTCGGCGTGATCTTCGTCTACGCCCTGGAGCGCCTGCAGCAGTGGCTGCCGTACTCGCTGGGGCTTCCCGCGGTTCCCGAGGGTCTCGCCTTCAACACCGCGATCTCGTTTGTCACCAACACCAACTGGCAGTCGTACTCGCCCGAGCAGACGATGGGCTACACGGTGCAGTTCGCCGGCCTCGCGGTGCAGAACTTCGTGTCGGCCGCGGTCGGCATCGCGATCGCCGTGGCCCTGGTGCGCGGGTTCGCGCGCCGCCGGGCCACCACGATCGGCAACTTCTGGGTCGACATCGTGCGCGTCATCTGGCGGCTGCTGCTGCCGGTCTCGATCATCGCCGCGGTCGCGCTGATCGTCGCGGGCGTCGTCCAGAACGTGTCGTCGTGGACCGATGTCACCACCGTCACCGGGCAGACGCAGTCGATCCCGGGCGGCACCGTTGCCTCGCAGGAGGCCATCAAGGAGCTCGGCACGAACGGCGGCGGGTTCTTCAACGCGAACTCCGCCCACCCGTTCGAGAACCCCACGCCGTGGACCAACCTCCTCGAGATGGTGCTGATGCTCGCGATCCCGTTCGCGCTGCCGCGCACGTTCGGTCGCATGGTCGGCGACAACCGCCAGGGCTACGCGATCGTCTCGGTCATGGGCACACTGTTCCTCGCGTCGATCGTCGCGGTGAGCTGGCTGGAGGCGTCGGGCCTCGGCGCGGCGGCACAGGCCGCGGGCGGGGCGATGGAGGGCAAGGAGCAGCGGTTCGGCATCCTCGGATCGGCCCTGTTCTCCTCGACCACCACCCTCACCTCGACGGGCGCGGTCAACTCGATGCACGACTCGTTCACGCCGCTCGGCGGCATGATCCCGATGATCGACATGATGCTCGGCGAGGTCGCCCCCGGCGGCACCGGCTCGGGTCTCTACGGCATGCTCATCCTCGCGATCATCGCCGTCTTCGTGGGCGGTCTGCTCATCGGGCGCACACCCGAGTACCTCGGCAAGAAGATCGGCCCCCGCGAGATCAAGCTCGCGAGCCTCTACCTGCTCGCCACCCCGACCCTCGTGCTGCTGGGCGTGGGCGCGAGCTTCGCGATCCCGCCGATCCGCGACGAGATCGAGAACGTGTCGATGCTGAACCCCGGCGTGCACGGCTTCAGCGAGGTGCTCTACGCGTTCACCTCGGCCGCGAACAACAACGGCTCCGCGTTCGCCGGACTGACAGCGAACACCGGATGGCTGAACGCTGCCCTCGCGGTCGCGATGCTGCTCGGCCGGTTCGTGCCGATCGTGCTCGTGCTCGCCCTCGCCGGATCCCTCGCCGCCCAGGGCACGCTCCCGACGACGGCCGGCACGCTGCCGACGCACCGCCCCCAGTTCGTGGGCCTGCTGATCGGCGTGTCGATCATCTTCACCGCTCTTACCTACTTCCCCGTGCTCGCGCTCGGGCCCCTGGCAGAAGGACTGTCCTGATCATGACCACCACCGCTCCGGTCGCCGAGAAGGCGACTCCCCGTTCGCGCGCGTTCAGCCGTGAACAGGTGCTGCAGGCACTTCCCGGCGCCCTGCGCAAACTCAACCCCGCCACCCAGTGGCACAGCCCCGTCATGCTGCTGGTCTGGGTGGGTGCCGCCCTCACGACGCTCATCGCGATCGCCGAGCCGTTCCTGCACCAGGACGGACCGGCCGTTCCCGCGGGATTCACCTGGGGCATCGCGATCTGGCTGTGGCTGACGGTCGTGTTCGCGAACCTGGCCGAGTCGGTCGCCGAGGGTCGCGGCAAGGCGCAGGCCGCGTCGCTGCGCAAGACCCGCACGACGACGTTGGCCCGCAAGGTGGTCGCCTACGATCCGGCGACGGATGCCGCGGCCACCGCGGCCGAGACCGTCGAGATCGCGTCGGCCGAGCTGCGGCTCGGCGACGTGGTCGTCGTGACCGCGGGTGAGCTCATCCCGGGTGACGGCGACATCGTCGACGGCATCGCGACGGTCGACGAGTCGGCGATCACGGGCGAGTCCGCACCGGTCGTGCGCGAGTCGGGCGGCGACCGCAGTGCGGTCACCGGCGGCACCCGCGTGCTCAGCGACCGCATCGTGGTGCGCATCACCGCGAAGCCGGGCGAGACCTTCGTCGACCGCATGATCGCGCTCGTCGAGGGCGCGGCTCGTCAGCGCACGCCCAACGAGATCGCGCTGTCGATCCTGCTGGCGAGCCTGTCGATCGTGTTCGTGATCGTGGTGCTGACGCTGCAGCCGATCGCGGCCGCCGTGGGCGCCCCGGTGGGCATCCCGGTGCTCGTCGCCCTGCTCGTGTGCCTCATCCCGACGACGATCGGCGCGCTGCTGAGCGCCATCGGCATCGCCGGCATGGATCGTCTCGTGCAGCGCAACGTGCTGGCGATGTCGGGCCGTGCGGTCGAGGCTGCCGGTGACGTGTCGACGCTGCTGCTCGACAAGACCGGCACCATCACGTACGGCAACCGTCGCGCGACCGAGTTCGTGCGCATGCCCGGCGTCGGCGACGAGGTGCTCGCGCAGACCGCGGCGCTCTCGTCGCTCGCCGATCCCACCCCCGAGGGCACCTCGGTCGTCGAGCTGGCGACGAGCCGCGGCATCCGTGCGGAGCTGCCGGCCGGCGCCGTGTTCGTGCCGTTCACCGCGCAGACGCGCATGTCGGGCGTCGATCTCCACGACGGCACCGCGGTGCGCAAGGGCGCCGGCTCCGCCGTCACGGCGTGGCTGACCGGCGCGGGCGTGGAGATCTCCGACCACACCCGCCAGACCCTCACTCGCATCACCGACCAGATCGCCGGATCGGGCGGCACCCCGCTCGTCGTCGCGACCCTGGATGCCGCGGGCACCGGCGCGATCCTCGGGGTCATCCAGCTGAAGGACGTGGTGAAGGACGGCCTGAAGGAGCGGTTCGCCGAGCTGCGGGCGATGGGCATCCGCACCGTCATGATCACGGGCGACAACCCGCTGACGGCGAAGGCGATCGCCGCGGAGGCGGGGGTCGACGACTTCCTCGCCGAGGCGACCCCGGAGGACAAGCTCGCGCTGATCAAGAAGGAGCAGGAGGGCGGGCGGCTCGTCGCGATGACCGGCGACGGCACGAACGACGCCCCCGCACTCGCGCAGGCCGATGTCGGCGTGGCGATGAACACGGGCACGTCGGCGGCGAAGGAGGCCGGCAACATGGTCGACCTCGACTCCGACCCGACGAAGCTGATCGATATCGTGCGCATCGGCAAGCAGCTGCTCATCACGCGCGGCGCACTGACCACCTTCTCGCTCGCGAACGACGTCGCCAAGTACTTCGCCATCATCCCGGCGATGTTCATGACGGTGTTCCCGGGCCTGGCGGCGCTGAACATCATGGGGCTGCACTCACCCGCCTCGGCGGTCACCAGCGCCATCATCTTCAACGCGCTGGTCATCATCGCCCTCGTGCCCCTCGCCCTGCGCGGGGTGGCGTACAAGCCGGCGAGCGCCGCGCGCATCCTCAACCGCAACCTGCTCGTCTACGGCATCGGCGGTGTCATCGCCCCGTTCATCGGCATCAAGCTGATCGACCTGGTCGTCGGCCTCATCCCCGGCTTCTGACCGAAGAAAAGAGACAGACATGTCCACGCTCTCGCGCACCTCGCTGCGCACCTTCGGCGTCGCCGTCCGTGCGATGCTCGTCTTCACGCTGATCCTCGGCATCGGCTACACCGCCGTGGTGACCGCGGTCGGCCAGCTGGTGTTCCCGTGGCAGGCGAACGGGTCGCTCGTCACCGACTCGTCGGGACAGACGGTCGGAAGCGCCCTGATCGGCCAGCAGTTCCTCGACACCGAGGGGAACCCCTCGCCGCGGTACTTCCAGCCGCGGCCGTCCGCGGCGGGCGCGGGCTACGACCCGACGGCCTCGGGCGGCTCCAACCTCGGCCCCACCAACCAGAAGCTCGTCGACGCGATCACCGGGCGCCGGGCGGCCGTCGCCGCGTTCGAGGGCGTCGACCCGTCGCTCGTTCCCGCCGACGCGATCACCGCGTCGGGCTCGGGTCTCGACTCCGACATCTCGGTGGCCTACGCCGACCTGCAGGTGACCCGGATCGCCCGCGAACGGGGGCTCAGCGAACAGGTCGTGCAGCAGCTGGTCGCGTCTAAGATCGAGCCGCGAGACCTCGGGTACCTCGGCGAGTCCCGGGTGAACGTGCTCGAGCTCAACCTGGCGCTCGACGCGCTCTCGCACTGAGACCTCGGGCGAAGGACGGACGACGATGCGACGGGGGCGACTGCGGGTCCTGCTCGGGGCCGCCCCCGGCGTGGGCAAGACCTACGCGATGCTCGAGGAGGGCCACCGGCTCTCCGCCGAGGGCGCCGATGTCGTCGTCGGCGTCGTCGAGACGCACGGGCGCGCGGCCACGGCCGCGCTGACCCGGGGTCTCGAGGTCGTTCCGCTGCGACGCGACCGGCACCGCGGGGTGAGCCTCGACGAGCTCGACGTCGAGGCGGTGATCACGCGGCATCCGTCGGTCGCCCTCATCGACGAGCTCGCCCACACGAACGCGCCCGGGTCGGCGCATGCGAAACGGTGGGAGGACGTCGAGCAGCTGCGGGACGCGGGCATCGACGTGATCACGACCGTCAACGTGCAGCACATCGCCTCGCTCAGCGACGTGATCGAGCAGATCACCGGCACCGTGCAGCGTGAGACGGTGCCCGATGCAGTGGTGCGGGGCGCCGACCAGATCGAGGTCGTCGACCTCGCCCCGCAGTCGTTGCGCGACCGGCTCTCCGCCGGTCTCGTCTACCCGGCGGAGCGGGTGGATGCCGCGCTGTCGAACTACTTCCGGCTGGGAAACCTGACGGCGCTGCGCGAGCTCGCGCTGCTGTGGCTCGCCGACGAGGTCGACTCCGCGCTCAAGCAGTACCGCGCCGAGCACGACATCGACGGCACCTGGACGACGCGTGAGCGCGTCGTGGTCGCGCTCACGGGCGGGCCGGAGGGCGAGACGCTCATCCGTCGCGGCGCCCGCATCGCGGCCCGTTCGGCGGGCGGTGAGCTGCTGGCGGTGCACGTGCTCAGCCAGGACGGCCTGCGGGGGGCGACGCCGGGGGCGCTCGCCACCCAGCGCGCACTCGTCGAGCAGCTCGGCGGCACCTATCACCAGCTCGTCGGCGACGACGTCGCGCACACCCTGGTGGAGTTCGCGCGCAGCGTGAACGCGAGCCAGCTCGTCATCGGCGTCAGCCGCCGCAGCCGCATGAGCGCGGCACTCACCGGGTCGGGCATCGGCGCGACGGTCATCCGCGATTCGGGCGACATCGACGTGCACATCGTCACCCACTCGGCGGCGGGCGGGAAGCTGCGCCTCCCCCGCGTGCGGGGCGGGGCGCTCAGCCGCGGGCGGCGCCTGCTCGGGTTCGCCGTCGCGCTCGTCGGCGGGCCGCTGCTGTCGTGGCTGCTGTTCTCGTTCCGCAGCGACGACTCGATCACCTCCGACGTGCTCGCCTACCAGCTGCTCGTCGTGATCGTCGCGCTCGTCGGCGGTATCTGGCCGGCACTGTTCGCCGCGGTGCTGTCGGGATTCACGCTCGACTACCTGTTCGTGCAGCCGCTGTTCACGATCACGATCGCCCATCCGCTGCACGCGCTCGCCCTCGGCCTCTACGTCGTCATCGCGATCCTGGTGAGCTACATCGTCGACCAGGCGGCCCGGCGTGCCCGGGTCGCCGAGCGCGCGACGGCGGAGGCGCGTCTGCTCGCCACCATCGCGGGCAGCGTGCTGCGCGGCGACAGTGCCGTCGAGGCGCTCGTCAGCCGCGCCCGTGAGGCGTTCGGGCTGCACGCGGTGCGGCTGGTCGGCGAGGGCGGCACAGTGCTGGCCGAGGATGTCGCCGACGGGCCGGCGCCCGCGAACGCCGCGTGCACGCGGCTCCCGGTCGGGGCGCGGGTGGGCGGCGCGCCGCGGGCCACGCTGGAGCTGACGGGCGACGAGCCGGATGGGGCATCCCGTCGGCTGCTCGATGTGATCGTCGCGCAGCTCGCCGCCGCGATCGACCATCTCGAACTGACCGCGGCCGCACGCGAGGCGGACGCCCTCGCCGAGACCGACCAGGTGCGCTCGGCGCTGCTGTCGGCCGTGAGCCACGACCTGCGCCGGCCTCTCGCGGCGGCGGTCGCGGCCGTCGGCGGGCTGCGGGCGGCCGATGTGCGGCTGAGCCCGACCGACCGCGCCGAGCTGCTCGAGACCGCGGACGAGAGCCTGCGCACCCTGTCGATGCTCGTGACCGACCTGCTCGATGTGAGCCGTGTGCAGGCGGGGGTGCTGGCGGTGTCGCTCGCGCCGGTCGATGCCGCCGGCGCCCTGCTGGCGGCGCTCGACGAGCTCGGCTACGGCCCCGACGAGGTCGAGGTGGCGCTCGACCCCGACCTGCCGCCTCTCGTCGCCGACCCGGTGCTGCTGCAGCGGGTGCTCGTGAACCTCCTCGCCAACGCGCGCCGCTTCGCGGCACCCGGAACCCATGTGGTGGTCACGACGAGCCGGCTGGGCGAGCTCGCGCAGATCCGGGTGATCGACCGCGGCCCCGGGGTGCCGGCCGACCGCCGCGACGACATCTTCGCGCCGTTCCAGCGGCAGGGCGACACCGACAACACGACCGGCCTCGGTCTCGGGCTCGCGATCTCCCGCGGGTTCACCGAGGGCATGGGCGGCACGCTCACCCCCGAGGACACCCCGGGCGGCGGGCTCACGATGGTCGTGGAGCTGCCGGTGCAGCCGGCCGCCGAGACGACGACGCAGGGGGCGCGATGAAGGTTCTGGTGGCCGATGACGACCCGCAGCTCGTGCGGGCGCTGCGCATCACGCTGTCGGCGCACGGCTACGAGGTGATCGCCGCGCCCGACGGGGCGGCGGCGGTGACGCTCGCCGCGCAGGCGCATCCCGACATCGTGCTGCTCGATCTCGGGATGCCGCGGCTCGACGGCGTGCAGGTGATCGAGGCGCTGCGCGGCTGGACGACCGCGCCGATCATCGTGGTCTCGGGACGCACGGGCTCGGCCGACAAGGTGGAGGCGCTCGACGCCGGCGCCGACGACTACGTCACGAAGCCGTTCCAGGTCGACGAGCTGCTGGCGCGGCTGCGCGCATTGGCGCGTCGGCGACCGGATGCCGCGGGCGAGCCGGTGGTGCGCTTCGCCGACGTGACGATCGACCTCGCCGCCAAGTCGGTGACGCGGGCGGGCGCGCGCGTGCATCTGACGCCGACCGAGTGGCGGATGCTGGAGTTCCTCGCCCGCAACCCCGACGCGCTGGTCACCCGGCAGACGCTCTTGAAGGAGATCTGGGCGAGCGAGCAGATCGCCGACACCGGGTATCTGCGCCTCTACATGTCGCAGCTGCGCAAGAAGCTCGAGGCCGACCCCGCCCACCCGGTGCACCTTCTCACCGAGCAGGGCATGGGCTACCGCCTGGTGCCGGGCGACTAGCGCCCGGCACCACGCGGCGCGCCGTCAGACGGCGGCGAGCGCGTCGAGCCGCTGGTAGCTGCGCTCCATGCCCTCGGTCATGCCGGTGCCGAGGATCATGTCGCGGGTCGCGGCATCCGGGTATTCGATAAGCAGCGTGAGAAGGGTGACGCCGTCCTCTTCGTAGAGAGTCAGGTCGTTGAGGGTCGACGGCCCGGGCATGCCGGTCATGCGCTCGGTGGTCACGACGCGGCGCGGGGCGTCGACGACGAGCGTGTCGCCCTCGAACCCGAACGCCTGGCCCTCGCCGCCCTCGACGGGCGCCCACGCGTAGCGGTAGGTGTCGCCCGCGGCGAGCCCGGGTTCGGCGATCGTCATCTCCCACCCGTCGGGGCCGAGCAGCCAGGTCTTGAGCAGCTCTGGCTCGTGGTGCGCGCGCCACACCAGCTCACGGGGGCCTTCGATGAGTCGGGTGATGCGCACGTGGGTGTCGTCGAGAACCTCGACCTGGGTGCCGGCGCCGAGGGCGTAGTCTCGCAGGTCGCGCAGCACCGCGTCGAGCTGGCTGATCGCCATGGTGAAGCCTTCGCGCATGCCCATCGCGAGCATCTGCTCGAGCGCCTCGACCGAGACGAAGTGGGAGACGCTGACCAGGCGTGCGCCGGTCGGGGTGGGCTCGACGGCGAACGTCGCCCGCATACCGGGCATGTCGGGCACGCTGTCGCCGTTCTCGTCGGCGAAGGTGTCGAGCACCTCGAAGCGGTGCGGGGCGTCGATGACGAGGAACTCCCACCGGGCGTGCGCGAGCTCTCCGCGCGGGCCGGTCATGTGGTAGCTCGCGATGCCGCCGACCGTGAAGTCGAAGCGGGTGAACGAGGCCGGCCATCCGGGCGGGCCCCAGAAGCGCTCGAGCTGGGCGGGTTCGGTGAACGCGCGCCAGAGCCGCTCGGGGGTGGCGGCGACGTCGGCGATGAGGGTGAGGGTGAGGGCCTCAGGGTCGACGGTGACGGAGGTGACGGGCATGGCGAGCTCCTCTTTTCGGGGCGGATGCCGCGGCGCGGCGTCCTTCGGGGGGATCAGGCGGGGGTGTCGTCTTCGGCGAGCAGAGCGTCGAGCCGGTCGATGCGCGAGCGCCAGACGCGCTCGTACTCGGCCAGCAGGCACCGTGCCCGCGCGATGGTGTCGGGATCGGCGCGCACGAGTCGCTCCCTCCCTTCCGCACGTTTGACGACGAGGTGGGCGGCCTCGAGCACGGCGACGTGCTTCTGCACGGCGGCGAAGCTCATGTCGTAGGCCGCGGCGAGCGCCGAGACGGTCTGCTCACCCGTGAGGGTGCGCTGCAGGATGTCGCGGCGCGTGGCGTCGGCGAGGGCCCGGAAGATGCGGTCCACGTCGGCGTCGGCGAGTTCAGTAAATACAACCATTTGGTTGTAGGTTACGACGCGCGCCGAACAGCGTCAAGCCCCGATCACGCCCGCGCGCGATCGGCGGCGCGCTCCACACCGAGGAAGATCGCCACGAAGCCGAGGAGCAGCGGCACGCCGAGCCACACGACTCCCGAGACGACGCCGACCACGGTCATCCACGCCTCGGTCAGCGGCGCGGGCATCACCCACACCACCGCCTGCATCACGGCGAACGCCACGGCGCCCCCGAGCGGAACCCAGCGCCACGGGCGCGGGACGACATCGACCCGGGCGATCTCGACCGCGGCGACGATCGCGGCACCCAGCATGAGCACCAGCAGCGCGAGACTGTAGAGCGCGATCTCCGCGCCGCCGGCCACGGTCAGTGCCTCGTTCGCCGGAGTCGGGTCGATGTACCCCTGCACGAGCACCAGCGCGCTGAGTGCGAGCAGGGCGACCGTGCCGAGCGGGCGCCGGCCGGTGACGCTCGCCGCCCGGGTGAAGCCCACCGCGAAGAGCGCGTACGCCGCCGCCGTGAGCGCGGGCGCGATCGGCGGGGTGCCACCACGCGGAATCGCCGTCTGCGAGGTCCAGAGCGCACCGATCACCAGCAGCGCCCCGGCAACGACCCACGATCGAGCGGTCATCGTCGACTCCCTCATAGCAACATCACAGCACGTGGTCCGATGGCGCACAACGGATGCCGCGGCATCCGTTCACGACGGCGGTAGCACCCGACGCGCCCCCAAGAACCATCGCGTCGGGTACTCCGCCCCACCCCCGGGCTACCGCCCGGGGGCTGTGAGTCCGAGCGCGACGCAGAACGACGCATCGTCCTTGCCGGCCGCGTTCGGAAGTACGGCGATCCGTCGGTCCGACAGCACGCAGGCCGTCGGGTTGGGCACGTACGGCCCCGCCGGCGCGTCCTCGCCCGTGCGCACGGCCGTATAGCTCGCCTCGCACACGGCGAGAGCGGTCGCGACACGGTCGGCCATCGACAGTTCGGTGTTCTTGTCACGGTCGGTCTCGACCGACGTGGACGTGCTGTGGTTCGACGTCAGATCGGTGCTCGTGTAGCAGTCGAACGTCACGTTGCGGTCGTCGACCGAGGCGAACAGGGCCGCGACGCCCGCCGTCGAGGCGGCGAGCACGAGGGCCGTCGCACCCGCGACCCACCAGAATCGGCGGCGGCGACGCGTGCGACGCACGGCGATGGTCGTGAGCACCTCGCGACGCATGCGCGCGATCTGCTCGTCGGTCGGGGGAAGCTGAAGAGCATGATGTCGACCCCTCCTCTTCGCCGGGCGTGAGCGCCGCCCGCAGGCGCGCACGGATACGGGACAGCCGATTGCGGATGACGCCGTGGGACACGTCGAAGGCCTCGGCGGCCTGCGCGTAGCTGAACCCGTATTCGATGCACAGGTCGAACAGGCACTGGTCGTCGAACGAGAGGGCCGAGATCGCGGAGGCGATGGCGTCGGAGAGCAGGCGCCGCTCGATCTCTTCGGCGGGTCCGAGGGCGCGGGTGGCCACGGTGTCGTCGAGATCGGTCGATCGCTGCTGGTCCCGCACGCGCTTGCGGATGTGCGAGCGGGAGACGTTGCGGCACGTGACGAGCAGCCACGGCAGCGTGGAGCCGCCGACCAGGTGGATCGCCTGGGCCTTCTCGAACGCGACCACGAAGACGTCCTGGGTGACGTCCTCCGCGGCGTGGGGGTCGAGGCCGAGGCTCGCGGCGAACCGGTAGACGGTGGCGACATGACGGTCGTACAGCGCGCCGAACGCGCGGGAGTCGCCCGTGGAGACGGCCGCGAGCAGCGCGCGGTCGTCGGAGACATCGGTCTCCGTCGCGCTCAGCTCAGCCGTCATACCTGGTAATGCCCGTCGCCTCGGATTCGTCTCAGATTCTTCTGGACTTTTTTTCGCGGCTCCCGCACGACGGCCTCCGCACCAGGATGCCCGCTGCGCGCGGGTTTGACCCGGCAGGCGCCCGTGCGCCACGATCGGCTCGGGGAGCCCTCGCAAGGGCCGATCATCAGGGGGAGATGATGGGGGAACGTTTCGCGCGGCGTCATGTCGCAGAGCTGGTGGGTGTGCTGATCGGTGCCGCGCTCGTAGTCAGTTCGGCGACGCCGGCCCGGGCGGATGCCGGGGGCGGCGAGAACTGCGGCGTCTTCCTCGAGACCGGGCTCACGATCTGCGCCCCCGCGGGCGATGACCTCCACGCCGCAGTGACCGCGCAGACCGGCTACACGATCGTCGACGGCGACGAGACCGACGCGGGTCGTGCGACGACGGTCAGCTACCTGCTCGCGCGGCTCTACGACAACGCCGACTACGGCGGCGCGTACTACGAGGTGTGGGGATCATCTGGCTGCTCGTCGGCGGTCGGCGTGCGCGGCGTCGCCGACATCGGCGTCGGCTGGTACGGCAGGGTGAGCTCGTTCCAGGGCTTCTCGAGCTGCCGGGTCAAGGTGTGGCAGAACACGTCGTTCACCGGGTCGAGCGTCGGTTTCGCGTCATCGAGCAGCTACGTCGGCGCGGTCATGAACGACCAGACGCGTTCGGTGCAGGTCGTCTACTGAGCGGATGCCGCGGCATCCCGTTCGTCTGTCAGCGCTCTGTCGCCGCTGCTCGCACCGCCGCGCCCGCAGCACCGTCATGAGCAGGCTCACCGCGGACGGATGTCGCCGAGCCCGACGGCGCCCGGGCACGGCAGCGCGACGACATCGCCGACACCGAGGTCGGCGGGCAGCACCACGGTGCAGGCACCCAGCCGCCACCGGCGCTCCGCGGCGTGCGAGATGCGCCCGAGCAGTCGGGCCTCGGCCCAGCACGGCGCGAGCTCGTCGAGACGGGCGTCGAGGCGCAGCATCCCGTCGTCGCAACCGGTGACCGCCGCCACGAGCACGCTCGTCGACGCTGTCGCCGAGGGGACGCCGCCCGACAGCGGCACGATCGCGGGCGCCGTCGTCACGCACGGGGTGCCGCACAGCTCCGCGTAGCGCAGCACCGAGACGCCGGCGATCACGACGTCGCGCGTGGTCGCGTGGGTGCGGGCGGGCCAGGCGTCGCCCGCGAGGGGCGCCGGCAGAGAGTCGCGCAGGGTGGGCAACAGGGAGGTGAGTGTCATGACTCCGGTCTAGGGGCGACGGGATGCCGCATCCCCCGCCCCTCACGGATCCCATGCGCCCGCGCGCCCGATCCTCACGCGCGTCCGGCACGGGTGCGCCGGCGCGCGCCCCGGCTAGACTTGCCGCATCCCCGGCAGCCCTCGATTCTTGGAGACCAGCCGCGTGAGCACCCCCGCCGCTCCCCTCGGCAAGATCGCCGACACCGTCGCCGACGCCGAAGCCACCCCCGAGAAGGAGCAGCCGTACGCGGCGCTCGGTCTCAAGCCCGACGAGTATGCGCAGATCCGCGAGATCCTCGGCCGCCGTCCCACCAGCGGCGAGCTGGCGATGTACTCGGTCATGTGGAGCGAGCACTGCTCCTACAAGTCGAGCAAGATCTACCTGCGCCAGTTCGGCCAGAAGGTCAGCGACGAGATGCGCGAGCGCCTCATGGTCGGCATGGGCCAGAACGCGGGCGTCGTCGACATCGGCGAGGGCTGGGCGGTGACCTTCAAGGTCGAGTCGCACAACCACCCGAGCTACATCGAGCCGTTCCAGGGCGCCGCGACCGGCGTCGGCGGCATCGTGCGCGACATCATCTCGATGGGCGCGCGCCCGGTGGCCGTCATGGACCAGCTGCGCTTCGGTGCGATCGATCACCCCGACACTGCCCGCGTCGTGCACGGCGTCGTCAGCGGCATCTCGTTCTACGGCAACTGCCTGGGCCTGCCGAACATCGGCGGTGAGACCGTGTTCGACGCGGTCTACCAGGGCAACCCGCTCGTCAACGCGCTCGCCGTGGGCGTGCTGCGCCACGACGACCTGAAGCTCGCGAACGCGGTCGGCCCCGGCAACAAGGTCGTGCTGTTCGGCGCCCGCACCGGCGGCGATGGCATCGGCGGGGCATCCATCCTCGCGTCCGACACGTTCGCCGACGGCGGCCCCACCAAGCGCCCGGCCGTGCAGGTCGGCGACCCGTTCGCCGAGAAGGTGCTCATCGAGTGCTGCCTCGAGCTCTACCGCGACGAGCTGGTCGAGGCGATCCAGGACCTCGGCGCCGCCGGCATCTCGTGCGCCACGAGCGAGCTCGCCGCGAACGGCGGCTCGGGCATGCGCGTCGACCTCGAGAAGGTGCTGCTGCGCGACCCCTCGCTCACGCCCGAGGAGATCCTCATGAGCGAGAGCCAGGAGCGCATGATGGCGATCGTGCGCCCCGAGAAGCTCGACGAGTTCCTGGCTGTGACCGGCAAGTGGGACGTCGAGACGAGCGTGCTGGGCGAGGTCACCGGCGACGGTCGTCTCGAGATCTTCTGGCACGGCGAGAAGATCGTCGACGTCGACCCCTCGACGGTCGCGGTCGACGGTCCGGTCTACGAGCGTCCGGTGGCCTACCCGACGTGGATCGACGCCCTGCAGGACGATTCCGCCGCCGCCCTCGAGCGCAGCGCCGACGCCGACACCCTGCGTGCGCAGTTCACCGCGCTGGTCTCGAGCCCGAACCTCGCGGATGCCTCGTGGGTCACGAACCAGTACGACTACTACGTGCTCGGCAACACGGCCCTCTCGTTCCCCGATGACGCGGGCATGGTTCGCGTCGACGAGCAGTCGGGTCTCGGGTTCGCGATCGCGACCGACTGCAACGGCCGCTTCTGCCAGCTCGACCCCTACGAGGGCGCGAAGCTCGCCCTCGCCGAGGCCTACCGCAACGTCGCCGTCACCGGCGCCGTGCCCACGGCTGTCACCGACTGCCTCAACTTCGGCAGCCCCGAGAACCCCGAGGTCATGTGGCAGTTCTCACGGGCCGTCGAGGGCCTGTCGGACGGCTGCCTCGAGCTCGGCATCCCCGTCACCGGCGGCAACGTGAGCTTCTACAACCAGACCGGCGACACCCCGATCCACCCGACCCCCGTCGTCGGCGTGCTCGGCATCATCGACGACGTCGCGGCGCGCATCCCGTCGGGCTGGCAGGACGCCGGCGAGAACATCTACCTGCTGGGGGTCACCTCCACCGAGCTCAGCGGCTCGCAGTGGGCGCAGACGGTGCACGGACACCTCGGCGGCCGCCCGCCGAAGGTGGACCTCGCGGCCGAGAAGCGCCTCGCCGAGCTTCTGCGCGCAGCGGGCGACCAGGGTCTCGTCTCCAGCGCCCACGACCTGTCCGAGGGCGGGCTCGCGCAGAGCCTCACCGACGGCGTGCTGCGCTTCGGCGTCGGCGCGCGGGTGTGGCTGACGGAGATCATCGAGCGCGACGGGGTGGATGCGGCATCCGCCCTGTTCTCGGAGTCGACCGGCCGCGTGCTCGTGACCGTGCCCCGCGAGGAGGACGTCAAGTTCCGCGGGCTCTGCGAGGGGCGCGGCTACCCGGTGCTGCGCATCGGCGTGACCGACGCCCCCGCCGACGGCTCGGCCAGCGCCCTCGAGGTGCAGGGCCTGTTCACCCTGCCGGTGCCCGAGCTGCGGGCACTGTCGACCGGCACGCTGCCGGCCGCGTTCGGCGCGATCGTGACGGAGCCGGAGGTCGTGCGATGAGCGATTCACCCGATGACCTGGGCGAGCGCCCCTACACGACCCGCACGCGCATCGTCGCGTGGGTCGTGATCATCGCGCTCGTGCTCGTCGGCGGCGGCGCGACCGTCGTTTCGCTGCTGATCCACTGACCCGCGGGCCGCGCGCGGGCGCGGTTACGATGAGGGCGTGGACCAGTTCTGGGGTTTCGCCGCGCACTACTGGTGGTTGGCGTTCCCGTTGTTCGGGGTGGTCGCGGCGGCCGGCCGCGGCTGGGAGCGCAATGCCCGGCGGCGCCACGAACGACGCCTCGAGGTGCTGCGCACGAAGGGCGAGATCCGGGCGGCGCAGATCGCCGCCCGGAAGGATCCGAAGGCCGTCGGCTCGGCGCGTCCCGCGCAGAAGGATGCCGCGCTCTCCCCGCTCGCCCAGCTGTTCGCCGATCACGACGATGTGCGCCGGCGGTGGCTCGACTACGAGCTGGATGTCTCGAAGGCGATCGCGTACCCCGCGATGAGCGACGGTCGTCAGCCGCTCACGGCCGCGTTCCTGCGCGCCGGGAAGAAGGCCGACCGGCTGCGGCCCGCCGAAGGTCGCAAGGTGTCCGCGGACGAGCTGCGCGAGTACCGCGAGGCCGTCACCGACTACGAGGTCGCGTTCGATCTCGCCGAGCGCGATGCACGACGCCTGCGCGACTCCGGGTTCACCGAGGCAGAGCGCAAGCGCCTGCACACGGCGCAGCAGCTGTTGACGGTCGCCGTCGACGAGGCCGCGACGCCCGCCGAGCGCCAGCTCGCCTACCAGCGGGTGCGCGAGGAGCTCGACGGGCTCATCTCGCTCTCCGACGAGGCGCTCGACGTGCTCGAGAAGAAGGTCGCCCTCGAGATCACCGCGCCGAAGGCGACTCCGACGGCGCACGAGGCGACCTCCGGTCCCGACCGCGCGTGAGGCACGTTGCGGCGGGTGACAGTGCGGGTTGTAGGCCCGGGCGGGAGCTTCCGAGAATGAGCGCGTGAGCTCCCTTCCCCCGACCTCCTCCCCCGCCGCGGCGGCTCCGACGCCGCGGCTGTCCGCGCGTGACGTGCAGGTGCTCGACAACCCGGCATGGTTCTCCCTGGCCGGCCCGCACGCGCGATTCGCCCTCGGCGACGATCTCGCGCGACGCTATCCCGGCGACGTCGCGCCATTCGTCGCGGTGCGCGACTGGAACGACCCCGGGGTGTGGGATCGACTGCACCGCCTGGTCGGGCCGTCGGCCGAGATCGGCCTCAACGGCGCCCCCGACGCACTGCCGGACGGCTGGGAGGTGCTCGGCGGAGGGTCGGGCGTGCAGCTGGTCGAGACCGACGTCCTCTCGCCCCGCCCGGAGCCCGAAGCGGTGCTGCTCGGTGCCGACGACGTGCCCGAGATGCTCGCGATCGTCGAACGCAACCAGCCGGGACCCTTCCTCCCCCGCACCCACGAGCTCGGACGCTACATCGGCATCCGCCGCGACGGACGCCTCATCGCCATGGCCGGTGAGCGGCTGCACCCGTCCGGCTGGACCGAGATCAGCGCGGTGTCGGTCGATGCCGACCATCGTCGCCAGGGGCTCGCGTCACGGCTCGTGCTCGACGTCGCGTTCCACATCCAGCAGCGCGGCGACCGCGCGCTGCTGCACGCGGCGGCGACCAACGTGGGCGCGATCGCCGCCTACGAGAGGCTCGGCTTCGTCCTGCGCCGGCACACCACGTTCGCCGCAGTGCGCACACCGGCGGTCGACCCGTCCTGATCGCTCGCTCGACGTCGCCGTAGCAGTCGGGGGCCGCAGATCGAACCCCACGCCGGCACCCGGTTTCCGCCATACTGAAACCGGGTGCCGGGGGGCACCTGTTGATGCCGGTGCCCGCCGGCGAAAGGGGTAAGAATCATGGACTTCCTGTCGAACTTCGGGAGCCTCCTGTGGTGGTTCCTGTCGATCTTCGTGTTCGTCGCCTACCTGATGGCGCTGTTCTCGATCATCGGTGACCTGTTCCGCGACCACACGCTCAACGGCTGGTGGAAGGCGCTGTGGATCCTCTTCCTGATCTTCGTGCCGTTCCTGACCGCCCTCGTCTACCTGATCGCGCGCGGTCAGGGCATGGCCGAGCGCAGCCGCGCCCAGGCCACGAAGGCGCAGGAGGCGGCCGACGACTACATCCGCTCCGTGTCGGGAACGAGCGCGGCCGATGAGATCGCGAAGGCGAAGGCGCTGCTCGACGCCGGAACGATCACGGCAGCCGAGTACGAGTCGCTCAAGGCGCGCGCGCTCGCGGGCTGACCGATGACCGACGAACGACCGTCCCCGTCGCGCGCCCGCGCCTGGGGGCGGTCGTTCGCGTCGGGGCTGGTGCTCACGATCGCGCTCGTGCTCGCGCCGCTGTCGATCATCACGGGCTGGGCCCGGGTGCAGCTCGTCGACACCGACGCGTTCGTCGCCGCCTACGCCCCGCTCGCGCACGACCCCGCCGTGCAGCAGAGCGTCACCGACGCGACGATGACGGTCATCGCCCAGCACGTGGACTACACGGCGATCGCCGGCCAGGTCATCGACGGCATCACCTCGCTCGGCACCGGCCCTCTCGCAACCCAGGCGCTCGACGCCCTCAAGGGACCCGCCGCGCAGGGCCTCGAGTCGGTCGTGCGCACGAACGTCGCGGGATTCGTGGCATCCGACGCGTTCGCGACCGTCTTCTCGACCGCGTTGCGCACCACCCACGCCCAGCTGGTGAAGACGATGCAGGGCGACCCGAACGCGCTCGTCTCGGTCGCCTCCGACGGCACCATCGGGCTCGAGCTCGGCCCCGTCGTCGCCGCGGTCCGCCAGCACCTCATCGACTCGCAGGTGCCGTTCGCCGCGCAGATCCCGGCGGTGCAGCGCACCATCCCGATCGCCCAGGCCGATGCACTGCCGACCGCGCAGACCGGCTACGCGGTCGCGGTCGCCGTCGGCGCGTGGCTGCCGTTCGCCGCCGCGGTGCTCCTGGTCGCGGGCATCCTGCTGGCCCGCCGCCGCCACCGGGCGGCCGTCGTCGCCGGCCTCGCCCTCGCGCTCGGCACGCTGATCCTCATCATCGGGCGCGCGGTCGCGGCATCCATCGTCAGCGCCGCACTGGCTCCGCAGGGCATTTCGGATGCCGCCTCCGCGGCCCTGTTCTCGGTCGTCACCGACGGCATGGTCTCGGTCGCGGCATGGACGTGCGCGGGCGGCGTGCTCGGTGCGGTGGCGGTGTGGATCGCAGGCCCCTGGCGCCCGGCACGCGCGATCCGGGCGAAGGTGCGCACCTGGACCACGAGGACGTCCACGGCGTGAGCTGTGGATTCTCCCGGCACCGTCTCGGCGTCGCCGATTAGCGTCGAGAGGTGATCCTCCCCGACGGCGCCCGCCGCACGCTCATCGTCCTGTCGATCGCGACCTGTGCCGTCGGCGTCATGGTGATGATCGCCGCCGGCAGACTCGACCTGCTCGCCGACGACAGCGCGAGAGTGCACCGTATCGGGATGTGGATCGCGATCTCCGGCGTGGCGATCGGCCTGGTGGCCGCGGCATCCGATCTGGTGCGACGCCGACGTCGCGACTGACAGGGGCGTTGGCGCGCCGTCAGGACTCGATGTGCTCGCCCTCGACGGCTTCCTCCGTCGTCGAGGCCTCCTCGGTCGCCGACTCCGTCTCGGCCGCGAACTCCGGCTCCTCGGAGATCACACCGGTCTCGGGGCGGATGAGCTCGCGCACCTCGGCCATGAAGCTGGTGAGCTGCTGCTGCTGCCAGCGCAGCTGCCGCGTGCGGTCCTCGGCGTCGCGCAGCACCGTCGTGGTGTGTCCGATCACGCTGTCGACGATCTTCTGCGCCTTGAGCTTCGCCTTGTCGACGGTCTCGCGGGCGCGGAGCTGGCTGTCCGCCTCGATCTGCGACGCCTGGGCGCGCATGAGCTTCTCGTAGTCATCGGCCTTCGCCGAGATGCGCTGCGCGTGGTCGAGCGACGCGGCGACCTGCTCGTTGGCGTCGGAGGTGATGCGCTCAGCGTGGGCGACCGCCTGGTTGTGCAGCACGAGGAACTCCTGCTGGGCGTCGTCCTGACGGCGGGTGAGCGCCTCCTCGAACTCGAGCACGCGGGCGTTCATCTCGCGCACGTCGCGCTCGGCGTCGGCGCGCTGCTCGGTGGTCTCGCGGGTGACCATCGAGCGCAGCGCCGCAGCGCCCTTCTCGGCCTCGGTGCGGATGGCCGCGGCCTCCTGCTCGGCCTGCGTCACCTTCTCCGCGGCGTGCGCGGCCTCGCGCTCGATGCGGGCCTCGTGCGCGGTGTACTCGGTGTCGATCTTCAGGCGCACCTGGTCGGCGTCGTGCTGCGCCTGGGCGAGGATGCGGGCGGTGTCGGAGTCGAGCGTCGCACGACGCTCGGTGATCTCCTCACGGGCGGCGGCGAGCAGGCGCTCGGCCTGCTGCGCGGCGTTCTGGATGAGCAGGTTCGCCTGCTCCTCCGCGACGTGCAGCACCGCCTCGAACTGCTGCCGGCTCTGCGGCTCGTCGCCGTCGCGCTCGAGACCGCCCTCGGCGAACTCGGTGGTCAGCGCGGTCACCCGCGCCTCGGCATCGGCGGCGCGCGCCTCCGCAGCGGCGAGGTCGGCCTTGAGCTTCGCGGTGGCCTTCTCACGGTCGGCGTCGGCCTTGGCGCTCGCACCCTTCGCCTTCTCGGCCTCCGCCTTCACCTTGTCGGCGTCCGCCTTCGCCTTGTCGGCCTCTACGCGCTCCTCCGCGCGTGCCGCCTCGACGTCGGCGTCACGGCGCTCAGCGGCGGCGGCGAGATCAGCCGTCGCGCGCTGCAGCTTGCCCTGCAGGTCGGCGAGCGCGGTGTCGACCTCTTGTCGGTCGTATCCGCGGAACCCGACGGTGAAATAGGTGTGTTCGCCGCCGCTCTGGATGAGCTGGTCGAAGGATCCGTTGCTGCCCTGCTGCGCGGGGGTGTCGCTCATGATGCGGCGCCTTACTCGTCGAGGTCGGTCATGCGCTCCGCCGGCGAAGCGCTCCTGAGCGCGCGCGTGCGGAGCGCGACGTGCAGGATTCGCGTCCATCGTAGGGGGCGAGCCCGGGGGGATTCATCCCCCAGGCGATGGATCTTCCGAGAGGAACGCTCAGCGCGCGTCGGCGGCGGCGGTGTGGTGGCGGATGACCTCGGCCACCACGAAGTTGAACCACTTCTCGGCGAAGGCGGGGTCGAGGTCGGCGTCGGCGGCGAGCGCGCGCAGTCGGGCGATCTGCTGCTCCTCGCGTGCCGGGTCGGAGGCAGGCATGCCGTGCTCGGCCTTGAGATGGCCGACCTGAGTGGTGCTGCGGAACCGCTCGGCGAGCAGATAGATGAGGGCGGCGTCGATGTTGTCGATGCTGGCGCGCAGGCGGCTGAGCGCGACGCGCGGGTCGGTGGTGTCGGACAAGATGGCCTCCTCGCGCTCGACCCTAGCGCCTCCGCCTCGGCGCGATCCGCGCGGGGTGCGCCGCAGCCCTAGAGTGTGAGCCATGAGCGACGCTCCCGCAGAGGTGTCCGCCGAGGCATCCTCGTCCGCCACGACCGCATCGACGGATGCCGCGGCCTCCCGAAGGCCGAAGACGACCGCCGGGCGCGCCATGGCCGCGATCGGCAATCCGTTCGCGTTCGGCTTCTTCCTCACCCTCGGCGGTCTGGTCGCACTCGTCCTCGGGCTCGCGATCTCGAACCTGTCGACGGTGCTCATCTACATCGTGTTCGCCCTGTTCGCCGCCCTCGGGCTCGACCCGGTGGTGCGCGCGCTCGAGCGTCGGGGACTGGCCCGGGTGTGGGGCATCGTCATCGTCTTCGCCGGCTTCGCCGTCGTGCTCGCCGGCGTGCTGCTGCTGATCATCCCGACCGTGGTGACGCAGATCGCCGGCTTCGTCGCCAACGTGCCGAGCCTCATCCGCGACTTCCAGGCGTCGGACCTCTACGCCTGGCTGCAGGGGAACTTCGGCAGCAATGTCGGCGAGATCGTCAGCCAGGTGCAGGGGTTCCTGACGAACCCGGCGAACCTCACCGCGATCGGCGGCGGCGTGCTGCAGGTGACGGTGTCCGTCATCTCGACCATCTCGGGCATCATCATCGTGCTCGTGCTGACGCTCTACTTCATCGCCAGCCTGGATGTCATCAAGCAGGCCTTCTACCGCCTCGTTCCCGCCCACGGCCGGGAGAGCGTCGCCGACCTGACCGATCAGATCACGCAGTCGATCGGCGGGTACCTCATGGGGATGGTCATCCTCGCGTTCTTCAACTCGCTGTTCGCGGGGCTGCTCTACTTGTTCCTCGGACTCCCCTTCCCGCTGCTGATGGCGGTGATCGCGTTCTGCATCACCCTCATCCCGTTGGTCGGAACGGTGGCGTTCTGGGTGATCGGCTCGTCGCTCGCGCTGTTCGCGAGCCCGGTGGGCGCGCTCGTGTTCGCGGCCCTCTACCTCATCTACATGCAGGTCGAGGCGTACGTGCTGACGCCGCGCATCATGAACCGCGCGATCTCGATCCCCGGATCGCTCGTCGTCATCGGCGCCCTCGTCGGCGGCACATTGCTGGGTCTTCTCGGCGCGCTGGTGGCGATCCCGGTGACCGCATCGATCCTGCTGATCATCAAGAAGGTCATCATCCCGAGACAGGACGCGAAGGTCTGACCGGGCACGGGGATCCCCCGGCGCCCACGAGCGCGGTCGGACTCAGCGTGCCGGGTCGGCCGCGCAGGCGGGATCGCCCGCGGCGGTGACGGCCATCCGACGGTCGGGATCGACCCGGCCGAGAATCGCGAGTACGAGGCGCGAGAGGTCGTCGACGTCCGCGTCGTCCAGGTCGGCGAGGACGAACGAGCGCACCGCCTCCTCGTAGCGCGGTCGCGCATCCGCGAAGCGCTGCTCGCCCGCGCTCGTGAGCACCGCGTTGGTCGCCCGGCCGTCCTCGGCGCAGGGCGCCCGATCGACGAGGCCCTTGCGTTCGAGACCGGTCACGACGCGGGACAGTCGCGGCAGGGTGGCGTTCGTGCGCGACGCGAGCGCGGTCAGTCGTAACCGGCGGGCGGGCGCCTCGTGGAGGGCCTCGAGCAGCGTGTACTCGAACGAGGTGAGATCGCTCGCGGCCATCTGCTGGTCGAGCGTGCGCGGCAGCAGCTCGAGCAGTGCGTGCAGGCGCGCCACCGAGACGCGCTCCTCATATCGCAGTCCCTCGGCCGGCATGCGGCCATTCTAGCAGTTGGTTGCAATTACAAGTAAGTGGGCGTACGGTGACACTTGTATCTACAAGCAATGCCCCGTCGTCGCGGGGCACGAGGGAAGGAACCCCATGGCCCACGTCACGATCTTCGGCACCGGCAACATGGCGAACGCGATCGGCGGAGTCTTCGCCGAGGGCGGCAGCAGCGTAACCTACATCTCCGCCGAGGAGTCGGGCACCGCCCCGATCGTCGGCGACATCGTCGTGCTCGCCGTGCCTTACCCGGCCGTCGCGGGCATCCTCTCGGCGTACGGCGAGCAGCTCGCGGGCAAGACCGTCGTCGACATCACCAACCCGCTCAACTTCGAGACCTTCGACTCGCTCGTCGTGCCGGCCGGGTCCTCCGCTGCCGCTGAGATCCAGGCCGCGCTTCCGCAGAGCTCGGTGGTGAAGGCGTTCAACACCACCTTCGCCGCAACGCTCGTCGCGAAGACGGTCGGTGGAGCGCCCACCACCGTGCAGGTCGCCGGCGACTCCGCCGAGGCCAAGAGCGCGCTCATCGCGGCCATCGCCGCCGGGGGCGTGCAGGCGATCGACGCCGGCGCACTCTCCCGTGCACACGAGCTGGAGGCCCTCGGCTTCCTCCAGTTGACCCTCGCCGTCCGCGAGGTCATCTCGTGGACCGGCGGCTTCGCGGTCGTCCGCTGACCCGTCCGGGCGGGGGCCACGGCCCCCGCCCGCTCGACCTCGCTCCGCTCGAAAGGCTCCCCCCATGCTGATCCGTGAGACCGCGGCATCCGACCCTCTCGCCACCAGCGCTCCCGTCGTCGCCCTGCTGCTGCACGGCTACGGAGCGAGCGAGCGCGACCTCGCCGGCATCGGCGACCGCCTCACCGCGGGACTCCCGTGGGTGTCCCTGCGCGCCCCGCTGGCCCTACCCCAGGGCGGAGCCGCGTGGTTCCCTGTCACGGTGCCCGGCTCCCCCGACCCGCAGCCCGTCGTCGAGGCGACCGAGGCGATCTGGACCTGGGTCCAGGAGAACCTGCTGCCCGATGCCCGGATCGTGCCGATCGGCTTCTCGCAGGGCGGACTCATGGCGAGCCAGCTGCTGCGCACCCGCCCCGAACGGGTCGCCGCCACCGCGGTGCTGGGGGGTTTCGTGCTCGGCGCCGCACAGCCGGCGGACCCGCTGCTTCGCCGCATGAAGCCGGAGGCGTTCTGGGCGCGGGGTGACGCCGACCGCGTCATCGCGACCCCGGCCGTCGAACGCACCGAGGCCTGGCTCCCCTCGCACACGACCCTCACCGCTCGGGTCTATCCCGGGCTCGGCCACGCGATCGATCAGCGGGTGCTCGATGATCTCGCCGTGTTCCTCGCGGCCGCCGTGCCGCTCGGAGCGTCGACGATCTGACACCGCTCATGCGCACGCTGCCCCGCCGGTGGGCGCCTGCCGTGGCGCTCAGCGCGCGACGAGGATGCGTGTGGGGTTCGGCGCCTCGGTGCGGTGCCGCACGCGTCCCGGTATGCCCGTGCGCAGGTCGAGTGCGAGCGACGCGATGCTGCCGCTGCGCTCGCCTGCGACAAGCAGGGTGTCGCGCTGCACGGTGTGGTCGCGCGGCCAGCTCACCCCCGACTCCACGAGGGCGAGCGGGGTGAGATCGGTGCCGGTGCCGGCCACGCGCACGGTGGCGATCGTGTCGCTGCCCCGCAACCCCAGGTAGACCCGCTCGGCATCACGAGAGAGCACGATGCCCGCCGCGAGGTCGCCGGCGGGCGCACCCAGCGACAGACCCGCCACGATGCGCCACGCACCCGACGCATCCGGCGCGAGCGCGAAGAGCTCGGCGCTCAGCTCGGTGACGACGTACAGGTGACCGCTCGGGTGCCAGACCGCGTGCCGCGGCCCGCTGCCCCGCGGGAGCACGACCTCTCCGACCGGACGCAGCCGCGACCCCGACGGTCGCCAGAACCGCACCAGGTCGAAGCCCATGTCGGTGGTGGCGACGAGTCCGCGCGGCAGGAAGGTCGCATGGTGGGCGCGCGAGACGCGCACTTCGGGGTCGACCTCGACGACGACGGCGGGTTCGACGGATGCCTCGGGCTCGGCGTAGTCGGGAACGAGATGCGCGAACTCCGCCCCCGCCGCCTCACGCAGGGCGCGCGCCGCAGCGGCGAGATCGATCGCGTCCACCGCGGGGCGCGCGGGTGCCTGGCCCACCGAATCCCCCGCGACCGCGAACGGGTCGCCGGACGAGAACGGATCCCCGGCTGACGCCCCGATCTCCGGCGTATGCGGGCGGCCCGCGGCATCCAGCCCCATCGCCACGACACGACCGTCCCCCCAGCAGCTCGCGATGAGCCGCGTGCCGTCGGGGTCGACGGCGACGTGGCAGACCAGGTCGCCGGCGGGAACCGGATCGCCGAGGCGGGCGAAGCCGCGCTCGCTCGTGCGACGGAAGGCCTGCACGGCCCCCTGTCCCTCGAGTGCCGCGTAGACGACGTCGAGCCTCGGGTGGGCGCTGAGCCACGACGGCGAGGATGCCGCCGCCGCCGTGCCGGCGAAGGCCAACGGCCCGCCCGCGAGGTGGTCGATCACCTCACCGGCGCGCAGCTCGCCGATGCCGGCGGCCTCGCCGCCCATGTCGGCACCGTACCCGCCGAGCCAGAACCGCATGGCGCGGGTCAGTCGACGAGATCGTGGCGCACGATGACGGCGTCGCGCGCGGGGCCGACACCGATCACCGAGATGCGGGTGCCGCTCATCTGCTCGAGCGCGAGCACGTAGTCCTGCGCCTCGAGGGGAAGCTCGTCGAAGGTGCGGGCACCCGAGATGTCCTCGCTCCAGCCCGGGAAGTACTCCAGGATCGGGGTCGCGTGGTGGAAGTCGCTCTGGTTCACCGGCACCTCGTCGAACCTCTCACCGTCGACGTCGTAGGCCACGCACACCGGGATCTCGTCGAGGCCGGTGAGGATGTCGAGCTTGGTGAGCACGAGGTCGGTGATGCCGTTGATGCGCGTCGCGTATCGGGTGATGGGCGCGTCGTACCAGCCCACCCGACGCGGACGGCCGGTGGTCGTGCCGAACTCGAAGCCGCGCGATCGCAGCCATTCGCCCTGTTCGTCGAACAGCTCGGTCGGGAAGGGACCGGAGCCGACCCGCGTCGTGTAGGCCTTCACGATGCCGACGATGCGGTCGAGGCGGTTCGGGCCGACACCGGAGCCGGTCGCGGCGCCGCCGGCCGTCGCCGACGAGCTCGTGACGAACGGGTACGTGCCGTGGTCGACGTCGAGCATCGTGGCCTGTCCGCCCTCGAACACCACGACATCGCCCGCGTCGAGCGCCTCGCTGAGCAGCAGGGCGGTGTCGGCGACCATCGGGCGCAGGCGCTCGGCGTAGGAGAGCAGGTCGTCGACGATCTCGTCGACGGCGATCGCGCGACGGTTGAAGACCTTCACCAGCAGGTGGTTCTTCTGGTCGAGGGCGCCCTCGACCTTCTGACGCAGGATGTTCTCGTCGAAGAGGTCCTGCACGCGGATGCCGACACGATTGATCTTGTCGGCGTAGGCGGGGCCGATGCCGCGCCCGGTCGTGCCGATCTGGCGCTTGCCGAGGAAGCGCTCGGTCACCTTGTCGAGGGTGCGGTGGTACTGCGTGATGATGTGGGCGTTCGCGCTGATGCGCAGGCGCGACGTGTCGAGACCGCGGGCGGCGAGCGCCTCGAGCTCGTAGAACAGCACCTCGAGGTCGACGACGACGCCGTTGCCGATGACGGGGTTGACGCCGGGCGACAGGATGCCGGAGGGAAGGAGGTGCAGCGCGTACTTCTCGTCGCCGATCACGACGGTGTGGCCGGCGTTGTTGCCTCCGTTGAACTTGACGACCCAGTCGGTGCGGTCGCCGAGCAGGTCGGTGGCCTTGCCCTTCCCCTCGTCACCCCACTGCACGCCGACGATGACAATTCCGGGCATGGTGGCTCCTCACCTAGCAGAGGGGGTTACACCCCATCCTATCGAGAGGCCCGCTCGGGAGCGGGATGGCGCGGACGCCGGCGTGCGGCATCCCCCTACAGTGAGCAGATGACGACGCTGCAGACCCCCGGCTGGGCACGCACCTGGACGCTCGTGCGCGCCGCGGGAGCGCTCATCATCCTCACGGCGATCATCGGCCAGGCCGAGGTCACCTTCGGCGGCGCGATCGCGAACGGGCTCGACGTGGGCGTCGTGCTCGTGAACTTCTTCAGCTTCTTCACGATCCTCTCCAATGTCGGGTCGGTCGTGATCCTCGCCGCGGTGGCGGTGTGGTCCGTCACCGGCGGGCGGGGTGGCGTCTCGCCTCTCCCCCGGGGTCTCGCTGTGGCGCTCGCCTGCGTGAGCACCTACATGATCATCACGGGCATCGTCTACAACACCCTGCTGCGCGGCATCCCGCTGCCGCAGGGCACGACCGTCGAATGGGCGAACGAGATCCTGCACGTGGTCGGTCCGATCATCCTGTTGGCCGATGTGCTGGTGGGCGCGCGGGTGCGGTCGTTGGGATGGCGCGTGGTGCCGATCGTGCTCGCGTTCCCGATCGTGTGGGTCGTCTACACCCTCGTGCGCGGGCCGCTCGTGACCAACCCCAACACGGGGGCGCCGTACTGGTACCCCTACCCGTTCCTCGACCCGAACGCGCAGGCGTCGGGCTACGCCGGGGTGGCGCTCTGGGTCGCGATCATCTCCGCGGCGTTCATCGTGGTCGGCGTCCTCGTGGTCTGGGTGGGGCGTCTGCGCACCCGCTCCTGACCGCGCCCGAGCGCGGGGCACGCGGCATCCGGCTCGGTAGGCTGGTGCCCATGTCGAAAGTGCTGCAGTCCCTCCCCGTCGGCGAGCGCGTCGGCATCGCGTTCTCGGGGGGCCTTGACACCTCGGTCGCGGTGGCCTGGATGCGCGACAAGGGCGCCATACCCTGCACCTACACCGGTGACCTCGGCCAGCCCGATGAGACCGACATCGATGCGATCCCGGGGCGCGCGCTCGAGTACGGTGCCGAGGTCTCGCGCCTGGTCGACTGCAAGACGGCCCTCGTCGAGGAGGGCTTCGTCGCGCTGACCTGTGGCGCGTTCCACATCCGCTCGGGCGGACGCACCTACTTCAACACCACCCCCATCGGCCGCGCCGTCACCGGCACGCTGCTCGTGCGCGCGATGAAGGAGGACGGCGTCGACATCTGGGGTGACGGTTCGACCTACAAGGGCAACGACATCGAGCGGTTCTACCGCTACGGCCTGCTCGCCAACCCCGCGCTGCGCATCTACAAGCCGTGGCTCGACGCCGACTTCGTGACCGAGCTCGGCGGCCGGCAGGAGATGAGCGAGTGGCTCGTCGCCCACGGCTTCCCCTATCGCGACAGCGCCGAGAAGGCCTATTCGACCGACGCCAACATCTGGGGGGCGACGCACGAGGCGAAGACCCTCGAGCACCTGGATGTCTCACTCGAGACCGTCGAGCCCATCATGGGCGTTCGCTTCTGGGACCCGTCCGTCGAGATCGCCGCGGAGGACGTCACCGTGACGTTCGAGGCCGGGCGTCCGGTGGCGCTGAACGGCGTCGAGTTCCGCGACCCGGTGGCGCTCGTGTTCGAGGCGAACCGCATCGGCGGCCGCCACGGCCTGGGCATGAGCGACCAGATCGAGAACCGCATCATCGAGGCGAAGTCCCGCGGCATCTACGAGGCGCCGGGTATGGCGCTGCTGTTCATCGCGTACGAGCGACTCGTGAACAGCATCCTCAACGAGGACACCCTCGCGACCTACCACGAACAGGGTCGCCGTCTCGGCCGCCTCATGTACGAGGGTCGCTGGCTCGAGCCCCAGTCGCTCATGCTGCGCGAGTCGATCCAGAAGTGGGTCGGGTCGACGATCACCGGCTCGGTGACGCTGCGCCTGCGTCGCGGCGAGGACTACACGATCCTCGACACGACGGCCGTCGGCATGTCGTACGCACCCGAGAAGCTCTCGATGGAGCGTGTCGGCGACGCCGCATTCGGCCCGGTCGACCGCATCGGCCAGCTCACGATGCGAAACCTCGACATCGCCGACTCCCGCGCGCGCCTCGAGCAGTACGCGGCGCAGGGTCTCATCGGCGGTCCGACGGGCGCTCTCGTCGGACGTCTCGAGTCGGGCGCCGCGGACGAGATCGTCGAGCACGCCGAGCCGTTCTCCGACGCGCGCGAGGCCCTCGCCGACGCGACAGACGCGGCGAACGAGTCGTCGGCCTTCGACGCCGGAACCGACTGAAAGCCATCGCCTCGAATTAACTTGCACAGCCCTGTGCAAGTTAGCGTAGACTGACGGGCATGCCCCCCGGTGTGCCCCCTGCCGCGCCCGCACGCGCGCGACGAGCGGATGCCGCGACCAATCGGGTCGCGCTCGTGCGGGCCGCGCAGACCGTGCTCGCCCGCGACCCCCACGCCTCGATCGACACGATCGCCCGCGAGGCCGGCCTCAGCCGTCGCGCCGTCTACGGTCACTTCCCCGACCGCGACAGCCTGGTGCGCGCGGTCATCGCGGTCGCCGCCGAGCGGTTCAACGCGATCGCGACGAGCACGCTCGACATCGACCCCGCGATCGCCCTCGCGACGCTCGCCGCACGGCTGTGGGCGGAGGCCGCACAGGTGCAGGCCTCCGCGAGCCTCGCCGTCGACGACGACCACGTCGACGAGACCGCCCGCTCCCTCGGGCCGTTGCGTGAGCGGCTGCGCGGGATCGTCGACCGCGGCGTCGCCGGCGGCGCATTCCGCGGCGACCTCCCGCCCGCCCTCCTCGCCCGCGTCATCGAGGAGGCCGCGCGCACAGCGCTCCGCGAGCTGACAGACATCGACGACGTCGACGCCCGCGATGTCGCCGTGCGCCTCGTGCTGAGCGTCGCGGGACTGTCATGGCACGAGGCATCCGACCTGCTGAGCACCCACCCCGCCGTTCTCGAGGAGGACTGATGCGCATCGAGCTGACCGACGTGTCGAAGGGCCGCGGCGGCGAGGCGCTGCCGTCGACCACGATCGCCTACGAGTCGGGGGTCGCCCGTCTCGCGACCGCCGAGACCGAGCAGCGGCCGACAGTGCTGGGCCTGCTGGCCACCGGACGCATGAGCAGCGGCACCGGCGAGGTGCGCATCGACGGACGAGCGGATGCCGCGGCCCTGCGTCGACGCATCGCCCTGGTCGACGCGCCCGACGTGTGCGATCCGGCCGCCGATGTCACGGTCGCCGGCGTCGCCGCCGAGGAGCTGATGTTCGCCGGCGCTCCGTCCCACCCCCGCGCGGTGCGCGCGTGGCTGCGTTCGCACGACCTCGACGCCCATTCCCGCACGCCGATCGCCGACCTCGAGCCGGCCGCGCGGGTGAGGATGCTGCTCGAGCTCGCCCTGCTGCGGCGCGGCGTCGACGGCGTCGTGCTGGTCTCCCCCGACCGCCACGGCGGCGACCCGGTCGCGTGGTGGTCGATCGCCGAGGAGATCGCCGCCCGCCACGTGGCCGTGCTGGTGATCGCCGGTGAGGCGTCGGCGACCGTGCTGGCCGGCGCCGCGGTGCGGGCGACCGACCCGCTCCCGCCCCTGCCCGAAGAGCCCGAGCCGGCGTGTGATCCCGACGCCGAGCCCCAGCCCGACGGCGACAGCGACGCCGAGAGCGACCTGCCGCACGCCGGCGACGCGATCGACCCGACGAGCGAGCCCCTCGACTCCCCCCACACTCCCGACCCCACCGAGGACCCCCGATGAAGATCCCCGCCATGATCGCGGCGGAACTGCGCCGCCTCACCGCCACCCGCATGGCCGTCATCGCGCTCATCGCGCTCATGTGCGTGCCGATCCTCTACGGCGGCCTGTACCTGTGGGCCAACCAGGACCCGTACGGCAAGCTGGCCGACGTTCCCGTCGGCCTCGTCGTCGAGGACATCGGCGTCGCGGCGTCCGGCGACCAGCCCGCGTCGAACTACGGCGAGCAGGTCGCCGACCAGCTGATGTCGAGCGGAACGTTCGCGTGGCAGCGCCTGACTCCTGCCGAGGCGCGGGCCTCGCTCGCGCAGGGCGGCGTCGACTTCACGGTGACGATCCCGGCCGACTTCTCGGCCGCTCTCACCTCCGCTGCCGGCACCGATCCGCACGCGGCGACGATCTCGCTGCAGACCAACGACGCGAACAACTACCTGGCGTCCACGATCGGCTCGCAGGCGGTCGCGAAGATCCAGGCCTCGGTCACGCAGCTCGTCGGCAAACAGGCGGCCCTGCGGCTGCTCACCGGCATCAGCGACATCCGCTCGAACCTGGTGACGGCGGCGGACGGCGCGACGAGCCTCGCGAGCGGGGCGGATGCCGCGGCATCCGGTGCGAACACGGCCGCCGCAGGAGCGGCGCAGCTCTCCGACGGCACGTCCCAGCTCGCCGCCGGGGCGGGCACGCTCAGCGCGGGCGCCGACCGGGTGGCGAGCGGCGCCGCCCAGGTCGCCTCGGGCACGGCGCAACTCGCGCAGACGGCCGATCAGGTGGGTGCGGTCGCGAACCAGGCCGCCGGTGCGCTGCCGCAGGTGCGGTCGGCCATTGCGCAGCAGCTCGCGGACCAGGGGCTCACCCAGGCCCAGATCAACCAGGTGCTCGCGCAGCTCGATCCGCTCGGCACCCAGCTGACGGCGGCGAACACGCAGCTGCAGGCCGCTGTCGGCAAGATCGACCAGCTCAACGCGGGCGCGCAGCAGGTCTCGAGCGGGGCGAGCCAGGTCGCCGATGGCGCGTCGAGCCTGGCAAGCGGGGCGGATGCCGCGGCATCCGGTGCCTCTCAGCTGAAGGACGGCACGGCCCAGCTGGCGAGCGGGCTGACGACGCTCGATCAGGGCGCCGCGAAGCTGCGTGACGGACTCGAGAGCGGGCTGTCGCAGATCCCGGACTCGTCGGCCGACCTTCGCGAGAAGCAGGCCGAGACGATCTCGGACCCGGTGACGGTCACGTCGGGCAAGCTCGCCTCCGCCGAGGACTACGGCGCGGGCCTCGCCCCCTTCTTCGTGGCCCTCGCCGGCTGGATCGGCATCTACGCCCTGTTCCTGATCGTGAAGCCGATCTCCCGGCGAGCCGTGACCGCGCTGCACTCGCCCCTGCGGGTGACGGTCGCCGGTTGGCTGACCCCGGGGCTGCTCGGCGGCGTGCAGATGCTGGGACTGTTCGGCGTGCTGGCGGTCGCGCTCGGGTTCACCTTCGCGAACCCCGTCGCCACGCTCGGCATCATGCTGGTCGCCTCGCTGACCTACGCCGCGATCGTGCTGGCGCTGAACGTGTGGCTCGGGTCGGTCGGGCAGTTTCTCGGGTTGGTGCTCATGGTGCTGCAGCTGGTCACCGCGGGCGGCACCTTCCCGTGGCAGACGCTCCCCGGGCCGCTCGCCGCACTGCATCATGTACTGCCGATGGGATATGTCGTCGACGCCATGCGCCAGCTCATGTACGGCGGCGACCTGTCGCGCGTGCCCGGCGATCTCGCGGTGCTGTTCACCTGGATGATCGGCGCGCTGCTCCTCGCCGCGATCGGCGTGACGCGGATGACCCACCGCCGCACCCTGCGCGATCTGCAGCCGAGCCTCATCGGGTGAGGTGAGGGGGGCGGATGCCGCGGCATCCGCCCCCCTCACCCTGCGTGGCCGCGAGCGTCGCACCACAGGCGGGGCCCCGCCCGCACAGGAACTCCCGCGGGAACAGGGCGATCACGCCCGAATCGTCCTGTTCTCGCGCATTCTCCTGCACTCAGCCGCTGTAGGCGCCCGCGGCGATGTCCTCGGCGAGGGTCGGCCCGGTCGGCTCCCAGGCGAAGCGCTCACGGGTGAGCGTGGCGGAAGCGGCGATGTCGGCGGCGAAGAACCGCCCGATCCACCCGAAGTGCGCATCGGCGTCGGCGGGGGCGACAGAACGCACCGGCACGCCGAGTGCGGCACCGAGCCACGCCGCGATGTCGCGAGCCGGAATTCCGTCCTCAGCGACAGCGTGCACGATCGTCCCGGGCTCGCCGCCCTCGATCGCGAGGCGCACGAGACGGGCAGCGTCGGTGCGGTGTACCGCGGGCCAGCGGTTCATGCCGTCGCCGACATATCCGGCGAACCCCTGCGTGCGGGCGATGCGGGCGAGCTCCGCGGTGAAGCCGTGGTCGCCCATGCCGTGCACCGTCGGGGCGAAGCGGGCCGCCATGGCCCGCACACCCTGCGCCGCCCAGCCGAGCGCGAGGTTCTCGCTGCCGCCGCGCATCGATTCGATGCCGTGCTGCGTGGACGGCGTCGCCTCGGTGAGGGTCTGCCCGGGGTAGCCCGCCATGCCGGAGGCGACGATGAGCGCACCGCCACGAGGCGCGAGCGTCTCGGCGAGCGCGGCGACGGCATGGTGCTCGATCACCCCTGACTCGGCGAACCGTGCGAAGTCGTGCACGAAGGCGAGGTGGGCCACGGCGTCGGCGCCGGCGGCGCCGGCGCGCAGCGAGTCGAGGTCGGTCAGCTCGCCGCGCAGCACCTCGATGCCGCGGGCGGCGAGGGTGTCGGCGGCGGCCGCGGTGCGAGCGAGGCCGACGACCTCATGTCCTGCCGAGAGCAGTTCGGCCGACACGGCGGTTCCGATCCAGCCGGTGGCTCCGGTGACGAAGATGCGCATGATGCGCTCCCTTCCTGATGTCAGTGTGTGACATCAGGCTAGCACCCAACGTCAGTCACTGTCATCACTATGATCGACGTATGGGTCGATGGGAACCGGGAGCACGCGAGCGACTCGCGCGCGCCGCGCTCGACCTCTATGTCGAGCGCGGGTTCGACGAGACATCCGTCGGCGACATCGCCGCGCGCGCAGGAGTCACTGAGCGCACCTTCTTCCGACACTTCGCCGACAAGCGCGAGGTGCTCTTCCAGGGATCGGCCGTGCTCCAGCAGCGGGTCGTCGCCGCGATCGCCGCCGCCGACCACCGACTCACGCCGTTGCAGATCATGATCACGGTGATGCGGGAGACGCAGGAGTACTTCCCCGACCACGATTTCGTGGCCGCCCGTCAGGCCGCGATCGACCGCAACACGAGCCTGCGGGAGCGCGAGCTGCTCAAGCTCGCCACCATGCGCGCCGCCGCCGCCGACGCGCTGCGCGCGCGAGGCGTCGACGACCTGTCGGCCGACCTCGCCGCCGACGCCGGCGTCTCGCTGTTCCACCAGGGGTTCCAGCGCTGGGTGGCCGGCGCCGCCCCCGACCTCGTCTCGGGCATCGACGACGCGGCATCCGCTCTCCGCGGCCTCACCGCCTGACGCGACGCTCCGCGCTCGACATGACGGAACGCCGCACCCCGAGCGGTGCGGCGTTCCGTGGGGCGGCGCTCAGAGAGCGGCGCGCAGTCCCTCGACGAGAGGCGTCGTGGGGCGTCCGATGAGCGCGGCGAGAGAGCCGTCTCCGCCGTCGAGCTGGCCCTCGGCCGTGCTCGCGTCCATCGCGGCGACGAATCCGGCCGTGCCGGCGTCGAGCCCGGCGGCCTCGAGCGCGGCGGCGCGCTCGGCGACCGTCTGGCGCACGTAGGCCACCTCACGGTCGAAGATCGCGGCCGCGGCCGCGGCGAGGTCGTCGTAGTTCCAGGCGACGTCACCGGCGAGCTCATAGACCCGACCGGCCTGGTCGTCGGCCAGCAGCACCGCGGCGGCAGCGTCCGCGTAGTCCACGCGGCTGGCGCTCGCGATGCGACCGTCGCCCGCGGCGGCCGCGAGCACACCCGACGTGCCCGCGTACTGCACGTCGGCGAGCTGGTTCTCGGTGTACCAGTTGTTGCGCAGCAGCACGGCCGGAACGCCCGACGCGGCGATCGCGGCTTCGGTCTCGACATGCTCGGGAGCGAGGATGTGGGTGCTCTCGCCCGCACGGTAGATGCTCGTGTAGGCCAGCAGCTCGACGCCCGCTGCGACGGCGGCGTCGATGACGACCTGATGCTGGGCGGCACGCTGTCCGACCTCGGAGCTCGAGATCAGCAGCACGCGGTCGACGCCCTCGAGGGCTGCCGCGACGGTCTCGGGCTTCGTGTAGTCGAGCTCGACGACGCGCACGCCGAGGTCGGCGGCCTTCGCGGGAGTGCGAGCGCCGGCGACGATGTCGGATGCAGCGGCACCACGCGCGAGCAGACGCTCGACGACGAGACGGCCGAGGTGCCCGGAGGCACCGGTGACGAGGATGGTCATGGGGTTCCCTTCGACGTGTGAACGGAGGATGCAGCGGCATCGGGCATCGGCACATTCCCACCGATGGGTACCCACTTTCGGGTATGGTACTGGCATGGCGGTGAGTTTTGCGGAAATCCGGGAGGACCGCCCCGGAACTTTCACCCATTCATGCCCGACCCGGGTCGTGCTCGACCACGTGATGAGCCGGTGGGGAGTGCTCGTGATCGCCGCTCTCAGCGACGGCACGCAGCGCTGGGGCGAGCTGCGCCGGGGCGTCGACGGCATCAGCGAGAAGATGCTCGGCTCGACGCTGCGCACCCTCGTCGCCGACGGTCTCGTGGCCCGGCGATCGCTTCCCGCGGTGCCCCCGCACGTCGAGTACAGCCTCACTCCGCTCGGGCTCGAACTGGTCGAGCGCATGCTCCCGTTGCTCTCCTGGGTGGCCGACAACGCCGACGAGATCGTGGGTCAGAAGGCGATCGCCCGCACCTGACGCCCCCGGGAGAGCCGTGGCATCCATACAGGACTCGTCCAGAAATGCCCCCTAACGTGGCCGGGTCCGCCGCGGTCCCACCCGAGGGAGCGGGGCGGATGCCTCGGACTCACCCGTCCAGACGGGTGTGATGCGTCAGCGTCAGGGCACCGGAACCGCCTCGTGCGACCGTCGCCCGCCGCATCGTCCGAGGCGGCCAGCCTGCTCGGCCGCCGCCCGCTGACACGCGCGCGGCCGCCCGACGTCGTCCGCCTGGCGGGCACGCGAGGAGCCGCAGGGAAGCTCGAGAATTGGAGTTCCGTGCGCCTTCGCGTCACTCTCCCCCGTCGTAAGAGAACCCTCATCCCCCTCGCCGCACTCGCGACCACTCTCGCGGTCGGCATCCCCGTCGGCCTGGTCTCCACGGCCGCGGCCCAGACCCCCGCTCCCCCCTCCCTCGCAGGCCCCGCCGCGCGCGACGTCGATCGAGACGCCAGCCTGTACGCGGCCGTCGCCCGAGTCACGGTGACGGGAGCCTCCGGCAAGGTCGACGCCTCCGCCCTCGGTGCGCAGATCGACCAGCTCACCAACTCGGAGGAGCTTCCCGCCGAGACGGTGGCCGCCCTCACCGCGAATCTGCGCGGCACGACGTCCACCGTCGCCGATCAGATCGCCGCCCACGACGCCGAGCAGGCGCGCATCGCCGCCGAGCAGGCCGCGCAGGCCGCAGCGCAGGAGGCTGCCGCGAAGGCCGCCGCCGAGAAGGCCGCGGCAGCCAAGCGCGCCGCCGCCTCGCAGGCGTCGGCGGCCGCCGCGAACGCGGCAGCCGCCGACCCCGCCAGCGCGCAGGCCATCGCCAAGCAGATGGCGGCCGCCAACTACGGCTGGGGTGACGACCAGTTCGCCTGCCTGTACTCCCTCTGGAAGAAGGAGTCGGGCTGGAACTACCGCGCCTACAACGCCTCGAGCGGTGCCTACGGCATCCCCCAGGCCCTGCCGGGCTCGAAGATGGGCGCGAACGGCGCCGACTGGCAGACGAACCCCGCGACACAGATCGCGTGGGGTCTCGGCTACATCAGCCGCGCCTACGGCACGCCGTGCGGCGCCTGGGGTCACTCCCAGTCGACCGGCTGGTACTGATCCGCCACGCTGACGCGCTGGTGGTGCGGCCCCTAGGCTGACCACCAGCGCGTTGCCGCGCCCGCCGTCCGCGGGCCGCTCGGTCGACGCCGATGCCGACGCGAGAGGGGACGCCACGTTGGATGCCGCCTCCCCCCGCCCTGCGACACCGGTCCGGGCGGGGATCGTGCTCACGGCATTGGTGCTCGCCGCCGTCGTCTGCAACATCAATGTCGCCGCGGCGACGGTGGCGCTGCCGTCGATCGGCGACGCGTTCGGGGCGTCCCAGACGGCCCTGAACCTCGTCGGCATCGGCAACGGGCTGGGGTTGGCGATGTCGGTGCTCTACCTCGGCGCCGTCGCCGACCGCTACGGCCGCAAGCGGCTCCTGCTCATCGGTCTCTCGCTCACCGTGGTCGCGAGCGTCGCGTCCGCTGCGGCATCTTCTGTCGAGGCGCTCGTGCTCGCGCGGGTGTTCACGGGGCTCGCGGCCGGCGCCGCCTACCCGACGACCCTGTCGCTGATCACCGCCCTCTGGGCCGACGGACCGGCGCGCACCCGCGCGATCGCCCTGTGGTCGAGCGTGAGCGCGATGGCGAGCGTCGGCGGCTCGGTGCTCGCCGGTATCGTGCTGACGGATGCCGGCTGGCGCCCGTCGTTCCTCATGGCGATCCCCCTCGCGCTCGTCGCCGCGGTGCTGGTCGCGTGGGCCGTGCCCTCCCGCGTCGCGGAGTCCGAGGAGCCCGTCGATCACATCGGCGGCGTGTTGTCCGTGGTCGGCGTCGGTGCGCTCGTGCTCGGCATCGGGATCGTCTTCGATCCGGGCGAGCAGGTGCCGGGCATCGTGCTGGTGCTCGTCGCCGTCGTCGCGATCGGCGGGTTCGGGTGGCGGCAGCGTCGTACCCGCTTCCCCCTGTTCGACCTGCACATCGCCCGGCGACGCCTGTTCTGGGCGCCTGCCGTCGCCGGCACCATCGCGTTCGGTGCGCTGCTAGGTGCGATCTTCGTCGGTGAACAGTTCCTGCAGAACGTGCTCGGCTACGACCCTCTGAAGGCCGGCGCCGCCGTCATCCCCGCCGCCGTCGGCCTGCTGATCGCGGTGCCGTTCGCCGCTCGGCTGGTCGGTACGCGCGGCACCCGGTGGGCGATGCTTCTCGGCTACGCGATCATCCTCGCCGCGTTCCTGACGATGCTCGGCTGGCGCGAGAGCACGCCCTACGCGCTCGTCGGCGTCGGCTTCCTCTTCGTCGGCGCGGGAGCCGCGTTCGTGATGACCGCGTCGTCGCGCTCACTGACCGGATCGACGCCCGTTCGACGCGTCGGCATGGCCTCCGCGGCATCCGATCTGCAGGGCGACCTCGGCGGGTCGATCATGCAGGCGCTTCTCGGTGCGATCCTCGCTGCGGGGTTCGCGGGCGCCGTCTCCCGCCACATCGCCGACTCGGGGCGCGCGGGGGAGATCGGCGCCGAGGTGACGGCGGCGCTGCAGGCGTCGTTCGCCTCCGCGGCCCATGTCGCCCAGGCCTATCCGGCGGATGCGGGCCAGATCCTCGCGGCCGCGCGCGAGTCGCTGGCGGCCGGGGCGTGGGCCGCCTACCTCGTCGGCGCGATCGTGCTCGTCGCCGGCGCACTCGTCGTACGCTTCGGCATTCCCGACCGCCGGGGCGAGGCGCGCCTGCACGAGCGCTACCGCGCCGACGACGAGCGGATGCCGCAGCCCGGCGCCTAACGCGACGGGCCGGGCTCCTGGGGGCCGGCGCCGCCGGCGGCCTCGCGGTCGATCGTCGAGGCTTCGTCGACGTCGCGTCCGGCGAGCTCATCGACCACGAGGGTGTCGGCGTCGAACGAGCCGTTGCGGTAGGCCTGACGACCGACCATGTGGGCCGACAGCGGGGCGGTCGCGAGCTGGAACATCACGACGGGCACGAGGAACGCCACCACCGGCCACGACCGCAGCGACAGCGCGATCGCCAGGCAGATGAGCACGAGTCCGAGCACCTGCGGCTTCGTCGCCGCGTGCAGGCGCCCGGGGACGTCGCGCAGCCTCACGACGCCGATGGCTGCCGTGAGGCACAGCAGGGCGCCGATGAGGATCAGCACGAGCGAGGCCGTGTCGAGCACGCTGTCGATGGTCATCGCCGATCCTCCCTTCTCGCGACGAACCGCGCGATCGCGACCGACCCGAACACACCGATCGCCGCGAGGCACAGCAGCACCGGCAGCGTGCGGGTGTGGTGGTTGATCGCCATGTCGGCGCCGAGCACGCACATCACCTCGGTGAGGAGCACATCGGATGCCACGGCCCGGTCGAGGATCGACGGGCCCTTCACGATGCGCCACAGCGTGAGAAGCGCGGCGAGCGCGAACACGATGTAGATCGCGACGAGCAGGGGGTTCACGAGGCTCCTCCCGCCGCGGCATCCGTCACTGTCTTCACTTGGGCGCGCGATCCGAACGCCTGCACGACGCGACGTTCCCACGCGAGCACCGTGCGTCGCTGGCGCTCGATGTCCTCCGCGCTGCGCACGCCGATCACGTGCAGGTAGAGCACCCGCCGGTCGCGATCGATGTCGATCAGCAGCGACCCCGGGATGAGCGAGGACGTGACGGCGGTGTGGGTCATGATGAGGTCGTCGTCGACCCGCAGTGGCACCGCGATGACCGCGTTGCGCGGCTGGCGGCGCGCGTCGAGCACGATCCAGGCGACCGACAGCGAGCCGCGCACGACCGCGAACGCGAACATGACCACGAAGACGAGCGCGTGCCACGGATGCAGCCGGCCCGACAGCTCGACCGGCGGCAGCCGGAACACGCGCGTGACGATCAGGGCGACCACGATGCCGGTGAGCGCGGCGAGCACCGTGAACTGGCCCCAGAGCAGCATCCACAGCAGCACGAGCCAGATGAAGAACGGCAGCTGGCGCCACGCGCGCGCGGCGGCGGAGCGACGCACCATCAGTGGCCCCCCTCGCCGGTCGTCGTGTCGCTGATCACCTGGGCGACGTGCACCGGCTCGCTCAGCTGCGCGCCGATGCGCGCGCACAGGTCGAACAGGGGTCCGGCGAACACGGTGAGCGCGATCGTGACCACCACGAGCCCGGCGGTCGAGGCGGTCATGACCTTGGGGATGACGCGGCGCTCGGTCTGGACGGCCGCAGCCGGCGCCGACCCGAGGAAGCGGATGCGGTCTTCGACCTCGGGCTCTTCGGCCGAGGTGCTCTCCCGCCAGAAGCCGAGGTTCCACGCGCGCATCAGCGTGTACAGGGTGAGCAGCGACGTGATGACCCCACCCACGATGAGCACGATCATGAGAGGCGTGCCGACCTGCGCGGCGGCGTCGAAGAGCGCGAACTTGCCGATGAAGCCCGAGAACGGTGGCAGACCGCCGAGGTTGATCGCCGGGATGAAGTAGAGCAGCGCGATCAGCGGCGCCCCCGTCATGAGGCCCTTGAGCTTCAGGATCGACGTCGTGCCGGCCCGGCGCTCGATCAGTCCGACCGCGAGGAACAGCGTCGTCTGCACGACGATGTGATGCACCATGTAGTACACGGTCGCGCCGATGGCCGCCGGCGTCGCGATCGCCAGCCCGAAGATCATGTAGCCGACATGGCTGACGAGCGTGAACGACAGGATGCGTTTGAGCTCGGCCTGGGCGACGGCGCCGAGGATGCCGACGATCATCGTCGCAAGCGAGACGATCAGCAGCAGCGTGTTGATGTTGCTGTCGGGGAACAGCTGCGTCTCGGTGCGGATGATCGCGTACACGCCGACCTTGGTCAGCAAGCCCGCGAACACCGCGGTGACGGGGGCGGGGGCGGTCGGGTACGAGTCGGGCAGCCAGAAGGAGAGTGGGAACACGGCCGCCTTGATGCCGAAGGCGAGCAGCAGCATGAGATGCAGCACGAGCTGCACAGAGGGCGGCTGCAGCGCCATGCGCTCGGCGATCTGCGCCATGTTCACCGTGCCGAGCGCCGCGTAGATGGCCGCGATCGCCGAGAGGAACAGCACCGAGGAGACGAGCGAGACGACGATGTACACGACGCCCGAGCGGATGCGCGCCTCGGTGCCGCCGAGCGTGATGAGCACGTACGACGCGACCAGCAGGATCTCGAATCCGACGTAGAGGTTGAAGAGGTCGCCCGCGATGAACGCGGTGTAGATGCCCGCCGCGAGGATCAGATACGAGGGGTGGAAGATCGAGACCGGGGTGTCCTCGTCGCCGTCGGCAGCGCCCTGGCCGACCGAGAACAGCAGCACCGCGAGCAGCACAATGCTGGAGATCACCACGAGCAGCGCCGCGAGGGTGTCGACGTACAGCACGATGCCGAACGGCACCGGCCACCCGGCGACCGCGACCGCGAGCGGGGCGTGGGCGTCGACGTAGACCAGCAGCACCGACGCGATCACGAGCACCGCGGTCAGCGTGACGATCGACACCCACACCTGCACGCGCCGACGACGACCGAAGATGAGCGCGACGGCCGCGCCGAGCAGCGGCAGCGTGGTCAGCAGGGGGACGAGGGAGCTCACGAGTCATCCCCCCGTCGTCCGTCACCGGTGGGCCGGTCGGTCGGCGCGTCGTCGGCGAGTGCATCGAAGTCGAGGCTCGAGAGCACGGTGATCGGGGCGACCTCCGAGTCGACGAAGTCGGTCGTGGCGTCGTCGTCCTGCTCGGTGATCTCGTCCTCCGTCTCGAGAGCGTCGGCCGGCTCGGCGGCCCGTTCGCGCAGCGCGACGTCGGCCTCGTCGTCCTCGACGGTGTCGGCCTGGCCCAACTGCCACGAGCGGTAGATCAGCGCCAGCAGGAACGCCGAGACCGCGAACGTGATGACGATGGCGGTGAGCGAGAGGGCCTGCGGCAGCGGATCCGAGAAGGACGCGGCATCCTCGGCAGACCCGAAGAAGGGGGCGACGCCGGGCTTGCCGAGCACGATCAGCAGCAGCAGGTTCGCGCCGTTGCCGAGCAGCAGGAAGCCGATCAGCACGCGCGTGAGCGAGCGCTCGAGCATGGCGTAGACGCCGCAGGCGAACAGCGCCGCCATCACGACGATGAGCACGACCGAGACGCTCATTGCACGCTCACCCCCCGGGCACGCAGCTCCTGCGTCTGACGGTCGACCTCGGCGCCGAGGCTGCGCAGCACGTCGAGCACGAGCCCGATGACCACGAGGTAGACCCCGATGTCGAAGATGGTCGACGTCACGAACTCGATGTGCCCGATGACGGGGATATCGGCCTCGAGGATGCCGCTGGTCAGCGGGGCCTCACCGAACAGCAGCGGCACGATCGCGCAGGCGACCGCGAGGGTCATGCCGACGCCGAGCAGGCGTCCGGCGTCGGTGGGCGCGGCGGCGCCGAGCTCGTAGCGGCCGCCCGCGATGTAGCGCATGACCAGGGCCATGCCCGCGACGAGGCCGCCGGCGAAACCGCCGCCGGGAAGGTTGTGGCCGGCGAAGAGTAGGTAGATCGACACGACGATGATCGAATGGAACAGCACCCGCACGATCACCTCGAGCATGATCGAGCGGTTCTCGGCGCGCACCCTCTGACCGGCGTACAGCCAGGCGCGACGGGTCGAGTCGCTGGATGCCGCGGGGCGCAGTCCCTCGTCGGTCTCGACGAGCACGCGGCGTCCGGTCTGGCGGGGGATGGGCCGGGTGAACGACGACAGGTTGTCGGCGCGGTGAGTGACGAACACGAGCGAGGCGACGCCGGTCGCGGCGAGCACGAGCACCGACAGCTCGCCCATCGTGTCCCACCCGCGCAGGTCGACGAGGGCGACGTTCACGACGTTCTTGCCGTGCCCGATCTGGTAGGCGAGCGCCGGGAAGTCGAGCGAGATCGGCGGCAGGGTGCGGGCTCCCGTCGCGACGATCGCGACGAGGGCCATCGTCGCACCCACCGCGATCGCGAGCACCGCCCGTCCGATGGGCGCGACCGACGCGTTGTGGTCGCCGAGCCGCGAGGGGATGCGGCGCAGCACGAGGGCGAACGCGACGAGCGTCACGGTCTCGACGAGGATCTGCGTGAGTGCGAGGTCGGGCGCCCCGCTCGTGGCGAACAGCACCACCATGCCGAGTCCGGTGACCGAGACGAGCACGACGCCGGTGTAGCGCTTCTGGGCGCGCACGGCGAGGATGCCGGCGACGATCATGACGGGGGCCACGGCGAGCTGCGCGGGCGTGTGCCACGCATCCAGCTGAGCCTGCCACGAGGGGCTCGCGAGCAGCGCGGTGCCCTCGGCGACGACGAACACGGAGAAGATCACGCCGAGGTGCAGGGGCAGGGATCCGCGCTGGGTGAGCGTGGTCGAGGAGACGGCGAGCCGGATCACCCCGCGCAGCGCCGCGTTGTAGACGTCGACGGCGGTGAACGGCAGCACGCGACGACGCTCGGCCCAGCCGACGCGCAGCGCGAGCCAGAAGACGAGCGCGCCGACCGCGAGGGAGCCGAGCGAGATCCACAGCGCGGGCTCGAACCCGTGCCAGAGGGCCAGGTGCGCGGCCTTGGTGTGGTCGCCGACGCCCTCCGCACCGGCGGGAACTGTCGCCGCGTAGGGGGCGAGAGCGCCATCCACAACGGATGCCGCGGCCCCCAGCACGAGCGTGAGCACCGCGAGGGCGACCGGTGCGAACGAGAACCCGAACGGGGGAGAGGGCCACTCGGTGCGCGGACGCGGGGAGCCCGCGGCATCCTTCTTCGTGAAGAACGCACCCCAGACGAACCGGATGCCGTACGCGGCGGTCAGCACCGACCCGAGCACGATGGCGACGAGCCCGACGCTCGCCCACGGGGCCCCTTCGCTGGCCTGCTCGAGGAACGCGGCGAGCACCGACTCCTTCGCAACGAACCCGATCGTGGGGATGACACCGGCCATCGAGCACACGGAGATGATGGCGGCGGCGGCGAGCACCGGCGCCTGCCCGCCGACGCCCGAGAGCTCGCGGATGTCACGGGTCGACAGCTGCCGGTCGACGATGCCGACCACGAGGAACAGCGCCGACTTGAACAGGGCGTGGCTGATGAGCAGCGCGAGGCCGGCGAGCGCGGCGTCGCGGGTGCCGTAGCCGAGCACGATCGCGAGGAATCCCAGCTGGCTGACGGTGCCGAAGGCGAGGATGCGCTTGAGGTCGTACTCGCGCAGCGCCTGGATGCCGCCGAGCAGCATCGTGAACGCACCGAGGCCGATGACGATCGGCCGCCAGGTCGGGTCGATGGCGAACACGGGGGCCAGGCGCGCGATGAGGTAGATGCCCGCCTTCACCATGGCGGCGGCGTGCAGGTAGGCGCTCACGGGGGTCGGTGCGGCCATCGCGCCCGGAAGCCAGAAGTGGAATGGGAAGATCGCCGACTTCGACAGCGCGCCCACGAGGATCAGCACGAGCGCCGCGTCGACGACCGGGCCGGTGGGCGCCGCCGCGAGGATCCCCGCGATGCTCGTCGTGCCCGTGTGCACCACGAGCAGCACCACGCCGATGAGCATGATGAGGCCGCCGAGGGTCGTGACGAGCAGTGCCTGCAACGCCGCGCGACGGCTCGCGCCGCGCGCGCGGTAGTAGCCGATGAGCAGGTACGACAGGATGCTCGTGATCTCCCACAGCATCACCAGCACGACGATGTCGTCGGTCAGCACCAGTCCGTACATGGCCCCGGCGAACGCGAGCAGCACCGCGGCGAAGAGCCCGACGCCCTGTGTCTTGCCCGCGAAGTACCAGCGGCAGTAGAGCAGCACGAGGGCGCCGACGCCGGTGACCACGAGCGCCATCACCCAGGCGAGGGTGTCCATGCGCATCGTGAGCGAGATGTCGAGACTCGGAATCCACTCGAGTGTCTCGGTCGGCGGGGTGTCGGTGCCGACCAGGGGGAACAGCGACACGGTGTGCACGAACGCCAGCACGGGAAGGGCCGCGGCGACGAAGAACGCGCGCGAGCCGATGCGGGAGACGAGCCACGGCAGCAGCAGGGGCAGGAGGGCGAACGCAGCGAGAAGGACCAGCACGGGGCCTCCTCGGGGTCGTCGGGCCGGGCTCAACGAGGGAGCGCCCAGGCGATCGGGGTTCGGGCCCTCAGTCTATCGGGCGGCCCATAGGAGGCGTGCGGCGTTCGCCCAGACGGGCGTGCCTATGCCCGCGGCGCGGGACCGGTGGTGTTGCCCTCGCGGAAACGGCTCGCGAAGTCGACCCCCGACGTAGGTGTCCCCTGGATGAGGGCGGCGAGCACCTCGCCGGCAGCCCTGCCCTTGTCGGCGGCGGGCTGCGCCATGGTCGTCAGGCGGTGGGGGGCGATGCCGTCGGCGCGGATGCCGTCGAATCCGGTGACGCTGAAGTCCTCGGGCACCCGCACGCCCGCGTCGAGGGCCGCGCGCACGATGCCGACGGCGAGCAGGTCGGTCTGCGCGATGGCCGCCGTGGGCCGCGGATCGAGCGCGAGGATGGCCTGGCCGGCGGCGTACCCCTCGTCGATGAGGCTTCCGGTGGCGTGGTAGATCGGGGCATCCGGATACACCTCGAGGGCGCCGCGCAGTCGGTCGCGGGTGACGTCGACAGTGATCGCGTCGAGGTCGACCGACGGAGCCCAGCCGGCGCGGGTCGACGCGTCGAACGCCATCGTCACGTGCACGACCCGTTCGTGTCCGAGACCCTTCGTGTACTCCGCGATGTGCCGCTGCGCGGCCTCGTTGTCGAGTCCGATCTGCGGCACCCCCTCGCCCGCATCGCCCTCGATGACGACGACCGGGATGCCACGCCCACGCACATCGTCCAGCGACGAGCGCATGTGCGCGCTGCACCCGAGGAGCACGGCTCCGTCGATGGGCGCGGTCATGAGCGACGGCCCGGTCTCGGTCGCGTCGTCGCGCAGCAAGAGGATCGCCGCGTCGAGTGGGGCGATGCCCTCGGAGATGCCGTCGAGCACGACGGTCGTGACGGGGTCGAGGAACGCCGAGCGCAGGCGTCCGCCGAGCACGACGCCGATGATGCCGCTGCGCCCGCGACGCAGCGAGGCGGCGCGGGGGTCGGGGCCGGTGTAGCCGAGCGCGGATGCCGCGGCGAGCACGCGCTGGCGCGTGGCATCCGTCACCTGGGTCTTGCCGCTGAACACGACCGACGCGGTCGACGGCGACACCCCCGCCTCGCGGGCGACGTCGGCGATGGTGGCTCGGCGTGCGCTCATGTTGCACCGATGCTAACCCGTCGGAGGCTTGGTGTGTCGAATCGATTCGATTAGGGTGTGCTGCATGCTCCACTCGACCGACCGCCGCGCCTTCGTGCGCTGGCGCGCCGCGATCTTCGTCGTCTTCGCGCTCTCCGGGCTCAGCATCGCCACCTGGGCGTCGCGCGTGCCCGCGATCAAGGCGGCACTCGGCATCTCGCAGCTCGAGATCGGTCTGCTGCTGCTCGGCGCCGGAATCGCGTCCGTCGCGGGCCTCTCCCTCGCCCCGATCGTGTTCACGCGCATCGGCGCGCGGCGCACGATCATCGCGGCGATCGCCGTGTTCGCCACGGGCGTGCTCGTGATCGGCGTCGGCACGGACCTCGTGCACAGCTACGCCGTGGTGCTCGCCGGGCTCGTGCTGTTCGGGCTCGGCAACGGCGCCGTCGACGTCACGATGAACGTCGAAGGGGCCGCGATCGAGAAGCAGCAGGGCACGACGATCCTGCCGCTGTTCCACGCGTTCTTCAGCTTCGGCACCGTCATCGGGGCGAGCCTCGGCGCCCTCGCTGTCGCGCTCGGGTTCGACGTGTTCACGCACGCCGCCGTGATCGCCGTCACCCTCGTCGTGGCCGGGCTGATCGCCGCGAGCCAGGTTCCGGCACACATCCCCGCCGACGCCGCACCCGCGACGGAGCGCACCCCGTGGCGGGAGCGTCTGCGCATCTCGCTCTCGGCCTGGCGCGAGCCGCGCACGTACGCGATCGGCGTGGTCATGCTCGGCATGGCCTTCGCCGAGGGCGGCGCGAACGACTGGCTCGCACTCAGCGTGAGCGAGGGGCATCGCCAGGGCGAGGCGGCCGGGGCGATCGGCCTCGCCGTGTTCTCGGTGAGCATGACCGCCGCGCGCGTGCTCGGTGGCCCGCTCGTCGACCGCATCGGCCGCGTCGCGACCCTGCGCATCCTCGCGACGACCGCGACGGTCGGCATGATCCTGTTCGTCTTCGCCCCGAACCTGCCGCTCATCTTCGTCGGCGCGTTCCTGTGGGGCGCGGGGGTGTCGATGGGCTTCCCGCTCGGCATGTCCGCCGCGGCCGACGATCCCGCGCGCGCGGCCGCCCGGGTGAGCGCCGCAGCGACGATCGGCTACGTCGCGTTCCTCGCCGGACCGCCGCTGCTCGGCTTCCTCGCCGAGCACATCGGGCTGCTCCCCACGCTGCTCGTGCTCGTGGTGCTGGTCGTCGCCTCGGGTCTCGCATCGGGCGCCGCGAAGCCGCTCACGCCGGTGGCGCCCGCACCGCGGGGGGCCGCGGCATCCACCGACGCCTGAGGCGGCGCTCAGCCGGCGTCGGGGTCGGCCCAGAACGGCGAGAAGTGGTAGCCGTCGGGGTCGTCGAACTGCCGCTGGTACATGAAGCCGTACTCGTCGGTGTCGCCGAGGCGGCCCCCGGCGGACTCGGCGGCGACGGCGAGCGCGTCGACGGCGTCGCGCGTCGGCACGCTGAAGGCGACCGTCACCGGCGACGGGGTGCCTGGCCCGCCCACGAGCTCCTCGGTGCCGCCGAGGCTCTCGTAGAAGCTGCGGCTGATGGCCATGATGTGCGTGTCGCCGTCGATGCGAAAGCAGGCGGCGTTCTCGTTGGTGAACTCGGCGACGGCGCTCCAGCCGAGCGTCGAGTAGAAGGCGGCGGAGCGTGCGACGTCCGCGACGGGGAAGTTCACGAAGATGCTCATGGCCCGATCGTCGCGCGCGGCGGCGAGCGCGTCAACGGCGTCGCCGGGGTGGGGCGGGCGCCGGTACCGTGGTCGGGTGCGTCTCGTCATCGCCCGCTGCTCCGTGGACTACTCGGGGCGCCTCAACGCCCATCTGCCGCTGGCCACCCGGCTCCTCGTACACAAGGGCGACGGCTCGCTGCTCGTGCACTCCGACGGCGGCAGCTACAAGCCGCTCAACTGGATGAGCCCGCCGTGCACGCTCGCGGTCGAAGAGGTCGATGAGGATGCCGCGGCATCCGGTGTCATAGAGCAGTGGCGCGTGACCCACCAGAAGTCCGGCGACGCGCTCGTCGTGAAGCTCTACGAGGTGCTGCACGACTCGTCCCACGAGCTCGGCATCGACCCGGGCCTGCAGAAGGACGGCGTCGAGGCCGACCTGCAGCGCCTGCTCGCCGAGCAGGTCGACGTGATCGGCGAGGGACTCACCCTGGTGCGGCGCGAGTTCCCCACTGCGATCGGCCCGGTCGACCTGCTGCTGCGCAACCCCGAGGGCGGCACGATCGCCGTCGAGGTGAAGCGCCGCGGCGACATCGACGGCGTCGAGCAGCTCACCCGCTACCTGGAGCTCCTGGGTCGCGACCCCCACCTCGCGCCGGTCACCGGCGTCTTCGCCGCGCAGGAGATCAAGCCGCAGGCGCGGGTGCTCGCCGGCGACCGCGGGATCCGCTGCGTGACCCTCGACTACGACGGCATGAAGGGCGTCGAGTCGGGCGCACCCCGGCTCTTCTGACGACCGGATGCCGCGGCATCCCGTGCCGTCGGCGACGACTACCGTTAAGGGGTGTCCCTCCCCTACACCTGCGTCCTCTGGGACGTCGACGGCACGATCGTCGACGCCTCGGTCGGAATCCTCCGTCGGCTGACGATCTCGCTCGAGCGTCTCGGGCTGCCCGCCCCCACCGAGGCGGAGCTCACCCACTGGATCGGCCCGCCGATGTTCGAGTCCTTCCAGACGCAGGCGCACCTGAGCCCGGAGGAGGCGGAGAAGGCCGTCGCGCACTACCGCGAGCTCGGCAAGGCCGACGGCTACACCACCGACGTGCGGCTGTACCCGGGGGTCGCCGACCTCATCCACGAGCTGCACGACCGCAGCGTGCCGCAGGCCACGGCGAGCTCCAAGCCCGAGGTTCAGGTGAAGGCGATCCTCGAGCACTTCGAACTCGCACCGCTGTTCGCCTCGATCACCGGTGCCACCGCCGATGAGCGCACGCTCGGCCGCAAGGCCGACATCGTCGCCGAGGCCCTCCGCCGCCTCGAGGCCCAGGGCATCGACGTCTCGCGTCCCGTGCTCATCGGCGACCGCCACCACGACGTCGAGGGCGGCACCGAGCGCGGCGTGCCCGTGATCTTCGTCGACTGGGGCTTCAGCAGCCCGGGCGAGGCCGAGGGCGCGGTCGCCGAGGCGGCTGACATCGAGGCGCTGCGCGCACTCGTGCTGCCGGCCGCCTGAACCCCTCGTCGACCGGGGACCCGGTCGGTAGGCTGGCCGACATGACGGATGCGGCGGCGCCGACGAGGCATCCGGTGATCACCGTCGTCGCGCGCATCCCGGCGACGCTCATCACCCTCGGTCTGGTGCTCGTGGCCGGACTCGTGAGCGCCGCGCTCTGGTTCCCGCTGCGCGAGAACCATGCCTGGCGCTACCTGGCCTACGGCCTGCCCTCGCTCCTCGAGGGGCACTGGTGGACGCCCCTCACCGGTGCACTGCTCGTGCACTCGCCGATCCTCTACCCGGTCGTGATCGTGAGCTTCGCCGGCATGGCGTACCTCGAGTTCCACCGCGGGTGGAAGGTCGCGACCCGATACTTCGTCATCGGCCAGATCGGCACCGTGCTGGTCGCGGCTCTCATCGTGTGGCTGCTCGCGATGACCGGGTGGCCGTGGGCCGTGGCGCAGTCGCATCACCTCGACGTCGGCCCCTCGGGCGGCACGATGGCGTGCATCGCGGCAGCCGTCGGGCTCTTCCGCCCGCCCTGGCGGGTGCGCGCCTGGCTCGTGCTGCTCGCCTTCGTCGGTGTGACGATGGTCTTCTGGGGCAACCTCGGCGATCTCGAGCACGCCGTGTCGGTCATCGGCGTGCTGATCGTCGACCGGTCGCTGCGCCTGCGCAAGGCGTCGCTGCGCGAGAAGCGCTTCATCGCCTTCGTCGCCGTCCTGGCGCTCGGGGCGCTCGAGATCATCGTTCTCGTGGTGCCGACAGCGGGCATGTTCGGCAGTACGACGCCGGACCCCGGTCCGATCCTCGATGTGACGGTCGACGTCGTGGTGATCGTGCTGATCGCTCGCGGCCTGCTGCGCGGCCGGCGCTGGACGTGGTGGGTCGCCGCGGTCTTCGCGGGCGGCAACATCCTCGCCGTGGTCTTCGTGCTCATCGGCGCCGAACTGGTCGGGTGGAGCGAGGTGACGGACGCGATCTCCGGCGATCCCGCCCTGACGATCGTGAGCGGGGTGCTGTGGGCGTTGCTCCTCGTCTACCTGCTCATCGAGCGGCGTGCGTTCCGCGCGGGGCGCGGCACCCGCCTGTCGGCCCTGCCTCCGCCCACGCGGGCGGAGGTGCGACGCGCCCTTCATCGGGACGGCGGCGGCACTCTGTCATGGATGGCCACGTGGGACGCCAACTCGACGGTGCGGACGGCGACGGGCGGGATGCTCACCTACCAGCGGCGCAACGGAGTGGCCCTGGCGCTCGGCGATCCGTTCGGCCCGCCGAGCGACGCCCCGGGTGTGGTCGACGCGTTCGTCGACGGTGCGGAGCACGCCGGTCTCGTGCCGTGCTTCTTCAGCGCGAGCGAGTCGACCCGCGCGCTGCTCCCGCCCAGCTGGAGGAGCCTGGTGGTCGCCGCCGACACGATCGTCGATCTTCCGGGGCTGCAGTTCACGGGCAAGAAGTGGAACTCGGTGCGCACGTCCCTCAACCGTGCCGACCGCGAGCAGGTCGAGTTCCGCATGACGCACCTCGTGCACGAGTCCTGGGGCGTGCGCCAGCAGATCCGTGCGATCTCCGAGGAATGGCTCGGCGACAAGGACCTGCCCGAGATGGGCTTCACCCTCGGCAGCCTCATCGAGGCCGCCGATCCGGAGGTGCGGATCGCCCTGGCCGTGACGCCGTCGGGCGATGTCGACGGCTTCTTGTCCTGGCTGCCGGTGTACGGCGCTCAGGGTGTGGTTCGCGGGTGGACGCTCGACCTCATGCGCCGCCGCGAGGGCGGCTTCCCCTCGGTGATGGAGTTCCTCATCGGATCCTCCGCGCAGCAGTTCGAGGCGGAGGGCGCCGAGTTCATGTCACTGTCGGGTGCGCCGCTGGCCCACGATCTCCCGCAGGAGGCCGGCGGCCTCGCCGCGCTGGGCGACCGGCTGGCCGAATCGCTCGAGCCCGTCTACGGATTCCGCTCTCTGCAACGCTTCAAGCAGAAGTTCCATCCCCGCCACGAGCCGCTCTACCTGCTCTACCGCGACGAGAGCGACCTCACCCGCATCGGTCTCGCCCTCGTGCGCGCGTTCCTGCCGACCGCGACGCTGCGTCAGCTCGCGGCGGCGGGGGTGGACGTCGTGCGCGCCGGCTGAGCCCGAACATGACGAGGGGACGGGATGCCGCGGCATCCCGTCCCCTCGAACGCTTCGGTCAGAGCGCGCGAATGCTCGCCGCCTGCAGTCCCTTGGGACCCTGTTCGACCTCGAACTCGACCCGCTGGTTCTCTTCGAGCGAGCGGTATCCGTTTCCCTGAATGGCCGAGTAGTGCGCGAAGACGTCGGCGCCGCCCTCATCAGGAGCGATGAAACCGAAACCCTTCTCCGAGTTGAACCACTTGACCGTACCCGTCGTGCTCATGAACTGCCGTTCTCTACTGCAACCGGCGCCCAGTGCACCGGTGTTCGCTTCACGCTAGCGGGCATCACGGCTCGGGGCGAGGGCGATCGCAGATCGTTAACGCAACCGTTGCGTGGGAGGACCCCGCCCGAGCGCCCGATCGGGCCCTTAACCCATACGACGCCCGGGCCGAGTGAACTCAAGGCCCGGGCGTCGACGGATCCCCCCGGATATGCCACGCCATGCGTGACAGCGTTCACTCTAATGACCTCGAAACCGCCGCGCATAGCGGGTGAGCCGTGAGAAATCGATGAGCTGCGCGACGTCGGTTCGACGTCGTCGCCGGGCTGTGCGCCCCACCGGAAAAGGGCTGCGAGTTCGCGCCAAGACAGAGAAGAGCCCCCTCCCGGCTGGGGGATCAGGAGGGGGCTCTTGTGGATCCCTCCGCTGGGGGCACGAGGGATGCGAGTCGTTACGTTACGCGGCGGCGGCGGCGCGTGGGGGTGCCCGCGTCGATCTTGCGGCAAGCGCATAAGCAACGCCCAGTCTGACTGTCCGGGAATGCACGATGGTCTTCGACAGTTGTCGAACAAGGACAACCTTTCAGGCTGCCCGACGGCAGGCGCACCCGCGCCGCCGCCATCGGCCGGCGCCGCCTCATCACGGTCACGCCGGATGAGGAAAGGAATCGACATGGCTGTGTACGACGTCGCAGAACGTTCGGCGATCGTGACGGGAGCGGGGTCGGGGATCGGTCGCGCCGTGGCGCACACCCTGGCGGCGAGCGGCGCGAGCGTGCTGGTCACCGACATCAACGCGAATGCCGCGGCATCCGTCGTCGACGAGATCACCGCCGCGGGCGGCACCGCGAGCGCCTTCGTCGGCGACGTGAGCGACACCGCGTGGATCGACGAGTCGATCCAGCGCGCCAACGCCCTCGCGCCGCTGCGCATCGCCGTGAACAACGCCGGGATCGGCGGCGCCGCGGCCCCCGTAGGGGAGTACCCCCTCGACAGCTGGCAGAAGGTCATCGAGGTCAACCTCAACGCCGTGTTCTACGGCGTGCGCGCGCAGGTCGTCGCCATGGCAGCCAACGGGGGCGGCTCGATCGTCAACATGGCCTCGGTGCTCGGCTCCGTCGGCATCCCCTTCTCATCGGCCTACGTGACCGCGAAGCACGGCCTCATCGGCCTCACCAAGAACGCCGCCCTCGAGTACGGCGCGCAGAAGGTGCGCGTCAACGCGGTCGGCCCGGGGTTCATCGCCACCCCGCTGCTCGACAAGAACCTCGACCAGGCCACCAAGGACGCCCTCGCCGCCAAGCACGCGCTCGGCCGTCTCGGCACCCCCGAGGAGGTCGCCGCGATCGTCGCCTTCCTCTCGAGCGACGCCGCCAGCTTCGTGACCGGCTCCTACCACCTGGTCGACGGCGGCTACGCCGCCCAGTGACCTCAATGACGAAGGCCCCCGGTCATCCCGGGGGCCTTCGTCATTGTGCTGTGCGCGAGGGGGGAGTTGAACCCCCACGCCCTTTCGGGCACTGGCACCTGAAGCCAGCGCGTCTGCCTATTCCGCCACTCGCGCGTTCGGAGAGGATGCCGAGGCATCCGCCCACTCAACCTCCCGAGGATATCACGGGGCCGCGGCCGGCACGCACCTCGAGACGCGTTGTTCACGGCTCCTCCAGGGTGTGCAACTACGATGAAGCAACCCGTCGGCCTGCCTGAGGAGTCACGTGGGACTACTAGACAGCTTCGAGAAAGGTCTCGAGCGCGCCGTCAACGGCGCCTTCGCGAAGACCTTTCGCAGCGGTATCGAGCCCGTCGACATCGCGTCGGCGTTGCGCAGCGACATGGACAAGAAGGCCGCGATCGTCTCGCGTGAGCGCATCCTGGCTCCGAACGCCTTCGTCGTGCATCTGGCCACGTCCGACGAGGAGCGCATGAGTGCGCTCGGCACCCCGCTGCAGGCGGAGCTGCGCGAGGTCATCACGACCCACGCCCGCACGCAGGGCTACACGCTTCCGTCCGCGCTGACGATCTCGCTCGTCTCCGACGACCGCCTCTCCACCGGCACACTGCGGGTCGAGTCGCAGATCGCCGAGGGTCGCGTCTCCTGGCAGGCGGTCGTGGATGTCGCGGGTCGCCGATACCCGATCGCCGGTGCCCGCACGGTCATCGGCCGTGGATCGGATGCCGACATCACGATCTCCGACGCGGGAGCCAGCCGCACGCACGCCGAGATCCTGTGGGACGGCGAACGCGCCATGGTGCGCGACCTCGGGTCGACGAACGGCACGAAGCTCGCCGGCCGCAAGATCTCCGAGGCGGCACTGCCGAGCGACGCCACCATCTCGATCGGCAACACCAACCTCGTCTTCCGCGTGATCGCATCGACCGAGGCGCCCCGGCGCCCGGCACCCGCGGCGGCCGACGATACGACGCGCGCGTTCGATGTACGCGGCGACAACTGGGGGAGTCCGCTGTCATGAGCGATGTGAGCGAGCTCACACTTCTGCTGCTGCGGATCGGCTTCCTGCTGATCCTGTGGTTCTTCGTGTTCGCCGTCATCTACTCGCTGCGCGCCGACCTGTTCGGCGTACGAGTGCGCAAACTCCCCGACGCCGGGGCCGCATCCGGGCCGGTGCGTGCGGCCGCCCCCGCCGCCGCCGCCACCGCGGCGACCGCCGCCCCCCTCGTCGCCGGCACCGGACCGACCCTCGCGACCTCGCCCACCTCCGCGGCCCGCGCCTCGGCGAAGAAGGGCGGGAAGGCGACATCCGAGAACGCCCATCGCATCGTGATCACGAGCGGGCCCAAGGCCGGACTCGAGCTGACGCTCGGCACCGAGCCACTGACGATCGGGCGCTCCAGCGAGTCCGGTCTCGTCATCCGCGACGACTACACCTCGAGCCACCACGCACGCCTGCTGCTGTGGGGCGAGCAGTGGATGATCCAGGACCTCGACTCGACCAACGGCACGTGGCACGACGGCGACCGCGTCAGCTCACCCGTGCCGGTTCTGCTCGGCGCGCCGATCAAGGTGGGCGCCACGACCTTCGAGCTGCGGGACTGATCGCGCCCGATGGTCTTCCAGGGATCGAGCACAGCGCTCTCGCACACCGGCAAGGTGCGATCGAACAACCAGGACTCCGGCTACGCCGGGTCGAACCTGTTCGTCGTCGCCGACGGGATGGGCGGCCATGCCGGCGGGGATGTCGCGTCGAGCATCGCGGTCGACCGGCTCGAGGAGCTCGACCGCCCGTTCGGCTCGTCGCTCGACGCCGAGCGCGCGCTGCAGGAGACGATCCATGAGACGGCGACCGACCTGATCGACACGGTCGCCACCCGCCCGGAGCTCGCCGGCATGGGCACCACCGTCAGTGCGATCGTGATGGTCGACGACTATGCCGTGATCGCCCACATCGGCGACTCGCGCATCTATCTCTTCCGCGACGGCGCGCTCACCCAGATCACGACCGACCACACCTTCGTGCAGCGTCTGGTGGACTCCGGGCGGATCACGCCGGAGGAGGCGCGCTACCACCCGCGCCGCTCGGTGCTGATGCGGGTGCTCGGCGACATGGACCCCGACCCCGAGGTCGACTCGTTCATCATGCCCACCCGCCCGGGCGACCGGTGGCTGCTGTGCTCCGACGGGCTCTCCGGCGTCGTCGACGACACGCACACGGCGAAGGCGCTCGCGGCGGGCCACGCACCCGCCCGCACCGCCGACATGCTCCTCAAGCAGGCCCTCGACGCGGGTGCCCCCGACAACGTGACCATCGTCATCGTCGACGTCGGGGGGCAGCATCCGGTCTTCTCCGGCACGCCGACGATCGTGGGCTCCGCCTCGAACCCGACGGGCGTCGTCGTCACCGCCGCCCGTCCCGGCCGATCGTCCTGGCTGCACCCGGTGCGGCAGGCCGCGAACGAGCCGACGCACTTCGAGCCGCAGCCGCAGTTCCTCGAAGAGCTCATCGAAGAGGACCGGCGGCGCGCGCGACGCCGGCGGATCTCCTGGATCGTGGGTCTGGTCATCGTCATCGCGCTCATCGCGGCCGCGCTCGCGGGCGCGTACGCCTGGACGCAGACGCGCTACTACGTCGGCGCCGACAACGACACGGTGGTGATCTACCGCGGCATCCAGGCGAATATCGGACCTATCCACCTGTCCGAGCTCTACCAGGACACCGGCATCACGCTCGACTCCCTCGCGCCGTTCGACCGTGCCACGGTGACGGCGACGATCTCCGCCGGCTCCCTCGCCGAGGCGCAGAGCATCGTGGAGCGCATCACTCCCCAGAAGGGATCCGGCGGATGACGACCACCCCGGCCGACGCGCCGATCCAGGCCGACACCGCGGTGCTGCGCGCCCTGCGCCGCATCCGCTCGCCGCAGACCCTGCGCAACCGGGAGCTGGGGCTGCTGATCTTCGCGTGCCTCATCTCCGCAGCCGCGATCGTGCTCGTGCAGCTCGGCGCACTCGGTCAGGTGGATGTCACGATCCTCACCTACTCCGGCGGGCTCACCCTGCTCGCGCTCGGTCTGCACGTCGTGCTGCGGTTCCGGGCACCCAACGCCGACCCGTTCGTGCTGCCGATCGCGACCCTCCTCACCGGGCTCGGCATCGCCGAGATCTACCGCATCGACATAGCGTTCCGCTACACCGGGTGGGCGGCCTACTCCACCCGCCAGCTGGCATGGGCGGCGATCGCCATCGCGGGCTCCATCCTCATCGTGGTGTTCCTGCGCAACTACCGCGTGCTGTTCCGCTTCACGTACGTGTTCGGCTTCGTCGGTGTGCTTCTGCTCGTCCTCCCCCTGATCCCCGGCCTCGCCATCAACGCGAACGCCGCCGTCTGGGTGAACCTCGGCATCTTCTCCTTCCAGCCGGGCGAGCTCGCGAAGATCGCCCTCGCGATCTTCTTCGCCGGCTACCTCGTGCGCACACGCGAGAGCCTGTCGTCGGTGGGCAAGCGCTTCCTCGGCATCACGTGGCCGCGCGCGCGCGATCTCGGCCCGCTCCTCGTGGTCTGGGTGATCTCGGTGGGCATCATCGTCGCCCAGCACGACCTCGGCAGCGGCCTGCTCATCTTCGGCATGTTCGTCGGCATGCTCTACGTCGCGACGGGCAAGACCGGCTGGGTGCTGCTCGGCGTCGCGATGGCAGCCGGAGTCGCCGTGGCCGCCGCCCAGGTACTGCCCTACGTCGGTGCCCGGTTCACGAACTGGCTGCACGCGTTCGACCCGTCACTCATCAACAACAGCAGCTACCAGCTCGCGCAGGGCATCTTCGGAATGGCCCACGGCGGCCTGCTGGGCACCGGTCTCGGTCAGGGGCGCCCTCAGATCACGCCGCTCGCGCAGAGCGATTACATCTTCCCGAGCCTCGCCGAGGAGCTCGGGCTCGTCGGAGCCTTCGCGATTCTCTGTCTCTACATGGTCTTCATCAGCCGCGGCCTGCGGGTCGGCATCGCCGGCCAGGACGACTTCGGAAAGCTCCTCGCGACCGGCCTGTCAATCACGATCGCGCTGCAGGTGTTCATCATGGTCGGCGGCGTGACACGTGTCATCCCCCTCACCGGCCTCACCACGCCCTTCCTCGCCGCGGGAGGTTCGTCCCTCGTCGCCAACTGGCTGATCGTCGCCATCCTGCTGCGCATCTCCGACGCCGTGCGTCGCCAGCCGCGGGCGGTGATCGGATGACCCGTCCCGCATGCGCGATCGCGTTCGCCGCCGGCATCCGGGGGGAGGAACGATGACCAAAGAGCTCCGCCGCATCAGCATCGTGCTGCTCGCCATGTTCCTCGTGCTCTTCGGCTCGACGAGCATCATCCAGGTCGCGCAGGCACAGAACCTCGCGGCGAATCCCGCCGACCGCCGCAGCCTCTACGACTCCTACTCGATCGAGCGCGGGGCGATCATCGCAAGCGGCACGGCCATCGCCTCATCGGTGCCGTCGAGCGATGTTTACAGCTGGCAGCGCCAGTATGTCGATCCGCAGATGTGGGCTCCGGTGACCGGATACTTCAACCCCGTGCTCGGGTCATCGACGGGCATCGAGAACGCGATGAACCAGGACCTGAGCGGGACCGGCGGGTCGCAGTTCCTCGCGCGTCTCGAGCAGATCATCTCCGGCAAGCCCGCGCGCGGATCGAACGTGGTGCTCACCCTCGACGCGAGCGTGCAGAAGGCCGCCTACGACGCGCTCGGGTCCCTGCAGGGCGCTGTGGTCGCGATCGAACCCTCGACCGGGCGCATCCTGGCGATGGTCACGAGCCCCAGCTACGACACCAACTCGCTGGCCGGCCACGACGCGACCCAGGTGAACACGACCTACGAACAACTCGTCGCACAGGCGGCGAACCCGCTCTACAACCGGGCGATCGGCGGCAACCTCAACCCGCCCGGCTCGACGTTCAAGCTCGTCACGGCGTCCGCCGCTCTCGCCACGGGAAACTACACGCCGCAGTCCCTGCTCCCCAACGTCGCCAGCTACACGCTGCCGGGCACCTCGACCTCGATCAGCAACGACACCGGAGGCACCTGCGGTCCGGGCGACCAGGTCTCGATCGCCGACGCCCTCCGGCTGAGCTGCAACATCCCGATGGCGGAGCTCGCCGCGCAGCTCGGCGGCGAGACCATCCGCAAGGAGGCCGAGAAGTACGGCTTCAACACGAGCTTCGATCTGCCGATCACCAGCACCGCCTCGGTCTACCCGAGCAACCTCAGCGACACGCGCGCCGCCCTGAGCGGCTTCGGCCAGGGCGATGTGCGCGCGACCCCGCTGCAGATGGCGATGGTGTCGGCGGGCATCGCGAACGGTGGCGTCGTGATGAAGCCGCGCATGGTGGACCAGGTGATCGGGTCCGACCTGTCGGTCCAGCAGACCTTCGGCAACGAGCAGTTCGGACAGGCACTCGACTCGACATTGGATGCGGAGATGGTGCAGATGATGGTCGCCAACGTCAGCAGCGGAATCGCGACGAATGCAAGAATAGACGGCGTCAGTGTGGGCGGTAAGACCGGCACGGCGCAGAACGGTCCCACCGACCCGTACACGCTGTGGTTCACCGGCTTCGCGCCCGCAGAGAACCCGAAGGTGGCCGTCGCCGTGGTCGTCGAGAACGGCGGGGGACGAGGACAATCGGGCAGCGGCAATTCGCTCGCGGCGCCCATCGCAAAGAAGGTCATGGAGGCGGTGCTGGGCAAATGAGACCTACGCAGGGTGCGATGTTCGGGGGACGCTACGAGCTCGAGTCCAGGATCGCCATCGGCGGCATGGGCGAGGTCTGGGAGGCGACCGACCATGTGATCGGCCGCACGGTCGCGATCAAGATCCTCAAGGACGAGTACATGGGGGACCCCGGGTTCCTCGAGCGGTTCCGCGCGGAAGCGCGCCATGCCGCACTCGTGAACCACGAGGGCATCGCGAGCGTCTTCGACTACGGCGAGGAGAACGGCAGCGCGTTCCTCGTGATGGAGCTCGTGCCCGGTGAGGCGCTCTCCACGATCCTCGAGCGCGAGGGGTCGCTCTCAACGGACAAGACGCTCGACATCGTCGCGCAGACGGCGTCCGCGTTGCAGGCGGCTCATGCCGCCGGTCTCGTGCACCGCGACATCAAGCCCGGCAACCTCCTCATCACGCCGGACGGCCGGGTGAAGATCACCGACTTCGGCATCGCGCGGATCGCCGACCAGGTGCCGCTGACCGCGACCGGTCAGGTCATGGGCACGGTGCAGTACCTCTCGCCCGAGCAGGCGTCGGGTCACCCCGCGACCCCGTCGACCGACATCTATTCGCTCGGCATCGTGGCCTACGAGAGTCTCGCCGGAAAGCGCCCGTTCACGGGCGAGTCGCAGGTCGCGATCGCGATGGCGCAGATCAACGAGCAGCCGCCGCCGCTGCCTCCGACGGTTGCCGAGCCGGTGCAGAACTTCGTCATGGCGATGATCGCCAAGAAGCCGGAGGACCGCCCCGGCTCTGCGGCGACGGTGGCCCGCGCGGCGACCGCGCTGCGTCGCGGGGACGTCGCCGCGGCGGCGGCGGCCGTGCCGGCGATCGCCGGTGGTTTCCTCGCGACCGATGCCGCCACCCAGCTGCTGGGCACATCGCCTGCGACGGCAGCGGCGACGCAGCTGCTCGCGGCGGCTCCGGTGGCAGCCACGGAGCAGAAGCGCAAGCGCAGCCCGTGGACATGGCCCCTGATCGCGCTCATCGCCCTGCTGGTGATCGTCCTCGGCGGCACGTTGATCGCCCTGTTCGCGAACCGGGGCGATTCGGCGCCGCCCTCGACGCCGAGCGTGTCGAGCTCGACCCCGTCGAACAGCCCGACGCCGTCCGAGTCGGCCACACCGGTGAGCATCGCGAGCCTCAACCTCGTCGGAATGACCTGCACCGAGGCCTTCTCGAAGGCCACGAGTGCCGGCCTCACCCCCGCGACCGGGGCGAACCCGCCGGCAGCACCGTCGAGCGACAAGGTGAACACGGTCGCATCGACGTCGCCGAGCAGTGGCAACGTGCCGGCCGGATCCACGATCACGATCACCTGTTACGGCGCGGTGCAGTCGCTCCCGGCCCCGTCCGCAGGCGTGACGTATGAGATCGCCGGTGCGCCGGTGACGCAGGTCCCGGCGGGAAGCACCGTCACGGTGAAGTGGAGCGCCTACACGTGCCCGAGCGGCACGGGGTCGGTCTCCAGCTACACGGTGCAGATCGTCCAGAACGCGGTGTTCGCGAACGGAACTCAGACGCTCACGGTCGACGCGAACACGACCACCGCGCAGATTCAGGTCACCGGTGCATCCGGCAACCGCGTCGGAGTCACCTACACGGCGACCTGCAGCGGTGGGACCGGGCAGACGCAGCAGACCACGCCGCAGGCGCCCCAGGTGGAGGCGACGATCGTCGGCGCGTCCACCCCGACACCTAGCGCGACCACTCCCTGAACACCCCCTCCATGGGGTCGGTCCTCGGCAGGCCTAGGCTTGCCGAGGACCAAGGAGTGATGTGAGCGACGAACCACGCGTGCTCGACGGGCGCTACCGCCTCGACGAGCTCATCGGACGCGGCGGCATGGCGAGCGTCTACCGCGGCTACGACGTGACCCTCGGGCGCGAGGTGGCCATCAAGCTCCTCGCCCGCGAACTGGCGTCTGACGACGGCTTCCGCACGAGGTTCCGTCTCGAGGCGCAGTCGGCATCGAGGATGTCCCATCCGACGATCGTGCGTGTGTACGACGCGGGGGAGACGACGACGACCTTTCCCGACGGCACCGTGGTGCCGGAGCCGTACATCGTCATGGAGCTCGTTCGCGGCACGCTCGTGAAGGACCTGATCGGCGACGAGCCGCTCTCCGTCGAAGACGCCGTGCGCATCACCGACGGCATCCTCGAGGCTCTGCAGTACTCCCATCGCGCGGGCGTCATCCACCGGGACATCAAGCCGGGCAATGTCATGGTGACGCCGACCGGTCAGGTGAAGGTGATGGACTTCGGCATCGCCCGCGCCGTCTCCGACGGGTCCTCGACGGTGGCCGAGACGACGCAGATCCTCGGCACGGCCTCGTACTTCTCGCCCGAGCAGGCCAAGGGCGAGACGGTCGACGCCCGCGCAGATCTCTACTCGGCTGGCGTCGTGCTGTTCGAACTGCTCACCGGGCATCCGCCGTTCCGGGGCGACACTCCGGTCGCCGTCGCGTATCAGCACGTGAGCGAGGCACCGGCCGCGCCGAGCGATGAGCGCGATGACGTGCCGCCTATCATCGACGCCGTCGTCTCCCGGGCTCTCGCGAAGGATCCCTTCGACAGATTCCCGGATGCCGCGGCCTTCCGCGGCGCGCTCGCCTCCGCGCTCCGGGGGGTCGCGTCCGACGAACCGCCCGCTCCGACGCCCACCGAGGTCTCCGACGTGCTGTTCGCTCCGAGCACCCGCGAGGCGACGGCCACGGCGCAGTCGCTGCGGCGCCTGTCGACGACCCGCGCGACGACGAGGACCTCGCCCGCACCGACCACCCTCTGGATCTGGATCGGAACCGCGATCGCGGCGGTCGTGCTGATCGCCGTGCTCGCCTGGGTGATCGCGGCCCGAGCCGGCGCCGGCGCCGAAGCCCCGCCCCACACGGTGCCCGACGTCGCGCAGGTGGCCTTCACGAAGGCGAGCGGCACGCTCAGCGAAGCGGGCTTCACCGTGCAGCAGCGCGCCGAAGCGAGCACGACGGTCGCGTCCGGCAATGTCATCCGCACCGATCCCGCCGCGGGCACCGTGAGCGCGCAGGGGGCGACCGTCGTGGTCTACGTGTCGACGGGTGTGCCCATGGTTCCCGTGCCGACGCTGCAAGGCCTTTCCCAGGATGCCGCCACCTCCGCACTCACGAACGCCGGCCTCGCTCTCGGCGCGGTCACCCAGCAGGACGATCCCTCGGCGAAGTCCGGGACGGTGCTGTCCGCGAGCAGCGCGGCGGGCACCAACGTCCCGGCCGGCACGTCGATCGCACTCGTGGTGGCGACCGGAAAAGTCGCTCTCCCCGACCTGACCGGCTTCACGGTCTCCGCCGCGGAGTCCCAGTTGCAGAAGCTCGGCTTGACCCCTGCGCAGACCAACGATGAGTCCTGCACGGCGAGCAAGCCGCCCACGGTGAAGGTGATGTCGGTCGCGCCCGGCGAGGTGCCGATTCAGTCGACGGTCACGCTCACGGTCTGCGCCGGCTGAGCCAACGCACCCCGGTGCGGGGAGAGGGAGGATCCGCGCGCCGCGGCATCCGGAATCCCCACGGATTCGAGCCAGGTGCCCAGCAGCAGATATCCGCCCTCGGTGAGCACGCTCTCGGGATGGAACTGCACACCGTCGACCCGCGCAGTGCGATGCGTGATCGCCATGACGGTTCCACTCGACGTGCGCGCGGTGACCCGCAGCTCGTCGGGGAGCGCCTCCTCGACGACAGCCAGCGAGTGGTAGCGTCCGACGATCGCGGGACGAGGCATCCGCGCCAGCACGCCGCTCGCGTCGTGCTCGACGCGCGACGTCATCCCGTGCCGCAGTTCCGGCGCCTCCTCGACGCGCCCGCCGAGGGCCACGGCGATCACCTGATGGCCGAGGCAGACACCGAGAAGAGGGATGTCCCGGCTCATCGCCAGCGGAACGGCCGCGAGCGAGGCCCGAGCGTCCTCGGGCCGGCCGGGGCCCGGCGAGATCACGACCGCGTCGGCGCGCTGCACGAGCGCCTCGACATCGGCCGTCGCGAGACGGGTCGCGTCGCTCACGTCGACCTGCGCCCCGAGCTCCCGCAGATACCCGACGAGGGTGTGGACGAAACTGTCGCGGTTATCGAGGACGACGACGCGTGCGGTCATCCCACCGTGACGTCTTGATTGCTGGTGATCGAGGCGATGAAGGGGAACGCCCAGAACACGAGGCCGTAGAGCACGGCCGCCGCGAGCACGACGAGGATGATGACCCGAACCCACCAGGGGCCGAGCAGGATGCGCCAGAGAGCTCCGTACATCAGGGGGACACCTCCGTGAGGGACGCCGGCGGTCCTGCCGAGCGCGGGGTGAAGGACTCGAACACGCTGTAGGCGACGATGCGCTCGTCCGCCGAATACATGGGGCTGCAGCTGGTCATCGTCATGTACCGGCCGGAGGCGGGGACATCCGGCACCTGCGGCACCGGCAGCAGCACGTCGACGGCGGTCGGCTTCACGTATTCGAGCGTCCGGAATCGGTAGGTGTACCAGCCGTCGGGGGTCTCGACGACGATCGCGTCACCGACGTGGAGATCGGCGATGCGGTGGAAGGGGGCGCCGAACGTCGTGCGGTGCGCCGCGAGGGCGAAGTTCCCCTCCTGCCCCGGCATCTGCGTCCCCGGGTAGTGCCCGATGCCGATCGGGTCGAGTGTTCCCTGCCGTGTCACTCCGCCGGCGATCGCCACGTTGTAGTCCGAGCCGAAGCGGGGGATGTGCATGGTGGCGAAGATCTGCGCGTTCGCGGGCTGCGGAAGATCGGGCGGCGCCGCGGTCACGGGCTCGCCGCTGGTCGTGGGAGACGGCGAGGGTTCGGTTGTCGCCTCGGTCTGCCACTGCTGCGAGAGGGAGTTTCCGACCGAGTTCTGCTGGGCCCCGATGATGGAGTCGCCCCACCACATCTGCCAGGACACGTAGAGGAGCGCCAGCACTCCGGCCGTGATGAGGATCTCCCCGATGACACCGATCACGCTCACGCGGTGGCGGCGGGGAGCCTGCGGTGAGGCCGACGTCTCCGACGACGACGCGACGGCGCGACGATGGCGACGCAGCGGCGGCTCGGGTTCGGTCACACTCGGATTGTACGTTCCGCGGAGCCGAAGCATCCCCCCGATAGACTGTGCCGCATGGCATCCAAGCGCACGGACGACCAGCGACCCGCAGCCACCTCGGGTGAGCCCGCCCCGAACCCCGCGTGGTTCAAGCCGATCATGATCGGTCTCATGCTCCTCGGCCTCGCCTGGGTGCTCGTGTTCTACCTCAGCGGTTCGCAGTTCCCGATCCCGAACCTCGGCGCGTGGAACCTCGTCATCGGCTTCGGCATCGCCTTCGTCGGGTTCCTCATGACGACCCGCTGGCGCTGAGCCGCGGCATCCGAATTACACCGCTGTCATTCATCCCCACCTGTGGATGACGCTGTGGAAAACTCCGCCGATCAGCCGTAGATCGCGAGCGGGATCAGCATCAGCGCGAACAGCGCGAGCGTGACCACGGTCAGCAGCACGATCTGACGCACCCGCTGGTCCCGACGACGCGTCCGCGCGAACACGAGGCCGACGACCGCGCCCGCGACGAGTCCGCCGAGGTGCGTCTGCCACGAGATTCCGAACCCGGGCACGAACCCGATCACCAGGTTCACCGCGAGCACGACGAGGATCCCCGTGATCTGGGCACCGAGATGGCGGGCGATGATGACCAGCGCGCCGAAGAGCCCGAAGATCGCACCCGATGCCCCGAGCACGGGAGTCGGGAAGGCGAGCAGGGTCACTGCCACCCAGCCGCCGAGCGCACTGATCAGGTAGAGCGCGAGGAAGCGGCCCCTCCCGAGCAACGGCTCCATGATGCGACCGATCATCCAGAGCGAGAGCATGTTGAGCCCGATGTGCAGGATGCTGCTGTGCACCAGTGCGCCGGTCACCAGTCGCCAGGGTTCGAACGTGCCCAGAAGCGACGGGTAGAGCGCGGGCGCGTAGAAGACGAACCACTGCGTCGAGGCCGGGATGATCTGCTGGATCACATAGAAGACGGCCGTGATGGCGATGATCGCGTAGGTCACCACCGGCTGTCCGCGCAGCGCAACAGAGGTCGACCCTCCCGCCCGGCCCCAGCGGCGCTGCGCTCGGGCCTGGGCGGGAGTCTGGTCACGGCGCTGCTGCGCGATGCACTCGGGACAGATGACGCCGACGGCCGCCTGGGTCTGGCATTCGGGGCAGATCGTGCGCAGGCACCGCTGGCAGAGCACGAAGCTCTGCCGGTCGGGATGCCGGTAGCAGAAGTTCTCGCGATTGCCCGCGAAGTCGGCGCTGGTCACCGCTGTGGTCAGGCCGCGACGATGTCGATCGACTCGATGACCACCGGCTCGACCGGACGGTCGCCCGCAGCGGTCGGCACCGCGGCGATGGCGTCGACCACGGCGCGCGAGGCGTCGTCGGCGACCTCGCCGAAGATCGAGTGCTTGCCCTGCAGCCACGGCGTCGGGTCGGTCGTGATGAAGAACTGCGAGCCGTTCGTTCCCTCGGCCTTGCCCGTGATGGCGTTCCGGCGGAGTCCGGCGTTCGCCATCGCGAGGACGTACGGCTTCTGGAAGGTCAGCTCGGGGTGGATCTCGTCGTCGAACTGGTAGCCGGGCCCGCCGATGCCCTGTCCGAGCGGATCACCGCCCTGGATCATGAAGCCGGGGATGATGCGGTGGAAGATGACGTCCTTGTACAGGGCGCCCTCTCCCGGCTGACCCGTCGCCGGGTTGGTCCAGGCCTGCGAGCCGTCCGAGAGGCCGGTGAAGTTCTGCACCGTGCGCGGGGCGTGGTCCCCGAAGAGGTTGACGACGATGTCGCCGTGGTTCGTGTGGATGGTGGCGACTGCCGTGTGAAGAGCCATGCGTACATTCTCACAGAGTTCCCTGCAACCCCGCCCGGCCGCGGCGCCCGATTCTGGCAATATGGGCGGTACCCATCCCATCGAAAAGGGGGTCCGCTCGTGAGTCTCACCCGCAAGCGCAAAAAGGAGCTGCGCAAGCTCCAGAACCAGGTGAACAAGCTGTGGGAAGCCCAGCAGGTCGTGCTCGGCGAGGCTGCCGGCGCCGCCCGCGAGGCCGGCCGGCAGCTCGGCAACTACAACCGTGAGCACGTGGTTCCGGCCGTGCAGCAGGGGTACGAGACCTATGCGGCTCCCTACGTCGACCGTGGGGTGAAGGCGTCCAAGCGCGTGCTGAGCGACGCCGTCGTGCCGGCGGCCGGTGCTCTCGTCGGTGGTGCTCTGTCGGTATGGGATGCCGCGAACGACACACGTGGCCGCATCGCCGCGGGCCGTGGCCTCGAGCTTCCCGATGCCGCGCTGTTCCAGAAGCGCGCCGCCGGCTACAGCAAGAAGGCGACGAAGAAGCTGTCCGCCAAGCTCGCGGCGCTCGAGCCGCAGCGCAAGGGCATCGGCGCGGGCGGGGTGATCGCCATCATCCTCGGTGCGGCCGCTGCCATCGGTGTGCTCTACGCCGCGTGGCAGACCCTGCGCGCCGACGACGAGCTGTGGGTCGCGGACGACCCGCTGCGCGCGCCCGACGCCTGAGTCGCGAACATCGAGGGGGCGGGAGGATGTCGACATCCTCCCGCCCCCCTTCGCGCGTGTGGTGGTCAGTCGATGAGGCCGGCGAAGCGTAGCGAGATGTCGACCAGGCTCACCCGGCGCAGGGCAGCGACCTCGGTGAGCGAGAACCACCGCGCCTCGTCCGTCGAGCCGTCGGCCTCGTTGCGTAGCGCGCCTCCCACGGTCTCCGCGCGGTAGATGATCCTCAGCGCGTGAAGGGGTGACGCCGCTCCCGGGAACCGCTTTCCCGCCGGGATCACCTGCGAATCGATGCCGAGCAGCGCGCCGATGCGGGCCTCGTAGCCGGTCTCCTCGTCCACCTCGCGGCGAGCGGCGTCGATCGGGTCCTCTCCGGGGTCGATGCCCCCGCCCGGCATCGTCCATCCGCTCCGGCCGCCTTCGTTCCAGTGGGCGAGGAGCACCCTCCCCTCCGCATCGGTGATGACGGCGTACGCGGCGACCCGGATGTCCATGTCCGAAGCCTACGACCCGTGCTCTCGGGGCGGGCTGGGCGGCCGGGCGTACACTGTCCGGCACGCCTGACATCGCCACCTTCCTCACCACTTGGCGCGCCGATCCCCTCACGATCGTCGTGCTGCTCGTCGCGGGCGCAAGCTATCTCTGGGGCGTGAGAGCCGCGCGCCGCCGCGGGGTGGAGTGGCCGCTGACGCGCACGCTGCTGTTCTTCGGTCTGGGCCTCGGCTCGTACGCGGTCGTGGAGCTCGGATTCCTCGGCGTCTATTCCGGTGAGCTTCGCTGGGCATTCACGACCCGCATCGCACTGCTGATCTTCGTGGTTCCGGCCGGAGTGGTGGTGGGCCGCCCTCTCGAGCTCGCCGAGGCGGCGACCGGCCCGACCGGCGCGGCGCGCATCGCTCGACTCCTCGCCTCGCGGCTCGTGCGCCTGTTCGGAAATGCGATGTTCGCGACCGTCTTCGTCGCCGCGATCTTCTGCGTCTTCCTCACGCCTCTCGCCGGTGCCCTGCGCTCGAACCCGCTGACCGATGCCCTCCTGGGGGTGATCGTCCCGATTGTCGGGGTGGTTCTGGTCCTGCCGATGGCCGCGCTCTCCGCGGTGCACACCGGTCTGTTCATCACCATCGAGTTCCTGCTGGCCTTCGTCGAGCTGCTCATCGACTCGGTGCCCGGCATCCTGCTGCGACTTAACGACTCGGTGGTGGATGCCGCGGCCACCACGACCTCCTCGCTCGGGTGGTGGCCGAACCCCTTGCACGACCAGCACCTCGCGGGTGACATGCTGTGGTTCATCGCCGAGGTCGCAGACGTGCCGGTGCTCGTCATCCTGCTCCTGCGATGGATGCGCAGCGATCGACGCGAGGCCACCCAGTACGACGAGCTCGACGACGACGAGTACGAGCGTCTGACCCAGGAGCACCTGCGCGGGGGTCGCGCCGAGAGCGCCTGACCCGGCGTTCATCGGGTTGTGGAAAACCCCCTCGCGCGTCGGCGACGCGTGGCTAGCGTGGCGCTGTGTTGCCCGATGCGGAGGAGACGATCGCGCAGGTCGAGGCGGATGCCCGCCTGACCCAGGAGCGCGCTGACAAGATGCCGGCCTTCCAGGCCGCGATGGCGGAGGTGCGCGGCAGCGCGTACTCGGCCGCCAAGGACGTGTTCGTCGAGGTGGATGCCACCGGTCGGGTGACCGGCCTCCGCCTCGGCGATCAGGCCGTTGCGCGCGGTGCGCGACGGCTCACCCAGGAGATCCTCGCGGTGATCGCGGTCGCCCAGGACGACGTGCAGGAAAAGGCGCTGCGGCGCGTGTCCCGGTTGCTCGGTGACGACGACCCGATCGTCAGCGAGCTTCGCGCCGCGGCATCCGCGCCCGCCGTGGAGAGGACGACGTGATGGGCGACGAGATCGCGCTCGACTTCGACAGGCTGAGGCATCACGCCGCGCTCGTCGAATCCCTCGCCGACGACGTGACCCGGGCGATCGGCGCACTGCGCGGGGGCGATCTCGCCTCGGACGCGTTCGGCATCCTGTGCGCGTTCCTCGTGCCGCCCTCGCTCGCGATGACCGCAGCGGCCACCGGCATGTTCGGTACGAACGAGTCATTGCTGCTGCGCACGGCAGGGCAGCTGCGGGGCACGGCTCAGCAGTGGGAGCAGCTCGAGGCCGACATCGTCACGACACTGCATGATCTCGAGAGGGCGATGGACTGATGACCCCTTCTGCACAGACGCTCGCCGCCCCCTACGCGGGCACTCGCCTTCTCGAGGACGGCCGGGCGTTGTCGACCGCGATCCAGAACGGCAACTGGCTCGATGGCGGCATCGCGTTCTTCGACACCCTCAGCAGCGCTGCAGCCGCCGCGGCCGATCCGATCGGAACGATCGCGAGCGCCGGACTCGGGTGGGTGATCAACCTTCTCGGCCCGCTCAAGTCCTGGCTGGAACAGCTCGCCGGGAGCGAGGCGAGTGTCAGCGGCGTCGCGTCCCAGTGGACGAGCGCGGGTGCGTCGATGCGCAGCGCCGGGTCGACGCTCGCCGCGCGGACGAGCGATCTCGAGGGGCTGTCGGGAGCGACGGTGATCGCGTATCTGCGGTTCGCGCAAGAGACGTCGCGTCAGTTGACCGCTTCCGGCGATTGGGCGGATTCGGTCTCGAGCGGACTGACGACGGCATCAGGTCTTGTGGCGCGCATGCAGAGCGTCGTGAAGTCGGCGATCTCGAAGGTGCTCGCCACGGCGATCGAAGCCATGGCGGTGGTGGCGGCATCCTTCGGACTCGGAATGGGCTACGCGATCGCCCGGGTCGTCACGCGCGTCAACGAGATGGTCAACAAGGTCGCGAAGCCCATCGTGCAGGTGCTGCGGTCGGTGAAGTCCCTCGTCGGCTTCGTGCAGCAGATGCGGTCCCTGTTCGACAGCACGTCGTCGCTCATCGCGACGCTGGCCGGCAACTCGCCCGCAGCGACGGTCGTGACCGCCGGCGGGACGGTGGATGCCGCGGCCGCGACGCAGCTCGGATCCACGGGCTATGACCGACTCACCCTCGCGGGCGGCGCTGCAGACCTCGACCGCACGCGCATCGACGCCGGGATGACCGGCGTCGGCGCCCCGGGCTCGGCGACGGGGGTCGCTGCACTCACCGTCGACGGCTCGTTGGGTGGAGGGGTATCCGGAGGAGCGGGCTTCTCGATCGCATCGGTCGGTGCGCCGACGAGCACGGGCATCTCCGCCGCGGGCCTCGTGGGATCGACCTCGGCGGGAACGGATCCCGCCGGAACCGTCGCCGGCACGACGGCCGCCGGTGCGGCGGCCGCGCGGATGATGCATCCCGGCGTCGCCGGATCGGGTCCGATGTCCGATCAGAGATCGGCCGCCCCGCAACGCGGGGGAAAGCGACGGGGCGTACGTATCGTCTCGGACGACGACGACTGAGTTCGCATCGGAACGTCGAACGGCCGGTCCTTCGGGACCGGCCGTCGTTGTGTTGTGGAGCCTAGGAGATTCGAACTCCTGACATCCTGCTTGCAAAGCAGGCGCTCTACCAGCTGAGCTAAGGCCCCGGAGGGAGAAGAGTGGGGCTACCAGGACTTGAACCTGGGACCTCTTCATTATCAGTGAAGCGCTCTAACCGCCTGAGCTATAGCCCCGTGCGACGGCTCGGCCGTCAACCTCCAAGACTTTACCCGACGCCTCCTCATTTCACGAATTCGACGTCGCCGATGCTCGCGGCGCAGGCAAGCCATGCCTTCGTTGCCGAGGCCCGATCCGGGTCGATTTACTGGACGCATGACCCAGGAATCCACGGAGCACGCCGAGCCGCACAACGGTGGTGTGAGCCAGCGTCTCAACTGGCTGCGCGCCGGTGTGCTCGGCGCGAACGACGGCATCGTGTCCGTCGCGTCCCTCGTCGTCGGTGTCGCCGGTGCGACGACCGACGTGCCCGCTCTGCTGACGGCCGGCATCGCCGGCCTCGTCGGTGGCGCCGTGTCGATGGCCCTCGGGGAATACGTGTCGGTGAGCAGTCAGCGCGACAGCGAGCGGGCGCTCATCGAGAAGGAGAAGCGCGAGCTGCTCGAGATGCCCGAGGAGGAGCTCGAGGAGCTCACGCAGCTCTATCAGCAGCGCGGGATCTCGCGGGAGACCGCGGAGAAGGTGGCGGCCGAGCTCACCGCTCACGATGCCCTCGCGGCGCACCTCGAGGTCGAGCTCGGCATCGACCAGGATGACCTGGTCAGCCCGTGGCAGGCCGCGTTCTCCTCGGCGATCGCGTTCACGGCCGGCGCGATCCTTCCGCTTCTGGCGATCCTCCTGCCGCCCCCGGGCCTGCGTGTGCCGATCACATTCGTCGTGGTGATCATCGCGCTGGCGCTGACCGGAACGATCTCCGCGAAGCTCGGCGGCAGCGGTCGCCGCAAGGCGGCGCTGCGCCTGGTGATCGGTGGCGCGCTCGCGCTCGTGGTCACCTACCTGATCGGTCACCTGCTCGGCACCGCCGGCATCGTCTGAGACGGTATGACGAAGGGCCCCGCCGTACGGCGGGGCCCTTCGTCATACCGTCGGTCAGTTCGAGGTGAACCCGACCAGCAGTCCGCCGGTCACCTTGACGGCGAAGTTGTAGATTCCCGCGACGACAGCGCCGAGCACCGTCACCACGATGAGGTTGATGATGGCGACGACCGCGGCGAAGGCGAGCACCTGCGGCAGGCCGATCGTGTGGCTGAGGATGAATGTGCCGCCCGAGATCGACGACGTGAACTCGTCGGCCTTCGAGAGCACACCGGTCGCCGCGACGGCGGCGTAAACCACGACATAGGCGACGACCGTCACGATCGCGAGCGCCACCGCGGCGAGGAAGGAGAGCTTCACAGCCGTCCAGAAGTCGACGTAGACCAGACGCAGTCGCACCTGCTTGGTGCTGGCGCCCTTCGAGCTGCTGGACTTCTTCGCGAGCTTGTCCGCTACGGTGCTCATGCCTCAGTGTTCTCCTCAGTACCTGCGTCGACGCCGTCGGACTCGGCCGGGGCATCGGATGTCTCGGCGAGACCTCGCTCGCCGTTGCGAGCGATCGCGAGGATGCGATCGTCGTCGTCGGGCCGGGCGAACACGACTCCCATCGTGTCGCGTCCCTTCGCCGGGACCTCGGCCACGGCAGAGCGTACCACCTTGCCACTTGCGAGAACCACGAGAACCTCGTCGTCCTCGCCCACGATGAGGCCGCCGGCGAGGTCGCCTCGGTCGTCGTGGAGCTTGGCCACCTTGATGCCGAGTCCACCGCGGCTCTGCACCCGGTACTGATCCACGTCGGTGCGCTTCGCGTAGCCGCCTTCGGTCACGACGAACACGAATCCTTCGTCGTGGACGACCGACGCCGACAGCAGGCTGTCATCCCCGCGGAAGGCCATGCCCTTCACACCTTCGGTGGAGCGACCCATCGGACGCAGTGCGTCGTCGGTCGCGGTGAAGCGCAGAGACATGCCGTGCCGCGAGATCAGCAGCACATCGTCGGACTCGTCGACGAGCAGCGCGCTCGTCACCTCGTCGCCCTCGCGCAGCTTGACCGCGATGACGCCGCCCTGACGGTTGGTGTCGTACTCACCGAGTCGCGTCTTCTTCACGAGGCCCGACCGCGTGGCCAGCACGAGATAGGGCGAGGTCGCGTAGTCGCGGATGTCGAGGATCTGCGCCACCTGCTCGTCCGGCTGCAGGGCGAGCAGGTTCGCGACGTGCTGACCCTTCGCATCGCGTCCGGCCTCGGGCACTTCATAGCCCTTGGCCCGGTACACCCGGCCCTTGGTGGTGAAGAACAGCAGCCAGTGGTGCGTGGTCGTCACGAAGAAGTGCTCGACGACGTCGTCCGCGCGCAGCTGCGCGCCCTTCACACCCTTGCCGCCGCGGTGCTGCGAGCGGTAGTTGTCGCTGCGGGTGCGCTTGATGTATCCGTCACGGGTGATCGTGACGACCATCTCCTCCTCGGGGATGAGGTCCTCGATGGACATGTCGCCGTCGAAGCCGAACAGGATCTCGGTGCGACGCTCGTCGCCGAACTTCTCGACGATCTCACTCAGCTCGTCGCGCACGATCGTGCGCTGGCGCTCGGGGCTCGCGAGGATGCCCTTGTAGTCGGTGATCTGCTCCTCGAGGGCGGATGCCTCATCCATGATCTTCTGACGCTCGAGCGCCGCCAGGCGCCGCAGCTGCATCGTGAGGATCGCGTCGGCCTGCACGTCGTCGATGTCGAGGAGCGTCTTCAGTCCTTCACGCGCGTCGTCGACAGTGGTCGACCGGCGGATGAGCGCGATGACCTCGTCGAGCGCGTCGAGCGCCTTGAGGTAGCCGCGCAGGATGTGCATGCGCTCCTCCGCCTTGCGCAGGCGGAACTGGGTGCGACGCACGATCACGTCGAGCTGGTGGTCGATCCAGTGGCTGACGAAGCCGTCGATCGACAGGGTGCGCGGTACGCCGTCGACGATCGCGAGCATGTTTGCGCCGAAGTTGTCCTGCAGCTGCGTGTGCTTGTACAGGTTATTGAGCACGACCTTCGCGACGGCGTCGCGCTTGAGCACGATGACCAGGCGCTGACCCGTGCGCTCGCTCGACTCGTCGCGTATGTCGGCGATGCCGGCGATCTTGCCGTCACGGGCGAGGTCGCGGATCTTGATCGCGACGTTGTCGGGGTTGACCTGGTACGGCAGCTCGGTGACGACCAGGCACGTGCGGCCCTGGATCTCCTCGACGTTGACGACGGCGCGCATCGTGATCGAGCCACGACCCGTGCGGTAGGCCTCGATGATGCCGCGGGTGCCGAGGATCTGCGCCGACGTGGGGAAGTCCGGCCCCTTGATGCGGGCGATCAGGGCGTCCTGCAGCTCGTGAGCGGATGCCTCGGGGTGCTCGAGCGCCCACAGCACACCGTCGGCCACCTCGCGCAGGTTGTGCGGCGGGATGTTCGTGGCCATGCCCACGGCGATGCCGACGGAGCCGTTGACGAGCAGATTCGGGAACCGGGCCGTGAGGACCTTCGGCTCCTGCGTCTGACCGTCGTAGTTGTCCTGGAAGTCGACGGTCTCCTCTTCGATGTCGCGCACCATCTCGAGGGCGAGCGGAGCCATCTTGGTCTCGGTGTAGCGGGGGGCGGCCGCCTCGAGGTTCCCGGCGGAGCCGAAGTTGCCCTGGCCGAGCGCGAGCGGGTAGCGCAGCGACCACGGCTGCACGAGTCGCACGAGGGCGTCATAGATGGGGGCATCGCCGTGCGGGTGGTACTGGCCCATCACCTCGCCGACCACGCGGGCGCACTTGGAGTACGACTTGTCGGGGCGGAAGCCACCGTCGTACATGCCGTAGATCACGCGTCGGTGCACGGGCTTGAGGCCGTCGCGCACGTCGGGCAGCGCGCGCCCGACGATGACGCTCATCGCGTAGTCGAGGTAGCTGCGCTGCATCTCCGACTGCAGGTCGACCTGGTCGATCCTGCCGTGGTTGTGCTCGGATGCCTCGTCGGGCCGGACGTCGTCAGTCATAGTCGTTCAATCTCGTTCGTGTGATCCGGGGCGCGGGGTGGCGGGCCTCAGATATCGAGGAATCGCACGTCCTTGGCGTTGCGCTGGATGAAGGAGCGGCGGGATTCGACGTCCTCTCCCATGAGGGTCGAGAAGATCTCGTCGGCGGCCGCCGCGTCCTCGATGGTCACCTGCAGCAGCGTGCGGGTGACCGGGTCCATCGTCGTCTCCCACAGCTCCTTCGGGTTCATCTCGCCCAGACCCTTGTATCGCTGGATGCCGTTGTCCTTCGGGATGCGCTTTCCGCTCGCGATGCCGTCGGCCAGCAGCGCATCGCGCTCACGGTCGCTGTAGACGTACTGGTGGTCGGAGTTCGACCACTTCAGGCGGTACAGCGGGGGCTGGGCGAGGTAGACGTAACCGGCCTCGATGAGTCCGCGCATGTAGCGGAAGAGCAGAGTGAGCAGCAGCGTCGTGATGTGCTGACCGTCGACGTCGGCATCGGCCATCAGCACGATCTTGTGATAACGGGCCTTCGTGATGTCGAAGTCCTCACCGATGCCCGTGCCGAAGGCCTGGATCATCTCGGTGATCTCCTTGTTGCCGAGCGCACGGTCGAGTCGTGCGCGCTCGACGTTGAGCACCTTGCCGCGCAGCGCCAGGATCGCCTGCGTGTGCGGGTTGCGCCCCTGCACCGCCGAACCGCCGGCGGAGTTTCCCTCGACGAGGAAGATCTCACTGATCGAGGGGTCCTTGCTCGTGCAGTCCTTCAGCTTCTCCGGCATCGACGCGGACTCGAACACGCTCTTGCGCCGCGCCGTCTCGCGGGCCTTGCGCGCGGCGATGCGCGCGGTCGCGGCGTCGATCGCCTTGCGCACGATGTTCTTCGCCTGTGCCGGGTTGCGGTCGAACCAGTCGCCGAGCTGGTCGCCGACGACCTTCTGCACGAACGCCTTGGCCTCTGTGTTGCCGAGCTTCGTCTTGGTCTGTCCCTCGAACTGCGGCTCGGAGAGCTTCACCGAGATGACGGCGGTGAGCCCTTCGCGCACGTCGTCGCCCGAGAGGTTGTCGTCCTTCTCCTTGAGCAGGCCCTGGGCGCGCGCGTACTTGTTGACGAGCGTGGTGAGCGCGGCGCGGAAGCCCTCTTCATGCGTTCCGCCCTCGTGCGTGTTGATGGTGTTCGCGTAGGTGAACACGTTCTCGGTGTACGAGGTGGTCCACTGCATCGCGATCTCGAGGGCGATCTTCTTCTCGGTGTCCTCCGAGTCGAAGTCGATGATCTCGTCGTTGACCGCTTCGATCTTGCGCACCGAGTTGAGGTACTGCACGTAGTCGACGAGTCCGCGTTCGTACAGATAGACGTCGCTGGGCTGACGGATGACCGGGGAGCCGTCGACATCCTCTTCGTACGCCTCGTCGGCACGCTCGTCACGGAGGGCGATGGTGAGCCCCTTGTTGAGGAAGGCCATCTGCTGGAAGCGCGTGCGCAGCGTGTCGTAGTCGAAGACGACCGTCTCGAAGATCTCGGGGTCGGGCCAGAAGGTGATGGTGGTGCCGGTCTCGTCGGTCTCCTCGCCCTTCGCGAGGGGGGCGACAGGGGCGCCGCCGGACGTGTACGACTGCCGCCAGACGTGGCCCTGACGCTTGACCTCGACCTCGAGACGTGTGGAGAGCGCGTTCACCACCGAGGAGCCGACGCCGTGGAGACCACCCGATACGGCGTAGCCGCCGCCGCCGAACTTGCCGCCCGCGTGCAGCACGGTGAGCACGACCTCGACGGTCGACTTGCCCTCTGTCTTGTGGATGTCGACGGGGATGCCGCGCCCGTTGTCGATCACGCGCACCGCACCGTCCGCGAGGATCGTCACGTCGATCGTGTCGCAGTAGCCGGCGAGGGCTTCGTCGACCGAGTTGTCGACGATCTCGTAGACGAGGTGGTGGAGGCCGCGGGGACCGGTCGATCCGATGTACATGCCGGGGCGCTTGCGCACCGCCTCGAGGCCTTCGAGCACCTGAATGGCATCGGCGCCGTACTCACCCGGCGTGGACGCGGGAGCCTTCTTCTCGGAGTTCTCGGGTCCGCTGGCAGGGTTTTCAGACGTCATAGGTTTCGAGCGCTCCGGATAGGTCGGCGATACCGGTCCAGTCTACCGCGCCGAGCGGTTTCGCGGGCCCTGTACGCCCGTATGGCGGGATGAAATGATCCGAGCCACCGACGGACGTGCCTCAGCCGTAGGTATCGCGAGGGCCGCGCCCTGGAACCGTTCTGGGGCCCCATTTCCACGAGGGGACGTCGGGTCCGATGAAGCGCACTGCGTCGACGCCCGCGTCCGGGAACCGTCGTGTGATCTCGCTGACGATCTGTGCGCGCATCAGCGTGAGCTGCTTCGCCCACGCGGTCGAGTCGCACTCGACGGTCAATCGGCCATCGTCGAGCGAGAGTGGTCGTGTGTGCTGCGCGGTCTCGGCGCCGGCGACCTCCCGCCACTGGAGGATGATGTCCTCTCGGGCGAGCGCCCCGGTCCACCCGGCATCGCGCGTCAGCGCGTCGACCACATCGCCGAGGCCCTTCGGATCGCGACCGGGCGCGAACGGGGCATCCTCGTCGTCGACCACGGGCCGACGGCCGCGCCGTTTCGCTCGCGGCGACGGCTCGAGACCGCGCAGTCGCCGATAGGTCGCGATGGTCTCCGGAACACCCGGTTCATCCATCGCTGACCCCGACGATCTGACCGCTGTCGATGCGCACCGTGCGCCCTCGGAGCGCCGCAGGCACATCGGCCTCCACAGCCGCCGTCACGATCACCTGCTCGAAATCGTGGATGACGCCGGCGAGCCGGGTGCGACGGTCGGCGTCGAGCTCCGCGAACACATCGTCGAGGATGAGCACGGGATCCCCCGTGGAGCGCTCTTCCCGCAGGAGCGCGGCGGAGGCGAGACGGAGCGACAGCGCCGCCGACCACGATTCGCCGTGCGACGCGTAGCCCTTCACCGGGAGTCCGCGCACGCTCACCAGCAGATCGTCGCGGTGCGGACCGACGAGAGTCAACCCCCGGTCGAGCTCGATCGAGCGTCGCGCGGTCAGGGCCTGACGGAACGCCGTCGCAGTGTCGGATGCCGCGGCCACCTCCGAGGCCGATTCGTCCTCCTCGGGATCACCTCCGTCGATGGAGCGCACCCAACGGACGCTGGGGTCATGGTCCGCGCCCGCGATCGAGGCGTAGGCGCTCGCCAGCGGACCCGCGATGTCGACGGCCAACCCCTGGCGTGCGTCGATGATCTGTGCGCCGAGCTCGATGAGCTTGTCGTCCCACACCTCGAGCGTGGCGAGCCCCGAACCCTGCACCCCGCGCGCCCGCGCCGACTTCAGCAGGGTGTTGCGCTGGCGCAGCACCCGGTCGTAGTCGCCCAGAACGGCAGACATCCGCGGGTGGCGCTGCACGAGCAGCTGATCGGCGAACCGGCGACGCGCGGAAGGGTCGCCACGGACGATCTGCAGGTCCTCCGGAGCGAAGAGCACGACGTGCGCGTAGCGCGGCAGCTCACCCGGACGCACCGGCGACCCGCCGACCCGAGCCTTGTTACCGCCCTGGCGGTTGATCTGCAGCTCGACGACGAGCCGCCGCTCTCCGTGCCCGATGCGTGCGCGCACGATCGCGGCATCCTGTCCACGACGCACCAGCGGAGCATCGAGCGCCACCCGGTGCGACCCGAGGGTGGCGAGATAGGCGATCGCCTCGGCGAGGTTCGTCTTGCCCTGTCCGTTGCGCCCGACGAAGAGGTTGGGACCGCGCTCGAGCGCGAGATCCGCGTGCGCGTAGTTGCGGAAGTCGACGAGACTCAGCTGCTCCACGAACACCCGCCCAGCCTACCGACGGGGTGCGACGACGGTCAGGCTCGCGCGGCCCGCAGCCGCGGACCGGGCACCTGGGCGAGCCACTCGGTGATCGTGCGCATGAAGGCCCCGTGGTCGTCGCGGAACACGGTGTGCCCGGTGCCCCCGAGGCGGAGCACGATCATGCCCCGTTCTACGAGAGCGGAGCGCGCGCGATCGGTGATCAGCAGGCTCTTCTCTGCGAGCACCACGAGAGTCGGGATGCCGAGGTGCCGAGGCGGTCTCAGCCACGCGGTGCGAACGAAGGCGAGGATCGTGCGACGATCCCAGCGGGCCACGGTCGACACCTCGATCTCGAGGTCGACCTCGCTCCACTTCGGGTTCATCCGCGCGAGCATACGGCGGCTCGGCCGCGGTGCCATCGCAAAGGCAGCTTTGAAGGCGGCCCCCTTGACCCCTCGGGGGAATGCGAAGGCCGGATCCACGTAGATCGCGCTGCGCGCCCCCAGCCGGGTCGCGACCTCACCGGCGACGACGCTGCCGAGGGAGTGCCCCATCACGAGATCGGGGGGCCCGTCGAGGAGCGGTGCGACGGTCTCCACGACATCATCGGTCCAGGATGCCGCCGAGTACCGCGCCGCACGAGGCGAGGAGCCGTGACCGGCCAGATCTACCGCGAGGACGCGGTAGCCCGCGGCATCCAGATCTGCGGCCACCCGGTGCCACGCCTCGGCGCCCGACATGATTCCGTGCACGAGAATCGCCGTGCGGTGCCCTTCACCCTGCGTCACGACGGCCAGCTGCATGCGGCCACCGTAGGCCGACAAGCTGGATGTGGGCCGTCCCCGACCTATGCGGTTCGGGCGGGCGTCAGCGCAGGAGCAGGTTGGGCTGGAGCAGGTAGCGGAAGCTCTCCGCACCGCCCTTGTCGACCGAGGTCTGCGGGGTGATGAGGATCGGGCTCAGCTTGTTCTGGTTCTCGCTCGACGTGAACGTGATGCGGGTGAACTCGCTGCGGACAGCACCGAGCGCTTCGAGCAGGTACTGGGGGTTCAAACCGAGCGTGACATCCTCACCGGTCAGGGTGGCATCGACCGCCTCGGATGCGCGTGCCTGCTCGGTGCCCGAGGCATCCATCGAGACGCCGTCGACCGTGAAGGTGAAGCGCAACGGAGCCGAGCGGTCGAGCACGAGTGCGACGCGGCGGACGGCCTCGGCGAGCTCGGCCGTGTTCACGACCGCGTAGTGATCCGTCTGCTCGGGGAACAGCCGGCGCACCGGCGGGAAGTTGCCCTTGATGAGCAGCGACGTCACCGTCTTGTTGCCCGAGGTGAAGGCGATGATCTCGCGGTCGCCCGACCCGGAGAAGTGCACGGAGATGTCGGACCCGTGCGAGAACGTCTTGCCGACCTCCTGCAGGGTGCGCGCCGGCACGAGCGCGGTCGTCGTCTCGTCGCCGGCGACCGTGCCGCCGTCCCACGGGATCTCCCGCAGCGCGACCCGGTAGCGGTCGGTGGCCACCAGGCTGAGTGCGGTGCCGCTGACCTCGAGCTGCACGCCGGTGAGCACCGGCGTCACGTCGTCGCGCGACGCGGCGAAGCCGACCTGCGAGATCGCCGTGGCGAATTCCTCCGCCTGCACGAGGCCGGATTCGCCGGTGACCTCGGGGATCGCGGGGTACTCCTGCACCGGCATGGACGCGAGGGTGAAACGCGCCGAGCCGCAGGTGAGCACGATGCCGTCGTCGTCGACGGAGATCTGGATCGGAGCGTTGGGCAGCCGACTGGCGATGTCGGAGAGAAGACGCCCGTGCACCAGGATCGTGCCGGGCTCATCGACCGTCGCCTCGATCGTGGTGCGCGCGGAGGCCTCATAGTCGAAGGCCGACAGCGACAGACCCGCATCGGATGCCTCGATCAGCACGCCCGCGAGGATCGGCTGCGGATTGCGCTGAGGCAGCAGCTTGACCACGAAGGACACGGCTTCGCTGAAAACGTCTCGACTGACGTGGAACCTCACGGGCGCTCCCTTGACCTTGTTGGGCCTTCCCATGCTAGTGGTGCGTCTCGCGCAGGCGAATGACCCGTGTCGCGGGACGTTCTCCCACCCGACCTGTTCGCAAGGGTGATCGAACCGCTGAAAGGAGAGAGGACTTAAGTGATGGTGTTAACGCCTGTGGACAGTGTGGATAACCCCGCGGATCCCTGTCCTGCGTGGGGAACTACACGCGTGGAAGTTGTGAGTGACCGGGGGAGGCCGATGTGGTGCGGCGATGTCAGGATCGACGCGTTCTCATGCGCACCGCGATCGAGCCCACAGGATCGGGGTCGAGATCCACAGTTATCCACAGGTTATGCACACTGGGGAAAGTGCATCTTGGCGTTCCCTGTGTGCCGTGTCAAGGGGGGAAGTGACGCACCGAGATGTGCGATCGGATCAGCGCGCGTTGCGCCCCAGCTGCGACGTGATCTCGGACACCTGGTTGTAGATCGACCGACGCTCCTTCATGAGGTCGCTGATCTTCTTGTAGGCGTACATGACGGTCGTGTGGTCGCGATTGCCGAAGAGCTGGCCGATCTTCGGCAGAGACAGGCTCGTGCGCTCGCGGCACAGGTACATCGCGATCTGCCGTGCGGTCGCGACCGCCTGCGAGCGGCTCGACCCGTAGAGGTCGTCTACCGAGAGCTTGAAGTACTGCGCGGTCGCAGTGATGATGTCGGTCGGCGAGATCACATTCGCGTCGTCCTGGTCGACGATGTCTCTCAGCACCTGCTGTGCGAGCGACATGTCGAGGGAGGACCGATTGAGGCTCGCGAACGCGGAGACCCGGATCAGCGCGCCCTCGAGTTCACGGATGTTGGTGGACACGACTGTCGCGATGTACTCCAGCACCTCGTCGGGGATGTGGAGTCGCTCGTTCTGCGCCTTCTTCCGGAGGATGGCGATGCGGGTTTCGAGATCGGGCGCCTGAACGTCGGTGATCAGACCCCACTCGAAGCGGCTGCGCATGCGGTCCTCGAACCCGGTGAGGTGCTTGGGCGGCACATCGCTCGTGATCACGACCTGCTTGTCGTGGTCGTGCAGCTGATTGAAGGTGTGGAAGAACGCCTCCTGCGTCTCGGCGCGACCCTGGAGGAACTGGATGTCGTCGATCAGCAGGATGTCGACATCGCGGTAGCGGGCCTGGAACGCCGAGCCACGGTTGTTGGCGATCGAGTTGATGAAGTCGTTCGTGAACTCTTCGCTGGACACATAGCGCACGCGGATGCCCGAATAGAGGCTCTGCGCGTAGTCGCCGATCGCGTGGAGGAGATGAGTCTTCCCGAGCCCGGAGTCGCCGTAGACGAAGAGCGGGTTGTACGCCTTCGCCGGCGCCTCGGCGACGGCGACCGCCGCGGCGTGCGCGAAGCGGTTGGACTGCCCGATGACGAATCGGTCGAACGTGTACTTCGGATTCAGTCGGGTGTCGGAGCGCAGCGGGGTGCTCGGCGAGTCGGCGACGTCATCGGCGAGGGGCACGGGCGGAGCGGGCAACGGCGTCGACGACGGCGCCGGAGCGCTCAGGTGCGCGTCACTCAGTTCCGGATTCACGACCACGCGGAACGAGGTCACCTCACCGTCGGGCGACGCGACACTGAGAGCCTCCATGATCGGCGTGCGCAGACGCTTCGTGAACTGCGCCTGCGTGAGTTCGTTCGGCACGTCGAGATAGAGAGTGCCGCCCATCACCCCCTGCGGGATCGCGAGGCTGAGGAAGCCGTGCAGCTGCGGGGTGACCCGGTCGTCGTGCACGAGAGCGTCGAGCACGTCGGCCCAGACGGGCACCTCCGGTTGGTCCTGCACGATGCCGTTCCCCCTTAGACCTGTGGATGAATACCCCGGTTTCGGAGGAGAACCCGCCCGAACCTGTGGATAAGTGCTGGAGACACGCTAGTCAGACGGCGGGGGTGAATCAAACCGTTCGGCGATGGGCGCGTGTCGATCACGGGGTGGTTCGGGGGTGCCGTGATAGTGCGGATGGGTCCTGGGTTTGAGTTCTCGGCTCCGCGGGCATACCCTTAGTCGGTTGACTTATGCCTTCCAGGCAGTTCGTTCCCCGTCGCCGGCCGCCAGCTTCCGGTGACCCCCGATCCGGAGTGATCCCATGAGCAAGCGCACCTTCCAGCCCAACAACCGCCGCCGCGCCAAGAAGCACGGCTTCCGCGCCCGTATGCGCACCCGCGCCGGCCGCGCCATCCTCTCGGCGCGTCGCACCAAGGGTCGCGCCACGCTCTCTGCCTGAGACCGGCGTGCTTTCCCGGCCGAGTCGTCTCACCGATGGTGCCGACTACAAGGCCGTCGTCCGACGGGGAGTCCGCAGCACTTCGCCGCACCTGATCACCTATGTGGTCGCGAGCGAGGGCACGCGGGCACCCCGTTTCGGTTTCATCGTGTCGAAGCAGGTGGGAGGCGCGGTGACCCGCAATCTGGTTCGTCGCCGCTTGAAGGCGATCTGCGCAGAGGCGCGGGGCGACGTCGCGCCGGGACGCGACATCGTCATCCGCGCGTTGCCCGCCGCCGCCGCGGCATCCTTCTCCACTCTTCGCGGAGACGTGCGCACCGCACTGCAGCGGAGGGCGTCATGAGCTCGGCGACGCTGCCGTCTCACTCGCGCGGAACCGACCGGTTCGACACTCGGCTGTGGCTGCGCGCCGTGCCGCTCGTTCCTCGCAACCTGGGTCTCGCGCTGCTGCACGGCTACCGCGCAACCATCTCCCATGTTTACGGCGACGTGTGCAAGTACTATCCGTCGTGTTCCGCGTATGCGGTGGGTGCCGTGCAGCAGCACGGATTGGTCAAGGGTTCTGCCCTCGCGGCCGCCCGCATCGCCCGGTGCCACCCGTGGGCAGCTGGCGGAGTGGACGACCCCCCGACCCATGCGCATTACGCCCACGCTCTGACTCCGCACGGCTTCGTCGTGCCCCTTCGAAAGGACTGATCCGTGCCGGATCTGTTGGGAATCGTCCTCTGGCCGCTCAAATGGGTGGTCGAGCTCGTGCTGGTCGCGTGGCATGCCGTGTTCACGTTCTTCGGCATGGACCCGGCGACGGGTCTGACCTGGGTGCTGTCGATCATGGGCCTCGTGGTGGTCGTGCGCGCCGCACTGATCCCGGTGTTCGTGCGCCAGATCAAGAGCCAGCGCAAGATGATGGAGATCGCGCCCGAGCTGCGCAAGATCCAGGAGAAGTACAAGGGCAAGCGCGACCAGCTCTCCCGTGAGGCGATGAGCCGCGAGACGATGGCGCTCTACAAGAAGCACGGCACCTCCCCGGTGTCCAGCTGCCTGCCGCTGCTGATCCAGATGCCGATCTTCTTCTCGCTGTACAGCGTGCTGAGCGATGTCGCCAAGCATGCGACGGCGGCGGTGCCCACCGGTGGCGTCGGCCCGCTCACGCTTGAGCTGACGCAGGAGTTCTATCAGGCGAAGCTCTTCGGCGTCGCGTCGCTCCACGACACCCTCACCGGAGCGTGGGGTCAGCCGGGCGGCACCGTGACCGTGGTCATCCTCATCGTCCTTGTGGCGGCGATGATCGCGTCGCAGTTCATCACCCAGCTGCAGATCATCTCGCGCAACCTCTCGCCCGAGGCGAAGACCGGCCAGGCGTACCAGATGCAGCGCATCATGCTCTTCATCATCCCGATCGGCATGATCTTCTCGGGCGTGTTCTTCCCGCTCGGCGTCGTCATGTACTGGTTCACGTCGAACCTGTGGACGATGGTGCAGCAGTTCCTCGTGATCCGTAACCTCCCCACCCCCGGATCCGCGGCGGCCAAGGCCCGCGAGGAGCGCCTGGCTCGAAAGGGGAAGGCGGTCGATTCCAGCGGTCGTGTCGTCTCGCTGGAGAAGTACGAGGCGGAGCAGCAGCGGCTGCTCGCCGAAGCCGAGCGCGCGAAGGCTGCAGCTCCCAAGCGCCAGCAGCCCATGGGCAAGCAGCGCGCGAAGAAGCAGGGCGGCTCCCCCGCCGGTCCGAAGCCGGGCGCGTCCTCCGGTGGCGACGCGACGCGTCCCGCCTGACGACCTCCCTCAACTCCCCTATCCGAAGGACTCTCGATGACGACGACCGCGAACTCCGACGACCTCCGCGACGAGGCGACCGTCGAGCAGCTCGAGCAGGAAGGTGACGCTGCTGCGGACTTCCTCGAGGGGCTGCTCGACATCGCCGACATCGACGGCGACCTCACCCTCGATGTGCGAAACGGTCGTGCATACGTGTCGGTCGAGGCATCGGACGCGTCCCTCGACGCACTCGCCGAGCCGGACACCGTTGCGTCGTTGCAGGAGCTGACCCGACTCGCGGTGCAGAACGCGACGGGTCGCTACTCCCGGCTCATCCTCGACATCGGCGGCTCCCGCGATGCGCGTCGCCGTGAACTCGAGTCCCTGGTCGAACGAGCCGCCGCCCGACTCGACGACGGCGCGTCGCAGGCATCCCTCCCGGCGATGTCGAGCTACGAGCGCAAACTCGTGCACGACATCGCCGCCGAGCGCGGGCTCACCTCCGAGTCCTACGGCGAGGGCGCCGCGCGTCACACGGTGCTGCGTCGCGCGTGAGTGTTTCACGTGAAACATCGCCACAGGGTGATGTGGAACGCGAGCCCGCGTATGCGACCGAGGTGTTCGGTGACGGGATCGGACGCGCGCGTCGGTTCGCCGGTTCGCTCGCCCGGGAGGGTGAGCTGCGAGGCCTTCTTGGTCCCCTCGAGAATGCGCGCCTCTGGTCGCGACATCTGCTGAACTGCGCGGCCGCGGCACCCCTGTTCGCGACGGGATCCGAAGTCGGGGACATCGGATCCGGGGCGGGTCTGCCGGGGATCGTCCTCGCGATCGCGCGCCCGGATGTCGCGTGGACTCTCATCGAACCGATGGAACGACGCGTGGCCTGGTTGTCAGAGCAGGTCGCCGACCTCGAACTGGAGCACGTGACCGTGCTCCGCGCGCGCGCCGAGGACGTTCCCCGAGAGTCCTTCGACGCGGTGACCGCGCGTGCGGTGAGCGCACTGAAGGGTCTTGTCCCTCTCGCGGCTCCGCTCGTACGCGACGGTGGAGAGCTGATCTTCCTCAAGGGCGCGTCGGTGGCGGCGGAGATCGACGCGGCCCGCAAGCAGCTCGCTGCTGCTCGCGTGTCGGACCCGCGGGTCGACACGGTCGGCGATGGTGTGCTCGAGGAACCGACGCGCGTCTTCCGGGGAACCGTGCGTCGTGCGCGAGCGTGATGTTTCACGTGAAACATCGCAAGGCCGCCGACGTGCGGTGTCGACCACGCGGCTACAGTGGACGGAGTGAGTGACGACATGACCGAGACCGAGGTGTTTCACGTGAAACATTCCCCCGCGTCGGATGACTCACCGCTCGACGACACGCCACTTGCTCGCGAACTGGCGGACCTGTCGACCCGCCGACGTGCGCTCGAGCACGCGTCGGTCACGCTTCCGACGGCGACCCGGATCATCACGGTGTCGAACCAGAAAGGGGGGGTCGGCAAGACGACCTCCGCGGTGAATCTGGCTGCGGCGCTCGCACACGTCGGCGCTCGCGTGCTCGTCATCGACCTCGATCCCCAGGGCAACGCCTCGACCGCGCTCGGAATCCCGCACTCGGCGGACACGCCCAGCATCTACGACGTGCTGATCGATGACTTCCCGCTCGCGGACGTGGTCCAGTCGAGTCCCGAATCCGACCTCCTGCAGTGCGCGCCGAGCACGATCCACCTCGCCGGCGCAGAGATCGAGCTCGTCTCGCTCGTCGCTCGCGAGCACCGACTGCGTACCGCGCTCGAGACCTACCTCGCTGCCACGACCGACGCTCCCCACTTCGTCATCATCGACTGCCCGCCCTCGCTCGGACTGCTCACGATCAACGCGTTCACCGCGGCATCCGAGGTGCTCATTCCCATCCAGTGCGAGTACTACGCGCTTGAGGGCCTCGGCCAGCTGATGGGCAGTGTCGAGATGATCCAGAAGCACCTCAACCCCCGGCTGCACGTCTCGACGATCCTGCTGACGATGTTCGACGCACGCACCCGTCTGTCGGGAGAGGTCGCCGACGACGTGCGTACCCACTTTGCAGGCGAGACGCTCACGACTGTCATCCCGCGATCGGTGCGGGTGAGTGAGGCACCGAGCTTCGGACAGACCGTCATCGCGTATGACGTGCAGTCGGCCGGCGCGGTGGCCTACCGCGAGGCCGCCGTCGAGATGCTCGCGCGCGGCGTCGAGCGGGAAGGGGGCCGATGATGGCCAAGCGCACCGGACTCGGGCGGGGGATCGGAGCCCTCATCCCGACGAGCGAGCCCAGCGAGGCACGCCCCGTCGATGTCTTCTTCCCCGAGCAGCCCACGACCTCGACCGCGGATACCCCGCCGGCCTCCGAGCCCGAGCTCATCGCCGTTCCCGGTGCGCGGCTGATCCGCATCGACCCGAACGAGATCCAGCCCAACCCGCGCCAGCCGCGCACCGTGTTCGACCCGCAGGACCTGGCGGAGCTCGTGCACTCGGTGCGGGAGTTCGGCGTGCTGCAGCCCGTCATCGTGCGCGAGGTGGACGGCTCGTACGAGCTCATCATGGGAGAGCGTCGCACTCGTGCCGCCAGAGAGGCGGGCCTGGACTCGATCCCGGCGATCGTGCGCGAGACGGCCGACGAGGATCTGCTGCGCGACGCACTGCTCGAGAACCTGCACCGTTCGCAGCTGAATCCCCTCGAGGAGGCATCGGCCTACCAGCAGCTGCTTGAAGACTTCGGCATCACGCAGGAGCAGCTGTCCCAGCGCATCGGCCGCTCACGGCCGCAGATCTCCAACACGATCCGGCTGCTCCGCCTTCCCGTGCCGGTGCAGCAGCGGGTGGCGGCCGGTGTGCTCAGCGCGGGACACGCGCGGGCGATCCTGTCACTCGACGACACAGACGCGATGGCGCGGCTCGCCGACAAGATCGTGAACGAGGATCTCTCGGTGCGCGCCGCCGAAGCGGCAGCCAAGAACTCGCCCGCACCTCGACGCCCGGCGCCCAAGGCGGGGGCTCGGCGGGGGCACCTCGATGAGGTCGCGAGTCGACTGGGCGACCGTCTCGACACGCGCGTGAAGATCAGTCTGAGCGCGAGAAAAGGCCAGATCAGCATAGATTTCGCCACCATCCAGGACTTGAATCGGATCCTGGCGGAACTGGGCGAGGAGGGGTTCGCGGGCTGAGCCGCGGCATCCGGCCCGACCCTCACCGGCGGGCACGTAGGCTGGATGGGTGACCGACGCCCGAGCCACCGACGGAGCCCGTCGCGCCAGCCTCGAGCTGTTGCGCGCCGAGGCCGCGGATGAGCTGTCGGTGCTCGTGGAGGAACGGCTTCGCGACGGCGAGGACCCCTGGGACTTCATGGAGGACCTGCCCACGGTCGACGAGCTGGTCGTGTTCATGCTGCGGGCGGAGAACATCGCCGAGGCCGGCGGGGGCAAGCCCACCGCCGCCCGCCACTACCGCGTGCTGCGTCAGATCGCGCTCGACTACCCACCGCTCACCCGTGCGGTCTGGCGGCTTCTCGGAGAGGCGAACACCCACCGCCGCTGGGATGCGGTCGTGCGCGACGCGTCCTGACGGCTCCTCGTCTCGCGCATCTGCCCCGCGACACGGCTGACGTACGCGACCTTCACTGCGCCGTCCCTACCGCCGCTGCCACGGGCTCCGCCCACGCCGTTCGAGGACGAAGACGACGAGAGGCCCGGATGCCGCGGCATCCGGGCCTCTCGTGAGGCGTCTCGCTCAGGCGAGGAAGGTGGCGAGATCCTGCTCGAGCGCGACCTTCGGCTTGGCGCCGATGATCGTCTTCTTGACCTCGCCGGCCTCGAAGACCTTGAGGGCGGGGATCGAGGTGATCTGGTACTTCATCGCGAGGTCGGGGTTCTCGTCGACATTGAGCTTGAGGATCGTGATCTTGCCCTGGTGCTCGCTCGCGATCTCGTCGAGGATCGGGGCGACCATGCGACACGGACCGCACCAGGCGGCCCAGAAGTCGACGAGCACAGGGCCGTCGGCCTGCAGGACGTCTTCGGTCCACGTCTTGGAGCTGGTGGCGGTGGCAGTCATGGGGTTTCTCCTTAGGAAGTCTGCTGAGTGTTCGAACGCCGTGCGCGAACGGATTGTTCCCGTCGCTCAGGCGACCGGGAGCTCTTCGATCTGGTCGGCGTCGGCGGCCAGCGCACCGGCGTCGTCCAGGGAGGCGAGGAAGTGCTCGGCGTCGAGGGCGGCGACCGTGCCGCTTCCCGCCGCGGTCACGGCCTGGCGGTAGGTCGGGTCGATCACGTCGCCCGCGGCGAACACGCCCGTGATGGACGTGCGCGACGACCGGCCATCCACCCACACCGTGCCGGCGTCGGTCAGTCGCAGCTGGTCGTGCACGAGGTGGGTGCGCGGGTCGTTTCCGATCGCGACGAACACGCCCTCGAGGGGGAGCTCGCGAGTCGACCCGTCGACGGTGGAGCGGAGTACCACGCCCGACACCGAGTCCTCACCCAGGATGTCGACGACCTCGCTGTTCCAGACGAACTCGATCTTCGGGTCGGCGAAGGCGCGCTGCTGCATGATCTTCGATGCACGCAGCTCCTCGCGACGGTGGATCACGTAGACCTTCGACGCGAAGCGGGTAAGGAAGGTGGCCTCCTCCATCGCCGAGTCGCCGCCGCCGACGACGGCGATGGTGCGCTCGCGGAAGAAGAACCCGTCGCAGGTCGCGCAGTACGAGACGCCGTGGCCCGAGAGGCGCTGCTCACCCTCGATGCCGATCTTGCGGTAGGCGGAGCCGGTCGCGAAGATCACCGCGTCGGCCTCTTCCACGGCGCCGTTGCCGAGGGTGACGCGCTTGACGTCACCGGAGAGGTCGAGCGCGGTGACGTCGTCGTAGCGCACGGTGGTGCCGAACTTCTCGGCCTGCTCCTGCAGCTTGGCCATGAGCTCCGGGCCCTGGATGCCCTCCGGGAACCCGGGGAAGTTCTCGACCTCAGTGGTGTTCATCAACTCGCCGCCGACCTCGACGGAGGAGGCGAACAGCACGGGCGACAGCTCGGCGCGCGCCGCGTAGATGGCGGCGGTGAATCCGGCGGGGCCCGATCCGATGATGATGAGCTTGCTCACGTGGGGACTCTCCTTGTCGATCGGCCGCGGGGATGTCTCTCGCAGCCACTACCGGTCAACACATGGTAGCCGTGGGACATTCCGCGAGGGGCCGTCAGCGACGCACGATCCGCCGTACGAGGGCGATGCCCGGGCCGAGCTCGGGCGCGCGCAGCACCGCCAGGGCGAGCACGTACACGACGGTGGCCGAGAGCCCCACCACGGCTGTTCCGACAGCCCCCAGGATCTGCCCCGAGACCATCCAGCCGTGCACACCGCCGGCGAGCAGGAACACCCCGTAGCCGGCGAGGCCCGCGGGGATGGCCGCGATGCCGAAGCGGGCGAGCGATCCGAGCCAGACCCGTGCCCGCAGGTCGCCGATCTTGCGCCGCAGCAGGATGCCCCCGGCGATGACCTGCACGAGCATGGCGAACGACTGGCCCAGTGCGATGCCGGCGCCCAGATACTCCCGGGGGAGCGTCCACGAGGCGATGAATGCCGTGAGCACCACCAGCACCGCCTGCAGCAGCGTGAACAGGAAGGGTGTGCGGGTGTCGTCGAACGCGTAGAACGATCGCTGCACGATGTAGAGCACCGACATCGGGATGAGACCGGCGAGATAGCACAGCAGCATCAATGCCGCCGCGGGGGCGTCCGCATCTGAATCGGTGAAGATGCGGGCCGCGGGGATGGCCGCCGCCGCGAGCGCCGCGGTGGCGAGCACGATGAACAGGCCGAGCATCGTGATGCTGCGGCCCACATCGACGCGCACCGCGTCGATGTTGCCGGCGTGCGCCTGCTCGCTCAACCGCGTGAAGTAGGGGGTTCCGATCGAGACCACGATCACCGAGTACGGCAGCATGAACAGCAGCCACATGTTCTGCGACGTCGTCGCGGCGGGGCCGTAGCCGGATGCCGCGGACAGCAGCTGCGACTGGATGAGCCCGGCCGCCTGCCCCACGAGCACCATGAGGAACGTCCAGCCCGCGAGGCGTCCGATGTGGCGAAGACCGACCCCGCGCCAGCGGAAGTCGGGGCGCAGGCTCAGTCCCGCCCCCCGCCAGAACAGCAGCAGCACGATCGCCTGGGCGACGACACCGCCGGTGGCGGTCGCGCCGATCACCGTCACCATGCCGGGCGTCCAGCCGGTGACCTCGGTCTGCGGGCCGAACAGCGCGATGAACGCGCCGAAGCCCGCCACCGAGACGACGTTGTTGATGATCGGCGCCCACGTGAACGGACCGTAGGCGTTGCGGGCGTTGAGCGTCTCGCCGAGGAGCGCATAGAGGCCGTAGAAGAGCACCTGCGGCAGGCACCAGTAGGCGAACGCGGTCGCGAGGGCCATCTGATCGGGGGTGTAGTTCGGCGCGTACGCGACGACCAGCAGCGGGGCGAACACCATCGCGAGCGCCGTGGCGCCCAGCAGCACGGTCGTGCCGAGGGTGAACAGCTTGGAGACGAACGCACGGCCGCCGTCGGCGTGGCTCGCCGCCTTCACGATCTGCGGAACGACGACGGCGGTGATGATGCCCGTCGAGATGATCGCGTAGATGTTGTTCGGCAGCTGATTGGCCGTCGAGAACGCGTCGGCGGCGCGGCTTCCGACCGAACCGAGCGCGGCCACGAGCACGATGGAGCGCACGAATCCGGACAGTCGGGAGATCACGGTTCCGGCGCCGATCAGCAGGCTGGCGCGGCCGAACGAGGTCACGGAGCGTCCTTCGGGTCGGCCGGGGCCGCGGCATCCGTCGTCGCCGGATCGCCGGTCGCCGGATCAGCGGTCGCGTCGGTTGCGTCGTCTCCGGCGGTCGTCGCTGTCGGGCGCGAGAGGCGTCGGCGTCGGCGGACCATACGGATGACGCCGAGGCCGATGAACGCGGCCACCAGCACGCTGATCACGACGAGGCCGATGTTCTCCCAGTCCGCGCGCACCGCGACATCCACCGTCTGGGCGGTGCCGACCGCGACCCCGGACGCGCTGCGCAACTGCAGCGCGATACGCACGTCTCCGTTGCCCAGGCGCGCCCGAACAGGTACCTCGACGCGCGTCACACTCGAGGCCTCGGCGTGCACCTCAACGCGTGCGTCGACGTCGAGGCGCACGTCGTTCGGGGTGGCGTAGAGCGTGACGTCGACCGGATAGGGCAGATCGTTGCGCACCGCGAACCACAGGTTCGCACCGCTCGCGAAGAGGTTCACGTTGCTGGTGGGCGTGATGTCGACCGAGCCGAGCGTTGTCGCCGTGGCCGCGGCATGGTCGGACAGGGCTGCCTTCCAGCCGTCGAGGTCCGACAGCCACGAGCCGCCGAGGAGCTGGAGGGCCGCCGCGTCCTCGGGACCTGTCAGCAGGGCGGGCGAGCTCAACACGGTGGCGAACTGCGCGATCGACGCGGCCTGCGACTGCAGCGAGGTCACTGCGCTCGTCCGGGCCGCGTCGATGGTCGAGGTCGCGAGTGCGCGCGGAGTTCCCGAGGTGCTGATCAGGCCGCTGAGCGAGGTGAGGGAGATCCCGGATCCCCCGGTGACGGCGGCGACCGCAGCGCCGACCCCGGCCGCTGACCGGGTGGCGGTGCGGTCGACGACGACGGCGAGAGGGGAGCCCGACGCGTCGTGCGCGGCGAAGAAGAGGGCGGCGGATGCCGCGGCCAGCGGTGCGCCCCGCAGGTTGGCGTCACCCGTGGCGGCAGCGAGACCGAGGGCGGATGAGATCTCGCCGTCGTAGACCACGACGGGCGCCGCGTCGACGGTGCCGGACGCGGAGACGGTGGCGTTGTCCGCCCCCGTGGTCGTACTCACGGAGGACACGAGGGACACCGCCGCAGCGTCGCTCGATCTCAGCTCGGAGACGGTCTGTGCGTCGCTGAGGCCCGAGGGTGCCCAGTAGATCGAGGGGTCGGACGGCCCGATCGCCAGCAGTTCGGAGAGCGTCGGCAGCGTCGACGTCGTCGAGCCGCTCGCGCTCGGCGTCGGCGTCGGGCCGCCTGTCGGCGTCGGGGAGGGGGAGGTGCTGCCGAAGTTCTTCGGGTCGAGGTAGGCGGCCAGCGAGGTCGGCGCGAGCGGGCGGGACAGTCCCGCCTCGAGCTGGGTGGCGACATCCGCATCGCCGTACTGCAGGGCGAAGCGCTCGTTCGGCAGGGTCATCAGCCGCTGCAGCCATGCGCGCGCACTGGCCGGCGCCGACGAGCCGAGCACGCGGATCGAGGCGACGACGGCGGGGTCGACGGCGAGGACCGCCGCGGTTCCGGCGACAGCAGTGAGCTCCGCGTCGAGCAGCCCGCCGGTGGCGGTCAGCGTGGCGAGCCGGTCGGCGGGGATCACGGCGGTGGATTGCGGGCCCGCGCTGATGGGCACGACGAGCGCGACCGAGGCCGTCGTCGCGTCCGGCACGGTGATGACCGATCGGGCGTCGTACGAGCCGAGGGTCACGCGCACCGGGTACACGCCCGCGGCGAGAGTCGCGATCGCGCTGGTGGTCGGATCGATGACGAGTGAAGCCGATTCGGTCTGACCTTCCGCGGTGGTGCCGAGGTCGGTGGCTCCGAGCACGGCCGGCGTCGTGGCATCCGCGGTTCCCGACAGCCACCGCGACAGCTCGGCGCGGCTCGTGAACGGCGCGCTCCCGATGCTGAGGGTTGCGACTCCGCCGTCGACGGCGGCACCGGTCGTGTTCGAGAGGACGATGGACGCTGCCAGCGACTCGCCCGGGCGGAAGAGTCCGTCCTGTGCGGGGGAGAGCGTGAGTGCGACGGTGCCGGTCGGCGACGCGGACGGTGACGGCGACGGTGTGTCGGCGGCGGCCGGTGCCGCAGGGGCGAGCAGCACGGCGGCGGCCAGCACCGCGGCGCCCGCGCGCAGCGCCCGACGCAGGAGCGCGCGTGCGCGGGGGGCGTCCCCCGCCGAGGTGTGCTTCGCAGTCATAAGAGAGGTCGGTGCGGTCCACGCGCACGTCGGCTGCGATTCTACGGGCGGGTGCTGTGGCATCCCCGAGCCTCGCGGGGAAGGCGGCGAGCGGACGCCCGCGCGCGGTTGAATGGACGGGTGACCGTCTCCATAGACACCGCCGCGGCGGCGGCCCTCGCCCGGGATCTGGATGCCGCGGATTACCGCACCGACGCCGTGCGCGCCGCGTGGGGCGACCTGCCCGATCGGGCCATCGGGCAGGGGCTGCGCGGCCCCGCCCTCGCGGCGCTCGAGGGACGCACCGACCCGCTCGCGGTCGTGTGCCGCCTGCTCGGCGTGGGGGCTGCGGCATCCGTCGCCGAGGTGGAGGCCGCGTTCCCCGCGTGCGGCGTGGCCGGGCTCATCGCGCTCGACCTCGTGCAGGTCGCCGGAGAGGTCGTCGTCGCGACCGCCCTCGTACGCCCGCAGGCCTTCGCCGACGGTCGCGGCGAGGTCGAATGGTGGATCGCGAGCGATCTCGACGAGGCGGCCCTCGGCGGAGAGCTCGCCCCCGATCACGTGCTGGGCGTCGGGGGTGCCTCGCTCACGCTCGCGTCGCTGCAGCTGCCGGCGGCCGCGGCATCCGTGCTCGACATCGGCACGGGGTGCGGCATCCAGGCGCTGCGGGCGCGGCGGTATGCGGACCGCGTGGTGGCGACGGATGTCTCGAGCCGCGCCCTGCGGTTCGCCGCCCTGAACGCGGCGCTCGCAGGGGACGTGGCGGTCGAGCTGCGGGCGGGGAGTCTGTTCGAGCCCGTCGCGGGCGAGCAGTTCGACCGGGTCGTCTCCAACCCGCCGTTCGTGATCACGCCCCGTGTCGCGGGCGTTCCGGCCTACGAGTACCGCGACGCCGGATTCGCGGGCGATGATCTCGTGGCCGCCGTCGTGCGGGGGGTCGGGGAGGTGCTCACGCCCGGCGGAGTGGCCCAGCTGCTCGGCAACTGGGAGTACCGCGACGGCGAGGACGGCCTCGAGCGCGTGCGGGCCTGGGTGGCGGCGAGTCCGGTCCCGCTCGACGCCTGGATCGTCGAGCGCGAGCAGCTGGACCCGCTCGCGTATGCGCAGCTGTGGGTGCGTGACGGCGGGTCGGCTCCGGGCGGCGACGACTACGCCCGCCTCGTGGGCGCCTGGCTCGACGACTTCGCCGACCGCGGCGTGACCGCCGTGGGGTTCGGCTATCTGCTGCTGCGCCGGGCCACGGGCGTGCCCACACTCGCCCGCTACGAGCGGATGCCGCAGCCCATCGACCACGCGCTCGGACCGCACCTGGCGGCCTCCCTCGCCGCCCACGACAGGCTCGCGGCGCTCACCGATGCGCAGCTCGCCGCGAGCGTGCTGCACGTCGCCCCGGATGTCACCGACGCGCGGCATCACCGCCCCGGCGAGGAGGCGCCGACGGTCATCGAGCTGCGCCAGGGCGCCGGCTTCCAGCGGGCGCTCGTGGTCGATCCGGGGCTCGCCGCCCTCGTCGGCGCGTGCGACGGCGACCTCGCGGTGGGTGTGCTCGTCGCGGCGATCGCCGACCTCCTCGAGGTCGACCCCGACGCGCTCGCCGCGGACCTGCTGCCGCGGGTGAGGGAGCTCGTCGTGACGGGCTTCCTCGGGTTCGACGGCCCCGAGCCGGCCGATCCCGCCGGATAGGCTCGTCGGCATGCTCAACATGGCCGACGGTGTCGCGCGCCTGGCCGCACTCGCCGCGTCACCGGTCGTGGTCCGCGTCGCCGACGCGTTCGCCGCCGCAGGGTTCGAGCTGGCGATCGTGGGCGGCCCGGTGCGCGATGCGCTGATTGGCCGCCCGACGCACGACCTCGACTTCGCCACGAACGCGCGGCCCGATGACATCCTGCGGATCGTCACGCCGATCTCCACCGCCCAGTGGGACATCGGGCGGGCGTTCGGCACGATCGGCGCGCGCGTACAGGGCGAGCAGGTCGAGATCACGACGTACCGCGCCGACAGCTACGACGGGGCGACCCGCAAGCCCGTGGTCGCCTTCGGCGACGTGCTCGACGACGACCTCGTGCGCCGCGACTTTACGGTCAACGCGATGGCGCTGCGCGTGCCCGAGCGGGCGCTCGTCGACCCCTCGGGGGGTGTGGAGGACCTGGTCGCGGGCGTGCTGCGCACCCCGATCGACCCGCGGGTGAGCTTCGGCGACGATCCGCTGCGGATGCTGCGCGCCGCCCGGTTCTCCTCGCAGCTGGGCTTCGCCGTCGCCCCCGAGACGAGCGAGGCGATCGCCGGGCTCACGGCGACGCTGGCGATCGTGAGCCCCGAGCGCGTGCAGGGCGAGCTCGTTCGGCTGTTGGCGTCGGACGATCCCGTGCGGGGCATCCGTCTGCTGGTCGAGACCGGTCTGCTCGCGGAGTTCCTGCCGGAGGTGCCGGCGTTGCGCCTCGAGGTCGACGAGCACCACCACCACAAGGATGTCTACGAGCACTCGCTGACGGTGCTGCGGCAGGCGATCGCACTCGAACGGTCGCGGCATCCCGATGCCGAGCCCGATGTGCCGCTGCGGCTCGCCGCCCTGCTGCACGACATCGGCAAGCCCGCCACGCGCCGGCTCGAGCCGGGCGGCGGGGTCACCTTCCACCACCACGACGTGAAGGGCGCCCGCCTTGCGCGCGCCCGCCTTCGCGACCTGCGCTTCGATAGCGACACGATGACGGTGGTGGCGCGGCTCATCGAGCTGCACCTGCGCTTCTTCGGCTACGCCGAGGGGGCATGGACGGACTCGGCCGTGCGCCGGTACGTGCGCGATGCGGGCGAAGAGCTCGAGCGTCTGCATATCCTCACCCGCGCCGACGTGACGACCCGCAACAAGCGCAAGGCGGCGCGGCTGGCGGCGGCGTACGACGACATCGAGGCGCGCATCTCCCAGCTCGCGGCGCAGGAGGAGCTCGACGCGATCCGGCCCGAGCTCGACGGCAACCGCATCCAGGAGGTGCTGGGCATCGGCCCCGGCCGTGAGGTCGGCGAGGCCTACCGCTACCTGCTGGAGGTGCGTCTCGACGAGGGCGTCATCGGTGCGGATGCCGCGGAGCAGCGCCTTCTCGAGTGGTGGGCCGCCCGGGCGTAGGGCGACCCACCACGGCGGTCACGCGGCGCTGGCGATGTCGCGGCCGTGGGCGCGCGCGGACTCCTCGGCCTGCTGCTTGAGGTCGGCGGCGAGGTCGCTGAAGGCGTCGAGCGCCGGGTTCACGCCGACGAGGGTGAACGGACGCGTCACGACGCGCAGGTCGAGCCCCCAGACATCCGCGAAGACGCGCTCGAGCCACCCGGTGGAGTGGTCCCAGCCCTCCTTCGGCGTGCCTTCGCCGTAGTTGCCGCCGAGCACGGTCGCGAGTACGGCGGGCTTGCCCTGCAGAGCGGTGCCCTGCGGGTCGATGCGGGGATCGGTGTAGGCCAGGTCGAACCAGGTCTTCACGTGCTGCGAGACGCCGAAGTTGTACAGCGGCACGGTGAACAGCAGGGCGTCGGCCGAGATGAGCTCGTCGGCGAGACGGGTGGCGAGGGCGACGGCCTCGACCTGCTCAGGACTGCGGTCGGCCTCGGGGGTGAACTTCGCGGTGACCGCGGCGGGCCAGGCGGTCGCGGGAATGGGCGCCGTGGCGAGATCCCGGCGCACGACGCCGCGATCGGGGTGCGCGGCGGTCCACTCCGCCTCGACGATGTCTCCGAGCGCGCGGCTCGCAGAGGTGGCGGGGAGGATGCTGGCATCCAGACGGAACAGCGACATGACACTCCGATCATTCTCGTAGTCGCTATGGAAATTAGAGCGACTTTCCGGAGTGTAGCACCGCTACCATGGGGGCATGGCCGAGGACCACGACACCCACGCGTGCGACGCGGCGGTGTCGCTCGCGTTCTCGATCCTCGGCAAGCGCTGGAACGGCATGATCCTGAGCGTGCTCGGGGCGGGACCGACGTCGTTCGTCGCGATCCGCCGGGCCATCGGCGTCAGCGACGCCATGCTCTCCGACCGGTTGGGCGAGCTCGCCGAGGCGGGACTCGTGAGCCGTTCCGTCGAACCCGGCCCGCCCGTCACCGTCAGCTACGCGCTCACCGAGGCGGGCACCCGCATCAGCCCGATCCTCGACGACCTCGGACGCTGGGCGAGCTCCTACCTCGTCGCCCCCGCGCGGCCATGAGCGTCGCGGGCGCCGCGAACCTGCGGGATTCCCACGAACCCTGCCGCGCGTCGCGCCCGATGTCTACACTGAGGGCGACCCCCGTTTCATCGTCGATCGGAGGGCGCGAATGACGTCCCCTTGGACCGAGGACCTGCCGGTCGTACCCGCGGCATCCCGTCTGATCATCGAGCGCGCGCACGAGGAGTTCGTGCGCGGCAACTCGGACGACGACCGCGTGCGGAACGTGCGCGGCATGGTGCGCGAGAGTTGGCGCCGCTCGCTCGACCGTCTCGTCGGCGTCGAAGACCTGCCGCCCATCGGCATCCCCGCCGACGAACTCGATCGGCTGCGGCACGAGCATCCCCTTGCGGGTGCGATCGACATGATCCGCACGCTCCTCATCCCCGGCGTCTCCGAGGATTCCGGCGTGGTCGTCGCCGTCGGCGATGCCGCCGGAAGACTGCTGTGGGTCGAGGGCGATCGACGTCTGCGACTGCGTGCGGGCGAGATGGGCTTCGTCGCCGGCGCCACGTGGTCGGAGGAGGCCATGGGCACCGCCGCTCCCGGCACCGCCCTCATGCTCGACCAGTCGGTGCAGATCCGCGGCGCCGAGCACTTCAACCGTCTCGTGCAGGGCTGGTCGTGCACGGCCGCGCCCGTGCACGACCCCGAGACGAGACGTCTGCTCGGCGTCATCGACGTCACCGGCACCGACGTCGTCGTCACTCCTCAAGCCAAGCTCCTGGTCGACGCGACCGCGCGGGCCGTCGAGGGCGAACTGCTGCTCTCGCGCCTGCGAGCCCGCGCCGAGCAGCCCGCCCGCACCCGCCGCTCTCGCACCCAGCCCGCGGTCACCGGCCGCACCACACTGCGGGTGCTCGGCCGCGACCGCGCGCTGCTCGAGACCGCCGCCGACCAGTCGGTCACCGTGTTCGAGCTCTCGGTGCGCCACGCCGAGATCATGCTCATGCTCGCCACCCACCGGCAGGGTCTGTCGGCCGAGCGGCTGAGCGAACTCGTCTACGGCGACCCCGAGGCATCCGTGACGCTTCGGGCCGAGATCGTGCGCTTGCGCAAGGTGCTCGAGAAGTCTGCGCCGCATCTCGTGCCCGAGTCCCGTCCCTACCGGCTCGGCGGAGGGCTCGAGACCGACGCGCAGCAGCTGCTGTCGCTGCTCGACCGCGGCGCGCACCGTGTCGCGCTCTCGGCGTACCGCGGCGACGTGCTGCCCGAATCGACCGCACCCGGGGTCGAGGAGTTCCGCGACTCGGTGCGCACGGCGCTGCGCGAAGCGCTCATGAGCGAGGCGAGCGTCGACGTGCTGCTGGCCTTCGCCGACACCGAGACGGGGTCCGCCGACGGCGAGCTGTTGCGGCTGTGCCTCGAGATGCTGCCGGCCCGCTCGCCCAAGCGCGCGGGACTCGTGGCGCGCATCGAGCGGCTCGAAGAGGGCTGATCCGCGCCGCGCAACGTGATGCAACGTGGCGCGACCTAGCTTCGACGGCAACGAGGCGGCACCGACGCCGACCTCGGTTCATGACCCGTCGAAGGAGACACCATGACCATCGTCGAAGATGGCGTCTCGAGCGTCTACGCAGCCCCCGGACAGCGTGGCTCGATCGCCGACTACCGCCCCCGCTACGGCCACTACATCGGCGGCGAGTGGGTAGAGCCCGTCAAGGGCCAGTACTTCGAGAACATCTCGCCTGTCAACGGCAAGCCGTTCACCGAGGTCGCGCGCGGCACCAGCGAGGACATCGATCGCGCGGTGGATGCCGCGTGGAAGGCGTTCGAGAGCTGGAAGAAGACCAGCACCACCGAGCGCGCCAACCTGCTCAACAAGATCGCCGACCGCATCGAGCAGAACCTCGAGAAGATCGCCGTCGCCGAGACCTGGGACAACGGCAAACCGGTGCGCGAGACGCTCGCCGCGGACATCCCGCTGACCGTCGACCACTTCCGCTACTTCGCCGGCGTGCTGCGGGCCCAGGAGGGCGGCATCAGCCAGATCGACGAGAACACGGTCGCGTACCACTTCCACGAGCCGCTGGGCGTGGTCGCGCAGATCATCCCGTGGAACTTCCCGATCCTCATGGCAGCGTGGAAGCTCGCCCCCGCGCTCGCCGCCGGCAACTGCGTGGTCATCAAGCCCGCCGAGCAGACCCCGGCGTCGCTGCTGTTCCTGTTCGAGATCATCGGCGACCTCATCCCCGCCGGTGTCGTCAACATCGTCAACGGCTTCGGCATCGAGGCGGGCGCGCCGCTCGCGCAGCACAAGCGCATCCGCAAGGTCGCCTTCACGGGTGAGACCACCACGGGCCGCCTGATCATGCAGTACGCGTCGCAGCACCTCATCCCGGTCACGCTCGAGCTCGGAGGCAAGAGCCCGAACCTGTTCTTCGAGGACGTCGCCACCCGTGACGACAGCTTCTACGACAAGGCGCTCGAGGGCTTCACGCTGTTCGCCCTGAACCAGGGCGAGGTCTGCACCTGCCCGTCGCGCGCGCTCATCCAGCGCTCGATCTACGACCAGTTCCTCGGTGACGGCCTGCAGCGCGTCAGCAAGATCATCCAGGGCAACCCGCTCGACCCGAACACCATGATCGGTGCGCAGGCGTCGAACGACCAGCTCGAGAAGATCCTGTCCTACATCCAGATCGGCCAGGAGGGCGGCGCGAAGCTGCTCACCGGTGGTGAGCGCGTCGACCTCGGCGGCGACCTGTCGGGCGGCTTCTACGTGGCGCCGACCGTGTTCGAGGGCACCAACGACATGCGGATCTTCCAGGAGGAGATCTTCGGTCCGGTCGTCTCGGTCACCTCGTTCGACGACTTCGACGACGCCATCTCGATCGCCAACGACACGCTGTACGGCCTGGGCGCCGGTGTCTGGAGCCGCAACATCGACACCGCCTACCGTGCCGGTCGCGCCATCGAGGCCGGTCGCGTCTGGACGAACACCTACCACCAGTACCCGGCTCACGCCGCCTTCGGTGGCTACAAGCAGTCGGGCATCGGACGCGAGAACCACGCTCAGATGCTCGACCACTACCAGCAGACCAAGAACCTCCTGGTCAGCTACGCGGAAGGGGCCATGGGCTTCTTCTAAGCCGATGGATGCGGGGCTCCCCACTCCTCCGGGAGCCCCGCGGATCCGTCGCCCGCCGTCGTCCCGGTCTTCCCTCCGGGCGGCGGCGGGCGCACACTCGGAGGACACGATCTCGGAGAGGAGATCACGATGGTCCGTATCGGCACCTATCACCGCGTCGATGTGACGGATGCCGCGGCATCCCTGCTGCGGCAGCTGACCGAGCAGCACGGCCCGCTGATGTTCCACCAGTCCGGCGGTTGCTGCGACGGCAGCGCACCCATGTGCTACCCGATCGGGATGTTCATGACCGGTCCGAGCGACGTGAAGCTCGGCGACCTTGATGTCCCGGGCCTCGAGCCGATCGAGGTCTTCATGTCGGAGAGCCAGTTCGAGTACTGGAAGTACACCCATCTGACGATCGACGTCGTGCCCGGCCGTGGCGCCGGCTTCAGCGTGGAGGGCCCGACGGGGATGCGCTTCCTCATCCGGTCGCGCATGCTCAACGACGCCGAGCTCGAGTACTTCGGGTTGACGACGTCGTGACGAACGCTTCGTGACGCCCGGTTCCGGGCGCGGCGGGCCCCGACCCTAGGCTGGGGCGGTGGACGAGACCGCCCGGGCCGAGCGTATCGTGCGCGCCGTCGCCCTCCGCACGAACGCGCTCCTCGCGGCACGGTCGGTGCACGTCGTCGAGGGTGGGGCGTCGCTCTCCGCCGAGGTGAGACGCCTCATTCGCGCGCTCGGCGCGAGGGATGCCGCCGGCTCCGCCGCCCTCACCCTCCGTCTCGACCTCCTCTCCCCGCACAGCGACCCGCACGAGCTCGTCGTCGAGCTCGACGGCGAGCCGCTCGTCGACGCGGTCGACGCCGACGCCCGCATCGACCGCGCCGCACGACTCATGACCGTCTCGGCGGGGGTCGCCGAGGGGCTCGACCTGCGGGGCCTGCGCGTCGCGGTGGCGATGATGCTCGAGCCGAAGACCGCCCGACTCGCGCTGCTGCTGCGCGCCGCGGGCGCCGAGGTCGGCGTGTACGCGCACCCGGACGAGACCGATGCGGATGTCGCGGCCGCCCTGCGCGCGCGGGGGCTGCTCGTGGTGGCGGACACGACGCTGTCGGGTGTCGCGGAACGGGCCGCCGCCGAGGGCTTCCTGCGGAGGGGGTGGGACGTGCTGCTCGACGACGGTGCCCACCTCATCCGTCTCGCGCACGAGCTCGAGCCGTCGCTCGTCGAGGGATGGATCGGTGCCTGCGAGGAGACGACGAGCGGGCTCGCGCCGCTGCGGGCGATGGCCGACGCAGGGCTGCTGCGCTCCGCGGTGATGGCGGTCAACGACGCGCGCACGAAGACCTGGTTCGACAACCGTTACGGCACCGCGCAGTCGTGCGTGTTCGCGGTCGCCGACCTGCTCGACGTGGTGGGGCGTACGGTGCGGGACCAGCCCGCGGTCGTGGTCGGGTACGGCCCGGTCGGCGAGGGCGTCGCGGCGGTGCTGCGCGCGCTCGGCGCCGACGTGGCGGTCGCCGAGGTCGACCCGGTGCGGGCGCTTCGCGCGCTCCACGACGGGTTCGAGGTGGCTCCTCTTGCTGAGCGGGCGGCGGGCGCTCTGGTGGTCTCGGCCACCGGTCGTGCCGGCACGGTGCCCCGCGCGATCGCCGAGAGCTCTGCCGTCGTCGCCGTGGCCGGCGGGGTGCCCGGCGAGGTCGACGACCTCCCGGGAGCGGAGCCCGTCGCGCCGGGCATCGACCGGCTCCCGGGAGGCGCGCTGCTGCTGGGTGGCGGCGGTGCGGTGAACATCACGGCCGCCGAGGGCAACCCGATCGAGATCATGGACCTCTCCTTCGCCGTGCAGCTCGCCGCGCTCGGCGAGCTCCTCGCGACGCGCCCCGCGCCGGGCGTTCACGCCGTGTCCGCGACCGTCGACGACCTCATCGCGCGCGCGGCGCTCGCCGCCCGCGGTGTGAGCGTCGACGCCCCCGACGTGGGTGTCGCGAGGGCCGCCGACGGGTGGCGCTCGCCGCGCTTCGCGCACCGGAGCGGGACGTGACATCCGTCGTTTTCTACACGGCCGACCTGGTCGTGCCCGTGACAGCGCCGCCGATCCGGCACGGCGCAGTGGCGGTCTCGCAGGGACGCATCCGGCACGTCGGCGACCGTGCCTGGGTGCGTGCACAGCTCGAAGGCCGCGGGGACGAGGTGCGCGAGGTGCGCTGGCCGGGCGTGCTGCTGCCCGGCCTCGTCAACGCCCACACCCACCTGCAGTACTCCGGCATGGCCGAGGTCGGGCGGGGCCGCTACCGCGGCTTCGACGACTGAGCGGCCGCGTTCGACCGCCTCTACGCGCACCCGCACGACTGGGCGGCCGCCGCGGCATCCGGAGCCGGCGACCTGCTGGCGCACGGCGTGACCGCCGCCGCCGACATCGTGACGGATGCCGCGGCCGCCACAGCGCTGCACGACGCCGGGCTGCACGGCATCACCTACTGGGAGGTGATGAGCTGGACCAACGACGAGTGGGCGCGCATCGGCCGACACGAGGTCGAACGCGCGCTCGACGCGCTCCCGACCCCACCCGGCACCGGCCTCTCTCCGCACGCGCCGTACTCGCTCGACGTCGAGCCGCTGCAGGAGATCCCCGACATCGTGCGCGAGCGGGGCGGGCGCATCCACCTGCACCTCGGCGAGGCCGCGTTCGAGCGCGAGGGCGACCACGTGCCCGGAGACCCGTGGCACGAGCGGCGACTCGGCAGCTTCCGCGAGCTGCGCGGCGAGGGCATCGGGGTGGGGGCGGCGGAGTTCGTCGACCAGCTCGGCGTGCTCGGCCCCGACTGCCACATCGCCCACGGCGTCTACATGACCGCTCGTGATCGCGCCCTGCTGCGTGCGCGGGGCACGGCGGTCGCGCTCTGCCCCCGCTCGAACGCCGTGATCGGACTCGACGAGCCGCCGGTCGCCGCCTATCTCGTGGAGGGCAACGCGATCGCCGTCGGCACCGACTCGCTGTCGTCGTCGCCGTCGCTCGACCCGTGGGCCGACGTCGCCGCACTGCACCGCATCGCGCGCGGGCAGGGCTATGCGAACCGCGACCTCTCCGCACGGCTCGTGCGGGCGGCGACCCTCGGCGGCGCCCACGCGATGGGCATCGACACCGGGCCCGACCGCACCGGATACCTCGCCGTCGGGGCGCTCGCCGACCTCGCCTTCCTCGACGTCCCCGTCGGAGCGGTGGACGACACGCTCGAGCACCTCGCGACGGCCGGGGAAGGCACGGCCGCCGCGACCGTGGTCGCTGGTCGCGTCCGCTTCGCATCCGACCGGTTCACCGCCGAGACGGGCGTGCGCATCCCGGTGTGACCGCGTGTGTCACCTGACCGCGGGCGATGTGCGAGGCGTGGATAGGCTGTGCGCGATCGCCCGAGCACGGACCACAGCACCCGCTGGCGGTGACCACCCGCTATCCCGCACCTGAGGAGAACCCTGTGATCACGCGCGCTCGCGTCCGCCGCACCGCCGCCGTCGCCGCTCTGGCGGCCGCCACCGTCCTGTCGCTCGCCGCCTGCGCGTTCGCCGGCTCGTCGTCGGGCACCGCCACCAGCGCCGGCCCGAGCGCCGCCGCCCTCGACACGCTCACTGCGGGCAAGCTCACCATCGCCACCGGCCAGCCGGCGTACTCGCCGTGGGTCGAGAACGACGACCCGGCGAGCAAGAAGGGCTTCGAGGCGGCCGTGGCCTACGCCGTCGCCGAGAAGCTCGGCTTCACCGACAGCGACGTCGTCTGGGTGCGCTCGACCTTCGACAGCGCCATCGCGCCCGGTGCGAAGGACTGGGACCTCAACATCCAGCAGTTCTCGGTCACCGACGAGCGCAAGAAGGCCGTCGACTTCTCGTCGCCGTACTACACGACGACGCAGGCCGTCGTGACCACCGGCTCGTCGAAGGCGGCCTCGGCCACCTCGATCGCCGACCTCAAGACCGACGTCATCGGCGTCGCGAGCGGCACTACCAGCTACCGGGTCGCGGCCGAGAAGCTCGGCACCGACAACCTTCGTGTGTTCAACTCGAACGACGACGCCGTGCTCGCCCTGAAGTCCGGCCAGATCGACGCTCTCGTCGTCGACCTGCCGACCGCGTTCTACCTGGCCGGGGCCGAGCTCGACAACGGCAAGGTCATCGGCCAGTTCGACGACACCACCGGCGGCGATCAGCTCGCGTTCGTGCTGCCCAAGGGATCGCCGCTGACCACCGCCGTCACCGCCGCGGTCGACGCACTCCAGGCCGACGGCACGCTCGCGGCGCTGCAGAAGCAGTGGCTCGCCGACGCCGTCAACGCGCCGGTGCTGAACTGACCTCGTCACCAGCCTCCACGGCGCCGGACTGGCAGCCGAGCGAGCTCGAGCTCGCCCGGCGGGCGGTCCGGCGCCGTTCCACCGTGCGCTCGGTGGTCATCGCGCTCGTCAGCAGCGTGGTGGTCGTCGCGGCCCTCGCCGTCGCGGTGGTCACCAGCCCCGGCTGGGAGAGCGTGCGGTCGAGCTTCTTCGATCTGGATGTCGCCATCTCGGCGTTCCCGTCGGTGATCGCCGGTCTGTGGGTCAACATCCAGGTGCTGTTCGTCGCGGCCGCCGCCGTGGCGGTGTTCGGCACCGGACTGGCCGTGCTCCGGTCGCTGCGTGGTCCGGTCTTCTTCCCGCTGCGGGCACTCGCCGCCGGATACACCGACCTGTTCCGCGGCATGCCGCTGCTGATCGTGCTCTACCTGGTGGGCTTCGGTATCCCCGCGCTCGGGTTCTTCGGACGGGTGCCGGTCGTGCTGTGGGGAACCATCGCCATCGTGCTCACGTACTCCGCATATGTCGCCGAGGTGCTGCGTGCGGGCATGGAGGCGGTGCATCCGTCTCAGCGGGTCGCCGCGCGCTCGCTCGGCCTCACCCACGGACAGACCCTGCGCATCGTCGTCATCCCGCAGGGCGTGCGCAACGTCGTGCCCGCGCTCATGAACGACTTCGTCTCGATGCAGAAGGACGTCGGCCTCATCTCGGTGCTCGGCGCCGTCGACGCTGTGCGTGCCGCGCAGATCGAGGTCGCGAACACGTACAACTTCACGCCCTACATTGTCGCGGGGCTGCTGTTCGTCGCGATGAGCCTGCCGATGATCCGCCTCACCGACTGGGTCTCCGCCCGCCTCACCCGCCGTCAGCAGAACGGGGGTGTCGTGTGAGCGCGCTCACCCTCACCGGCGTCCGCAAGCGGTTCGGCGACCACGATGTGCTGCGCGGGGTCGACCTCGTGATCGAGCCGCACGAGGTCGTCGTGCTGATCGGCGCGTCGGGCTCCGGCAAGTCGACGCTGCTGCGCACGATCAACCTCATCGAACGCGTCGACGACGGCCAGATCTTCCTGGGCGGGACCGACATCACCGACCCGGGCATCAACCCCGACCGGGTGCGCTCGCGCATCGGCGTGGTGTTCCAGCACTTCAACCTGTTCCCCCACCTGCGGGTCATCGACAACATCACGCTCGCGGCCCGGCGGGTGCACCGCCAGCGCCCGGCGGCCGCGCGCGCCCGCGCACTCGAGCTTCTCGAGACCCTCGGGCTCGCGCAGAAGGCGCGCGAGTTCCCCGATCGGCTCTCCGGCGGCCAGCAGCAGCGCGTCGCGATCGTACGGGCGATCCTGACCGACCCCGAGCTGCTGCTGCTCGACGAGATCACCAGCGCCCTCGACCCGCAACTGGTCGGCGAGGTGCTCGATCTCGTGCGTGACCTCAAGCGGCGCGGCTCGACGATCCTGATGGCGACCCACGAGATGGCGTTCGCCCGCGAGGTCGCCGACCGCATCGTCTTCATGCACGAGGGGCGCATCCTCGAGCAGGGCACCCCTGAGCAGGTGTTCGACGCTCCGGTGCACCCGGAGACGGCCGCATTCCTCGAACGCGAGGGCCGCTCGCGCGGAGCCTGACCCGGCTACAGCCAGCCGTTCTGCTCGGCGATGCGCGCCGCGTCGCCTCGGTTGCGGGCGCCGGTCTTGCCGATGGCCGACGACAGATGGTTGCGCACGGTGCCTTCGGACAGGTGCAGCATGCGCGCGATGTCCGCGACGCTGCCGCCGGTGCGCGCCCCCTCGAGAACGTCGCGTTCGCGCTCGGTGAGCGGCGAGTCGCCCTGCGCGAGCGAGTCGATCGCCAGCTGCGGGTCCACGACCCGCCCCCCTCGGGCGACCCGGCGCACCGCGTCGGCGAGCTGCGCGGCGGGGGTGTCCTTCACGACGAACCCGGATGCCCCCGCCTGCAGCGCGCGTGACAGGTAGCCGGGGCGACCGAAGGTCGTGACGATGAGCACGCGGCATCCGGGCGCCGTCTCGCGCAGCCGCGCGCACGCGGCGATGCCGTCGAGACCGGGCATCTCGATGTCGAGCAGGGCCACGGTCGCCGCCGCCGCGCGGACGGCGGCCTCGACCTCGTCGCCGCGGCCGACCTCGGCGACGACCTCGATGTCGGGCTCCAGCGAGAGCAGCGCCGAGAGCGCCCCGCGCACGAGGGCCTGGTCGTCGGCGATCAGCAGCCGGATGCCGTCGCTCACAGCTCGACCCGCACCGAGAACCCGCCGAGGTCGCTGCGACCGATGCGCAGGCGGGCGCCGGCGGCATCCGCTCTCTCCCGCAGCCCCGTGAGACCGGTGGACGCGGTGCCGGCCCCGGGCCCGACACCGTCGTCGGCGACCTCGACCACATCGTGCTCGAGCCGGATGCGGCAGCGCGACGCACCCGCGTGACGGATGACGTTCGTGACGCCCTCGCGCACGACCCACCCCGCGAGCTCACGATGTGCCGGGTCGATCGCATCGGTGGATGCGGACGCGTCGAGCTCGATCCCGGCCGCCCGCAGCGCCGCCCGGGCGGCGGCGAGCTCCGCGCTCACGTTCACCTCGCGGAAGCCGCTCACCGCGGCGCGCACGTCGGCCAGGGCGCCGCGGGCAAGCGCCTCGACCTCGCCGATCTCGACGCCCGCCCGCTGCGGGTCGGCGTCGATGAGGCGTCCGGCGAGCTCGGCCTTCACGGTGATGACCGTGAGCGAGTGCCCGAGGATGTCGTGGATGTCGCGCGCCACCCGGCTGCGCTCCCGGTCGGCGGCGAGCACCTCGACCTGGGCCTGCGTCCTGCGCAGCTGGCCGAGCGTGGCGAGGGTGCGTGCGAAGGCGGCCATCATGAGCGAGATCGACACGATGATCGCGGAGTTCAGCACGGCGTCCGCCGGGTCGACGCCGGTCGCGACTGCGATGCCGAAGGCGAGCAGGCCGAGCGCGACGATGGCGATCCAGGTGAACCGCCAGCCGATGACGCTCACGCCCAGCACCACGCCCACGAACGTCCAGGTGGCGCGCACATCCCACCCGAGCCAGGGCATCAGTGCGAAAGACAGCGCGAACAGGCCCAGCACGATCCAGATGCGCCCGCGGCGCGGAGTGGCCCACGCGGTCGGGGCGGCGATCAGGAACGCGGCGGCGAAGAGCAGCACCAGAGTGCTGCCGAGCACCTGCTGCCACAGCTGCGGGGCGCTGAGAACCCCCGGCAGCACGACGAACAGCCACGGCAACGCGATCGCGCCGCCCACGTACCACCCCCGTACGGAGGGAGTCGCCAGCGTCGCACGCCATCCGGCGAGCGAGGCGCGCTCGCCGTCGGCGAGCACCGGCCAGCCCATGCCGCGCACACGATCGGGCGCCTCCGTCTGACTCACATCCCACACGATAGGCCGCGAGGCGGCATCCGCACCCGGACGCCGCCCCGCGGACATCGCGCTCACGCCCGCTTCGTGTCGCGACGGAAGAACACCACCGTGCCGGCGACGAAGATCGCAAGCCACGCGATCGCGTTGACGAGCGCGCCGAGGTCGAAGGCGTCGCCCGTGAGCGGTGCGCGCGCGATCTGGCTGATGCCGTACACGGGGGTGAACTTCGCGATCGTCTGCAGGAAGTCCGGCATGCTCGACAGCGGGTAGAACAGACCTCCGAGGAACGAGAGCAGCACGATCACGAGGCTCGTGATCTGCGCGGCGTTCTCACCGGGGACCATGTAGCCGACCATCAGTCCGAGGGTCGTGAAGACGGCGCCGGCGAGCAGCCACGCCGCGAGACCCGTGACGATCCACTGCACGGGGCTCAGCTGCACACCCGAGAACCCGGCCACGACATACGTGGCCACGATCGCGATGAACCCGAACAGCATGCCGGCGATGATCTTGATGATGACGTTTACCAGGGGGTTGAGCGGCGTGAGCAGCAGCTGCCGGCTCCATCCCTGTGCGCGCTCGAGGGCGACCGATGCGCCGGTCTGCGTGGCCGACATCATGGCACCGTACATCGCCATCGACACCATGATGTAGGCCGCGACGGAGACACCGCCGGCCGACAGGGGCACATCGGTGAGCGGGGTGTCCTTCAGGCGATAGCCGACGATCATGTACATCAGCACCGGGAAGGCGACGGTGAAGATCAGCGACCGGCGGTTGCGCAGCTTCCGGGTGAGCTCGATGCCGAGATAGGTGAAGGTGAAGCCGCCGAGCGGTGGCACTCGCCGGTCGAGGTTGACGGGGGCGGGGGCGGGGGTGCTGGTCATCGCGTGCTCTTCTCGGTGTCGTCGTTGCCGGTGAGCGCGAGGAAGACGCTCTCGAGGTTCTGCGCCGAGATCTCGAGGTCTCGCGCGGGGGTGGCGGTCAGGAGATGCCGGGCCACCGAGTCGGAGTCGCGGGTGCGGATCGCGATGCGCTCGCCCTGCACCGAGACATCCTCGGCGCCGGCGATCGCCGCGAGTGCGACCGGGTCCGCGCCGGGCAGGGTGGCGTGCACGACGCGGCCGGCGACCAGGTTCTTGATCTCCGCCGTCGTGCCGTCGGCGACGATGCGGCCGTGGCTCATCAGCACGATGCGGTCGGCGTACTCGTCGGCCTCGTCGAGGTAGTGCGTGGCGAACAGCACGGTGCGGCCGCGGGCGGCGTCCGCGCGGATCGCCTGCCAGAACGAGCGGCGACCCTCGACATCCATTCCCGTCGTCGGCTCGTCGAGGATCAGCAGCCCCGGGTCGCTGAGCAGCGCCATCGCGAACCTCAGCCGCTGCTGCTGACCGCCCGAGCACACCCCCACCTTGCGGTCGGCGATCGACGAGATGCCGGCGCGCTGCAGCACCTCGTCGATGGGCCGGGTGTCGCTGAACAGGCTCGCCGTGAGCCGCAGCGTCTCGCGCACGGTGAGGTCCTTGAGCAGGCCGCCGGTCTGCAGCACAGCGGAGATGAGACCGTGGGAGATCGCCGACCGGGGACTGCGCCCGAACACCTCGATCTCACCCGCGTCGGGGTGCGCGAGCCCCAGGATCATATCGATCGTGGTGGTCTTGCCGGCCCCGTTCGGGCCGAGGAACGCGACGATCTCGCCCTGCGCGACGGTGAGGTCGACGCCGCGCACGGCCTGGACCTTGCCGAACGACTTCACGAGGCGGCGAGCGCGGATCGCCGTGTGACCTGAGCCGCCGGAGCGAGCGGATGCCGCGTCTGCGGCGGGTGCGGATGAGCTCATGGTCTGAGCCTCCCGCAGGGCGATCCGCTGCACCAGAGCCGGTCGTCACGACCCGAATGTGACATTCGTCACGCCCATAGCACGCGTTTCGATCTTGTGAAAAGTCGTTCCACAGGCTTTGTCCCCGCTGAGAACGGGTCCAAGATATCGGGATGCGGTCCGTCGCCAGGCGGCCGTCTCTTTCACAGCTGGAGTCACATCACCATGACACTTTCCCCCCGCACGCGTGGCCGCCTCGGCCTCGTCGTGGCCGCGGTCGGCGCCTCCGCGCTGCTGCTGGCCGGTTGCTCGGGCAGCAGCTCCTCCTCGAGCTCGGGCTCGAGCGAGCCGCTGCTGATCGGCACGACAGACAAGATCACCTCGATCGACCCGGCCGGTTCGTACGACAACGGCTCGTTCGCCGTGATGAACCAGGTCTACCCGTTCCTGCTCAACAGCAAGTACGGCACGTCGGAGGTCACCCCCGACATCGCGACCTCGGCCGAGTACACCTCGCCCACCGAGTACACGGTGAAGCTCAAGCCGGGTCTGAAGTTCGCGAACGGCCACGACCTCACCTCCTCGGACGTGAAGTTCTCCTTCGACCGTCAGGTCGCGATCAACGACCCCAACGGTCCGGCATCGCTGCTCGGCAACCTCGACTCGGTCGCCACCCCCGATGACACGACCGTCGTGTTCACGCTGAAGGCGCCCAACGACCAGACGTGGCCGCAGATCCTCTCGAGCCCGGCGGCGCCGATCGTCGACGAGCAGGTGTTCTCGGCGACCGCCGTCACCCCTGACGACACGATCGTCGCGGGCAACGCGTTCGCGGGCCAGTACACGATCGACTCGTACAAGAAGAACGAGCTGATCGACTACAAGCCCTACGCCGGTTACCAGGGCGAGCTGGGCGCGGCCGCCAACGGCGGCGTCACGGTCAAGTACTACGCCGACTCGTCGAACCTGAAGCTGGATGTCTCCAACAACGCGATCGACGTCGCGTTCCGCAGCCTCACCGCCACCGACATCGCCGACCTGAAGTCGAACAACAAGGTGCAGGTCGTCGACGGCCCCGGCGGCGAGATCCGCTACATCGTCTTCAACTTCAACACCCAGCCCTACGGTGCGACGACCGCGGAGGCCGACCCGGCCAAGGCGCTCGCCGTGCGCCAGGCCGCGGCATCCCTCGTCGACCGCGCCGCCATCTCGCAGAACGTCTACAAGGGCACCTACACCCCCCTGTACTCCTACGTTCCGCAGGGCCTCGCCGGCGCCACCGAGTCGCTGAAGTCGCTGTACGGCGACGGCAACGGCGGCCCGAGCCTCGACAAGGCGAAGCAGATCCTCGAGGCCGCCGGCGTCACCACGCCCGTCACCCTCAACCTGCAGTACAACGGCGACCACTACGGCCCCTCGTCAGGTGACGAGTACGCCGCGGTCAAGAGCCAGCTCGAGAACGGCGGCCTGTTCACCGTCAACCTCGCGCAGACCGAGTGGGTGCAGTACTCCAAGGACCGCGTCGCCGACGTGTACCCGGCATACCAGCTCGGCTGGTTCCCGGACTACTCCGACGCCGACAACTACCTGACGCCGTTCTTCTCGAAGGACAACTTCCTGAAGAACCACTACGACAACGCCGAGGTGCAGGACCTGATCACGAAGCAGGCCTCCGACACCGACGCCGCGTCGCGCGCGACCGAGCTCGGCAAGATCCAGGACCTCGTGGCCCAGGACCTGTCGACCCTGCCGCTGCTGCAGGGCACGCAGACCGCGGTCGTCGGCTCCGACGTCCAGGGCGCGACGCTCGACGGTTCGTTCAAGTTCCGTTACGCGCCGCTGCACAAGTAAGCGTCGTCCAGCGCCGTGGGCCGGGGGTCTCCCCCCGGCCCACGGCGCGATCCACGTAAGGTCGTTCCCCCATGGTCACTGCCGCCGTCGATCCGGCCGCACTCGCCCCCGCCGTCTCCAAGGGCGGCGGGCTCTGGCGCTACATCCTCGTGCGCCTGCTGCTGGTCATCCCCACCGTCTTCATCCTGGTCACCGTCGTCTTCGTGCTGATGCGTCTGACCGGCGACCCCATCACCGCCGCTCTCGGCGGACGCCTCCCTCCCGATCAGCTGCAGCAGCGCATCCACGAGGCCGGCTACGACCGACCCCTCTGGGCGCAGTACCTCGACTACCTCGGCGGCATCCTGCGCGGTGACTTCGGCACCACGATCACCGACCGCCGGCCCGTGCTCGACGTGCTGCTGCAGTACGGCTCGGCGACCCTCGAGCTCGCGTTCTACGCGCTCATCGTCGCGTTCCTCATCGGCATCCCGTTCGGACTGGTCGCCGCCTACAAGCGCGACCGCTGGCCGGACGCCACCCTGCGCGTCGGGGCGATCCTCGGCTACGCGACCCCCATCTTCTTCGTCGGACTGCTGCTCAAGCTCGTCTTCTCGGTGTGGCTCGGCGTGCTCCCCACGAACGGCCGCGCCTCCACCCGCACCGAGCTGCTGCTCGGCAACCTCGACCACCCCAGCGGCATCTACCTGATCGACGCGATCCGACTCGGCAACGGCGCCGCCGTCGGCGACGTGCTGCTGCACGCGATCCTCCCCGGCGTCGCTCTCGGCATCCTGACCGCGGGCGTGTTCCTCAGGCTCGTGCGTACGAACGTGATCGGCACGCTCGGCGCGCAGTATGTGACATCCGCCCGCTCGCGAGGGGTGAGTGAGTTCCGCCTCGTCACCAAGCATGCGTACCGGCCCGCGTTGATCCCGATCATCACTGTCATCGGCCTGCAGATCGCGATGCTGCTGTCGGGGGCGGTGCTGACCGAGACGACGTTCGAGTGGAAGGGCGTCGGCTTCATGCTCTCCGAGTATCTGAAGGCGCGTGACTTCGTCGCCGTGCAGGGGATCGTCGTCATGATCGCGGTCGTCGTGGCGCTGACCAACTTCGTGGTCGACGTGATCGCCGCTCTCATCGACCCGCGAGTGAGGTACTGATGTCCACGGATGCCTCCTCCCGCCCCGCTGCGGTCAGTGATCGCACGCGTCCTCTCGCCGACCGCATCCCGGTGCTCTCGCACCTGCGCCGCAGCGTCGGGCTGCAGCGCGCGATGCTCGTCATCGGCGTCGTCATCGTCGCCGTGTTCGTGCTCGTCGCCGCCTTCGCGCCGCTCATCGCGCCGTACTCGTGGGCACAGCAGTCGGCGAACGGTGTCGACTTCGCGACCCAGCAGCCACCCAGTGCCGCCCACATCTGGGGCACGACCGTCAGCGGCTTCGACGTGTTCTCGCGAGTGATCTGGGGCGCGCAGACGGCGCTGTTCGCGATCCTCGCGGCGATCGTGTTCTCGCTGTTCATCGGTGTCGCCCTCGGCCTCCTGTCGGGCTACTTCGGCGGCTGGCTCGACCGGGTGCTCCTCGTGATCTGCGACGCGATCTACGCGTTCCCGTCGCTCCTGCTCGCGATCGTCATGTCGATCGTGATCAGCCGCGGGCAGTCGACGCTGGTCGGCGGCATCCTGGCGGCCGCGATCTCGATCACCGTCGTCTTCGTGCCGCAGTACTTCCGCGTGGTGCGCGCCGAGGTCGTGCGGGTGAAGGCGGAGCCGTTCGTCGACTCGGCGCGCGTCATCGGAGTGCCGCTCGGGCGCATCCTGGTGCGCCACGTGCTGCGCAACTCGACCCGCACGCTGCCGGTGGTCGTCACCCTCAACGCGTCCGAGGCGCTGCTCACCCTCGCGGGCCTCGGCTTCCTCGGGTTCGGCATCGAGGCGACGAAGGCCGCCGAGTGGGGCTATGACCTGAACCGGTCGGTCGCCGACGTGACGAGCGGGATCTGGTGGACCTCCATCTTCCCGGGCCTGGCGATCGTGCTCGTGGTGCTCGGCATCACGCTCGTCGGCGAGAGCCTCAACGACCTGAGCGATCCGCGACTGCGTACCCGCCGTCGCGCGGGAGGTGCCGCATGAGCGACGTCGCAGACATCCGAGACCTCACGGTCACCTTCGCGACCGACGGCGCGCCCGTCACCGCGGTGTCGGGCATCTCGCTCGCCGCGCACGCCGGCGAGGTGCTGGCGATCGTCGGTGAGTCCGGGTCGGGCAAGACGGTCACGGCGAACACGCTGCTGGGCCTGCTGCCCGAGACGGCGACGCTCTCGGGAGCCGTGATCATCCGTGGCGCCGACGGCGAGACCGATGTCGTGCACGCGACCCACGCGCAGCTGCGCGCGATGCGCGGGCGGGACGCGGCGATGGTGTTCCAGGAGCCCTCGACCGCGCTGAACCCCGTCTACACGGTGGGCTGGCAGATCGCGGAGGGCCTGCGCGCCCACCAGAAGATCAGCCGCGCCCAGGCGAAGGTGCGCGCGATCGAGATCCTGCGCACGGTCGGCATCCCCGACCCCGAGCGCCGCGTCGACGACTTCCCGCACCAGTTCTCGGGCGGTCAGAAGCAGCGCGTCGTGATCGCGATGGCGCTGGTGCTCAACGCGGGGCTGATCATCGCCGACGAGCCGACGACGGCGCTCGATGTCACCGTGCAGGCCGAGATCCTCGAGCTGCTGCGCACCTGCCGCGACGAGTTCGGGGCGACGATCGTGCTCATCACCCACAACATGGGCGTCGTCGCCGACCTCGCCGACCGCGTGATCGTGATGTACCGCGGCGACATCGTCGAGCAGGCGCCCGTGCGCGAGCTGTTCGCGTCGCCGCGCGAGCCGTACACGAAGGAGCTCCTCGCCGCCGTCCCGCGCGTGGGTGCGGGCAAGAGCCGCACGCAGGGGCAGGATGCCGCGGCATCCGCCCCGACCGAGGCGCCCGCCGACGCGGTGGTCGTCGCGAGAGCGGCCGAGATCGGCTACCCGGGACGCTTCGGTCGCGGCGGGGTCGTGGCCGTCAAGGGCGTCGACTTCTGGGTCGCGCCGGGCGAGGTCGTCGGCCTCGTGGGCGAGTCGGGGTCGGGCAAGACCACGATCGGGCGCGCCCTCGTCGGTCTCACGGAGGTCATGGGCGGGTCGCTGACCGTGCTCGGCACCGAGATGCGCGGCGCCACGAACCGGCGGCTCGCGCCGCTGCGACCCGAGATCGGGTTCGTGTTCCAGGACCCGGCGACGAGCTTCAACCCGTTGCTGACCATCGCCGAGTGCATCGCCGAGCCGCTCATCGTGCACGGCCGCGCCCGGTCGCCGCGAGCGGCGCGCGCCCGCGTCGACGAGCTGCTCGACGCGGTGCGCCTGCCGACCGCGTTCGGCGACCGGTTCCCGCATGAGCTCTCCGGCGGTCAGCGCCAGCGCGCGTCGCTCGCGCGGGCGCTGGCTCTGCAGCCGACGCTGCTCATCGCCGACGAACCCACCAGCGCGCTCGATGTGTCAGTGCAGGCGACCGTGTTGGAGCTGTTCGCGCAGCTGCAGCGGGAGCTGGGGTTCGCGTCGCTGTTCATCAGCCACGATCTGGCGGTGATCGACGAGGTCGCCGACCGTATTGTGGTGCTCAGGCACGGCGTGATCCGCGAGCAGGGCACGACCGCTCAGGTGCTCGGCGCCCCGCGCGACGACTACACGAAGCGGCTGCTCGCCTCGCTCCCCGTGCCCGATCCGGTGGCGCAGGCCGCGCGCCGGCAGGAGTGGGAGCGCACGCGCGAGGGGTGACCGGGTGACCGACGACGAGGGCGACAGCCCGCACGCACCCGGGTATGCGGCGGAGCGGTTCACCGCGTTCTCCGACGCGGTGGTCGCCATCGCGATCACGCTGCTGATCCTGCCGCTCATGGAGAGCGTCGGCGACATCAGCTCGACCGAGGGCGGCACGTGGCGGTGGCTGGGCGACCACCACGACCAGTTGGTGTCGTTCGTGCTGAGCTTCGCGATCATCGCGATGTTCTGGGTGGGCAACCACCGACAGTTCTCCCGGGTGCAGCGGGTCGATGCCGCGGTCATCTGGCTGATGATGGCGTGGCTCGTGACGATCGTCTGGCTGCCGGTCGCAACCTCCATCACGGGGGCGGCGGGGTCCGGCGATCCGGTCGCGAAGTCGATCTACATGGGCAGCATGGTGGTCACGAGCCTGCTGTCGCTCTGCACACGCCTCTATCTGCGGCAGCATCCCGGTCTGCACGACACTCCCGAGAAGGCGCTGATCCGCGGCGTCGGCAACGATCTGTCGCTGGCCGTGCTGTTCTCGCTGGCGCTCGTGATCTCACTGCTGTTCCCCGCGATCGGCTACTACTCGCTGATCCTCATGGGTGCGAACGGCGTGCTCGAGCGCACGATCACGCGGGTCTTCCTCTCCCGCGATGGACGCGTCACGGGGTGACGAGCCGTCCGATCGCATCGCCGAACAGGCTCCACAGCCAGAACCCGATGAACACGACGGCCGCGATGCCGCCGAGCACCGACGCGCGGCGGCGGAGTCTCCGACCGGCGGGAGCCACGACGGGCGGCGGCGCGACGTGGGGGGTGGATGCCGCGGCATCCGATGGTGCGCCCTGTTCGCTCTGGACGCGCTCGTCGCGCCAGCGCGCCCACTGATCGAGCTTGGCCGTGAGGGCGCCGATGGTCGCGTCGAGCCACTGCCAGGTGGCGGGATCGAGGGTGACGAGGTCGCGTTCGGCGTAGAGGAACAGTCGGTCGTCGACGATCTCGACGTCGAGGGCGGCAGCGCTGTCGATGAAGCGCGCCATGATGTCGGGCGTGAACAGGTAGAGCGCGTCGCGCTCGTAGCCGGCGGGGCAGTACAGGCGGAAGTACCGGTCGAAGTCGCCCTCGAGCGACAGGTGCTGTGAGCGCGCGAAGTCCGCCGGCAGATTGGATGCCCCGAACATGCGGTTGTTGCCGACGGCGTCGAGCACGATGTTCGGCAACGGCACGTCGAGGCGCACGGCCACGTACCCCCACCGGTGCGTGGTGCGGTCCCGGTCCGAGCCGGTCTCGTACCGGTAGTTCGCGATCTCGATGTCGCGCCCGGACGCGGTGCGCACGAAATCCAGCGACTTCCGGTTCTCGCCGGTGTCGAAGATGACGCCCGGCAGGTTCGGGTCGTCGATGCGTGTCGTGTAGGTGAGACCGTTCGCGCGCGCGAAGGCGTCGAGCCGGTACGCGTGCACGGCGGCGCTGCGCCAGGTGCGCACGGCCGCCGAGACGAAGATCGCGAGCACTCCGACGACGGCGAGCACGAAGACGAGGGCGACGGGCGAGGCTCCGTCGCCCGTGGCGAGACCCACGATGACCGATCCCAGCACGCCGATGACGATGGGCACGATGACCGCCAGGGCGAACAGCGTCACGATGCCGGCGATGACGAACCCGACGACGCGTCCCGCGGTCATGCCTTTGTCGTGGGCCTTCCGGAACGCCCGCACCGCCGCCGGGTCGACCGGTGCGACGAGGGCACCCGTGTCGAGGGCGCCGGATGCCGCCCGCCCCAGTCCGTTCATCGGTCGGCCCCGTCCCCCACCCACTCCATGCCGACACCGTAGCGGGCGGGGCGACCCGCTGTCAGGCGTTCACGGCGGCGGCTCGCAGATCGAACTTGCGCACCTTGCCGGTGGCGGTGTGGGGCAGCTCCGCCACGAAGTGGAACTCGTCGGGCACCTTGAATGCGGCGAGCAGCCCGCGCGTGTGCACCCGCAGCTCGTCGGCGCCCGCGGCATGCCCTTCGCGCAGCACCACGAAGGCGACCGGCCGCTCACCCCATCGTGCGTCGGGGCGGCCGATGACGGCGACCTCGAGCACGGCGTCGTGCGAGACGACGGCCTGCTCGACCTCGACCGTCGAGATGTTCTCGCCGCCCGAGATCACGATGTCCTTCGCGCGGTCCTTCAGCTCGATGTAGCGGTCGGGGTGCATCACGCCGAGGTCGCCGGTGTGGAACCATCCCCCGCGGAACGCCACCTTCGTGGCCCGGCTGTCGCGGAAGTACTCCAGCATGACGTTGTTGCCGCGCAGCACGATCTCGCCGATGGTCGTGCCGTCCGCGGGGACATCCTGCCCCTGCTCGTCGACGACCCGCGCGGACTCTGCCTGCACCATCCCCACCCCCTGCCGCGCGAGACGCTTGGCGCGCTCGCCGCGGTCGAGGCCGTCCCACGCGGTCTGGTACTCGCACACCGTGAACGGTCCGTACACCTCGGTGAGCCCGTAGACGTGCACGACGGTGATGCCGAGGTCCTCGAGCGTCTCGATGATGGTCGGCGACGGCGGCGCACCCGCGGTCGTGATGCGCAGTGGCCGCTCGACGAGGTGCGCGTCGGCCGACGCCGCGATCGTCGTGCACACGGTCGGCGCCCCGCAGAGATGGGTGACGGATGCCCCGTCGATGAGCTCCCAGATGCGGTCGGCCCGCACGGCGCGAAGCCCGACATGGGTGGCGCCGGCGGCGGTCACCGCCCACGGCGTACACCAGCCGTTGCAGTGGAACATCGGCAGCGTCCACAGGTAGACCGACGCGCTCGTCAGCTGCTGGTGGAACACCTCGCCGAGCGCGTTCAGGTAGGCGCCGCGGTGCGTGTAGACGACGCCCTTCGGCTTGCCGGTCGTGCCCGAGGTGTAGTTGATCGAGATGGGCGCGCGCTCATCCCTCACATGCCATGACACCGGCTCGTCGAGGTCGGCCGCGCGGCCCAGGAACTCCTCGTACGACACCTGACCGGATGCCACGTGCCCGCCCGGATGGCCGAACTCGGGATCCTGCACCTCGACGACCTCCTCGAGGGTGCCGACGCTGGCGAGCGGGTCGCCAATCGACGCGAGGATCTCGGCGTCGGCGATCAGCACCCGCGCGCCGGAGTGCAGCAGGATGTAGTCGATCTCGGCCCGGCTCAGGCGGGTGTTGATCGCGACGAGCACGCCGCCCGCGAGCGGCACCGCGAAATGGCCGATCAGCATCTCGGGGGTGTTGGGCACGAGGTAGGCGATGCGGTCGCCGGGCTCGATGCGCGCCTGCAGCACCCGCGCCAGTTGCTCGGCCTCGTGGGCGAAGCGCCGGTACGAGTAGCGGCGCGCGCCGTAGACGATCGCGTCCTTGTCGGGGAAGACCTCCGCCGCCCGCTGCAGGAACCGCAGCGGGGTGAGCGGCTCGTCGTTCGCGGCGGGGCTGAGGGGAACGGGCGAGGTGATCGTCGTGGGTTCGGCGAGGTGAGGCATCCGGGTCTCCTTCGACAGCCGGGCGGCGCTCCGTCGCGCCGCGGTGGCACGATGCAAACACGGATGCCGCGGCCCCCACACCCCCCGATGGAGGGTGTCGGCCGGCGCCGGCCGTCAGGGCAGCAGGCCGAGGCGCCGCGCCGTCGCGACGGCCTCATGGCGCGAGTGGGCGCCGAGTTTCGCCATGATCGTCTGCATGTAGCCCTTGACGGTGTCGGGCTGCAGGGTGAGCCGCCGCGCCGTCTCGGCATAGGTGCAGCCGAGCGCGACCTGCGCGAGCACGTCCGACTCCCGTGCCGACAGCTGTGGGGCATCGTGCTGCCGGGCGCCCACGAGCTGCGCGTCGATGGCGAGCAGGCGGGCGGCGAGCGTCGGATCCGTGGTCGCTGCGGCCAGCGCGGTCAGTTCGGCGTGCGCCACCCGCACCGCGTCGCGGGCGTCCCGGTCGTCGGCGCGCACCGTGGGGTCGACGCCCCGCAGCGCCGCCAGCCGGCGGTCGACCTCGTCCCGCACGTGCAGCTCTCCGCCGATCGCGCGCGCTCCGCCGAGCAGGTGCGTCGCGACCGCGTCGCCGAGGCTCCCCTCGTCGCGTGTCGCGGCGTAGAGCACCGCGCGGGTGGCACCGTCGACCGTCACCGGCACGGCGACCATCGACCGCAGCCCTTCGCGTCGCACCGCACCGTCGTGCTGGTGGGAGATCTGCGGCGCTCCCACGTAGTCGTTGACCGCCGTCGGGCGTCCGCGCGCGACGGCTCCGCCGCCGACCCCTTCGCCCGCGCGAACGAACAGCCGGTGCAGGCTGTCGGTCTCGGTGCCCACGAGCTCGGTGATCGTGAACGCGTCGTGATCGACCAGTCCTGCCATCAGCACGTAGCCGGGCGTACCGCCCGCCAGACGACGCAGGATGCCGCGCAGCAGGTCGCGGTCGTCGGGCCGCAGGGCCGCCGCGCTGATGTCCGGCATCGTCGCCTCCAGATGATTGGGCCGCATCGTAGCACCGGCCCGTGCGCGGGAAGCGCCGTCGGTTGGCGGGGGTTCGTGGCATCCGATACACTTCGAAGGTTGTCCGTGTGCGGCTCCCGCCGCGCATCGCGGACACGTGCATCAACCCTCCTGCTGTCGGGAAACGCCCGGCAGCCGTTCTAGTCCGAAGGAGGTGGGTTAGTGACGCACACGCACCAGTACGAGCTGATGGTCATCCTCGACCCCGAGCTCGACGAGCGCCAGGTCACCCCGAACCTCGACAAGTTCCTGAAGGTCATCACGAATGATGGTGGCTCGATCGACAACGTCGACGTCTGGGGCCGCCGCCGTCTCGCCTACGAGATCAAGAAGAAGTCCGAGGGCATCTACGCCGTCGTCAACTTCACCGCGACCAGCGAGACCACGCAGGAGCTCGACCGCCAGCTGAACCTCAGCGAGCTCGTGTTCCGCACCAAGGTGCTCCGCGCCGAAGAGGCCATCGCTCTCATCGCGTCCGAGCAGAAGCGCGCCGACGAGAAGGCTGCCCGCAAGGCCGCCGCCGGTGCCGCGAAGGTCGCGAAGGCGTAACGACGATGGCCGGCGAGACCGTCATCACCGTCGTGGGCAACCTCACGGCCGACCCCGAGCTGCGGTACACGCAGAACGGGCTGCCCGTCGCGAACTTCACCATCGCGTCGACCCCCCGCACGTTCGACCGTCAGGCGAACGAGTGGAAGGACGGCGAGGCCCTGTTCCTGCGGGCGTCGGTCTGGCGTGAGTTCGCCGAGCACGTGGCGGGTTCGCTGACCAAGGGAAGCCGTGTCATCGCGACCGGTCGTCTGCGTCAGCGCTCCTACCAGGACCGTGACGGCAACAACCGCACTGCGATCGAGCTGGAGGTCGACGAGATCGGCCCCTCGCTGCGCTACGCCACCGCACAGGTCACCCGTGCGGCCGGCGGTTCCGGCGCCGGCGGCGGCGGATCGCGCGCCCAGGTCGCCGACGAGCCGTGGTCGACGCCCGGCTCCTCGAACAGCAGTGCCGACGCGTGGAGCGCCCCGGGCGCCTACGGCGACGACACTCCGTTCTGAATCTCGAATCACGGATGCCGCGGCCCCGCGCCTGAGGCATCCGCTCACACACACGAAGGAACACCATGGCTGGAAAGGCAAGCGGCGACCGCCGCAAGCCGCGGAAGGGCGCGAAGGTCGCCGCTCCCGCGAAGGCGATCCGCGTGGGCGTCATCGACTACAAGGATGTCGCCACGCTTCGCAAGTTCATCTCGGAGCGCGGCAAGATCCGCGCCCGTCGTATCACCGGTGTCTCGGTGCAGGAGCAGCGTCTGATCGCCAAGGCGATCAAGAACGCGCGCGAGATGGCGCTCCTGCCCTACGCCGGCGCAGGCCGCTAAGGAGCACCCATGTCGAAGCTGATTCTCACCAATGAGGTCGCGGGGCTCGGTAGCGCCGGCGACGTCGTCGAGGTCAAGAACGGGTACGCCCGCAACTACCTCATCCCCCAGGGCTTCGCTGTCGCGTGGACGCGCGGTGGCGAGAAGCAGGTCGCGTCGATCCGCGCGGCCCGTGAGGCCCGTGCCATCCACGACCACGAAGAGGCGCTCGCGCTGAAGGCGAACATCGAGCAGTCCTCCGTCAAGCTCGCGGTCAAGGCCGGCGCCGAGGGGCGTCTGTTCGGTTCCGTCAAGAACGACGACGTGGCCGACGCCGTCAAGGCCGCCGGTCTCGGTGACCTCGACAAGCGCAAGATCCACATCACGTCGCCGATCAAGTCGGTCGGCACCCACGAGGCGACGGTCCGTCTGCGCGACGACGTCACCGCCGTGATCACGCTGCAGGTCGTCGCCGCGAAGTAATCCGGCGCGACGCACGGCTGAGGGCCCCGGGATCCTTTCGGATCCCGGGGCCCTCAGCGTTTCCGGGGGGATGCGGGTCAGGCGAAGCTGGCCACGCGGCGGCGACGGATCACCGAGTAGCCCGCGGCGCCCACACCGGCGGCGACGAGCGAGGCGCCCATGAGCATCAGCGGGAACAGGCCGGCCGCGCCGGTGAAGGCGAGGGCGCCGCTCGTGCTGGCCGCAGAACCGAAGATCGATCCGTTGGTGCCGGGGTCAACCGGGTTGGTCGGGTTCGTCGGGTTGGTGGGGTTCGTCGGGGTGGTGGGCGTGGTGTTCGTCGGGCAGTTCACCGTGTTCGGGGTGAGCAGCGCGACCGAGTTGCACGACGCCGACAGCGGCACGTTCACCGTCGCGAGCCCGGTGCCGTTGACGAGCCCGGTCACTGTCGAGACGAGCGGGTTGAGGGCGTCGTTCACCAGCGGGGAGAGCACGTCGGTGCCTCCGGTGGCCGAGGAGAGTCCCGGCACCAGGGTGTCGAGACCGGCAGGCAGGCTCGAGGTGCCGAGGCTCGGCACCAGCGTGCTCAGACCGGCGGGAAGCTGGCTCTGCAGTCCCGACAGCGCCGAGCTCAGCGGGTTGCTGCTCGACGACAGTCCGCCCAGGAGCGAGGTCAGCGGGTTGCTGCTCGCCGACGACCCGCCGCCCGCGGTGCCCGTTCCCGAGACGGCGTTGCCCAGCACGCCCACCGCGTTGCCGCCGATCGTGACGGGTGCGTTGACGCCCACGAGCCCCTTGCCGGGTGTGGTCGCGGGCGCAGACGGGGACGTCGATGTCGAGGCGTTGGCGGCGACGCCGACGGCGTTGCCGCCGATCGTCACCGGGGCGTCGACCTGAACAAGCTTCGGCACTCCGGACGATCCGGAGACGGCGTTCGGGTTGACCGTGATGACACCGTTGAGCAGGTTGCCGAGCGGGTTGCTCGACGACGATCCGCTGGAGGACGACCCGCTCGACGAACCGGGGGTGCCGGTGGCGGTGCCGGTGGCGGTGCCGCCGATGCCGATACCGCTGCCGGTGATGGTCACCGGCAGGTGCACGCCGATGAGGGCGCCGTTGTCGTTGTTGGTGTTGTCGCCCGTGGCGGCGTTGGCGGCCACCGCGCCCGTGAGGGCGAGTCCGGTGCCGATGGCGATGCCGATGACGGATCGCGTGAGGTGCGTGCGCATGATGGTGTTCCTTCCAGGGAGATGACGGTTGGTGGCCGAGGCCACCCGGCGCTCCGCGCGGGTGCGCGGTGAGGGATATGCAGTTGTGGGGAGAGAGGTCTGAAGGTGTGCGTCCCGGGTCGACGCCGCGTCGAGGAGGTGCGATGTCGACCCGGGACGGTTGCGGCGACCCGCGCTCTCGCGAGGAGCGGGGACGTCGCCCATCTCGGTCGTCGCCCGCTGGCCGATCGGCCGACGACGAGCGCCGGACACGCCGAGGGCGACCAGCCGGCTGTCGACTGCATCGACGTGGCCGAGCCGGGGCGCCGCTGCCGCGATGAACGCGGCGGGGGCCGAGGCATCCGATGCGCACCCAGGGGTCCCCGACACAGGAAGAGTCGGCGAAGTGCGGATCGTGGCGGACGTCGCGTCAGCGAGGGAGCGGAGCTGGGCGGTGGGGTCGTCGACGACCGAGGCCGTGCGATCACCCCCGACCGAGGTGGATGGCCCGCCGGTGGCCGCGGGGGCGGCCACCGGGGAGTGAGTGGGCATGCCACCTCGCGGGCCGGTCGGCCCGCTGATCGGCGACGTCGCGACGATCGCCGTCGCGGATTCCGCGGGGCGCACCGGGGCGTGCGAATCGAAGGTGTGCATGGTCTGTTCCCATGTGAGGGTCGCGAGGGCGCGACGGATCGTCTGGCGAGCGGTCGCTCGTCAGGTGTGCGGTGGGGTGTCAGCGGCGCCGGAGGTCCGGTGGCGGATCGGGTGGCTGCCCGAGCGGCCCGGGTGGGCCGGCGGAACGACGGTGTGGGGCGGCGCCGGCGGGAACCCCGAGAGTGCCGAGCGTGGGGCTCGCCATCATCGGGTTGCCCGACCCGCTGGCGCCGCCCGGCGCCAGGGTCCCCGTGGGGAGGGTGGGGTGCACCTGGCCCGACGCGTCGGAGGCGCCGGAGCGGTGGGGGGTGGGGCGCAGGCCCGGGGGGAGGGCCGTCGACGCGGTGCGTGCGTGGTGCCCGGGGGCGGATGCGACGCCGGCGCGGCGCGTCTGCACGGGGGCGGACGGGCGGACCCGTGACATCCGGCGATGCGTTGTGGTGATGAGGTTCATCCGTCTCACCTCCTCCTCAGGTAAGTGCCGCTGCTGCGGTGATGCGGCGAGTGTATGCACGTCGTTCGAGTGGACGGAAGCGGGTTCATGTCCGGAAATTCCGGCCTCTCACGGCCCTCTTTCGCCCCCTCCACGGTCCGGAATTCTGCACAGTTCGTCACGTCGAACGCACAACCTTCAACCCGCCCTTCAACCAGGGACTTATTCACACCCGTGGATAGTGTTAATACCTGATCAGATGGAAAAAAATAGCGGAAAATCGTTGCGGGGGACACGGCTGTCCACAAGCTGTTCCCACAGGATCGGCGGCGTGTTTCCGCATTTCTCCACAGAGTTATCCACAGGGGTGTTTGCGTGGGGATAACCCCGTGTCTAACGTGAAGCGGGCGTCTCGCGGAGGGTCGCGAGAGCGGTGTCGGCGCCCGGTGTTCCAATGGGGGAACTCGGGTGGAAACGACTCACGCGAACCACCGAGACGATGGAATGACGGGGATGCCGCGGCATCCCGAACTGCTGGAGGGGAGCCCGGATGACGCTGGCCGACATCTCGGATGAGCGCTGGGGCGGACCACGCCAGAACGAGCGCACGCCCCCGCATGACGCGCTGGCGGAACAGAGCACCCTCGGCGGCATGATGCTCTCCAAGGACGCGGTCGCCGACGTCATCGAGACACTGCGCGGTGTCGACTTCTACGTGCCGAAGCACGAGCTGATCTTCGACGCGATCCACTCGCTCTACGCGCACGGCGAGCCGACCGACGTCGTCGCCGTCACCGACGAGCTCATCAAGAGCGGCGACCTGCAGCGCGCCGGCGGCGCCGACTACCTGCACAGCCTGACCTCGATCGTGCCGACCGCGGCCAACGCCGGCTACTACGCGGGCATCGTCTCGGAGCGGGCGCTGCTGCGCCGCCTCGTCGAGGCCGGAACCCGCATCGTGCAGATGGGCTACTCGGGGCAGGGCGAGGCCGTCGACCTCGTCAACAGTGCGCAGGCCGAGATCTACTCGGTGACCGGTGCCCAGGAGGCGGAGGACTACGTCGCGCTGACGTTCGCCGTCGACGCGGCCGTCGAGGAGATCGAGGCGGCCCGTGGCCGCGACGGTCAGATGACCGGCATCCCGACCGGGTTCCAGTCGCTCGACGAACTCACCAACGGCCTCCACGGCGGTCAGATGATCGTCGTCGCCGCCCGTCCCGCCATGGGCAAGTCGACGCTCGCGCTCGACTTCGCGCGGGCCGCGGCCATCAAGCATGACATGCCGACGATCTTCTTCTCACTCGAGATGGGGCGCAGCGAGATCGCGATGCGTCTGCTCAGCGCGGAAGGATCGGTGCCGCTGCAGAACATGCGCAAGGGCACGCTCGACTCGCGCGACTGGACGACGATCGCCGCCACCCGTGGCCGCATCAACGATGCACCCCTCTACATCGACGACAGCCCGAACATGACGCTCGTCGAGATCCGCGCGAAGTGCCGGCGGCTCAAGCAGCGCGCGGGGCTGAAGATGGTCATCATCGACTACCTGCAGCTCATGACCAGCGGCAAGCGGGTCGAGAGCCGCCAGCAGGAGGTCAGCGAGTTCTCGCGGGCGCTCAAGCTCCTGGCGAAGGAGCTGCAGGTGCCGGTCATCGCGCTGTCGCAGCTGAACCGTGGTTCCGAGCAGCGCCAGGACAAGCGTCCCCAGGTGAGCGACCTGCGTGAATCAGGCTCCATCGAGCAGGACGCCGACATGGTGATCCTGCTGCACCGCGACTCCGTCTACGACAAGGACACCCGCCCGGGCGAGGCGGACCTCATCGTCGCCAAGCACCGCAACGGCCCGACCGCGACGCTCGAGATCGCGTTCCAGGGTCACTACTCGCGGTTCACCGATATGGCCGCGGGGGTCTGACGGGGCTTGTAGGTTCTCGGCGAAGATGGCGGATTCTCAGATGAAGTGGCGGACAAGTGGCGGATCCGTCATGTTCTTGAGAACGACGTCTGTAGACGGACGCGAGGCGCCGTATGTGCCGGGCGGAGGTTTCGGTCCTCGATTGGCCCCGCAAACTCCGCGACGTCCGTCGAGCGAGTTGCGAATTTCGCGACGTCACGGGGGGCGACGATTCGATCGCCTGGTTCTCGCGAACCGAGTGAGTGTCGGTGGAACGGCGTATCATAATTACACGTATGTAATTCCACCAACACCACGCCGGCGGTGAACGAGATGACTGATGGCTCTTCTGATGCGGCTGGGCGTGGGGCTGACGTGGTTTGGGCCGGTCGCCTGCAGGTCCTCGCCTTGGACGGTGGCGGCGCGAAGGCGTTGTTCACTGCCCACGTGTTGGCCCAGCTCGAGGAGGACCTCGGTGTTGTTGTTGCGGACTCGTTCGACCTGATCGCCGGTACGTCTGCGGGTGGAATCATCGCGCTCGCACTAGGCGCCGGGCTTCGTCCCGCGGAGATCGTCGAGCACTACGAGCTGCTGATCGAACGGGTCTTCCCGCATTCGCGTCGCCGTGTGTGGCGTCGCGGCCGTCAGTTGTTCCGGCCGGTGTACGACGCCGACGCGCTGCGCGCCGCTCTGGCCGGAGTGTTCGGCGATCTTCGGGTCGGCGACAGCGGGAAGCGCCTGGTGGTGCCGTCGTGGGATGTGCAGTGGGGAGGTGTGCACGTCTTCAAGACGCCGCACCATGATCGGCTCCGACGCGATTGGCGGACTTCGATGGTGGATGTCGCGAACGCGACCGCTGCGGCCCCGCTGTACTTCCCGGCTGCGCGGGTGGGTGGGCTGCGTTTGATCGATGGTGGCGTGTGGGCGAACAACCCGTCGGTGGTTGCGATCGCGGAAGCGACGAGCATGCTCGGCGCGTCGATCGGCAACGTCCGTGTTCTCAACGTCGGCACGATGGAGCCGGATGCCTCACACGGGAAGCATCTCGACGAGGCTGGTCTGCTCGGGTGGGCGAAGCCGGCCGCGTCCATGATCTTGAACGCGAGCAGCCGGGGCGGTCAAGGGATCGCCGAACACCTCGTCGGTAAGCAGAACTACGTACGCTTCGACGCCCCGACTCCGAGGGGTGCGTTCGCGCTTGACGCGGTGGACCGCGACGACGTGGTCGGGTTGGCGGCGTCGGCCAGCCGGATTCTCAGCCCGACGTACCAGGCGCAGTTCGCCGCGCACCGCGCCGCGGCTTACACACCTGCCTTCTCGATCCCTACCCGAACGGGATCGACATCCGAGAATCAACCGGAGGCCCACTGATGCAGCTCGCCGACCACTTCGATGTCCTTCTAAAGGACACCGTCAACCTCAGCCAGTTCAAGCTGGAGACTCTCGAGACGAGGGTGGACGCGATCTACGCGGCGATCGCCGCGGATGCGACGATCGGGGCGATGATCCTGGGGAAGACCCCGCAGGGATCGTGGGCACATCGCACGATCATCCAGCCCCAGAAGGGGAAGGAGTTCGACGCCGACTTCATGCTCGACATGGAGGAGAACCCGGACTGGTCCACCAGCCCGAAGACGTACATCGACGAGGTCTACTACGCCCTGAAGCGGCATCCGAAGTACGGGCAGATGCCCCTAGCCCGCAAGTGCCGGTGCGTGCGGGTCTCGTACGCGAACGACATGCATGTCGACATCGTCCCGCACGTCATCCTCTCCGGCTGGCGGGAGGTGATCGTGAACCGCGACGAGAACATCTGGGAAGACACCAACCCGCAGGGGTTCACGGACTGGATGAAGAAACAGGACCAGATCGCCGGCGGCAACCTGCGCCGCGTCATCCGCCTCATCAAGTTCCTCCGCGATCACAAGAACTCCTTCACCGGCACCCGATCGATCCTGCTCACCACACTCCTCGGAGAGCGGGTCAGCGAGCTCAGCAAGATGAGCGACCCGTCCTGCTACAGCAACCTCCCCACCGCGCTGCGCACGATCGTCACGGATCTTGACGAGTGGCTGCAGGCTCGACCTAACCGGCCGTCAATCGCCGACCCGTCAGGATCAGGAGTCACTTTCGACCACCGGTGGTCCGATGAGACGTACTCGTACTTCCGGGACCGCATCCACGTCCACGCGGCCGAGATCGAGGACGCCTACGCCGAGCCGGACAAGGACCGCAGCGTCCAGAAGTGGCAGGCGCTGTTCGGCGACGGCTTCAAGGCACCAGCCGGCAGCGGCCCTGCGAAGTTCGCCCCGGCCGCCCCGACGAAGGAGACCACAACGGGGAGGTCGGGGCGCGCGGGATGACCAAGCGAAAGCAGCCGACCTTCGCGCCCTGGCAGGTGACCCAGCTGCAGGAACTACGGGCACTCGCCAGAGCACGCCCGCACGAGTTGCGCTGCGGTGCGGCGAGCGAGGGACCTGAAGGTGATGCCTGCGTCCCGATCGAGCTGAACACCGACACGATCGAGCACGCCGCGAACGGGTTGCAGCTGCATGGCTGGGAGCCTTTCGTGCTGCGCATCCCGACCAGCCCCTTCTCCCCCCCGACCGTGGAAGTCACCCATACCCGCTTCCTCGGGTTCCCGCACGTGTTGCAGGGGCGTCGACTGTGCATCTACCTGGACCCGTCCCGCGAGTGGCACCCACAGAGCGGGGTCAGCGCGACCTTGAACCGGCTCTGGGGGTGGCTTGCCGAGGCCGCCGCGGCACTGTTCGATCCGTCCACGGCCATGTACCACGCCGTTGGCGGGGTGCTGCACCGCACCCAGGGCACACCGACGATCGTCGCCCGCGATGATCTCCCGGCGCTGCGCGTGACGACCGCGACGCTGCACCGACGAACCGACGCACGGTTGGATCTCACCTGGCGTAACCGTGGCGAGATGATCGTGCCGGTGGTGCGACTGCTCTCCGACCTGCCGTTTGGTGCGACCGAGTCGTTGGTGCCGTTGCTATACCTGATTGACTACCCGACCGCGGACGTCGCGACACCCCGCGCGTTCGGACCGGTGCGCCGCCATGCCCCGCTCGGTCCGGCGTTCACGACGATGCTGATCGCCGCCGCTCTGCGCAGCCCCGCGGATTCGCCTCAGTACTTCGTCCTCGCCGTCCCGCACGGTGCGGGCGGGCCACCGCATCTGCTCTGCGGCCGGCTCACACCCGCTGTCGCGAACGCGCTGCGCAAAGTCGGCCGGACGCGGGGCACGGCGCTGGACCTGAATCCCACCCTCCTCGACGTCGAGGTGCCGATCGAATGGTGCAACATGTCTGATGAACGAGAAGCCGTCACCACGCGACGCGACGTGGACCGTCCCGTCAACGGGTTCGCAGGAAAGTCCGTGCACGTGTGGGGGTGCGGAGGTCTCGGATCCTGGATCGCCGAGTTCGTCGTCCGGGCAGGGGCCCGAGAGATCACGATTTGCGACCCGGGTGTCGTGACCGGTGGGTTGCTGGTACGGCAGAACTACACCGAGACGAGCATCGGCGAGACCAAGGCCCAAGCTCTCGCCACACGGCTGCGGTCGCTTCGTGACGACATCGTCGTCCATGTCGCCGCCGGCGCGATCCCCGAAGACCTCAGCGCCGCGCTCGACGCGGACATCGTCATCGACGCGACGGTCAGCAACGCCGTGACGACCCTCCTGGACGCCACCGCAGAGGTGCCGGACCGTCGGGCGGTGATCGCCCAAGTCGCCACCGATGTCGCGTCCGGCACCCTTGGGTTGGTCACGATCTGCCCGTCCCGCGCTGGGTCGCCGTCGTCTGTGGACGACCGGGTGGGTCGGGTCGTGGGCGCCGATCCGGCGCTCGAGCTGTACCACGGGTTGTGGCGGGACCCTCTGGCCGGTGATGAGATCGTCCCCACCCGGGGATGTTCGGTGCCGACCTTTCATGGTTCCGCTGCGGACTTGGCCGCCGTGGCCGGAGTCCTCACCAGCCTGATCGGCACACACCTCGCCGCAGACTCCTCCACCGCCGGCGCACACCTGATCGCGTTGCCGCACGCCTCAGCAGGACCCCGACATCATTTCGTCCCCGTGACTGCCGCGGACATCAGCGAGGGGCTCGCTGCCTGACCGGAGCTAGTCTCAGGTTGCGTTTTGCCGCGTCGGCGCGGATGACTCTCCTGTCGGAGATCCATCTGCAGCGATCGCACCGGCGATGTTTGCGCGGGCGTGGATGACTAGGGCCCGAGGTCGTGGGCTTTCGTGTTGCGGCGTTGGGGTTGCCGACGCTCTTACGGCAACGAGGGGCGGCGCCGCGACATGCGGACGGCGGGCGGCGGACGCTTAGGAGGCCGCGCGCTCCGTTGTCGCCTGTCGATCCGCGGCGTAGCGTCGTGCCGCTTCCCACCAGTAGTTGTCGCGGATCCGGTAGAGCAGGGTCCGCTCCCCCGGAACGCGGCCAACGAATTCGAGGAAGTGTGCGTCGCGGAGCTTGTGGATCAGCGGGTGAACGATGCTCCCCAGCAACCCGGTCGCTTCGACGATCTGCTTGGGTGAGAAGGTTTCGCCTTCGAGTGCGGCGATCTCGATGACGACGGCGTTCATGTAGCTGTTGCCGAAGAACAGACGGGACTCCTCCGGTGCGATCGGCTCCACTATCGTCATGCCCCGAGTTTCGCATAGGTCGCCGACGCCCGGCACCTACGCGAAGGTGATTCTGAGGCATTCTCCTTCCGGTGTTGTCTACCTGACCTACACAACTTGACTCCGCTGGTTTCGAGCGTACAGTGAATGTGACATTCACTGAAACGTATGTCACGTACTACGTAAACGCCGTTGCCACAAGTGCGATTCGGTACGACGTGACTTACGTAATTGCGTGGGATTCGTTCATGGTTGCTTGTGTCGATAGGCCTCCAGGATGGCCGTATGTCCACAGATCGGTCTCCCGCGAGTGGTAGTTCGGGTGAGGTCTCGCGCCGGGTAGTCCTCGGCTCGTGACGGGGGCAGAGGCAACCATTCGGATCCGCAGGTCCGACGATCGCGTCGACGTCAGTGACCTGCGTGATCTTCGTGTTCGTCAGTTCGACACGGCGGTGCCGTGGCGGGAGTTTCGCTGGTACCGCAAGCAACGGCACTTCTCTGGCTCCTACTGGTCGGCGACGATGGAGGCGCCGGTCGGGTACGAATCGCGGCTCGAGTACGCGAACCTCTTGTTGGCGGACTTCGACCCGCGGGTGGTGTGGATCTTGTCACAGCCATTCTTGGTCGACGGAGATGACCGAGGCACGGCGCGGAGGCACGTTCCGGATTACCTGCTTATTCACGCCGATGACTCGGCGTGCGTGGTCGACGTGAAGCCCGCCGAGAAGCTGTCGCGACCAAAGGTTCACAACTCGTTGGCGTGGTCCCGGCGAGTCATCGAGGGGCACGGCTGGGAATACCGGGTGCAATCCGAACCCAACCCCGTGATGCTTGCCAACGTGCAGTTCCTCGCGGGCTACCGGCGCCGATTCCAGTTTCCGGACGCCGAGGTTGCCGCCGCGACCGGCACTCTCCACACTCCTCTCACCCTTGGAGAGGCGGTGCGAGCCGTAGCTCCTATAGAGGGTGACATCAGGTTCGCGCGTTCCCTCGTCTTGCATCTGCTGTGGGTGCGGCATCTGAACGCCGACCTGACTCGGCCCCTGTCGACCGCCAGCCTTTTGACGCCATCTTCCAGAGAGGACCAGTCGGGATGAAGAAGACATGGACGGTTGCCCCGGGCGCACAGCTCGTCTACGACGGCGAAATGTGCACCGTCGCGGAGATCGGGGATGGAGCGGTCATCGTCCGCACCGCGGACGGGAGTACTCGCCGGCTGCGGATGCTCGACGTGCTGCGGCCTGCTTCGGAGGGCGGTACCGCGCACGTCCCGGGAAGACTTCCCGATGACGAAGAGTCGCAGCCGTTGATGCTCGTCTGGTCTGATGCGACCGAGTCCGCCCAGGCGGCCGCCCATGAGCGCGCCGATCATGTCCGCGAGGTACTCACCGGATACAGATCGGGAAGTCGAGAGATCGCCCGTGAGGGAGAACCGCGCTTTGAGTACCACCCACAACGTTCATTGGGAGAACGGCAGACCGCGAAGGCCAAGGAGCTCGGCATCGGGACGCGGACACTGGAACGCTGGGTATCCCGCTACCGCGACACCGGCGAGGCGGGCCTGATCGACACCCGCAGGTCTCGGACGGGCGCGGCCCTGACGAACTTCGATCCGCGCTGGGTCGACGCCGCCCGGACCGTGATCGATGAACAGGGCAACCAGTCCAAGGTGCAGAAGAAGATCATCCTCGCCCGCATCGCCGCCCGCGTCGAGCGCGTCCACGGACCCGAGGTCGTCACCCTCCCGTCGACCGCCAGCGGATACCGGGCATTGGACGAGCTCTCCCGAGGCCGAGCAACGTTCTCCGGGTCCACGAAAGCCAAACGATCAATAGCGAACCGGCCCTCCGCCCCCTACGGCCGCCTGACAGCGACCCGCCCGGGCGAGTTCGTCCTTCTGGACACCACCCCGCTGAACGTGTTCGCCGTCGCACCGGTCACCGGAAAGTGGGTGTGCGCGGACCTCACCGTCGCGATCGACCTCTACTCGAGGTGCATCCTCGGACTGAGACTCACGCCGGGTTCCACGAAGTCCATCGACGTGTCCGGCGTCCTCGCCGAAGCTATGCAGCCCTTCGAGATCCCGAAGAGCTGGGGCACGCCAGCTCGTTGGCCGTACCACGGGCTCCCCGACACGGTGCTCGTCGACCCCGCCCGCACCGGTGTTGCCCGGTTCACTCGGGCGGGCATCCTGCCGGAAACGATCGTGATCGATCACGGCCGCCCGTTCCTGTCCGAACACGTCACCACGGCATGCGCTCGGCTAGGAATCTCGATCCAGCCCGCCCGCATCTACCAGCCGACCGACAAGAGCCCGGTCGAACGGTTCTTCCGCACCCTCGACTCACTCCTCCAAGAGCTCCCTGGCTACAAGGGCGCTGACGTGTCCGGTCGCGGCGACGACATCGAGGCTGAGGCGGTGTACACGGTCCCGCAGTTGGAGCAGATCATCCGCGAGTGGATCGCGACGGTTTATCACCTCCGGCCGCACGATTCCCTCGTCGACCCTGGGTTGCCCGGTGTGAAGATGAGCCCTGCACAACGGTACGACCAGGGCCTCGCGGTGGCGGGGGCGCTGCGGATGCCGGCAGACCGGAACGTGCTCCTGGAACTGTTGCCGGTGGTGAAGCGGCAGTTCAATCACTACGGGGTAGAGATCCACAAGCTGCGCTACACCGGTGATTCCGTCGCGAAGTACCGCAACCGTGCCCGGTCGATCCACCGTGACAAGGGCACGGAGTGGCCGTTCGTGGTGAACCCGGACGACCTCACCAAGATCTACTTTCACGACCCGGAGGATCACACCTGGCACACCCTCGAGTGGGAGCATAAAGGCAGCTTCGACACGCCCTTCAGCCTTGACGCTTTGGAGTACGCGAAGAAGATCGCGGTTCGCCAGGGTCGTCCCTCACGGGTCGACGATGTCGCGGCGCAGCTGCTGGAGGACTGGGGCGCCGGGCGTGGGTTGACCCCTTCGGAGCGGCGTATGAGCGCCCGGATGGCCGCCCAGCTGAATGAGCGGGAGCCCGACCCAGACGGGGTGTGGTCGCTGCGCACGGTCCAGCGGCTGCTGGACGCGGAACTGTCGAGCTCATCTGATCTCGCCACCGAGCTCAGCGGCCCCATGCAGGACCCCGGTCGTCGGGTGGCCTCGCCGGACACCGGCGATGACGACGATGAGGACGACATCGACGAACCAACCATCCGCGCCGATTATCACTTCGAACCGATGGAGATGCTCCGATGACGTCCCCAAGTGCGCAGACGCAGCTGCCGCCCCGTCAGCGCAGCCTGTCCACCTACGAGGGCTGGACGGACTTCGCTGACCGTCCACCCCGCACTCGCCCCATGAAGCTCACCCGCCTACAGCTGGATTCGTTGCCGGCTCGCGAACGCGCGGCGTACGACCTGGAGCGGCGAGTTTGGCATGCGAACATCCTGCTGCGCACCCGGCAGGTGGAGGACATCGAGGTGCAATTGGCGGACATCCTCGACTCGAACCTGCAGGACTCCGACCGGGTCAAGTCCGCCGCAGCGATTGACGCGCCGCCAGCGTTGGGGAAGTCGACCGTGGTGAACAACTTCGGCCGGATGTTCCATCAGCAGCGGAACGCGGAGGTCGGGGACTGGTTGGACCCGGACAGGGATATTCGGCACTTGCCGGTGTGCCACGTCACGTTGACCGGGCGGCTGACGATCAAAGGGCTGCACATGATGATCCTCGGCTTCTACGCCCACCCCGCCACCGCCGGCATCCTGCACCGGTCGATGGCCGGCCGTGACCTGGCGCGGGCGGCAGCGGAATGCATCGAACGACACGACACCCGGCTGGTGATCATCGACGACCTGCACTTCCTGAACATGCGCACCCGTGACGGAGTCGAGGTCGCCAACCAGCTCAAGTGGCTCGCCAACGAGTACAACGCCACCTTCCTGTTCGCCGGCGTCGCCCTGCGCGCCCGCGGCCTGGTAGGTGAAGGTGAGACCGGGAGGGAAGCGGCGATGGCACAGACATTCCGCCGGTGGACGGTGCTCGGGTTGAGCCCGTTCACTCTCGCCCACAAACGCGGCAGGGAGGAATGGGGCCGGTTGCTATTCGGCATCGAACAATCCCTCGTCCTCACCGACGCTCGCCCTGGGATGCTGGTGGACCTATCGCGGTACCTGTTCGCCCGCACCACTGGAAACATCGGCTCCCTGATGGACCTGATCCGCCGCGGCGCATCTCGCGCAATCCGCACCGGCCGGGAATCCATCGACCGCGAACTGCTCGACGACATCCGCATCGACGAAGGCGCCGAAACCGAACGACGCGAGCTTGAGGCCAAGCTCGAACAGCAATCGCGAACCCAGAAAGCACACCGCCGCCGCAAGAATCAGGACGCAGAGGCGGCGACCGCATGACCACGACGACGGCAACGCCCTCGGATCAGGTGCGGGTACTGCCGTTCCGAGTGCGGCCGCTGCCGGATGAGCCGTTCGACTCCTGGCTGGAGAAGATGGCGGCCACCTACGGGGCAACGATGAACGAGATGGCTTGCGCACTCGGCCTCATCGAGCAGCAGAAAGGATTGGCGGTCTCCGCGACTGCATGGATGGCGGACATGTGGGCCACTACCCTCACCGCCGACCAGGCCTCCCGACTCGAAGCGTCGACGGGCATCCCCACAGATCAGTTCCATGAGATGACCAGGATGAGGTTTGCACGCCACGCGATCCGTTTCACCCGGCAGGGGCGGATAAGCGCGCAATGCCCGGCTGCGGGAACTACGGGACGATACTGCCCCGAGTGCCTGGTCGACTCAGGTGGGCGATGGCGGATGTCGTGGCAGTTCCCGTTCGGGTTTGCGTGCGCCCGCCATCGTCGCCTGCTCGTAGATCGATGCCGCGCATGCGATCGTCCCGCCCGGCAACGCGCTCACCCGCTCGCCCTCGTTCCGGTTCCCGGCCGCTGCCACAACCCGATCCCGGGTCCGCAGAGAGGCCCCCAGGCCAACCGATGCCGGGCAGACCTCACCGACAACCCGACACCCGCTCCCGTCCCTCGCGCCGTGTTGGAAGCGCAGCGGGCGATGATGCGGATCATCTCCACCGGGAGCGCACGGTTCGGGATCTACGTGGGCGCACCGCAGCCAGCAGTGGCCGTGCTGGAAGACGTCCGGCTGCTGTCTCGCATCGCACGGAACGCGATGGTCGCTGACGACGGCATCGATACCGGCGCGCTCGGGGAAGATGCCGTCCAGCTGTTCCGGGCGAGCGAGGATTGGACCCCGGCCGTCCGGGCGCGACCGGAGTCCGCAGTTGGGGCGGCAGCCGGTACCACCCTCGCGCTGACGGCATTGGCCAACCCTGAGACCGTTGCTACCCTCCTGCGGGGACGCGTCGCGCAGAGCACGTCGTACACAGCCAACACCCCGCAACTACAGACGCTCATCGCCACCGCGCTGGGGCGACGCCGCCGTCCTACCGTGTTCCTGCAGTCCGCGCCACCTTCCGGGATCGGGCCGGCCGAACGCGCCCGGACGGTACCCGCACAGCTGTGGGACGAGTGGATCGCCCACCACGCGCCGCTCCGCGTGACAAACGAGATCGCGGCATCAGCACTGGCGGCGGCTGTCGTGTTCACCGGCACACGGCTCACACACTCCGCAGCCCTCGCTCTGCTCGATCCGGACGCACCGGTCCGGCAAGTCACGCACGTGATGCGTGACCTCGGCCGCAGCGCCCACGACGTCCACACGCTCCACGCGATCCTCCGGTTGGTCGCGTTCCTGGACACCCACGACGTGCCCGTGGACTACACCCGGCGCCGCTCCCTCGATTACACCGGACTGCTACCAGAAGCCGAGTGGCGGGAATCGTGCCGGGCGGTGGGCGTATCCGCGGGCGGCGGACGGCGGTGGCGGGTGGCTCGTGCGTTCCTGTACCGGACACTGTCCGGCAACCCGCTCCGCACGCTCCCGGCCGAGTGGGGAGCTACGGGAGTCAGCACACGATCCGTCGCCCGCTTCGTGAAAGCGCTGCCGCATGAGGGCCGCCTCCGGCTAGAGCAGATCGCCGCCGACTTCCTCATCGCCAACGGCATCCACGAGCCGATCACGTGGTGCCCTCCCGTCGCCGACACGGCCCGGACGGAAAGCGCGCAAACCGCCTCAACCCTGTGGCCGCCGAGCCGCCCAGCGCGAACAGCTGCCATGAAGTCCAGCTCGCCAGACGACATGGTGCGGGCGTACACGGCAGGAGCGTCGACGTCCGAGATCGCTGCAGATGCCAACGTGTCCCGGCAGACCGTGAGTCGCATACTCGCCGACGCGGGCACCCAAACCCGTCGAGGACGACCCCGCACCTTCACCCCTGATCCTGTCTGGTTGCGCGAGCAGTACGAGACGCATCAGCACACCATCGGGCAGATCGCACGCATCGCTGGATGCAGCGAAACGACAGCCAACCGCCACCTACGTGCCGCCGGCATCGACCTCAGACCACGTGGAGGACGGCATACATCATCCCAACGACGAGGAACGGGAGCGGCCGATGCTCGGATATGACGCATACGTGTACGAGATCGCGGCCGGTGTCTCCGCAGAAGACATCGGTCGGATCGCACTCGAATCGAACGAGGAAAGAACAATCCACCTGAATGCGGTGATCGCCCGCCGACTCGCGTACGTCCCATACCGGACCTGGGTCGACCATCTCCTTGAGTCAGCGAAAGATGGACGTGCGCAGATTCTCCACGACGGCGGCTACCCGTACGTGTTCTACGCGACCGGCGCCGACATCAAGATCAATTTCGCTGTGTCTGGAAACGAGGAAGTAGCGAACCTCGCAGACGCAACTCGGTACCTGGTGGAGGCGTGGGACCAGAGCTGAACCTGGCCGGGCGGGTGTCTAGCGGAATCTAGCTGTGTCTACCGTTTCCGTAGACCTGATTAGACATAGCTAGAGTTCGTCGAGATCGATCCCGAACTTCTGGGCAAGTTCGGCGAGCGGGATCTCCTCACTGTCGGCGGGACGTTCCCGGACGATGCGGGCGATCTCTTCTTCCTCCGCTGCATCCTCGGCATCCGCGATCGACTCCAGGTCGCCGACAAGTACCTCGATTGACGTGCTTTCCGCGGTCGCGCGGCGCCGGATCTCGGCGGCGGCGTGCGCGAGGGTGTACATCCGCTCCCACGGGTGCTCACCGTGCCGAAAGGTGGAGATTGTGTCGCGCGTATAGCTGCGTTCGTCTCCGGGGACGAGCCAGCGTTCGGAGCCGTCCGAGGCGAGGAAGAAGTCTACGTAGCAGTTCCCGCACGGCATCCGGTAGACGCCTGGTTCGGTGGGGGCGGACTCGGTGTTTCGTTGAATCATGTCGTCGATCGCCTGCTCCCAATCAACCCCGTGATCATCGTGTGACATGCGAAACCCTTCCTAAGCAGAACAGAGCAGTCTGTCACCCGGGCACGGCCGCGTCCACACCCTCCACCGCGACTGCAGCAGAGTCGAACTCGAGGATGTATGCGGACGTGCTGTCGCCTGCTCGTGCTACCCTAAAGTCATCACGATCAGCCCGCTCGCCTCACGGCTCGGGCTGATTTTCTTTGTACCGTGGGCATGATGGTCGAGTACACCAAGCCCTGGCTGTCGGTGGACGCCCAGACCGACAAGCTCGTCAGCCGCGGCATCGAAATCGGCGACCGCACCGAAGCGACGAAGCTGCTCCGAGCGGTGGGGTACTACCGGTTGACCGGCTATCTGTACCCGTTTCGGCGTTCCGAACGATACGAGAGCGACGACGGAAGATCCCGGGTTCGGGTGCTCAACGAGTACCTGCCCGGCACCTCCCTCGCGCATGCCGCCAAGCTGATCGACTTCGACCGCGCACTGCGGATGCTGGTGATGGATGGTGTCGAGCGAATAGAGGTGTCCCTCCGGATGGAGATCGGGTACGTACTCGGCGAGGGGTCCCCGTTCGCGCATCGTGACGCGGACACATTCGTCTCCTCGTTCACCGAACTATATGAGGACCCCGAGACCGGCGAGGAGACGAGCAAGCATCGGGAATGGTTGCGGCGAGTGGACAGTCGGCTGGGCGGGTCGGATGAGACGTTCGTCGCCCATTTCCGGGAGAAGTACGACGGTCAGATGCCGATCTGGGCGCTGACCGAGGTGTTGGAGCTCGGTCATCTCGGTCGGCTCTACGGCGGGCTTAGCAACTCGCGCGCCACGAAGATCGCGCACGCGTACGCGGTGCCTTCCAAACGAGTGATGGCCAGCTGGATTGCCAGCCTCAACTATGTGCGCAACGTCGCCGCTCACCATGCGCGATTGTTCAACCGGAAACTGGTGGTGGCTCCCAGCCGGCCGGGCGTCGGCGTGGTCCCCCTCCTGGACCATCTCCGTGACGAGGAGTCGTCGAAGGCTGTCTACGGCCTCTACAACGCCCTGGCCGTCACCGCCTATCTCCTTCGTTCGATCGACGCCAAGTCTGGGTGGCCGCGGCGACTGGTCACACTCCTGGACACCTTTCCCGCCGCGAAGAACTTCTCGGTCGACGCTCTCGGCGTGCACCCGCGATGGTCGGAGATGGATCTCTGGCGCGAATAGCGACCTCCATCGGTGGCCCGCTCACACTCCCGCTGCCGGAGCGGTGACGCGCGGACGCAGGACGAGACGGGCTGCGCGATCATCCACGCCGCGACATCTCCCCGTGCTGCGCACCCGGTTGCGGGATTCGCGAAGCTAGGCACATGCCGAACACACGACACGCACCGCTATCAGAGGGCGTGGTGACGGCGATCGCCGACGCTCTCGGCGAGACGAGCATCGGGCTGACGGGCTCGGAGATCGGGAGGATTCTGGTGCAGCTGGGTTTCGATGATCCCGGCCCCGACATGACGAAGCGGCATCGCCTCGCGGTCGCGCTGATCAACCAGCAGCGCAAGGACAACGCAAGCAACGGCATCATCCGCTTCGTGGCCGAATCCATGTCCATCGGCCGCTACCTGGGCAGGCAAGAACGATTCGAGGAACTGAGGGATGTCGTAGACCCGGCACTGTCGTTGGCTGGGCTCCGTATCCGAGACGACGGCCGCGTCGCTCGTCTCGGACGCAAGGCGACAACATTCGATGAAGTCGCCGCGCTCACGGGTCGGCTCCTCGCCGAATCACAGCGTCGTGGCGTGCACGACCAAGTCCTCGCATACTGCCGGGAGGAACTGATCCGGCAATCGACCTTCCACGCCGTCTCCGAGGCAGTAAAAGGTGCGTGCGACCGGCTTCGCACCATGACCGGGCTCATCCTGGATGGTTCGGAGCTGATCGATGCGTGCTTTTCGTCGTCCAAGGGCCGGCCGCTGGTGACGATCAACGACTGGGAGACGAAGTCGGAGGCCAGTGAACACACCGGGTTCGCGAACCTCCTCAGAGGGGTGATCGGAACATTCCGCAACCCGACCGCGCACGCACCCCGGGTGGCGTGGCCCGTCAGCGAGCCGGACGCACTCGATGTCTTCTCCACCCTGTCGTACATCCACCGGCGTCTCGACGCGGCCCGCACTCGACGACCCTGAACCGCTGCCACCTACGGTGGAATCGCGGAACTCTTCACCAAATCCAACGGGAACCTACACTGAGCTCTCGGGCGCCGTCCTTCTGCGCGACGGACCGCCAGGGTGAGGGTTCTCGATAGGAGCTGCAATTTCCACCGGCGGCGGGCGGACGGGCTATTCGTTTTGTCCGATGGGTCGTGTGTACCGGCATCTCGGGCTGTTCGTTGCGGCCACGTCACCGGCATGTCCGACCAGCTTGACGACTACATCACCCGGCCAGGGCTGGGACGTCGGTTTGATGGGTGGTGGCGGGGCGCCACCAGGCGGGCGCTCAACCTTCAAGCCGACGGGACGCGCGGTCAGCGTGTCTGCCGGGGATGGTGAGGAGGGCGACGGAGCCGATCACGATGGCGGTGCCGGTCCAGCCGAGCACGCTCTGGGTCTCCTGCAAGAGCCCGACGGACAGGACGATCCCGAAGACGGGCACGAGAATCGTCCATGTTGTGAGGATGTCGAGCCGGGACCGTTGCGTCTCCGCGTACCAGGCGACGGTGGTCGCGGCGGTGCCGGCCAGGGACATCCACAGCAGGGAGAGCACGAATCCCGGCGTCCATTCAATGACCGGCGGACCTTCGACGATCGCGGCGGCGACGAGGAGGATCCCGCCGCCGAGCAGCAGCTGCACGGTGGCGACGAGGAACGGGTCGGCGCGCACGGCGCGGCTGATGAGGGTGCCGGCGGTGACGGCGGCGGCGGCGGTGAGGGACAGCCATGCCCCGGTCCCGGCGCCGGCGGGCAGCACGATGAGCAGGAGTCCGGCGAGCCCGGTGAGCATCGCGGCCACCGATCGCAGGGAGGGACGTTCGCGGTAGAGCCACCAGGCGGGCAGCAGGATGAGGACGGGCTGGACGTTGGCCAGCACGGACGCGACGCCCGTTGTCAGGCCGATGGTGCCGCCGAACATGGCGGCGTAGGCGATGGCGACGTTCACGACGCCGAGCACGCCGATCAGCGTCCAACTGCGTACCTCGCGGGGGACGGGCGCGCGGCGGATGACAGTGAGGATCAGCAGAGCGGCACCGGCGACGAGGGCGCGCAGTGCTGCGAGCCACAGCAGCGGCGCATCTTGCAGCCCGACGCTGATCGCGACGAAGCAGGACCCCCACGCGAAGGTGATCCACAGCATCCGCCACGGGCTCGGCGCTCGCCGTCCGGTGCCGGCCGCGGTGGGGGTGCTCATGCGTCGTCGTCGGGGGGCGGGTTCGTGTGGTCGTGACGGGTCTGTTCACGGTGTCGTCCGTGGCCTCCGTGTCCGCGGTGGCTGAACAGGTGCAGTAGGGCGATCACGATGATGCCGGCGTAGGGGGCGGCCGCGGCGAGGTGGGTCCAGTGGTCGATGACCAGGTAGATGACGATCCCGGCGACGGCAAGCGCGATGATCCCCCAGATCCACACGCGTCCAGGGCGGGGCGGTCCGGCGTGCGGGGTGGTCATGACCGCTCCGCGGCGAGGAAGTCGTGTCTCATGCCGAGGGTGTTGTCGGTGAGACGGATGGAGGCGGCGGGGTCGGTGACGGTGCCGGTGAGGGCACGGATCGCGTCGATGGTTTCGGGGACGACGATCGCCTCGTTGCACACCTGGTAGGTGAGGTATGCCTCGTCGCCGTCGACGGTGACGAGGTCTTCCCAGACCGCGACTTCCCACATGTCCCCGCGGGGTCGGCCGAAGTCGCGCATCAGCTCGACCGTGGAGTTGAGGGCGACGAGCCCGTCGGACATGCGGATGAACGCGATGCGGGGGGCGGCGCGCAACGCGTCGAGGATCGGGTCGCGTGAGGCGCGGCGGGTCAGCTGCAGGGTCCAGTAGTGGTTGTGGGTATGCGTGCGCGCGCCCTTCGCGGCGATCGTGACCACGTCCAGGCCGGGAATCACGGTGCGCGCGTCCGGACCCTGGTGGGAGGGAATGACCGGTTCGGGAACCATCGTGTTCATGATGCCGCCCAGGTGCGATTCCCACGGGTCGGGGTGAGGCGGGCGGCGGATCTGATGCGCCAGTCGGTGATGGTGTCCGCGACGCCAGTCAACTGCATGTCGGGTTGGGCGTGGACGGCGTCGGCGACCCTCTTGCCGATCACGCCGTATCCGTTGACGCCGACTTTGATCCTGTCCCATCTCCCTTTCCCCTTTTCATGGTGTTCTCGAGGCCGCGCACGGGTTAGTGGCGGGGCCGGCGGCGCCGCAGAGTCCACAGCAGGTAGCCGCCGAGCGCGCCGATCGTGCCGGTCCCGGCGCCGATCAGGACGCCTTCCCGGGAGCGCCATTTCGTGTTCCCGCCGACGAGGGTGCCGATCCCGCCGATCAGCGCGGCGGCGATCATTCCCGCGACGACACGGTTGCCGACGCGTTCGGCGCGCCCGACGAGAGGTTCCAGCTCCGTCGCGCGCAGGTGCACCTCGAACCCGCCGTCTTCGAGGAGATGCCGGAGCCGGCTCAGGGTGGCGGGCAGCTCGGTGAGCAGTGCCCCGGTGTCGGCTCCCGCGCGCGCCCATCGCCGGGCCAGAGCCGGCAGGGACAGCTGGGCGCGGGTGAGCTGCTCAGCGTAGGGCTGCAGGGCGTCGAGCATCTGGAAGTCCGGATCCAGCCGCGCCGCAGTCCCTTCGGCCATCATCAGCACTTTGAACAGCAGCGCCGTCTCCTGCGGAAGGTGCAGCTGGTGCTGCTGAAGGATGCCGAGCAGCTGCTGGAGCATGATTGCGAGGCTGATCTCCGACAGCGAACGGCCCCGGTAGCGGGCCGTGAACGCGGTGATCGCCTGCCGCAGCCCTGCCCGGTCGACGACGTCGGCGGTCCGGGAGAGTTCTATCAGGGCGGTGGTGAGGGCGTCCGGGTCGTCGCGGGTGAAGGCGAGCACGATGCCGGCGAGGCCGTCCGTGGTCTGTTCGGTGAGCTCCCCGACCATCCCGAAGTCGATCAGCGCGAGCGCGCCGTCGGGCTGCACGAACATGTTCCCGGGATGGGGGTCGGCATGGAAGAACCGGTTGTCGAACACCATCGTGAGCACGATGTCGGCACCCAGCCGCGCGAGTGCGACCCGGTCGATGCCGGCGGCGTCCAGGCCCTCCAGGTCGTCGATCCGCACCCCGCTCATCCGCTCCAGGGTCAGCACGCGCGAGGTCGTGGTCTCCCCGTGCACGCGGGGAATCCGCACCCGCGCCGCGTGGGCGAACTCCTGCGCGAACCGTTCGGCGTTGCGGGCCTCCTGCAGGTAGTCCAGCTCGGCACGCAGCGTGCGGGAGAACTCCTCCACCAGCCCGGGCAGGTCGTACTGCCGGATGGCATCCCAGCGCCGGTCGGCGCGGTCGGCGAGGTTGCGGAGAATGTCCAGGTCTTCGTGCACCTGCGCGACCACGCCGGGCCGGCGCACCTTCACGACGACCTCGGTGCCGTCGTGAAGAGTTGCCGCGTACGCCTGCCCGATGGACGCCGCCGCCAGCGGCACCGGGTCGAACTGGGCGAACACGTGCTCTGGGTCGGCGCCGAGCTCTTCACGGAGCACGTCCCGAATGCCCTCCCACGGTGCCGCGGCGACGTCGTCCTGCAGTTTGGCGAACTCGGCGACCCATGCCGCGGGGAGCAGATCGTGCCGGGTGGAGAGGATCTGGCCCAGTTTCACGAACGTCGGCCCGAGCTCCTCCAACGCGACCCGCACATGCTCCGGGTTCGTGTAGGGGTCCTCCTGCCGGGCGTGTCCGAGGGCGCCGCGGTGGAACGGCACCAAGCCGCCCAGGCCCAGCACGCCGGCCAGGACGCCGAGTCCGTGCCGGCGCAGCACGGCCCCGATCTGCCGGTACCGGCTACCCCCCGCGCCCATCAGCTCACGCCCCTCTCAGCTGGCCCGTCGGCCGATGCTCGTTCCAGGATGAGTTCGACGCGCACGTCCGGGGCGAGCGCGGGGACGGTGACGACGGGGAAACCCAGCTCCTCATACACCTGCCCGAGCAGGTCGTGGATGCGCCGCTGCGCGGCGGGGTCCTCGGTGCGCGCGTAGTCGGGCGCCAGCGGGAGCAGGTCCAGCAGGAACACCGTCGCGTACCGGGTGGCGGCCAGCGCGCCCAGCAGGGCGGTGTCGGGCTCGAGGTTGAGGAAGCGGTAATAGGCGAGCGAGTCCGGCAGGGCACGGTCCAGGAACACCGTCTGTTGCGGGTCGAGGGAGTGCTCCTGCTCGATCTGCATGTCTACGACCGCGCGCTGGAACTCGCTCTGCCGTGCCCGCACCTCCGCAGTGCTGCGCCCGGTGATCCGTTGCAGGTCGATGTAGTGCCGGGCGTGCTCGATCGTGGTCGTGTACCCGCGGCCCCGCAGCAGGTTGACCGTGGTGGTCTTGCCCGAGCTGGGACCGCCCGTCACGACGTGCCAACGGGTGGGCTGTGCGGGCCGCGGCTCCTGGATGCCGGTCATGACCTCACCCTACACCCTGTACCCCTACAGGGTATGGTAGATTGTAGGTGGAGGTACGAGATGGCACACGGGTATGTGGACAACAAGCCGGCGCTGCTGGCGCGGCTGAGCCGCGCGGAGGGGCAGGTCCGCGGGATCGCGCGGATGATCGACGAGGACGTCTACTGCATCGATGTGCTGACCCAGGTGTCGGCGGCGACGAAGGCGCTGGAGTCCGTCGCGCTGGCGCTGCTGGAAGACCACCTCGCGCATTGCGTCGCGCAGGCGACCGCCGAAGGCGGCCCGGTCGCGGAGGAGAAGCTGCGTGAGGCGAACGCCGCGATCGCGCGCCTCGTGCGCTCCTAACCTCGCCCCACTCACATCGTTCAACGCTCTTGAAGGGAGCACATCATGACCGGACAGGGATTCCAGGACCTCGGACTGCAGGCGACGAGCACCGGCGCGGGGTGCGCGTGTTGCAGCCCCACCTCACACGGCGCGGCAGCCACCGACACCACCGCAGTCCCGGCGACGGGTGACGTTGTGTCGGCGCAGTTCCTGGTGGAGGGGATGACCTGCTCGCACTGCGTGCGCAGCGTGACCGAGGAGGTCTCCGCGATCGACGGTGTCTCCGACGTCGCCGTCGATCTGCGCGCCGGTGGCGTGTCCACGGTGACGGTGTCCAGCGCGACGCCGGTGGATGCGGCGCGGGTGCGGGAGGCGGTGGAGGAGGCCGGCTACAGCCTCGCCTCAGTGTCATGACCACGACGACGACGGATGTTGATCTCGACATCACCGGGATGACCTGCGCGTCGTGCGCGACCAGGGTGGAGCGGAAGCTGAATAAACTGCCGGGGGTGGCGGCGACGGTCAATTTCGCCACCGAGAAAGCCCGCGTGCACGCCGAGTCCCCGGTGCCGCTGGAGGAGCTGATCTCGGCGGTCGAGCAGGCCGGGTACGGGGCCTCCGTCCCCGCCCCACCGGCCACCGAAGCCCCCGATGAACAGGCCACGGTGCCGCGGGATGCGGAGTTGGTGTCGTTGCGGCAGCGGCTGATCGTCTCGACGGTCCTGGCGGTGCCGGTGGCGGTGTTGTCGATGATCCCGGTGCTGCAGTTCACCTACTGGCAGTGGCTGACCCTGACCCTTGCGGCGCCGGTGGTGGTGTGGGGGGCGTGGCCGTTCCACCGTGCCGCGGCGATCAACGCCCGCCACGGTGCGGCGACGATGGACACCCTGATCAGCCTCGGCGTGCTGGCCGCGTTCGGCTGGTCCCTCTACGCCCTGTTCTTCGGCGGTGCCGGGATGCCCGGGATGCGGATGAGCGTGACCTTCGTCGGCACCCCGCAGTCCGGCGGCCACGAGGTGTATCTGGAGGTCGCCGCCCTGGTGACGGTGTTCATCCTCCTCGGCCGCTACCTGGAGACCCGCGCGAAGCGGCAATCCGGGGAGGCTCTGCGCGCCCTGCTGGAGCTGGGTGCGAAAGACGCCGTCGTCCTCCGCACAGGTAGCGAACAGCGCGTCCCCGTCGCCCAGCTGGTGCCCGGCGACATCGTGGTGGTGCGGCCCGGGGAGAAGATCCCCGCCGACGGTGTCGTCACCGAGGGTGTCTCCGCGGTGGACGAGTCGATGCTGACCGGCGAGTCCGTCCCCGTCGAAGTCGCCCCCGGCTCGAAGGTGGTCGGAGCGACCGTGAACACCGGCGGCCGACTGCTGGTAGAGCTCACCCGGGTCGGCGCGGACACGGAGCTGGCCCGGATGGCCAGGCTGGTGGAGGAGGCGCAGACCGGGAAGGCGCAGGTGCAGCGCCTCGCCGACCGGGTCTCCGCGATCTTCGTCCCCATCGTCATCGCCCTCGCCATCGTCGCGTTCACGGTGTGGCTGCTGGTCGGCGCCTCCCCGGAGGTCGCGTTCACCGCCGCGGTGACGACGCTGATCATCGCGTGCCCCTGCGCGCTCGGGCTCGCGACCCCGACCGCGCTGCTGGTCGGCACCGGGCGAGGCGCGCAGCTGGGCATCCTCATCCGCGGACCGCAGGTGCTGGAGCAGACCCGCCGCATCGACACCGTGGTGCTGGACAAGACCGGCACCATCACCGCCGGCACCATGACCGTGACCGCCACCCACCCCGCCGCAGGGACCGACGAGACGGAGCTGGTGCAGGTCGCCGGGGCGCTCGAGCACGGCTCCGAACACCCCATCGGCCGCGCCATCACCAACGCGGCCAGCGGCCCGCTCGCGGCAGTGGAATCGTTCGCCGCGGTGGCCGGGCAGGGCGTGCAGGGCATCGTCGACGGCCGCCTGGTCGCCGCCGGCCGCGCCTCCTGGATCACCACCCAATGGGCGCTCCCCATCCCCGCCGAGCTCGCCGACACCATCGCGGCGGACGAGGCGGCGGGAGCGACGGTCACGGTGGTGGCGTGGGACGGGCAGGTGCGCGGGGCGATCAGCGTCGCCGACACCATCAAACCCACCAGCCGTGAGGCGGTCACCCGGCTCCGAGAGCTCGGGTTGACCCCGATCCTGCTCACCGGCGACAACCCCGGCGCCGCCCGCGCGATCGCCAACCAGGCCGGGATCGAGGACGTCCGCGCCGGGGTCACCCCACAGGGCAAGCTCGACACCATCCGCGACCTGCAGGCCGCGGGCCGGGTGGTCGCGATGGTCGGCGACGGCGTCAACGACGCCGCAGCCCTCGCCGCCGCCGACCTCGGGATCGCGATGGGCACCGGCACCGACGCGGCCATCACCGCCGCGGACCTGACCATCGTCTCCGGCGACCTGATGCTGGTCCCGGACGCGATCCGGCTGGCCCGCCGCACCCTGGGCACGATCAAGGGGAACCTTTTCTGGGCGTTCGCGTACAACGTCGCCGCGATCCCGGTCGCGATGCTCGCCCTGCTCAACCCCATCCTCGCCGCCGCGGCAATGGCGTTCAGCAGCGTGTTCGTCGTCACCAACAGCCTCCGCCTGCGCCGCTTCCGCCCCCTGCCCACCCCGACCCGTGCCGGCGCCCCCGCCACCCGAGAGCCCGCGCCCGTCCAGGCCTAACCATCGCTCGAGAAGGAGACACACCATGTCCCACGACCACGACCACTCCGGGCACGACCCACGCACGGGCACGACCGTGGAGGACACGAGCATGGTGCGCACGAGCATCACCATCACGAGCCGCCGGCGGGGGCGACGAACCTGGTGACCTGTCCGGTGATGCCCGGCAACCAGGTCGACCCGGCCTGGGCCGAGCAGCGCGGCCTGTTCCGCGACTACCAGGGCAGCCGGTACTGGTTCTGCTGCGCCGAGTGCGGGCCGCTGTTCGACGCCGACCCGGCCCGCTACGCGCACGCCGCCTGACCGGCCAGATAACCCGGTCGGAGATAGAGGGTGGACACGGCGGTCGGGCTGGTGCAGGCGTACCTGCGGGTCAACGGCTACTTCACCGTCGCCGAATACCCCGTGCTGGACGCCACCGGTCCCGGCGGTCCCCGCACCATCACCGACCTGGACATCCTCGCCGTACGGCTGCACCGCGCACCGGGAGCGTCCGGGACCGTCGACGCACCGCTGGACCCGGCCCTGGGCGCCGGGGGCGGAGCGGACATGATCCTCGGCGAGGTCAAGGAAGGCCGCCCGCACCCCAACCCGGCGATGCGGGACCCGGCCGTGCTGGAAGCCGCGTTCACCCGGTTCGGGTGCTGCGCCCCGACCGATGCCGCCCGGCTGGTCGCCGAACTGCTGGAAACGGGACGGACGGTGGCGCCGGAAGGGCACACGATCCGCACGGTCGTGTTCGGCAACCCCACCTCCCCGCCCGGGGCGGGGGCGCCGTGGCACACCGTCCCGTTCGCCCGGGTGCTGCGCTACCTCGAAGACCACCTGAGCGCGCACTGGGGCATCCTCGGCCGCACCCAGATCAAGGACGACACCCTCGCCCTGCTGGCCTTGCGGGAGAAGGCCCACCGCGCCGCGACCGGCGCCTCCCGCCAGGGCACGGACCGGTAGGGCGGGTCATGGCGGGGGAGCGTGTGCACACGCAGGGGGAGCCGGTGTGGGTGCGCACCCGTGACGAGCGCGCCCTGTATACGATGGTGCTGCCCGCCCCGGCCGGGACCCCCGGGGCGCCGACGGTGGTGTTCGAGGCGGGATGGGCGGCGACCCGCTCCACCTGGGCGTTGCTGCAGACCCGGGTCGCCGCGTTCACGCGGGCCGTGGTGTATGACCGGGCAGGGCTGGGCCGGTCCGCCCCGGATAGTGCAGGGCGCACCCTGGACCGGATGGCCGACGACCTGAACGATTTGCTGGACGGCCTCGAGCCGAGCAGCGGGTTCGTGCAGGTGGGGCATTCCGCGGGCGGCCCGATCGTGCGGCAGGCAGCAGACCGGCCGCCCGGACCGGGAGGCCGGTCTGGTGCTGGTGGATCCGACCGACGAGGCAGCGACCCAGCAGTTCGGTGTGCCGTTCCGGGTCGGGGAGAAGATCGTGATCGCCGTGGAGTGGGTGCTGGCACGGGTGGGGTTGCTGGAGCGGTTCTTCCGGTTCCTCGGGGAGGGGATGCCCGAGGATGTGCGGGCGGATCTTCACCGGGAGGCGTTCCGGCCCGCGGTGGTGGTCACCCAGGGTCGGCAGGCGCGCACGTTCCTCACCGAGCTGCACGCCTGGCGCGGCGACCCGCCGGTGCTGCCCGATGTCCCGGTCACCGTCATCTCCGGCAGTCTCGCGGACGGGATGCCGCGACGGGTCCGGGATGCCGCGACCGCCGCCGGGCGGTATCGGGCCGCACAGTCCCGGCAGGGCCGGCACGTGGTCGCTGCCCGCTCCGGCCACTACATCCCCGCCACAGAATCGGACCTGATCGCTGCGGAGATCCGCCGCCTCGTCCTCCCGCCCGTCGGATAGCCCGGGTTGTCTGGCGGGCATGCCTGGTCAGGCCACGGCAGGGGGGCGTCGCCGCCGGGCGATCGCACCGGTGAGGGCGAGACCACCCAGCCCACCCCATAGGGTGACAGTGGAAACGCCTTGCCCGATGAGGACGGCGGGGGTGAGCCCGGCGCGCAGGTCGGTGTCGGCGATCATCGCCCCGGCCTGTCCGGCGGGCAGACCGGTGAGGGTGCTGCCGTCGGGGCGGATGATCTGGCTGGCGCCGACGGTGGAGACGTTCACCACGGTGCGGCCGGTCTCCACCGCGCGGATTCTGGCGACCGCGAGCTGCTGCAGGTTCTCGTCCGTGCCGCGGAAGTCGGCATTGTTGGTCTGGAACACCAGCAGCTCCGCGCCGGCGGTGACGCTCTCGGCGATGACTTCGTCGTAGATCACGTCGAAGCAGATCGCCAACCCCACCGGCACGTCGCCGACGGTGACCATGGGCAGGTCGGTGCCGTGCGCGTAGTCGCGTTGCAGCAGCCCGACCAGGTCGGGAGCGAGCAGGGTGTAGAACGCCCGATCGGGCACGTACTCGCCGAACGGCACCGGGTGGCGTTTCGCGTGCGTCTGCACCTGCTCCCGCTGCGGCGTGGCACCGGTGGTGGCCGGGTCCCACAGGAACGACGTGTTGTAGATGTTGCCGCCCGCCGTGGTGGCCGCGTTCGCCAGCAGCGGGGCACCTGCCCGGGTGCTGATGCCGGTGAGATGCTCGGCCAGCCACGGGGTCTGGAACGGGTCAGCATCCAGCCCTTCCGGCCACACCACCAGATCCACATCCGCGTCGAGCACCGGGCCGGTCGCGTCCCCCTGCGCCCGGGCGATCGCCCCCACGGTGCGCTGGTCGAAGTACCCGGACGGGCCGTTGCCTTGCACCGCCCCGACCCGCATCGTCCCGGCCGGTGTGGTGGGAAACGCCGGGACCAGGACCAGCATCAGGGTGGTGACGGCGGGTACGGCGGCGGGGAACGGGCGACGCCACCGGCCGGTCCGGATGGTTTCGATCGCGGCGGCGACGGTGAAGACCATCAGGAAGGTGAGCCCGCTCACCCCGACCCAGGACACCGTCTGAACGAGGGGGCTGTCGGCTTGGGTGATCCCGAGCCGCGCCCACGGCAGCCCCCCGTACGGCCAGGCGCCCAGCAGCACCTCCCGGCCCGTCCACAACGCGGCCACCAGGCCCGGCAGCAGGAGCAGGCGTCCGACCGGGCCGGGGGCGGCGCGCGGCACCCACCGGTAGGCGAGTGCCAGCGGGATGATCCCGACCGCGGTCAGGGTCCCTTCCACCACGGTCAGTGCCGCCCACGGCACCGGCCCGAGATACCGGGTCGTCCAGGACACCAGCAGCCCGAAGAACAGCAACCCGAACACCGCCCCGACCGCCACCGCCCCCCACACGCTCCGGCCGATCAGGGCGAGAAGCAGCAGCCCGGTCGCGGCGAACGCGGCCGGCCAGAATCCCACCTCCGGGTAGGCGAGATCCATCAGCACCGCCGCGGCTGCCGCGACCGGCAACGCCATCGCCAACGGCATCACCGCCCGGGCGCGGCGGTTCGGCGGGGTGGGTTGGGGGCGTCCGTGCGGGTCCTGGAGGGTCGTCGGGGTGGCGGTCATGGCCGGTCCGCGATGGTGCGGGCGATTACGGCGGCGTCCCGGGACACCCCGGCGAGGGTGTCCGCTCCGGGGCGGCTGTGGGCGGGGATCCCGGCGACGAACAAGCCCGGCAGCCCGGTCATCGCCGGGCGGGACCGGGCTGCGGTCGCCTCGGCGGGGAGCCAGTCGTCGCCGGGGTCGTACCCGGTGGCGAGGATTACCGAGTCCGGGGCGAGGGTGCTGCCATCGGCGAACGTGACCTGCCCGCCGTCCGCGCCGGTCACCGCCGGGGCGACCGCCACACCCGCGTGACGCAGCGCATGGTAGCTGTCGCCGAACACCGGCTGCACGGCGGGTGGGCGACCCAGCCAGGACGAGCCTGCCCGGGCGTGGACGGGGAAGGTACGGGCGGGTCGGTGCGGCCGTCGGGTGCGGACCGCGAGGGTGACCTCGTGGGAGGCGGACAGCTCTCGCGCCAGCTGCACCCCGCTGTTCCCTCCGCCGACGATCAGCACCCGCCCGGTGGGCACCTGCCGGGGGAACTGGTAGTGGGCACTGTGCAGCACCACCCCGGGCACCCGCAGCTGCTGCGCCCACGCAGGGATGCGGGGGTGGGTGGCGGCGCCGGTCGCGCACACCACGTTGCGGGTCTGCACGTCGCCCTCCGCGGTCTGCAGCTGCAGCACCGACCCGTGACCGCGGCGTTCCACCCCGACCACACGCAACCCCCAGAACGGGTCCACCCCCAGGGTGTGCTGCACCTGGTCCAGGTAGTTCGCGATCTCATCGGCCCGGGGATGCTCGTGCGGGTCCAGCGGCAGCGGCCGGAGCGGAAGCGTGCTGTGGCGGGCGTCGGACAGCAGCCGCATCGAATGCCACCGGGACGCCCAACTGCGTTGCCGGTCCGTGGCGGCGTCGACGACCACGAACTCCTGCTGCGGCCGGAACCCCAACCCGATCAGCGCGGCGGCCACCGCGAGCCCGGCCTGCCCGGCCCCGACGATGATCGCCCGCCGATGCGTCAACCCCGACCGCATCACCACCCCCTCCCCGCACAAGAGGGCCGGGGCGGGAACGGACGGAGGATGATCGCGCCGGCGCCGCGGCGGGACGGGGCCGGACGGGGCCGAGCGGGGCCGGGTGGGCGGTGACCGGCCGCAGCCGTCGGCACTGGACCGGCGACGGGGGCCGCCGTGATACGGGTCGTCAAGACATTCTCCAAACCTAGAAATCGGCATCACACAGCGCCCGCACACGGGCGGGCGGGAAGACGCCGCCCATGGGTGGGCGGCATGCCGGATCTCAGGTTCGGGAAATCGACAACAGCAGCAGTGAGGGCGCGGCCGGACGCCGCGACACGGGCACCGGCACCAGCAGCGGCGCGCGCACCGGACGGGATACCCGCAGTATCCGCAGCCGGCTCTGTAACCGCAACCCCGTCACGGCCGCCAGTACCAGCAGCGTGCACACCACCCCGATCAGGCACCCCCACGCCCCGGACGCATCGACGGACACCCCCGCAGAGGACGACGCCGTCCGGCCCTCCACCGGTGCCCCCGAGTCTGGGGTAGAGCCGGTCGCGACGGGGGAGCCCGCACTGGTGTCGGCGTGCGCGTCAGCCGTGGTGTGGGAGGTGGTCCAGCCGCCGATGATGAGCACAAGTGCCAGGCCCAGGATGGTCAGCAGCCGCCCCGACCACCACCCCGCCGCGATGACCCGGTCGGGCCGGGATCGGGGGTCGCGGGGCATAGTCCCTCACTGTACCAATCCGACCTTTGCGTCTCCCGGATCCCGCCCGGCCGCAGGCCCTCCACGCCTTCGCCGACAGAGCAGCCACATCGCGTCCACCGGCACGTCGTTCTCGATTATCGCCGAACGACGTCCGTCTCCTGAGCGGAAGGATCAGTGCCCTCGGGGTGCGGTGGTGTCGGTGAAGGCGGGCAGCAGGATCGCCGTGATGCCGTCGGGGTCGAGTCTGCCGGTGCGGACTTCTTCGGCGGCGCCGTTGAGGACGGCACGGGTCGCTGAACTCCGCCGCGATCGTCTCGGCTGCGTCAGGTTCGCCCCACCGGGCACGTGCACCCGTCGGCACCCGAGGCGGCGCCGATTGAAAGAATACCTATAGGGGGTATAAGGTGTGGGGGAGTCGTGTGCGAGGGAGAGGCGGGCGAGGTTGATTCAACCGATCGACTATTTCCTGGTCGCCTGGTTCGTGCTGGTCGCGATCAGCACGATCTGGGTCGGGGTGGACCAGTTCCGTCACAACCCGGAGCCGGCGGTGATGAAGTGGGGCTTCATCCTGGTCACCCTTTACCTGGGGCCGATCGGGGCGCTGCTGTATGTGCTCGCGGACAAGGAGCCACGGCCGGGAGAGCATGAGGAGTTCACCCGGCCGCTGTGGAAGCAGGGCATCGGCTCGACCATCCACTGCGTCGCGGGCGATGCCACCGGCATCATCGTCGCCGCCGTCGTCGTCGCGTCGCTGGGCCTGCCGATGTGGCTGGATCTGATCATCGAGTACGCCGCCGGGTTCGCGTTCGGGTTGTTCGTGTTCCAGGCCCTGTTCATGAAAAACATGATGGGCGGCAGCTACTGGCAGAACGTGCGCCGCTCGTTCCTGCCCGAGTTCATCAGCATGAACCTGATGATGGCGGGCATGGCGCCGGTGATGTCGCTGCTGATGATGGGCCGCGACATGCGGGCCATGCTGCCCACCGAGTTGCTGTTCTGGGCGGTGATGAGTTTCGGGATCGCGGTCGGGTTCGTGCTCGCCTACCCCGTGAACGTGTGGATGGTGAAGAAGGGCCTCAAGCACGGTCTGATGACCGTCCGCCCCCAGCCCGCCACCCACCCCCAGGAGCATGACGCGCACGCGCAGCACAACCCGCAGCCGCCGGAGGCGCACGCCGGCCACGACCAGGCGGCGGGCGCTGCGTCGTCGCCGGGGTCGGGGCATGAGGCGCACCAGCCTTCTGGCGCCGGAGCGGTGACCGTGCCGCAGCTGACCGTGGTCGGCGCGTTCTCCGCGATCGCGCTCGTGGTCGGGATGGTCGCCCCCGCGAACGCCGTCAACATGACTCTCAGCGCGCACGACGTCGGTGGGCTGATCATGCCGCCCGGGATGATCATGACCCGTGACACCCCCGCCGAGGCGATGCGGGACATGGCCGCCGTCGACCCGCGGGCCGCGACCGCCGCGTACGACGTGGACACCCGCGGTGATGAGGTGCTGGAACCTGCCCGCGTCGAGGACGGGGTGAGGGTGTTCGAGCTGACCGTGTCGCAGATCCGCTGGGAGATCCTCCCCGGCGTCACCGTCGACGCGTACGCGTACAACGGGCAGATCCCGGGGCCTCGGCTGCAGGTCACCCAGGGCGACCGGATCCGCATCGACGTGACCAACGAGCTCGACGAGTCCACGACCGTGCACTGGCACGGCCTGGACGTGCCCAACGAGATGGACGGGCCCGCCGGGATCACCCAGGATCCCATCCAACCCGGCGACACCTACCGGTACGAGTACACGGTGAAGCAGTGGGGCACGTTCTTCTACCACTCCCACGATCACGCCGACCGGCAGCAGGCCCTCGGCCTGTACGGGGCGCTGATCATCGACCCCGCCGACCCTGGCCTGCAGCCGCCTGCCGATCGCGAGTACACGATTCAGCTGCAGGAGTGGCTGTCTCGGGAGGGGCTGACCTATCCGGCGATGCCGATGGAAGGGGGCATGCCGAACTACTTCACCATCAACGGGAAGGCGTACCCGGCCACCGAGACCATCGACATGAAGGTGGGGGAGACCCTCCGGGTGCGGTTCATCGGCTCGAACACCATCGACATCCATCCGATGCACATCCACGGCGGCCCGTTCACCGTCGTCGCCCGCGACGGTGCGGCCCTCACCACGGCGCAGCAGTTCCAGGCCGACACGATCAACGTCGGGCCGGGACAACGCTACGACGTGCTCTGGAACGCGCTCGAGCCCGGCCAGTGGCTCATCCACTGCCACATCAACCACCACACCACCAACAACAACGTCGAAACCGACGGCGCCGGCGGCCTGACCATGATCATCAACGTCACCGAATAACCCCACGAACCGAAGAACCGCCGCCGTTGTGGTCGCCGTTGCCGCGTCGAGTCACGTCCGCGCCCTCCGGCAGCACAGCAGGCGGATGCAAGAGGTGCTCAGCTCATCGTGCCCGACCGTTTCGGTTGCCGGAGGCCGAGATCGCCCGCCCGCCCGCAACGGGGCGCGGTGACCTCGCCGTGGTCAGGTGGTCGCGGGAGGGAGGACGCGTCGGCGGCGGGCGACGGTGACGGCCGCGGCGACCGTGAGCGCCGCCGAGACGGCGAGGAGCACGGCGCCGAGGAGGATCTGCCCCGGTGGCGGGGTGGCAGCGGTGACGGGCTGGTAGAGGTTGCGCTGCTGGCTTTGCGGGCCGGTGAGTTGCTGATCGACGGGCACCCACACCTCGAGGGTGCGTTCGCCGGTGGCGAACTGGGCGTACATGAACCACAGCCCCGGTGACGGCAGTGCCAGTTCCCCGGTGAAGGTACCGGGAGGCGGGGTGCCGGGTTGTGCGCGCAGCGGCGCGGTGAGGTCCTCTCCGGCGCGGCGGGCGACCAGACGGGACGGGGTGAGGTCGGTGTCGTCGGTGAGGCGGATGCCGGTGATGGTGACGGTCAGCTGCCCGGTGCCGTCGCCGGTGACGGTCATCTGTGCGGTGCCGTAGGCGGTGCCCTGGCCGGGGTCGTGCGCCTGCGCGGGTGGGGGCGGGGCGAGGGCGACCAGCAGAAGGGTGAGGGCCGCGGCCGCGGCCCCGGATCGGAGGCGAGTCCCCGGCCGCACGGTGAGGGCGATCATGCTGACGATGATCACCGTGGTGGTGCCGACGGCGGACCAGGCGACGGGGGTGGGTGGGACGCTGCTGATCCCGGTCCCGGAGGCCAGCAGTTGCAGGGTGGTCACGGCGAGGGCGGCCACCGGCCACCGCCACCGGGGGACGGGCAGGGCCAGCAGGAAGAGCCCGGCCACCGCGACCGGCAGGTCGGGGGCGAGCCACCCAGAGGTGGTGAGCAGCACCCACAGCACCACCCGGAACACCAGGTACACGGCGACGACGAGGACAAGGCGGGTGCGGCCGGGGACCAGGGTGGTGATCACCCATGCCGCGCCGAGCGTGGTCGCCAGCAGCAGCGGCAGGTACAGGGTCTCGGTGAACTGGGGCACGTCGGTGTCGTATTCCATCACGATGATCAGCGCCGCCCCCAGCACGCCTGCGGCCAGGGCGATCCGCGGCGGGGCAGGCACGAGCCGGTCGGTGCCGGTGAGCAGGCCGATCAGCACGCACAGGGTGCCGATCACCGACAGCAGGTGCGGGGGCGACCAGAGCACCGCGTCACGCCCGAACGCGGTGTGCCAGAACGCGTCGGCGGGCGCGGCCGCCGCGGTCGCGACCGCCGCAGCGACCGCGACCGCGAACCCGGGCGTGCGGAACACGGCGGCCACGGATCGTGTCGCGGCCAGCCGCCGCCACCCCCAGCCGGCGATCACGACCCCGACGGTGAGGATCGACGCATACAGCAGCAGGTGCGGAGGGATGAAGGTGCTGTCCCGGCCGAGGGTGGTGTGCCGGGAGTCGTCCCAATACGCCGACCCAACCCCGGCGGCCGCGGCCGCTGCGGCGACCCAGACGCCCCCGGCCCCCAGCGCCGGGGAACCGCGGGCCGGGTCCGGCTCGGACGGGATGGGGGCGCGGTCACGGCTGCCGTGTGGTCGCATGGTCTGTCCTTTCTGTGATGCGGCAGGGAGCCGGTCCGCCCCTGCCAGGCGGCTTACGCCATGGCCCCGCTCCCGGCGGCAGCGGGGTGTTAGAGGTGTGTTAGAGGGGGAGCACGGTGGCTCCGATGAGGTTCTGGATGCTGGAGGTGAGGAGTGTCCAGGCTCCGCTGATCATCGCGATGCCGGTGGCGATCATGAGGACCCCGCCGGTGATGTTGATGGTGCGGATGTGGCGGCGCAGGAACGTGATGCTTCCGGTGGCCCAGTTCAGGCCGGCGGCGGCGGCGATGAAGGGCAACCCCAGGCCCAGGCAGTAGGTGACGGCGAGGAGGGCGCCGCGGGCGGGGTTGCCGGTGGTGAGGCTGAGGGCGGAGATCGCGGCGAGGGTGGGGCCCAGGCACGGGGTCCAGCCGAGCCCGAACGCGATGCCGAGCAGGGGAGCTCCGGCCAGCCCGCTGGGTGGGTGGATGGCGGGTTTCGCGGTGCGTTGGAAGAGCCGGAACACGCCGAGGAACACGAGCCCCATCAGCAGGACCACGATCCCGAGGATGCGGGTGAGGAGATCTTGCCAGCGGATGAGCCAGGCCCCGAGGGCGCCGAACGCGGCCCCGTAGCCGATGAACAGGACGGAGAAGCCGAGGGTGAACAGTCCGGTCCCGGCCAGCGCCCGCCACCGGGAGACCCCCGCGGTGGTGGTGGTGCCGGTGAGGTAGCCGAGGTAGCCGGGCACGAGGGGGAGCACGCAGGGGGAGGCGAAGGACACCAGCCCGGCGAGGAGGGCTAGGGGGAGGGCGGCCCAGATGCTGCCGGCGGTGATGATCTCCCCCATCAGGGGCTCGTCTCGGCGAGGACGGTGTCGATGAGGGCGGCGAGGGTGGTGCGGGTGGGCAGTTGCCCGATGATGCGGGCGGCCATCCGGCCGGTGCGGTCCAGGACGATGGTGGTGGGCACGGCGCCGGGGGCGGCTTTCCCGGCGAACGCGGCTTGCACCGTGCCGGTGGTGGCGTCCAGGATCGACGGGTAGGTGATGCCGAACTGGTTCTCGAACGCGGCGGCGGTGTCGGCGCTGTCGCGCACGTTGACGCCGATGAACACGACACCGTCGGGCTGGTAGGTCTGGGCGAGGGCTTCCAGGTCGGGCGCTTCGGCACGGCAGGGCGGGCAGGCGGCGTACCAGAAGTTCACCACAACGACCGAACCCGCCCACGCGGTGGAATCCGCCTGCTCCCCGGTGTCGGTGGTGCCGGTGAAGGTGACCGGGTCGTCGCGCTGGTCGGCGGGGATCTCCCGCACGGTCTCGTCCGCGGACAGATACCCCGGGGACGGGGAGGAGGACAACAGGCCGGGCGTCTGGGCGGTGCACCCGGCCAGAAGCAGGACGAGCGCGCCGAACACGGCGACCGCGGCGGCGGTGACGGCGCGGCGGGGTGGGCGTGTCAGGGTGGTGGGGGTGCGCATGCGGGATCACTCCGGTCGGTCAGGTGTTCGTGCTCTTGCTGGTGGGGCGGCGGCGGCCGGCGAGGATGGCGCCGGTGATCAGCAGCAGCGCCCCGGTCGGGTACCCGGCGACCAGGTCGAGCCAGCCGGAGGGCTGGCCGGGGCCGAACACTTCCAGGTGCGCGAGCCAGTGGATGATCGCGACGATCGCGCCGGCGGCCATCAGGGCCTGGCCGACCCGGACGAGCAGGCGGTGTCGCCGCCAGGCGCGTTGTGGGTCCTCAGCTGGGGCGGGGCGGGGGGTGGTGCGGGTCATGAGCGGTCCTTTCGCAGGGGGCGGGTCACAGTCCGGAGTAGGAGTGCAGCCCGGTGAAGAAGACGTTGACGACGCCGAAGTTGAACAGCACGGCGGCGAAGCCGACGATGCACAGCCAGGCGGCGCGGGTGCCGGCCCAGCCGCGGGTGGCGGTGGCGTGCAGGTATCCGGCGTAGAGCACCCAGATGATGAACGTCCACACCTCTTTCACGTCCCACCCCCAGAACCTGCCCCAGGCGCGGCCGGCCCAGATCGCCCCGGCGATCAGGGTGAAGGTCCACAGGATGAACCCGACGATCGTCAGCCGGTATGCGAGTCGGTCCAGATCCTCCGGCCCGGGCAGACTGTCCCGCAGCCGGGTGAGCCGGGAGGGGAGGCCGCGGCGGCGGGTGGTGAGCAGGTAGGTGAGGGAGACGAGGAACGCGAGCCCGAAGAACGCGGTCGCCAGCAGCGCGACCAGCACGTGGATGACCAGCCACCCGGACTGCAGGGCGGGCATCAGGGGGGCGACGGGGACGTAGAAGCTAACCGTCGCGACGCCGAGCAGCAGCACGGTCAGCCCGAGCACGGCGCTGCCCAGGTACGCCAGCCGCACCCGCAGCGACACGGCCAGGAAGGTGGCGATGATCAGGGCGGTGCCGGTGAGGGAGAACTCGAACATGTTCGCCCACGGCACCCGGTCCGCGGCGACCCCGCGCAGCACCACCCCGGCAAGATGGAACACCCAGCCCAGCACGGTCAACACGAACCCGACCCGCGCCGCCTTCCCCGCCCCCCGTCCGCCCCCCGGGGCAGCGGCGGCACCGGGTGCGGTGTCGGGGGCGGGGGCGGTGGGTGTGCCTGCCAGGTCCGGGTCGGTGGTGCTGGTGGCGCCGGCGGTGACCGGCACCCGGACGGTGACCGGGACGGCAGGGGTGCTGGCGCGGCGGGCGAGGTGAAGGGTGTAGGCGACGAATGCGGCGGCGTAGATCGCGATCGCCGAGTACACCAGCAGCAGGGACAGGGCGTCAAGGAACGGGGTCATCAGAGCCTCCTCGAAGGGGTGCGGGGGAAGGGGTGAGGCGGGTGGCGAGGGTGTCGACGGTGGGTTGCAGGCGGGGGTCGTCGCCGCGGGCGAGCCCGGCGACCTCAAGCACCGTGCCGCCGTCCCGGCCGGTGGTTGCGCGGACCCAAAGGCGGCGGCGGGGCACGAACAGGGACAGGGCCAACCCGGCCATCGCGACGACCGCGGCGATCAGAGTGGGGGTTTGGGTGGGGTCGGCGGCGATCTCCAGCGACGCGAATCGGGGGATCGGGCCGAGCTCGATCGTGCCCAGCTCGTCCGGCAGCGGAACCGGGGTGCCGGGGACCAACTGCAGGGCGGGGGTGGGGGTGCCCCGCCCGGCGATCTGGGTGAGGGTGCTGGTGTCCAGTGCGTACACCGACACCGGGACCCCGGTGTTCAGGCCCAGGTCGCCGACGTACACGTTGAAGGTGACGACCGGGTCCAGCAGGTCCGGGTAGCTGGACGCGAACGCCCCAGAGGCGGTGGTCGCGCGGGTGGGGTACAGCATCCCGACCAGGCCGACCTGCTCGGCCAGCCCGTCGGGAACCTTCACGATGCCCAAGCTGGTCAAATTCGCGTCCTGCGGCAGGAACGGGACCGTGTCACGGAACACGATCTTCCCGGCCGGGTTTCGGACGGTGAGGGTGGGGGCGTACCCGTTGCCGAGCAGATAGATGTCGGTGCCAGCCACCGGCAGCGGCTCGTTGACCTGGATGCTGGAGGCCTGCCGGGTGCCGCCAGTGGTGGTCGTGACCTGCGCGTCGAACGTCTTCGGCATGCCGAGCGCGTTGACGTTGTCCAGGACGTAGTCGACGCGGAACCGGTCCAGGGTGAGGGAGAACGCCGGGATCTGCGTGTCAGTGATGAACCGGCCGGCGGTGAACGAGTCGTACGCGATCCGGGTGGACGCGAACGTCTGCCCCTCCACCAGCACCCGCTGCCCGGTGAACCGGAACCCGCCGCCGACGCCGACCACGACCAGCACCGCCAGCAGCGCCACGTGGAACAGCAGGTTCCCGGTCTCCCGCAGGTAGCCGCGCTCGGCTGCGACCGAGTCCCGTCCGTCGTCGCCGCGGACCCGGCGGGTGCGGTACCGCTGCCGACGCAGCGCCTTCTCGGCCGCGTCCAAGACCGCACCGGGGGGCGTGTCGGGGAGGACGCGGCGGGTGTGGGCGGGCAGGCGGGACAGGTTGCGGGGGGTGGCCGGGGGCGGGGCGAGCAGCGCGGTCAGGTGGTGGCGGATGCGGGGGATGACGCAGCCGATCAGCGACGCGAACAACAGCAGGTAGATCGCGGAGAACCACACCGACCCGAACACGTCGTGCAGCTGCAGCAGGTCCACCGCCCACATCCAGCCCGGGTTGGTCTTGTCGAACTGGATCACCCCGTTCGGGTCGGAGGAGCGTTGCGGGATCAACGACCCGGGGATCGCGGCCACCGCGAGCAGCAGCAACAACACCAGGGCGGTGCGCATGCTGGTCAGCTGCCGCCACGCCCACCGCGCCCACCCCGACACGCTCAGGCGCGGATTCGTGCGCTCCTCCACCGGCCGGTCGACGTGATCGGCGGGCAGCTGCGGGGCCTGCTCATTGCGGATCGACACGCGCATCCCCCCTCCCCCGGACGGGTGCGCGGCGGCGGGCGCGCCAGGAGGCGTGGGCGAGCAGCCCGACCCCCAGTACGGCGGCCACCAGGGCGGTGAGCACGTTCGCTTTCAGCCCGCCGGCGAGCAGCTCGGTGGGATCCAGCCGGATGGACTCCAGCACCGCCCGCCCCGCCCCGTACCACAGCAGGTACACGCCCAGACTCCGCCCGGCGCCCAGCGTGATCCGGCCGTGCCGGCGGCGGTGCTGCTCGAGCAGCACGATCACGGCGGCACCGGCCAGGTTCCACAGCAGCTCGTACAGGAACAGCGGATGAAACAGGGTCCCCGCCGGGGTCCCCGGCGGGATCGCGGGGGCTGAGGGGTCGATCTGCAGCCCCCACGGTAAGGTGGTGGGCGGGCCGAACAGCTCCTGGTTGAAGTAGTTCCCCAGCCGTCCCACCGCCTGGGCGACCAGCATCCCCGGCGCGAGCGCGTCCAGGAACAGCAGCACCGGGATCCCGGCGCGACGGGTGCCGATCACAATCCCGACCAGCCCGCCCAGGATCGCACCGAAGATTGCGATCCCGCCTTCCCAGATGTAGAGCACCCGCCACAGGTCCGCGCCAGGGAAGAAGTAGTCGCCGGGATGGGTGAGCACATGGTAGATCCGGGCGCCGAGGATCCCGAACGGCACCGCCCACATCGCCACATCCACCACGACCCCGGCCGGGTGCCCGACCGCCCGCAGCCGACGGCCGGTGATCAGCACCGCCAGCACGATCCCGGCCAGGATCGCCAGCGCGTAGAACCGGATCTGGAACGGACCGACCTGAACGAAGCTGATCCCCGGGCTCGGGATCAGCGCCGGAGCCACAATGAGGAGTGCGTCCATCAGGGCCTCACCCTCGCCGGAAGCCACGCCAGCGGGTCCACCGCTTCGCCTCCGGTGCGGATCTCGAAGTGCAGGTGTGCGCCGAAGCTGCGTCCACTGTCCCCGACCCGGCCGACCATCTGCCCCACCCGCACGGTCTGTCCCGGGGTCAGGGCGAGGGACCCTTCCCGCATGTGCGCGTACGCGCTTTCCACGACCTGCCCGTCGATCTCGTGCCGGATCACCACGTACACCCCGTACGCGCCGCCCTGCTCCGTCGCGGTGGTGACCACCCCGTCGGCGATCGCCTGGATCGGGGTGCCGATCCCGGGGGTCATGTCCAGTCCGGCATGGAAATTTGAGCAGGACGGGCATGGCGGGGTGCGGTACCCGAACGTGCTGCTGATCGGCACTCCCACGGTGAACGGCCACTGCACCGCCGATGCCGGGTCGTTGGTGAATGTGTCCGCGGTGTGCGCGTACGACTCGGTCCCGACGGGGGCGGTCACCGCCACCGTGTAGTCCCCGCGCACCATCACCGTCCCGGTGACGGTGTCGGGGGTGGTGAACGACTGGGCGCGCACCGGGGTGCGGGTCGCCTCGACGGCGAACACCGGCTCCGGCGTCAACGGGATCAGCAACGGCAGTCCGGCGATCGACGCGACCGGGAGCATCACCGCGCCGGCGAGCATCCGGGATCGGGTGAGCGTGCGGCGCGGCGCGTGTCGAGGTGTCCGGGCGGCACGGGTGGGCCGACGGCGTCGATCGCGTCGCGTCTGGACGGGTGGGGAAGACAGGGCGGCTCTCGCCGCACGGCGCGTTCCGGTACCGGGAGTCGGGGTGGAGGGGGCGGGTTCGGGCATACAAGACTTTCCTGGATGAGGGGGACGATGAAGGTGCGCACGGTCGCCGTCACACGGTCCAACCGGGAGCCGCGGCCCGGAGTGCACGGCGAGAATCCGGGATCGGATCACCCATGGCGCTGCCGCAGACGGGTCGCGCTCGCCTGCGGGCCGCACATCGTGGACCGTCGGCGACATCACGCGCCGGCGGCGGCTCAGGCGGCGGGCGCGGGCGGGGTGCTGATCAGGTGCGGCTGATCGACAGCACGATCAGGGAGGGCCGCAGAAGAGGCGACCCGGACGTGAACGAGCTCGACCTGCCGGGGAGGGATCGCAGCCACGCCAGCAGCGACATCCACCCGTCCCGGGCCGGGAGCACCAGGATGAGCAGGGTCAGCAACGCGAGCAGACACGTCACGGCAGCGAAAGCATGAGACGTCCCGCAGACCGTCTCATCGCACGAGGGCGTCACCACCCCGCTGACCAGGACATCAGCGGCGGCATCGGGGGCCGCAACGACTGCGGAGGCGGACACGACAGTGCCCGCCTGGTCCTCTTCCAGACTCAGCGAATGCATCGCAAGCAGCCCCGCGATGATCGCGGTCACCGCGGCCAGGTAGAACCACAGGGCACGCCGGGACCCGAGTGCCCGCCGTCGCGCCACCACCTGGTTCACCGTCGACGCCCCTTCCTCGATCACGCCCAGCATACCCCGGGCGGGTAGCCATCCCCGAAGCGATACCCATCCTGGATACCCCGGATGGGTATATGCTGAGTGGTAGGGGGCACCCGCTCCCGTGCGTGGTGTTCTGACCGTGTCGCGGAGGCAAGGCACCGCTACCCTGGACGGGAAGGAGGTCGGTCGTGAACGTGATTCGCTCGCACGCGCGTCTGACCCCCGGGGTGCGACGGCTCCTGCTGGCCGGTCCGATCGCCCTGGCGATCATCACCGGGCTGCTGTCCATGCACGTCCTGACCGGTTCCCACCAGCCCGCCCTGGCATCAGAGACCAGCGCGATGAGCACGCACAGCCAGGTCGGCTCCGCACCAGCCGCCGCCGACGATACGCCGATGACCGCAGCTGCGGTGGAGGGCGCTGGAGGGCATTGCCAGGACGGGTGCGGCAGCCCTGCGGGGATGCCGGATCACTCGATGCTGATGATGGTGTGCGTGCTGGCGCTGCTGGCCGCGGTGATCGTCCTGCTCGCCCCGACGTCCCGTGCCCTTCTCACATACGCCGTAGCCCGCTCGCGCTCCCATACCCGGACTCTGCTGGTCGGATTGCCGCATCCCCGCCCGCCTTCACTGCTTGTCCTGTCCATCAGTCGCACCTGATTCCGCCTGAACCCCGGCGACCCTTGCCGGGGATGCTGCACCCTGCCCTCCCGGGCACTGAATCAGACCCTCACCGACTGAATAGACAAGGACACCCCTGATGCGTTTTCGTACTCTCACGCTGACCGCCGGCGCCCTGGCCACCGTGCTCGTGCTCGCCGGCTGCGCCCCCACCGACGGCACCATGCCCGGCATGGACCACGGACCCGGGGGGATGACCAGCACCGCCCCCTCCCAGTCCGCCGCCGCGTTCAACGCCGCGGACGAGATGTTCGTGACCATGATGATCCCGCACCACCAGCAGGCCATCGAGATGGCCGATCAGATCCTCGCGAAAGACGGCATCGACGAGCGAGTCGTCTCCCTCGCCGAGCAGATCAAGGCCGCACAGGACCCGGAGATCCAGACCATGAAGGGCTGGCTGGAGGAGTGGGGCGTCCCGTACGACGACTCCATGTCCGGGATGGACGGCATGGACATGGGCGGCGGGATGATGTCGGAGGACGACATGGCCGCTCTGGATGCCGCGACCGGGGTCGAGGCGACCCGCCTGTTCCTGAACGGCATGATCGCTCACCACCAGGGCGCCGTGACGATGGCGCAGTCGGTGCTCACCGACGGACAGAACCCGGACGTGGCCGCCCTCGCGCAGCAGATCATCGACGGGCAGACCGCCGAGATCACCACGATGCAGGACATCCTCGCCAGCCTCTGACCCGGTACCCCTCGGACGGGACCCGCGCTCCCGATGCCGGTCCCGTCCGAGGCCCCACCCTCGACCCCTGTGCGGTCACCGGTATCCGGCGTACCCGCACGGAAAGGACCTCCGTTCATGATCTCTCCCACCACCCGCAGACTGGCGATCACGGCCACCGTCACCGTCGCGCTGCTGCTCACGGGCTGCAGCACCACCCCTGCGGAGCCCGATGCCCCCGCGGGCACCGCGGCCGGGTTCGGGCATGTGCACGGCATCGTCGACGCCGGTGACAGCACCGTGCTGCTGGGCACCCACACCGGCCTGTACACGCTGGGCGAGGACGGCACCGTCACCGGCCCGGTCGGTGGCATCGACCTGGACGCGATGGGACTGACCGCTACCGGTGACACCCTCTACGCGTCCGGGCACCCCGGCCCGTCCACCCCGGCGGAGCTCGGCGCCCCCAACCTCGGCATCATCCGCAGCCTCGACGCCGGCGCCTCGTGGGAACCGGTCGCGTTCACCGGGGAAGAGGACTTCCACGTCCTCACCGTCACCGGCGACGGCACCCTGTACGGGATCGGATCCTCCCGGCTGCTGCTGCGCACCAGCAGCGACGGCGGGCAGAGTTGGGCGGACGGTGCCGAGCTGCCCGCCGTCGACCTGGCCGCCGCGACCGACGGCACCCTGTACGCCGCCACCCAGGACGGGCTGCAGCACAGCACCGACGGTGGCGCCACCTTCACCCCGGCGCCGGACGCGCCAGTGCTGTACCTGGTGGAGACCGACCCAACCGGTGGGGTGGTCGGAGTGGACACCGACGGGACGTTGCGACGCCTAGTCGGCACCGGCTGGGAGAACGTCGGCACCACCACGGGAACCGTCCAAGCCCTCGGGGTCACCGGGGACGGTGCGATCGTCCTGGTCGATGACCGCGGCGTGGTCTGGATCCGCGACAACACCGCCACCGTTCTCATCCCGGCGGCAACACCATGACCACCGTCATTCGCACCTGGCGCGACCCGAGCGGTCGCGGATCGGAAGGAGACCGACCATGACCCCCACACCGGCACCCCCCGCGTGGGCGCACCGCACCACTGATGCCACCGCCGAGCAGTTGGCGGCGGTGGATGCGTGGTGGCGGGCGGCGAACTATCTGAGCATCGGGCAGATCTACCTGCAGGGTAACCCGCTGCTGCGCCACCGCCTCAGCCGGGACGACATCAAGCCGCGGCTGCTGGGGCATTGGGGCACCACCCCGGGCCTGAACTTCCTCTACGCCCACCTGAACCGCGCCATCCGCGACCGCGACCTGAACACCCTGTACGTGACCGGGCCCGGGCACGGCGGACCCGGCATGGTCGCCAACGCCTACCTCGACGGCACCTACACCGAACGCTACCCGGGCATCGACCGCACCGAAGAGGGGCTGCGGGCGCTGTTCCGGCAGTTCTCCTTCCCGGGCGGGATCCCCTCGCACGCGTCCCCGGAAACGCCCGGGTCGATCAACGAGGGCGGGGAGCTGGGCTACTCCCTCGTGCACGCCTACGGGGCCGCGTTCGACAACCCCGACCTGCTGGTCGCCTGCGTGATCGGTGACGGGGAGGCGGAGACCGGGCCGCTGGCGACCGCGTGGCACGGCAACAAGTTCCTCAACCCCGCCCATGACGGGGTGGTGCTGCCGATCCTGCATCTGAACGGGTACAAGATCGCCAACCCGACCGTGCTGTCCCGCATCCCCGAGGAAGAGCTGGTCGCGCTGCTGAGCGGCTACGGCCATCACCCCCACGTCGTCACGGTCGGCTTCGATGGCGAGACCCCGCAGGAGTCCCACGCGACGTTCGCGGCGGTCCTGGATGCGGTGCTGGATGAGATCGCGGACATCAAGGCCGCCGCGGCGGCCGGGACGCTGGAGGGGCGGCCGGCGTGGCCGGCGATCGTGCTGCGCAGCCCGAAGGGGTGGACCTGCCCGAAGATCATCGACGGTCTGCCGGTGGAGGGCACCTGGCGGGCACACCAGGTGCCGCTCGCCGAGGTCCGCGACAATCCCGAGCACCTGCGGATCCTCGAGGACTGGCTGGCGTCCTACCGCCCGCACGAGCTGTTCGACGTGACCGGCGCCCCCCGCCCGGCCACGGTCGCGATCGCCCCGGACGGGGATCGGCGGATGAGCGCGAACCCGGCCGGCAACGGCGGACAACTCACCGTCCCGCTGCGGCTCCCGGACTTCCACAAGCACGCGCAGCCGGTCGACCCGGCCGAGCGGGGTGCGGGAACCGGGGAAGCGACCCGCGTGCTGGGCGAGTGGCTGGCGGGGGTGATCCGGGACAACCCGGACAACTTCCGCATCTTCGGCCCGGACGAGACCGCCTCCAACCGGCTCGCCCCACCCGTCTACCAGGCCACCGGCAAGCAGTGGAACGCGGCCGTGGAGCCCGTCGACGAGCACCTGGCCCCGACTGGGCGGGTGATGGAGGTGCTCAGCGAGCACCAGTGCCAGGGCTGGCTCGAGGGCTACGTCCTTACCGGCCGGCATGGGCTGTTCAACTGCTACGAGGCGTTCACCCACATCGTCGACTCGATGTTCAACCAGCACGCCAAATGGCTCGAAGCGGCCCGGGAGGTGTCGTGGCGGGACCCGATCCCGAGCTTCAACTACCTGCTCTCCAGCCACGTCTGGCGGCAGGACCACAACGGGTTCTCTCACCAGGACCCCGGGTTCATCGACCTCGCCCTGAACAAGAGCCCCGACATCGTCCGCGTCTACCTGCCGTTCGACGCGAACACGCTGCTGTCCACCTACGACCACTGCCTGCGCTCGGCCGGGTACATCAACGTCGTCGTCGCCGGGAAGCAGCCCGCCCCGCAGTGGCTGACGATGGACGAGGCGATCGAGCACTGCACCCGCGGGCTCGGGATCCTGCCGTGGGCGGGCACCGAAACCGAAGGCACCGAGCCGGATGTGGTGCTCGCCGCCGCCGGCGACGTCCCCACCCTCGAGACCCTCGCCGCGGCGGCGCTGCTGCGCGAGCACATCCCCGACCTGAGAGTGCGGGTGGTGAACGTGGTCGACCTGACCCGGCTGCAATCCGAGGACCAGCACCCGCACGGTCTCCCGGACCGGGAGTTCGATGCGATCTTCACTCCCGACAAGCCGGTGATCTTCGCCTACCACGGCTACCCGTGGCTGATCCACCGACTCACCTACAAGCGCGCCGGGCACCAGAACCTGCACGTGCACGGCTTCCAGGAGCGCGGCACCACCACGACCCCGTTCGACATGGTCATGCTCAACGACCTCGACCGGTACCGGCTCGCGATCGACGTCCTCGACCACGTCCCGGGCCTCGCCGCCCGCCACGCCGGCCTGCGGCAGGAGCTGCAGGACGCCCGCCTGCACGCCCGCGCCCACACCCGCGAGCACGGCACCGACATCCCCGCCGTCGCCGACTGGCAATGGCCCCACCCCGACACCACCGACCCCACCCTCGGGAAGGAACCGAAATGAGCGACACCAGAACCGTGACCCTGCAGGTCAGCGGCATGATCCGCGCGACCTCCAAGAACGTCACCGAAGCCCACCTGAGCCGACAACCCGGAGTGATCGCCGTGGACGCGAACCCGGTCTCACAGACCGCGACCGTCACCTACGACCCCGAGACCACCTCGGTCGCCCACCTCCAGCAATGGGTCATCGACTGCGGGTATCACTGCGCCGGCCAGTCCGTCCCCGACCATATCTGCGACCCCGCGCACGACCCGCACGACGAGGGTGCGCACGACCACAGCGCCCACCACGGCCCCGCAGCTGAGGGCGCACAAGAACCGCACGCGAGTCACGACGCGCACGAGGGCCACACGGATGCCACGGGTCACGCCAGCCACGCGGGCCATAAGGGTCCTGCGGGCTATCACGACGACCCCGTCCACGACCACGCCGCTGGCCACGACCACACGCACGCCCCGTCGGCGACGGCGGATGACGGTGAGCATGCCGGTCACCACGTCGAGCACGCCGGTCACACCGCGGCCGCGGGTGGGCACGATCATGGTGCAGCGTCGGGTCACAGTGCGCAGGAGATGATGGGCCACGGTGGGCATCACGGCGGGATGTCGATGGACGCGATGATCCGCGACATGCGCAACCGGTTCCTGGTCGCGCTGATCCTGTCGATCCCGATCACCCTGTGGTCTCCGATCGGGCGGGAGGTGATCGGATTCGAGGTGCCGGCACCGTTCGGGCTGCGCGATGACGTGTTCATGCTGATCCTGTCGCTGCCGGTGATCTTCTACTCGGCGTGGATCTTCTTCGACGGCGCCTACCGGGCGCTGCGCGCGAAGACCCTCGACATGATGGTGCTCGTCGCAGTCGGTGTCGGCGCCGGCTGGCTGTACTCCCTCGCGGTCACCCTCACCGGCGGCGGTGAAGTGTTCTACGAAGCCGCCACGGTGCTTGCCACCTTCGTGCTGCTGGGGCATTGGGTGGAGATGCGCGCCCGCGGCGGCGCGAACGACGCCATCCGCACCCTCCTGGAGCTCGCACCCTCGCAGGCGGTCGTGATCCGTGACGGGCAGGAGGTCGAGATCCCCACCAGCGAGGTCGTCCCGGGGGATCTGATGCTGGTGCGGCCGGGGGCCAAGATCCCCACCGACGGTGTCGTGGAATCCGGAGAGTCCGAGGTGGACGAGTCGATGGTCACCGGCGAGTCCATGCCGGTGGACAAAGCGCCCGGGTCGGAGGTGATCGGAGCGACCGTGAACACCGTCGGCACCCTCCGCGTCACAGCCACCAAAGTCGGCTCGGACACGGCGTTGGCGCAGATCGTGAAGCTCGTGCAGGAGGCGCAGAACTCCAAAGCCCCCGGGCAGCGCCTCGCCGACCGGGCAGCGTTCTGGCTCGTCCTGGTCGCCCTGATCGGCGGCACCCTCACCTTCCTGGTGTGGCTGCTCGCCGGCGCTGCAATCCCGATGGCGATCCTGTTCGCTATCACCGTCGTCGTCATCACCTGCCCCGACGCGCTCGGCCTCGCCACCCCGACGGCGATCATGGTCGGCACCGGGCTCGGCGCGAAACGGGGCGTGTTGTTCAAGAACGCCTCCGGGATCGAAACCGCCGCCCACATCGACACGGTCGTGTTCGACAAGACCGGCACCCTCACCAAGGGGGAGCCGGAGGTCACCGACTACATCCCCGTCGGCGGCGACGAGCTCGAGACTCTCTCCCTCGCGGTCGCGTTGGAGCGGGAATCCGAGCATCCTCTGGCGAAAGCGATCGTGAATTACGCCGACGCCCGCGACATCCCCCGTCGCACCGCGACCGCGTTCCGAAACGTCACCGGGCAGGGCGCGATCGCCACCGTCGACGGTCGACAGGTCGTCCTCGGCAACCCGCGCCTTCTCACCGGGGAGGGGATCGACATCAGCGGGGTGCAGGCCGCTCAGCAGGACCTGGCTGGGTCCGGCCGCACCGCGATCCTGTTCGCCGTGGACGGGCAAGTCGCCGGGATCATCGGTCTCGCCGACGCACCCCGGGACACCGCAAAGACCGCGATCGACGCTCTCCACGAGCAGGGCGTCGAGGTCGCAATGCTCACCGGGGACAACAAGCCCACCGCCGACCGGATCGCCGCTCTCCTCGGCATCGACACCGTGATCGCGGATGTGCTCCCCGAGGACAAGTCCGCGAAGGTCGCCGAGCTGCAGAAGACGGGCAAGAAGGTCGCGATGGTCGGCGACGGCGTCAACGACGCCCCCGCCCTCGCCCAGGCCGACCTCGGCATCGCGATCGGCGCCGGCACCGACGTCGCCATCGAGACCGCCGACGTGGTCCTGATGCGCTCGGACCCGCTCGATGTTGCGATCGCACTCAAGATCGGCAAGGGCACACTGCGAAAGATGCGGCAGAACCTGGGCTGGGCCATCGGATACAACGCCGCCGCCCTCCCCATCGCCGCTGGCGTGTTCTATCCGGCGTTCGGGATCATGCTGTCCCCGGAGATCGCCGCCCTGTCGATGTCCGGTTCCTCCGTGATCGTCGCCGTCAACGCCCTCCTCCTCAAGCGGCTCCGCCTGCCCGCCCAGGCGCCCGCTGCGACGACCATGCAGAAGGAGCCCGAACATGCCTGACCGTCCGCTCTCTCCCACACCGTCCTCCCCGATGCTGCTGACCCGACGAGGTGTGCTCGGACTCGGACTGGGCGCCGTCGCGGCAGCCGTGCTCGCCTCCTGCACCCCCGCGCCGCAATGGGTGACACCCACCGGCGCAGCGGTGTCCGGCACGGAGAAGAACCGCGGCGGCACCGGCCGAGTCACCACCGTCGACCTCACCGCCGCCCCCACCACGCTCGACCTGGCCGGTACCGCCGCCGCCACCTGGGCGTTCGGAGGTATCCCCGCCCCGGTAATCCGGCTCACCGCAGGCGACACGCTGAAAGCGACCGTCCGCAACCAGCTCGACGCGGACACCTCCGTGCACTGGCACGGACTCGCCCTCCGCAACGACATGGATGGGGTCCCTCCGGTAACCCAAGCCCCCATCGCCCCGGGCGGACAGTTCGCATACGAGTTCGTCACCCCGCATCCGGGCACCTACTGGTTCCACCCCCACGTCGGCCCGCAACTGGACCACGGCCTCTACGGTGCGCTCATCATCGACGACCCGGACGAGAAGGTGACGTGGGACGACGAATGGGTGCTGATCCTCGACGACTGGCTCGACGGCGTCACCGCCACCCCGGACCAGGTCCTCACCGACCTCTCGAAGGGCATGGGAGACATGGGCGGGATGGGCGACATGTTCATGCGGATGGGGAACCTGCTGATGGGCGCCACCTCCGACCTGCTCGGCGGCGACGCCGGCGACGTCTACTACCCGCACTACCTCATCAACGGCAAACCCAAAGCCGACCCCGCCCAATTCACCGGCACTCCTGGTGCCCGGGTGCGGATCCGTGTCATCAACGCCGGCAGCGACACCGCGTTCCGGTTCGCGATCGGCGGCCACACCCTGACGATCACCCACACCGACGGGTTCCCGGTGGATCCTGTCGAGGTCGACAGTGTCCTGATCGGGATGGGCGAACGCTACGACCTGCAGGTCACCCTGGACGATGGGGTGTTCCCTGTCGTCGCCGACGCGGAAGGCAAGCAGGATCGCGCGTTCGCGCTCGTTCGCACCGCCGCTGGCACGGCTCCGGCCAGCGACGTCCCCGTCGCCGAGCTCGGCACCGGCAGGGTCGGCACCGCTGCCGGACTGAGCGCGACCGCCTCCGTCACCCTGCACCAGGCATCCCCCGACCGGGTCGTGCACCTCGCGCTGACCGGGGGGATGGAGGCGTACGACTGGGGGATCAATGGGCGCCGGTTCGACATGAACGACCCGTTGCGGGACGCGCACGCGATCAGTATGGGGGAGCGGGTGCAGTTGCGGATCCGCAATGACACCGAGATGTGGCATCCGTTCCACCTGCACGGCCACACCTACCAGCACGCGAACGGCGGCCCCCGGAAGGACACCTCCATCATCCTCCCGGGCCAGACCCTGACAGTCGACTTCGATGCCGACAACCCCGGCCAGTGGGTCGCGCACTGCCACAACATCTACCACGCCGAGACCGGCATGACCACGGTGCTCGGATACCAGTCATGAACCGCGCGTTCACCCCCAGCACGGGAGGATGATCGCGCGGGCGATCGGACGGCGGCGGCGGACGTCAAGTCTAAGTGGACTTCCTACTCTTATGTAGGGATCTGCCATTTCGCGCGGAATCCTGCTGACGAAACTGCTGCCAATTAGCGTGGAATCCCCGAGTTCTCCGCCACCTTGACCGGGAACCTACAGGGCTACCCCCAGAACGCCCGGAGCTCGTCGATGCGGCGTTCGACCGTCGCGAACCCCGATCGTGCGGCCGCAGGGCGGGAGGCGGCATCCATCGCATTCGCACCGAACAGGTGCTCGACGTCGGAGTCCGGCAGGAGCGTCTCGACGATGCTGCCGGACTCCCGCAGTTCGTCGACCTGGTGGGCGAGGCCCTGTCGCCATGCCGTCGGCGTACGCACTCGGCCGCCGAAGGGCGAGAGCACGAGCACGCGGTCATATCCGGCGGCGAGGTCGGCGTTCTCCGAGCTGCGCCGGTATCCGCCGTCGATGTAGCGACGGTCGCCGATGCGGTATGCGCGGCCGCTGGCGCAGCTGGCGGCGACGGCGTCGACGAGGGAGATTCCACTGTGCGGGTCGAAGACCACGGGTTCGCCGCTGTCAGCGTCGACCGCCGTCACGCGCAGCTCGCGATCGGGCCAGGACGCGTCTCCCACTCGCTCCCTCACGGTGGCGCGCCACGCGTCGCGCCAGTCGGCCGGCCCGGTGACGTCGAGCTCGATCGCGGCGAGTCCGAGGCGGCGTCGCAGGTCGGTCGGATCGGCCGCCTCCGCGATCAGGCGCGCCGTGCGATCCAGTTGCGCTGACACCGCTCCGGGCGGCCGTCGAGCGGGAGGCGACGGCGCCCGATTCGTCGGGAGGGGCGCGAGGGCGCGCGCGAAGAGCTCGGCGGCGGAGGCGGCGCACAGCTGCGCCGCGACAGTGGCGCCCGCCGAGGTGCCGATCGTGAGGTGCGCCGACGTCACATCGACCCGGTGCGCTGCCAGCGCGTGCACGACGCCGATCGACCACGCGTTGCCCGTCGACCCACCCCCACCGAACACGACTGCGCGCGTGGAGGGGCGAGTGCCGGGGCTGGGGGAGGTCACCCGCTCAGTATCCCTTCCGCGGCGGGTCGATCCGAGCTCGATGAGGCGTTCGCTAGACCCGAGCCTCGGGCGCGACCCGCGCGGCACCGAGCACGGCGTCGAGCACACCGGGGAAGAGCGCGTTGAGGTCGTCGTCGCGCAGGGTGAGCCGGCGACCACGGCCCTGCGGGTCGTTGCGGATGACACCGGCTTCGCGCAGCACCTTCATGAGGTGCGACTTCGTCGACTTCGGGATCGTCGGGTCGCTGAGATGGCAGGCGGCCATGTCGAGCGGTCCATCGACGAGCTGGCGGGCGATGTCGAGCCGGTCAGGGTCGCTGAGGGCGAAGAGCACGCCGGTCAGAGTGATCTCGGAGCGATCAGGGTGCGGGAGGTCCGCGGAGCCGGTCATGGTTCGACAATAGTTGGACGATCCTGAAAACGGGAGTAGCCTCCTACTATTCGAAATCTTTCGAACCCTGAAGGAGCAAGGATGTCGACATCCCCGACGCCGATCGCTCGGGCGAGCCGCCGGTTCACCTACGGCTTCGCGCTCGCGATCCTGAGCGTGACCGCGATGATGGCGGGCGCCAGCGCACCCTCGCCCTTCTACTCGGTGCTCGCCGTGCGCATCGGATTCGACGCCGCCACGACCACGGTCGTGTTCGCGGTCTACGCCCTCGCCCTCCTCGCGACCCTGCTGCTCGCCGGATCGATCTCGGACTACGTCGGCCGCCGCCCCGCGATCAGTGCGGGCCTGGTGCTCCTCGCCGCCAGCGTCTTCCTCTTCTGGAACGCGCACTCGATCGCGCTCCTCATCGCGGCGCGCATCGTGCAGGGGATCGCGAGCGGACTCCTCCTCTCCGCGCTCTCGGCCGCGGTCATCGACCTCGAACCGGCGTCGCGCTCGGGGTCGGCCGCCGTGTGGAACGCCGTCGCGCCGATGGCGGGACTCGCGGTCGGCGCGGTCATCCCCGGCATCCTGCTGGATGTCACACCCGACGCCTTCACCGCGATGTTCGCGCCGCTCACGGCGCTCTACCTCGTGCTCGCCGCCCTCGTCTGGCTCGCCCCCGAGACCGCCCCGCGCCTGCCGGGAGTGCTCGCGTCGTTCCGCATCCGCATCGGCGTGCCCCGCTCGATGCGTGCACTCTTCCTCAACAGCGTTCCGGCGATCTTCGCGGGCTGGGCCACGGGCGGCCTGTTCCTCTCCCTCGGCCCCAGCATCGTGCACGCAGAGCTCGGGGTCTCGGCTCACCTGTGGCAGGGATTCGCCGTCTCGCTGCTGGCCGGCTCCGGCGCGCTCTCCGCCTTCCTCATCCGGCGCCGCAGCGCGCGGGTCGTCACGATCTACGGCACGTCGGCGCTCGCCGTCGGAACCCTGCTCACCCTCGTGGCCCTCTCGACCTCATCGCTGGTCGGCTACTTCGTCGCGGTCGCCGTCGCCGGCTCGGGCTTCGGCACCGCGTTCTTCGGGGTCATCCGCTCGCTCGCGCCGCACATCCCCGCGACCGCACGCGCCGACGTGTTCGCCGTGATCTTCATGGTGTCCTATCTCGCGATGGCGCTCCCCGTCGTCGCGGCAGGGTTCCTGGTGCAGGTGCTCGGACTCAGCGCCGTCACCTACGGCTACGGCGTCGGGGTCGCCGTGTTCGCCGCGCTCGCCGCCGTGCTGCGGCTGCGTCGCCCCGATGCGCGCGTCGAGCCCGCGGCATCCCCCGCTCTGGGAGGATAGAGCTCACCGAGCTCCGCACCCCCGACGGAGGGCCGTCATGGCGAACATCACCCGAGGTTTCACCGGCCGCCGCCGCGCCCCCGATCCGGCGGTGCCGCCCGGCCAGTACCTCACCGACGACTTCCCGGTGCTCTCGGCCGGGCCCACGCCCCGCGTCGACCCCGATGAGTGGCGCTTCAGTGTGCGCACCGAGAAGGGCTTCACGACCACCTGGACCTGGAGCGACCTCCTCGCGCTGCCGCAGGAGGAGGTGCACACCGACATCCACTGCGTCACTCGCTGGTCGAAGCTCGGCACCAGCTGGCGCGGTGTGTCGCTCGACACGATCATGGCCGCCGTCGACAGCGACTTCGCGTACGCCATGGTGCACTGCTACGGCGGGTACACGACGAACGTGCCGATGGCCGACCTTCTCGGCGGACAGGCCTGGATCGCGCATGAGTTCGACGGTCGTGCCCTCGAACCGGTGCACGGCGGCCCGGCGCGACTGCTGGTGCCGCACCTCTACTTCTGGAAGAGCGCCAAGTGGGTGCGCGGGCTCGTGATGCAGAAGAAGGATGCCCCGGGCTTCTGGGAGCAGAACGGCTACCACCGTCACGGCGATCCGTGGCGTGAAGAGCGCTACGCGTGACCTCGGACTGGTTGCCCGCCACGATCACGTCGGTGCGGCCGACCGCCTCGCACGCGGTGGTGCTCACCCTCGACGTGCCGGGGTGGGCGGGGAGCCTGCCGGGTCAGCATCTCGACGTGCGGCTTACGGCCGAGGACGGCTATCGGGCCGAGCGCTCGTACTCGCTCGCGGACAGCGGCTCGTCGACCACGATCGAGCTCGCGATCGACGAGATCCCGGACGGAGAGGTCTCGCCCTACTTCGTGCGCGACGCCCGCCCGGGTGACACCGTCGAGGTGAAGGGTCCGCTCGGCGGCTACTTCGTCTGGCACGACACCGACCCCTCACCGGTGCAGCTCATCGCCGGGGGATCGGGTGTGGTGCCCCTGCTGTCGATGGCGCGCGCCCGCGCCGCGTCGTCGTCGGCCGCGCCGATGCGTCTGCTCACCTCGGTGCGGTCGCCCGCCGACGCGCTCTACCGCGACGAGATCGCGGCGCTCGCCGCCCGGGGCATCGACGTCGACTGGATCTACACCCGCTCGGGTCCCGAGTCCTGGGCGGGTCGGGTCGGTCGGGTGGATGCCGCGGGGCTGGCCGCATCCACCCTCTCGCCGTCCGTCCGGCCGCTCGTGTTCGTGTGCGGTCCGACCCCGTTCGTCGAGGCCGTGGCCGGCATGCTCGTCGATCTCGGCCACCCGCCGCTGAGGGTGCGCACCGAGCGCTTCGGCGGCGCCTGACCGGCTCAGCCGGAGGTGCGCACGCGGGTGTGCATGCGCTCGCCGTCGCCGTTGAAGATGCTCAGCACCTCAGCGGGCGCGCCGCCTGCCGCACCCATCGCGTGCGGGGTGCGGGTGTCGAACTCGGCCGCCTCGCCCGGAGCGAGCTCGAGATCCTGGTCGCCGAGCCGCAGCCGCAGCCGCCCCGAGAGCACATAGAGCCACTCGAACCCGTCGTGCACGCGAGGGTCGGGCAGGGGCCTGTCGGCCGGGTACGTGATGCGCAGGGTCTGCACCGGCGCGCTCTCGTGCGTGAGCGGCGCGATGATCAGACCGTCGCGGCGGATCACGGGTCGCCGCACCCGCGGATCCCGATCGTGCGGCGGCAGCAGGTCGTCGATGCGGATGCCGAGGGCCCGCGTCACCGGCAGCAGCAGCTCGAGACTCGCCCCGCGCTTGCCGGATTCGAGGCGCGAGAGAGTGCTGACCGACAGCCCCGCGCGGCGGGCGAGGTCGTCGAGCGTCCAGTCGCGCGCGTGCCGTGCGGCGCGCACCCGCGGGCCGATCTGGGCGATCGCGGCATCCATCGACGCTCCTTGCTGATCTCGCAAACGAACTTGCACGATTGTCCCGCGGTGTCGTCGACTTGTCGACATGCATCCCGATCTCGACGTGATCATCCTCGGCGGCGGCATCGCCGGGCTCAGCGCCGCGCAGCTGCTCGGCCGCGCCCGTCGCCGCACCCTCGTGATCGACGCCGGCGAGCCCCGCAATCGCACCGCCGCCCACGTGCACGGCGTGCTCGGGCACGACGGGACGCCCCCGGCCGACCTGCTCGCGAGAGGGCGGGATGAGGCATCCGGCTACGGCGTCGGCGTCATCGAGGCGCGCGCGGTCGCGGTCGAGGCGACCGACGACGACATCACGGTCGTCACCGACGACGGGGCGCGCCGCACGGCGCGCGCGCTCCTCGTCGCCACCGGAGCGAGCGATGTGCTGCCCGCCGTGGCGGGGCTCGCCGAACGGTGGGGCGCCGGCGTGCTGCACTGCCCCTACTGCCACGGCTGGGAGGTGCGCTCCCGCCGCCTCGGCGTGCTCGCGACCTCGCCGCTCTCCCTGCATCAGGCGCAGCTCGTGCGGCAGTGGAGCGCCGACGTCACCCTGTTCACCGCAGACCTCGGACCGCTCTCGATCGACGACGATCTGCGACTGCGCGCGCGTGGCATCCGTCTCGTGCCCCAGCGCGTCGTCGAGATCGTGGGCGACGGGCCGGATGTCACGGGTGCGCGCCTCGCCGACGGCACGATGCTCGCTCTCGACGCCGTCTTCACGGGCGGCGACCTGACCCCCCACGACGACGTGCTCGCCGGTCTCGACCTGCCGCGTGTCGACAGCCCCACAGGCTCGGTGATCGAGGTCGATGCGACGGGCCGCACCGCGCATCCGCGTATCTGGGCCGCCGGCAACGTCGTCACCCCCATGGCGAACGTGCCGATGAGCATGGCCGCGGGGGCGACGGCGGGAGCCGCGGTGAACGCCGCACTCGTCGACGAGGATGTCGCGCGGGTGCACGCCGACCGCGACGGGTGGCCCGAGATCGCCCCCGCCGACTTCTGGGAGCCCCGCTACGCCGCGAGCACGCAGGTCTGGTCGGGCCGCGTGAACGCCGTGCTGGCCGACATCGCGGCCACGCTCCCCGCGGGCTCCGCCCTCGACCTCGGCTGCGGGGAGGGCGGCGACGTGCTCTGGCTCGCCGCGCACGGGTGGCGCGCCACGGGCATCGACATCTCGGTCACGGCGATCGAGCGCGCTCGCGCCGCCGCGGCGGACGCGGGGGCGGATGCGGCATCCGCTCGTTTCGTCGCCGGCGATCTCGCGGCGCTCGACGTCGACGAGACCTTCGACCTCGTGACGGCGAGCTTTCTGCACTCGCCCGTCGACCTGCCACGGGAGGAGATCCTGCGGGCCGCGGCTGAGCGGGTCGCGCCCGGCGGACACCTGCTGATCACCTCCCATGCCGCGCCGCCGCCGGGGAGCCCGGGTGCCGGGCACGGTCACGACCACGGCCATGACGGCAACCACCCCGCACCCGGCCACGATCGCGAGGGCGGTGCCCCGCACGACCACGGCCACGGCGGCGGCCACTCTGACCCCACCGCGCCCGCGCCGCGCTGGTTCCCCACTCCGGCCGAAGATGTCGCGGCCCTCGCGCTCGACCCGGCCGAATGGACCGTGCTCATCGCGGAGGAGCGGCAGCGCGAATCGCTCGCCCGCGACGGCGAGCTGCGCACCTTCCACGACAGCATCGTGCTCGCTCGTCGCCACTGAGACCGGGCGCACCCGACGCGCCGGTGGCACACTGACCCCATGACGGATGCCGCGACCCTCCGGGCGCTCGAACTGTCGCTTCTCGACCCGCTCGTGCGCCGCGACCCGATCGCCCTGGCCGCGCTGCTGCATCCGTCGTTCACCGAGATCGGTGCGTCCGGCGCGCTGTGGACGCGCGACGAGATCGTCGCAGCGCTCGCCGCCGAACCGGACGCTCGGGAGATCCCGCCGACCGACGAGTGGCAGGTCGCGGCGCTCGGCGATACCCACGTGCTCGTGACGTACCGCATCGGCGGGGAGCGCCCCAGCCGGCGGTCGTCGATCTGGGACGTCTCGACGGGCAGACCCGCGCTGCGCTTCCACCAGGGAACACTTCTCGGCTGACGCCGAACCTGGTGTGCGACGGTGCTCTCATGTCCGTTCACGACGAGGTGACCGCGACCGCGCTCACCGTGGTCGTCGCCCCCGACAGCTTCAAAGAGACCCTGTCGGCCCCCGCTGTCGCCGACGCGTTCATCGCCGGGTGGCGCTCGGCGCGGCCCGGTGACCATCTCATCTCCCGACCGATGGCCGACGGCGGCGAGGGAACCCTCGACGCGATCGCGCGCGCCGTGCCCGGATCGGTGCGCGAGCCGGTCGCGGTGACCGGGCCCGACGGTGCGCGGGTCGAGTCCGCGTGGCTGCGGCTCCCGCCCACGCCCGACGCTCCGCACGGCATCGCCGTGGTCGAGCTCGCCGCCACCTCCGGGCTCGAACTGCTCGGATCGCGCCGCCTCCCGTGGGATGCGCAGTCGGTCGGCTTCGGCGAGGCGATCGCCGCCGCGCTCGACGCGGGGGTGTCGCGCCTGCTGCTCGCGGTGGGCGGCAGCGCATCCACCGACGGCGGCACCGGCATGCTGACCGCGCTCGGCGCCCGGTTCACGGATGCCGCGGGCTCCCCGATCGCGCACGGCGCACGAGGGCTGCTCGATCTGGCGCATCTCGACCTGTCGGGCCTGCGCCCGCTGCCGACCTGCGGGGCGGTCGTGCTGTCGGATGTGAGCAACCCGCTGCTCGGAGAGCGCGGCGCGGCATCCGTCTTCGGACCCCAGAAGGGGCTCGACGGCGAGGCCATCGCCCGTGTCGACGCCGCACTCGCCCGGCTCGGCGGGCTGCTGCCCGGCGACCCCGACGCGGCGGGCGCGGGAGCCGCGGGCGGGGTGGGGTTCGCGCTGCGCGCCTGGGGCGCCACGGCCGCCTCCGGTGCCGGACAGGTCGCCCGCACGATCGGACTCCCCGCCGACCTCGACCGCGCCGACGTCGTGGTGACGGGCGAGGGCTCGTTCGACGGACAGACGGCCGCGGGAAAGGCCCCCGCGATTGTCGCCGGGATGGCGGCCGATCGCGGGGTCTCCGCGTTGCTCGTCGCCGGGCGACTCGTCGCCGACCCGACCACCGCGGGCTTTCGCGCCGCCTACTCGCTCACCGACCTCGCCGGGTCGGGAGAGGCCGCGCGCGCCGAGGCGGCGTTGTGGGTGCGCGAGGCCGGGAGGCGCGCCGCCGCGACTCTCGTGCTCTGAGCCGTGGGCGACGTCAGGCGAGCGGGGCGTCGTCGCCAGGGAGGGCGACGTTGAACATCCAGCGCACGCCGAACCGGTCGGTCACCTCGCCGTACATGTCGCCCCACACCTGCTTCTCGAGCGGCTGGCGCACCGTGCCGCCGTCGCTGAACCGCGCGAACCAGCCGAGCACGCGCTCGACCTCGTCGCTCATGAACGCGGCCGAGATGCGGGTCTCACCCACGACCTGGTCGGGCTCGAGACCGTCGGCGCCCATCAGATCGAAGCCGTCGGCCTTGAGCTCCGAGTGCATCACGTGAGAAGGGTCGGCTCCGGGCATGCCGAAATCGCCGAACGTCGAGATGGTCAGCTCTCCGCCGAACACCTCCTGATAGAAGGTCATCGCCTCGCGGGCGGCGCCGGCGAACTGGATGTAGGGGATGAGACGCGTGGTCATGTGAGCCTCCGAACGGGGTGACGGTCGTGGACGGTTCCGACGCTAGGCGCCCGCTCCTCGAGGGGCAAGGGCGGATGCGGCATCCCACCACTCGAGCACCCGCAGCGACAGGAACGTGAGCCACGGCGACGCCTCGCCCTCGGGCACGTCGACGTCGAACCAGACGGCGCCGGGGTGTCGATGCTCCTGCACCCAGCGCCCGTCGTCGCCCCGCTTCGACCGGATCGACGCGATCGCGTCGGCGAGCCGCGGGTCGGGGGCGACCCCGTCGAACAGGGCGGCTGCACGGAAGTAGTCGGCCGCGTGCAGTGCGCTGTAGACATGCCGGAACGGGTACGCCAGATGGTGCACATACGGCACCACCGGCTCGCCGCTGCGCAGACCGTAGAGCGCCCGCCGCTCGAGCAGGTACTGCTCGGCACCGTGGCGGGCGGCAGTCAGTTCGGGGAAGCCGAGCCCGGCCCGCTCGTAGGCGAGCACACCCTCGAGTGCATTGAGGGTCGAGGGGAACGAGGACCGCGTCGATCCCTCGACCCACTCGCAGTTCCAGCCGCCGTCGGGCTGACGGTGCTCGACGAACCACCGGGCGATGCCCGAGACGTCCACCCCGAGCCACGCCCCGGCGGCGAGGGTGTAGCCGTTGATGCAGCAGTCGACCTCGCCGTCCCAGTACGGCAGATCGTCGTACTCCCACCGCGCGTGCGTGCGCAGCTTCTCCGCCGTGCCGTCGAGGACGGATGCCGCCACCCCCCACTCGCGCAGCTGCTTCAGGCTCCAGGTGGTCGCCGTCCAGGGCTGCCCGTCGGCGCGCTGCTCCTCGGTGAAGTCGGCGGGGAAGAACGCACCGCCCGCCCACTGGCCGTCGGCGTCCTGCCGGGCGAGGAGCGCGGCACCCATGCCCTCGCGGGGCACCCGCGCGCGCGTCGCCTGCCACACCGCCTCGGGCGCGCCGACGAGGTCGCGCTCGACCTGCCAGCGCAAGGCCGGGTCGGAATCGAGCAGCCAGGACATCACGTCGTCGCGGGGGGACATGTGGTCACGGTAGCGGGAGGCCGCGACATCCCGACAGGCGTATGTTCGACCCCATGACGCTCTTCTCGCGGCGTGCCTCCCCGCCGGCCTCCCCGGCCCCCGCCGCACCCGACCCGGTGCCGGCAGGCCTGAAGATCGGGGCGGCGTTCGCCTGGCGCCTGCTGGTGATCATCGCGGCGCTCGCGGTGGTGCTCCTGGTGGCGGTGCATCTGTCCGAGGTGGTCATCCCGTTCCTCATCGGTCTCGTGCTCTCGGCGTTGCTCGTCCCCTTCTCGAGCTTCCTGCAGCGGCATCACTGGCCCAAGTGGCTCGCGATCATCACCTCGTGGATCGCGGTCTTCGCCGCGCTGGGGCTGCTCTCCTTCATCGTGGCCATCCAGATCCGCTACGAGCTGCCGAAGATCGAGCACCAGATCACCACCGTCGTGGCCTCCGCGAAGGACTTCCTCGCCACCCAGCCGTTCGGCATCACCGATCAGCAGCTCGACACGTGGATCTCGGACATCGTCACCTACATCCAGACCCACGCCAGCGACATCGGCACCGGCTTCGCCGCCGCAGGGCTCGGCATCGTGCACGCGATCGAGGGCATCTTCATCGTGATCTTCGTGACGCTGTTCGCCTTGATCGACGGACCCCGCATGTGGCGCTGGTTCGTCCGCGTGTGGCCGCGTGCGGCGCGCCCCCGCCTCACCGCCGCCGGTCACGCCGGGTGGCGCACCCTCACGAGCTTCATCCGCGTGCAGCTGGTCGTCGCGGGCACCGATGCGATCGGCATCGGCGTGGGAGCCGCGATCCTCGGGGTGCCGCTGGCGATCCCGATCGCGGTGATCGTGTTCCTCGGCGCGTTCGTGCCGGTCGTCGGAGCGATCGTCGGCGGCATCGTCGCCGTCGGCATCGCACTGCTGTTCAACGGCTGGGTGCACGCGGTGATCATGCTCGGCATCGTGATCCTCGTGCAGCAGGTCGAGAGCCACGTGCTGCACCCCTTGCTCACCGGAAGCGCGGTCAAGGTGCATCCGCTGGGCGTCGTGCTCGGCGTCGCGACGGGCGCCGCCCTCGCGGGCATCGCAGGCGCCTTCTTCGCGGTGCCGTTCATCGCGACCGCGAACGCCATGATCGTGGCCGCCTACCGCACCGACCCGGATGAGCTCACCGGAGCGGGACACGATCCCGGCGCGGCGCGCGAGCGACGGCGACGACCGAGGGAGTGATGTGAGCGACGGCTTCGACGAGAGATGGGATGCCGCAGACTTCACCGCCGCGGGCCTCACCCACCGGGTGTTCCGACGCGGCACCGGTCCCGGCGTCGTTCTGGTCCCCGAGATCCCCGGTGCGACCCCCGAGGTGATCGGCCTCGCCGACCTGCTCGTCGAGGCGGGGTTCCGCGTCGCGGTGCCCTCGATCATCGGCACTCCGGGTCGTCCCGCGACCGGCGGCTACCTCGCGGCCTCCGCCCTGCGCATGTGCGTGTCGCGCGAGTTCGCGGCGTTCGCCCGCCGGGCCGATCGGCCGGTCACGTCCTACCTCCGCGCGCTCGCGCGCGACCTGCACACCGAGTCGGGCGGTGCCGGCGTCGGCATGATCGGCATGTGCTTCTCGGGCGGCTTCGCGCTCGCCGCCGCCGTCGAGCCGGCCGTCATCGCGCCGGTGCTGTCGCAGCCCGCCCTGCCGCCCGCCTTCGGCGCCGGCGCGCACGCCACCGGACTCACCGAGGCCGCCGAGGCGACCCTTGCCACCCGCGTGCGCGATGAGGGACTGTGCGCCCTGGGTCTGCGCTTCACCGCCGACCGCAGCGTGCCGGCGTCCCGCTTCGCCGCGTTCGAGCGGGCGCTCGGCGAGGGCTGGCGCGCGTTCGAGATCGACTCCTCAGCGGGCAACCCCGATGGCATCCCGACCTCGGCCCACTCGGTGCTCACCGATCCGCACGCGGGCGAGGCGGGGCATCCGACCCATGCGGCCCGGGCCGCGGTCGTCGACTTCCTGCGGCAGCGGCTCGCCGCGTGAGCTCAGCCGAGTCGCTGCTCGACGAGCCCGACGAGGTTCCCCTCCGAGTCGCGCACGAACGCCTGCCACTCGTCGGAGCCTGCGGGACCGAGGCTGTCGTCGTGGTGGGAGAAGATCGGATGCGGCGGCGTGACCACCTCGGTGCCGGCATCGCGCGCCCGCGCCACGGCCTCGTCGATGTCGTCGACACGCAGGTAGATCAGCGCTGACGGCGCCGCGCGGTCGACGAGCAGTCGCACCCCGTCGAGGTCGAAGAACACGAGCCCCGGCGGATCGAACGCCGCGACGGGCTCGCGCGCGAGCAGCGTCGAGTACCAGGCGGTGGCGCGCGCCAGATCTTCGGCATGCTGGGCGACCTGCACGAGCATCGGGACCCCTCTCGTGAACGTGCGGTGCACACCAGGATGCCGCGCCGCGCCGCCCGACGGAATAGGCAACCTCCGCGACGGGTTGTGTCCGGCGGCATCCCCGATCGATTGGACCCGCCCGTGCAGCTGCTCACCCCCGTCACCGTCGGCCTCCTGGAACTCCCGAACCGGCTGGTGATGGCGCCGATGACCCGCCTGCGCGCCGGGACGGACGCCGTCGCCACGCCGCTCATCGCCGAGTACTACGCCCAGCGTGCGACGGCGGGTCTGCTCATCACCGAGGGCACCTTCCCGAGTGCCGAGTCGAAGGCGTACCCCGGGCAGCCCGGCATCGCCTCCGAGGAGCAGGCGGCCGGCTGGGCGCTCGTCGCCGACGCGGTGCACGCCGCCGGCGGACACGTGTTCGCCCAGCTCATGAACGGCGGCCGCGTCTCGCACCCGGAGATCACCGGAACGGCGCGCATCGTGGCGCCGTCGGCGATCGCCATCGAGGGCGAGGTGCGGGTGCCCGGCGGATCCAAGAAGCCCTATCCCGTGCCGCACGCCCTCGACGGCGCGGAGCTGGAGATCGTGCGCGACGAGTTCGTGCTCGCCGCCCGCCGTGCGATCGCCGCCGGACTCGACGGGGTCGAGGTGCATTCCGCCAACGGCTACCTGCTGCACCAGTTCCTTTCGCCGGCGTCCAACGTGCGCACCGACGGCTATGGCGGCAGCCCCGCCGCCCGCGCCCGCTTCGTGATCGAGGTCACCCGCGCCGTGGCCGCCGAGGTCGGTGCGGCTCGGGTGGGCCTGCGCATCTCGCCGGAGCGCAACATCCAGGACGTCTGGGAGAAGGATGCCGCGGACGTCCGCGCGACCTATGAGGCCCTCGTCGACGGGGTCGCCCCGCTCGGTCTCGCGTACCTCAGCGTGCTGCACCCCGACCTCGACGGATCGCTCGTGCAGGATCTGCGTCGACGGTTCGGCGGCGTGGTGGTCGCCAACTCCGGAGTCGCGAGCCCGACGACCCGGGACGAGGCCGAAACCCTCGTCTCCTCCGGAGTCGCGGACGCCGTCGCCGTCGGACGCGCGCTGATCGCGAACCCCGACCTCGTTGCCCGCTGGCGGGAGGGTGCCGACGAGAACGCGGTCGACCAGGCGAGCGTCTATGGGCCGGACGCCCGCGGCTACACCGACTACCCCGCCCTCACGACCGTCGGGGGCTGACCGGACCCCTCGGTTCACAGCCGGCGAGACGTAGACTTGATCGACTCTGCCGCTTTCCGAGGTTTCCCCGTGCCCGACGCTCCCACCGCCCGCGCCTTCGAGGTGCGCCACCTGCAGTTGGCGCGCGCCGTGTTCGCGGCGATCGCGGCGGCGATGATCACGTTCTCTGCCGACCACTCCGCCTCGGTCGGACTGTCGGTGTTCAGCGGATTCGCGATCACGACCGCCCTCGTGTTCCTGCTCTCGGCCTGGCTCGTGTACCCCCGCGGCCAGCGCACACTTCCCCTCGTGCTCGGCGTCCTCACCCTCGTCGCCGGCATGGTCGCGGGTGTCGCCGTGATCCGCTCGACCGTGCTGCTGTTCGTCCTCGTCATCGTCTGGGCGCTCGTCACCGGGCTCATCGAGGGCATCGCGGGCTGGCGCGCGGTGCGCCGCAGCGCACGAGGCACAGCGGCGGCATCCGATGCCCGTGACGGCCTGATCGTCGGGGCCATCACGGTGCTGCTGGCGGTGGGGATGCTGTTCATCAGCCCGCAGTACGTGCTGCCGTACTACATCGCCGAGGCGAACCAGTCGTTCACCCTCACGGGTACCGCCATCGGCGTCGGCGTGTTCGGCGGATACGCCGCCATCATCGCCGTCTACCTCGCGATCGCCGGCCTCTCGCCGCGACGCCCCACCGCGCCCGCCGATGCGCTCGCGACCGCAGACCCGTCGAAGGACCGCGCATGACCGACAAGCCCACCCGCCGCGACCTGTTCAAGCCCGTCCAGCTGCTCGGGCTCGCCCTCGCCGCCGCCGTGTTCGCGGGCGTCGTCGTGCTGATCTCGATGGGCTTCTTCCAGGACCGCTTCTCGGGTCAGGGCCAGCACGCCCTGGTGATCGGACTCATCGCCGCAGGCATCACGTTCGTCGTGACGCTCGTCGTCATCGCGCTGCTCGTGCTCGTGGTCGATCCCGCGCAGGTCACGAAGGCCATCGACGGCCCGGTGCTGCTCACCAAGGACGCCCAGAAGGCCGAGAAGAACGACGCGGACTCGGGCGCCGACGCTCCGTAGCCGCCGCTGCTCGCCCGTCGCCGTCAGATCAGGTCGACGAGCTCCGACGCGATGCCCGTGTACGTCGCCGGCGTCAGCGTCAGCAGGCGCTGCTTCGCGGCATCCGAGATGTCGAGCTGCGAGACGAAGTCGGCGAGATCGGATGCCCCGACCCGCCGCCCGCGCGTGAGGTCCTTCAGCAGCGCGTAGGGGTCGGTGATCGTCGAATTGCCTGCGGTGACCTCCGCCCGCACGACGGTCTGGATGGCCTCGGCGAGCACCTCCCAGTTGCCGTCGAGGTCGGCCAGCAGCACGTCGTCGCGCAGCGAGATCTCGCCGAGACCGCGCAGCAGGTTGTCGAGCGCGAGCAGCGAGTGGCCGAACGCGACGCCGATGTTGCGCTGCGTGGTCGAGTCGGTCAGGTCGCGCTGCAGGCGGCTCGTGACGAGCGTCTGTCCGAGCGTCTGCAGGATGCCCGCGGAGATCTCGAGGTTGGCCTCGGCGTTCTCGAAGCGGATCGGGTTGATCTTGTGCGGCATCGTCGACGATCCCGTCGCGCCCGCGACGGGGATCTGCGCGAAGTAGCCGAGCGAGATGTAGGTCCAGATGTCGGTCGCGAGATTGTGAAGGATGCCCCCGGCATGGCGCACGCGGTCGTACAGCTCGACCTGCCAGTCGTGCGACTCGATCTGGGTGGTGAGCGGGTTGAACCCGAGCCCGAGGTGCTCGATGAAGCGGCTCGCGACCAGACGCCAGTTGACGTCGGGGGCGGCGGCCAGGTGCGCCGACCAGGTGCCGGTCGCGCCCGAGAACTTCGCGAGGAACTCGGATGCCGCGATCTGCCGTTCGACCCGCTGGAGACGCCAGACGAACACCGCGAGCTCTTTGCCCATGGTGGTGGGGGTCGCGGGCTGCCCATGGGTGCGGGCGAGCATCGCGGCATCCCGATGCTTCTCGGCGAGGGCCGACAGGGCGCCGATCACCGCGCGCAGCTTCGGCAGCCACACGTCGTGCACGGCACGCTTGACCGTGAGTGCGTACGCAGTGGAGTTGATGTCCTCGCTCGTGCAGGCGAAGTGGGTGAGCTCGGCGAGCCGGTCGAGACCGAGCTGCGCGAGCCGGTCGCGCACGAGGTACTCGACGGCCTTCACGTCATGGCGGGTGACGGCCTCGCGCTCGGCGAGCCAGTCGATCTCGGCCTGGCCGTAGTCGAGGTACAGCAGGCGCAGTCGGTCCTGGGCGACCTCGTCGAGCGGGGAGGTGCCGAACGCGCTCTCGTTGGTCAGGGCGATCAGCCACTCGACCTCCACCTCGACGCGGGCGCGGTTGAGGCCCGCCTCGGAGAGGTACTCGCCGAGCTCGGCGACCGCGGCGCGGTACCGGCCGTCGAGGGGGCTGAGGGGCTGCACGGGGAACGACGACGACACGGAGGACTCCTGTCGGGAGAAGGTCAGCCCGCGGAACGGAGGGCGGGCTCGAGCTGCCGGAAGAGCGCCCGGCAGGCCTTCTCAATCATAGTGAGCACGCCGTCGAACTTGTCGGGGCCGGCGTAGTACGGGTCGGGCACGTCCAGATGGTCGCCCGCCTCCGCGTCGAACGAGCGCAGCAGCGCGATCTTGTCTGCGTCGTTGTCGTCCCGCGACCAGCCCCGCAGGATGCGCTCGTGGGCGCGGTCGAGCACGACGACGAGGTCGCTCGAGTCGAAGTCGGCGAACGAGAACTGGCGCGCGCGGTGCCGGCTGCCGTCGTACCCGCGGCGCTCGAGGGCGTCGAGCGTGCGGGGGTCGGCGCGCTCGCCGACGTGCCAGTCGCCGGTGCCCGAGCTCGACGAGGCGACGCGGTCGCCGAGGCCGGCCTGCTGGGCGAGCGTGCGGAACACGACCTCGGCCATCGGGGAACGGCAGATGTTGCCGGTGCACACGAACACGACGCGGAACGGTGCGGACGAGGGCATTGCTCCATTCTGGCCCCGTGCACGGCCTCCTGCCCAGGGGCGGGACCGCCCGGTTTGTCCCCCGGTCGTGCTCTCACCTGCCTCGTGCGGGATGTCGTGCGCGAGCGTGGCCGTATGCCAGCCGCTGCCACCCCCGTCGAGGTCGCCGCCCTGATCGCCGCGTTCGACCACCTCGCCGAACTGGTGGGCGACCTGTCGGTCGCCGCCGCCCGCATCGCCCCCGAACTGCAGTGGCAGTCCGAGGCGATGCTCGCCTTCGCGACCCGATGGGATGCCACGTGCTCCCTCGCCGACCGCACGCGCCGCCGCGCACGGGTCGCGGCCGATGATGCGCGCTGGGTGCAGGCGACGCTGCTGGCGGGCGTGGGGGCGCCGTGAGCGACGTCGACATCCGCTCCGGCGGCGCCGTCGCCGTCGACACCGCGACCCTGCGCGCCGCGGCCGAGCGGGTGCGCGCCCTCGCCCCGCTCGCGTCGGCCGCGGGAGAGGCGGCTCGGCGGGTGCGTGAACTGAGCTTCGCGGTGTTCCCTCACGGCGGCCGATTCGAGGTGGCGACATCGACGCTCGTGAGCGGAACCGGTGTGCTGGTGGCCGATGTCGCCTACCTCGCCGACGCGCTCGAGAACACAGCGGCCGCGTACGAGCTCGTCGAGCTGCGCGCCGAGCGGGCCCTCGCCGAGACCTCGGGCGACCACGGTCGTGTGGCCGAGATCGACGTGTCGATCGACGGACTCAGGGCGCGATGGCCGGCAGCGTCAGACATCGCCGATGCCTCCGAGCTGGCCGCGACCGGCCACTCCGACGAGGTGTGGCGCCAGCTCTCCGCGTGGGGTGTGCCGATCGTCGGCCTCACCGGCGCCCTCGGCATCGGCGCTCTCGCGCTCGTGCTCGGTGCGCGCGGCGCACTGCGGGGTGCCGATGCGCCCGGCCGCGTCGCGCGCGGCGCGCGTCTGGGCGGCTCCGTGCCCGCTGTCACCCTCCTGCCCCAGCCCGTGGGCGCTGCGACCGGCCGCCCCGCCGGGCTGGCCGACCTCTACGCGCGCGTGCCCACGGGAGAGGCGCGGGTGCGTATCGAGCGCTACACGATGTCCGACGGCAGCCGGGCGTACGCCGCGTACATCGCCGGCACCGACGGGTCATCGACGTGGGACAACACCGCGAACCTCGCGCTGTATCGGGGTGACGCGTCGACCTCGTCGGCCGCCGTCGCACAGGCGCTCGAAGCCGCGGGTGCGCAGCGCGGCGACACAGTGCAGGTCACGGGTTACTCGCAGGGCGCGATGGTCGCCGCCCACCTCGCGGCATCCGGGGAGTACGACGTGCCCGTGCTCGCGACGTTCGGGTCCCCCGTCGCCGTCGACGTCGATCCGGCCACCCTCGTCGTCGATGTGCGGCACGACGACGACCCGATCGCCGCCCTCGCCGCTCCGCCGAGCGCGGCCGCTCTCGGCGCGGACGGTGGCGTCACGATCGGTCGGGTCGTCGACCCCGCCACCGGCCCGCACGACGTCACGATGCCGGCCCACGACGGCGGCGCGTATCTCGAGACGGCACGGCGGGCGGATGCCTCGGGTGATCCGCGGCTCGCCGCCCTCGAGCAGCGGCTCGCCGTCTACGACGCGGCTGTCAGCGTCGAGACCTTCGCCTACTCGGCCGAGGCGGTACCCACACCCGCGCCGACGCCCACGCCGGGTCTCGACCCGTCGCTCCAGAGGCCGCTGGGCAGCCGAACGGGCGGGGACGTCAGCGGCGGCGGGGCCGGATGATGATGCCGGCGATCCAGTTGATGAGCGAGATCACGATCGCCGCCACCACTCCCCACCAGAAGCCGTCGATGCGAAGGCCCCAGTTCCACAGCCCCGTGATCCACGCGGTGAGCCACAGCAGGAAGCCGTTCACGATGAGCGAGAAGAGGCCGAGCGTGAGCACGTAGAGGGGGAAGGTCAGGATCTTCACGATCGTGCCGACGATCGAGTTCACGATCGCGAAGATCGCCGCGACCGCCAGCAGTGTGATCACCAGCTGCAGCGTCTCGCCGGGTGCGAACGGGATCACGACGACACCCAACACGGGAATCAGGGTCACGACCCAGATGGCGAAGGCGTTCACGACGGCGCGGATGAGGAATCCCATGCGCGCAGTCTCCCACGCGGCATCCTCGGGCCGGAAGCGCTCCGGACGCGGATGCCGCGGTGCGCCCGCTCCTAGACTCGGCACGTGACCGATTCGCTCCCGATCCGCGCCCGCGCCGACATCGCGGCGCTCCCCCCGTACCGCCAGGGACGCCAGGCCGGCGCCGATGCGTTCAAGCTCTCGAGCAACGAGAATCCGTTCGAGCCGCTGCCGAGCGTCGTCGCCGCACTGCAGGGTGCCACGGGAGTGAACCGCTACCCGGATGCCTCGGCCGCCCTCCTGCGCGCACGTCTCGCCGAGCGTTTCGGGGTCACCGCCGAGGAGGTGCACATCGCTGCCGGCAGTGTGTCGATCCTGCTGCAGCTGGTGCTAGCGACATCCGGTCCCGGCGACGAGATCATCTACGCGTGGCGCTCGTTCGAGGCCTATCCCGGGCACGTGAAGATCGCCGGCGCGACCGCCGTCGAGGTGCCCCTGCTCGCCGACGGTCGCCACGACCTCGGCGCGATGGCGGCTGCGGTTACCGATCGCACGCGACTGATCATCGTCTGCAGCCCGAACAACCCCACCGGGCCGATCGTCACGCAGACCGAGTTCGAGCAGTTCCTCGCGCGGATCCCCGCCGATGTGCTCGTCATCCTCGACGAGGCGTACGCCGAGTTCGTCACCGACCCCGAGGCCGTCGACGGGCTGCGCGAGCTCGGTGTCATCCGTCCCAACGTCGTCGCCCTGCGCACCTTCTCCAAGGCGTACGGCCTCGCGGGTCTGCGTGTCGGCTACGCCGTCGGCCACCAGCGCGTGCTCGACCTCGCCCGCTCCACCGCCATCCCGCTGTCGGTGACGGCTGCGGCCGAGTCGGCGGCGCTCGTCAGCCTGGACGCCGAAGCCGAGCTGCTCGACCGCGTGCGCGAGCTCACCGACCGGCGCGCGGCCCTCGTCGACGGCTTGCGTGCCCAGGGCTGGCGGGTGCCCGAGACGCAGGGCAACTTCGTCTGGCTCGACACCCGCGCCGACAGCCAGCGCATCGCCGCGACCTTCGACGAGGGCGGCATCATCGTGCGTCCCTACGGGGACGACGGCCTGCGCATCTCGATCGGCGAGGCCGAGACTGTCGAGAAGGTCCTGCAGATCGCGGCATCCGTTGTAGATACTCTCGCGAAGGGGCATCCGGCGCTCGCGTTAGCGTAGACACCGTGACTCCGCTCGACGACGTGGCCCCGCCCGCCGACCCCGAGATCATCAGCGTGCTGGCCGCCGACGGCTCGTACGCCCCGACGCCGTCGGCAGAACCCTTCCTGCCACTCGTCGAGGCGCTCACCGAGACCGACCTCGAGACCTTCTACCGCGACATGGTGACCTCGCGCGCGTTCGACCGGCAGGCGACCAACCTGCAGCGGCAGGGCCAGCTCGCCCTCTGGCCGCCGAGCTTCGGCCAGGAGGCCGCACAGGTCGGCTCGATCCGCGCGGCACGACCGCAGGACCACATCTTCCCCTCCTACCGCGAGCACATCGTCGCCACGATCCGCGGTGTGGACCCGGTCGGCATCATCCGCCTCATGCGCGGCGTCTCCCACGGCGGCTGGAACCCCCTCGACCCGGCCAACGGAAACACGCGCCTCTACACGCTCGTGCTCGGTTCGCAGACCCTGCACGCCACCGGCTACGGCATGGGCCTCGTGTTCGACGGCCGCACCGGCACCGGCGACCCCGAGCGCGACGAGGCAGTCATCGTCTACTACGGCGACGGCGCGTCCAGCCAGGGCGACGTGCACGAGGCGATGGTCTTCGCTGCGAGCTACCGCACCCCGCAGGTCTTCTTCCTGCAGAACAACCAGTGGGCGATCTCGGTGCCGGTCGCGGTGCAGTCGCGCACGGCGCTCTCGCGCCGCGGCTACGGCTACGGCATGCCGAGCCACCGCATCGACGGCAACGACGTGCTCATCAGCTACGCCGTCACCCGCCACGCGCTCGAGGCCGCCCGGGCGGGCGAGGGCCCGTCGGCCATCGAGGCGGTGACCTACCGTCGCGGTGCGCACACCACGAGCGACGACCCCACGAAGTACCGCACCGGTTCGGAGGAGGAGGGCTGGGCGCTGCGCGACCCGATCGCGCGCCTGCGCACCTACCTCGAGGGCCGCGGGGCATCCGCCGCCTTCTTCGACGAGGTCGACGAGGGCGCCGCCGCGCACGCCGATGACGTGCGCACGCGCGCCGTCACCCTGACCGCACCCGAGGCGCCCAGCATGTTCGCCCACGTCTACACCGATGATCACCCGCTGATGGCCGAGCAGGCGCGCTGGCTCGCCGACTACGAGGCATCCCTCGACGGAGGCGACGCATGAGCGACACGACCACGCTGCCGTTCGGCAAGGCGCTGAACGCGGGCCTGCGCAAGGCTCTCGCGGATGACCCGCGGGTACTGCTGATGGGTGAGGACATCGGACCGCTCGGCGGAGTGTTCCGGGTGACCGAGGGCCTGCAGGCCGAGTTCGGCGACCGCCGGGTGATCGACACGCCGCTGGCCGAGTCTGGCATCCTCGGCACCGCGATCGGCCTCGCCATGGCCGGCTTCCGGCCCGTGTGCGAGATCCAGTTCGACGGGTTCGTGTTCCCCGCGTTCGACCAGATCACGTCGCAGCTCGCCAAGATGACCAACCGCCACGAGGGCGTGCTCTCGATGCCGATCGTGATCCGCATCCCCTACGGCGGCCACATCGGCGCGGTCGAGCACCATCAGGAGAGCCCGGAGACCTACTTCACGCACACGCCGGGTCTGCGGGTCGTGAGCCCGTCGACCGCGAACGACGCGTACTGGATGATCCAGGAGGCCATCGCCTCCAACGACCCGGTCGTCTTCCTCGAGCCGAAGAGCCGCTACTGGCACAAGGGCGAGGTCGACCTCGAGGCATCCGCTCTGCCGCTGCACGCGTCGCGCATCGTGCGCCGCGGCACCGACGTCACGCTTGTCGGTCACGGCGCCATGGTCTCGGTGCTGCTGCAGGCCGCAGCGCTCGCAGAGAGCGAGGGCACGAGCTGCGAGGTCGTCGACGTGCGGTCGCTGTCGCCGATCGACTACGGACCCGTGCTCGAATCCGTGCGCCGCACCGGTCGCATGGTCTACGCGCAGGAGGCTCCCGGCTTCGTGAGCGTCGGCAGCGAGGTGGCGGCCACGGTCGCGGAGAAGGCGTTCTACGCGCTGGAGGCGCCGGTGATCCGGGTGTCGGGCTTCGACACCCCCTTCCCGCCCGCGAAGCTCGAGGGCGTGTACCTGCCCGACCCCGACCGCATCCTCGAGGCCGTCGACCGCAGCCTCGCCTACTGAGACCGCACCGCGAAAGGAACCCGGATGAGCGACCAGACCTTCCACCTCCCGGACGTCGGCGAAGGCCTCACCGAGGCCGAGATCGTCTCGTGGCGCGTGGCCCCCGGCGACACCGTCGACGTCAACGACGTGCTCGTCGAGATCGAGACGGCCAAGTCGCTCGTCGAGCTGCCGTCGCCCTTCGCGGGCACCGTCGGCGAGCTGCTCGTGGCCGAGGGTGCGACCGTCGACGTCGGCGCGGCGATCATCACGATCTCGGGCGGGCAGGATGCCGCGGCCCCCGCGTCACCCGCCGCGCCGGCCGCCGATCCGGGCGAGGGCTCCGGGTCGGTGCTCGTCGGCTACGGCTCGGCGGAGCAGGTGCACTCGCGTCGGCGCAAGCCCGCCGAGAAGCCCGTCGCCGCATCGGTCGGTGTGGTCGCGAAGCCCCCGATCCGCAAGCTCGCGCGTGACCTCGGTGTCGACCTCGCCTCGGTCGTGCCGAGCGGCCCGGCGGGCGAGGTCACCCGTGAGGACGTCGTCGCGCATGCCTCGCAGGCGAGCGTGTTCCGCAACATCGAGACGCCGGAGTGGCCGGAGGTGCGCGAGGAGACGATCGCCGTCGCGGCCGCGGCATCCGAGGTCGACGACGTGCGCGTCGAGTCGATCCCCGTGCGCGGCGTGCGCAAGGCGACCGCGAGTGCGATGACGTCGAGCGCCTACTCGGCGCCGCACGTGTCGGTGTGGACGGATGTCGACGCCACCCGCACGATGGAGCTCGTCAAGCGCCTGAAGGCCTCGCCCGACTTCGCCGACATCAAGGTCTCGCCGCTGCTGATCATGGCGCGCGCGGTGATCTGGGCGGTGCGCCGCACGCCGATGGTGAACGCCGCGTGGGTCGAGGGCGACGACGGCGCCCAGATCTCGGTGCGCCACTACGTGAACCTCGGCATCGCCGCGGCGACTCCGCGGGGCCTCCTCGTGCCGAACATCAAGGACGCGCAGGACCTCAGCATGCGCGATCTCGCCCGCGCGCTCGAGAAGCTCACGCTGACCGCCCGTGAGGGTCGTACCGCACCGGCCGACCAGCAGGGCGGCACCATCACGATCACGAACATCGGCGTGTTCGGGATGGACGCCGGCACCCCGATCATCAATCCGGGCGAGTCCGGCATCGTCGCGCTCGGCACGATCCGGCAGAAGCCGTGGGTCGTCGACGGCGAGGTGCGCCCCCGCTGGGTGACCACCGTCGCCGGGTCGTTCGACCACCGGGTAATCGACGGGGACGGCATGAGCCGGTTCATCGCCGACGTCGCCGCCGTGCTCGAGGAGCCCGCGCTGCTGGTCGAGTAGCCGTGGCAGCACGGCCGGGGGCCGGTGCTGCAGCGTCCCCCGCGGCGCGATTTTGAGAACGATTATCACTAAGCATAAGCTGTCCGCATGCGATCCCCCCGGACCCTCCTCGCCCTGCCCCTGCTCGCCGCCGCGGCAGCCCTGACACTGTCGGGCTGCACGGGGGCGGCGGCATCCTCACCGTCGTCGTCGGGCGGCACCATCCAGGTCGTCGCCTCGACGAACGTCTACGGCGACATCGCGCAGACCGTCGGCGGGTCGGCCGTGCAGGTGACCTCGATCATCGCCAACGAGTCGCAGGACCCGCACGACTTCGAGGCGAGCGCCGCCGACCAGCTCACCGTCAAGAACGCGCAGCTGCTCATCGAGAACGGCGGCGGCTACGACCCCTTCCTCGACCAGCTCGTGCAGGCCACCGGCTCCACGGCGCCGATGATCACCGCCGCGACCCTCTCGCCCGAGTACCCGGCCGACGGCAACACCGCCGAGCACAAGGACGACGCCGATCACGCCCACGACCACCTCGAGGGCTTCAACGAGCACGTCTTCTACGACCCCGCCGTCATGAAGACGGTGGCCGCCAAGATCGCGACCGAGCTCGGCGCGCTCGACCCTTCCCAGGCGGCGACGTTCACCGCGAACGCGCAGGCGTTCGGCACCCAGATGGACACGATCGAGCAGAGCATCGCCACCATTGCCGCCGCTCACGCGGGGGTGGGAGTGTTCGTCACCGAGCCCCTGCCGCTCTACCTCACCGACACCGCCGGCTTGGACAACGTCACTCCGGTCGCGTTCAGTGAGGCCGTCGAGGGCGGCCAGGATGTCCCGCCGGCGACCCTGCTGCAGGCGCTCGCCCTCATCTCCGACGGCAGCGCGAAGGTCGTCATCGTCAACGCGCAGGCCGCCGGAGCAGAGACGACCCAGGTCGAGGACGCGGCGAAGGCTGCGAACGTCCCCGTGCTGAAGTTCTCCGAGATCCTCCCGGCAGGCCAGACTTATGCACAGTGGATGCAGCAGAACGTGACCCAGCTGGCCGACGCGCTGGGCAAGTGACCCCGGCCCCCTCGCCGCTTCGCATCTCGGGTGCCGCGCTCCGCCGCGGCACCCGAGAGCTGTGGAGCGGCCTCGACCTCGAGCTCGCCCCCGGTGAGCTCGTCGCCGTGCTCGGGCCGAGCGGTTCCGGGAAGACCACACTGCTGCGCGCGATCCTCGGCCTCGAGCGGCTGAGCGAGGGATCGGTCACCGCGCTCGGCCGGCGCGTGACGCGCCCGGGCAACCGGCGCGTCGGCTACATCCCCCAGCAGCGGCCGCTCCCGCGTGAGACGTCGCTGCGCGCGCGCGACCTCGTCGGACTCGGCGTCGACGGCCACCGCTTCGGCCTGCCGATCCCGCGGCGCGGCGACCGCGCCCGCATCGACGCGCTTCTCGGCGAGGTCGGCGCCGCCGCCTTCGCCGACCGCCCGGTGGGACTCCTGTCGGGCGGCGAGCAGCAGCGCCTGCGCGTCGGCCAGGCGCTCGCCGACGACCCGAAGCTGCTGCTGTGCGACGAGCCCCTCACGAGCCTCGATCTCGCCAACCAGCAGGCGATCGTCTCCCTCATCGACCGGCATCGTCGCGAGAAGGATGCCGCGGTGCTCTTCGTCACCCACGACATCAACCCGGTGCTCGACTCGGTCGATCGCATCCTCTACCTCGCCGGCGGCCGTTTCACGCTCGGGCGACCCGCGGACGTCCTCGACTCGGCGGTGCTCTCGGAGCTCTACGGCGCCCCGGTCTACGTGCTGCGCGCCGGCGACCGGCTGGTCGTCGTGGGCGCGCCGGATGCCGAGGCATCCCCTCACCATCACGGCGAGGAGCACGGATGAACGGCGACGCGATCGGCAACGCCCTCTTCGGCGGCATCTCGCAGTACGGCGCGATCCTCGCCCTGGTGCAGAACTCCGTCTGGGCGGGAGCGCTCCTCGGCCTCGTGGGGGGCCTCATCGGTGTGTTCGTCATGCAGCGCGACATGGCCTTCGCGGTGCACGGCATCTCGGAGCTCTCGTTCGCCGGAGCGGCGGCGGCCCTGCTGTTCGGCTTCGACATCGTCACCGGATCGATCATCGGCTCGCTCATCGCCGCGGGCCTGATCGGATGGCTCGGGGTGCGCGCCCGCGACCGCAACTCGATCATCGGGGTGCTCATGCCGTTCGGCCTGGGCCTCGGGATCCTGTTCCTGTCGCTCTACAACGGCCGCAGCGCCAACCGCTTCAGCCTTCTCACCGGACAGATCGTCTCCGTGCAGTCGGCGCAGCTGACGGCCCTCGCCGTCATCAGCACCGTCGTGCTCGTGGCGCTGCTGCTCATGTGGCGGCCGCTGCGCTTCGACTCCCTCGACCCCCAGTCGGCAGCAGCCCGCGGTGTGCCGTCGACGTGGGTGTCGTTCGGCTTCATGCTGCTGCTGGGCCTCGTCGTCGCTGTCGCGGTGCACATCATCGGCGCGCTGCTCGTGCTCGCGCTGCTGGTCACCCCGGCCGCGGCGGCGATGCGGGTGGCCACGGGTCCGCTCGCGGTGCCGGTGCTCGCCGCCGCGTTCGGCGTGGCCTCGGCGGTGGGCGGCATCCTGCTCGCCGTGATGGGCACTCTGCCGGTGAGCCCCTACATCACGACCATCTCGTTCCTCATCTACCTCGTCTGCCGCATCGTCGGTGCGGCGAGGGAGCGTCAGACCCGCGCCCTCTGAGGACGCCGGGAAAGCCGGATGCCCCGGCTGACCCCGCGTTCCTCGTGGGTAGACTCGCCGCCATGGTGCAGCGGAACACGTGGCAGCGCGATCGCGTGCGCGAAGAGCTGTCCGACGCTCCCGGGTTCATCAGCGCACAGGATCTGCACGCGCGCCTGCGTGAGCAGAACACCGGCATCGGTCTCGCCACCGTCTACCGCGCCCTCTCCACCCTCGCCGCCCACGGCGAGGCCGATTCGCTGCAGAGCCCCGAGGGCGAGAGCCTCTACCGCGCGTGCGCGACGACGGGACACCACCACCACCTGATCTGCCGCCGCTGCGGCAAGGCCGTCGAGATCGCGGCGACCGACGTCGAGGAGTGGGCCCGTCGCACCGCCGCGGCCCACGGCTTCACCGAGGCCGAGCACGTCGTCGACATCTTCGGTCTCTGCGCCGACTGCACCGCCCTCCGGGCCCACGAGCGTGACAACGGCTGAACGCGCCCGGGTGCGCCGGTCGACCCCGGCACCGGAGCCCCGTCGCGCGCCCGGACGCATCGCCGGCGCCCTGCTCATCGGCGCGATCGTGGTCGGTGTCGTCTTCGCCGTCAACCTGCTGGTTCCGGGCGCGCTCGACATCTCCCTCCCGACCCGCGCGCAGGACGGCCTGACCCTCGCGATCAGCGTGCTGATCGAGTCGCTGCCCTTCGTGGCGCTCGGTGTGCTGCTGTCGATCGTCGTGCAGGTGTGGGTGCCGCCCGGAGCGATCGAGAGATGGATGCCGCGCCGCGCCTGGGCCCGCCGGGCGGTGCTGTCGCTGCTCGGCATGCTGATCCCCGTGTGCGAGTGCGGCAACGTGCCGTTCGCGCGGGGGCTGCTGATGCGCGGGTTCGCGGTGTCGGAGACGCTCACCTTCCTCGTCGCCGCCCCGATCGTGAACCCGATCGTCATCATCACCACGAACCAGGCATTCGGGTTCGACGACGGCATCCTCGTAGCTCGCCTGCTCGGCGGATTCGTCGTCGCGAACCTCATCGGCTGGCTCTACAGCCGCCACCCCGACCCCGACGCGCTGCTGACCGATCGGTTCCGGGCGACCTGCGAGATCGTCGAGACCGAGTCGGGCGGGCGCTGGCGCCGCTCGCTGGCGCAGTTCCTCGTGGAGCTGCGCGCGGTCATGCCGGCTTTGGTGATCGGCTCGGCGCTCGCCGGGGCGGTGCAGGTTCTGGTGCCGCGCGAGGCGCTTCTCGCCATCGGCTCGAACCCGGTGCTCTCGATCGTGGCGATGATGATCCTCGCGATGATCGTCTCGATCTGCTCGAACGTGGACGCGTTCTTCGCCCTGTCCTTCGCGTCGACGTTCACCCCGGGCGCGATCGTCGCCTTCCTGCTGGTCGGTCCGCTCGTCGACGTCAAGATGATCGCCCTCATGCGCACGACGTTCACGGCACGCGTACTCGCGGGCACGGTCGTCGTCGTCGTGCTGTTCGCGTTCGTGCTGGGTCTGGTGGTGAACCTCGTTGCGTAGGTCGTCGGCTCTCTTCTCCCGGTGGATGGGCGCGGGCATCGCCTCCCTCCTCGCGGTCGCGACGATCGTGCTCTGGCTCACCGGCCAGCTCGCCCTCTACATCAACCCGTCGTCGTACTGGTTCGCGGTGCCCATGGCGTTCGTCGTGCTCATCGGCGCAGTGCTCAGCTTCGCGCTGCCCCTCGGGGCCGAGGCCGACCACGGTCACGACCACGGTGCGGTGGCGGATGCCGCGCATCACGACCACGACCACGCGTACGACCACGACCACCCGCACGACCACGAGCACGCGCCCCGCCGCGGGGTGCGCGCGTGGGTGGGGCTCGGCGCGACCGCGATCGGCGGGGCCATCGCGACTGCGGTGGCGGTCGCGATCGTCGTCGTGCCCCCGGCATCCCTCAGCGCCGAGCTCGCGCAGTCGCGCAACGTGGGCGCTGCGCCCCTGTTCGCGGGATCCGACACGATCACCCTCGCCAGCACGGGCGACACGGCAACCTTCGGGGTCGGCGACTGGGCCAGCGTGTTCGCGACCGCGACGAGCACCGAGGTGTTCGAGGGTCGCACCGTGTCGCTGATCGGCTTCGTGACCCCCGCGCAGAACGGCGGGGCGTTCGATCTGACACGGCTGGTCATCACACACTGCGTCATCGATGCGCAGACCGCGAGCCTGACGATCGCGGGGGCGGACTCGACACCGAACACCGGCCAGTGGGTCGATGTGAAGGGCACGGTACGCGCGGCGTCCGACACCGGAAAGCTCGAGATCGTCGCCTCGAGCGTCACACCGATCGCCCAGCCGCAGGATCCGTATGAGTACTGACCCGGCACTCCGCACCCGTTCGGGTCGCAGTCGCCGTCGCCGGCGTGCGTTCGGCATCGGATTCGCCGCCGTGATCGCGGTGCTCGGCGTCGTCGCGCTCGCGGGCGCGGCGGTGTCGAGCGTGCAGGGTCCGCGTGTGACGGCGGTGTCGGTCGATCCGCAGGCGGCTGTCGAGGCCGGCGGTGCCCGCGTCATCCTCACCACCTCGCAGTCGCTGCAGAAGGTGGAGACCTCGCAGGTCACCGTCACGCCTGCCGCGTCGTTCACCGTGCAGACGTCGGGGCGCGACATCGGCGTGCGCTTCTCGAACGCCCTCTACGACGACACGCAGTACACCGTCACCGTCCACGGGGTGGTCGGCATCGGCGGAGGTCCGGTGACGACGCTCAGCGAGAGCTTCCACACGCCCGCGCTGTCGGTCTTCATGCTCAAGCGCGGCAGCGGCACCGACACGATCTTCCGCACCGGGCTCGACGGTGCCCAGGCGGTCCCCGTCTTCGAGAACCCTCACATCGAGGACTTCCGGGCGACGAGCCAGCACCTCGTGATGTCGGTGCGCACCGCCGACGACAAGCCCGAGCTCATCGTCACCGACCTCGACGGCGCGAACGCGCGCACCCTTCCGCTGCCGGGCGCGGGTGACATCCGCGATCTAGGCGTCGCCGACCGCGGCGAGGTCATCGGATACACCTTCACCGACGCGAACGTCTCGAAGACCTCGGGGGACGCGAGCGTGCTGTACACCGATTCGCTGGCGCTGCAGGACGCCGCCGCCCCGCCCACGCGGATCGCGCTGAGCGGGGTGTCTCCGAGCGTCGCGCAGTGGCGGTTCGTGCCCGGCACCGACAACATCCTGGTGCTCACCTTCGACGGCCGGCTGTTGCTCGCCTCCTCGGCGGGCAAGGACCCCGTCGACCTGGGCAGCGCGGCGAGCATCGACGGCATCGCCCGCGGCAGCACGTCGGCGATCATCGAGCGACCCGACGGCACATACTCGATCGACCTCACGAGCGGGGCGCAGACCCTGCTCACCGACCCGCCCAACGTCGCCGGCTTCGCCGGCACCGTGACGCCGCTCACCGCCACGACGACGCTCCGGCAGTACGCGCAGGTCACGAACGGCGCCACCACCGGCACCGAGATCTACCGGGTGCTCGCCAACGGCACGTCATCTGTGGTGTACACCTCCGCGGCCACCGACGCGGTGCTGCAGGTCTGCACGTCGCCGAGCGCTCGCTACGCCGCGGTGCTCATCGCACCCAACGTCGCACAGAACCCGTACGTGACCACCTACGAGTACCCGGTGCCCGGCACGGTCGAGACGCACATCATCGACCTCGACACCGGCAAGGAGGTGTCGAAGCTGTCGGCGTTCGACATCTCGTGGTGTCAGGTGCCGATCGAGTGAGCGACGGGCTGCGCCCGGCGACGCCCTCGGACCTCGCCGGCCTCCCGCTCGAGGTCGCGCCCCGACTGCTCGGTGCGGTTCTCCACGTCGGTGTCGGGGGTGAGACGGTCGCCGTGCGCATCACCGAGGTCGAGGCCTACCACGGCCTCGGCACCGGTGACGTTCCCGATCCGGCGTCCCACGCCCGCAGCGGACCGACCGCGCGCAACGCGACGATGTGGGGACGCGCTGGACTCCTCTACGTCTACCTCAGCCACGGCATCCACTCGTGCGTCAACGTGGTGTGCGGCCCCGAGGGGGTCGCAGGTGCGGTGCTGCTGCGTGCGGGCGAGGTGGTCAGCGGGGCGGATGCCGCCTCCCGTCGCCGGCTCGGCAGTGCAGGCGCGCCCGTCGCGGCGCGGGAGCTCGCCCGTGGTCCGGGGCGCCTCGCGAAGGCGGCCGGGCTGCGGCATCCGATTCACGACGGCCTCGACGCACTGACGGCGCAGCCGCGCGGCGGTGCCCGCGCACGTCTGCTGCTGCCGGAGCGGCCGCTGGCGCCGGTCGCGAGCGGCCCGCGGGTCGGGGTGGCGGGACCTGCCGGCACCGACCTCTACCCGTGGCGGTTCTGGCTGCCGACCGAGCCGACGGTCTCGGTGTTCCGCTGGGGTCGTGGCGCCGGGCCGCGGCATCCGCACGAACCGGCCCGTCAAGGCGACACGCCGCGCGTGCTAGACTGACCTTTTGTCTGCGCGCACTCCAGCACGCAGCTCGTACCCTCCCCGCGACCCGCGCCAGAGATGGCGGGTGTCCGGCTGGGTGCAGACAAGGGATCTTGGGTGGCACCGTCCGGTGCCACGGTACAGAAGGAGACTCACCATGGCCGCAGTGTGCCAGGTGACTGGAGCGGTTCCCGGCTTCGGTCACAACATCTCGCACTCGCACCGCCGGACGAAGCGCCGCTTCGACCCGAACGTGCAGAAGAAGACCTACTACGTTCCGTCGCTCGGTCGTAAGGTCACCCTCACGGTGTCCGCCAAGGGCATCAAGGTGATCGACGCCCGCGGCATCGAGTCGGTCGTCAAGGACCTCCTCGCGAAGGGTGTGAAGCTCTAATGGCGAAGAAGGCCCAGGACATCCGTCCGATCATCAAGCTGCGTTCGACCGCCGGCACGGGATATACCTACGTGACGCGCAAGAACCGCCGCAACAACCCCGACCGCATCGTGCTGAAGAAGTACGACCCCATCGTGCGCAAGCACGTCGAGTTCCGAGAGGAGCGCTGACCCATGGCCAAGAAGAGCAAGATCGCTCGTAACGAGCAGCGCAAGGTCGTCGTCGAGCGCTACGCCGCGAAGCGTGCCGAGCTGAAGAAGGCGCTCGTCGACCCGACGTCGACCGACGAGCAGCGTGAGGCCGCCCGCGTCGGCCTGCAGAAGCTGCCCCGCAACGCCTCGCCGGTGCGTCTGCGTTCGCGCGACGTCATCGACGGTCGCCCCCGCGGTGTGCTGACGAAGTTCGGCATCTCGCGTGTGCGCTTCCGCGACATGGCCCACCGTGGCGAGCTGCCCGGTGTGACCAAGTCGAGCTGGTAAGCAGCCGATTCGCACGAAGCCCCCGAGGGAGACCTCGGGGGCTTCGTCGTTCGCGGGGACGTCAGCAGATGAGACCGGCGCCGAGCCAGTTCGGGTAGGGCAGCGTGCGCAGCAGCTCGTCGTGCGGGTCGGTGTGCGTGTGCGACTCCGCCGACGAGACGCTTCCCTCGAAGGGGTCGGGCGGCAGGGTCTCGGTGCGGGCGGACGGGCGGTCGTGGCGTGCCATGGTGCTCCTCGGATCGTGCCGGCTGTCGCCGGCGGGTCGGGGGCTCGGTGCACCGAGTGTGGCAGAACGGCAGGGCGCGGCGAAGAGCGGAGCCGTTGTCCCCGGCGTATCCACAGCGGGCCTCGTCCCGGCCGTCCCGGGGTCCTAAGGTCGAGGGCAGCGGCGTACGCGCGCCGCATCGACCCCGGGAGGCTCCATGAAGCTGTTGCTGACGTCGGGCGGGATCCGCAACGACAGCATCGAGCGCGCCCTGGTCGACATGGTGGGCAAGCCGGTGGCTGAGGCATCCGCTCTCTGCATTCCCACCGCGCAGTGGGGCCACACGATGTGCGGGCCCGAGTCGGTGCGTGGATTCATCACCGGCCTCCCGCCGTGGGGCGGCATGACGTCGATGCCGTGGCGCACGCTCGGCGTGCTCGAACTCGCCTACCTTCCGTCGATCGGCGTCGAGCGCTGGCAGGAGTGGGTGCGCGCCGCGGACGTGCTGCTCGTCGACGGCGGCGACGCCACCTTCCTCGCGCACTGGATGCGGGAGTCCGGCCTGCTCGAGCTCCTCCCCGAACTGCACGACACGGTGTGGGTGGGCGTCAGCGCGGGCAGCATGGTCATGACGCCGCGCATCGGTCGGGAGTTCATCGCCTGGGCGCAGGCGCCGGATGACACGACCCTCGGCCTCGTCGACTTCGCGATCTTCCCGCACCTTGACGTCTTCCCCACGAACACGAGGGAGGCCGCCCAGAAATGGGCGGCGACGCTCGAGCTGCCCGCGTACGTGCTCGACGACGAGTCCGCGATCTCGGTCGTCGACGGCGAGGTGTCGGTGATCTCCGAGGGCGAGTGGTTCACCCTCGGCCCGGCGTCGTAGCCACAGCCGCGCATCGGCCGATCGTCGACCGGGCGCGGCGCAGCGCCGGGGCGCAGCCGCGGCCCGGCGCCCGCGGGCTCAGCCACGTGCGTGCGTGACGGCCCACGCCAGCGAGTCGTCCGCGACCTCCTCCCATCCCTCCTGGCTCACGATGCGGTGGGTGCGCCCCTCGTACTCGCGGTAATCGACCACGGCGGGACTCCCCGACGAGCGGTACTTCTTCACGATCGCGCGCCCGATCGCCGGGGGCACCACGTGGTCCCGCGACCCGGTGATCACCAGCAGGGGAGCGCGGTCGGTGCGGGCGTAGTCGACGTGGCTCGCGCCCTTCTTCTCGGAGAAGGCCGCCGCAACCCCTTCGAAGAACACCCTGTTGTACGACGGCACGGCGAACTGCTCCCAGAGGTCATCGGATGCGGCGCGGTCGAGGTCGTTGCCGAAGGTGAAGTGGAAGTGGCCCTTGGACAGCGGCGAGGCGCCGTTGCGACCGAACGGGTTGGACAGGATCGGGGTGCCCGTCCACAGTGTCGACGCCGGCAGTGTCGTGATGCCGGCGGGCTGCCCGGGCGTGACGGCGACGTACGCGGCGCCCAGTCCGCGGTCGGCGAGCATCTGCGTGAAGAGGCCGCCGAATGAGTGGCCCATGATGATGGGCTTCACCGGGAGTGCCCGGATGATCGCGTCGTAGTGGTCGACGATCTGCCGGATGCCGATGCCGCGCAGGGCGGCGGGATCGCGCCGGATGTCGGCGACGGAGCGGTCATCGATCCCGGGCCAGCCGGGCACGATGACCTCATGCCCGGCGTCGCGGAATCGGCCCGCCCACGTGTGCCAGCTCAGTGGGGTCATCCACAGTCCGTGGATGAGCAGGACGGGCGGTGTGGTCGTGTCGGTCATCGGTTGCTCCTCGTGGGGGGTGGCGTAGAATCAGAGTAGACCGAACGTTCTATCTATTCAAGCGATTCCGCCGCCGGCTGGCACGATGGATCGCGGAGGATCACATGAGCGCTGCAACAGCGGACCGCCCCTCGGCTCGGACCCGCCTGCTGGAGGCGGCGACGACGCTGTTCTACTCCGAGGGGATCCATGCGGTCGGCGTCGATCGCATCATCGAGCACGCGTCGGTGACCCGCGCGACCCTCTACAAGCAGTTCGCCGGCAAGGAGGGCCTCGTCCTGGCCTACCTCGAAGGGGAGGACGCGCAGCTGCGGGCGCTCTTCGCCGAGGCGGCGACCGCGTCCGATGACCCGGGGATCCTCCTCGACCTCGTGGTCGGCGGGATCGCCGACGACGTGCGCCTGCGGCACACGCGCGGATGTCCGTTCATCAACGCCGCGGCGGAGTACCCCGAGGAAGGACCTGTGCGCCGCCTGATCGACGAGCACCGGTCGTGGTTCCGCACCACCCTCGCCGACCTCGCTGGCGCAGCCGGCCTCGTCCGTCCGCGCGAGGTGGCGGCCTCCCTCGTCCTCCTGCGGGATGCTGCGCTCGTCGGCGGGTATCTCGACGGTCCTGGCCTCGTCACGCCTGACTTCGCGCGCACCGCGCACGAGGTGATCCGCGCGCACCGGCCTGATCAGCAGTCACAGCAGCCCCACGAGCGTCATGCGCCTCGTGACACGCCGCCACCGATCCGTCAAAGTGCGGAAAATCCGCGGAATCACGCGGAAAGTGGGTATATTCGAGCACGGTCGAACCCGACCACACCGGGCACCCTCGGGTGACCGGACCCAGACAAGAGGCGCTTCGGCGCCTGGAGGAACCACATGGCCGACAAGTCCATCACCAAGACCGAACTCGTCGCGAGCATCGCGAGCGCAACGGGTCAGAGCCAGGCCACGGTCTCGGGTGTGCTCGACTCCCTGTTCGCCACGGTCGCCGAGAGCGTCGCCAAGGGCGCGAAGGTCTCGATCCCCGGTTGGATCGCCTTCGAGCAGGTCGAGACCGCCGCTCGCACCGGTCGCAACCCCCAGACCGGCGCCGAGATCAAGATCGCCGCGGGCAAGCGCGTCAAGGTGACCGCGGGCTCGAAGCTGAAGGCTGCCGTCAAGTAAGTCTTCTCGACTCCGCGAAGGGGGGATGCCACGTGGCATCCCCCCTTCGTCGTGTCCGGCTTCGTTCGCGGTGGCGTCGCGGCGACGTCAGGCCGGCGGCAGCAGTAGGCGACCCGTGCGTAATACTCCGTGCAGGGTGCGCGCGGCGACGGTGACCCACGCGACGAGGAGCCCCACGAACAGCACCGCGGACAGCGCCGCGAGTGCCTGCGAGCCGGTGTGCACGGCGAGGGCGGCGGACCCCGTCACGCACGTGCCGACGGGGAACGTGAACGACCACCAGGTGAGAGTGAACGGCAGGTGGGCGCGCGCGGCGCGGATCGTCAGGGCGACGACCAGGGCACCCCACAGCAGGGCGAAGCCGAGCACGGGCACGCCGAACACGACGCCCGCGGCGGAGAACGCCGATGCCAGGTCGGGCGGAGCGGCGAGGTGCGCATCGGCACCCAGGTTGTTCGCCGCGGTGATCGACTGACCGAGCGGTCCGAGAACGATCCACAAGGTCGGCACCATCGCGACGGCCCCGACCTCGTGGCGGGCGAGGCGCCCCCACAGCTGGGTGAGGATGATGAGCGCCGCGATGCCGGTCATGCCGGTCATCGCGTAGCAGGCGAGCAGGAAGTCGAGCCGCAGCTGGCCCGCGGGGATGTGCGGTAGCAGGGCCGCGCCGGTCGCCGCCGACACCATGGGCGGGACGATGGGCATGAGCCATCCGCCGAACGCGCTGTCCTCCCGCACGTCGTGGCGGGTGAAAGTCAGGTAGGGGATCGTGACGGCGGCGATCAGGCCGAGCACCGTGCCGACGGTCCACAGCACGGCGTCGATCGCGACCGCCACGGGCTCACCGAGGATGTCCACGCCCACGACCAGCGTGCCGAGTCCGACGGTCAGTGCCGCCATGGCCGGTGCGCCGTAGAAGTGAGCCATCGTGGCATTGCTGTGGTGACCGCGGGCGACGCCGCCGAACCAGATCCAGTGCAGCGCGGTCGCGACGATCAGCGCGAGGAACATGGCGGATGCGAGCAGCCACACCACGAGTGCGAAGGTGCGCTGGCCGGGCACCTGCACGGGGAGGGCGACGGCAGCGTTCGCGACGATGCCGGTCCCCATGACCGAGGCGAACCAGTTCGGCGTGATGTACGCGACGACGTCCCGAGGGCGATCGATGGCCTGCAGCCAGCGGCGTCGCGCGGGCGCGGTGGCGGTGGGGTGCGACATCCCTCTATCGTGGCGCGTCCGGCTATGGTCGCGCGCACGGGAATGCCACCCGGCCCCCGCCTAGGCTGGACCGCGTGACTGCGCGCGCCTGGCGGATCGGAGCCCCTGTGCTCCTTGCCGTCGTAGCGCTCGCCACGGCGCTGGTGACGGCCGGTCTGTCGGCGCCCGGCCGATTGGTCGGCTGGCTCCTGCCGCTCGCCGAGGTGCTGGTGCGGCTCGGGGTGGCGACGACGATCGGATGTCTCGTGCTCGCCGTCGCCGGCGGAACCGTCGCCCGCGCCGCGTTCGGGCGTCTCGTGGCGGTCGCTGCCGGTGCGGCCGCGGTGTTCGCCCTGGCCGCCGCCGCAGCGACCGTCCTCACCGCCGTGTCGCTGCTCGACCTCACACCCGGTCTCGATCCCGCATTCGGCGCCGAGGTGGCGGGCTTCGTCACGGGAACGTCGACGGGACGACTCTGGCTCGTGACGACGGTGCTGGCGGCGCTCATCGCCGTGCTGCTGGTGTCGGTGCGCACGGTGCGGGCCGTCCGAGTGCTCGCGGTGCTGGCAGCGCTCGCAGTGGTGCCGCTGGCGGCGCTCGCCGCCGGCGCGTCGCCGCGCCCGGCCGCGGGCCTGGCTCTGCTGATGCTCACCGTCTCGACCGTCGGCGCCGGGATCGTCGTGGGAGCGGCCGTCGTCTCGGCCTCGCGCGCTCCGGTACCTCTCGTGATCGCGCTGGTCGCGCTCGCCGCGCTGCTCGGATTCGGGGCGGCGGTCGGCATCGGCACGCAGCCCGTCGCGCCGCCGGCCGACGCGACCCCCGCCGAGGTGCTCACCGGGATGCCGCTGCCCCCGGTGCCCACGATCGGATCGCTGCTGCTCGGTGTCGCGCTCGACCCGCTCTGGCTCACCGTCGCCGCAGCGGGAATCGCGTGGCTCGTCGTGCGCCGCCGAGCCGCGGTCGCGGGCGCCCGGCGCTCGCCCGCGCGTCTCGGCGCAGGAATGGTCGCGGTCGTGCTGTTCCTGTGGGCGACGTGCGGCGGACTCGCCGTCTACGCCGACGTGCTGTTGAGCGCCCGGCTCGCGCAACTGCTGATCGTCGCACTCGCCGTGCCCGTGCTCGTCGCGTGGGCGACGCCGCCCCGCGCTGCGCGCACCGCCGGCGCCGAGACATCCGCCCCGCTCGCCCCGCTCGCACCGCCGCGGGCGCTGCGTTCCCCCGTCGTCGCGGCGCTGCTGCTCATCGCCGTGCTCTGGCTCGCGACAGCGACCGACGTGCTGCGCTGGACGCTGAGCCACCGCATCGGCACCGACCTCGCGATCGGCGTCGCCGCGGCGGCCGGTCTGCTGTTCGTCCGGGCGGTCGTCGTGCCGCGCACCGCGACGGCGGCGCGGGCGCTCGCGATCGTGCTGGTCGCGGCGGCCGTCATCGCCCTCGCCGCCGTGCTCGTCTCGACCGCGTCGTTGTGGGTCGCGGACTGGTTCGGCGCCCTCGCCCCCGCCTGGGGCGCGGAGCCCCTCGATGACCAGCGCCGGGCGGGAGTCGTCGTCGCGGGGTGCGGTCTCGTGCCACTGCTCGCTCTCGCCGTCATGGTCGCGCGCACCCCCAGACCCGCGGATGCCGCGTCCCGCCGTCTTGCGCGCCGCGAGCGCGACGCCGAGCTCGACGCGTACGACGCGGCGCTCGCCGCCGCCCGCCGGCACCCCGACCGCGACGCCTGATCGTCCGGCGCGGGAAGTCGCGGCATCCGGCAGGTCAGTTCGTTCCGCCGCCGATCGAGATCGCGACCGTCTCGTCGGGGTTGACGGTGATTCCGGCGTTCACCGTGAAGGGGACGTCGTCGCTGACCCGTCGCACCGACCCGTCGTAGAGCGACTGCACCGTCACCTGGATGTGGGCGACCGCGGCGGTGTCGGGGATGCGCCAGCCGTTGCCGTCGGGAACGACCTGGATCGTCGGCTGCTGCGTGATTGACCACGTCGGAGTGCCCTCGACGCGGTTGCGCACGACATAGCCGAACGGGCATCCGGTGGGCTGCAGCACCTGCTGGGTCGCGCACTGCGAGAGGAACTCGTTCACCCGCTGCTGCACGACCGAGGTGAACTGCGCCGTCGGCTGCGCCTGAACGGTGACCGGGATGTCGACGCCCGGCGCGTTCGTCAGCACCGCCGTCCCGCTCGAGGAGGAGATGTCGGTGTCGATGCGGATCGCGTAGAGGGCGGGGGAGAAGACCAGCATCGCGATCGGCTCGGTCGGCTTCACGTTCTCGCCGTCGGGCGAGACCTGCCGCTTGTCGACCACGAATCCGTTGACGCCGAACTGCATCGTGCCGAGCGCGGTGAGCGACATGACCGCGAGCGGACTCGTGGCGAAGCGCCAGGTGGGGAGCACACCGAGCTGCCCGCCGGGTGCGACGCGGAACGCGGTGGTGCCCGAGTGACCGCCGGCGGAGTACGAGACGGTGACGGTCGTGACGGCGCCTTCGGACGACTCCGACACGACGTTCACATCGGAGAGCTGGCCGAGCGCGGTCGATCGCAGCAGTGCGGACGAGGCCGTCGACGGCAGCCCGGCGGCGGACAGCTGATCGGGGGTGAGCGCCACGCCCGGGACCGCGAGCGCGTCGCCGGCCCGCCCATCCGACAGGAGGGACAGATAGTGCAGCACGAACGCCGTCGGGCTGTACAACTGGCGGTAGAGCGCCGCGGATCCGACGCCGAGACCCGCGAGCAGCAGCGCGGTCACGAGCGCGATCGATGTGAGATCGACCCACAACGGCCGACGCCGACGCACCCGGGGGGTGGCGGCATCCGGCTCGGCGACAGTCACCTTCACAGTGTAGGAACCGGGCCGCGCCGCCACCCGGGAAACGCCCCCACGGCTCGCGGGGCGCCCGCGCACCTAGCATGGACGGGTGCAGACGACCCCCCTCTCGAGCGAGCAGACGGAGGTCTACGAGCTCATCGAGGGCACGCGCGACAACGTCTTCGTGACGGGTCGAGCGGGCACCGGCAAGTCGACGCTGCTGCGCCACCTCGTCGAGCACACCGCCAAGCGCGTCGCCGTCTGCGCGCCGACGGGGGTCGCCGCACTCAACGTCGGCGGGCAGACCATCCACTCGCTGCTGCGGCTGCCGATCGGCCTCATCGCCAACACCGAGCTCACCCAGCCCGAGGCGACCCGCAAGCTGCTCGGCGCCCTCGACATGCTCGTCATCGACGAGGTGTCGATGGTCAGCGCCGACCTCATGGACGGCATCGACCGGGCGCTGCGTCAGGCCCGGGGCCGCCGCGCGGAGCCCTTCGGCGGCGTGCAGGTCGTCATGTTCGGCGATCCCTACCAGCTCGCCCCGGTGCCGCCGCGTGGCGACGAGCTGCGCTACCTCCACGACCACTACCGGTCGCACTGGTTCTTCGACGCGCACGTCTGGGCCGGAGAGACACCGGATGCCGCGGGCATCATCGACCTCGGACGCCACGGCGCGACCCTGCACATCCGGGAGCTGCGCGACATCCATCGACAGTCCGACCCGGCGTTCAAGGCGCTCCTCGACGCCGTGCGCCATGGTCGCGTGACGGCCGACATGGCCGGAGTGCTCAACGGCCACGGGGCCCGCACACCGCCCGAGCCGGTCGACGGCGAGCAGCCGATCATCACCCTCGCGACCCGCAACGACGCGGTCAATGCGATCAACAAACGCCACCTCGACGCCCTCATCGGGCGATCGCAGACCGCCGTCGCGGAGATCAACGGCGACTTCGGCCGCGGTGACGCGTACCCCGCCGATGTCGAGCTGCAGCTGAAGATCGGCGCGCAGGTGATGTTCCTGCGCAACGACACCGCCGGCTACGGCGAGCCGCCCCGTTGGGTGAACGGCACGATCGGCACCGTCACCCGCATCACGGGAGACAAGGTGCGGGTGAGCGTCGACGGCGAGGAGCACGACGTCGAACCGGCGGTCTGGGAGCGCTACCGCTACGCGTACCACGCGACCACCCGTCAGCTCACGCGGGACGTCGTCGCCGAGTTCACCCAGTTCCCGCTGCGGCTCGCGTGGGCCGTCACGATCCACAAGTCGCAGGGCAAGAGCTACGACCGGGCGGTCATCGACCTCGGCTCGGGGGCGTTCGCGCCCGGGCAGACGTACGTGGCCCTGTCGCGGCTGACCTCCATCGACGGGCTGTACCTCCGCCGGCCGCTGCGCCCGAGCGACATCCGGGTCGATCCCGACGTCGCGCGCTTCATGGCCGCGGCCCGCTGACGCGGCGCCGATGCGCGGGGCGGTCAGGCCGCGGCATCCGCCTTCGCGCGGGCGAGGTCGTCGAACAGCTCGGTGTTGAACCGGTAGGCGAGCAGCACCTCGTCGATCACCCGCTGCTTCTCGGCCTCGTCCCACGGGGCGGCGTCGAGCTGCTCGCGGTAGACGTCCTTGAACGCCTTGGGGTCCGCGATGTCGCCGAAGATGTAGAACCCGATGCCGTTGGTCTCGAACCCGAACCGGCGCGCCATCAGCTTGCCGATGAACAGTCCGCCCGACAGGTCGCCGAGGTAGCGCGTGTAGTGGTGGGCGACGAAGCCGCCCGCCCACGTGGCGCCGACCTGACGGATGCGGGCGACGTAGCGCTCGGTCGTCGGCAGCGGGGTGATGCGCTGCGTCCAGTCGTCGCCGATGAGGAACGCGAGGTCGGCCTCGAGGGCCGGCAGGCGCGTGAGCTTGTCGCTGATGAAGACGGATGCCACGGGGTCGCGGCGCATGCGATCCGCCGCCCCTTCGAGCGCCTCGTAGATGAACCAGTGCTGGGCGACGAGAGCAACGTAGTCCTCGCGCGTGCCCTCCCCCTTGAGGAGATCGGCCATGAACCCGGCGCTCTCGCTGCCGGAGTGCGCGCCGCTGGAGCGCTCGCGCAGGGCGGTGGAGAAGGGGATGGGCGTCGTCATGTCGCCCACTATACCTTCAGGTAAGCGGAACCTAACCTTCGCGTTGCGTCAGAGCCTTTGCGCGGGTTCCTCGGAGGTCACTCGTGCGGACGCGGCTCGACGCCCAGGCGCCGGCAGGCCGCGTCGTAGAGCGCCACGATCTCGCGGCGCACCTCTCGCCGTTCGGTGATCTCGCCTCCCGGCCAGGGCACCTGCAGCGTCTCCTCACCGGTCGAGGTCGTGTAGCTCCACTCGCCGGCCGAGCCGTCGAACCCGATCATCACTGCGCCGACAGCGTCAGCGTCACCGAACGCGCGCGCGATGAGCAGGTTGTCGTCGGCGTGATCGGAGTTCATGTGACCGAGGACGCCTGCGAGGGCGTCGGCGTCGAAGAGGTGGGGCATGCCTCCACCCTACGCACGGCCGGCGACCTCGTACGTCACCCCCGCACGGCGATGTCGGGAGGACATGCTTTGATCGGAATGTTCCCCGACGGTTGGAAGAGTGCGATGTCCCCTGCCCGCAGCAGCTACGGCGCGATCGGTCTCGTGCTGATCGGTCTGGCCTGTCAGGAGGTCGGCGCGTCGATCGCCGTGCTGCTCTTCCCCGCTGTCGGGCCTCTCGGCATGGTGATGCTGAGACTCGTGTTCTCGGCGCTCGTGCTTCTCGCGATCGCCCGCCCGCGCCTGCGCGGGCTCTCGCGAGACGCCTGGCTCTCGGCCCTCGCGTTCGGGCTCGTGCTCGCACTCATGAACGGTCTGTTCTACCTCGCCCTCGAGCGTCTGCCCCTCGGTGTGACGGTCACGATCGAGGTGCTCGGCCCGCTGACCCTGTCGATCATCGTCGCCCGCCGTGCGAGCGCCCTCGTCTGGGCGGGAATCGCCGCCCTCGGAGTGGCGGCCCTGGGCGGGGGCGGCTGGGATCGACTCGACCTGCTCGGGGTCGTGTTCGCACTCGCCGCGGCCGCCAGCTGGGCTTTCTACATCCTCGCCTCCGCACGGGTGGGGCGGCTCTTCGCCCGACTCGACGGCCTCGCGATCGCGATGGCGGCGGGCGCGGTGGTCTCGCTGCCGTTCGGCATCGTCGACGCGGGCTCCGCCCTCGTGCGACCTGAGCTGCTCGGCCTCGGGGCGGCCGTCGCGCTGCTGTCGTCGACCATCCCGTACGCCCTCGAACTGTTCGCGCTGCGGCGGGTCGCGGCATCCGTCTTCGCGGTGCTGATGAGTCTCGGCCCGGCGACCGCCTCGGTGGCGGGATTCCTGCTTCTCGGACAGCATCTCGCCCTGCTCGAGATCGCGGGCATCGCGCTCGTCGTGATCGCGAGCGCGGGCGCCGTGCTCGCCGGCGCGCGCCCGCGCACCGTGCGGGCGCTGCCTGACGGCGCGCTGCCGCCGCAGGCCTGACTACCGGCTCGAATCGGCCCGCGTCGAGTGCCTGTCGATTCGGTCGACTGTGCGCGCCTTCCGGGGTCGTGCGGCCGGGTCGGGCTCAGTGCGTGAGCGCCGGGGCGAGTGCGGCCGCGACCGTTGACGTCAGATCGGCCCACGAATCGACGAACGCCGCGACTCCGCGCTCTTCGAGCAGCCGCGTGACATCGCCGAAGTCGACCCCCGCCGCCGCGAGGGCGTCGAGAACGGCCCGGGCGTCGGCATCGCGGGCGGTGACCGTGTCGCCCGTGATGATCGCATGGTCGAAGGTCGCCTCGAGGGTGGCGGCCGGCATCGTGTTGACGGTGCCGCGCGCGACCAGCTCGGTGACATAGCGGGTGTCGGGGAAGGACGGGTCCTTCACGCCGGTCGACGCCCAGAGCGGCCGCTGACGGTTCGCCCCGGCGGCGAGCAGCGCCCGTACCCGGGGCTCCTCGAACCGCTGCTCGTACAGGTTGTACGCGAGGCGGGCGTTCGCGAGCGCCGCCTGGCCGCGCAGGGCGAGTGCCGCGTCGGTGCCGATCGCCGCGAGCCGGGCGTCGACCTCCGTGTCCACGCGCGAGATGAAGAACGAGGCCACGGAGTGGATCGTGGTCAGGTCGAGGCGGTTCGCGCGCGCCTGCTCGAGGCCGGCGAGGTAGGCGTCGATGACCTCGGTATAGCGCTCGAGGCTGAAGATGAGCGTCACGTTCACCGACACCCCGGCCGCCACCACGGCGGTGATCGCCGGAAGTCCCGCGCGGGTCGCGGGGATCTTGATCAGCACGTTGGGCCTCGCCACCGCGGCGTGCAGGGCGAAGGCCTGCGCGATGGTGCCCTCGGTGTCGTGGGCGAGCTCGGGGGAGACCTCGATCGAGACGCGTCCGTCGACGCCGCCCGTCGCGTCGTAGACCTCCCGCAGCACATCGCAGGCGTCGCGCACGTCGTCGGTCGTGATGCGGAGGATGGCCTCATCGACGGATGCCGCGGCCGCGGCTTCCCGCGCGAGTGCCGGCCCGTACCCCGCACCGCGGGTGATGGCCGCCTGGAAGATCGACGGGTTGGTCGTCACTCCCGTGACGTTGCGGGTGCGCACGAGTTCGGCGAGCTCGCCGGACTCGATGCGCTCGCGGGAGAGATCGTCGAGCCAGATGCTCACGCCCGCCGCGGCGAGGGCGGCCGTCGGCGTGCTCACGCTGTCGCCTCGATCGTCTCGTGCGCCGCCGCGACGACCGCGTCGACGGTGAAGCCGAAGCGGCGCTGCAGCTCGCCGGCCGACGCCGAGGCGCCGAAGTGATCGATGCCGATGACGCGGCCCGCGTCGCCGACGATCCGGTGCCAGCCGAGCGTCGAGCCCGCCTCGACCGAGACCCGGGCCTTGATCGTCGAGGGGAGTACGGACTCGCGGTAGGTGTCGTCTTGTTCGGCGAACCATTCGAGGCTGGGGGCGGAGATGACGCGGGCCTGCACTCCTTCGGCCGCGAGACGCGTGCGAGCCTCGACGGCCAGGTGCACTTCGGAACCCGTCGCGATCAAGATCACGTCGGGGGTGCCGTCCTCCGCATCCACCAACACATAGGCGCCCTTCCTGACGCCCTCCGCCCCGGCGAATCCATCGATCTCTCGGGGCAGGACGGGGAGGTTCTGGCGGGAGAGGGCGATGCCGGCGGGCCCGGTGTGGCGGGTGAGGAGTTCGAGCCAGGCGGTGGCGGTTTCGTTGGCGTCGGCGGGGCGGACGAGGGTGAAGTTGGGGATGGCTC